>Ga0247608_10000004_pt1 | contig 545487 bp, 556 predicted proteins | sample 176DNAGHGlowgp2_FD_193490 | JGI IMG/M metagenome (GOLD analysis project Ga0247608, IMG submission 193490) | Sheep rumen microbial communities from Palmerston North, Manawatu-Wanganui, New Zealand - 1766 DNA GHGlow gp2 | ecosystem: Host-associated > Mammals > Digestive system > Stomach > Rumen...
TCAAAGCTAAATTTGAAGATGGAACATTAAAGATTGAAGTTCCTAAAAAAGAAAACAAACAAATCAAAAATAAAAAGTATATCGAAATCAAATAATGAATTGCAAAAGGATTGGTTTAATCCTTTTGTTTTTTATAATTATGATACGTAAAATTCTCTAAAATAAGAAATATATCTAAAGATTAAGATATTACGAAAGGTACCTATGGAAGAAAAAAGCATCGCAGAAAATACTTCAAAACAATTAGTGATATAATAAATTTGATTAAAAAGTTATAAAAAGTCAGATTAGTCTTAATCAGCTCGAATTTGCCTATAGTACAAGCTGCAATCAAAAATGGAACTAATAAATAATTTTAAAGAGATTAAGTAAAACTTAATCTTTTTATATGGTATAATATATTTAGATATTTATCAGGGGATGATAGTATGCTTAAAGAAGTAAAAATAGAATTAACTAATAAATGTTCTAGAAATTGTAAACATTGTTCAAGTAATGCTACTAGTAGTATTGGTAATTTAAAAGTTTTAGATTTTGAAGATATATCAAGAGTAATTAAAGAAGCAAAGTTAATGGGCGCTGAAACTATAGTTTTTACTGGTGGAGAACCTTTAATGTATGATAGACTTCCTGAACTAGTTGAATTAACTTCAAAATTAGAAATGAAATCAACAATTTATACATTTGCATATAGAACTGATGAAACTTTAAATAAATATAGACAATTAATTGATTTAGGATTAAATAAAATAGTTTATTCACTTGCTGATTCATTATCTGATGAAGAGGATATATCAGTTTATGGTAAGGTTGAATTCTTTGATAAAGTATTTGAAAACAATATTGCAAGATTAGGGTTTCATTATACTGTTTCAAAAGATTCATTCTCTAGATTAGAACCAGTAGTAACTAAAACTATAGAAACATTTAAAAAAAGAAGTTATTTTGATAGAGTTAGCTTATTAAGATTTGTTCCACATGGTAAAGGAACTGCTGATATGGATTTGTCAAAAGACGAACTGTTAGCAATTAAAAGTCTTTATTTAAACTCAAATGATAAAGATAAAATTAGATTAGGTACTCCTTGGAATATTCTTGGTATTGAAAACACCCCTTGTATCATTGCAGATGAGATAATGATTATTGGTTTTGATGGAATAGCTTATCCATGTGATTCAATTAAATATTTTACTAAATTAGGTATTAGTGGAAATATAAAAGAAAATTCATTAATGGAAATGTACAATTCAGAGTATTTTACTAATATTAGAAAGTTTAATACTGATAATTCTTGTTCAACTTGTGAACAATACTCTATATGTAAAAGCGGTTGTATAGGACAAAAAATAATTGCTAATTACACAGAAAGCGATGATAAGGTATTAACTTTAAAAAGATGTATTAACTCAAGAGATCCAAAATGTATGAGGTGAATTATGAAAAAAAGACAAGAAGTATATGATTTATATTGGTATTTTGCATGTGAAAGGCAAAATATATTTTGGAAAAAAATAAATGGAGAATCTTCTCCATGGACAGAAGATAAAATTTTACAAGAATATAAGTTTTGTAATAGTTATAGAGTTAATGATAGAGTTAGTCAATATTTATTAAAAAATGTTATTTATAATGGTAAAAAGTACTCTGATGAAGATATGTTGTTTAGAATACTATTATTTAAATTATTTAATAAAGAATCTACCTGGGAATTACTATTAGATAATTTTGAAGATATTACATTAAAATCATTTAATATAAAAGAGTATTCAAAAGTATTAGAAAATGCTATATCAAGTGGTATTAAAATATATAATGACGCTTATATAAGTTGTGCTAATAAAGCATTTGGATATGACAGAAAGCATGATAATCATTTAGCCTTACTTAATAAAATGTTTAATGAAGATAGAATACAAGATAAAATATTAAAATGTAAAACAATGGAAGAAGCTTTTAACATAATTAAAAGTTATCCTTTAATTGGAAACTTCATGGCTTATCAATTAGTAACTGATATTAATTATAGTGAAATAGTTGATTGGAGAGAAGATGAATTTACTGTTGCTGGTCCTGGATCACTTAGAGGTATAAAAAAATGCTTCGTTGATAAAGGTAAAATGAGTAATGAAGAAATTATTAAATATATGTATGAGCGTCAAGAAGAAGAATTTAAAAGATTAAATTTAAATTTTAAAAGAATAGGTAATAGAAAGCTTCAATTAATTGATTGTCAAAACATATTTTGTGAATTAGATAAATATTGTAGACAAGCATTACCAGATTTAAAGTCAAATAGAACAAAGATTAAAAAACATTATATTCCAAAAAAACAAAAAATAGAATATATATATCCGCCAAAATGGGATGTTAACATATATTAATTTAATTATTTTGCTCTAACAGCAACTATATTATAGTAAAATTAGGACAAACTAAAAATGACAATTTTTAGATAAAAAAGTCGCAATTTTTGTAAAAAAAGATAAAATGTTATAATAAAAATGACGAAAAAAGTCAGATTAGTCCGTACGAGAGTACCTTATTTCGTTCCGAACCTTTATGCAGCACAAGCCGCAATTAAAGCAAAGAATAATTAATAATTAACTTTACAATTTAGATTTAAAAGACTAAGTAAATTCACACAACTTAGTCTTTTTGTATGGTATTTTATGACTTTTATGGTATAATATATATAGTTATTGGGGTGATAAAAATGCTTGAAAATAAACTAGGAATAACAAATGATATAGAACTTGCAAAAGAAGAAGAAAGAATAACTAAGTTAAAAGCATTAGAATTATTTGATACTAACAAGATCAATGAATTTGAAGTTGGAACTACTAAAGGCTTAGTTGATATTCATAAGTATTTATTTTCTGATGTTTATGATTTTGCAGGTAAGGTAAGAGATGTTAATCTTGCTAAAGGTAATTTTAGATTTGCACCTGCTATGTATTTAAAAGAAGCTCTAGATAAAATCGATAATATGCCAGAAGATAATTTCGATAATATAATTAAAAAATATATTGAAATGAATATAGCTCATCCTTTTAGAGAAGGAAACGGTAGAAGTACAAGAATTTGGCTTGATATGATATTAAAAAAAGAATTAGGTAAAGTAGTTGATTGGAGTAAAATAGACAAAGAAGAATATTTACTCGCAATGGAAAGAAGTCCTATAAAAGATATCGAGATTAATATATTATTTAAAAATGCACTTACTGATAAAATTAACGATAGAGAAGTATATATGAAAGGTATAGATACAAGTTATAAGTATGAAGGATATAATACTTATACTATGGATGAATTAGATAAGTAATTTAGTTTTGCAGTTTTGCTACCAGACTTTTACGCAGTACAAGCTGCAATTAAAGCAAATAAAGAAAATAAATAATAATCACAAAGGCTAGCTAAAACTAGTCTTTTGTGGTTAATTAAAAAGGCTAGTGCTGCTTTGCAATGCTATAAGTCATTTATGATAGTACATAATCTTGTAATTTATATATTTTATTTAACAATAAAAAAGTGACTTGTAATTATTTTAATAATTATATATAATATAAAATATAGTAAGAAGGAGTAGATGATTATGAAAATAAAGGGAAAAAATGTAATTATTACAGGAGGAGCAAGTGGAGTCGGTAAAGAACTAACCAAACAAATGCTAAAATGTGGATGCAATGTTGCAGCTATTGATATTAACGAAGAAAATCTAGAAAAATTAAAAGAAGAACTAAATTCAAAAAGACTTAGAACTTATGCCGTTGATATGGGAAATATTGAATCAATAAAAGAATTTAGAGAAAAATATAAGAAAGATTATAGTGATGTAGATATTATTATTAACAATGCAGGTATCATTCAACCATTTGTAAAGGTTGAAGAATTAGATGATAAAACAATAAATAAAGTTATGAATGTTAATTTTTTTGGACCAGTTAATTTAATAAGATTCTTTATGGAAGATTTAACAAAAGATAGAAGTGAGCAATATATTGTTAATGTTTCTAGCATGGGAGGATTTTTTCCATTTCCTGGCCAAACTATTTATGGTGCTTCAAAAGCAGCTTTAAAAATTTTTACAGAAGGATTATATGCAGAACTTGAAAAAACAAATGTTAGAGTTATGATTGTTCTACCTGGAGCTATGAATACGAATATTACTGCAAATTCAAATGTAAAAGTTGAAGTAGGCAAAGAAGAAAGTAATTTTAAAATGTTAGAACCATCTGTAGCAGCAGCGCAAATAATAGAAGGAATAGAAAAAAATAAATTTAAATTATTTTTAGGCAGTGACTCTAAATTTTTAAAAATACTATATAAAATTAATTCAAAAGCAGCAATTAGTTATATAAACAAAAAAATGTCGGTTAACAAATAAAAAGAATAATCAATTAAGACTAGTGAAATCTAGTCTATTTTGATATAATAAAATAGAAAACATAAATGGACAAAATAGGAGGAATTATGAAAAAAACAAATTCAAATCTATTTGTATACTATTCAATGATATTTGTTGTATGTTTACTACTATCAAATGTATTAGCAGCAAAACTATTAGCAGTTGGAAAATTTTCAATAACAGCAGGAACAATTATTTTTCCAATATCCTATATTATTAATGATGTTTTATCAGAAGTATATGGATATAAAAAAACAAAAAATATCATTATAGCAGGATTCGCACTAGAATTATTTATGATTATTGTATTTGAAGTAGCAATACACTTGCCAGCACCTATATGGTTTGAAAATGGCGATGCATTTGCATTAATTCTCGGTTCAACACCTAGAATAGCACTAGCAGGTTTAATATCATATTTATTTGGCTCATTAGTTAATTCTAAAATACTAGTTGTAATGAAAAACAAAAATCAAAAAATGTTTGGACTAAGAGCAATCATCTCAACAGTACTAGGAGAAGCAGTAGATTCATTAATTTTTGTACCAATTTCATTTACAGGAGTACTACCAATTAAAGAAATGATTAGTATGATTCTATTACTAGTAATATTCAAAACACTATATGAAACAATATGTCTACCACTAACTTATTTTGTAGTTAATAAAACAAAAGAATATGAAAAACAATAAATATAAAGGAGTAAAAATGAAAAAACTAATAGAAAAAATAAGCCCATACATAATTTATTTTATGTTATATTCAATGATTGGATGGATATATGAAGTTTTTCTAGAAGTTGTAGTATATAGATGGGGATTTAGTAATAGAGGAGTACTATTTGGACCATGGTTACCAGTATATGGAACAGGTGCATTAATATTTATATTCTTAGTATATCCAATAATAAAAGAAAAACCATTAAAGAAAAAATTACTAATGATACCAATCATATTTACACTATGTATGTTAAGTGCGACACTTTTAGAACTATTAACATCATATATATGTGAATTTATATCAGGAGCATGGCCATGGCAAACATATAAAGACTATAAATATAATTTTCAAGCAAGAATAGCTTTATCACCATCAATAAGATTCGGATTAGGTGGAATAATATTCTTGTACATACTACAACCACTATTTGAAAAGTTAACATTAAAACTAGATAAAAAGAAAAACATATTCGCAACAGTAATATTTTTAGTATTGCTAATTGATACAATAATTACAATAATAAGTAAAAATATATAGAGTAAAGTAGAGTTAAAATCTGCTTTTTCTATAATATAATTATAAAAATAAAAACTCAACCAGCAGTATGTGTAACATTTAAGCGATTAAGAGTATACTTAAGTCATGAAAGGAGAAAAAGTTCATGGATTTAATTAAAATTGGAAAATTTATCGCAAATTGTAGAAAAGAAAAAAATATAACACAAGAAAAATTAGCAGAAAAATTATTTATTACAGATAGAGCTGTATCAAAATGGGAAAGAGGATTATCTCTACCAGACGCTGATAAAATGTTAGATTTATGTAATATATTAGATATTAATGTAAATGAACTTTTAAACGGTGAAAAGATTGATATGAAAAATTACGAAAAGAAAACAGAAGAATTATTAGTAGAACTAGCTAAACAAGATGAGCTAAAAAACAAAAAATTAATGACATCCATGTGGACAATATTAATTACAAGCGCATTATTCTATGTTGGTATTATTCTTATAGCAGTAAATACACTAGAAGAAGGCATAATACTAGGGACAATTATTTGTATATCAACAATGATATTTGTAATTGCAGGATTTATTGCATTAAAATTCGAAGTAGACGCAGGATATTACGAATGTAAAAAATGTCACCATAAATTTATACCAACATATAAAGAAGTGCTATTTTCTATGCATATGTCAACAACAAGATATTTGAAATGTCCAAAATGTAATAAAAAAAGTTGGTCTAAAAAAGTAATGACTAAATAATAAACTAGGATAGAAATATCTTAGTTTTTATGCTATAATGGCAATATAAAGGAAGGAAATAAATATGATAGAAATAAAAAATGTAACAAAAAAATATGGAGATAAAAAAGCAGTAGACAATGTATCATTTAAAGTTGATGATGGAGAAATATTCGCATTTATTGGACACAATGGAGCTGGGAAAACAACACTAATTAAATCAATAGTAGGAATACATGATTTTGATGAAGGAGACATAATAATCGATGGAAAATCAATAAAAGAAAATCCAGTAGAATGCAAAAAACTAATGGCATTCGTGCCAGATAATCCAGAAACATATGAAAATATGAAAGCAATAGACTATATTAATTTCATATGTGATATGTATGATATAGATACAGAAACAAGAGAAAAAAACATAAAAAAATATGCAAAACTATTTGATATGGAAGACAAACTAAATGATACTATAGACAGTTATTCACACGGTATGAAACAAAAAATAGTATTAATCTCAGCACTTGCACATAATCCAAAAATACTAATCATGGATGAACCTTTTGTTGGACTAGATCCAAAAGCAGTATTTGATATTAAAGAAATTCTAAACGAAATGGTTAAAGAAAAGAAAATTGTATTCTATTCAACACATATCTTAGATGTAGCAGAAAAATTATGTTCCAAAGTAGCAATTATAAAAAATGGAAAACTAATAAAAAGCGGTAGTATGAAAGAAATAAAAGGAGACAAGTCCCTAGAAAAAGTATTCATGGAACTTGAGGATAAATAATGAAAAAATTATATTCACTAATAAGAGCATGTATGACAAGTGACATGAAACTATTTAAAATAAAAACAAAGAAAAATAGTAAAATATCATCACTAATCCCATTAATAATCGCATTCTATCTAATGTTTATGATATGGGGTGGTGCAAATACAATGTTTGAAAAACTTGCACCAATGCAAATACAATATATATTACTACCTCTTTCAGCATTTTCAGTTTCAATAATGACAATTATGGAAGGAATATATAAAATCGGATCATTACTATTTAATTGTAAAGATGACCAACTATTATTATCATTACCGATTAAGAAAACAACAGTTTTATTTGTAAGAATATTTAAATTTTATGTATTCGAACTATTATTTAATTCACTATTCCTATTACCATTTATGATAGCTTACATAAGATGGGGAATAAATATAGATTGGACATACTATTTAACAAGTATCATAATGCTACTAATATTACCAATAATCCCAATTGTAATATCATGTATAATAGGAGTAATTACATCAAGCTTATCAAGCAGATTTAAATATAAAAACATTGCGCAAACAGTAATATCAATTTCAATCATTCTAGGAGCATTACTATTATCATTAAAAATGGATAAATTCCTAGAATATGTAATAAATCACGCAAATAATCTTAATGACTTAATAACAAAAATATATTATCCTGCAGGAGTATATGCAAAACTAATTACAGAATTTAATGTATTAGACTTATTAGTATTTATACTAGTAAATATAAGTATATTAACTATATCTATATTTATATTAAGTAGATTCTATTTTGAAATAAATTCAAGATTAAAACAAGTCGCAACAAAGAAAACAAAAATTAAAAATTTAACTATAAAATCAAGAAAAGTAACAAATTCACTAATAAAAAAAGAATTAAATACATTCTTTAAAACACCAGTATTCATAATAAATGCAGGATTTGCACTAGTATTATTTATAGTTGCTGCAATAGCACTATTAATAAAATACGATAGCGTAATTCCAATGATAACAGAAACAAATATGTTTAATTTAACAAAAGAAATAATTGAAAGTAATATACCTATATTGATTTTTATGCTTATTTCAGCAACTTCATTTCTAACGTCAATAACAAATTCAGTAATAAGTTTAGAAGGAAGAAATATAAATATACTAAAATCACTTCCAATAAAAACAAAAACAATACTAATGTCAAAAATCTATTCAAGTTTATTACTAACAACACCAGTATTAATAATTGGAACTATAATACTAATAATTAGATTTAAAATAAGCATAATAGAATCAATACTATTATTAATATTATCAGTATTAATACCTCTAGTTTCACATTTTATAGGGCTTATAGTTAATCTAAAATATCCTAAATTAGATGCAGAAAACAGCACTGAAGTAGTAAAGCAAAGCGCTAGCTCATTCATTTCAGTAATGATAGGAATGTTATTACTAATTATATCAGTTATAATAATAACAAAAATAATAGGAATAATAAATCCAGTATTACTACTAACAATATCAGTAATAATATATATAATAATAGATATAACATTATATCTATACTTAATAAATAAAGGCACAAAAGATTTTAATAATCTGTCAGTATAAAGGAGAATTTATGAATAAATATATGGAAATTGCAAAAAATCTATCAGAAGAAAATCTAATTACAAATAATGGTGGACCATTTGGTGCATGTGTAGTAAAAGATAACAAAATAATAGGCAAAGGATCAAATCATGTATTATGCAATAATGATCCAACAGCGCATGCCGAAATAATGGCAATAAGAGATGCATGCAAAAATATAAATTCATATGACCTAAGTGGATGTGAACTATATACATCATGTTATCCATGTCCAATGTGCTTGTCAGCAATCATTTGGTCAAATATTAAAAAAGTATACTATGGAAATACAAAAGAAGATGCAGATAAAATTGGATTTAGAGACGAATTTATATATGACTTCATTAAAGATATGTCAAATAAAGAAATACTAGACTTAGAAAGTATGGATAGAGAAGAAACAATAAAAACATTTAATAAGTTCACTGAAAAAAATGATAAAACAATATACTAAAAGTACTATAAAAAGTACTTTTTATGTTATAATTAAATTGTAAAATAGGAGGATTTATGGATAATAAAGACATAATGTTTAGTGAAATAGTAAAATATAGAGAAATAGGAAAAGATGTAAAATTTAATATAGTAGATAAAACAATTATAATAGAACAAAAAAAAGGCATCTTTAAAAAAGAATACAAGGTAATAGAAATATTACCAATAAAAGAAATAGAATTAGAAAATCTACCAAAAATAATAAAAATAAGAAATACAAAAACAATAACAATAGAATGCTATAACGAATCAGATAAAAAAAGATTAGTAAAAGAAATAGAAAGAATAAAAAAAGGAAGAAAAAAATTTAAACTAAATGAAGAAAATCTAGATAGAATAATTAACATACTAAATAAGGCAGAAACAATTGCGACACTAGCAGTTAAAGTAGCTATTAAAATTAAAGAATTAAAAGAAAATAAAGAATAAGGAGATTAATATGAGTGAGTTTATTCTTGAAACAAAAAAACTAAAAAAATATTATGGTAAATCACTAGGAATAGAAGATGTATCAATAAAACTAAAAAAAGGAGATATATATGGATTTATTGGCCCAAATGGAGCAGGAAAATCAACAACAATAAGAACAATTATAGGACTTATTAATAAAACAGATGGAAAAGTATTTATAAATGGAAAAGAATATAATACAAATGACTTAGAAACAAAACAAAAAATAGGATATTTACCAAGTGAGATAAACCTATATAATGAAATGACGATAAAAGAAATATTTGAATACCATGAATCATTCTATAAAAAAGATATTAGTAAAAGAAAAAGAGAATTAGTAAAAAAATTAAAAATAGATGAAAAGAAAAAAATACAAGAGCTATCATTAGGAAACTTAAAAAAAGTAGGAATAGTATTAGCGATTATGCATGAGCCAGAATTACTCATACTAGATGAACCAACAAGTGGACTAGATCCAATAATGCAAAATATTTTTCATGAAATATTAAAAGAAGAAAAAGAAAAAGGAACCGCAATTCTTTATTCATCGCACATATTAAGTGAAGTATCAAATTTATGTGATAAAATAGGATTTATAAAAAATGGAAAAATAATAAAAGAAGACACAATAGAAAATATTAAGAAAGAAAACTATACATATTTAACAATTACATCAACAGAAATAGATAGAATAAAAAAAGAACTAAATCTAGAAATAATAAAAGAAAATAAAACAGAAGTAAAATTCATAAATAATATAGAATCCAATCAATTAATAAAAAAACTTTCAAATTATAATATAGAAAGAATATTGATAGAAGAAATCCCATTAGAAGATTTATTCGTCAATTATTATAGGTAGCATTATGATAAAAAGAGAACTCAAAACTAATTTAAAAAGTTTTATACTTTGGACAAGTATTCTTATTGGAATATTTCTAGTAGTATTCCTAGTATATCCATTTATAATTACAGATGATACAGTAAGAAATCTAGATGAAATGATGAAAGTTTTCCCACCAGAAATACTTAAAACATTTAATATGGATTTATCATCTATAAATTCAGCATACGGTTGGTTAAAATCAGAAGGATTTATGTTTGTATTAATTATTATTGGTATTTATTCATCAATATTAGGATCTAATATTGTATTAAAAGAAGAATATGATAAAACAATAGAATATATAAGTTATCTACCAATAAAAAGAAAAACAATACTAACAAATAAAATAATAGTAAGTATAATATATATTATTTCAATGACATTAATACTTGGGATATTTAATTATATTGCCTTAATATTAAGCGGAGACTTTAACCAAAAACAATACATATTATTAAGTATAACACCTATATTTGTAGCACTTCCACTTTTCGCAATAAACTTATTCATATCGACATTTATGCATAAAAAAACATTTGGCTTAAGTCTAGGAATAGTATTTATATTTTATATACTAAACATACTTAGCGAATTATCAGATAATGTAAATTTCCTAAAATACTTTAGTATATACACACTAGCAGACATAAGAAATGTAATATCAAAAATAGAAATAAATCCATTAATGGCAATATTAAGTACAGTAATAACATCAATATTTTTACTAGCGACATATATAAGATATGAAAAAAAGGAATTGATATAATGAAAGAATATTTAAATAAAACAGTAACTGTAAAAATTGATAGAAAACTAGGAAGTAAACACCCAAAACACGGATTTATATATCCAATAAACTACGGATATATACCAGGAACAATAAGTGGTGATGGTGAAGAACTAGATGCATATGTACTAGGAGTATTTGAACCAGTAGAAGAATTCACTGGAAAAGTAATCGCAATAATTCATAGAACAAATGATGACGATGATAAATTAATAGTATCAACAAAAGAATATTCTGATGATGCAATAAGAGCACTAACAGAATTTCAAGAAAGATATTTTAAATCAATAATTATAAGGTAAAAATAAGAAATGTTGATTTCTTTTGACAACTAAAATAATAAATGATAAAATATTGCTTCATGAAAAAGGAGAATCAAAATGAAGACTCAAACAACACATTTTGTAAATGAAGAAATAATATACAAAAAGGAAATAGAGAGTATTACGAAGTCATATAATGAAGTAATAGATAACATCGTAAAAATTAATAGAGTATTTGGGTTAACAGATCCAGTAGAAATATTTACTCTTTTTACATGTGAATTAAGTAATGGATATTTATCTAATAACAAGTTTTTTGAATATAAATCAAGTGATATAAAAAACATCAAAAAACTATATGGAGCAAACCCAATAACAGGAAAAAGTGTGTGTAGACATATAGCTGTTATGTTACGTGATATATTGAAGAAAAATGGAATACAAGGAAACACAGTAAATGTATATATTAATGATACAGGTAACAAATCAGAAGAACAAATAAAAACAGAAAAAAAATATGGAAACCATGTAATAACACTTGCATTAAATAACGGAAAAGTTCATCTACTAGATGCGACACTTAAAAAAATATATAAACCACAATCAAGAAAGTATATTATTGATGAAAAAAACGAAATATCAAAAGTATGTATGGAAGTGTATACATTTTCAGGTACTAAAGAAGAATTTAAAAATCAAAAAAAATACATGAAATTACCAACTACAACATATGAAGAAGATATAAAACAAGTAGAAAAAGTAAAATCAATGTTTGACAATAATCAAGAAATATTTGAAATACTTTATAATAGTAATAAAGAATTATATCAAGAAATCGCACATAAAATATTAATATTTAAAAAATAGAGGATAAAATATGGAATTAAAAGATGTAATATTTATAGATAGCTATCCTAAAAAAGATTTGCATGGATTAGATAGAGAAACAGCACGTGTAGAAGTAAATGACTTTATAAGAGATAATAAAAAATTAAAAAATGAAATAGTAGTAATAATTCATGGAATTGGTAGCGGAATATTAAGAAAAGAAACACATGAAACATTAAGAAAAAATAAAAATGTAATAGAATTTAAAACATTTTATAACAATCTAGGTACAACAATAGTAAAAATTAAAATATAATATTTAAAAATTAAAACATTTATGATATAATAATCCCACATTAATCAGGGTGGTTTTATGAAAGATATATCAAAAGTTATTATATTTAATATATTAGTAATTCTTACTATTGTTTTAATTTTTCTTATTTTTTTTCCTAAAAAAAGTTATATAGCAGAAAAATTAAATGTAAATCCAGAAGTAGAAGAAACTTTTAAAAACAATATAAATAGTTTAAAAATTGCTTCTATAAATTATCTAGAAAAAAATGAAAAAGAAACAGTTTCACTACAAGAATTAATTGATAAAAACTTATTAGTAGAATTAAAAGATAGTAATGGAAATACATGTAGTAATGAATCATATGCAAAAAAAGAAGACAATAAAATAATTGTAAATTTAAAATGTTCAGATAAAGAAGATGAGATAACTGAATACTTACAAAAAAACTATTTGCTTTGTTTATATGAATACAGAAAAGATACAGAAAAAGGCTATACAGACTGGAGCGAATGGTCAGAATGGAGTACAGATAAAAAAGAAAAAAATGACCTAACAAATGTTGAAGAAAAAATAGAACAAGAGCCAGATGGAAAAGAATTTGTAACTAAAACAAGAGAAGTATATGTAGATGCATTTAAGAACAAAAAAATATCATGTCCTAGTGGATATAAAGAAGAAAACGGAAGCTGCAAAACAAAAACAGAAATAAATAGTATCAGTCCATCAATTGCTTACAGTTGTCCAGAAGGATATAGAAGAAGTGGAGTAAACTGCTACAGTGATTATGAAACAATTCAAGCAACAAGAAGCTATTTCTGTCCATCATCTCAAGGAAGCGTAGAATTTGAACTTGTTGGTGAAGAATGTAAGTCATATCGTATATCTTATATATCAGGAAATGATAATGGTAATTACTACTCATGTCCAGAAGGATACGAGTTATCAGATACAAAATGTCTAGCAACAGAAGAATATGAAGAAGAAGTCCAAAAATATAAAGATGTAAAATATTATAGATATCAAACAAGAGAAGAAACAGAAAAGAATTTTGACATAATTTGGAGTTCAAAAGACAATAAAGATTTATTAAATAAGTCATATAATATGATTAGAGAGATATCGTGTGACTTTTAAAATTTGACAAAAAGACATTTAAATGATAAAATTTATAGAGATGTTTACTTTGTAAGGGGGTTAAAAAATGAAGGATGTATATGTTTTCGAATATCTAAACGAAAATGAGTTCCATAAACTAGAACGCTCATTGAAAAAATATAACATGCTCGCATATAAAAAATTATATTTCGACTATTATCCTTCTTTAAAGGAAGGAAAATTGTTGGGTGAAATGGTTAGTGAAGATACAGAAAAAGGAACAAAAACTTATGAATTATCTTTACCAACAGATGCACTTTTCAAAAAAGTTCATGGAACAATTAAATTAAGATATCATGTATATGAAGATGAAAGAATAATAATGTTAGATACATTAATACCTGAAGATATACTAACAGAAGGACATCAATCAGAATTAGTAACATATAAAGGTGTCATGATATCAAAACAACATTCAGAAAAAGATATGTTTAAAATCAATTTATTAAATATGATACAAAAATAACATCTAAACAAGGAAAACTCCTTGTTTTTTTATTTTTTTGATTCAATTTTATTGCTTTTCAATTGCATTATTTAGTATAATAAAGACATTTAAAGGAGAGTAAGAAAAATGATAGAAATAATTAAGGATAAACAAAAAATGCAAATAATTAAAACTATATTATTCTCTATAATTACAGTATTATTAATAAGCGCAATTATAAAGACAAATATACATATTAAGAATAATGACACAGAAGAAGTAAAAATAAGTGTAGAAAAAGAAAAAAGAGGAAGCTATCCTAAAACAGAAATGGTTTGGGGGACATTAGAAATACCATCACTAAAAATTAAATCAGATATATATAGAGGATCTGATGAATTACTAAAATATGGATTATTACACCACAACGAATCATACTTTCCATCAGATGGTGGAACAATACTAATTGCAGGTAATAATAAATATCTTAAGAATTTATCAGAAATAAAAATAAATGATAAGATAACTATAAATACAACATATGGTTCATATAAATATAAAGTAGATAAAACAGAAATTAAAAACTCAAAAAAACTAAGTGCTGAATTAGAAATATCAAGTAAGGAAGAAAAACTTATTATATATACAACATATCCAGAAATAAAAGGATATAAAAGTGAAAGATTCGTAGTATATGCTAGCTTGGTAGGTGATAACAAATGATATTAAGAAGAAAACTTTCCGCAAATATCTTACTATTTATAGAAGTACTACTATTAGTACTAATTATAATAACATTCTCATTAAAAATAACAATATTAAATGAAAAATATGTAATAAAACAACTTAAAAAAACAAATTACTACGAAACACTATATGAAGAAATAAAAGACACAATGAAATATATAACAAAAAAATCAGGTTATAATGAATATATAATAGAAGAAACATTTAAAATAGAAGATGTAGAAAACGATGTAAATAAATTTGTTAAAAGCATATATAAAAATAAAGAATTAGATTTAAATACAGAACATTTAAAAGAAAATATAACAAATAATCTAGAAGAATATATTAGTTTAAAAGAAAAAATAAGAACAGAAGAACAAAAAAAAGAATATGTAAATAAAATAATTAATACATATAAAAATGAAATACAATTATCTAATAAATTAAATATTAAATTAGATAAATACATTAAAATTAATAATATATTAAATATAATGTTTGTTATAGATCTTATAGTAGTAATGATTATTAATAAAAAAATATTCAATAAAAAAGAATTTGATACATTACTATTCTCATCAGGTATATCACTTATAGGAATAAATATATTAATAAAAACAATTAAATTTAGTAATATATTTATATATAATAATATAGTATCAGATCTAATTAAAAGAATAATTAATAAATCAATATTATCATTGATACCTTTAGCATTATTAATAATTATTCTAGGTATATTAATACGTTTCTGGAATAATAAGAAGATTGAAAAATAAAAATCTTCTTATTTTTTTTACAAATTTGAAATTTTTGTAACATTTTTGTTGCAAATACAGAAAATATATTATATAATAGGAAACGGTTTCCGCCAAAAAAAACGGAATTACTTTAAAGAAAGTTAGGGGAATATTATGAATAATGAAGCTGTAATGGAAAAAACATTTGATAGGACAAGCATAAAAGATTTAAAAAATGTAGTATATCAAGTAATTAAAAGAGTATTTGATATTGTAGTATCTTTTGTAGGATGTCTATTCTTACTTCCAATAGCTCTAGTAGTTAAAATCTGTAATATAATTTCAGGAGATTATAATCCAATAGTTTTTTCACAAAACAGAATTGGAAAAGATGGAAAAGAATTTAAATTTTATAAATTTAGATCAATGATACCAAATGCAGATGAAGCATTATTCAAATTATTAGAAAAAAATCCTGAAAGAAAAAAAGAATACGAATTAAATAAAAAATTAGAAAACGATCCAAGAATAACTAAAATAGGAAATATTCTAAGAAAAACTTCACTTGATGAATTACCACAACTAATTAATGTTTTAAAAGGAGAAATGTCATTAATAGGAAATAGACCATACCTACCAAGAGAAAAAAGTGATATGAAAAAATACTATAGTGACATAGTTAAAACAAAACCAGGACTAACTGGATATTGGCAAGTAAATGGAAGAAGCAATACATCATTTGGTGAAAGATTAACATTAGAACAATATTATTCAAATCATGCATCACTTATGATGGATATAAAAATATTTTTTAAAACTTTTAAAGTAGTATTACTACGTAAAGGTTCAAAATAAGAATAAAAGGGTTTAAAAAACAAATATTGATACACACTATACATCCCAATCGTATTCTGTGTATCTTTTTTAATGAAGGGGGATATATATGAAACCAATAAGAATTGCTCAAGTTATGGGTAAATGGGTTGGCGGTGGAGTAGAAGCCGTTGTAATGAATTATTATAGAAATATTGATAAGAAAAAAATACAATTTGATTTTATATTCGATGATGATTCAAACGATATACCATATGATGAAATAGAAAAATTAGGAGGAAAAGTAATACTTATTCCACCATATCAAAAAGTATTTAAATATCATAAAGAACTAAAAAGAGTATTAATGAGTGGTAATTATAAAATAGTTCATTCACATATTAATACATTATCTGTATTTAGTTTATATGCAGCAAAAAAAGCAGGAGTTCCTGTTAGAATAGCTCATTCACATTCAACAACAAATAAAAAAGAATGGAAAAAGAACTTATTAAAATTAGTGCTTAGACCATTATCAAAAAAATATGCAACACATTATTTTGCATGTACAGAACATGCAGCAAAATGGATGTTTGGAGATAATGAAGATACATATATATTAAATAACGCAATTGATTTAAATAAATTTAAATATAGTAATAAAATAAGAGAAGAAAAAAGAAAAGAATTAAAATTAAAAGATAATGCCTTTGTAATAGGACATATTGGTAGATTTGTTAAACAAAAAAATCATGAATTTATTATAGATGTATTTAATGAAATTCATAAAGAAAATAAAAATGCAGTTTTATTACTTGTAGGAAAAGGTCCTTTAATGGATGAAATAAAAGAAAAAGTAAAAGAATTAAAATTAACAAAAAATGTTAAATTTCTAGGTCAAAGAAGCGATGTTAACGAACTATATCAAGCATTTGATTTATTCTTATTCCCATCATTATATGAAGGATTAGGAATGGTAGCAATAGAAGCTCAAACATCAGGATTACAATGTATCGCTTCAACTGAAGTTCCAAGTATCGCAAAAGTAACAGACAATTTGGAATTTCTAGAATTAGATGATACAATAGAAATGTGGAAAAACGTTATTTTAGATAAACAAAACAAAAAAAGAAAAAGTTATGTTACAGAAGTTAAAAAAGCAGGATACGATATAAAAACAGAAGTTAAAAAACTAGAAGAAAAATATATAGAATTAAGTAAGTAGGTGAGATTTATGTTAAAAGTATTACAAATTGGAATGACAGATAACCTAGGTGGAATAGAAACATTCTTAATAAATTATTATAGAAGCATTGATAAAAAGAAAATAAATTTCGACTTTGTAAATATATATGATAACCCTTTGTATTTTGAAGAAGAATTAAAAAAGGGAAAGAGTAAAATATATAAACTAAATAGTTATTATAGAAATCCAATTAAATATACAAAAGAACTTATAAAAATAATTCAAGATAACAATTATGAAATTGTTCATTGCAATATGAATTCGGCGGTATTTTTATGGCCGCTTATCGCATCAAAAATAGCAGGTGCAAAAGTGATAATAGCTCATTCACACAATGCATCTAGTGATAAAGGATTTATAAAAAGCATATTACACTGGGTCAATAAACATTTTATACCACTTTTTGCAAATAATTTTTTTGCATGTTCCGAAAAAGCAGGTAAATGGTTTTATTCAAAAAGAATAATAAATAGCAACAAATTCTATGTAATGAAAAATGCTATAGAAATTAATAAATATAAATTTAATCAAAAAATAAGAATACAAAAAAGGAAAGAATTAAATATAAGTGAAAATACTCTACTAATAGGACACGTAGGAAGATTTAATAAACAAAAAAATCATGAATTTTTAATTGATATTTTTAACGAAATACAAAAAAAACACAAAGATTCAAAATTATTGCTTGTAGGAATAGGGCCCCTTATGGAGAATATCAAATCTAAAGTAAAAGAATATAATTTAGAAAATAGCGTACTCTTCTTAGGGCAGAGAAATGATGTGCAAGAACTAATGCAAGCTATGGATATATTTTTACTACCAAGTTTGTATGAAGGTTTACCATTAGTAGGGGTAGAAGCACAGGCAGCGGGATTAAAGTGTATTTTCAGTGATAAAATTACAAAAGAAATTAAATTATTAAAAGGAACTGAATTTCTTCCATTAAAAAAAGAAACATGGAAAAAAATAGATAAATATAAGCAAAACGTGAAACGAGATAATTATAATAAATCATGCAATAAATATAATATAGTCAACTGTGCTCAAGAAATTTATTCAAAATATATGGAATTGGGGTCGTAAAATGAAAGAAAAGATAGATTTTGTAATAACATGGGTTGATGGAAGCGATCCTAAATGGCTAGAGGATAAAAATAAATATGCGGATGTAAAAGAAAATGACATAGATTCGTCAATTGCAAGATACAGAAATTGGGAATTTTTAAAATATTGGTTTCGATCAATTGAAAAAAATGCACCATGGGTAAATAAAATATTTTTTGTAACATACGGACACATACCAAAATGGTTAAATGTTAATAACAAAAAATTAGTTATCGTAAAACACGAAGATTTTATACCAAAAAAATTTCTTCCAACATTTAATTCATGTACAATTGAAATGCATCTTCACAGAATTAAAGGATTAAGTGAAAAATTTGTGTATTTTAATGATGATATTTTTATAAACAAAAAAGTAACAGAATCATATTTTTTTAAAAAAAATTTACCGTTAGACAATTTTATATTATCACCTATACATCCTTGCAATGAAGCATCTGCATGCATACACTATAATTGCATGAGACTTATAAATAAATATTTTAATTTTTCAAAAGTAGAACATAAAAAAATTCTTTCACCAAAAAATGGAAAATACTTATATAAAAACATTACACTTTCTGTATATCCATTTAATGTTGGTTTAAGATTTCATCATGTAGCAGTATCTTATTTAAAATCAACCTTTAAAGATGTATGGGAAAAAGAAGAAGATTATTTGAATTTTGTATCGTCTCATAAGTTTCGTGAAAATACAGATGTAAGTCAGTGGCTATTCCAATTTTGGCAACTAGCTAAAAATAATTATGAAGTTAGAAAAACAAAAGAATACAGATATTATGACATAGAAAAAGACTTTAATAGTATAATTAAAGACATAGAAAAATCAAAAAGAAAGATGATATGCTTAAATGATAATAATCTTGTAGTAAATTTTGAACAAAAAAAGAAAAAATTACTAGACACCTTTGAAAATAAATATAAGGATAAGTCGAACTTTGAAATTTGATAAAGAGGTGGTCAATTTGAAAATAAGTATAATCGTACCAGTATATAATGCAGAAAAATATATAAAAAGATGTTTAAATTCCTTAATTAATCAAACTTATGAAAACTTAGAAATAATAATAATCGATGATGGTTCGAAAGATAAATCGTTAAAAATAGTAAAAGAATACTCAAAAAAAGATAAAAGAATAAAAATAATTGAAAAAGAAAACACTGGCGTAAGTGATACAAGAAATATTGGAATAAATAACGCGACTGGTGAATACATAATGTTTGTAGATTCAGATGATTGGTTAACAAAGGATTCGTGTGAAAAATATTCAAATTTTTTTGAATATAATTTAGACATAATAATTTCCAAATCATTTATTATATACCCTAACAAAAAAGAAAAATCACACTCATATATAAAAACATCAAAAATTCTTTCAGAATTAGAAATAGAAAAATTAGTTTCATCAATTTTTATAGAAAATAATAATTATTTTTCATTTATTGAAGCTCCATGGGCAAAAATATTCAAAACAGAATTTCTTAAAGACAATAATATTAGATTTAAAAAAAATTTAAAAATTGGTGAAGATACACTGTTGAATTTTACAGCATATAATATATCAAATAAAATTGGATTTATAAACAATTATACATATAATTATTATATTAATGAATTGTCTGTTTCAAATATTTTTTCAAAAGAAATATTTGATGAATATGAAAAATTATATATAGAATATAAAAAATTAGATTTTTTTAATAAATATCAACATGAATTTGATCAGTTTATTGTAAAGCAACTATTTAAGTTTTTAAAGAAATATTATTTTAATAAAAATAACAAAGAAACATATAAAGCAAACAAAAAACACTTTATGCAACTTTTAAAAAAAGAAGAATATAAAAAAGCTATAAATGAAGTAACGATTAAAGAAATAAATTCTTCAAAAAAGAGAATTATATATTTTTTAATAAAACAAAGAGCTTATTTTCTTTTAGCATTATTATATTATATTAAAGGATAGTGATTATTAAATGATTATATATATAATAACTTTCTTATCATCATGTTTATTTGCTAATAAAGCTCAAAAAAATGAAAATAACAAAAAAAAGCTGATAATTAATTCAATTATTGCAATTATGATTCCATCAATTGTAGCAGGGTTAAGAGATTTTAATATTGGAGTAGATGTCTTAGTTTACGGTAAAAATATTTTTTATTCAGCAGTTAATTCAAAATCATTATTGTCATTTTTAAACACCTGCGATGCAGATTTATTATATGAAGTATTTAACTATATTATATCTCGTATTACAAATGACTTAAATATGTTTTTATTCTTTATGGAATTATTTAATATAGTTCTTATTTACATAACATTATATAGAAATAGAAACAAAAACAAAATATGGATTGGATTATTAATATTCTTCTGTTTTTTTTACAATAGAACTTTCAATTTATTAAGACAATCTATGGCATTATCCGTTATCTTTTTTGGAACATATTATCTAGATAACAAAAAAAATTTAAAATTCATAATATCAGTTATAATTGCAAGTTTATTTCATTCGACAGCAATTATATGTTTAATAATGATACCAATTAAACTTATTTCTGAAATGGAGTCAAAGAAAAGAATAGTATATAGTCTATGCATAATAATATTGTTTTTATTCTCAATACTTAATTATGATAATATACTTGCAGTATTAATTAATACTAATTTAATTAGTTCAAAAATGACGTACTATATAAGCAATAAACAATTCGAATTCTACATAATAGAAACATTTATAAAGATATTGTTATTATTTGTATGGATCATATTTTTACGCCAAAAAGATGACAAAAGAGATAAATATCACTTACTAATAGTAGTTATTTCAATTCTTTTATTCCAATTAAGAGGATTTGCTGATTATGCAGATAGGATAGGGTTCTATTTTGAATATATGTATTTTATAATATATTCAAAAAATGTTAAAATAAACAAAAAAAACAAAATGATTTCTAAATTGTTAATTATCATAATATCAGTAGTATATTGGATATACAAGTATATAATAATGAATTCGTGTAATACTTTTCCATATACATCATCAATTTTAGGAATCTAATATTAAAGAAATGAACATAAATTAATAAAAAAGGAAGTGGTATAAAATGAAAAGAATAACCGACATCAAAAAAATTCAAAAGATAGAACTAGATTTATTAGAATATTTTGATAAAATATGTAAACAAAATAATTTGAATTATTTTCTGGCAGGAGGAACATTATTAGGCGCTGTAAGGCACAAAGGTTTTATTCCTTGGGACGATGACATTGATGTAGCAATGCCGAGAGAAGATTATAATAAATTATTAAATTTAAAATTAGAAAGTAATTATAAAATTCTATCAATAGAAAATGAAAAAAAATATCCGATGTGTTTTGCAAAATTGATAAATAAGAACACTCACGTAAAGGAAAAAGGAATAGTAGAATATGAACAATATGGAATATTTATTGATATTTTTCCGTTAGATGGATTAGGAAATAATAAAAAACAAGCAGAAAAGCTTGGAAAAAAAATAATGTTTTTGAGAAAAATACATTTAATAATAGTAAGACAACTTAACAACAAGATTACATTTAAAAATATTATTAAAGGAATAGTAAAATTGATAGATATAAAATTTATATATAACGTAATTTTAAAAAATGCAACAAAATATAGTTTTTATGAATCAGAATATGTAGGAAGTATAGTAGGTGGAGCAAAAGGACTAGATGAAATATTTGAAAGAAAAATATATTCAGAATCATTAGAAATGAAATTTGAAGGCAAATCATTTAAAGGAATGAAGTATTATAATGAATATTTGTCAAGAATGTATGGAAATTATATGGAAATACCTCCGGTAGAAAAAAGAGGAGGACACCATACAATAGAATGTTATTTAAAAGAAGAAGGAGATGAAGAATCATGAATATAGGTTTAATTTTTGCAGGCGGTGTTGGTAAGAGGATGAGAACAGTAGAAAAACCAAAACAGTTTATAGAAATTAATAACAAACCAATAATAATATATACACTTGAGCATTTTGAAAAAAATGAAGAAATAGATGCAGTCGTAGTATCTTGTTTAAAGGATTGGATACCATATTTTCAAGATTTATTAAAAAAATTCAACATTAAAAAAGTTAAAAAAATAGTACCAGGGGGAGATACAGGTCAGCAATCTATATATAATGGTTTGCGTGCGGCAAAAGAAATATCAATATCAAATAATGATATAGTTTTAATACATGATGGAGTAAGACCACTAATCAATGACAGATTGCTAAGCAGAAATATAGAATGTGTAAAAAAATTTGGTTCATCTATAACTGCGGGAATTGTAAAAGAAACAATTGTTGTAATTAATAAAGAAGATGGAGCAGTAGAAGAGGTACCAAATAGAGAAAATTCCAGAGTTGCAAAAGCACCACAATGTTTTTACCTAAAAGATATACTATACGCACATGAAAAAGCAATAAATGAAAAAAAATTTGATTTTATTGATTCATGCACAATGATGCAATACTATGGATACAAAATGTATATGACAGACGGTCCATATGAAAATATAAAAATAACAACACCCGATGATTTTTATACAATGAGAGCAATATTACAAGTTAAAGAAGATAAGCAATTATATGGATTAGAAGAGGAGAATAAATAATGTGGGAAAATGAAATTTATATAAATGATATAAAAGGAATACTAGAAAGCAATTCAATAAATTTTAATAAATTTAATGATAAAAATATATTAATAACTGGAGCAACAGGAATTATCGGTTCTATGTTGGTAAACACACTTCTTTACGCAAATAAAATCAAAAAAATTAATTGTAATGTATATGCAATGGTAAGAAATAAAGAAAAGGCAGAACAAAAATTTGGCAAACAATTAAAGGAAGATTTAAATTTAAATATTGTATGTAATGATATTAAAGAACAAATAAATATCAAGCAAAAAATCGATTACATAATACATGCAGCATCAGAGACATCAAGTCAAAATTTTATAAATAATCCGCTAGAAACAATAAAAACAACATTATTAGGAGCTAGAAATGTATTGGAATTTGCCAAAAAAAATAAATCAGAAAAAACAATTTTCTTATCAACTATGGAAGTATACGGAACACCACACACAGATGAAAAAATAAAAGAAAACCATGAAACAAATTTAATGACAGATGAAGTAAGAAATTGCTATCCAATAAGTAAAAGAATGGCAGAAAACATTTTCTTTAGCTACTCAGAAACATATAAACTAAATATAGATGTATTAAGATTAACACAAACTTTTGGTCCTGGAGTTAATTATTCTGATAAAAGGGTTTTTGCAGAATTTGCAAGATGTGTATTGGAACAAAAAAATATTGTTTTACATACAAAAGGAAATACTAAAAGAAATTATTTATACTTAGGTGATGCGATAAGTGCCATATTAACGGTACTAACGTCGAATATTTCAAATGAGATATACAATGTTGCAAATGAAGAAACTTATTGTTCTATATATGAAATGGCAAAATTAGTGGCAGAAAAATGTTCAAATAATTCAATTGAAGTAAAAATAGAAGAAGAAGATATAAATAAATATGGATTCGCAAAAACATTAAATATGAATTTAGATACAACAAAGATAAGAAATTTAGGATGGGAGCCAACAACTAATTTAGAGGAAATGTACAAGAAATTAATTAAAACAATGAAGTAGGTGATACAGTGAAAAAAATGCAATCGAAGATAATAGGAACACTAAGTTTAAATATAAACACTCCAGACTTTAACTATGGAGCAATCTTGCACAGTTGGGCATTTCAACAGTATTTAAAAAAGGAAAAATTATGCAAATATACAGAAATAATTGATTATGTTACTCCAAAACTAGAAAAATTTAATTATACAAACCCGATAAAAAACGGCATAAAATCAAAAAAAATAAAATCAATTATTAAAAGTATGTTAATATATCCAATATACAAAAGTAAATACAAAAAAATACATAATTTTATAAATAAAGAAATGAATATATCTCAAAAAAAATTCACTCAAAAAATGTTAAATGACGAAAAGTTAGTATATGATACAATAATATGTGAAAGTGATGTGATCTGGTCGCCAGGATTCTTTGGAGGAAAATTTGATAAATCATTTTTCATGAATTTAGACAGTATGAAAAACATGAAAAAAATTGCATATTCTCCAAGCATGGCAAATACAACACTAACATCGAATCAAAAAAAAGAATTGGCAGAATATTTAAAATCAATTGATTATATTTCAAGTAGAGAAACATATAATAAAGACATGATTCAGAAATATACAGAAAAAAAAGTAGAACATGTCTTAGATCCAGTGTTATTATTAGACGAACAACACTATTCAAAAATAACAGGTAAAAAATTAATCGATGAAGAATATTTGTTACTTTATCTTCCAGTTGATAACAACAAAAAACTAAGAGAAAATGCGAAAGAATATGCAAAACTACACAATTTAAAAATTATTGAAATTACAACAACATGTTTGCCAACATTAAGAAAAAATACACTTAATAAGGCAGGAGTAGAAGATTTCTTATCAGCAATAAAATATGCAAATACAATATTTACCAATTCATTCCACGCAATATGTTTTTCAATAATTTTTAATAAAAATTTTTATGTTTTTTCAAGAAAAAACTCAGGTAAAATAAAAGATATATGTGATGTAATGAATATACCAGAACGATATTTTACAGATGATAATTTTGTAGAATTAAAACAATTAGATTACAAAAAAATTAATAATACATGGAAAAGACTTAAAAATAAATCAGAAAATTGGCTGAAAGATGCCCTAGAAAAGTAGCGACAAAATATGAGCAAGAGTAGAACAGAAAATGCTGTAAAAAACGTAAAAACCGGATTTATAGTACAACTAGTAAATAAATTAATGGCATTTGTTGTAAGAACAGTATTCATAAAGTGTCTTAACAGTGACTATTTAGGTGTAAACGGGCTATTTACAAATGTACTAACAATATTATCCTTCGCAGAATTAGGAATAGGAACAGCAATAATATTTAGTATGTATAAGCCTGTAGCAGAAAATAACCAAGAAAAGATTAAGAGCTACATGTATTTATATAAAAAAGCATATAACATAATTGGAATAACAGTATTCATATTAGGATTATTAGTCATACCATTTATGGATATAATTATTAAAGATATTCCAGATATAAAAGAAAGCATAACACTTGTATACCTATTATTTTTAATAAATACATCAAGTTCATATTTCTTCACATATAAAAAATCAATAATTATTGCACATCAAAAACAAAGCATTATAAATAACATAGATAGTGTATTCTATATAATTAAAAGTATATTTGAAATATTATTCTTAATTATAACTAAGAATTTTATAGTTTATCTAATAATTCAAATAGGAGGAACAATAGTAGAAAACTTCTACCTATCATATATTGCAAATAAAATGTATCCATACTTAAAGGATAACAAAATAAAAAAATTAAGTAAGGAAGAGAGCAAAAATATATTTAGTAATGTAAAATCATTAGTAATATATAAGTTTGGTGGAGTTATAATGAACGGAACAGACAATATATTGATATCTGCATTAATAAATGTTTCAACAGTAGGTATTGTTTCAAATTATAATTTAATAATCACATCAATTAAATCAATTCTTTCATCAGCACTAAATGGGGTAACAGCGAGTATTGGTAATTTAAATGCTATTGGAAAAAAAGAACAAAAAGAAAAAACATATTACGATTTAACATTTGTATATTATATAGTATATTCATTTTGCTCAATTGCATTCATAATACTACTAAATCCATTTATAAAAATATGGCTAGGAGATAGTTATGTTTTAAATATAAGCATATCTATATCGCTAGCAATAAGCTTTTTTATAGATGGAATGAGACAAACTGGATTTATATATAGAACCACATTAGGGTTATTTCAAAAAGCCCAAATAACTCCATATATAGGAGCAACAACAAATATTATATTATCAATAGTGTTATGTAAAATATTCGGTTTAGCAGGGATATTTATTGCAACTAGTATTGCTCAATTAGTTTCATATAGTTGGATTGATATCCATCTAGTATATAAATATGAATTCAAAAAATCCCCAAAACATTTTTACAAAAAGTATCTAATATATTTTATGACATTTACACTTGAATTATTAATAACAATATTAATATGTAAATTCATAACAGTTAAAAATATTATATTTGATTTTTTTATAAAAGGTATCATTGTTTTAATTATATCAAACACAATTAATATATTAATATTTAAAAATAGTAGTGAATATAAAACAATAGACAATAAATTTATAAATCCTCTATTTAAAAAAATAAAATCATTAATTAAATAGGAAACACTAGTTTCCTATTTAATTTGTAAAGAAACAAAAAATATGATATAATAGCCAAGCAAAAAAAGAGGTGAAACTATGAAAAAATATATATTACCTATAATTTCATTACTAATAACACTAATAACAATTATATCAATATTAAAATTAGATATAATACCTGATAAATACTTAATACTAATATTATTAATAGAACTATTTATATTACTAATAGGAACAATACTAAATATAAATAAAAACAAAATATTAAAAGTATTAGGAATAACAACACTAATAATAAGTATTATATTAAATTCAATAGGACTATATTATATTAATAAAACAGATAACTTCCTAAAAGACAAATTCAAAAAAGAAATAACATACACATCAGTATACTATTTAATAACAAATAAAGATAATAATGAAACACTAGATGACTTAGACGAAGATACAAAAATAATATACTATGAATACAGCAAAGAAATAAACAAAGCTAAAGAAATACTAGGAAATTATAAATACGAAAAATCAGAGAATATAGTAGATACACTAAAAGACTTAAAAGGATATCTATTAGTAGATCAAACAAACTATAATATAACAGATATAAATAAAGAAAATTATAAAATACTATATGAATTCAATGTAGAAACAACAGAAAAAAGAGTAAACAATAAAAAAGACACATATAACATCTATATAGGTGGAAGAGATTTCACAGAAGAATTAATGGACTTTAATATGTTAATAACAATAAATACAAAGAAAAAAACGATATTATTAACAAGTATTCCAAGAGATTATTATATAGATGTAGCCGGTTATAATAGAAAAGACTCACTAGAATTCATGGGATTACTAGGAGAAAAAACAATAATGAAATCACTAGAAAATCTATTTGATACAGAAATAGACTACTATGGAAGTATATATACAAACGGATTAGTAGAAATAGTAGATAGAATAGGCGGAATAGACTTCTGTTCAGATAGAACATTTACAACAACACACGCACTAGTACTAGATACATATGACGATTCATATGGGGAAAAACTAACAATATATCAAGGATGTCAACACCTAAATGGAATACAAACACTAACAGTAGCTAGAGAAAGAAAACATGTAGGTAGTGATAGACAAAGACAAAAAAACTGTAGACAAATATTTGAAAGAATTATGGAAAAAATGCTTTCAACAACAACGCTAACAAACTACGAAAAAACATTAAACTCACTAAGTAATCTATATCAGACAAATATGGATGAAAAAACAATAAAAAAACTAATAAAAAGCCTAATAAACAATAAATACCAAATACTAGAACAAAGTGTAGATGGAAGCGATGGAAATAACTATATAAGATTAGGCTCAGTATATAGCTATGTAATGTATCCATACGAAGATACAGTAAATAATGCAAAACAAAAAATAAAAGAAATAAGAGGTGAATAACCATGGAATTAGAAGAAAAAATACTAATGCAATGTATAAATCTTAATGTATTATCCAATATGTTTATGGAATATGTAGAAGAACTAGTTCCAGAAAACATAGAAGAAGCACTAAAAAACTATAAACAATACACAGACAATTACATAGTAAATTTAACAGATAAAAAAGCACTAGAATGTTCATTTATAATACAAGCATTATTAGAAGGAACACTACAACTATATCTTTACAGTACTAATAATACTAATATAGACCAAAATAAACTAATAGAACTATACGAAAAAACAGAACCAAAAGAAAACATAGATAAAAAAGCCCAAAAGAAATACCTAGTAGAATTAAAACAAAGCATATATAACGATACAAAAAAAGAAATATATACTAAAGAAGAAACTACAATACTAGATAAAATAAAAAAAATAAATAATAATAAAACAAATATATTTAAAACCGAAAATTCAATAGAAAATATAGTAGAACAAACAGAAGAATTCCTATTAATACTTGATGAATTAACTCAAAAACTAGAAAAAATCAAAGAAAGTAATAGAAAAACAACAAAAAATTTGACAAATTTCTAAAAATGTGTATAATATACAAACAAAAAGAGGGGGAAATATAGATGGAAGAAATCGATATAAAGGAACTTTTAAATTATATTAAGGAAAAAATATGGATAGTAGGAATAGCCATAGTTTTATCATTCACAACATCAATTATATATACACAAGCAATAAAAAAACCAATATATAAATCATCAACAACATATGTATTAATTTCAGACTCAGGAAACGAAGGAATTACAACAAGTGAAGTAACACTTAATGAAAAATTAATTGCTACATACAAAGAAATAATAAAAAGTAGAAATATTCTAGAAAAAGTAATAGCAAAATTAAATCTTGAATATACAACAAACGAATTAGCTAAAAACATAAACGTACAACAAGTATCAACATCATCAATGATTAGAATTACAGTATCAGATAATGATCCTGAATTAGCACAAAAAATCGCAAATACAATAGGAGAAGAATTTAGTAGTGAAATTGAATCATTATATAAAATAAGCAACTTAGGTATGGTAGACCCAGCACTAATACCAAGTGTTGCATCTAACCAGTCAAACCTAAAAGAAATGGTTATGATAAATGGTGGTGCAGTAGCAGTATCATTAATGATAGTATTCTTACTATTCTACTTCGATAATACAGTAAAAGACGCAGAACAAGTAGAAGACAAAATAAAACTTCCAGTTCTTGGAAACGTTCCAATAATACCAAAGAAAAAAGGAACAGAAAAACAATCAGAACTAATAGTACACATAGATCCAAAATCTACAATAAGTGAAGGTGTAAGAACAATAAGAACAAACTTACAATTCTCAAATGTAGACGGAAATCTAAAAAAAATCATGGTAACAAGTTCAATGCCAGGAGAAGGAAAAAGTTTTACAAGTGCTAACTTAGCAACAGCCTTCGCACAAGATGGAAACAAAGTATTAATGATTGACTGTGACATGAGAAAAGGAAGACTACATAAAATATTTAAGCTAAGTAACAGTAAAGGTTTATCAAACTTATTAATTGATAACGTAACAAAAAATTACAAAAAATACATAAAAGAAACAAAAGTAGAAAACCTAAGCATAATAACAGCAGGAGTAGTACCTCCAAACCCAAGTGAATTATTAAACTCAGAAGCAAATAAAAAACTAATAGAAAAATTAGAAAAAGAATATGACTATATTATATTTGACTGTGTACCAACAAACGGATTACCAGACGCATTAATTGTTTCAAGTTTAGTAGATAAAGCAATAATAGTATGTGCAGCAAATGTAACACCAACAGAAATATTACAAAAAACAAAGAACTCACTACAAAACGTTGATGCCGATATAGCAGGTATTGTAGTAAATAAAACAAAAGCATCATACAACAAATACTACGGACATTACTACGGAAAATACTATGGATAATTACGTAGATATACATTCACATATCCTATATGGCATTGATGATGGAAGCAAATCGTTAGAAGAAAGCAAAGAAATAATAAAACAATACATAGAAATGGGGTTTAAAGACATAGTCGTAACCCCACACTATATAGAAAATTCAGATTATATAACAAATAATGAAGAAAAAGAAAAAATCTTAAAAACACTAAAAAAAGAATTTAATGATATAAACCTATATTTAGGAAATGAAGTATTCATAAACAACAATATAGAAGAATTATTAAATAACAATGAAATATCAACAATAAATGGCAGTAAATATCTATTAATAGAACTACCATTACACAATAAAATTAAAAACGCAACAGATATAATATATGAACTAAGAATAAAAGGGATAATACCTATTATTGCACACCCAGAAAGATACGAATTCGTACAAAAAAATCCAGATAGCGTAGATGAACTAATTGAAGAAGGCGCAATACTTCAATCAAACTACGGAAGTATAATTGGAGTATATGGAGAACATGCAAAAAAAACAATGAAAAAACTACTAAAGAAAAACGTTATCTCCGTACTAGCAACAGATATTCACTTTCCAAATAATAAAATATACTTAAACATGGATACTATAAGAAAAAAACTAACAAAAATAATAAGTGAAGAAAAACTAAAAGAACTAACGATTTTAAATCCAAAAAAAATAATTAATAATGAAGATATAGACTAGTTATAAAAACTAGTTTTTTTCTTATCAAAAAAGGATAAATAAAATAAAAAACGTATAATAATAATAGGAGGCAAAACATGTTAATAATATTCTTTATAATTTTAATAATCCTATTTATTCTATGGACTATGCTAAAATGTGCATCAATGTACGACGAAGTAGAATCAAAACAATTAAAAAATTTTAAAAAATAATGTAAACTTGACATTTTATAAAAAATATGATATACTATCAAACAGTTAATGGCACATTATTCTAGTCAACTATTTTATTAAGAAGGCGGGGCTAAAAATCCGTCAAAGAGCATATCGATGAAACTTGTGGTGCTTGCTTCATACGCCCAGTTTGGGGTGAGTGCTGGAAGAAATGACTATTGGGCGCTCGTAATGGCATACGATTCCGACCCAATAATCAGGGAGACCTAATCTTGTGAAAAGCCTACACACGCAAAGTTGATGGACTTTTTACGAATTAGGATTAAACCTACTATGTGGGGAAACCTATGAGTAGTGTAGCTTGTCTTGAGTGGTATAAGGGGATTATTGATCAAGATAAATAGCTAATAGCTAGAGTTATTTATCCATCGCAATATGAAACGTATACTGCAAAAAAGAATTATTCTTAAAATAGTTGTCGAGGAAAACTCCTAGAGTGCGATTAATATAGTATTGCAGTATGTACTAAGTGGCAATCAAGTCATGCGATTGGTGACAACGCATCATTCACTTTAAAGGGGAACCGCTATACTGGTAACGGTAAGTAGAGAATGGGGAAAACCAACTTGACCTAAGACATAAAGTTGACTATATTAATAGCCATTTTTTTTTGAAAGGAAATAAAAAATGAAAAAAGAAAACTTATGGACAATTAAAATAATAATTATGGCATTTATAATATCATTCATATTCTCACTATCATCAGAAATAATAATGCCAAAAGTAAACATAATCGCAAGCACAATAATATTAATTATATTTATACTAATAGGAATAATATTCGACATGGTAGGAGTAGCAATAACAACATGCGACATAAAACCATTTCATTCAATGAACTCAAAAAAAATCTCATACGCCAAAACAGCAATAAATCTACTTCAAAATAACGCTAAAGTATCATCATTCTGTAATGACGTAATTGGAGACATATGTGGAATCATATCAGGATCAGCAGGAGTAATAATATCAACAACAATATCATCAAAATTTAATATAAACCTATTAATAATTAGCCTAATAACAACATCAATAATAGCTGCATTAACAATAGGTGGAAAATCATTTGGAAAAGAAATCGCAATAAAAAATAACGTCTCAATAGTAAAACTTTTTTCAAAAACCATACATATTTTCTATAAAAAATAATTGTTTGATATTTATAAAAATTAGTGTATAATAGAAATATACTAGGAGGTATGATTAATGAAAAAAAACAAAACAAATAATAAAAAACATAAAATATATTTTATAATAAACTCAATATTACTTGCATGGGTTTCAATAACAACATTGCTAATTATAAAAAAATACGATGTATTACCATTTAAATACTTTATTTGGATATTATTAGCATTCATATTAATACCAGGAATTATGATATTCCTAATGCTAAAAAAGAATATAAAATCAATCATAAAAAAAATAATATCAGTATTTTCAATAATATTTATAATAATTAATGTAATAGCACTAATATATTTAAATAAAACATTTAAATTTTTAAATACATTAGTAGATACAGGATACACAATAGAAAACTATGCAGTAATAGTATTAAAAGACAAAGAATATAACAATATAAAAGATATAGAAAACAAAAATATAGGATATTATAATCAAGAACAATCTCATATAGGAGAAGCACTAACAAAATTAGACGAATTAGTAACAGTAAATAAAAGTGAATATGAAAACTACGATGTTCTAGTAGATAAACTATATAACGAAGAAACAGACGCAATTATAATGGAAGAATCACATAGAGAAATAATAGACGAAACAAAAGAAAACTTCACAAAAGATACAAAAGTAATATATACAATAGAAGTAAAATATAAAACAGAAGATATAGCTAAAAACGTAGACGTAAAAAAAGAAACATTCAATATATATTTATCAGGAATAGATACATATGGAGACATCTCATCAGTATCAAGAAGTGACGTAAATATTATCGCAACAGTAAACCCAACAACACATCAAATACTACTAACAACAATCCCAAGAGATTACTACGTACAATTAGCAGGAACAACAGGATTAAAAGATAAATTAACACACGCTGGAATATATGGAATAGATACATCAATAAAAACACTAGAAAACCTATTAGATATCGAAATAAACTACTATATAAGAGTTAACTTCTCATCAGTAGAAAGAATAATAGAAGCATTAGGAGGAGTAGACGTTTATTCAGAATATACATTCCAAGGAGCTAGTGGAACATATTTCCAAAACGGATATAACAGAGTAAATGGTAGTCAAGCACTAGAATTTGCTAGAACAAGAAAAACAGTAGACGGTGGAGATAGAACAAGAGGAAAAAATCAACAAGCACTAATACAAGCAATAATAAAAAAAGCATGTTCAAAAGATATAATAACAAAATATTCAAGCTTACTTAACTCATTAGAAGGAACATTCCAAACAAACATGCCAATGGATAAAATAACAGATCTAGTTAAAAAACAAATAGACGATATGGCACAATGGAATATTACTTCAATAAGCCTAGATGGTTCAAATGGTTCAGAATATACATACTCATACTCATGGCAATTACTATATGTAATGATTCCAGACGAATCAACAATAGAAAATGCAAAAGCAAGAATAAAAGAAGTATCAGATAATCAAATACTAGAAGGATCATATATAGAAAATACAGGTTCAGTAAATAACCCAGGGCAAAGTAAACCACAAACAGAAAAGAAAGAAGAACCTAAAAAAGAAGAAGAAAAAGAAGAAAAGAAAAAGACAACAACAGAAACAAAGCCTGTAGAACAAACAAAACCAACAGAAACAGTAGAACCAAAGAAAGAAGAAACAAAGCCAGTAGATATACCGACAGAAACAGTTGAAACTCCAGTAGAAACAACAACAGAAGAACCTAAAGAAACTATAGATCCATCACCAGTTGAACCAACTACTCCAGTAGAAGAAAAAGAAGAACCAACAGAAAATATAACAGAAGAACCAAATGAAGAAAGCCAAGAATAAGGCTTTCTTTTATTTGCAAAATATAAAGATATATGTTAATATATTAAAACAAAAAAGGGTGATTAAAATGGATTTTTATAGCGAAAAAATATTTAATATGATTGGTGAATTGGAAGAAGAAATAGAAAACTTTAAAATAAAAGAATCAAACCAAGAAAAAATAGAAAATTTAAATCAAATAATAAATGCAAAAACACTAGAAGAATTAGAAAAGATAAATGATAATTCACTAGAAGAAGAAATAAAAATAAAAAAAATAGCAGTTAAACTTAATAACTATGAATTTGAACAATACAAGAATTTAGAAATCAAACTAAATGAGATGTTAAAAGTATTAACAGAACAAGAAGAAAAAAGAAAAAAACAAGAAAAAGAACTAGAAGAAAAAATAAAACAACAAACTCTATTAGAATATGTATACAATCTAAAATTACCAATAGAAGATGAGAATATAATAGAAAACATAATTAATAAATATAAAGAGAATAACGTTGATCCAAAACAAATACTTAGAATACTAATAAACGAAAACATAAATTATTATACAAATGAACCTAAAAAAGAAAAAATACTAACAAAAGATAAAATGGATGAACTAAATCTAGACGAAAGTGATCAAGACACAATAAATAAAGTAAAAGAAATAATATCTAAATCAAAAAATATAATAGAAGATAAAAATATGACAGAATATTTAGAAAGTCTTGATGAAGAAAACCTAATAGAAACACTAGAAGAACTATCAGAATACAATAAAACATCAATTATAGGAACGATGAAATACCTATTAAAAAAAATAAACGATAATATAGATTTAGAACAATCACTTGAACTATTAAATACAATATATAATATTTCAACAGACGATGAAGAAGAAAAAGAAGAAAGTGAAGAGAAAACAAAACTAATATTTATATCTAAACCAACAAATCTTGACCTATACATATATGAAGATATAAATAAAATAGAACATAAAGTATACTTAAAAATATTAAAAAAACAATTTGAAAAACTAATAAACGGAGACATAATTGGAAAATCATTAACAGGATTACCAGAAAACTTATTCGAAAAAAAAGCATCACAAGTTAGAATAACATACAAAGTACTACCAAACAACTATATATTAGTATTAAACTGCTATACAAAAGGAAATAAATATACAGAAAATATAAGAGAATTAATCGAAAAGCCAAATATATCATTCCAAATTCATTTATATGACGTACTTGCATCACAAAATCAAGAACAATTAAAACAATTATTAAGTAAAACAACAAATATATCAGAACAAGAAAAAAATAACTATATAAATAATTTTACAGAATCACAAAATGTAAATATACTAGATCAATTTGAAGAAGGTGAGAAAATTGCTAGAAAAAATAAAACAACAAATTAACGAAATAAAAATAATCCTAGAAGGTCTTAAAAATCAAAAAGAAGATATAGATAAATATCTTAAAGAAAACAAATACGCAAAAAAAATAACAGAAAAATTTTTCAAAAACGATCAACAAATAATATCAGAAATAAAGAAAAATAAAGAATTAATAACAGAATTAAAACACAATCATATTAAACTAACAGAAAGTCAAAAAGAAAAAGAAAAGAGCCATAAACAATACATAGAAGAATTAAATAAAACACTCAATTCAACATTAAAACTATTAAAAAAATTAGAATTAGAAAAAACATATATAGATCAAGAAATAATAGATATATTAGACTTAAACGAAATAGAAGATTTAAAAGACATAATTGAATTCAATAAAATAATAATGTTAAAGAAAAAAGGATTTGTTCAAAAAGAAGAATTGACAGAAGAAATAGTCCAGGAAGAACCAAAAATAGAACAACAACCAAAACAAGAAAAGAAAGAAAAATCTAATAAAGAAGAAAAAATAGAAAAAGTTTTACTATACAATAATCTAGAAGAATTAAATAACTATTTAAAAAAACAATACAACATAGAAATAGAAACAGATAGAAACATAGAAGAACTAAACAAAATAATAGAAATAATAGAAAATAGTTCAATAAAAGAAATAAATAATAGTCTAATAAAAGATATACTAGAAAAATGCGAAATGTACCAATTAATAACAATGAAAGAAGCACTAGAAGAAAACGAAATAGAAGCAAAAGATGTAGAACACATAAAAGATATATTTCTATACTGTGAAAAAAATGAAAGAATAGCAGAATACATAATAAGATATAAAGATTTAAAAAAAGAACAAAAATTAAATATACTAAATAAAAGTGAAGCAAGAAGAGAAAAATACGTAAGAAATAAAAACGCAATGCTTTCATATGGATTATTTATTAAAAATAACAATGCATTATTAGCAGAAATCTCAATAGAAAAACTAGATCAAATAATAGAATTAGGACATTACAATGAGCTACTATATATAACGTCACTATACAATAATAAAAGCAAACTGGTAGAAAACATTCAATTTGAAGACTATCTAGCACAAAAAAGATATCCAAATCTATATAACTTCTTTTTCGAAGGAACAATATATAATCATGTTACAAAAATAAATGAAAATAAATACGACATGACAAGATCAATAGAAATAATACATAACGAAATTAAGAAAGACGAAAAATATAAATCAAAACTAATAATGGGAATGCCAGATTTAAAACAACTTACAAGCAGAAATGAAATATTAAAAAAAGAAACAGAAACAAGTAAAAGATCATTTGACAACTTTTTAATAACAATATTCCCATACAAAGTAAAAGATGCAAACGTGATTTACGAAGAAAAAAACAAATATGTGGAATTAATAGAAGAAAAATTTTCAATTAAAAATGGTATTTCATACGGAATAAAAATAAGAAAAGATTTAGCACGAGCAGGATTGATACAAATATCAAAACCAAAAGTGCTAAGACTACTAAATGAACATATATACGAAAGACATGAAATAACAAAAGATATTGTAAAACAATGTATGTTATATAATCTAATAACAACAGACGAAATACTAAATGAATTAGATAGAATACTAACAGAAGAATTTGAACTACTAGATCAAAAAGTAAAAAGAAAATAAAAAAGTATTAATAAAATACTTTTTTTTTACATTCAAATCCTATATAATTAAAATGGGTGATGATATGGATAAACTATTAGAAGAATCATTAAACAAAGAATATGAAAGACAAAATAATAATATAGAATTAATCGCATCAGAAAACTTTGTATCAAAAGATATACTAAAAATTCAAGGAAGTATACTAACAAATAAATATGCAGAAGGATATCCAAATAAAAGATACTATGGAGGATGCAAATACATTGATGAAATAGAAACACTAGCAATCAACCATGCATGCGAACTATTTAACTGTAAATACGCAAATGTACAACCTCATAGTGGATCAAGCGCAAATATGGCAGTATATAAAGCACTTTTAAATCATGGAGACAAAGTAATGGGAATGAATCTTAGCCAAGGTGGGCATCTAACACACGGTCATAGTATAAACTTTAGTGGAATTGACTATGAAATAATACCATATAACGTAAATAAAGAAACAGAAACAATAGACTATGACGAATTAATAGAACTAGCAAAAAAAGAAAAACCAAAAATGATAATAGCAGGAGCTAGTGCATACTCAAGAATAATAGACTTCAAAAAATTTAGAGAAGCAGCAGATGCATGCGGAGCATATTTAATGGTAGACATGGCACATATCGCAGGATTAGTCGCAACTGGACTACATCCATCTCCAATCCCATATGCAGATGTTGTAACATCAACAACACACAAAACATTAAGAGGTCCAAGAGGAGGATTAATACTAACAAACAATGAAGAAATAATAAAAAAAATAAATAAAACAATCTTCCCAGGAATACAAGGAGGACCACTAATGCATGTTATAGGAGCAAAAGCACAATGTTTCTACGAAGCATTACAGCCTGAATTTAAAGAATATCAAAACCAAGTACTAAAAAATATAAAAGCACTCGCAAACGAATTAACAAATAAAGGACTAAGAATTATATCAAATGGAACAGATAATCACTTAATACTAGTAGATGTAACATCAATCGGTCTAACAGGAAAAGAAGCAGAAGAAATATTAGACAAAATAAATATAACATGCAATAAAAATACAATACCATACGATAAAGAATCACCTTTTGTAACAAGTGGAATAAGAATTGGTTCACCAGCAATGACTACAAGAGGATTAAAAGAAGAAGAATTTAAAAATATTGGAAAAATAATCGCAAATGCATTAACCAATCCTAAAGAAGAAAATCTAAAAGAATTAAAAGAGAAAGTATTGGAAATAACAAAGAAATTTCCTTTATAAAGAGGTGTGATATGAGTAAAATAATAGATGGAAAAAAAATAAGAAACGAAATAATAGAAGAACTAAAAAAAGAAGTAAAACATTACATGATAAAACCATGTCTTGCAGTAATACAAATTGGAGAAGATGAAGCAAGTAACACATATATAAGAGCAAAAGAAAAAGCATGTGATGAAATAGGAATATACTTTAAACATATAAAATTTAACGAAACATCAAAAGAAATAGAAATAATAAATAAAATATTAGAATTAAACAGTGACGAATACGTACACGGAATACTATTACAACTACCATTACCTGAAAAATTCAATGCAGAAAAACTAATAAATTATATCGCAAGAAACAAAGATGTTGACGGACTAACAGATATAAACATTGGAAAAATATTTAATAATAAACAAGGATTAGTTTCATGTACCCCACAAGGAATAATGAGATTATTAGAAGAAGAAAAAATCGATTTAGAAGGTAAAAATGTAACAATAGTAGGAAGAAGCAAACTAGTTGGAAAACCACTTATTGGATTAATGTTAAATAAAAATGCAACAGTAACAATATGCCACTCCAAAACAGAAAACTTAAGCAAATTTACAAAAACTGCAGACATATTAGTAGTTGCAGTAGGAAAAAAACATCTAATTAAAGAAAATATGGTAAAAGAAGATGCAATTGTAATAGATGTAGGTATAAATAAAGAAGATGGAAAACTATACGGAGATGTAGACTTCGATAAAGTAAAAACAAAAGCAAAAAAAATCACACCAGTTCCAGGTGGAGTAGGACCAATGACAGTTGCAATGTTAATGACAAATGTCATAGCAGCATATCAAAGGCAACAAAAGAAAAGCCAATAAAATATTGACTTTTTTTATTTAAAATAATATAATAAAAAACGTTGAACAAAGGGGGAAATATAATGAAAAAATCATTAAAATTATTTGTTTTTATAACACTACTATTTTTAACTAAAGAAGCTATTAAAGCAGAACAATATATCTGGCCAATTGAACAAAAAAATGCATATGAAACACGTATAGAATATGGATACGGAAAAAGACAATACAACTCGAAATCATATGATATGCTATATAACTATCAACCATATGAAGGAGTATATTCAAACTATGAGAATCACTATGGAGTAGATATTGCAGGTATAAAAGGAAATACATATAATGTAGTTTCAGTATCAGACGGAACAGTATTAACAACAAGTCTTGATCAAATTATAAATCCATCAATAAGTTATATAGATAGAAACCAAAGAAGAAGCACAACAGATGGTGGTGGATATGGTAATTATATCGTAATAAAAGAAAACAGCACTGGTTTATGTTTCTTATACGGGCATTTAAAAGCAAATTCAATAACACTTAAAAAAGGTGACACAGTAAAAGCAGGAGATATAATAGGAGTAATGGGTTCATCAGGAGACTCAGGACACATGCATCTTCACTTTGAAGTAAGATTAAATCAAAACTATACAACTTGGGGAAAAAATCTAATAGTAACAACAGCATACGGATTAGAGACACTAAATCCAACAAACTTTATTGGAACTACTTCACCAGAAAAACCAATAATAGAAACAATAGAGATACCAGAAGAAAAAATAGGTGAAGCATTTAATGCAAAAAAAGAAGAAACAATAAATGGCATAAATAAAATTGAAGAAAAAACAAATCGATTATTCGAAATAATAAAAGATGATACAAAAGCACAAGTTAAATCAATAGAATATAACGATTTAAACACATTTGGAAAAATAACAGTTACACTTGATAAAAATACAACAGTCGCACCAGTATTGACATTGAAAATCTCTAGTGAAACAATATATCCAAATCTAATAAGTAAAAACAATAATACATACACATATACAATAAAATATAATGAGTTAAATGTAGTAACATATGGATATATAAATGCTACAATAGAAGGAAATAATAAAATAGAAGGTATTACAGAAGTAATAGGATATCTTAACGAAACAATAATACCACAAACATATGAAGATTCATACTACTACAAAACAGGAGACCTAAATGAAGACGGTTTCATAGACTCAAGAGATGCATCTATAGTATTAAGAATATCATCAAAACTTTCAACAGGTAAAGATTTAACAATAGAAGAAAAAGAACAATCAACAAGAGCAGACATGAACAAAGATGGATATATAAATCAAAAAGATGCATCACTAATATTAAGTTACTATTCAAATAGATCAACAGGTTTAACAGACGAAAAACAAGAAAGAATTATAAACTGTGATGTAACTAAAGATCACGTGGTATCAATGAGTGATTATTATATCGTTTTAAATGAAGTATATCTAGGAGTTTATAATGCAGAATACGATTTAAATAAAGATAATGAATTAAATCAAAGTGATATAGAATATTTTAAAGATACATTAAGACAATATGGAAAAAGATAAAAAGCAGTTAAAAACTGCTTTTTTTAGTTGTTGCATCCATGTCCGCCAAATGCACGAGTACCAATAACAATAACAAGTAATATAAATAATACTAAAATAATTGCTGCACCATAACCAGAACCATATCCGTATCCACCATTATATCCACCGCAGCAAGAATTACCATAACCTTGGTAACCTCCATAATAATACATAATCATACCTCCATTTCTAATATAGTGTATTACAAAATAAAAAAAATGTTTATGTAAATGACTAAAAAATTCATTTCAAAAATGCCAAATATGTGTTATTATATATAATAGGTGGTAATATGAAAAATAGTTTAAAGAAGATAATAAACTATTATAATGATATGGATAAACCATTACTATATATAACATTAATACTTTTCACATTTGGATTATTTAACATAGTAACAGCATCAAGTAGTGAAGCAGTAATAAGATATGAAAAATCACTGTTCTATTACTTTTTCAGGCAATTAGCAATGATAATAGCAGGATTAGTAATGTCCATATTTATAATAAAAAAAGATACAAAAAAATACGGATTTGCAGCGCTAGTAGGTTTTATAGGAATAACATTCTGTATTCTATACTTATTCCTATATGGAACATTCCATAAAGGCGCACAAAACTGGCTAACAATAGGACCTATAACATTCCAACCAAGTGAATTTGTAAAACCAATAATTATAGTATGTTTAGCACTAATATTCGATAAAACAAAAAACAAGCTAAGAAATAAAAAACTAAAACACTATGACATAATCGGAACAGTACTAGTAGTAGGATTATTTAATTCAGTAATAATATTCTTAGAAAGAGACCTTGGAACAATGTTAATACTAGTAATGATATTTATGGTATTATTTATATCAAGTCCAATACTAAAAAACGAAAAAAGAAAAACATTAATATTTCTACTAATCATAGGACTATGTGGATTATTAATAATTAAGAATCAAAAAGGATACATACTATCAGAAGAACAAATGGAAAGATTTAAATTTATAAATCCATGTAAAAATTACCTTGATGGTGGATATCAAATATGTAATGCTTATATAGCGATAAATAATGGTGGATTATTTGGACTAGGAATAGGTAAAAGCCAACAAAAATACTCATATATCCCAGAACCCCACACAGACATGGTATTCGCAATAATAGCAGAAGAACAAGGACTAATAAGAAGCTCATTAATCCTAATCGCATATGCAGTAATACTATATAGAATATTAGATTTATCATCAAAAGTTGAAACACTAAGAGGAAAATATATATGTCTAGGAGTTGGAACATATATATTCGCACATATAATGATAAATCTCGGTGGATTATTTGGAATACTTCCATTAACAGGTGTCCCATTACCATTCTTATCATATGGTGGATCATTCACACTTGCATTAATATTATCACTTGCTTTAGTACAACGTATTCATATAGAATATAAAAGAGAAAAAATAAAAATTGATATATAAGAATAATGACTTATATATTTTTTTTTGGTAAAATAAAGATTAGGTGATTTTATGAAACTAGACGAAATAAACATAGAAAAATTATCTCCAATGATGAAGCAATACGTAGAAATTAAAAACCAAAACAAAGATGTAATAATAATGTTTAGATTAGGTGATTTCTATGAAATGTTTTTTGAAGACGCAGTAACAGTATCAAGAGAATTAGAACTTACACTAACAGGTAAAAACGCAGGATTAGAAGAAAGAGTACCAATGTGTGGAGTTCCACATCATGCAGCAAACATCTATATAGAAAAATTAATAGAAAAAGGATACAAAGTTGGAATCTGTGAACAACTAGAAGATCCAAAACTAACAAAAGGATTAGTAAAAAGAGACTTAGTAAACATAGTTAGTAGCGGAACAATACTAGATAGTGAAATATTAAACGAAAAAGAAAACAACTATATTGGATCACTATTAGATTTAAATCATTCATACATAATAACATATGCAGATATTTCAACAGGAGAAATATATACAACATTAATAGAACATAAAAAACAAAAAGCAATAAACGAAATAATGAGTATTGGAATAAAAGAAATAATATTAACACAAGAAATTGATATAGAAATAAAAAATCTTTTAAGAAATCAATATAAAATAACAATCTCAACAACAGATGAAATAGAAGAATTACCACAATATAAATATATATACGATGAAATACAAGACGAAAGATTAAAAAACGGAATAAAACATTTATTAACATATATAAATAAAACACAAAAAAGAGACTTAACACATCTACAAAAAGCAATAATCAAAGAAGAAAAAGAACATCTAAAAATGGATATTCATACAAAAAGAAATCTTGAATTAACAGAAACATTAAGATTAAAACAAAGAAACTATTCATTAATATGGCTACTAGACAAAACAAAAACAGCCATGGGGTCAAGATTATTAAGAACATACATAGAAAATCCACTAATAAACAAAGATGAAATAAATAGAAGATACAAAATAGTAGAAACATTAATACAAGAATTTATTTTAAAAAACGACTTAATAGAAAATCTATACGAAGTATATGACCTAGAAAGATTAAGCGGTAGAATCGCATTTGGAAACGCAAATGCAAGAGACCTTTTGCAATTAAAAAGATCACTAAAAGTACTACCAAACATAAAACAAATACTAAAACAATTAAACTATGATAAAACAATAGATACATTAGATGAATTATATAATCTATTAGAAAATAGTATATACGAAGAACCACCAATAAGTATAAAAGAAGGATATCTAATAAAAGAAAATTACAACAAAGACTTAGACGAACTAAAAAATCTAAGAAAAGGTGGAAAAGACTTTGTAGCTAGATTTGAAAGAGAAGAAAAAGAAAAAACAGGAATCAAAAACCTAAAAGTAGGATATAACAAAGTATTTGGATATTATATAGAAGTAAGTAAAGGACAAACAGATCTAATAAAAGAAGAATACGGATATATAAGAAAACAAACACTTTCAAACTGTGAAAGATATATAAGTCCAATATTAAAAGAAAAAGAAGACTTAATACTTAACTCAGAAGAAAAAATAATAGATTTAGAATATGAGCTATTCATTAATATTAGAAACGAAGTAAAAAACTATATAAAAAATCTACAAGAAATCGCAAAAACAATAAGTGAAATAGACGTTTTACAATCATTCGCAACAGTAAGTGAAGAAAACAATTATATAAAACCGATACTAAACGATAATAACACTGTAGAAATAAAAGAAGGAAGACATCCAGTAGTAGAAAAAGTACTTGTAAATAACGAATATGTATCAAACGATATCATATTAGAAAAAAACACAAATATACTATTAATAACAGGTCCAAACATGGCAGGTAAATCAACATATATGAGACAAATGGCTATAATAACCATAATGGCTCAAATTGGATGCTTTGTTCCAGCATCATACGCAACGTTGCCTGTATTTGATGCAATATATACAAGAATTGGTGCATCAGATGACCTAGTAAGTGGTGAATCAACATTTATGGTAGAAATGATGGAAGCAAACAATGCAATTTCAAACGCTACAAAAAACAGTTTAATACTATTTGATGAATTAGGAAGAGGAACCGCAACATTTGATGGTATGGCACTAGCTCAATCAATAATAGAATATATTCATAATAATATAGGATGTAAAACATTCTTCTCAACACACTATCACGAACTAACAGACTTAGAAAACAATCTTAAAAATCTAAAAAATGTACATGTAAGTGCACACGAAGAAGATGGTAATATAACATTCCTACATAAAATAAAAGAAGGAAGTATAGATAAAAGCTACGGAATACATGTCGCAAAACTTGCGAACCTTCCAACGTCATTAATAAAACGTGCATCCGAAATACTAAAAATTTACGAAAATAAAGAAATAAAAAGAGATATAAAAATACAAGAAATGCTTCCAATTGATGACTTAATAGAAAAAGAATCAGAAATTGAAAAAGAAATAAAAGAAATAAATATACTTAATACAACTCCAATGGATGCATTAAATATACTTTATAAATTACAAGAAAAAATAAAGAAGGAGTAATATGGAAAAAGATATATTAGAAATACTTGAAAACACAAGTGATGACCCATTTATAACTAGTTCCAAAAAACTAATTAAAAAACTTTCAAAAGAAAATTCAGAAGAAGAAATGATAAAAGCAAAAAATGAAGCAAAAGAAACAATAGACAAACTCTTGGAAAACAAATTTCCAAGAGTAAAAGAAATATATAGCAATGGAAAAATAGATGAAAAAAAGCTAGATTTTGCGCTAAGACTTATAAATAATGATGAAGAATTATATAAACAAATTGAAGAAATAAAAGCAAAAAAAGATAGAAAACAAAAAATAGAAGATCTAACAGAACTAAAAGAACACATTCAAAATACAATAAACAACTTAAGAGTAAAAATAGAAAGAATTAATGCAAATCAAACAAATGAAAAACCATCACTAATTAAAAAAATAATAGGTAAAGAGCAAACAAAAGAAGATAATAACAAACTAGATGAAATAATAAAAGTAATAGAAGATAGTAAAAGCATATCAGAAAACAAAGAACTAAAAGAAAATTATTTAGTTAGAGAAAAAATACACGAAACAATAGATATATTATATAAAAAATGTAAAATAAAAGACATCGAAGGACTACAACAAATAGGAATAACACTTCAAAAACAATATAAACAAGTACTTGAAGATATTGATAACGACTTAAATAAACTTAAAAATACTGTAGTACCACAAAAAGAATATGATGAAAGATTAGTTGAATATGTTTATGAAAAGCCCAAAAACTATGTATCACAATCAATTGATCATTCAAAAAACAATCCAATGTTTACACACTTATTAACAATTCTAAAACTAATAAATGACATAGAAAAGAAAAATAAAAGAATAAATAATTTAAAAATTTCGAATAATTTTAAAAACAAAAAATTTAAATTAGACAAAGAAACATCAATAAAAATAAGAAAAAAAACAAGACAAAAAAAATAAAGAAATTATAAAAAAATGTAATTTCTTTTTTAATGCAAATATGTTAAAATAATTATGGTGATTTTAAATGAATAACAGAAGTGAACTAAGAAAAAAAATAATGACGATTTTATATCAAATCTCAATATACGAAAATGGGAAAATAGAACATAATGTAGATAATATTATAAAAGAAGTATCAGAAATAGATAATGAATTTATAAAAGATACAGTATATGGAATAATAACATATAAAAACAATATAGACGAACTAGCAAACAAATACTTAAGTAATTGGACAATAGACCGTTTAGGAACAACAGATCAGGCAATACTAAGAATAGGTATATACGAATTAATGTATACTGACACACCTGCTGTAGTCGCAATAAACGAAGCAATAGAACTATCAAAACAATATAGCGATGACGATGTAAGAAAAATGATAAATGCTGTTTTAGATAAAGTATATAAAGAAGAAACAAATGAATAAAGACAAATACTTAACAGTAGGCGCACTAACTAAATATATAAAATACAAAATAGATAGTGACGAACACTTAAAAACAGTATTTTTAAAAGGAGAAATTTCAAACTTCAAAATGCATTCAACAGGACACATGTATTTTTCAATAAAAGACGAAACAAGTAAAATAAATGCAATAATGTTCGCAAGAGACGCAAAAAACGTAACATTCGAACCACAAGAAGGAACTAAAGTACTAGTAATGGGAAGAATTAGCGTATACGAGTCAACAGGAAACTATCAAATATATGTACAAGAAATGCTAGAAGATGGAGTTGGAAATCTATATATTGCATTTGAAAAATTAAAAGAAAAACTATCAAAAGAAGGATTATTTGATGATAGATATAAAAAGAAAATACCAAAAATACCAAGAAAAATAGGAATAATAACCGCACCAACAGGAGCAGCAATAAAAGATATATTATCAACTATAAAAAGGAGATTTCCAATATGTGAAACAATTCTTTTTCCTAGTTTAGTACAAGGAGAATATGCAAAAGACGATATAGTAAAAAAACTAAAAATCGCAAATACATATGATTTAGATGTAATAATATTAGGTAGAGGTGGAGGATCAATAGAAGATCTATGGCCATTTAATGAAGAAATAGTCGCAAGAGAAATATTCGCATCCAAAATTCCAATAATAAGTGCTGTAGGACATGAAGTAGACTTCACAATTGCAGACTTCGTAGCAGACCTAAGAGCTCCAACTCCAACAGGTGCAGCAGAAATGGCTGTTCCAAATATGACTGATATAACAAACTATATTAAACAATTATCAATAAGACTAAATGAAAATATAAGTAAAAAAATAAATATACATAAATTATTACTAGAAAAATATTCAAATTCATTTGTATTAAAAAATCCAATGATTATTTATGAAAACAAAAAACTAAAAATTGAAGAACTAAAAGAAAATGCAAACAGAATATTAAAACAAAAACTAGATAATAATAAAAATAAACTAGATAAAATAAAAGCAAACTATATATTAAATAATCCAAATACATTATATAAAGAATCACAAATAAAGCTAAATAATTTAATAGAAAAATTAGAACTAGTAAATCCACTTGGAGTATTAAAAAGAGGTTACTCATTAACAAAACAAGAAGAAAAAATTATAACTACAATAAAAAATATAGATAAAGAAAAACCATTAATAATAACACTACAAGATGGAATAATAGAAACAGAAATAAGAAACATAAAGGAGGTAAACAATGGCTAAAGAAGCAAAATTTGAAGAAAATTTAAAAGAATTAGAAACAATAATAAAAGAACTAGAAAATGGTGAAATTGATTTAGACTCATCAATAGATAAATACACAAAAGCAATGAAATTAGTTTCAGCATGTGAAAAAAAACTAAATGAAGTAGAAGAAAAAGTAAATAAAATACTTAATGAAAATGGAGAATTAGAAGATTTTTCTATAGAAGAAAATGCCTAAATAGGTATTTTTTTTCATAAATATAAAAAACATAAAAGACAATAATAATAATGTAGTTTGCCAAAAGGAGTTGTTTGATGTGTTTTTAAAAAAAATTAAAAAAACAATAATAATCATCATTACATCCTTTATTATGCCCATTTCTATATTTGCTTATTCTGACTATATATTAGTTGGTGGTGAAAATGTAGGAATAGAAATAAATTCAAAAGGCGTTATGGTAGTTGGTCTATACGAAATAGATGGAAAATACATCGCAAGTGAAGCAGGAATAAAAGTAGGAGACATGATAATAGCTGTTAATAATCAAAAAATAAATAACATAAAAGATTTAACAAAAATAATATCAGAATCTAATAACAAAATACAAATTGACTTTATAAGAAACAACAAAATAGACCACGCAACATTAGAAATAACAAAAGACGAAAACGACGTATCAAAAACGGGACTATATGTAAAAGATCAAATAAAAGGAATAGGCACATTAACATATATAGACCCAAATACAAAACTATTTGGTGCGCTTGGACATGAAATAATAGAAAAATCAACAGGAGAAATATTAGAAGTAAAAGACGGAAAAATATATAACTCAACAGTAACTAATATAGAACCAAGCAGTGATGGTGTACCAGGAGAAAAAAACGCCGTATTCAAAGAAAATACCATAGGAACAATATTTGAAAATACTAATAAAGGAATATTTGGAAAATACGAAAACGAAATTCCCAATAAAAAACTATATAAAGTAGCACATCCCCAAGATATAAAACAAGGAGAAGCAAAAATCCTAACTGTACTAAATGAAGAAGAAATAAAAGAATATAAAATAAACATACTAAAAACATCAATATCCAAAGATAAAACTAAAAATCTATTATTTGAAATAACAGATAACGAATTACTTGAAAAAACAGGAGGAATAATTCAAGGAATGAGTGGTTCACCAATAATACAAGACGATAATATAATAGGAGCAGTAACACACGTTGTAGTAGATAACCCAAAAAAAGGTTACGGAATATTCATAACAAACATGTTAGAAGAAGCAGAAAACTAGCTTCTTTTTTCACATATTAATAAAAAATTCATAAAATATTATAGGTGATTTTATGGAATTATTTAAAGGATCAGGAGTAGCCTTAGTGACACCATTTAAAAGCGATGGAAGTGTAGACTATGAAACACTAAGAAAACTAATAGACTTTCAAATAAACAACAAAACAGACGCAATTATAATCACAGGAACAACAGGAGAATCAGCAACACTATCATATATGGAACATTTAAACGTAATAGAAGAATGTATAGACCATGTAGATGGAAGAATACCAGTAATTGCAGGAACAGGATCAAATTGCACCAAATCAGCAATACAGATGTCAAAAGACGCAGAAAACTTAGGAGCAGATGGATTACTAATAGTGACACCATACTATAATAAAACAACACAAAACGGATTAATAAACCACTACTCAAAAATAGCAGATAAAGTAAGTATTCCAATAATACTTTATAACGTTCCATCAAGAACAGGATGTAATATAGAGCCCGTTACAGTAAAAGAACTAGTAGAAAAAAACGAAAACATTAAAGGAATAAAAGAAGCATCAGGAAATATCTCCAACATCGCAAAAATAAGTAATTTATTAGAAGATAAAATAAAAATCTATTCAGGAAATGACGACCAAATAGTACCGATTTTATCATTAGGAGGAGTAGGAGTAATATCAGTAATCGCAAATATACTTCCAAAAGAAACACACAACTTAGTAATAAATTATTTAAAAGGAAATATAGAACTAAGTAAAAAAGAACAAATAAAAATGCTAAAACTAATAAAAATGTTATTCAAAGAAGTAAATCCTATACCAATAAAAAAAGCATTAGAAACAATGAATATGATAAACGGCTACTTGAGAGAACCACTATTAGAAATGGAAGAAGAACATACAAAAGAATTAATAAAAGAAATGAAAAATTATGGGATAAAAGGAATCTAAAGATTCCTTTTTAAATGCATTCTAACCTTACTATAGTCATAAAAAGTAACAAATACAATATTAAAACTAGTCGCAACAACTAATCCCCACATACCAATATGTATAGAACATCCAATCATTAAAACAACACTTCTAATAATCATACCAAATAAAGTACCTTTCATAGAATCATTCGCAAATCCCATTGCCTGCAAACAACTACTGATAGGAGACTGAATATAATGAAGTAAACAAATTACAGCCATAACTCTAATATAAGAAATTCCAAGAGTAGTATTATAAATAAGCTTTAAAGGAACAAGAGGAATCAATAAAAATATTAAAGTAGCAGGAATACCAATTAAAAGAGAAAAAATAATTCCCTGCTTCATCTTAGACCATGCATAATCAAAATTACCATGAGAATAATTATAACTAATAACAGGAATAATTGCCTGACTAATCGCAAGAGTAAAAAAAGAAGGAAGTAAAACTAAAGGCATTACATATCCATTTAAAATTCCATACTCATTAACAATAAAACTATTAGAATAGCCACTTCTAAGTAAAAAATAAGTCATAATAATAGGCTCAAAAAAATAGCCAATATTTCCAATAATTCTACTCCCTGTAGTAGGTAAACTAATACTAAGAACATCAATAATATTTCGTTTATCAATCAACAAATCACTTTTTTTAATAGAAAAATTTTTAGGCAAAAAGAAAAACAGAACAAAAATACTAGTTAATTCACTAACAATATTAGATAAAACAATAAACGCAACAGCATACTCTATACCCTTAGATAAGAAAAAAGGGACACCTATAAAAATAACAATTAACCTTATCAAATCTTCAGTAACATTAGAAACAACATGAGGAATCATCTTTTGCTTACCAAAAAAATAACCCCTCAAAATACTAGAAATACTTATAAAAGGTAGAACAAATCCAATACACATAATTCCTAATTTAATACGAGGTTCATGCAATAAACTATTAGAAATAAAGCCACTAAAAAACACTAAAAAAATCATTATCAAAACATTGATAAAAAGAGTAATAGGAAAACATAAAAAAACTAAATTCTTATTATTTCTCTCATCCTCAGCAACCAATTTAGAAATCGCTACAGGAAGTCCTAAAGAAGCAAAAGAAATAAGTAACATAAAAGTAGGAGAAACAAGCATATATACTCCAGTACCCGTTGTTCCCAAAAGACGAGTCATAACAATTTTAATAAGCATACCTATAATCTTAGTAATAAAACCACCAATAATTAAAATAAAAGTTGACTTAACAAATTTACTTTTCATAAGTATCTCCTTTATTAAAATATATGTAAAAAGATATAGAAAAACAACAAAAATTGTTTTATAATGTATATATTGGAGGTACATATGGATATAGAATTTGATAACCTAGAAGAACTAAAAAAAAGAATAACCCCTGCACTAAAAACAAAACTAAAAGAATTAAAAAACAACAACTATAATCTAATAACAATAGAAGATATATGGAACTATTTAATAAAATATAAATGGAAGACTTCAAAAAACCTAACATTATATGATATAATTAATGATATATTAAAGATAAACAATGACGATATAGAAGAATATGCAATAAAAAGGAGAGAACAAAATGACAAAAGTTAATCAAGATCTTAATTATGATAAACTAATAGAAAAGGTAAAAACATATATAACAAATGAAAAACAATTAAAACTAATAGAAAAAGCATATAGCCTAGCAGAAAATTTACACAAAAATCAATTTAGAAAAAGTGGAGAAGCATACATAATTCATCCACTCAATGTCGCATACATACTAACAGATATAAAAGCTGACTATGAAACAATATGTGCAGCACTTCTACATGATACTATAGAAGATACAAATATAACATTAGACTATATAGAAAAAGAATTTGGAAAAACCGTAAGAATACTAGTAGATGGAGTTACAAAAATAAATAAACTCGATTTAGGAGCAGATAAAGACGCAGAAATCGCAACACAAAGAAAAATACTAGTAGGAATGACAGAAGATGTAAGAGTAATAATACTAAAACTAGCAGATAGATTACACAATCTAAGAACACTATGGGCACTCCAAGAACATAGACAAAAATATAACGCAAAAGAAACACTTGATATACTTGTTCCAATAGCTCATAGACTAGGTATGTATAAAATAAAAGGAGAACTAGAAGATTTATCACTTAGATACTATAAACCAGATATATACTTCGGAATAGTAGGAACACTTAATAAAACAAAACAAGAAAGAGACAACATAGTAAACGAAATGATGGAAAGCGTTTCAAACATATTAAAAGAAAATAATATTAAATTTGAAATAAAAGGAAGAGCAAAATCAATATACAGTATTTACAAAAAAATGGATAAAGGAAGAAGCATGAACGATATCTATGATTTAAATGCTCTAAGAATATTCGTAAATACAAAAGAAGAATGCTATCAAGTACTTGGAATAATACACGGAAAATACACCCCAAAACCAAAAAGATTCAAAGACTATATCGCAATGCCAAAAAACAATGGATATCAATCACTACATACAACAGTATTTGGAAACAATGGATATCTATTCGAAATACAAATAAGAACATACGAAATGGATCAAATTGCAGAAAATGGAATTGCTTCACACTGGTCATATAAAGAAGGAACATCCGGAGAAAAAAAAGACGCAATGGATCAAAAACTAGAATTCTTCAAAAGTATAATAGAACTACAAGAAGAAACAGACGAAGACTTTATATCATCACTAAAACAAGAATTCGAACATACAATCTATGTATTTACACCAAACGGAAAAGTAATAGAATTGCCAGCAGGAGCAACACCAATCGACTTTGCATATAAAGTACACACAGATATCGGAAATCAAATGGTAGGAGCAATCGTAAATAACAACATAGTACCACTAACACACGAATTAAAAACAAACGATATAGTAAAAATAAACACAAGCAAAACATCAACACCAAGAAGAGAATGGATAAACATAGTAAAAACAACGCAAGCAAAAAACAAAATAAAAAATTATTTCAATAAAATAGAAAAAGATGAATTCTTAAAAAAAGGTGAAGAAATTCTAAAAGAAGAATTAAAAAGAAAAAAAATCCCACTAAATGAATTCATTACAGAAAAAAATATAGATAAAATACTAAAAACATACAAACTAAAAGACATAAATGAATTATACATAAATATAGGATCAAATAAATTATTAATAGGCTCAATTATAAATTTAATAATCAAAAAAGAACAAACAAAAGAAGAAATAGTACTAGATAAAATACAAAATAGAGAAATAAAAGAAACAGAATTCAAAACAGATGTTGATGTAGAAGGAATAAGCAATATAAAAGTAAATATCGCTTCATGTTGTGATCCAGTACCAGGCGATGAAATAATGGGTTACATTACAAAAGGAAATGGAATATCAATACATAGAAGTAATTGCCCAAATATAAGAAATACAGAAGAAAGATTAATAGATGTACGTTGGAATAAAATACAAAACAAAAAATACACAGTAGACTTGCTTGTAACAACAAACAGTACAAGTAATATATTAGTAGAAATAATCGCAAAAACAACAAATAACAACATTACAGTAAAAAGCATAAATGCATTAAATGAAAACACAAGATATAAACTAACACTACTAGTAGAAAATAAACAAACACTTGACAAATACATAAGCGAATTAAAAAGTATTGAAAACATATTAAATATAGAACGATTAATACAATAAGAGAATGAAAATTCTCTTTTATATGGAGGATTTATGGATTTAGAAAAATTAAAATCAATAACACTTGAAAAAATAAAAACAAAAGATTTCAAATTTAGTCTAGACGAACAAGAAATAATAAAAACAAACAATGAAATATTACTAGAACTTTTAAAAGCAATAACAGAAGAAGATATAAATAATGACATTGTAAATATAATAAATGAATCAATAAAAAAAGACTTAACAGACGAAATTATAATGTATTTAATACCACTAACACTAACAATAAAAAAAATACAAGAACAAACAGAAATAAAAAATGGAATACTAAATTCATATAACAGTGATAATAACACAATAAAAGAATATATACAAAACAAAAACTATAAAATTAAAAAACTAAAAATAAATGAAAACATATTAAACTTCTTATTAGATACAAAAAGATATGACTTAATTGTACAAGCCGAACCATTAAAAGACTTCATAAAAGAAGAAACATTTAAAAGAATACTAGAAGAATTTCCATTCAACAAATATTATCTAAATCCATATAATTTCTATATTCAAACAGAAGACAATTACATAAAATATAAAAATAAAGAAGAATATAATCAATTCTTATTAAAATACAAAAAAATACTACCATTTGGATGTTTAGCAGAATGCCTAAAAGAAGCAGAAAACAAAGAAGAAATAATAGAACTAATAACCAAAAAAATACAAGACGAAGATTCAAATCTAGAAATATATAATCCAGAAAATATAGACCAAATTTTTAATTTAGATACAGAAATAGTAAGAAAATTAATACAAAAAGCACTTGAAAAAAATAATCTATCAATATTCTTTACAAAATACATAAGTTACAGTAATGAAATAATAGATAAAATAAGAGAAAAAATTGAAAATGGATACATTATAAAAAATGAAAGAATATATAACAACGCACTATTAAATAACAAAGAATTTATAAAAACATTAATAAAAAAAGGATTCATAACACAAGCCCAAGACTCACCACTCTTTAACGAATTAAAAGAATACACAAAAGAATTATTGAAAAACAACCCACACTATATAAAATCATTAGAAATAAGAGAGCCACAAAAATTAGAAGACATAATATCAACAATGATAGAAAATGATAACTATAATTTAAAAATAAATGAAAATATAATTCTAACAGAAACAACATCAAATATAATAATAAATAAAATAACAAAACTTGATACAAAAGAATTAGAAAAAAATAAAACACTAACAGAATTAATAATAAACTTAAAAGATCTGCAAAAATTATATGACAAATTGGTAGAAAACAATCAAATAGAAAAAATAATTTATTTATTTAAAGAAAAATCAAATAAAATAAAAGAACCATTAAAAGATAAAGAAAATTTAAAAAAGCAACTAAACAAAAGTTTCTATATTGCGAATAACTTCTTTGAATCATTCAAGAAAAACATAGTAGAAGATGAAGAAATAAGAGAAATATTTATTAATATAAGCACAACATATATTGATAAAATACTAAATACAATTGAAAAAAACAAATTAGAAAAACTATATGATGATACACTATTTTATCAAATAGAAGACTACTTTATAGAAAAATACAAATTAAACAAAGAACATCTTCAAAAATTAAACATAAAATTTGGTCCATCAATTATTCCATATTTAACAAACATAGAAATACATGAAATAATCAATTTAGAAGACAAAAAATTTAAAAAATTTATAGAACTATTTCCACAAAAAGAATATACAATGAACGACACAGAAACAATATATGACGCATTTAAACAAGAAGAATTTTCAATTAAAAATCAAGAAACAAAAAATATATTCCCAAAAATAAAAACATTATTAAATCAAGGAAACGAAGAATATATAAAACTTATCAAAGAATTAAAAGAAGCATTTGACAAAAAAATAATAAAAGAAATACTAGAAAAATATCCAGAAGAAAAAGACTTAATAAACGAAAATTACATTGAAACAATACTAGAAAAAATCAAATCAAAAAACAAAAGAGAGTTAGAAAAATACATAGACATAATACATTTGCTATCAGAACACTTTATAGCATTAAAAAGAGAAGAATATAGAGAAAACTATGACATCATAAATGAATTAAATATTGGATTCGAGTATGATGAAAAAGAAATAAATTCACAAATAATTAGAGAATTTATAAAAGAAAAAGATTTTCAAGAAGAAATTAAAAACTATTTAAAAACAATGGACAAACCTTTAGTAGAAGAATGTATAAATTATTACTTAAATAGATCTCTAGAAGGTGCAATATACCATGAACAAATAATAAAAATAAACATAAGAAGTATAATAAAAGCTGCAAAACAAATAATAAAAAACTATCCTGAAGAAAAAATAGAAGAATATAAAGAATTAGTTTTAAAAGAAAATAATCTAAAGAAAAAACACTATAAACTAGATTCAAACATTGATATATATAAAATACTAGCAAATATAAGGATAGATATACTAAAAAACAAATTATTAGACGATGAAAACAATGAAAAATATGAACTATTAAAAAAACTAATAACAAAATACAAGCTTGATACATTACCGCATAACATAGACAATCTATTAAACAACGAAATATTTGAATTAGAATGTAATCTAGAAGATGTAAGTACATTTATAAACCATTTCTATAGAATATACGAAAGAGAAAAGAAAAAACAACAAGTAAAAACATTAGAAAACATATCAATAATTAATATATTTAAATACATGGATTCATATTCAGCAGTATCATCAGTATATTCTCAAATATTAGGTAGTGGAAATGCAAGGCTAATAAGAGAAGATCCAGCACCACACAACACATTAGGAACACTTTCAAAACAAGAAAGATTAGATTATGCAGTAGAAACGACAATTAAAAACTTTAAAAGAACAGAAGTCAACGTACCAACTTTTGAAGAAATTATAAAAATAAATGATAAAGAAATTCAAGTTACTCTTGGAAACTTCACAAGTCCAACATTAATTACTCAAGGAGAAAGACTAGGATCATGTATGAGAATAGCAGGAGTAGGAGAAACACTATTTGATTATATATTTGAAAATGGATTTACAATAGAATTTACAAATCCAGTAACACTAGACTATATATCAAGCATATCAGCATTTAGAGGAAATGAAGAAAATAAAAATACAGTATTCTTCAACGAATCAAGACATAGTCTATTTAAAAATCAATGTACTAACTTGGAATTAATAGAATTATATAAAAAAGTAGCACAATTACTAATAGAAAAAAGTAGAACAAGCAATTGTCCAATAGATAATGTTGTTATACCAAGAACAAGAATAATGGAAGAAATAGAAGATGATAGAGTTACACTAGATATCAAAAATGTAAAAAAAGGACTACCAGACTTTTATACAGATGTAACACCATTAGTACACGTTTTAGCAACTACCTCAGGAGCAGATAAATTCGTAAAAACAACAGATAATACAAATGAAATCCCAATATACAAACCTGCAAGAGAAAAAATAATAAAAGGAAACAACATAAAATTAATCGAAAAAATAAACAGAATACATATAATTAATAAAATATTCAACAACGAAAACTTTAGATATGTAACACCACAAGTAACAAAAATAACATATGGAATTGTAGGAGAAGATTGGTACATTTATATAGACGAATATGGAAATATAGAAAAAGAAATAATAGAAAGAGATACAAGAGCACTAGACGAATATAATAATGCACTAGAACAAATTAAAGAATTCCTACCACAAAAGGAGGAACAATATGGAATATAAAATTGGAAAAGTAACCGACTATGATAACTATTCAGGAAAAATAATTAGTATAGAAGACACATATTTCTTTCTTGAAACAGATGTTATAGGAAAAATAAAAAATGGTGATATTGTAAAATTTAAAGATGAAAAAAGAAAAGATAAAAGAGTATTCTTTGTAGAAAAATATAAAAAAGTATAGAAAAAAATTCTATATTTTTTTCTTCATATTAAAGAAAACACTTTCAATTTAATTAAAAAAAATGTATAATGTTTATAGTAAAGGAGTGTAAAAAAATGTTAGGAAACATAATAGGAATAGAAGAAAACATTGTATTAATAAATTTAAATATCGATTTAAGCAAAATATCAAGTCTAATAAACTTAATGGTAATAATGGAACAGGAAGACAAAAAAATAGTAGGAGAAATAATAAATATTAAAAATAATATTGCATTTGTAAACTTATTAGGAGAAATTAAAAACGATAAATTTGTATATGGAGTAATAAATAAGCCAAGTTTTGCATCAGTAATAAAATTAATTTCAAAAGAAAAAATATCAATGATAATAAGTACAGATGAATTTAAAGAAAATGAACATGTTTATTTGGGAACAAGTCCAATATACGAAGGAGTTAAAATAAATGTAGATGTAAATAAATTCTTCAGTAATCACTTTGCAATATTTGGATCAACTGGTTCAGGTAAATCATGTAGTGTTGCACGTATATTCCAAAATCTATTCGCAAAACCAAAATCAATTCCATATAGATCAAGCATATTTATATTTGATGCATATGGAGAATATCATACAGCATTCGAAAAACTAAATGATGTAGTACCGGAAATAACATTTAAATACTATACAACAAATACAGATGAAGACATAGATAAAATACTAAGAATTCCAGTTTGGTTACTAGATACAGACGATATTGCACTATTACTAGAATGTGACAAAACAAGTCAATTACCAATAATAGAAAAAGCATTAAAACTAGTAACAGTATTTGCAAGAGACGAAAAAGACGTAATAAAACACAAAAACGATATAATTGCACGAGCAATACTAGACATATTTACAAGTGGAAAAAATCCAGCACAAATAAGAGACCAAGTATTCTCAATATTATCATACTATAATACAAGTGAATTAAACCTTGAAACACAAATATTCCAACCAGGATATACAAGGCCACTAAAACAATGTTTATTAATAGACGCATCAGGAAAAATTAGAGATATGGAATTACTAATGAATTTCATGCAAAAATTCCTAGATGACACACTTGAATTAACACTTCCAGATGGTTCATTTAAATACACATTAAAAGATATAAAAGATGCACTAGACTTTGCACTAATAAGTGAAGGAATACTAAAAAGTGAAAAAGTATTTGATGAATACAATGTATTAAAAGTAAGGCTACATTCACTAGTAACAGGAAACTATAGTGAATACTTTAACTACGACACATTTATTTCAAAAGAACAATACATAAAAGATTTATTATCAGCACCACATGGAAGAAAAGCACAAATAATAAACTTTAATATAAACTATGTAGACGATAGATTTGCAAAAACAATAACAAAAATATACTCAAAACTATTATTTAATTACTCAAAAGAATTAAAAGAAAGAGCATCAATTCCATTCCATATAATACTAGAAGAAGCTCATAGATATGTACAAAATGATAACGATGTAAATTTACTAGGATATAATATATTTGATAGAATTACAAAAGAAGGAAGAAAATATGGAGTACTACTTGGACTAATCTCACAAAGACCATCAGAACTATCAGATACATCAATATCACAATGTAGTAACTTTCTAATATTTAATATATTACATCCAGCCGATTTAGCATACATAAAACAAATGGTTCCAAATATAACAGAAGAAATCGCAAAAAAATTCAAGACACTTCAATCAGGAAATTGTATAGCGTTTGGAAATGCATTTAAAGTACCAGTATTTATTAAATTTGAAATGCCAAATCCAGCTCCATCAAGTAGTAGCTGTGATATAAGAAAAACATGGTTTATAGAAAAGAGGTAACAATGAAAAGTAAAGGATTTACATTAGTAGAACTATTAGCAGTAATTATTTTAATAGGACTAATTGCAGTAATAACTATACCAAAAATTAAAGATTCACTAGATGACTCAAAGCAAAAAATAGCAGAAGCATCTGCAGTAAATTATTCGAAACAAATAGATAAACTTGTCTTAGAAGAAAAAATGAAGAATAATAGTATATTACTAGATGGAGACTACAACATAGACTCAAATGGAAAAATATATAATGAAGAAAATGAATATGTTATAGACGTATCAGGTAAAAAACCAACGGGTGGTACACTTACATTTAGTGAAAATGATTTACAAAGTGGATGTATAACAGTAAATAATTATGCAATAACAATTGAAAATGACGAAGTAACAAACGTAGTAAAAGGAAACTGTGAATATCAAAGTATAGAAGAAAATATCATTGCAATTGCACAAAACTATGCAAATAATGTTAAAACAGTAAAAGGAAATGTAACAAACATATTTGATGTCCCAATAGAAGGAATAACAAACGAAAAAGTTACAGCAGGTTGGATATCACTTGTAAAAGGAGAAATAGATAGTTACTCATTAAAAATAGGAGCATATGTCGTAACATTCTTAAATGGAAATACAACGATATCTAAAACAACAGAACTAGCAGCTATAACAATAGCAAATGCTGAGGCACAAAGAGAATATAAAATCAGCAAATTAGGAGAATTAAAAGACGATGGTGCTAAATATTTAACTGATGCAATAGAAGTATATTTTAATCCAACAAAAGGCACAAATGGTGGATTATGTGAATCAACTGAAGAAGGATGCATGCACTGGTACTTATATAGCATAAAAGGAAATTATGCAAATATGATATTAGACCATAACATCATAGAAAATATTCCAGGAGCATCTATCACTGATTATCAAGCAGGATTAACCAAAAAAAATAGCGAGAATTACCAAATTGGTGAAGGAGAAGGATCAAAAGCTATATCAGCAGGTGTTACATATCCAGATACAGTAACCTCATTCCCACGAGCTAAAGCACCATACGGAAATACAGCAAGAGGTCCTTTAACAGCATTAAACACCCTAATAGATGAAACAAATTCATGGAAAACTGGGACACCATTAGTACCAAATGCATCAAATACAAACGAACATATAATACCATCAAGTGCAAATAATAATAAATATCAAATAGATTATACAGGGTACCATGCAAGAATGCTAACAAAAGAAGAAGCAAACAATTTAAATTGTACAGAAGAAGAAAACACATGTCCTGAATGGATGATTAAAGCTACAGCAGGTGAAGATAATACAACATACCATGGCATATTTGGATATTGGACAACTAGTTGGCCAGCTAATGTGAATGCATATTATATACGCTTTGAAAATAAATGTACAACAGTATATGCTGCAGCAAGTCTAGGCATTCGTCCAGTTATAACAGTAGATGTAAATGATGTTCTATAAAATAAATATAGCACTTGAAAAAAGTGCTTTTTTTTGTTAATATAAAAATATAGAAAGTAGGAATTTATATGAATTTAAAAAGTAAAGGATTTACATTAGTAGAACTATTAGCAGTAATTATTCTTATAGGTTTAATTGCAGTAATAACTATACCAAAAATTAAAGATTCACTAGATGACTCAAAAAAAGAAATCGCACAAGCATCTGCAGTAAATTATTCAAAACAAATAGATAAACTTGTCTTAGAAGAAAAAATGAAGAATAATAGTATATTACTAGATGGAGACTACAACATAGACTCAAATGGAAATATTTATAATGAAGAAAATGAATATACACTAGAATTTACAGGCGAAACACCAACAGGTGGAACACTTACATTTATAGAAAATGAATTACAAAGTGCATGTATTACAATTAATAATTATGCAGTAACAATAGTAAATGGAACAGTAACGAACACAGTTAAAGGAAATTGTGAATATCAAAATATAGAAGATAAATTACAAGAAAAAATAGACACTTACGTAAAAGCTGCATTAGAAACAAACTCATCATTAACAACAGAAACAGTAAAAACAATAAATGAAATAACAGGAATAACAGAAAACACACCAGATAGTGGATGGATATACTTTAACATTGAAAATAATAATTTAATTGTAGCAGACTACTCTCTAAAATTTGGAAATAAAAATGCAAATTATGAATCATACACAAATGGCAATTATGTTTCCTCGTTTGGACAATTAAGGTCAGAACTAACACATGTAATAATTGGTAACGAAATGTGCTTCAGCAATCAAGAAAATGAAGAATGTTTCATAATAATAAAAAGTAATCAAGAAAAAATAACATTACTAGCAAAATACAATCTAAAAAAGACCATAGATAACTCAACAAATCCAGCAACAATAACATATATACAAGACGAAAATAATCCAACTAAAACAGCCTTTGCTGCTAATATGTATTGGGTAAAAGGAGACGACAAAAACGTCTGCACAATCGAATTTGATGAAAAATATTCAAATAATGGGCAAATAGTAGTAAACAATAATAGATTTAACGATCAAGATGGAAACGATGTGTTGTTAAATGTATACGACTCGAATAATTACACATATAACTATGTAGAAGGATACCTAGCAATATTAAAAGAAAACTATGGATTACCATCAACTTCATCCGGAAGAATAATTACTTATCAAGAAGCCAATGACTTAAGATTAATATCAAACCAATATATTTACACAGAAGAATACTACTGGACTCAATCAATAAATCCTACATGTGCCATAGTAGCAACTTACGTGACTCCACAAAATATATATTCGCAAATGCACTCTGGTACATATGCACCATCAACATCCGAACATTATGTTCGTCCAATAATAGAAATTCCAATAACCAATCTACAATAATTCGACAAAATAATTAATAAAAATCGCCTATAATAAATATAGGTGATTTTTTATGGATACATATCATATATTTTGTATTAGAAAAGAGGCATATAACATATACAAAGATAATCCTAAGTCATTATATAAAACGCTTTATAATTTATATAATTTTAATAAATCAGATTTAAAACTAGGAATAAGTATATATAATGAACTATGTTATAAAATAAATACAAATAAACTAAAAGAATATATTAAACTACTCCCAGTAAAAAGATTTGTAAAAAACAAATATTTAATAAATAAAAATATTGTAATAATAAAACCATCTAATATAATACTAAAGACAAATGATTTAAACAAAGATATCATATATATATTAAATAATTATTATAGCTACTTATTTGCTTGTGATTTTAAAAATAAAAATTATTATTGGTTAAATGAAATATAAAACTTGAATAATTATCATAAATTTAGTAAAATGATAAAGGAGGGATAATATGGCACTATTTTTAGATATATTAAGAGTATTAATAGGAGTAGTAATTGGAGGAGTTGCAGGTTTCTTTATAGCAAGAAACTATATGAAAAAATACATGAAACAAAATCCACCAATAAATGAACAAATGATAAAAGCAATGATGACACAAATGGGAAGGACACCATCACAAAAACAAGTAAACCAAATGATGAAATCAATGCAAAAATACATGGACTAAAATAGCTAAAAGCTATTTTTTTTAATATTTAAAAAAATCAAGAATAAAATTAAAAGGAGGGATAATGAAAATTATAGGAATAATAAGTAGATTTGATACATTAAAAAGTGGTAATAAAATCCTATATTGCTATGAAGAAATAGTAAAAAAAATAATTAATAGTGGTGGAATACCTATCGGAATAAATATAATAGATAATATAGAAAAAACAAAAGAACTTATAAATAAACTAGACGGATTAATATTTCAAGGAGGAGATGAATATAAAGAAGAAGAAATTAACTTAATAAAATATGCTTATAAAAATAACATTCCAACACTAGGAATATGTCAAGGAATGCAAATGATGGGAATCGCTACATGTGGAGAAATATATAATATAAAAAACCACAATAAAAAATATATAGACGAAGTACATGAAGTAGTAATTAAAAAAAACTCAAAAATATATGAAATATTAAAAAAAGAAAAAATAAAAGTAAACTCAAGACATAACTATGCAATTAAAAACACAACATTAGAAATATCAGGAATAAGTGATGATAATGTAATAGAAGTAATAGAAGATAAAACAAAAACATTTTTTATAGGTATAGAGTGGCATCCAGAATCATTAAATAATGAAGATTCAAGATTAATATTTAACTACTTTATTAATTTGAAAGAAGGAAATAAATGACCTTAAAAGAAATCCTTAAAATTACTAAAGGAAAAATAATAAGCGGTAAAAAAGAAAATATAGAAGTAGGAAAAATATGTATAGACTCTAGAGTCATAGAAAAAAATGATATATTTATAACACTACAAGGAAAAAATACAAACGGATACAAATATATAGAAGAAGTTATAGATAAAGCATCCCTAATAATTACAAATAAAAAAATAAAACTAAAAAACAAAACACCTATTATAAGAGTAAGAAACACTAAAAAAGCACTAATAAAAATAGGAAAATACAATAGAAAAAAATACATAGATAAACCACTAATAGGAGTAACAGGAAGTGTGGGTAAAACAACAACAAAAGAGCTTATAGGAAATATTTTCAAAACAAAATACAATATATTAAAAACAAGAAAAAACTACAACAATGAAATAGGTGTATCATTAATGCTTTCAGAAATAAAAGACAAACACGATATAATAATATTAGAACTAGGAATGAATCACTTAGGAGAAATAAAAAAACTATCCAAACTATGTAAACCAACAACAGGAGTAATAACAAACATCGGAACCGCACATATAGGAAATTTAAAAACACAAGAAAACATCCTAAAAGCAAAACTAGAAATAATAAAAGGAATGAAAAAAGGAGACTTAATAATAAATGGAAGTGATTTCTATCTAAATAGAATAAAACCTAAAAAAAATATCTCAATAATAAAAACAAATGAAAAAGATATAAATAATATATTTCTAAATGAAAAACTAAATTTTGATATAAAAATAAATAACAATACATACAATATTAATTTTAATATTCCAAATAAATACTTAATAGAAAATATATTACTCGCAATAAAAGTAGGAATTATATACCAAATACCAATGAACAATATAATAAAGGCAATAAACAACTTCAAATCACCAGATAATAGATCAGAAATAATAAACTTAAAAAACAATATAACTCTAATAAATGACACATATAATGCAAGCCTAGAATCAATAAAAAGTGGATTATCAATGTTAGAAAATATAAAAAAAGAAAAACTCGCAATAATAGGAGACGTATTAGAAGTAGGTGATTCATACGAATTAATATATAAACAAATAGAAAAAGAAATATTAAAAATAGAAAACATAAATTTAATTACGGTAGGAACATACACAAAAATAATAAACATTGGAATACATTTCAATAATAACGAAGAAATAATCGAATACTTAAATAAAAAAGAACTAAACAACACAACAATTCTACTAAAAGGTTCAAGAAACATGCATTTAGAAGAAATAAAAGAATATCTAGTAAAATATTATACTTGTAAATAAAAAAGAATTAATATATAATAAAACACGAGGGATAATATGAAAATAAAATACGAACTAATAAAAAATGATAACAAAGCAAGATACGGAAAAATAATAACAAATCATGGAGAAGTAGAAACACCAATCTTTATGCCTGTTGGAACACTCGCAAATGTAAAAACACTAACACCAGAACAAGTAAAAGATACAAACGCAGGAATAATACTATCAAATACATATCACTTATGGTTACGTCCAGGAGAAGACATAGTAGAAAGCGCTGGTGGACTACACAAATTCATGAACTATGACGGACCAATATTGACAGATAGTGGCGGATTCCAAGTATTTTCACTTGCCAAAAACAAAAAAAAAGATATTACAGAAGAAGGGGTTCACTTTAAAAGTCATATAGACGGTAGACCATTATTACTAACACCAGAACTATCAATAGAAATACAAAACAAACTAGATAGTGATATAGCTATGTCATTCGATGAATGTATTCCATATCCATCAGACTATGAATACACAAAAAAATCAACAGAAAGAACAATAAGATGGGCGCGTCGTGGAAAAGATAGTCATAAAAATGAAAACCAATCACTATTTGGAATAGTTCAAGGCGGAGAATACGAAGATTTGAGAAAATATTCAGCAGAAGAAACAGTAAAATTAGATTTTGATGGATACTCAATAGGTGGAACAAGCGTAGGAGAAGGAAAAGAAACAATGTATAAAATGATTGACTATGCTGTAAAATACTTGCCAGAGGATAAACCAAGATATCTTATGGGAGTAGGAGATCCAATAGATTTACTAGAAGGAATAGAACGAGGAATAGACATGTTCGACTGCGTTTTACCAACAAGACTTGCAAGACACGGAAATGCATTCACAAGAACAGGAAAAATAAATCTTAAAAATCAAAAATACAAAGAAGACTTCACAAAAATAGATGAAACATGCGATTGCTATACATGCAAACACTACACAAAAGCATACGTAAAACACTTAATAAACTGTGAAGAATCATTAGGAGGAACACTACTTTCAATACATAACATTAGATTCCTAATAAAACTAACAGAAGAAATAAGAGAATCTATAAAAGAAAATAGATTCAAAGAATACAAAGAAGAATTTATAAATAAATACAAAAATAATATACAATAGAGTATATTATTTTTTTTCACGTCTAAAACCAATTCCAATCATTCCACCTAATATAGAACTAACGAGTATAATAGAACAAAAGACAAAATACTTAATACCAATTTTACTATTAAATCCAACAAAAGAAAGAATAGATAAAATAATTAAAAAAACAAAACCATATTTTAAACCCTCAAGCCAACCATTCTTTAAAGACCTTTTACCACAAATAAAACCACCAATAAAAACAGACAAAACCAAATTAAAGATCATAAAAAAAGTAAAAGCACCATCAATAAAATTAATATAATTTAAAAGAGTTAAAATAAAAGTGAAAACAAAAATAAAACCATAACTATATAAACAAGAAATTCCTATATTCTTTATACATTTCATAAAAATCCTCCTAATTAATACTATTAATTGAATAAAAATATATTCAAATATTCATAATAAAAATGGTGATAAAATGTATATAAGTATAATATTTAAAACATTAGTACTTTATTTCTTCATAGTAATAGTTTATAGAATAATGGGAAAAAAAGAAGTAGGAAAATTAAGTATAATAGACCTAATAGTATCAATACTAATCGCAGAACTAGCCGCAATTTCAATAGAACAATACGATTCATCAATAATGATCTCAATAGTGCCAATACTTTGCCTAGTAATAATAGAAGTATTATTTGGATATATTGGATTAAAAAGTTCAAAATTCAAAAAAATAATAGAAGGAAGCCCAGTAGTAATAATTAAAAATGGAAAACTAAACTTTGACGCAATGAGAAAACTAAGATATGGATTAGATGACTTAATAAGTCAATTAAGAGAACAAGGAATAAAAAGTATAGAAGAAGTAAATTATGCAGTAATAGAAAACAATGGAAAACTATCAATATTTGAAAACGAAACAGAATATCCACTTCCAATAATAATGGACGGAGAAATAGACTATGAAGTATTAAAAGATATGAATAAAGATGAAAACTGGGTATATAATATATTGAAAAAGAAAAACATAAAACTAGAAAATGTATTCTATGCATTCTACACAAAAAATAAAACATACATAATAAAAAAAGACGAATTATGTTAAATTTATTGACTTAACAACTAAAAATTTGATACCCTTATAATAGGGTGGTAATATGGAAGAACTTACAAAAGAACAATTATTAGATTTATACAATCTATTTGAAGAAAAAATATTAAAAAATAAACATAAATTTGAAGAAAAAAAATTTAAAGATGATGAAATAATACAAATATTATTAAAAACAATTCTATTAAAAGAACAACAATTTCATAAAAGAATAATAGATTATATTGATTTGAAAGATATAGATTTTACTAATCAAGATGTTACATTTATAGACTTATCAAAAACAAATATAGATACAAAACTTGATCCACAAAAATTAAAAAATAAGAGTATTCAAGGAGTAAAACTAAAAGGAAACTACAAAGATAAATCATTTGATGGAGTATGCGTAAAAGGAGTAGACTTTTCTAATGCAGAAAATGTAGTAATTAATCCTCAAAAAATTGCCAACGGAGATTTATCAGAAACAATTTGTGATGGAGTTAACTTTGATAATAACTTGTTTACCGGAGTAAATTGTGAAAAAGCAGACTTGTCAAAAGCTAAAAATTGTATAATAAATGAAACAAAATATTACAAATTAAAAGCAAAAATTCTAAAAATATAATAACTCAAAATAGAGTTATTTTTTGTTGACCTAAAAAGCAAACATATGTTACAATAATTAAAGGTGATAAAAATGCTAGATACGATAGAAAATAATAGTATACTAATAATACCAAATTCAAAAAAGAAAAATATAATAAAAGAATTAAATAAAAAACAATTAAACATAAATATAATGACATTAAACGAATTAATAAAAAAATATACATTCGACTATAATGAAAAAACAATATATAAATTAATGCAAAAAGAAAATATAAAATATGATATAGCAAAAAACTATATAAAAAATATATACTATATAGAAAATAAAAACTATAACAATAAAAAACTAGATAAACTAGTAAATATTAAAAAATACCTTGAAGAAAACAATTTATTAATATATGACAACTTATTTAAAAACTATATAAAAAGCAAAAAAATATACATATACTATGATTCAATAAACAAATATCAGAATAAAATACTAGAAGAAATAAAAAAAGAAGCAGAAATAATTATACTAAAAAAAGAATACAACAATTACACACCAATAATTCATGAATTTAATAACATTACAGAAGAAATTACTTTTGTCGCACAACAAATTTGTGAATTAATTGATAATAATACAGATATAAATAAAATAAAACTAGTAAATGTAAAAGATGAATACACAAACGAAATAAAAAAAATATTCAAATTTTATAATATACCAATAAATCTAAATAAGAAGAATATTTATGGAACTAAAATAATACAAGACTTCATAAAAAACTATAAAGACAATATAGAAGAAACACTAAAATATATAGAAGAAAATTATAATTTAAACAATGAAACAAATAACAAAATATATAATAAATTAATAAATATATTAAACGAATACACATGGTGTGATAACTATATAGACATAAAAGAATTAATAGTAAACAAATTAAAAAATACAACTATAGAAGAAAAATTAAATAACGCTATAGAATTAACTAATCTAGAAAACATAACAGATGAATACACCTTTATAATGAACTTTAATCAAGGAAGCATTCCAAAAATATATAAAGATGAAGAATATATAGACGATGAAACAAAAGAAAAACTAAACCTAAATACATCAATAGAAAACAATATAATAGAAAAAGAAAAGACTATAAAACTAATAAAAAACATAAAAAAATGTATAATAACATATAAGTTAAAAACACCATTTTCTTCATTCTATCCATCTAGTATAATAGAAGACTTAAATAAAGAAATAATAAAAGAACACAAACCAAGTAATATAAGCTATTCAGAAATAAATGACAAAGTAAACCTAACAAAAAAATTAGATAATTTAATTAAATTCAATATAAAAGATGACACACTAGAAACACTTTATTCAAACTATGAAATACCATATAATACATATGACAACAAATATACAAAAATAAACAAAAATAACTTACTAGAATATATAGATAATAAACTACTATTATCATACTCAAGTCTAGATAACTATTATCACTGTGGATTTAAATATTATATAAATAACATACTAAAGCTAAATCCATATGAAGAAACATTTTATACAATAATAGGATCATTATTTCACTATGTATTAGAAAAAACATTAAGAAACAACGAAGACTATAAAAAACACTGGGACGAATATGTAAGTAAACTAACCTTATCAAACAAAGAAAAATTCTTCATAGATAATCTAGAAGACACTTGCAAATTCACAGTAGAGACAATAAAAAAGCAATTAGAATACTCATCATTAGATCAAACAAAATATGAAGAAAAAATATATATAAATAAAGACAAAAATACAAAAATAACATTCATGGGAATAATAGATAAATTAATGTATAAAGAAGAAGATGGAGAAACTATTTTAGCAGTAGTAGACTATAAAACTGGAAACACTAGTATTGACCTAAATAAGACGATTTACGGTCTAAGCATGCAATTACCCATTTACTTATATTTAGCCCAAAATAGTGGCCTAAAAAACGTGAAAATTGCAGGATTCTATCTACAAAACATAATTAATAAAGAAAATAATGAAAATAATTTGAAATTAAACGGATATTCAACTTCAAAAAAAGAAATATTAGAAAAATTTGATTCATCATACGAAAATAGTAATGTAATAAAAAGTATGAGAACAAAATCAGATGGAGAATTCTATAGTTATGCAAAAACATTAAACGAAACAGAAATAAATAACTTAATAAATCTAGTAGATAAAAAAATAGAAGAAGGAGCAAACAACATCCTAGAAGCAAACTTTGATATAAATCCTAAAAAAATAAATGGAATAAATATAGGATGTGAATTCTGTAAATTCAAAGATATATGTTTTAAAAAAGAAAAAGATATGATTTACTTAGAAGAACAAGACTATAAAGAATTTCTAGGAGGCGACTAATATGAAACTAATTGAATACATCAAGGAAAAAAGAATAGATAAAATAGTAGATAAATATAGCAAACTTTTTTTAAAAGAAATAGATAGTAACAAAAGTATCTTAATAGAAGCTTTCATAAAATATTATGGTGAAGAATATAGAAATATAATTACAGAAAGATTGAACAATACATACTTTTATATTTTTATATCTGATGCAACTATAAAGCAAATAAAAAAATTAATAGCTGAAAATATCATAAATAATACTGATATTATAAGAAATATAAAAAAGATTATAAAATATTATGGTAAAAATCATATTACTGCAAAGTTTTATTGTAATGGTGAAGATGTTCAAAGCAAATCAGTAAAAAATTATACAACAGAATATTTCTCAAATAAAAAAAATTCTGTAGGTGGTCATATAGTAGGCACAACTATTTTCAATGATCAATCAAGCTTGATATTTATTTCCTTTAGCCAATATTTTTACGATGAAACTGCACTAATTCATGAAATTAACCATGCAATAAGATCATCTAACCTAGCAATTTATGTAGATAATAATGGTAAAGAAAGGATAATCACAAAAAATGGAATTGACATAAAAAATAGTGAATCTAATGAATGCATAGAAATAGAAGAAATAATACAGCACAAAACAACCTTAGAAATATTAGATTTTTTTCATAAATTGGGCGGCCACATATCCATAAAGCCAACAAATCATTTGACAAGTAAATATGAAAAAATGTTTCCATTAATAGAAAACTTTTACAAAAAATACGAAACAATATTAAAAAAAGCAGCAATAACAGATAACATAAATGTTTTATTTAGTGAAATAGATAAAGATAAATATGAAGAATACAAAAGAGTTATCTGTGAACAATTCCCAATAATTTATGATGATAATAATAATCTATCAGATAAAGTAATCAATTATGTAAATAACCTTGTTGATCAAATTGGTAAAAAAGAGAACAAAAAAGAAAATATACACAAATTTATCGAGGAATTAAAAGCAAGCGGAAAAACAATTAATTTTTTTAACAGTAATGTAGAAGAAAATAATGAAACTAAAAACAAACAAAGATAAAATAATTTTAAATTTCAATAGACGAAAAATAGTAGAAATAATCTACTTTTTTATTGACTACATAGGCGAACGTTTGTTATAATGGCAATGATTTCAAAAAATAAGGGAGAACTTATGAATCAAGTCATAGAAAAACAAAATATTGAAAACTTAATATATGAAATTAGAGGGAAACAAGTGATGTTAGACTCCGATTTAGCTTGGTTATACAATGTTGAAACAAAAAGAATTAATGAAGCAGTCAAAAATAATATTGAAAAATTTCCAGAAAGATTCTCATGGAGATTAACAATTGAAGAAACAATTAATATTTCAAGGTCGAAATTTTCGACCTTGAAAATAAAACAGGGTAGTAATATAAAATATGGAGCAAGAGTATTTACTGAACAAGGAGTAATGATGCTCGCAACAATTTTAAAATCTAAAATAGCTGTAGAAACAACAATAAGAATAATGGATGCATTTGTATTAATGAAGAAATATATTTCAAACGACCTATTAGAACAAAAATATATAAATAATCAAGTATTTAAAAATACTGAAGATATAAAATTATTAAAAGAATCATTTAACAAATTATCAGAAAAAAGAAAAGATAATGAAATATTCTTTAATGGCCAAATATATGATGCATATTCTAAAATATTAAATATATTTAAATCCACTAAAAAAGAACTAATAATAGTAGATGCATATGCAGATAATACAACTTTAGATATAATAAAAAGATTAAGTATAAAAGTAACAATTATAACAAAGACAAATAATCTATTAACTAAACAAGATATAGAAAAATATAATAAACAATACAAAAACTTAAAAGTAATATTTAATAATACATTTCATGATAGATACTTTATATTAGATAATAAAGAGGTATACTATTGTGGTACAAGTATAAATAGAATTGGGTATAAAACATTTGGAATAGCGTTAATGAATGATGAAGAAACATATATTCCATTATTAAATAGAATAAACCAAATTATAAATAAATCTTGAAACAATTCTAACTAAAATATATAATAATATATGTAACAATAAAGGAGGAATGTTATGCCTAGTTGGACAAAAGAACAACAAGAAGCAATCAATGAAGAAGGGAAAAATATAATAGTATCTGCAGGAGCAGGATCAGGTAAAACTGCAGTATTATCAGAAAGAGTAATAAGAAAACTAAATAATACTGATATTAATAAACTATTAATTCTAACATTTACAAAAGAAGCAGCTAACGAAATGAAAGAAAGAATTAGAAAAAAAATAAAGAAAAATCCAGACTTAAAAAAACAACTAGACATAATCGATTCTGCATATATTACAACATTTGACTCATATTCATTATCACTAGTAAAAAAATACTATTATTTACTAAATATAAGTCCTAACATATCTATAATAGACGCAAGTATAATTAATATTAAGAAAAACGAATATATAGAAGAAATATTTGATAAATTATATGAAGAAAAAAATCAAAAATTTGAAAAACTTATAAAAGACTTCTGTACAAAAGACGATAAAGAAATTAAAAACTATGTAATAGATCTAAATAACAAATTAGATTTAAAACTAAACAAAGAAGAATATATTAATAACTATATAAAAGACTATTTTAATGAAGAAATAATCAATAATAATATAGAAAAATATATAAATTTAATAAAAGATAAAATAAAAGAAATAAATAACTTATTATATGATATACAAATACTTGTAGAAGGTAAATACTACGAAAAATTAGTAGATATTTTAAACCCATTATTAAACAGTAACACATATGAAGAAATAAGAAATAATTCTAATTTAAAACTGCCAACACTCCCAAGAGGTAGCGAAGAAGAAGTAAAAGAAAAAAAAGAAGAACTTAAAAACTTAATTGACAATATTAAAGAATTAACAGAAATAGAAACAACTGAAATATTAAAAGAAAATATATTAAAAACAAAAGATTATATTGAAATAATACTAGAAATAATAAAAAAATTAGATAAAAAAATATATAACTTCAAAGAAAAATCAGAAATGTATGAATTTAATGATATAGCTAAAATGGCTATAAGAGTACTAGAAGAAAATGAAAATATTAGACTAGAACTTAAAAACTACTATAACGAAATAATGGTTGATGAATATCAAGATACAAACGATATACAAGAAAAGTTTATTTCATTAATAGAAAATAATAATGTTTATATGGTAGGGGATATAAAACAATCAATATATAGATTTAGAAACGCAAACCCAAATATATTTAGGAATAAATATAATAATTATGAAAAATTAAATGGTGGAATAAAAATAGATTTATTAAAAAACTTTAGATCAAGATTTGAAGTATTAGACGATATAAACTTAATATTTAACCTAGTAATGAATGATAAAATAGGTGGAGCAGAGTATAGAGAAACACATCAAATGATATTCGGAAACAATACATACATAGAAGAAGGAAAAATTGATGAACCACATAATTTTGAAATACTAAACTATAAATATGAAGATAAAACATATACAAAAGAAGAAATAGAAATATTTACTATCGCAACAGATATTAAAAACAAAATAGAAAATCACTACAAAGTATTTGATAAAGATAACTTAATAGTAAGAGATATAGAATATAAAGATTTCTGTATTATAATGGACAGAAACACAGAATTTCCAAAATATAAAAAAATATTTGAATACATGCAGATACCTTTAACACTATATCAAGACGAAGTATTAACCCTTGAAAACGATATTTTAGTACTTAAAAACATAATGAATTTCATAGTAAAAATAAATAAAAAAGAATACGATACAGAATTTAAATATTACTTCACAAGTATCGCAAGAAGTTATTTATTCAGACTAACAGATGGGGAAATATTCGATATATTTAAAGAAAAAAAATTCTATAATACAGAAATATTTAAAATATCAAAAGAAATATCAGATAATATAGAAAATCTAACAAACGAAGAATTTATAAACGAAATAGTAAATAAATTTAATATTATAGAAAACACTATTAAAACAGGTAATATAGAAGCATCAATGATAAGAATAGAATACTTATTAAATCTATCAAAAAACCTTACAGAATTAGGATATACACCATTTGAACTAACAGAATATATAAAAGAAATGGTAGAAGGAAAAAACGAAATAAAATATTCATTAAACACCAAAGCAGGAAACAACGTAAAAATAATGAATATACATAAATCAAAAGGACTAGAATTCCATATATGTTACTATTCAGGATTACATAAAGCATTTAACATAAGCGATTTAAAACAATTATTTACAATAGATAATGAATTAGGAATAATCGCACCATATGTAGAAGAAAAACCAAAAGAAACAATATATAAATATCTATTAAAAGACAAATATATGAAAGAAGAAATAGCAGAAAAAATAAGACTATTTTATGTCGCAATGACAAGATGCAAAGAAAAAATGATACTAGTAACATCTCTAACAGATAAAGAAAAAGATAGAGTACACGATTTAGTAGAAGATAGTATTAGATTAAAATATAAATCATTCCTTGATATATTAAACTCAATAAAAGAAAACATAAAAGAATATATAGTAGATATTGATTTAGATAAACAAAATCTAACAAAAGACTACAACGAAATAAAAGAAAATAATTATGAATCATTACTACATAAAAATGACAACAAAATAGAAAAAAGAAAAATCAATATAAAATCAAACATAAAAGAAGAAAATCATTTTTCAAAAACAACAAATAAACTAATAACAAAAGAAGAATACAAAAACATGAAATTTGGTACAAATATACACTATATATTAGAACTTATTGACTTCAAAAATCCAAACTACGAAGGTATAGATGACTTCTACAAAGATAAAATAAATAACTTATTAAATCAAGAATTATTAAAAAATATAAAAGCAGCAAACATATATAAAGAATATGAGTTTATAGAAGAAAAAAACAACGAAACAAAACACGGAATTATAGACCTCATGTTAGAATATAACGATCATATAGATATAATAGACTATAAACTTAAAAATATAGAAGACGATGCTTATCAAGAACAATTAAATGGATATAAAAATTATATAGAGAATAAACTAAATAAAAAAGTATTCACATATCTATACTCAATAATGGATAATACTATAAAAGAATTAAACTAAAACATTTACAAAAAATATAAAACAAATACAAAACATCAAGGAGGATACTATGGAAAAAGCAGAACAAGTAATAAAAGCATATCTCTTAATGGATAGCTTAACAAATATAGTAAGAACTGGATGGAAAAATTGGGGAGTTAATAGAGAAAGAGTAGAAAGTATTGCAGAACACATATATAGCGTTCAACAATTCGCACTAATAATGTATCTAACATATAAAGAAGAATATAAAGATTTAGATATATATAAAGTACTAGTAATGCTCGCAATACATGAAACAGAAGAAGCATTTATTGGAGATTTAACACTGTTTGATATATCAAGAGAAGAAAAAGAAAAAATAGGGCATAAAAAAGTACATGAATTCTTCAGTCAATTCATAAATGGAGACGAATTTGAAAAAATAATACTAGAATTTGATGAAAGAAAAACAAAAGAAGCATTATTCGCATACTACTGCGATAAATTACAATGCGATACAAAAGCAGTAATATATGATAATGAAAATTGCGTTGATCTAAACAATCAATCAAACAACAAATCATTCCATAATAATGAAGTACAGAAATTATTAAATAAAAAAATGTCATTTGGAGAAATGTGGGTACAATTCGGTCAAGAAAGATATAATTATGACAAACAATTTATGGAAGTATCAAACTATATAAAAACACATAAACTAAAAAAATGAGAATTAATCTCATTTTTATTTTATCAATTTAAATTTCTTTAAGATTCTACTATTACCAAATAAATCCTTAAACAAACCTGTTTTTACAAGTAATAATGCATAAACAATAAAACCAATAATTCCATATATAAAACACTCTAATAAAGCACCAAATCTAGATAATGAATTAATCGGATAAACAAATTTAAATAAATATAATACAATCATCATTACAATATTGCATAAAATTATTTTAAAACTATTTATAAATAATAATTTATAATGAAAATTAAACGATTTCTTAATATAAATAATCAAGAATAAAGAAGGTAAAGTTTGAGTTACTAAAGTACATACAGTTGCACCCTGATAACCCCCAAATCCTAAATAATGACATAAATGCATAAAAGGAATATTAAATATTGCATTTAAAACAAAACTAATAAACAAGCTAAATAAAGCAATCTTAGTCTTACCAACAGTTTGACAGAAACTAATTAAAACAGAAAAGAAAGAGAAAGTAATAGCTTGAAAAATATATAATTTAAATACTTCAATACTTAAATAATCATAACCGTAAAATACAATCCATACAGGTTTAGCTAAGAAAAATATTCCTAAAGTCATAGGTAGGGTAGTAATAAGAAGAAGTAACATTGAAGAATTATATTTTTCATTAACCTTATCCATATGTCCCTTAACATAGTCACCAGCAACACTTGGAATTAAACTCATGCTAATTCCGATAGCAACAGAAATTACAACAGTACATAACTTATTACCCCAAGTCGCAATTACACTAAAAGTAGTCTCAGCATCTAGAACACTATAACCTAAATTAGTTAAACCTCTAACAATAGTAACAGTATCAACAGTAGCATATGCACTCTTTAATACCTCAACAATAATAAAAGGTAGGGCACATAAGAATACATCTTTAGCAATCATTTTGGAAGTAATTTTCTTTTCAGCATTCTTAATATCATATTTACCATTAAACTTATCTTTATTTTGAAACATTTTATACTTCAAATATAAATAAGAAGCAAAAGCACTAATACTAGCAGAAAATACCGCAACACCTATTGCTAACTTCTCGTCTAAATTAAATACCTTTATAATCAAAATACAACCCAATAATATAACAATTACACGTACAAATTGTTCAATTACATTAGAAACACTACTTTCAGTAATATAATTATGTCCCTGTAAATAACCTCTAACAACGCTAAGAGGAGGAACAATTAAAAGAGCAAGTGAAATAATTCTAATAACAGTAGCAACATCAGTAACAGTATTATTGCCAACCGCATCACCAATGATAAAATAAGCCATAGGTCTAGCAAATACAACCATTACAACAAAACATAATAAACCAATCAAAAATATAAGTTTCATTGAAATCTTATAAACACGATCACGCGTATCGTAATATTCCAAACTATCATACTCACTAACCATCTTACTAACTGCAAGGGGAACTCCAGTAGTAGACAAGCTTAAAAATATAACATAAATATTATAAGCATAACTATACAAAGCACCTGCAGACTTTGAAATCATCGCATTAAACGGAATAACATAGATAAGTCCAATAATCTTACATAAAATAATACAAACAGTCGCAATCATAGAATTCTGTAAAATATTTCTTTTCTTCATAATTACCTCCTAAAAAGAAAGATGATGCAAATACATCATCTTAAAAAGCAGTATATCTATCATAAAATGGTGTATATAAACTATTTGGGAAATTAATCATACTCGATGGATCAAAATAATGATCATGTAACTCAGCCCATCCATAATCAGGACCTAATAATCCCCAAGCAAGACCCAAGTGAGAATGAGCACCAGTTGAACATGAATCCCATGGAGTATTCCATCCACCACCCATTATACCAATAACAGTATCTTTTGTAACTGTTTGTCCAACAGAAACATTAATTGTATATAAATGCATATAAACACTAGTATAAGTATTACCATTAGTAAGTCTATGATGAACAAAAACCATATTTCCACCACAACTACTTCTTTCAGGAATAACTGCAACAACACCAGTACCAATAGCATAAACAGGTATATTATCTCCACCTGTAGATACATCTATACCATAATGTCCACAAGAAACACGAGGATCACTACAATCACGACCACCAAACCAACTAGTAACATAACCACTTTGGAGTTGACGATAAAAAGCAGTTGTAGCAGGTAAAACATTCTTTCCGCAAACACTAATATCTTCATTAGACTTACAACCCTTATCTTTATACATCTGAACTGTTTCCTGTAAAGATTTAACAGCATCTGTAATTATCATTTCATCACTTGCATATACGGAAAGTTGCTTATCCAATTTCTTATATTCTTCCTTCATAGCACTTTGCTGTGTCTTTAATTCAACTTTTTTTTGAGCAAGTTCTTCCTTTTTAGCTTCATTAGCAGCAATAGTATTATTATATTCATCAATAAGTTGATTATTGTAACTTGTCATCTGTTCAGTAACAGCACTTCTATAAATAAAATCGGTAAAATCCTCAGCACCCATAACATACTCTAAATAAGCAGATTCACCACTGGAAATTTGAAAATAACTAATAACACTTTTAATTTCCTCTTGTTTTTTTAAAATTTCCTCATTTAATTGCACAATTTCCTTTTCCAAATTAGAAGTATCAACCTGAATTTGAGAAATATTATTTTGAATAACTTTCAAATTATTTTGAATATCATTCATTTCCTGTTTAGTTAAAGCCTTCTTATTTTGATTATCAATAAGTTCTTGCTTCTTAGCATCAAGTTCCTTTTCAAGTTCCCCAAGTGTTTGAGCACTAACATCACCCACACATAAACATGAAAAACATAATGTTAGAATTAAAACAAAACTTATATGTTTATAAACAATTTTCATACATTCACCATACCCTTAATAATAAAATTATAACATATTTCAGATGAAAAATAAACATATCTAAACTATTTAATCATACAATTATATCACTTTACATATAATATAGTGATTACCATAAAAATGTAAATAAAACAGTAAAATTTAGTCCTCAAAAATAAAAAACTTGCTTTTTTTTAAATTTTATGTTACAATTGATAACGTGCTTGCTAAAAAAATTAATGAGGTGAATTTTGTGGAATCGAGTCAGCTGAGAAGGATTTCTATAATAGGTATAAGTATTCTATGCTTATCACCAGTAGAATTTTTCTCAAACAAATTATTTGAAACTAGAAAGGAAAACTTAGATAATGTAGTAATAGCTGCAAATGAAATTAAGTTAGAGCCTAACTATATTTCAAATAATTATGAAATATTCAATCCGAATATTAAAACAGCTAGTGAAGAAATAGAAAAACTAGCTAGTGAAAATAAGAAGAAAGAAAAAACTGAAAGCGAAAACAATTTAGAATCAGAAACAACTAAGAAAAAAGAAAAAAAAGAAAAAGAAGAGGAAAATACCAAAACAGTAGTTGAAGAAACTGTTGAAGACTACACTGAAACATATTATGAACCAGTAGTAGAGGCACCAGTACAAACAACTACTCAGGTAACTGAAACGGCAAAAACAACTGAAAAGAAAGAAGAAGTACAAGCACAACCAGTTGTTGAGTCTAATACAGAGATTGCAACAAGCCTAGTAAATTACGCATTGCAATTTGTAGGTAATCCTTATAGTTATGGTGGGTCAAGTCTTACAGGTGGTACAGACTGTTCAGGATTTACAATGAGTGTATTTGCAAATTTTGGATACAGCTTACCACATAATGCACAAAGCCAATCATACTTAGGTTCATACGTTTCTTTAGATAACCTTCAACCAGGAGACTTAATATTCTATGGTTATGATGGTTCTATCTGTCACGTTGCAATCTACATTGGTAACGGAAGAATAGTTCACGCAGCAACAAGCTACGAAGGAATTACAACTGCCGGATATCAAATAATGCCAATAATTACGGCAAGAAGAATTTTAAATTAATTCTGAAAAATCGACACTATTCATAGTGTCTTTTTTTTATAATATAAATGGTGATTAAATGAAAATTTACATAGATTTAATACTATTATTAAACTTTGGATTTGATTTCTTACTACTATTATCAGTCTCACTAATATTAAGAAGAAATGCAAAAATTTACAAACTATTAATAGGAGCATTTATAGGAAGCATATCAGTATTAACATTATTTATGAAAATCAATTCATTAGAATTATTCATAATAAAAATAATAATAAGTATTTTAATGTGTATATCATCATTTAAATTTAAAAATATGAAATATACAATAAAAAACATACTATATTTGTATATATCAAGTATAGTACTTGGAGGAGCACTATATCTATTAAATATAGAATTTACATATAAAAATCAAGGAATAATATTCTATAAAAATAAAATGAGTTTAAACTTTATAATACTAGTAATAATATCACCAATAATAATATATATTTATACTAAAGAAACAAAAAAATTAAAAACAAACTATTCAAACTATCACAAAGTAGAAATAAAAATAAGAGACAAAATAATAAAATGCACAGGTTTTATAGATACAGGAAATAAACTAAAAGATCCATATAAAAAAAGACCAATAATATTAATGAATAATAAAAAAATACAAAATGAAGATTTAAATAAGCTATATGTACCAGTGCATACAATTCTAGGAACAAATCTAATAGAATGCATAAAAATAGAACAACTAAAAATAGATAATAACGAAATAAAAAAAGATGTATTACTAGGATTTATTGATAAAAAAATAAAAATAGACGGAATAGAATGTCTATTAAATAATGAAATTATGGAGGAATAATATGATAAGAAAAATAATAAACCTAATAATAAACATACTAAACAAACAAAATGAATTATTTTATGTAGGAAGCCTAGATAAACTTCCAGAACCCCTAACAAAAGAAGAAGAAATAATATACGTACAAAAATCAATGGAAGGAGATACGCTAGCTAGAGAAAAATTAATAGAACATAATCTTAGACTAGTAGTTTTTTTAGCAAAAAAATATGAAAACACAGGAGTAGATCTAGAAGACTTAGTAAGTATCGGAACAATAGGCTTAATAAAAGGAGTAAATACATATAAATTAGATAAAAACATAAAACTCGCAACATATGCTTCACGTTGTATAGATAACGAAATACTAATGTTTTTAAGAAAAAACAAAAAGAGAAGAGGAGAAATATCATTCGAAGATAGTCTAAGCTATGATGGAGAAGGAAATGAACTACATTTAGAAGATATATTGGGAACAGAAAAAGATATAGTAACAAAAGGAATAGAAGAAGAACACGATAAAAAAGTACTATATGAAGAAATAAATAAACTTAAAAAAAGAGACAAAGAAATAATGATAAGAAGATATGGTTTATTTAATACAAAGGAAATGACACAAAAAGACGTTGCAGACCTAATGGGAATAAGTCAATCATATATATCAAGAATAGAAAAAAAAGTAATAAAAAGAATAAAAACAGCTACAAAAATATAGCTGTTTTCTTTTAAAACAATAGAAAAATAACATAAAATATGCTATTATTATAGTAGGGTGGTGATAATGATTGATACATATATAGATGAATTCATAGAATACTTAATAATAGATAAAAAATATAGCGAAAATACAATAAAATCATACAAAAATGATTTAAAAAAATTCGAAAATTATATCAAAAAACAAATAAATAATATAAATGAAAATGATATAAAAAACTATATAAAATATCTTAATAAAGAAAACGATGATACAAAAACAATATCACATAACATTTCAACACTAAGATCATTCTATAAATTCTTACTAATAGAAAAAAAAGTAAAAAACAATCCAATGGAATATATAGAACTACCCAAAATAAGAAAAACATTACCAAAAACACTATCAATTGAAGAAATAGATAAACTATTAGATATAAAACTAAAAGATGCATTTTCTTATAGAAACAAAGCAATGTTAGAGCTAATGTACTCGTCAGGTCTAAGAGTATCAGAACTGGTAAATGTAAACATCCATGATATAGATACATCAAACTGTATAATAAGAATAATGGGAAAAGGATCAAAAGAAAGAATAGTACCACTTGGAGATTACGCAATAAACTATTTAGAATTATATTTAAAAGAATATAGAGAAAAACTAGTAAAAAAAGAAATGAATGACTATCTATTTCTTAACAACCATGGAAAAAAAATGACAAGGCAAGGATTCTTTAAAATATTAAAACAACTCGCAAAAGAAAAAAATATAAAAACTGAATTCTCACCACATACATTAAGACATTCATTCGCAACTCATTTATTAAATGGTGGAGCAGATTTAAGAAGTATTCAAGAAATGCTAGGACACGAAAGTATTTCAACAACACAAATATATACACACGTATCAAAAGAAAAATTAAAAGAAAATTATAATAACTTTCACCCACATGCCTAAGGAGGAATAATATGGAATTAAAAAAAGATATAAATAAAAATATATTTAGAGAATATGATTTAAGAGGAATTTATCCTACTGAAATTGACGCAAATGATGCATACACAATAGGAAGAAGCTTCGGAACATATATAAAACAATATAATGTAAAAGAAACATTAATAGGACATGATAATAGACACTCATCACCTGAATTGTCAGAAGCATTAATAAAAGGTATAAGAGAATCAGGAATGAATGTAATAGATTTAGGACTTGTAACAACACCAATGTACTATGCAGCAAAAAAAATATACAACATAGAAACAGGAATAATGGTTACAGCATCACATAATCCAAAAGAATACAATGGATTTAAAATATCATTTTCTAAAATTGGAAATGCATATGGAAAACTAATAACAGATTTTAGAGACTTCACTAGTAAACTACAATTTGATCAAGGAAATGGAACATATGAAAAAAGAGATATAAAAGAAAAATATCTTGAACAAATAAAAAATAGTATTAGCTTAAATAAGAATATAAAAGTAGTAGTAGACTGTGGAAATGGAACAGGTTCCATAATAATAAAAGATGTATTAGATAAACTTGGAATTGAATACTATCCTTTATATTGTGAATCAGATGGAGACTTTCCAAATCATCATCCAGATCCATCAGTATATAATAATCAAATTGATTTAGCAAACAAAGTAAAAGAATTAGGATATGACTTTGGATTTGGTGTTGATGGAGATGCAGACAGAGTTGGAATAGTAGACGAAAAAGGAAATATTCTATCATCAGATATATATATGATAATAATGTATAGATATTTAAATAAAAACTTAAAAAATAGAAAAGCACTATTTGATGTAAAATGTTCAAGAGCACTAATAGACGAACTAAAAAAACTAGATATAGAACCAGTAATGTATAGAACAGGAGCATCATATACAAATATGATGATGCAAGAAGGAAACTTTGACTTTGGTGGAGAATTCTCAGGACACCTATTTTTCAGAGACAAATATCCTGGCTTCGATGACGGAATATATGCAGGATTAAGAATATTAGAAATACTATCAAATACAGACAAAAAGCTATCAGAATTATACGATAATATAAATAAATACTACTCTACAGAAGAATTAAGAGCTAGTGTTACAGACGAAAATAAATTTAAAATAGTAGATAAAATAAAAAAATACTGTAAGGAAAAGAATTATAAAGTAATAGATATAGATGGAGCAAGAATTGAATTTGAAGATGGATGGGCACTCGTAAGAGCATCAAATACAGGACCTAATCTAACAGTAAGATTTGAAGCAACAACCGAAACAAGAGCACAAGAACTTCAAAAAGAATTCCAAGAAATAATTGAAAAATATTCAAATGAATATAAATAAAGACTTTAAAGAGTCTTTTTTTCATATAATTAAATGGTGATTATATGAATATAACAGCATTTATACTAACAACACTAGCAGGACTATCAACATTACTAGGAACAATACCAATATTTATAAAAACAAAACCAAATAAAATAATAACATCAGCACTTAGCTTTGCAGCTGGAGTAATGATAACTGTATCACTAATAGATTTAATTCCAGAAGGAATTAATTATATACATAATACATTTAAAATAATACCAACAATATTAATAATACTAATATTTATAGTATTAGGAATAATAATATCAATGACAATAGACAGATATATAAGTAATAGAGAAGGGGAGTTATATAAAGTAGGCATAATATCCATGTTAGCAATAATACTACATAATATACCAGAAGGAATTGCAACATACCTTTCAGGAGAGTTTAACTTTAAACTAGGACAATCACTTACAATAGCAATCGCATTACATAATATTCCAGAAGGAATAAGTATTGCAGTACCAATATATTATTCAAAAAAGAGTAGGGGGAAGGCACTTTTATATACCCTCTTCTCTGCACTTTCAGAACCACTTGGAGCACTCCTAGCGTATCTTTTTCTAAGTAAAATAATAAATAATAATATAATGGGGATATTAATGTCACTAATAGCTGGAATAATGATTCAAATATCATTATATGAATTAATACCAACATCATTAAAATATAAAAATAAAAAAAGAACAATTACTTATTTAATAATAGGAATATTATTTATGATAATAAACCATTTTATTTTAAAATAAAAATAGAGGAATAAATCCTCTATAGGTCATAAATAATTATCTGCAGTTAGAATTATTACTGCATGAATTATAATCATTTGAATTAGTTACGTTATTAGCATTAGCGTTTGCTTGAGCATTTGAACGAGCATTAGTCTTGCTAGTAGCGTTTGTTTTATTCATTTGTTTACTTTTCTTATTCATTTTTATCACCCATTAATATTATTAACAAACAACATTAAAATATAATTGGTAATATAAAACAAATATACCATATTTTTTCAAAGCATGGAAGTTAACATAATATACATTATACATATTTTATATATTTTAAAATATCATTGAATAATTATACATTTAATTAAAAAATTAAATTAAATACTTATAAAAAACAATATATAATGCATAATATTATTATAATCAAATAACAAAAAATTATATTATAATTTCAAATTTCAAAATTAAATTTTAGATCTTTAAAAATCAATTTTAAAATTTAACTAATAAGATTATTATAAATCTATTTATTATAAATATATTATATCAAACAAAAATATAATTCATCATACTAAATATAAATAATAATAGAAAAAAATAATAAATTTAAATAGGGGAGCAACTACTCTATTCCCCTACTATTTAATATAAACATTTGCATATGGATATTTTCTTACCTTTATATTCTTTTTAAATTCAATTGTATCATCAAAATCATACATATTTAAATTATTTCTAGATAAAAACTTTTGTAAAACTTTTTCCTTTTCACACGAAATAATATATTCAGTCTCTAAATAATTTAATAATCTATCATCAAACTTATCACAAATAAATTTATTTGAATCATGAGAATATAAATGTATATCAGGAATATCTTTAGAATAATCTAAAGTAAAAACATTAAAACTTACACGATTCATAACAATATCAATATCTAACTTATTAAATGCATTATTTACCATCATAAAATCTTTTTTATCTTTATCAATTAGTTTTAAAGACTCATTATATAAATTATATAATATCAAAGATTCAAAAAATTTTAATTGTTTTAAATATATAAATTTATCAAAATTATTTTTACCTTTCTCCAACGCAGAAATATCTAAATGAAGTAACGATTCTAAATAATTTAATGTTTCATTATTTAATATACATGAATTATCATTAATTAATTTAGTAAGTTCATAATAATTTAATAGTTCCTTATTTTTATCATCCATAATTTTCCTCCTACTATTAAAAAGCAAAAAGAAGAGATAACCCTACTCCCCTTCTCTACTAATTTCCAACTTTTCTAGTTTCTATTTCAGCCATTTTAGCACTTATTTCAGCTACATTTTCTTCATTAACCTCAGTATATCCTAATTCTTGCATTGCCTGTAATCTAATACGAGTAAGTTCCATAGTACGTCCTAGTTTTTCTTCCTTTTTACGATCTATTTTCTTTACAAATCTACTATGTGCCTCAGCTAATTTTGATTTAGAAGTACCACCATTGTTATAAAGTGTCATAGCAGTAAACAGTATACTTTCAAAAACAAACTGCTCATCTTCATCAAATACAAATCTATTAGGATCTTCAAAACAAGTTTCCTTTGAAACATACGCAAGCATATATCTAAGTTCTGGAGAAGTATTCATAGCTTGTAAAAAATTATAAAGATAAGTCATAGAATTAAAACCAACATTATCCTTAGAATCCTCTAAATTTTCCTTTACAACGTCCACAATATTTTTTAAAAGTTCTTTCTGTTTTTTACCTAATCCTTCATACACAGTATTTTTTTCATCCTTAGAAACGCCATTTTTAACAACTAAAATAGAATTAAGCTTTGCATCTAATTCAGAAATATAATCAGTGTCAACTTTAATACTATGTATTTCATCAGCATTCTTAATACCTAATAAATTAAGCAACATTACTCTCTTATCCTTAGGCCACTTATTTATATCTTCAACCTCTAAATAATTGTAAATCATTTGACGTGAAACACCTAAATACTTTGACAATTTTACCTTAGAAACTCCTGCTTCACGTAATATCTCATTCAACTTGTTCATCATGATAAAACCTCCTACTATAATTTTACCACTTTACACAAAAATGTCAAGTAAAATAAACATTTTATAAATACCATATTTTTTTATTGTTTTTTCTTACTTCCTTAATAATTCCACCACCTAAGCACTCATCATTCAAATAAAATACGCATGCTTGACCAGGAGTAACAGACTTTACACCTTGTGGATAACTAACAATTATCTCATTATCATTTACATAATTAACTGTAACAGGATTATCAGATTGACGATATCTAAACTTTACAGTACATTCAGTTGGTTTTACATCACTTATCCAATTAATAGTGTCAATAACAGCACTATCACTTATTAAATAATCGGTATTAGATAAAGCAACATAAAGAATATTTTTATTAACATCCTTTCCAACAACAAACATACGAGATTCATTGCCACCAATATTTAAACCTCTTCTTTGACCAATCGTATAATACATCAAACCAGTATGAGTACCAACTTTTTCATTAGTCTCAATGTTAATAACATCACCAGGAATATTAGGAAGATAATTACTTAAAAATTGTCTAAAATTTCTTTCTCCAATAAAACATATACCAGTAGAATCCTTCTTACTAGCAGTAATTAAATCATATTCTTTAGCAATCTCACGAACACGAGTTTTATTAAGCTCTCCAACAGGAAACAAAATATTAGAAAGTTGTTTTTTACTTACTTGAGATAAAAAATAAGTCTGATCTTTATTATCATCAACACCACGTAATAATTTACCATCCTTAATTCTAGCATAATGTCCAGTAGCAATATAATCAGCACCCAATTCCATAGCCTTTTTAGCAAACATATCAAATTTAATATACTTATTACACATTATATCAGGATTAGGAGTACGACCTTTTTTTAGTTCATCCAAAAAATAAGAAAAAACATAATCCCAATACTCCTTAACAAAATCAACTCTATGAAGTGGAATACCAATCTTATTACAAACAGCTAAAGCATCATTATAATCTTGCTCTTGAGGACATATATTATTATTTAAAGTAGGATTACCTAAAATATCATTATTAACAGAAGCATCCCAATTTCTCATAAACAAGCCAATTACATCATACCCCTGTTCCTTAAGTAAAATAGCAGCTACACTACTATCAACTCCACCACTCATTCCTACAACAACTTTCATACAAATCACCAAAAATATTATAACACCAAATAAATATTAAGTAAATCAAATGCCCAACAATTTAAATACAAATCCTAAAATAATAGGATTAACAAAAGAATCATATAAAGAAGAAATTAAAAATACCAACAAAGAAATTAAATAAAACTTAAAATATTTAATAAAAGAATTTCTAATATTAAAATTATTCTTTTTAAAAATTAAACCAAGCAAATTAATAGAAAAAATCAAACTATAACTAGTAAGAAAACAATAAATAAACAAATTAATTACCTGATGAGGAAAAATATAAACAAAACTAAATAAAATACCCTTAAAACCATAATTAATAATAATAGAAGAAATAGAAAATCCAAATATAAAACACTTAAAAAAATACAAAAACAAAATAACAAAAAATCCAATAATACTAATTCCCAATATCCATATCAAAAAAGAAAAAATAAAATTATTAAAAAAACCATTTTTAAAAAGAAGCAAAGAATTATATCCAGAATTAATCTGAGTAATAAAATCAGATAAATACTCACCAACTAATGTTTTATCCTGAGAATTTAAAAATAAAGGTAAACAACTTCCAAAAATAACACCAATAACTGTTATTCCAAATAAAAAAACAAAAACTTTCTTATTAATCTGAAACATTCTTTTAAACTTGTCCACTAATATCACCTAATTAATAATATTAAAAATAAAAACAAATATTCCAAAAATTAAAAAAATATATTATAATAATACTTGAGGTGAAACTAATGAATAAGAAAGTACAAAAAATTATGGTATATCTCATGCTTGCAGTAATGATATTCTCCGTTTTAGCATCACTTTTTTTAAGATAATAAGTGAATGCTTTTTTTTACAAAAAAAACAAGCATTACGCTTGTCTATTTATTTTTTTTAAGTAAATCTCTAATTTCTTCTAATAAAGCAACTTCTTCAGACTTTTTAGCTTCTTCTTTCTTTTCTTCTTCTTTTTTAAGTTTATTAGTAATAGAACCAATAGCTGTAATCATTATATAAACACATAAAGCAATAATGAAGAAATCAAGAACATTTTGAAGAAAATTACCATAAGTAATAACTGCATCACCTATTTTTACTGATAATGAAGTAAAATCAACACCACCAATTAAAATTCCGATTAAAGGCATTAAAATATCATTAACAATAGATGTAACAATTTTTCCAAAAGCACCACCGATAATAACACCGACAGCTAAATCAATAACATTTCCTCTTGCAATAAATGCTTTGAATCCATCTAATTGTTTTTTTGCAGTACCAGTTACTTTTTTAGATGCATTTCCACTCTTTACCATAAATATCCCTCCACAAACATTATATAACATATATTCAAAAAAGAAAAGAAGTTGCGAAAAAAAATTTTTTAGTTTATAATGTTTAAGGAGGTATTATGAAAGCAATAAAAAAATTTTTCTCATTAATATTCCTTATAATGTTAATAATAATAACCATAATAGGTTTTAATGGATATAAAATGTATAAAGAAGCAATCCAAAAAACACCAATAAATGAAAGAATAAAAGAAATAAAGGAAATAGATAATTATACAACATTAGACAATATATCAGAAAACTTAATAAATGCTGTTATTGCAGTTGAAGATCATAGATTCTATATACACAAAGGAATAGATTTAATATCAACAACAAAAGCAATTTTTACCAATCTAGAACAAAAAGACATAATAACTGGTGGAAGTTCAATAACGCAGCAATTATCTAAAAATATGTATTTCACACAAGAAAAAAAATTCTCAAGAAAATTTGCAGAAATATTTATAGTATCATACTTAGAAGAAAATTTAACAAAAGACGAAATATTAGAATTATATTTAAATACAATTTACTATGGAAATGGATACTATGGAATAGGAAATGCTTCACTAGGATACTTTGATAAAACACCAAAAGAACTAACAATAAACGAAGCAACAATTCTTGCTGGACTTCCAAACGCACCATCTGCATATTCACTGACAGAACATAAAGAATTAGCACTAGAAAGACAAGAACAAGTATTAGAAGCAATGGTAAAGTATAAATACATAAAACAAGAAGATATAAATAAAATTAAAGAAGGATAAATCCTTCTTTTTTAGTCTTCAAGACAAATAGTACTTATACTAGAAATACCAAGAAATCTATTCATAAAAATATCTTCCTCTAAAACAAGACAAATAAAACAATATTCCTAGTATATAAAAAAATAGTCAATGACTATTTCCTATATTTTTAAACTCTTAACTTTAAATTTCTTCGATTCACTATTATTAATAAAATCAGCAAAATATTTAAAAGATTTTTTTTGTTCAGATGAAGCCCCTGCTTTATTCTTGTATATAACTTTATGCTCTAACACAGACCATAAATGCTGACATAGATTCCTAATTTGAACCTCAACGCACTTACCGTTACTAGCAACTAAAATAATGTGATAACTTGAATAACCACTTGGTTTAGGTTCTCTAATATAATCCTTACTCTTAACATCACCATTTTTATCAATAAAAACTCTATATTTTCCATCTGATAAAATTCTATCAACTAAAAAATATGTCATATAATTCTGACGATTATAAGGATTCTCACATTTTTTATCTGCTATTAATTCTACAGATTCAAGACTCTTATCTTCAAGAACAGAATCAAACTCTTTCAAAGAAATATCATTATCAAATTGTCCAAAAACAACTCTAACACCTGAAATATCATGAATATTATCTAAAATATTCCCTGTAGAATAACTTATCTCTTTCTTATTCAACTTTCCTATTACACTATCCAAAGATTTAATTCTTGAAGATGTTTTGTATGAATTAGAATCTAAATTACCAAGCAATGAACGCAAATAACCCTCTATTTCGTTCATAGCGTCAATATATAACTCAAGTTCATCTTTCGGCAGGTAATCATCACAAGATATACTCAATTTAACCATCCTTTCAAATTTATTTATATATTAAAAACTTACATCATTTAATGGTTTGAAAACAAACCAGAAACATTATTATATACTATTATATGAAAGAAGTCAATAAAATATATAAAAAAACTTAAAAGTAAAAAAAATCCGAAAGGCCGACAGCATTAACGATAAAAACCTAGTCTCCTAGGTGGGCATCACATTGTAAGTTTTAGGATCCTTAGATAAATCTAAGTCTTCAACACCACTCACAAATTAGATTCCCAATACGTTAAATTAGTAGGTTTTTCAAATTTGCCATCGTACCTTCCAGACAATATAATTATATCATATATTAAAATAAATATCCATAGTATTAACTATTTTTTTATTTTAATAATCCAGTTATCAAACTAAATGAATTATTATTAAGAATATAATAATAAAGTATAAACAAGACAATCAAACAAATTGTATGAAAATAAACTTTAAAATTTGAATTTTCAAAGTCAATTTCATTATTTATTCCAATTATAAAAGTAAATATAGAATAAACAAAAGACGAAATAATTAAAAATAAACTTGCAGGTGAATATATATAAGATACAAGTACACTTGCAAAACTTAAAATTATAAATGGAACAAATGAAACAGTAGCTATCGCAACCAATTTAATATAATTAGCATTTCTTTTCATTATAAGAGAAACAATATAATATACGCCAGCAACAGCAGCAACAACAATTATAAATCCAAAAAATTGTTTAAATATTAAATCAAAATACTTTAGATTTTTCAATCTTTCAAAAGAAACAGTAAATTTAGTAGCCCCAGTCCAAAAATTAACCTCTTTCATAAAGATAACAGATATCATACTTGAAATTAAATTAATAATCATTCTAGCTAAAGAAACTAATAATACTAATATTCCAGTCTTTTTAATATCAGAATAATCATCAATTTTACTTTTCAGATCAGTTACAGGTTTTAAAATCACGCCCCATATAAAATTTAAACAGCCAATAACAGTAGCAATAAAATCAAATTCGTTATTTAAAATATACTTTCTCTCTTTTTTTGGTTCAACTACCTCTGTATTACATTCACTACATACTTTATCATTTTCATTAAGCTCAGCTCCGCAATTTGAACATTTCATAATATCACTCCTATCTAAAATAATTATACTATTGATACATTAAAAAAACAAGAAAAAAAGATTAGATATAAAATCCAATCTTATAATTGATTACCACATTGAGTACAGAATTTTGCTCCATCCTTTGCAGGTGCACCACAATTTGAACAGAATCTTGAAGAACCTTCTTCAGCCTTTGATTCTTCAGTTTTTCCTGGTAAATCATTAATCATACCAGCAACATTACCTGAAGCATTTTGAGCAAATCCCATTCCCATAAATCCAGCCATACTTCCACCTTCATTTTTAGAAGCGTTAAGCATAGCCTCACCAGTAGAAGCAGCCATTGCACCTTGTAAATTTTTACTATAAGCATCACTCATAATACCAACTCTTTCAGCATCAGCATTAGCCATACCTCTAACCTTATCAATTTCACGAATTTGAGCCTTAGCTTCTTCACTAGCATTGATATTAATAGTTACTTCACCAGCAACAATAATACCATATTTATCATGCCAATCAGCATTTAATAAAGTATTCATTTTATCAGTAATTGCTGATCTCTGACCTTGAATTCTATTAAATGAAATATTATTAACTGCCATTATTTCAGTAATAGCTTCACCAACTTTTTGAGCAAATTTACCCTTTAAAATATTTCTTCCTTCAGTAGCAAAAATATCATCAAAAGTTAAAGTATCCTTAGGATTAGCACCTAACATAGTATTAACTAATATTGCAGGATCATCAACCTTAACATTAAATTCACCATTATAAGTTACTTCAACACTTCCATAAACTGGATCAACAATAGTTTCAGGTTGTTGAGAACCATATGGAATAGCTGGTAAAATCTTAGTATTTACATAATAAACCCTTTGATCCTTAGCCGCTTGACCACCATAAGTAATACGACTACCAATAGTCTTAATAGTATCAATGATACTCTTTCCTAAATTTCCAACAAAAATACTTGGTTCGCTACTGCTATCCCAAACATAATCACCTGGAGTATCAGTAAACTCAACAATTGCACCATTATCAACAATCATCATTGCCATTCCTTGTGGAACAATTATTTTACTTCCATTAGTGATAACACCTTCACTATGAACTAAATTTCCAGAGCCATGATTAACAACACCTCTTTGAATAATAACACTGTTATCAACCTCTGGACATGTAACGACCTCTTTAAAAGTGTCGCCTAAAGTTGTAGCTGCACTACCAATAGCAGCACTAATTAAACCCATAAATTACCTCCTATTTAAGTACAATATAATTGTATAATAAAATAAAACTCATGTCAAACAATTTGACAAAAACATATATTTTTTATATTACATTTCCTTCTTACTTTGTAAAGTATAAACAACTTTAGCAATCATCCTACTAGGAAGAATGTAAGCCATAAAACGAGTTACCTTAAAAACACCTTTTGGAACAATATAAAACCTATCCAAGTTATTCAAAGCATACTGTGCAACATCATAACTTTTAATACCATTAAATACAAAATCAACATTTGCATTTTCTTTAAACTTAGTATCAACAGGACCAGGACAAAAAATACTTATTTTAATAAACATAAACTATTTTCTTTTGTCTACTCATAAATTACCCTCCTATAATTTATTTTATCAAAACTAAACATCATCAACAATATTAAATATATCACTTTCAATATTAATTATATCATCTATATATATCTTCTTATCATTAATAACAATAACATTATTATATAAATCTATTTTTCTAACAGTCCCACTAATATTCTCATATTTTCCACCATTCTTTTTTAAATCAGGAACAAAATACACAATAGAAACACCATCAATTGGTAATTTAGATTTAATAATATTGATTTTACTATCAAGAATTTCCTTTGCTTCATCATCCAAAATTATTCTATCATTAGTAATCCTAGTTGTCTCAATAATAGCATCCTTATACCCTGTCAAAGCACTAAAAGGCATAAACTGACTACATCTCTCATACTCACTCATTCTCTTATGATTTAAATCAAAAGGATAAGAAACATTTATAATATCATCATACATATCATCACTCCCTATGACCACCAATCTGATTATTCCTATCGATAGTAGTCGCACCATCACTTAAATTCATAGCCTTTAAAATAGAATTTTTACCATACTTTTTCTTAATATCAAGCATAACCTGTTGAAGTTTATTTTCATTTTCTAAATCAATCCTATCATCCTTACCATCAATATCATCATAATTAGAAAACAAATCAATTTGTTCAAAATGTTCTAAATCCTTAACAGAATCATAAGAACATAAATTACCAACACATATATTAAACCTTTTAACAAGTAAATCTTTATTTACAATTCTATCATATAATTCTAATGCTTTATTCATAATAACTTTACTAGAAGAAGTTTTATAAGGTATACGAATTGTTCCATGTGCACTCTTAGGAACAGTTCTACCATACCTATCAATAGAATACTTACCATCATATGAAGGAGAATTAATATCATAACCAACATCCATAACAAATAAATCACTTACAACATTTTTTTGAACCATTTCCAAACACAATAAATCTACCATTTCACGTAAAACAAGTCTTGCCTTATTAAAATCATATGCACAATGCAAAACCTGACCAGAAGTTAAACTATTAGAAGTAGGCTTATATTTTTTAATCAAATCAATCGTACAAGGCTCGTATCCCCATGCATGATCAATTAAAAGTTCAGCGTTAACTCCAAATAACTTATATAACAAATTAACATTGTTAATAGAACATCTACAAATATCACCCATTGTATACATATTATGATCATTTAATTTCTTACAATATCCTTTTCCTACTCTCCAAAAATCAGTTAAAGGTTTGTGATTCCATAATAAATTTCTATACTTTTTTTCATCAAGAAAAGCAATTCTAACTCCATTAGAATCAACATTAACATGCTTAGCAACAATATCCATTGAAACCTTAGCTAGATACAAATTAGTTCCAACACCAGCAGTTGCAGTAATACCCGTAGTATTTAATATATCTAGTAAAATCTTAGTAGCCAACTCCCTAGGACTAGCATTATAATACTTCAAATAATTAGTAATATCACAAAAAACTTCATCAATAGAATAAACATAAACATCATTAGGAGATAAATATTTTAAATAAATATTATAAATCCTAGTACTATACTTCATATATAATCCCATACGAGGAGTCGCAACAATATAATCAAGTTCTAATCTTTTATTCTTCTTTAATTCAATATCATTATAAGATTTACCAACAAATTTAAAAGCCAATTTTCTTCTTTTATAATTTATATCTTTTACCTTTTGTACAACCTCAAAAAGTCTTGCTCTACCAGGTATACCATATTGCTTCAAAGAAGGACTTACAGCTAAACAAATAGTTTTTTCAGTACGACTTTTATCAGCAACAACTAAATTAGTAGTAATAGGATCAAGTCCTCTTTCCATACACTCAACAGAAGCATAAAAACTTTTTAGATCAATACAACAATAAACTCTTCCCATATTACCACCTTCTCACTATAAAAAATTATATCAAACAAATGTTCACAATACAATAAAAATAGATTAATTTTCATAATCTATTTTTTTCTTTCTTTAATAATATCACTGTCACTTAATTCACCTATTAATAAACTACTATTAGGATTATGCAAAGAATAATTATCATTAACCTTAGCCTCATCAAAATTAGCGTAGCAGTACTTACAAAAGTGCTTACAACTGTTATAAACCCCAATATCAACCATACTAACACAATTACAATTTCTTTCTTTCCATTTCTTAAAATCAGTCTTTCCAGTAATCTTATAAGCCAAATTAAAAGACATACAATCATCCTTTATAAAGCCATACTGACTCAAATCATTATCCTCACAACACGTCTGTACAGTCATTCCATTATTTTGAGCACTACGACTAAAATTAACGCCTATTTCTTTATAATCATAAACACTTAAATCCTTATAATTCAAAAACTTTTTATTATTTCTAACATTCTTATAATCATCAATAAAAGAAACAATAATATGCTTAACATAACCATTCAATAAAGAACACATATTATCAAATGCCTTAATATGATATGAAACACTATATTTATCATTAATAAAAATTGGATCATACCTAATATAAATATTATCACTACCAATAATTGAAGAAATTTTTTTTATAGCCTCAATAACCAATCCTTTAGGTGGAACATTAGGTTCAATATCTTTCTTATAAGGAGTTAAAGTAACATGAAAAATAATAGACTTATTAATCTCTTTCAAAAACTTAACAATAGGAATAGGATTCTTAGTACAAAATAAAATTGCATCAACATCTGAAAAATAAATCCTACTAACTTGACTAGTATAAAAAGGATTTCTAACATCAACAAATCCTTCCTTATACCTTTTCATAAACCACTCACTATAAAAAGCAACAACATCAGTTCTACCACTAACATTCAATATCATAAAACCACCAACTATTTAATATTCTTTTTAAACTTATTATAAACTTTCATAACCCTTTTATCAGGAATTCTTGGATAAATTCTATCACAAACAAAATGAATCCTAGAAAAAAACAGTTCATCATTTAACATTTCAGGACATTCATTAATAATCATATTAATACTAGCCATATATTCTAAAGAATCAGAAGCATAAACATCAGATATTAATACAAAAGTAGCAAGATCATACAGCTTAGAATGTGTAATTAACATATTTAAATCCCTAACATTCATATTTTTTAATAACCTAGTTGAAACACTTAAATTGCTAACAGCACCATAAGCAATCTTATTACTACCAAATCTCTTCCTATACTCAGAAAATACCATATCATTCAATTTAGAATCATCACAATTATTTATAAGAACTATCAACTCATTTACCCTATCAAAATCATCAGTAACAGTCTTCAAAAAAGCAGTAAAACTATATAAATTATCCTTCATTTTTTTATCCAAAGAATTAGCGTTAGATATTAAAAAATATTGAGTAAAAACCAACAAACATGAAAGAATATTATCATCAATACTAAAATTATCAAATATATAATTAATTACTTCAGAAGGATTATCAGAACAAGCAATAGCTTTAATAAGTTTTAAATAAAAATACTCAATACAAGCATATTCTTGATTTACAGAATTATTCATACTTTCACCTACCTATAAATTTTCTTACAGAGTGGTTCCAATCTCTTACCACCATTAAAAACAGAATAATCACCATATTATCTATTTTTCTTAACTAACATCTTTTCCTTAACTAAAGGATGAACATAAGGAGAAACATCCTTATCAAGAGAAAAAACTTCCCTAACAATACTAGAAGATAAAAACTGATATTCCTTATCAGCAAATAAAGGAACAGTTCTAATTTCCATACCAGAAATATCCAAATTAATCTGATTCATTTGAACTTCATAATCATAATCAGTTAATCCTCTAAGACCACGAATAATAGCCTTACATTCATGTAAACGAGCAACATCAACAGCTGCACCATCACCGATAATAACATCAATATTAGACATTTTAGAATACAATTCTTTAATGATTTCTAATCTTTCCTCAAAAGTGAAAAAGCCATTATTCTTATTAGGATTTTTCATAATCGCAATAACAACCTCATCAAATAAATAACAAGACTGTTCAACTATATTCATATGACCATAAGTAATAGGATCAAAGCTTCCAGGATATAAAACTTTCATCATAATCCCCCCAGTATCTTGTATTATACATTAAAATAAAAAATAATCAACAAAAAAATATGATAAAAAATCATATTTCTATTAATTAAAATTAATCATAATCTTCCATTTGTAATTGTAAATCATTAATTTTCTGTTTTAGTTCATTATTTTCTGTTAAAAGTTCATCAATCTTCTTTTCATAAGAATTAATTGTTTCATCACGATTACTCTTTTCATTCAACTGTTTTTCATAATTATTTTTTAATTTATCAATATTTGTTTTAGAAGTATAAACAGTAATACTATTTATACTATCATCCATTAAAACTATCTTTTTATCATTAATATTTTTAATAAACTCCCTTACCAATTCTGTAGGATTAGTACAATTTGACCAAGCCATAATACTGTTATTGCTAATATTCTCGTCAACATCACAATACTTATTTATCACATACTCGATTTTAACATTATCATTATCAGATTCAACATATTGAATTTTCTTATCATAATATGGATATATTATCATATCATCATTCATTTCATATTTTCTTGTTACAGTTTTTAAAAGTTGTTCCCTATCTACTTCCACATCAAAATTTAATGTTCCAATAAAAATCAAACCACATCCAATTCCTAAAAATATTAAAGAACATATAAACGTCCAAATGATTTTTTTCTTATCATTCTTTCTATTAAAAACAAAATTAAGTATCAATAACAATATTAATATAGCGATTACCGAAGAAGATAGTATAGATATAAGTAACCCAATAAATAAAGCACCAGTTTTATAAACCAAGAAAGATAATATAAATGTAATAAATAAACAAACTAAACCAAAAGCAACACCTAAACCAAAACATAACAAGAAAAATTTAATAGTAACTACAATAAATTTGAATAACCCATTAATAAACTTATATTCACTATGCTTAGGATCTCTAATGATTATTCTATTATCATTACGCTTTAAATCAATTTTAACATTCTTATCCAATTCAACATCATTAGTATCATTATTATTTTTTTTAGAATTCTTAATATTACTATAATAATTTAAATATCTTATTTTAAATATATGTACCAATATTACAATAGAAACAATAATACATAATAATGTAAATATTATAGATAAAGTATTACATATAAAATATCTAATAGTACCAGGTAAAAAACTAAACAACTTAAAACTTAATCCATTAAATACAGAGCATACGATACACGAACAAATAAATAAAGTAAAAATAATAATAAATTCTTCAAATAAGAATTTAAATTTACTTTTTAAATTCATATTCGTAAATAAATCAATAGAATCAGTTATAAAATTTAAAAATCCATTAATATAATTATTAATTTTTTTCTTACTTTCCTCCTCACCTTTTGCTTCCCTAATATCCTTATGCAATAAATCATCAATATTTAAATTAAACTTATCACATAAAATAATTATTTTATCCATTTCTGGATATGCAGCAGCAGATTCCCATTTAGAAATTGCTTGTCTTGAAACACCAATTTCATCAGCTAACTGCTCTTGCGAAAGATTATTATCTTTCCTAATTTTTTTCAAATTTTCCGAAAAACGATTATTCATATTTTCTCCTCCTTGCACAACAATTTTACTATTTTCTACCGGTAGCATACCACCACTTTTAGGTTGTTTTTTGTAAAATATTAGTTGCATTGATATTATTTTACCAAAAAAAACATATTTTAACCATACGCCAAATGATATAATAATTTTAAAATAAAAAATAGGATTTCTCCTATTAAATAAATCATTAACCATTAAATATTTTTACTAATTTGTTTCCTTTGTGATTTAATTTCTTCAAATAATCCAAACCCAGATTTTTCATTATATTCATCAAATTCACACTTTGGCCTACATACCAATGCATCTAACATTTTCGTTGGAAGAGTACACCAATAAAAAATATTATTCTCATTTTTATAAATAGGATCATTGCCCTGATTTAACTTAGAAGCAAATTCAATATCATAATCAAAAAAATCATCTATACTTCCCTTACCAACTATTACAGAAGTTGTATCATCAAAACTAAACGTACCATCATCATTTGAAACAATATTTAATTGATGCAAAACATCTGTTCCATCATTACAACATATACATAATGAATAAATTCCAACTTTTTCTAATAAAAGCTTATAATATTGAGAAAAACCATTACATATTGATAGCTGTTCATCTATAGCGGCATATAATTCATTCCATGGATTCCTTGGGCCTTTAATTCTAATATTCTCCAATAAATCAAAATCATAATTTCCATGTTTACATACATATTCAAAAATAATTTTTCTTTTTTCATAATTTGATAATTCATTAATATCTATACCAATAAATATATTATTAATTCTATCATCTAACTGTTTTTCAATTTGTTCCCAAGTTCTTCTATTCTTCATAAATCGCCTTTCTAAATTTTTTTAGTAGTGATGATGTGAATGTTTTTTGAATTCAATATGGCACTCCTTATCGTCACATGATTCCTCTTCAGTTTCCAAAATTGAATGACATATATTATGTTCTTCCAATTCTTTCCTAATTTCCTTTTTTATTTCAGATATATCTTTAGATTTAGAAACAATATGCATAGTTGCATAATTATTAAACCCATCGATACTCCAAACATGAATATGATGTATATCATCTACACCCTTAATTTCTAATAAATGTTTTTTCAATTCTTCAATATTAACACTTTCAGGAGTCTTTTCTAAAAACAAATCTAAAACTTTTTTTAAATTTTTGAAAGAATTAAATAATATAAATAATGAAACACCAATACTCATAACAGAATCTAAAATTCTAATATCAGTAAAATTCATTATAATTGCACCAATAAGAACAATTATCCACCCCAATACATCTTCAAGCATATGTAAATTAACTGACTTCTGATTAATTGAATCTCCTTCTCTTGTCACATAAGCCGCAATAAAATTTAAAATTATACCAATAACAGCAAATACAATCATGCCACTATAATTTACCTCTACAGGATTAATTAATCTTTTAATAGCACTTATAATAACTAAAATAGAACCAACTAATAAAATTGTAGTAGTTATCACACCACCTAATACAGAATATCTAACATATCCATAAGTATATTTACTATCAGCATGCTTCTTACTTTTTCTTTCCATAAAATAAGAAATACCAATAGAAATAGCATCCCCTAAATCATGAATTGAATCAGATAATATTGCTACCGAATTAGTAAATAATCCTCCAAAAAATTCAAATATAGAAAAAGTTATATTAAGTAAAAAAGCAATTAAAATATTTTTTTCAGTTTTCATTATTCATCACATCCTTAAAAATTATCCAAATGTTACATCCAAAATCATCATTATAATAAAACCAATAGAAAACCCAATTGTGCCCAAATTAGAATGCTTTCCAACTTGTGATTCTGGTATTAATTCTTCAACCACAACATAAATCATTGCTCCTGCTGCAAACGATAACAGATATGGCAATATTGGAACCACCAAAGAAGTTAATAAAACAGTAATTAATCCTCCAAGTGGTTCAACAAGACCAGATAAAGTACCATACAAAAAGGATTTAAATTTAGAATTTCCCTCTTCCTTTAAAGGTAAAGAAATAATCGCACCTTCAGGAAAATTTTGAATTGCAATACCAATTGATAATGCGATTGCTCCTGCTATTGTAATAGAACTATTACCGGAAATCGCACCTGCAAGTGCAACACCAACAGCCATTCCTTCTGGAATATTATGAAGAGTAACCGCTAAAACCATCATAGTTGATTTACCTATTTTAGACTTTAATCCCTCAGGTTCCTTACTCTTAATATGTAAATGTGGAATTATATTATCTAATACTAACAAAAATATTATACCAAATACAAATCCAACTGTTGCAGGTATCCATAAAATTATATTCTGTTCCTTTGCCATATCAATAGATGGAATAAGTAAAGACCAAACAGAAGCAGAAACCATAACACCAGAAGCAAATCCTAATAATATTTTTTCTAACTTATTATTTATTTTATTCTTCATCAAGAACACCATAGAAGCCCCTAGTGTCGTACCTATAAATGGAATGACTAATCCTAAAAACAAATCCATAAAATCACCTTACTCATTTCCCTTTAAACTTGTAACCATATCTATCTTCTTAATCTTTTTAGCCAAAAATTTAGATACTAAATATGAAACAACAAAAGTTCCAATTGCAGATATTATATAAGTTCTTGCCGTTATACTTGCACCAAAATCATAATGTTCTTCAATAGCAGTTTTAAATAACCAATCAGTTAAATAAAATCCCATTGGTAATCCAAATATAATAGATATAATTGCAATCCAATTATTTTGTTTAATAAAAATATTTTCAATTTGGCTATCCTTAAATCCTAAAACTTTCAAAGTAGAAAATTGATATTGCTTTTCGGTATAAGAAAGTATTCCTAAATTATATATTATTATACCACCAAGTAAAACCGCAATTCCAATAATTAAAACTAACATAGTTTTCATCATAGAAAGCATTCCAGTCATACCTTCCTTTAAACTATTAATATCTTGAATTGTTTCAATATTTTTTATTTCTTTTGTATTGCTTAAATCAATATTAGTATATAATGAATCTGGTTTATATTCTATACCTAATTTTTCTAAGTAATTTCTTGTCATTGATATATTTTGATTTTGAGGATCTTTGTTAAAGCCTATTATCTTAGACGTATAATACCTACTATCACCATATATATGCCATGTAATTTCATCACCAATATTATAACCTTTATTAGATGCTAATTTATATGTAACATATACTCCATCATCAGATGGTTTATCCTTAATTTTATTTTTATTATCTACAAACCTAACATAATTATTAGCATCAGTAACAAAAATATTATTAGATTCTCTCTTACCATCATTATCTTTAATTTCTATTCCTATACTTTGAGAAGTATTATTGCCATAACTATCATATAATACATTAAGTTCCTTATCAGATATATTTTTCTTAATATTTAACTTATAATCAAAATTATATATATCATCAAACTGTAGTTTAACAAAGAAGTTCATTGAATCCAACATTCCTAAAGCGCAAACTATTAATGTGCAACATCCAACAACACCTGCAAGTCCCATAAATGTTCTCATCTTGTTTCTTAACATATCCCTAATATTCCACTTAGTAGAAAAACTTAATTTTTTAAAAAATCCTTTTTTAGTAATACTTAATACATTGCCATTAACGCTAGGAATTTTAGTTCTAAGAGTTTCGGCAGGATTCTCTCTTAAAATGCTTCTTCCTGCAATATAAGTAATTACACCAACAATAAATATTACAATTAATACAACATAATAACTAGAAATATTCATAGAAGGAGAACCATTTGGTATCTCAAAAAAAGACATTTCTAAATTAATAAAAACATTTCCAATAAAATAATAGCCTAATATTAATCCAGCAAAACAAGCAACTAAGCTAATCCAAAAACCATAGCCAATATAGTGAAATAAAATTCTATTATTACTAAACCCTAATGCCTTCAAAGTACCAATTTGAACCCTTTGATTTTTAACAACCCTTGTCATAGTAGTTATGACAGAAAGCATCGCAATAAATAAGAAGATCCCAGAAAAAACACCTACATAAGTTTTGCCCTCATCAATTTCGCCTTGATAAGTAACATAAGAAGAAGTATCTTCCACATTTATTATTGCTTTAGCATTCCCTACCTTATCCTCTATATTATTTTTTACATCATCCCTTTTACTATTGTCATTAACATCTACCATAACACTTGTAAAAGGTATATAATCTCTGTAATTAAAATCAGGCATAATCATATCAAATAATTTCGAATCAGTAATATTAGATTCTTTCATAACAAGTGATTTAATATATTCCTCAGTTATTTCATTAGTTGACATATAAGCAAATCCAAACTCTTTTCTATCAGGATACAATTCAGATTCATCTCTTGTATCATATAAATGATCAGGAACATTTATCTTACCTAATACCTTTTCATGTAATTCCATACCATCATATTTAACAAGAACAATATCTCCAACATTTATATTATTTTCCTCACAATAAAAATTATCTAACCATATACCACTCTTATCAAAAGAAAACTCCTCACCATCATAAATATAAAATTTAGAAATATTATTTGACTCAATAAAATTTAATAGCAAAGTCTTTTCATTATCAGTAGTAGCAGTAACTGATAATTTAAGTTCAGCATCCTTAACATTATCTATATTTTTAATAGTCTTCAAATCATCACGATTTAAATATCCCATAACATTCAAATCAAACAAATTATTTTCAGAATAAAACTTTGAAGCTGTTTTAGACATACCATCCATATATGCTTTTATACCAGAATAAGCCATTATTCCTATTAAAACCATTAAAAAAATTGTTATAAATTGAGAAAGATTCTTTCGAATATCTCTAAACATTTTTCTTTTTAGCATAATTACCACTTAACCTCATCAATACTTTTTGGATGTTTATTTAAAATATTTTCTTCAACTTTACCATTTTTAATTCTTATAACTCTATCAGCTATATCAGCAATCAATGCATTATGTGTAACAATAATAACAGTTGTATCTTGATCACTTTGTTTCCTCAAAAGTTTTAAAACCTCTACACCGGTTTTAGAATCAAGTGCTCCTGTTGGTTCATCACATAATAACACTTTAGGATTTTTCATTATTGCACGAGCAATACTAACCCTTTGTTGTTCACCACCTGATAGTTCCTGAGGAAATTTATCAGCATGTTTTAAAAGCCCAACACTTTTTAAAACCTCCTTAGAATCCTTAGATGTATTAGTAACATCTTTAATTAAATTAACATTTTCATCAACAGTTAATGTTGGCATAATATTATAAAATTGAAAAATAAAACCAACATCATTAGCTCTATATCTTGTTAATTCCTTATCACTAAATTTAGCGATATCATCTTCTCCAACCATAATAGATCCAGATGTCGCATTATCCATTCCACCTAATAAATTAAGTAAAGTCGACTTACCCGCTCCAGATGGTCCAAGTATTACAACAAATTCACCTTGATTAATACTTAAATCTATTCCATCTAAAGCATTAAAACTTTGCTCACCAATAGTATAAGTTTTCTTTACATTTTTTAATTCAATAAAACTATTCACAATTATCCCTCTTTCTAAATATGAAACTAATTTCATATTAATTATATTCTATTATAAAAAAATAGTCAATAAAAACATGAATATTATTTCACATTTTAAAAAAAATATGCTATAATATATAAAGAGGTGGACATTTTATGATTGATAATATTAGAGAACCAAAACAAAAAAGAGCAATAGAAAAAAAAGAAAAAATAATAGAAGCTGGATTCAATCTTATATGTAAAAATGGATACTATAATACAAATACTGCCGAAATAGCTGCACATGCTGGCGTTTCAACAGGCATTATTTATCAATACTTTAAAGATAAATATGACATATTAATTGAAGGATTAGAAAAATACGGTGATGATATATTCTTCCCAATGCTAAAAAATAAAAATATTAAATTTGATAAGAAAGATTTTGATAAAATCATTAAAAACATAATAACCCATTATATGAATAACCATAAAATATCAAACATTGCTCACGAAGAAATAATGTCTATGGTACATTCAGATAAAAAAGTTGCAGAATACTATTATAAAAGAGAATTAGAAATGACTAATTCAATAAAAGAATTATTAATTAAAAACAATTTTAAAGATAATAATTTATATGAAAAAGTACATATAATGATAGGTTTAATTGATAACTTATGTCATGAAGTGACATACCATAAACATAATGATATGAACTATGACATCATGACAAATCTTGTAATTGATAATATTAAAAATCTATTTAAAAATGACCTAATCTAATATGATTAAGTCATTTTTTAATAGTATGAAAATATTATATTATTAAATATTAGAATATGTCTTATTTAACTAAATCATATGATTCATCAATTAATTCTATAATTTCTTTATCGTTTAATGTTTCGTTTAAAATAATGGAAATCCAATCTGTTTTACTCATATGATAGGCTTCGTAATAACCTTTCTTTTTTAATAATAATGGTATCTTATTTCTATCTAACTTAACATTAATAATTTCAACCTCACCTGTTCCATTATCTAATTTAGATAAATCAATATTCATAATTATTGCATACCATTTTTTATTATTATTTTTTCTATAAACTGAATATCTAGGAAATTTATTCCATAAAAATTCAGGCTCATTACCGTATTTTTCTTTAATATATTTATCTATTCTATTTGTTTGATTAAAAATAAAATAATTAGTTTTAAAACAGTTCTTTTTAATATCAATCAAAATTTCTTTATATGTATCTCTAACTTTATCTATAAATTTTCCTGACATTTTGGTTCTTATATTTGTATATTCATCTAAAAATTGTAAATCAATAACTTTACCACTTACAACACCTTTATCAATAGTAATAATTGCTTTAAAATTATTATTAAGAAAATTCTTTTCAAAAATATAAACGTTATTTTCTTTCTTAAACCCATACTCTTCTACTTTTTTATAATCAACAACAGTTCCTTTAAAAACTTCATTTTCAATATCCAAAGCAACCAACTCCGATCAGTTCTAATTATTGTATTCTTTGCATTTATCTTCCAATAATTTAAAGTTGCAACATCTTTTAGCAATATTTCCATCAAGTGTCCCATTAACATATTTATCATATATTTTTTTAGATCTTCCATATAATTTGTCATCATTACGATTTAACCAATATATTTGTTCTTTTAATAATTTAGAATATTTTTCTTCTGATTTAGTTAAGCATTCCTTATCTAAATCTAGCTTTATTATATTATTTTTAGTAACTGGCAACATATTATTAAAATTAATGGCACCTAGTTTACCATTATCTATCTTAAGAAAATCTAGTTTAGATTTTAATTTCAAATGTTTTGGTTTAGGACTTGATAAAGGTGCAAAATACATTAATTTATCAATTCTAAATAAAACTCCAACAAATGGTCTTAATTCTTTCTCATTATAGTTGTATGGAACTTTATCATCAAATTTTCTTAAATAATCACAATATTCAGTATCTAATCTAACTAACATTAATTGTTCTTTCATGTTCATCACCTTAAACAATATTATATAATAAATTGCACAATAAAACTAGAGTTTGCTCTCTAGTTTCTTTTTTAAGTTCCTCTTATGGTGGGAATCACCGCTTTTTCAATTTCCTGTTAAAGCCGGAATCGCTTCTTTTTTAAGTTCCTCTTATGGTGGGAATCACCAGCTTTTTTATTATTGCGCATTTCTAATGCAATAATAATATACTATAAAACTTCTAAAAAGTCAAATAGTACATCACTAATATTATATGTAATTAATCAAAATATACTCCTAATATCTTAATATAATCATAAACACCTCACAAATTAATTCAATTTAATAATCAATCATATCACATAAATGACTATAATCGAATTTTAAATCATCATTATATTTTTCTACAATAATATACCCCACACATTGATCTTGTTCTGATGTTAATGGAACTACACCAAAATACACAGTGTCTTTTCCATTTGTTATAGGTTTTAACAAATCTTTCATCTCAACTTTTGCAACACCATTATCATCAAACTTAAACAAAGAGGGATCGACATTATATATTTGCATCATAGATCTATCAAAATAAGAAAAATCATTTTCTAATTTTTTGTTAATTTGGTAATCATTATACAATTTAATACCCAACCAACTTAATATAATAAACAAAAATATAGCAAGTAAATCATAGAAAAAATACTTGTGTAAATGTAATTTAATATTATTCACGATTACCACCTCCAACTATAACATTAAAACTTATATGTGTTCGTACAGAAGTAAATAATCCATCTTTTCTAGTAGAATATACATGTATATAATATCTTCCCTTTTCGTTTACAATATCACTTATATCACTAATATAATCCCCATCATATAATACATTGTTTTTTCTTTTTATCACAAGCTTTAATTTAGAATCTTCAATTAACAAATATTTTAAGTCATCTTTTTTTACCCAGCCATAATTATCACTTTTTCGATAACCATTTCTATAATATACTTCATATTCGTTTACTTCTAAATTTATAGGTTTAGTTAGATCAATTTCATTTATTTGATTTTCCGTTATATTATATCCACCACTTCCGGAATTAATAAGAAATCCGTTAGTATATTTTTCTGTATAATAACAATTCATAACATTATTATTAAGTTTAACCTCAAATAAATTTTTATCATAGCTACTATATAAAGCAGTAAAAAAAGCAAAAAATAATATAAATTCAATAATTAAAACTACAAATAATATTTTAAAAGGTTTAACTATTTCATTCAACTCTCCGTTCATACGCATCAAACTCACTTTCATAAATATTATAACCTAAGCGTTTTATATCTTAAATCTCAATTACTAATTTTATATATGTAAACCAAAAGTATCTAATTGAACAAATATATATGCTGATAAAACTAGTGAAATTGGATTCAAAGATACTAAAGATGTTAGCATTAATATGAAATAATACTTTTGTAATTCACTTGCAGTATTTAAACTTCTTAATTTAAATAATATTATTATAGTAAATATAACTTGAGTTATATTAAAACCAGCAGATATTATGCCCATCGTTCCTACTCCTCTACTTATTAAAGGAATAACAGATGTCATCAATATTATTAATAACATCATTATAGAATTATCTTTATCTGATTTAGCTTTTTCTTTTTTAAACAAAAATGATATTATTAATGATATAAATATCACAATCAAAATATATATAAGTTTATCATAAAAAAACAATCTTGATGTATTAAGTGCGATTGTTTTATCAACCACACCCTTCGAATTATTTATGTATGACATAATACTATTTATTAATAGATATGATGTATATGTAGTAGAACCTATAACAAAAATATGAAATATAGGATTACTTATAATTTTTTTGTTTAATCTAAATATATTTGCAATAGGATTTAATAACATTAATAAAAATAGTAAGACAATAGAACCATTAAAATAAAATCCTTCAGTAATAGCTATAAAACAATATAATAAAACTATTGTAACAATACAACTTATAGTTGATATAAAATTTAATAATTTTGACATAATAAAATCTCCCACTTTCAATACATTATTTTATTTTTTTAACATCCACTTTTCCATCATAATCATCATAATAAAAGTACCAGTTATCTTTTATTTTTTGTCTAATAAATATGTTATTACCACCAATTTCTTTATTTTTTATTAATTCATCATGATTGTTTTTAGAATATATTAACCCATAATATTGTCCACCTAACATTCCCTGTGCATCAATATCAAATTTAATATATGCTTCTTTGCTTTTGAAATTTAAATTATAATCACAATAATATCCAGCATATCTTATATTTTCTAATGGATTTTCTATAGAAGATTTATCTTCATATACCTCTTCTGCTATTTTTTTCAATTGTTCTTCATTTTTATTTAGATACTTTATTGTTATTTGTTTTGCTTTATAATAGTCAAATTTATTAAATTCTTTATTATAAAAACTATCAAGAGTTATTTTTATTAATAATAACCCAACAATCATTATTAAAAATATTATAAAAAAACTAATCACTATTTTCTTTTTCATATTTTACCTCTTACCTATAATGTTATATTAAATATTCTTTCATCCTTATCATCTACAACGCTCCATGTAGCATCAATAATTATATCGCTTATGTAATTCCAATCTCTTTTTAGACAAATATTATCTTGTAATGTAGAATTATATAATTCATCTAATGATTTACGAATTATTTCTCCTCTATGTTCTTTGTCATAACATTTTTAAAAAGAAACCTCATTTAAATATTTTATAATCATATATGTATCTGTAGTATTATTAAAACAAACTTCAAATTCAACCTCTCCAGAAATACTATTATATAATTTTTTAAATTTTTCAAAACAAATCATTACTAACATCACTCTCACAATTATCACAATTCTATTATAACACAACATTTATTTTTCAGTTCCGTAACTAAATGAATAAATAAAAAAAATCAAAAAAATCCATTGTCTTGACAAAACATTTATGATAAAATAAATATGTTATTTGAATTGGTCTGTTGGTGAAGTGGTTTAACACATTGCCCTCTCAAGGCAACATACACGGGTCCGAATCCCGTACAGACTACCATATAAAAAAACAAACCTGAATTAATTATTCAGGTTTTTATTTATAAAAAATATTTTTTTATCTTGATAAATTATCTTTTTTTATTCTTTTAACTGATTTATCAATTGCAGACATAGGACATACAATCTTACACAATTGACATCCTACACATTTAGAACCATCCAATATCGGTTTTCTTTTTTCATCAAACTTAATCGCATGATGTCCACCATCCATGCAAGAAATATAACACCTTCCACATCCAATACACTTATCATAATTAAATTTTGGAAATTCAATAGTTTCTTTATCTAATAAATCATTACTTATTACATTACATTTCGATATTCCAACAAAATCACTAACTTTAGTATAATTCTTCTCTTTCATAAATATCTTAAGTCCAAGTATTAAATCATCAACTATTCTAATACCATATTCCATTATAGCTGTAGTAATCTGTATACTAGTACAACCAAGTAATATATATTCAACTGCATCGTGCCAAGTATAAATACCACCTATTCCACTATAATACATATCTTTTAATTCATCACAATTAACCATTTCAGAAATATATCTTAAAGAAATAGGTTTAACAGCACGACCTGAATATCCACCTAATGAAGATTTACCATTAACCTGAGGTTCAGGCACTAAAGAATCAATATCTACACCAGTTATACTTTTTATTGTATTAATAGCAGATATACCATCCGCACCACCAATCTTAGCAGCCTTTGCAGGAACTCTCATATCTGTAATATTTGGAGTCATTTTTGCTAAAACAGGAATATTAGTATTATCCTTTACAACTCTAGTAAATCTTTCAACCAAATTAGGATCTTGTCCAACATCCGAACCTGTTCCCTTATATTTCATATTAGGACAAGAAAAATTAAGTTCAATTAAATCCGCACCAGCCTTAGTAACTTCCCTAGTTAAATAAATCCATTCATCTTCATCTCTTCCCATAATAGAAGCAATAATAACCTTATTAGGAAATTCTTTTTTTAACCTTTTTATCATTTCCATATTATCTTCTACAGTATATTCAGATAATTGTTCAATATTTTTAAATCCAAGAAATGATTCATCCCAATCCTTTAATACAGAGAATCTTGGTGAAGACTCTTGAATATTCATCATAGAAATAGTTTTAACACAAACTCCAGCCCAACCTTGTAAAAAAGCATTCCTACACATTTCATAAGTACTTCCAACAATAGATGACGAAAGAATAAATGGATTTTCAAGTTTTACTCCACATATTTCAGTACTTATATCAATATCTTCAAAACCATTAACCTTATCAGTATTATTAATAAGATTTTTTAAAATCATATCAATATCAACATCTAAAGGGCATTTCATATCACAATTAGAATTCTTATCAAAACAATTATCAGTTATCAAACTACGAGCACCTTTTTCATTATCAAACTTAATAGCTCTAATAATTCTTTCTGGATCAATATTCTTATATATTTTATTACACAACGCATCATGACACAATACACATCTATGTATTTGTTCCTTATTAATCTTTACTTCATTCATTTTTACTTTCCTCTTTCAATACATTATTATTTATCTAAACTTGTCTCACAATAGATACAGCGATATATTTTCTTTTCTTTATCAGTCAAATTAAATATTTGATCTAAATCTCTTTCAGTAGAAGTAATACATCTAGGATTTTTGCAAGAAGTTACATTTACTATTCTTAAAGGAAGTTCTAACTTTCTTTTTTCAATTATAACATCATCCTTAACGATATTAACAGTTGCATTAGGATCAATAAAAGCCAACTTATCAAAATCAATATCAATCAATTCACCAATTTTAATCAAATCTTTAACTCCAGTTTTTTTACTTCTAGCATTAGTAATTAAAGCAACTTGGCAATCAAGCTTATTTAAATTTAAAAGTTCATAAATCTTCATTGCATTACCTGCAGTAATATGATCAATTACATACCCATTTTTAATAGTATCAATATTCATTATTTTACCTCCAATAATTTTAAAATTAAAGCCATTCTAATATATACACCATTATTAGCTTGAACAAAATACTTTGCCCTTGGATCACTATCAACTTCAGTAGCTATCTCAGTAACCCTAGGTAAAGGATGCATAATACATAAATCATCTTTAGCGTTTCTTAATTTCTCATTATTAAGTATAAAATAATCCTTTAATCTTAAATAATCAGCTTCATTAAAAAATCTTTCCTTTTGAACTCTTGTCATATATAAAACATCAAGTTCTCCAATATACTCTTCAATATCATTAGTCTCAATATACTCAATACCATTTTTATCTAAAATATTTTCTTTAATATAAATAGGTAACTTCAATTCATCAGGAGAAATCAAAATAAACTTAATATTATTATACCTAGAAAGAGCACTTATAAGAGAATGAACAGTTCTTCCAAACTTTAAATCACCACACAAACCAATTGTCAAATTATCAAGTCTACCCTTCTCTCTACTAATTGTAAGTAAATCAGTTAAAGTCTGAGTAGGATGATTATGACCACCATCACCTGCATTAATAATAGGAACAACAGAATTCTTACAAGCAACCATTGGTGCACCTTCCTTCGGATGTCTCATCGCAATCAAATCACAGTAACCACCTACAACAGTAATAGTATCACTTAAACTCTCACCCTTAGAAGTAGACGAAGAAGAAGCCTCAGAAAAACCTAAAACATTACCACCTAGTCTTAACATAGCAGATTCAAAACTAAGTCTTGTTCTAGTACTTGGTTCAAAAAACAAAGTAGCAAGTATCTTACCATCACATTTTTTAGAATACTTATCCTTATTCTCAATAATATCATTAGAAACATTAATTAACTCTTCAATTTCATCTTTTGAAAAATCATTAATATCAATTAAATGTCTAATATTACTCATATATACCTCCACATATTATCAAAAACATTATACCAAAAATAAAAATATGACTACAATATTATTTAAAAAAATTAACAAATATTTTATATATAAAGCAATACTAAAATGATAAAATACTAATTAGGGAGGGAATACAATGGATAAAGAAAAATCAAATATAAATATTGGTACAATATTAAATATAAATAATAAAAAAACAAGTATGACAGAAATATTAAAAAATATAGAAGAATATCTAGATAAAATGACAGAAGAAGAAAGAAAAGAATACTTTAAAAAAATGGGTTTTACAATAGATGAAGAACCACAAAAACAATTAAAAAAGGAATATCCAAAAAAATAGATATTCTTTTTATTTTTTATTTCTATTATAATGAAAAATATATTGAATAGCTAAACCACAATTATTAGAATATTTATCAAACATAAACTTTCTAATATCAGAAACTTTATCCAAATTATACTTATCCTTCATATACTTCTTAACCCATGTATCAATTGGAAAAACATCAAATCTATGATATCCAAATAACAAAATACAACTTGCGACTTTTTCTCCTATTCCCTTATTAGACATCAAATACTCTAAAGCCTCACTACTATTCATACTATCAATCAAATCAAGATTAAAAGAAGAAGAACTAACCTTAGATATAAACTCATATAAATACTTATCCCTAAAACCTGCTTTACAACTTCTAAAATCAGAGACAGAGGCATTCTTTAATCTATCAATTGAAGGAAACAAATAAAATTCTTCATTTCTAAAAACAACCTTTTCACCAAACATACGAGAAATATTATCTAAAGCTCCTCTAATTTGAGGCACACCATTATTCGAACTTAATATATAACTAATAACAACCTCTAATTTAGGTTCATTTATCATCTTTAATCCAATACAAGAATCAATAATTTTCTTATTATTACTATCAATCTTAATAAAAGAATCATTAATAGAATCATAATCAAAATCTAAATCAAAATAATTTCTAATAATATCTTCCAAATTATCTAACCTATTAGAATCAATATATAATTTATTACCATCCTGCTTTAAATTAACAACCCTATCACTTAAAATAACTGTATAAGAATTATCAGATTCCTCTCTAAATCTAAAAATTTGACCGCAGGTAACAGTATCATGCAAATTAAAATTAGAAACGTCAATAACCATAAATACCACCAAATTTATTATACAAAAAAAAGCATATAAATACTACTAAATACATGCTTTTGTTTTAACTTTTATTTTACCAAATCCATACTCATTATCCAATATATATGAAACAACATCAGTTAAAGTACCATCAGACCTTTTCTTATACTTAACACATGAATTAGTACTATATGCATCAATGCAATAGCAGTCATTCATAAGCATATCAACAACAGAAGAAAAATATCTATAATTATCAGAATTCTGATTCATACTTAACAAAATATCATTTTCATCAAACAAAACATTATTCTTTTTACTTAAAGAAACAAACTCATTAATAGACATCAAAATAATATCCAAATATGTATTAACACTATAGATATTTTTTGACTTATTAGTCATATTAAATTTATCAATCTGACGAGTTAAAAATAAAAAATAACATAATACATTTTTAACATTCCCATCAACAATTTTACCATTAAAATAAACATCAAACTCATTATTTGAATGATATAAAATACTAATTCTATCCCCTATTCTTTTAATATTTTCAAAACTACATCCAGTAAATGGATAAGATCTAATACAATTATTGTCTTTCATAAACTACCCCGCTACTATCTATTAAACACATTATAGCATATATAAAAAACAATAAAAATATTTTTTGACAAAAAAATTTATTTTCTTAAAATCAAGACAGAATCCTTCTTCTTATCAGGAAATTCCGCACTATTAAAACTCATAAAATCAATATTATCTAAAATATTAGAATACTTTAAAGGATCAAATTTATTTTCAAAATTTTTATTAATCAATTTAACACCTTGAATCGCATTTTTAACTTCCTTCTCATATATATAAGCAAAATATATAGCGCCATTCTTATTTAAACACAATCTTAAATAATCAATAAAATGTAAAAAATCATCAACATTCTTAACATACTGACTTATATTAGATAAAAATATATAATCATAATTACCAACCATAAAACTACTTAAACCATACATATTAGTACAAAAATGATTATGTTCTAATCTTCTAATATTCTGTTTCAAATAATTCAAATTATCTAAATCAAAATAATTATTATTAATAATATTATTAATAGTTTGAAGATAAAACATACAATAAGCAATATCATCTATATAATGTTCAAAAACAAAGTTAAAAAACTCTTTTTCCTTTTTTGGTAAAAATCCGTTAAATTTAAAATATAAATCGGGAGATAAAGAATTTAAAAACTCATAAGCATCTTCACTAGATAAATACCTTATAGAATATAACTTTAAATTTTGATATAAAGGAGAAAATCTATTAATATCAAAAGTATCAATTCTAAAAGAACCATTAACCATAATATTTAATAAATGATCACCAGAAGAAGAAACAGAAAGCACTCTCTTACCAAAAGTATCAGGGACATATGCATTTAAATTCTCGTTAGTATGATGATATAATTTACCATATGTACCAAATTCATTATTAAAAATACTTTTTTTATTATTAAAAATCTTATAGATTTCCTTCATTTCTTCCATAAATATCCCCTCACGCATATTATAACACAATAAAAAAAGAATTCAATAACTGAATTCTTAATAAAACTTACTAAATCTTTTTAATATTCTATCTTTTCCAATTAATCTTAATAATTCATATAAATCAGGAGTCATACTACTAGTAGTTAAAGCAACTCTTATAACAGTAGAAACATCCGCAACATTTCCCTTAAAATTATTAGGATTTTCCTTATATGCCTTCATATCAGAAGCATAACCAAGATCATCACATAAAGACTTAATTTTATTAAACCATGTTTCCTTATCATCAGATTCAATGTAATACTTATCAATATATGTACTTAAAATATTCTTAATTTCATCTTTATCAGTAATATTCTTAAAATCATATGATAATTCTTTATCATCAAATAATTCATCATACATATACCAAATAGAATTAGAAACATCACTATATTTAGCGAAATCTTTTCTTGGTTTCTTTTGTTCTCTTTCAATATTTAAAATATTAATAGTGTAATCTTTATATTTAGAAATCAAATCATAGAAATCATTATCATAAGTCTTAGCCCAATTTAATATTCTATCATATAAATCAGCAGCTTTTAATCTACTTAAATAATTCTTAGAAATATTAGTTAACTTCTCCATATCATAGATTGCTCCACCAGAAGAACCAACCTTTTTAAAATCAAATTTAAATTGATCAATACTAGCTCCAGGATTAGCATCCAACCAAGCCTCAAAATTAGAATTAATGATAGTAGCTAAATATAACTTAACAGCTTCAACTGGAATACCTTGCTCAATATAATAAACTAAACCTGCTTCAGGATCCTTTCTCTTAGATAACTTTCTCTTAGTACCATTATCATTTTTTAATAATGGAGCCAAATGAGCATACTTAACATGTTTAAAACCTAAAACATCAAATATTTGAAGATGCTTAGCTGTAGAAGAAACCCATTCATCACCTCTAATAACATGAGTAGTATGCATCAAATGATCATCAATCGCATGAGCAAAATGATATGTAGGAAGTCCATCCTTTTTAATAATAACTTCATCAATATCATTTTCAGGCATTTCAATTTTACCCTTAATTAAATCATTAATAATGATACTCCTATTAAAGTCACCAGGAGACTTCATTCTAATAACGAACTTTTCTCCATTATTAATTCTCTCAATTGCTTCCTCTTTAGTCATATGTCTATCTTTAGCGTATCTTCCATAATAACCAAGACGTTGCTTAGTACTTTCTTGGAATTCACGAATTTCATCTAACTCTTCCTTAGAAGCAAAAGATGGATAAGCCTTATCTTCCTCTATTAATTTTCTAGCATAAGCTTGATATATGTCTTTTCTCTTACTTTGCATATAAGGTCCATAAGAACCAACCTCATCAGTATCATTAATCATACCCTCGTCAAAAGTAATATCAAAATCTTTCATTATATCAAGAATTTTAGAAACGCCATTTTCAACAGTTCTTTCAGTATCAGTGTCCTCTATTCTCAAGAAATATATACCATTACTTTGATGAGCAAAACAATAAGCCATAAAACCTGATAATAAATTACCCATATGAGGAAGTCCTGTAGGACTTGGAGCATATCTAGTTACAATCGCATTATCATCTAAGTTTCTTTCAGGATATAAATTTTCATAATACTCCCAGTCATGTTCAACATCAGGAAGTAAAAATTCAGCAAACTCTTTATTAGTCATAATATCACGCTTTCTATATTAAAATAATATTATCATATTTGGCTGCCCCAGTTAGATTCGAACTAACGATTATGGAGTCAGAGTCCAATGCCTTACCGCTTGGCCATGGGGCAATATAACAGAATAATTATACCATTTAAATCAAAAAAAATCTATAAAATTATTAATTTATGTTATAATTATAAAGGTGATAATATGAAAAAGGAAAAACTAAACATAAACATAACACTAGATAAAGGAACTCAAATATTTAATCCATATAATAAAGAACAACTATCAGACGAATTAAGTAACTATATATATAATAGTTGCAAAGGAACGCCAACTAAAAAAAATATAAGAATAAATATAATACATAAACATGAAATAAAAGAAGAAGAAAAAAAAGAAATAATAGACGCAATTAGGTCAAATTTTGGAATAGATATAAAAGAAAATCTGCTACAAATACAATATGAATTAAGCCTAGAAGTATTATTAATATTCATAGGAACAATACTATTAGTAACATCCAAAGTATTTCATAACTTAAATGCATTGGTAATAGACGAAGTAATATCAATATTTGGTTGGGTAATGATATGGGAAGCAGCATACCACTTCATATTTGTAGACATCAAAAAAATGATAGAAAATAAAAGATTAAAAAAACTAACAGAAGCTAAAATAAACTTCAAACAAAAAGACTAGAAATCAAATTCTAGTCTTTTTTCTTAACTTTAGTCTTACCATTCAATTGATTAAAAAGTTCATCAAATTTACTATTAATACTTTCACGAGAATATTCTTCAGAATCAAAACGTATTGACTCATCAGACTTAATCATATGAATATGTAATTCATCTCCACTATCAAGAACAACTTTCTTATGTGCTTCCTTATCAACACCATCTATATCACTATAAAAAATACAATTATATTTAGGATCACCAGATTCAATTACTGCTCTAGAATGAGCTAAAACATCTGCACCTTTTATAAATACTGCAAATTCATAATTATACTCAGGATCTTTACTATCAATTACAACCTTCTCATGAGCTTTTATATCAGCACCCTCAACATATGAAGCAAATAAATAATTATATTTAGCACTACCACTCTCAATAACAATATCTTCATGAGCTTTAAAATCTGCATCGCTTATAAAACGAGCAAATTCATAATTACATTCAGGATCCTTACTATCAATTACAACCTTCTCATGAGCCTTAATATCCGCACCTTTAATAGTTTGAGCAAAATTAAGATTAATTCTAGGATCACCACTTTCTAATACAACCTTCTCATGAACCTTCATATCTGCACCATCAATACCAGCAAAACAATAATTATAATATGCATCTTTACTATCAATTATAACCTTACCATGAGGTCTAATATCAACATCTTCTCCTAAGCCTTCAATTTCTCTTGCAAACCAATAATTATCCTGTACATTTTTACCATCTACTATAACTTTACTATGTTTAAAATAATCAACACCTATAACATTTCTTATAAACCACATAGATAAATTGGAATTATTACATTGAATAACCTTATCTTCAAATAATTCACATGTTTTTTTATAACCATATGCTCTAATAAATCTATAAATTTCTTTCTTAATTTCTTCAATTATTTTATCCATAAATACCTCCAACAATAAATATTCTAACATTTATAAATATATAAAACAACAAAAAAACTAGTAATTCTAGTCTTTTTCTATGTCACTATTTAATAATCTTTGATTCAACTCCCAAAGAGCTGTTTTATTACTATCAAATTTTAATTTTTCATACGCTTCATCAAATAGACACCACTTATACTTCTTATGCTCACTTGATAATTGTATATTATAATCATCAATAAATACTCCAAATGAATATTCAGGAACAACATATATATCTTTGCCCCATAAAAACTCACCAGTAACATCAACAACAGGTATAGAAGAAATAGTTGATAATTGATATATATCATTAACTCTAACACCAGTTTCTTCTAAAATTTCTCTTTTAACGGTTTCAATTAAAGTTTCATCATCCTCTACACCACCAGATAATCCTTGCCAAAATTGTAATTTATTTCTATAAAATATACAATATTCATATACTCCAGTTTCATTTTTTCTATATAAAAATACTAATACTTGTTTCGGTTTTCTCATACTTAATACCCCTATTAAGAATTATAATTACTTAAAAAAATATCCAATTCATTAATATCGCTAAATATATTATCAAATATATTATATAAAGAATCAGTAGAATCAAATTCACCTATCGCATAACACTTCTTACCCATTCCATAAGCAATACCAGCTTCAATATGACCAGACTTTCCAGCAGGTAAAACTAATAAAAAATTCTTAGAAGCCTTTTCATTTTCTAAATCTTGATTGAATATATTTAAAACAACATCACTTTTTAAATCTAAAGACTCAAATACATCCATCTTATCATTTACATCATCACTATTACCATAACTATTAATAGTTTCCTCATTCTTCAAAAAACAATAATAAGAAATATTATACTTATCAAATAAATCACAAATCTTTAAAATATTATCTTTATTTCTAGTCTTACCAGCAATAAAAAACTCATGTTTCATTTTAAACCCTCTCTTACTTTCATCCATGCTTTACCAAGTTTATTAAGACCATTATTATTACTATCTAATCCCCATTCAGTATCCTCATCAACACAATACTCACAAATAGTATAATCTAAAGTATTCAATAAACAATCTCTAACAATAGGATTTTGTTCCATCTTTAATCTAAATACTTTTTCTAATAGCTCATACTTAACTTGATTCCAATTAGAAATTCTTTCACTTTTATATTTCCTACCAATGTTTCTAGCATCATACGGATTACTACAATTAAGTATCTCATCACATATATTAGAATCAGTAAACTTTAAAAACTGAAAAGCATGTTCCCCAGTCTTAAAATAAACTCCATCCATATAAAACCCAAAAGCAGAAAAATTTTCTAAAGGAAAAACATCAGTTATATATTTATTAATATCATATATAACTTCTTTATCATTATCAAATAATCTAAGCATACCTACACCTCTTACTAATTATACTTAAAAAATATATTTTAAAAAAGACTATTTATAGTCTTAATTATCTAAATCACCAAATATTCTTTTAGCGACTTTAACAAATTGTCTTTCTTCATTTTTTAATTGTTTTTCTTGTCTTTCTGATAATGCTACATTACCTTTATAATAAGATGCATGTCCATTTTTTATTTGAAGTTCCTTAGAAGGATAAATACCATCTAAATAATTACCACTGCTTGGTAATTTAAAATCCAAATAAGTATATAAATCATTTGCTTTTCCAAGCATTTCACATAGTTCATTTATATTATAAAAAGTTGCGTCTAATAATCGACTAACATCAGTACCTAAAATATTACCTTTTTGATCTAAAATGATATCTAAATCCTCTAATATATCTTTAATATTCTCAATATTTTTATTACCAATTGATTCAATAATATTTAATAATTTATTAATTTTATCTTTTAAAATACTAATATAATTACTAAAATAAAATAAAGTATTTAGATCAAGTTTATATCTTTTAATGCTTATAGAATCAGCAAACTCCTGAGCAGCAATTTTAACATCTTCATCGCTTAATTCAGAATTTTTATTACTTCTTACTTTCTTTGGTGAATCAATTCTTTTTTTCAAATCAGGATTCTCAAATAATAACATTTCATTTAAAAATCTCTTAATTAAGTCTTCAGTAACAGCAAGTCCTAAACAATTTACAAATTTTCTAACATCTGCAAACTCTTGATCATAACGTTCCTCAATACATTTTATAAGTACACTTGAATCATAATAAATATCACTATTCTCTAAAATATAATTTTCCATAAACCCTCCTAAATTATAATATTTTAATTAAATACTTTTTTCATTTTCTTATAAAGTTTCTTATTTTTTTCCTGTATCTTTAAACCATCTCCAAAAACAATTCCTCTATCCCTAAAAGCTTCATATACACAAGACAATCTACCATGAAAATATTCCCAAGTAAACTCTCCTCTATAAATACTTCTTTCATTATTGTATATACAATAACCATATTCATCACAAGCTGCATAAAGTCTTATATTACCATTTATTGAAGTAAATTTAATAACATCGCTTTTACCAGCACATTCCCTTAAATACTCAACAGTACCAACATCATAAGGATTAAGGTTACTATTACTATTTATATAATTATTAAATTCATCAAAACTACTGAAAAACTCACCTCTTAAAACTCCATGAACAGTATATAATTTCATTTCAGAATCAGGAATTTCTTTCAAAGGATTAACATTAACAGGTTCACCATCAACAAATCTTTTTAATAACTTTTCCATTGAATGTGATCCTTCATTATCAAACCATTCTTCTCTCATAAAAATCTCACTTCAAACTACCTTTCCTATAATAAATTATACTAAAATATTAAATACAATTTCAATAGTTTTAAAAAAAAATAGGAAATATTATTTCCTACTTTAAATCCATAAAATAATTTATCTCATAATTTTTTCTAATCTTTTCTTATATCTTATTGGATTAATAAACTCAACTTCTCCACCCATATTTACACCAACTTCAGGAATATAAATACCAGTTTTAAGTTCAATATAATCAGCAACTAATCGTCTAGGGCAAAAATCAACATAATGCTGACTACCCAAAAGAATAATATCCTTACCATACATATTATATAAATTACACAAAAACTCTTCAACATCCAAATTTTTTAATCGTGTTTCATAATAATCTTCAATATATTGGTTCTCTATTTTTTCTTTAAAATCATAATACTCTTTAATATCACTAGCACATTCCTTTAATTCCAATAATTGATGATACCTACGAGAATAAGGCACAGAAGTTTCCAACCTAGGTGCAAGTTTCCTATAAAAAGGTCCATTATATCCCCATGCACGACCACCATTACCTTCAATAGAAACAGTGTTACCATTTCTAACACTAAAATAACTACCAGTTCCAAGAATAATCTTTTCCATAAAACACCCCTATTTATATAATATAATAGCACAATAAATTATAAAAACACAACAAAAAAAAGAACTAAAGTTCCTTTTTTAAAACAATTTTTTTTGCTTTTTCATCTTCTGAATCATAATTATCCTGATTAAGCAATTTATTAATTCCATTATTAATTATATCTTGACATCTATTTTCATCAGATACATAATATCTATCATCTATAAAATACTTAAATTTATCAATATATTCATAATCCCTCGCATCAACAACAATTTTGAAATGAGCCATTATGTCTGCTCCTTTTATATTTCGAGCAAACAAATAATTGTACACTACATTTTTACTATCCAATACAATTAATTCATGAGGTCTTATATCTATACCTTCTATATCTCGTGCAAAATAATAATTATATTCTACATCCTTGCTGTCAATAATAACTTTTTGATGAGCTGCTATATCTGCACCTTTTATATATCTAGCAAAATCACAACAAGCATCTAATTTCTTACTATCTAATATAACCTTTTCATGTGCCTTTATATCTGCAACTTCTACTTGTAACGCGAAAAAATAATTAACTCCAACTGCACCACTATCAATAACAATCTTTTCATGTGCCTTTATATCTGATTCTTTAAAATCCCTCGCAAAATAATAATTATAAAGTGGATCTTTACTATCTATTACCGCTTGTCCATGTTCTCTTATATTTGTTTCAGCTATTTCTTTAACAAAATAATAATTACTCTCAGCATCTTTGCTATCTAAAATAATTTTTTCATGAGAAGCTATATCTGCACCGTCTATATTTCTAGCAAACCTATAATTATATACTAAATCTCCACTGTCTATTATTACCTGTCCATGCTTTCTTATATCTGCATCTTTCATGTTTTTAGCAAACTCATAGTTGAAATCCAAATTTTTACTTTCAATTATAACTTCACCATGAGACTTAATATCTGCTCCCTTGATTTTATCAGCAAACATATAATTATACTTTATATCACCACTATCAGCAATAACTTTACCATGGGCTTTTACATCTGCATCTTCTATATTTAACGCAAATAAATAATTATATTCTAAATCCTTACTATCCAATATAACTTTTTCATGAGCATTAACATCTGCTCCTTTTATATTTAAAGCAAATAAATAATTATATTCAGTATCATTACTATCCAATACAACTTTCTCATGTGCTTTCATATCCGCACCCTTTATATCTCTAGTAAATAAATAATTAAGTACTGCATCTTTGCTATCTAAAACAATTTTTTCATGAGACTTAATATCTGCTCCATCTATATCCCTTGCAAACAAATAAGAAACATAAGCATTATTACAGTTAATAATCTTATACTCAAAATTTTCACAAACTTTATCATTTCCATATGACTTTGCATATTCATATATATAATTCATAAATTCTGCATCAATATTTTTCATAGCAAAACCTCCTAATTATAAATATTACCCTTTAGCAATTCTAGAAATTGAAGTAAATCCTCTTCTAGGCACTGATTTTGTTGTACGACTTTCTTCGTTTAGTACTGGGTCAAGAAAACTTTGAGTCTTTCCCATACCACCTTGCATAAACTTTTTATTCAACGCATCAGCATCATATCTATTTTTTATTTTTCTAGAAATTTCTTTAACAGTATTCCTTTCATCAGTAGTCAATTCGCTTGCTACTTCTTCTATTGCTTTATTAAAAATTTCTTCTTTACTCATAATATTCTCCTTAAAAACTAATAATTCCATTTAGCCTTCTCTAAACACTTATTCTTTTCAATCGTTTTAGCATGATATTCAGGTAACTCAGATTGAGGAATACCATAAGAAAATAAATCAATTTCTGAACATTCAATAATACCATTAACACCATAAACTAATGATTCATCACCATTAGAAAAACGAATAAATCCACTATCAATACATATGTCTGAATCACCGAAATTTTTGTTAAAGTTGATATTTTGTACAAATTCAGAATTTAATATTTTTTCTATATCAGCACTAAAATGTTCTTTATCATTAGTATGAACATTTGCTTCTGGTACAAAATAAATATCAGAATCTTTTCCTAAAGGCATTGGTGCTACATGTGGTATAAATCTTTGAAGTATACCACTGCCACTTATAATCACACTAGTTTTTCCTGTTTTACGCATATAATAAAGTATTCTAGGATAATTAACACCCGCAGTCTGAACAAAAAAATCAATATCTGAATTTTTCGCTAATACTTCTAAATATTTTTTTAAAGCTTCCAATTCTTCCTTTGTCTTAAGATATTCCGGTTTAAGTCCAGTAATAATATCATAAATTGTATAATATTTTTCCATAAAATCCTCCAATAAATATATATATCAATATTATACCGCAAATAAAATCTGAAATACAATAAAAAAAGAACAAAATTTCATTTGTTCCCATCTATCTTTATTTACTAATTCTTTTGCTACCCTTTAATTCTCTTTGAACTTTAGTTTCTGACATATCATAATCCGAAAAAAACACTGATAAATTAAATTGTTTAACCATATCTTCATCAACCATTAAAGATAAAACATCAACATTAAAAGGAATAATTTCATTTATCAAAAATCTAAAGCGATTAAAACAATCTATTCCCATTTGATGCTTAATAACCATCTCATCAATCGTTCCTTCAACAATACTTTCACTACTAGAACTTAAATTATCATCATTCCATGTTCTCTCAGATAATCTTAACTTGTTCTCATTAGAAGAAAATTGAGTGCCTCTTATTTCTCTAATAACTTTACCTTTAGCCATATAATCAGAAATATTAATATCCTTATTGCAATATTTTATCTGATATGAATATTCCTTGTTGCCAGACCATTCACCATCTGTATTTTTATAAAATAATACTTCTTCAACATTAAAATTATCAGTTTTAGTATTTAAAAATAAATAGAGTCTCTTTTCATTATCATTTATCGAAAAAGAAATACGTCCATACTTTTCACTCATTATAAACAATGATTTTGATGCCCCAAGATCAATCTCAACACGTTCAAATTCTTGATTATCTCTTTTTATATTAAGTACATACGCATTGATACTATCAATCGTATTATCATTTATTTCTCTTGAAAAATCACAAGAAACAGTCGAACTATCAATAAATGTATGATATCCAAAACTTTTAGAATATCCCTTCTTTAAATTAGCATTATGAATTTTTTTATATTGAATATAACCAACTTGATTTTCATTTTCATCCAAAATAAACCAACGATTAGAACCATTTGGACCAACTAGATTATATGCCAATAATTCAATTAATTTTTCTTCTTTATCTAAATTATGCTGTATTGTCTCCATAAAACCTCCTAAAATATATTACAATATTATACTATCTATGGAATCTTCTATCTTCATCTTCCTTAAAATCTTTATAAAGTGAACTTGAAGAAACAACAGTATTTAATTCACTACTCTTAAAAACTAAATATTGTTCCTTAGTAAGGATATCGTAACTTAAATCATCATAAACAATAACACCTGTCTCTATAAATCCATTCTTATCCTTAGACCATCCATTAAAATCTTCGCAAAACCTTGTTAGATTAATTCCACTTGGGCCTAAAACTGTACTAATTGGTGGTATTGGTGTTGCAATTTTAGTAGGTATTTTAATTAACACATCATATTTAATCATTTTTTCCATAAAAATATTCCTCCTTAAAATAAATTATTTACTCTTATAATATACTATATCATCTTTATCATCTAATAATTTCTTACTAATCTTTAATGTTTTAATTACAGTTAACTCGTAAACTTTATCAATATTATGTCTTTCACCTATAAAGCATAAATTCTCATTCATTTCTTCATTCCTTACACTCAATTTACCTGTTAAGACTATATACTTTTCAATATCATTGATATGAGTATGTTCCTTTATTTCAGAACCTGCAGTTAATACTAAAAAACCATTTTCATATCCATCTACTTCCAAATTGCCTTCACAATGAATTTTAAGTACAATACCAGAAGCAGTTGTATCAGGCAAAACAATATAATTCCTGTCTTGTAACTGTTTAAATACAAATTCTAAATCATTACCTAAATTAAATTTCATCATTTCACATAAACCTTCATTATAAAAATTATTACTTCAACTTAGTTAACTGATTAAAATTTTTCTTTGTATTAAAGAATTCCTTTGCCTTCATAAATCTATCATTATTTGTTGTATCATGCACTTGTAAATTACTTCTATTAAATTCATCCATTGAAGAAATCATACTACCATTTTGATTAAAGTATTCCCAAGTACTAATTTCACTATTTATTTGAGACGTTGTCATATCTATTTCTTGATCTATCACCAATTTAGCATAACCATTATAATTAACATTTATTACTTCAGAATTTGTAAAATAATAAACACCATAAAAACAATTATCTTCTCGATCATACATAAATTCATAATCAATTGGTGAATTATGTTTCGAAAATATAACAAATCTAATTAAACCTTTAGATTGATCAAGACCAGAATTAGCGAATAAATATCTTTTATCCTTAAATTTTTCTACATAACTATTACCTGTTACAATTTCAACAACTTTTTCGCTAGTAACCTGATTATCAACAGTTATACCTTCCAAAGAAAAAACTGTACCATTTTTTGAAGAATTAAACGCATGTTCAGCTATTACAAATCCTTCCCAATTATAATTATCTTTAACCACACCATTTTGTTCATAAGAACAATTTAACTTTAAAACATCATTCCAAATTTTCATAAAAACCTCCTATATGTAACTTTCAACCTATTCTAACATATTTCAATTACCATAGCAATATAATTTAAAAAACTTAATTTAAAATGATTGAATAATAAAACAAATATTGATATAATAAACCCATAAGGAGGTTAGGAACATGAAAAAAATGACAAAAGAATTTCTTGAATATCGTATCAATGAAATAAAAAATTCAAATATAACAGAAAAAACAAAAAATTGTTTAATTAAAATGTTTGAAGAAATATTTATAAAAGAAAACTCTGATATTAATGATCATAATTATATTAGAGAATGTAAATGTAACTCAGCATCACATTTAGCAAACATTCCTGAATGGCTATGTAAAATATTAGGAATACATAAAGAAAAAGACTATAAATGTAGCACAAGCACAAATACTATATATATAATAAGCATTCCAACAATATTAATCAGTGAATACTATAGCTTATCAAATGAATTAAAAAACATTGAAACAAAAGAAAAACAAATTTCTGAATATGAAAAAAAATGTACTTCTACTGCTAAAAGAAATTCTATAGATAAATTAAAAAAATTAAAAGAAGAATTAGAAACAGAACTACAGGAAACAAAAAATAAACTTGATATCGTAACTAAAGCAATTGATATTAAAGAAGAAACAGAAAATAAATCATTTCAAAAAACATATAAGAAAAATAATTAACATTTCATAAACAGTGTGATTGTAAGAGATAACTATCACTATATGACCATATTACATATTTTTTTTAATACTTAGAATTTTAAAAAGTAAATATAATGTACAAAAGCAATAAGGAGGAAAAAATATGTCAAATGCATTAGCAGACATAAATACTTACATCTATAACTATGATAAATTTGAACCATCCGATGAATTAACAGATACAATATCCAAAATAATATCACAAAAAGAAGAAACAAATTATATTTGTAAAAAAATAATAATCACAATTCAAAACCATAAAGAATTAGTTTTTGAATCACAACTGATAACTATAAACCTTATGGAGGAGGATTAAATTCTTTAAGTGGTGCACAAATAAACGCTATAAATAAAAAGCATGGCAAATATGTAGAAAAAAACACCCCAGAAGAAAAAATCTCTTATTTAGTAATTATGAATAGTGAAACATTTCAGGATTTTTCAAATATTCAATTCAAAAACAAAAATGATATAGATAAAATATTAGATATTCTTTGTACTTTTCACATGAGATTTTTTAATGAAGAACGATTTAAAGGAAAAAAAATAACTGAAAAATATCCATATTTACAAAACTTTTTTGATAGTTTAAATGAAATGCGTGATAATGTAGGAAGCATTCCTACATTAAATAAAGAAATTTTAGCAAATTGTGAAAAAATTAATAATAAATCATTTCAAAAAACATATAAGAAGAATAATTAATTTGCAGATTTATATCTGCATTTTTTTATGAAAAAAAAGACTAAAATTTAGTCTTTCACTTTTCTTTTTACATTTGATTTAACAACATCCTGTTTATCACTAACCACTTCACTATCATCAATTGAAATATTAATAAGCCAACCAAGTATATCAAAGGCAATAAAAAATCTTGAAGACCAAATTGGATGCCAATTATTTATTAGATCAAAATATGGAGTAATATTAACAGAAGAAGGAAAAGTATTATACGAACAAGTAAAAACAGCAATGGAATCAATAGAAACAGCAGAAGAAAAAATAAAAAACTTAATAAACTTAGAAGAAGGAATATTAAACATAGGAATATCACATACACTAACTCAAAAATACCTAATGACATATCTAAAAAAATTCCATAAACTATACCCAAAAATAAAAATAACAACAGGTCCAACTCAAACATTAATAGCAAAAGCAAGAAACGGAAATATAGACTTCATAATACTAAATCTACCATATATAATACCAAATGACTTTGATACTCAAAAATTAAAAACAATACATGATGCATTTTTCGCAAATGAAGCATTCAAAGAACTAAAAAACAAAACGATTGACTTAAAAAACATAAATGATTATCCAATAATACTAATATCAAAAGGTTCTAACACAAGATACTTTTTAGATAATTTTACATCATCAAATAATATAAATATAAATCCAGAAATAGAATTAGCTAGTTATTCATTAGTATACGAATTTACAAAACTAGGACTTGGAATTGGATATCTAACAAAAGATTTTCTAAAAGAAGAATTAGAAAACGGAGTATTATTTGAAATTAAAACAAATCCAACTATTCCATCAAGAGAAATAGGATTAATTTATTGCAACAACAAATCACTAAGTAATGCATCAAAAAAATTTATAGAACAATTAAAAAATTAAAAAAACAATTATGTAAATCATAATTGTCTTAATTTTATAATATTAAAAATACCTTATCTATCTTTTTGAGAATTATTAGGCAAAACCCCAAGTAAAAATTGTTTTTGTTGAAGCTTTTTCTTTATTTTTACTGTATCACGTAATCTTGGTTGAGCTTTATCTTCAGCCTCCGCTATTTTTTCAAAAAATCTTGTATGTTCTTCTAAAAACTCAATTTCTATTAAAATTGCACATATTTCAATTAACATTTTTAAAAGTAATTTTTTCATATGTGATGAATCAGATTCTTTTGCAACAATATAATCGTTCTTATCCTTTTGCACAAACATTGCATCTATATAAGATGGACTAGATAATTCCTCATATGACAATTCTACTCTTTCTTCTGTTTCTACATTTTTGTAATATGGAAATAATTGATCCATTCTAGCTTTTGTTAATACACTATTTGTTTTCACTAATTCTAATACTTTTTCCATATCTTTTTCTGAAACAGAATAAGAATACTTTTCTCTTTCATATTTATCATCTTCTGTCTTTACCCACTGTGTATAATAATTAACATTTGATTGTGAAGGAAAAAATTTCTCAAAATCACCCTCGTATTTTTTATCTTCCGTTAAATTTCCATCTTTATCAATAGTAGTAGTCGTATAAGCATATTGCTTCTCAGAATTATATTTAAATAAATTCCATCCAGCAAGTGTAGCTATAGTTGTCCCAATTACTGGAGCCGCAAATAACGCAGACGCTCTTTTTAAAGAAGCTTTTGTTTTTTCTAACGCATACTTAACTTGTTCTCTTTTATTATATCTTTTTGCTAATTCCAATTGTTGTTGCAATTCATATATTTCAATCGCTAAATCTTCTAATTGCTTTTCCATAAAAACCCACCATTCCCTCTTTTTTACATATATTATACATACTTTTAAATTCTTGTCAAATTTAACCCTAAAACAATAAAAAAATTATAAAAAAAAGTTTTTGAAATTAATTAAATCAAAAACCCTTTATACTAATAAATTATTTATTATTATCTATGTAATATGATGGTTTTAAGGCCTTTTTTAATTGTTTACCAACTTCTTCAATAGTAGAATTTTCTATTTTAGTCGCACCTGAATATGGATTTCCACCACCACCAAGTGCACCCATAATAGAACCTATATTTATCTTTTCAGTAGAACGGCCAGATATTGAAATCATATTATCCTCAATTTTACCAACAGCAAAAGCAGCATCTGCTCCATATTTAAGAACATAATCAGCAGCTTTAGCAATCTCTTCTCTAGAATATTCCTCATCCTCATCAGCTAAAATAATCGCTATCATAAGATTAGTCATTTGAACATTATTAATTAAATTTTGTACCTTTCTATCACTAATAAAATCCTCTTTAAATAAATCATTAACTTTATTAGTATTAGCACCATATTCAAACAATTTAGAAACAGCTTTCATAGTATCAGCAGTACAATTCTTAGTTAATTTAGCAGTATCCAAATAAATTCCTGCATATAAATAATTCGCAACACAAGCAGGTATTTTTATTTTACAAGCACTAAGTAAAGAAACTATAATTTCAGAAGCACTTGAATAAGATGTATCAATATATTTACTTGCCGCTTCTATTGTATTTTCATCACTATCGTGATGATCAATTATAATAGTATTATCCTTACTTTTAATTAACTCAGGAATACTAATTAAATATTTTTTATTAACATCAGTTAATACAAATAAATCATTAGGATGAACCATTCCATTATATTTATCACTATTTATAATATTATATTCTCTTTTATTCTCATCAACTATTATTCTTACTCCTGGATCTAATTTATATAGTGGATCATTCACAAGAATATAACTATCTTTCTTTAATTTTTTAGAAACTAATGAAATACCCATAGCAGATCCAATTGCATCAAAATCTGCATTATTATGAGGTAAAATCACCACTTTTTCTGAATTTATTATTTTGTTTTCAATATCACTTTTTAATTTTTTTACTTCAATCATACAAAGTCCTCCTAAATATATATCATAATATATATATTAATAAAACTATTTTAATAAAAAGGTACAAATTTTTCTATTAACTTTCTGTTTTATATTCTCTTGTATTCCAAACTCCCGAATCATTCTATCTTGGATAAAACCAATACAATCAGTATAATCAGGAATAGACTCCCCATCGTTAAAACTATAACTTAAATACCATACATGATTAACAAACCAATCAACATCAACAATTTTACCATCCTTTGCATCATGCATTAACAACTGTAAAAAACCCTCTACAATCTCAGAAAATTGTGATGAATCTAATCTAAAACGTAAAACATCATACATTATAGAAAAAACTTTTTTAAAATCAGTATCTGATATTTTAATTCCATTCCCCAAAATACCACTACCCATTTCAAAATATTTATAAAGATCGTTCAAATACGATTCATCTAAAACTTCTTTCCCATGATGTTTATTTAATAAATAATATTGTAAATTATTCATAATATCCTCCTAAAAGCCAATAACAATATAACATAAATAATATATAAAATAAAGTTTATTTTATATTGTTTAATATTTTTTTAATTTTCTTTATTTCAACACTTTTACTATTTTCATTTAATAAAAACGTTTCTGAACTATACTTACAAGCTAATAATGTTTTCCTATATTCATTATTATTTAATGCGTCAATTTTAAAATATTTAGATAAATCAGATTCTATGCTTATCGATATTGTCCCAATCTTATATAAATTGTAATTTACTAATATACAATAATCACTCGAATACAATAACACCAAAAGTTTTGGACTGCCAAGTGATGCCCCAGCTTGTTTTATTATCGTTCCTTCTTCATATATTTTTTCTATTGACTTTGATACTATGTCCCTTTTATTATTCTTTTCATTTTTTGGTCTATCTATTTTAGCTTTTCCTGATTCTACTTTTTTATCAATACCTCGCTTTTTTTCTTCATTAGAAATTATTTTTTTTAACTCATTTGATTGATATACTTCAAATAATTGATTATCTGCAAATGATATTTCAATATCAAATACCGTTTTATCTATTTGCGATATAATATTATCTAAACTAACTAAATCAATTTTGTTTCTATATTTTTCTGGTAATGCATTCAAATATTTTCTTAATTGTAATAAATCTCTAAAATTCTTTTTTAAATTTCTTGTGTGTAATGCATCAAATAATATTTCATTAAGGTTACGTTCACATATTATATCCCTTAATAAAATACAATTAGTTAATGCATCATATTCGTTATTATAAACAGAAACAATATTTTCAAAAAATTCAATATTGTATGTACTATTTATATAACCATATTTTCTTTTATATTCTTCTAACATTTCTTTAGTAATTTTATCTATATAAATTAGTTTATACTTTTTTGGATAAATAACATGATTAAAATGGTATTGGGCGAATGAATTCACTATATCAAAATTTTTTACTATTTCCAAATTTTCTTGAATTTCATTTCGTAGTTTTTCTGTATCTATCATTTCTGTTGAATATTCCTGTACATAGCAAATTTCTTCATCTATTGTTCTTATCCCCGACAATATATATTGCATATTTGGTGTTATCCTTACTGTAACATCTTCGTTTATAGCATTTTTGTATGTTTCAAAATCATATCTTAGTGTCCTATTATTGTCAAATGAATCACAATAATATATATATCCTGCATTATATAATCCATATCTTCCTGCCCTACCAGATAATTGATCAAACAAATTTTTTGTAATTAACTTATTTGATTTTCGTAATGATGTTAATACAACATTTTTTATTGGAAAATTTACACCAAGTGATAATGCATCTGTTCCAAATACCGTATCAATTATTTTCTCACTAAAAAGTTCAGAAACAAATAATCTTTCTTTTGGTAACATTGCACCATAGTAATATGCAATTCCAGATAAAGCATTTAATATTAAATTATTGTTTTTTATATCATATTTTGTTGCTGTTTTTAGTACTATATTTACTTCTTCTTCAGATTTTTTTAATTTATTCATCTTAATTCTTGTTTTTCTCAAAGTATTCGCATTATTTACACATTCATCATGTGAAAATGATACAACAAAAGCATCCTTAATATTATTTAAATCTATTTTATCCATATAATACAAGTTTGTTAATCGCTTTTTATTATTGTATATATAATATTTCTTTCCAGATATTCTTTCTATATAATCTTTTATTTGATCTACGTTTCCTAATGTTGCAGAACACAAGAATATATATGGTGATTTAGAGTTAATTATATAATCAATATATGTTCTACTTCTTGATGCCTCATTATATATATAATGAAATTCATCAATTACTGTAATGTATTCCTCATTTATATATTTATATGTAGCAATTTCTTGCGTACAACATAAAAAAGTACAGTCTTCTGTATTATACTTTATATCTCCTGTTTCTATGCCTACATTATACCCATCTAAATATAATTCCCTAAATCTTTGATTTGATAAAGCTTTTATTGGAGCTGTAATGATTATTTTTTTATTACAATTTGATTTTAAATATTTTTTTATTGCCCATATCAAAAATCGATTAGTTTTTCCACTTCCTGTTGGTGAACACAATAAAATATTATCTTCATTTTCTAACAATTCATCGCATTTTCTTTGAAATTTTTTAGATTGACCTTCCAACTCATTTAATTTATTTTTCAAAAATTCTTGTTCCAAATATTTCATAAAAATACACGCACCTACTATAATAATTAATAATTCCCAATAAAATCAAATCATATGATAGCATAACAAATTAAAAAATACAATAAAATAAGTATACAACATATACTTATCTCACTAAAATCTTATCATTAAAATTAACATTATTAAGACAAACAACAATTTCATCAATATAATTTAACAACATACAAATCTGCTCATCAGATAACCTGTTATCTAAACAATCCATAATTGATAATTCAAAATCAATATTAAACATACGATTAAAATTATCAATAACATCACCCTTACTCTTACAATATAAATCATTTAAAATCAAAAAATCCTTCTCCAAAAATAAAATATTTTTCATTAAAATCTTAGAATCTCTTATATTTCTAGAATAAACTATTTTCTTTAAAGTTCTCAAATTAAGAATCACAACATTTCTAATTGAATCAAGCATGTCCTTCTTTGTTATACAATTAAAAAAACTATCAGAAACATATACGGGTTCTATATATCCAATCTTAATCAAATATAAATAATACATAACTAAATAATCTATTTGCTTATATATGAATTCATCATATGTAAAAATACTTCCACCTATCTTAATATCAAATTGGTTCTTATATTGATAAATATTTCTATAATCATCAGGACTACATTTATCAAGTATCAAAAAATAATCTATATCACTTATATTCTCAACAATATTTTCAAAAACTGTACTTCCACTAAGAGAAAATAAAAAAATCCTATCTTCATAATTCTTTTTTAAAAAACTATAAAAATCTTCAATAACATCTATATAATGTTTTGGTATATTATAATCACTTATTTTTTTCATAAAATCTTCCTATCAAATATTCATAATAATAAAAATCATCCATAGTTGTTATTTTTAAAATATTTTTCTCTAAATTATAAATATTAATTTTAATATTTCTATTTAACAAAAAAGTAATAACCCCTTTATCATAGTTTTCTTTCAAAATAAATATCACGCTCTTATCAAATATCTGTGGTGTTTGACAAAAAACAACAATATCTCTATTAATAGAATCCATAATAACATCTCCATCAATTATCTTTACACCCTCATTTGATTTTCTAACAGGTATTAAAACTTTCTTATCAAAACACAAATTAATCATATTTCTTAAAACATCAAAATAAATCAAAGGACGAGCAGCATCATGGATAATTACTTTATCAACGCCATTATCAATCATATTAATTCCATTAATTAAACTTTCCTGTCTACTAATACCTCCCTGAACAAAACTAACATTATTATATTTATTAATAATAGAATTAACATTATCAATATCTTTCTTATTATAAACAACAACAATATCTGATATCTCATCAACCTTCAAAAAAGTTTCAATGGAATACTCCAATATAAACTTATCATTTATTTTCATAAACACCTTATTTGTTCCAGCTCCCATCCTCGTTGAATTACCAGCAGCCAAAATAATAACACCAACTCGCATAAATCACCTATTAACAACAAAAACCAGGCCAGTAACATCAGAACATAAATGAGATATTTGACTATAAATATACTTCAATGTAAACCCTGTATTATATGTATCATCAACCAATAACACTTTTTTGCCAGACAAACAATTCTTATTCATAACAACAAGTTTATCATCAACATATTGAATAATATTCAACAACAAAATATTAGTTTTAATAGAAACATCAGAACATATCCTATATACATTATTATTTTTCTTAGAAGGAACAGGAATAATAACATCAAAAATTTGATTTATCTCTTCCATATATTCAATCAAAGCATCACTAATTAATGATATATTCTCACTTTTTTTATTAACCTTCAAATTATAATGAAGATTACCAATAAAGGTTCTAACACAATTTTGATTAATTGTACCATCAATGTTATACAAATTTGTAGGATATTCAAATAAATTATCAATAGCGTGTATTTTAAAACTATTTTCATTAAGAAGCTCCATAAAATCACTCCTTTATATATTCAAACAGAAAAACAAGTTAAATCATAATTGTCTTTATAAGCGTTTTTTGTTTTGACTTTTTCAAATTGACATTAAAGTCCCTAATAATAGTTGCTTCAGCCTCCTCTACACTCATTTCACAAAGTAATTGATAATAATTAGCTAAATAAGAAGATATATTTTTATCATCATAATTTTTTAATACAAAATTTTCACTTTCAAACTCCCTCCAATTTTCAGTTTCAAAATGTTTTTGACAATCCAAACAAATATAAACATTATATTCAAAATCTGGATCATCTTCATTATCACATGGAAGATACATATCATGTTCACACCTTGGGTCAGCATAACATTTAATAGATTTTACATAAAACCATATACCATGAGAACACTTATCAACACCACTATATAAATCAGTGCCAATCATAGCTCTAACAAAACGTAATTCTCTAATTCTCTCATTAGAATCAGATAAAAAACAATTCTTCGCATTTGAAATTTTTCTTTTCAACTGAATATATCTTTTAACAAAATCATTCTTTAAAAGCGATTCCATTTCAACTTCCTTTTGTGGTAAACTTTCCTTCATCACAATATCCTTATTAATTTGTTCAACAATTATCCTTCTTTCATTTTCCTTCATATTTTCCTCCTATTTATTGTAAATAGACATAATTGTCTAATTAAAACAATTACTATCCTCCTTACAATTAAATTATAAATCAATTAATTACATAAGTAAAATACATTATTTTTATCATATCAATAGCAAAAAGTTATGAATATTTTTCATTCATATTTTTTACTTTTTGTTTGCTACTATTTTCGTTCATAATCATTAAATTATTTAATAATTCCTTTTGAAATTCATACACATATTTTTTATTATCATACCACCTATAAACACTTACATCATTACTCTTCAACTCAATTCCATATTTCATAGTTTTAAACAATCTAACAATTCCTTCATTATCAATATAATAGAAATTATAATTATTTAATATTTCATCTATAGATGAAGTTCCTATTTCTCTATCACCATCATAAAATGTCCTTTTCCCAATTATAACCTCTTTACCAGTAAATAAATTATGCTTTATAATATTAAAATCAAATTCATAATAAATATCTTCTTTAGATTTTAAAAACTTCTGTCTATCCATTTTATACAATATATTACCATCACTATCAATAAATCTAATTTCATTGTCAATTGTTAAAATAAGAATTCCTCTATCAAATCCAATATCATCATATGCTTCATCACTAATATTACCATTCTTAATTAACCTATATTTATCATTAACCTTAACTCTAAAAGTATCTGAACTTAATCTTTCTACTTCATTAAACGAATATTCAAATGGGCACATATAACTTTTTCTTCCTAAATCAAATACGGAATTAAAGCCTTTATTATTACCTATCAAAAGTAAATCACTATATAATATCTTTATTGTTTTAACATTTTCATCATAATCAAATACTACATTATAATCAGTATCAACAACACCATATAATTCCTTTCCATTAATATTTTTATAAATTATGGATAACCCATCTTCATACTCACTTTGAGCATCCCACTTATCACATTTTTTTAAACTAGTACGTTTAAAATTATAATTATGCATACTAATATTAACTCTATTAATAAAATTATCACATTTAATTTGATCAAAACTTCTATCTTCCGTTAAATCCACTTCATCTCTATATGAATTCTTATTATTTTCATAAAAATGATATCTTATATTAGTATCGCAAAATTCTTCACTATCTACATAACACTTTTCAAAAGGAATTTTTGAACCATCCAAAGCAAATCTAGAATATTTCATATCAGGTAAAATCGTTTTACAATGATGATCACATACTAATTTACCATATGAATCACTTAGTATTTTAGTAATATCTCTACTAGTTGCATGCGCAATTACTTTTTCACCAGTACTCTTTTGAACAAAACTCTTTAATAAACCTTTAGTATATGGAATAATATATTTTTTCTCAGAAATATCATATAGAGCCATAGAACCACCCTTTATTAAAAATAAATAATTTCCAGAAATACCATATATATCAAAATTTTCATCAAAATGTATATTTTTTCCCAATAATTCTTCTAACACTTCTTTAGTTAATTTTAAAGTTGTAATTTCATTTATTTGCATAATTTTTTCACCTTTTCTCTATTATTTATAAAAACCATTAAACCATTTATAAATGGACCACAATCGCATTCAAATAGCTCTTTATAATCGATATTTCCATCAATTAACATCTTAATAACTTTTCTAATCCCTATTTTTTCATTTCTAAGTTTTTCTTCATCATAACATATATTACACACTGCCTTATAACCACATTGTTCTTCATAATATTTTGTATAAACTTCCCCACATGCAGCTTCCCTATCAGCATCAGAATATTGATAAGATTTCATCACATAGTTAGGTTCCCATGTTAAATTTCCAGTCACTTCAGGTATATTTTGTAAAGAATACTCTTTTGCCTTTATCAACATTTCAATATTATCCTCATTAATCTTATCAAGCACATCTACTAACAACTCTTGAAATAAATATTCATACTCATACATATATACTAAATTATAACTTTTAAGCACACCTTCAAGATAAGGATAATATAAATCACTCATATCATCTTGTTTACTTATTTTGCCATTAATTATATCCATAATCATATTGTATTTTTTACTTGGTTGACCATTAATAATATTGATAATTATATCATTTAAATCACTATTACAAGGAACCATATTAGCATCAGCGATTTCAACTATAATAGGTCTAATAAGACTGCATATTTTAATCTGAAATTCAGCATCAACACTATTCATAAATCCAAACAATTTTTCCCTAATAAACTCATTCTTAGAATAAAGTGCAACATCTCTAATAGAGCCTAAATTTAAATTAGGATACTTACGCTTTATTTCTTTTATATCAATTTTACCAATATTATTATAATGAAGAAAATCATAAGGCACATATTTATAACTCCCATCTAGAAATAATGATTTTATTTCATTTAAATAATCAGTAGTAATATCAGCAGTGAACATAATACCCATTTGATTAGTATAAATACTTTCATTACTATCTATAGTAGGAATTAACCTACCATACTTTTGAAAAACATCATAATAACAAAATAATAATACAATACTTGTTAACATATCCATATCATGCCTTTTTGAAATACTAAACGCAAAATTCTTTTCAATCTCTTTACTAAAATACTTTCTTTCAAATTCCTCGAAATAATATCTATTACTAATACAATTTTTAATATCATCCATTTTCATTATCTTTCCACCTCACAATTAAATTATAAAATAATCAAAATCATAAGTAAAATACATTATTTTTATCATATCAATAACAAAAAGTTATGATATAATAAATTCGAGGTGGACTATGAATAATATAAATTTAAATTTACTAAAATACTTTTATGAAGTAGTAAATACAGGTAATATAACAAAAACAAGTGAAAAACTATTAATATCACAACCAGCAATAACAAAAGCAATAAAAGAACTAGAAAGTGAATTAAACACAACACTACTAGAAAGAAATAAAAAAGGAGTAATACCAACAGAAGAAGGAAAAATACTATACGAACACGCTAAAAAAATGTTTGAAGATCTAAATCAAACATTAAACACAATAGAAAATAACAATATAAAAGGAGGACATTTATACATAGGAGCAACTACAACAAACTTTGTATACTTTCTAATGAATCCAATAAAAGAATTCAAAAAACTTTTTCCAAATGTACAAATACACATTGAATTTCAAAATATAAACACACTATACGAAATGTCAAGATTGGGACATCTAGACATATTAATAAAAAATGATTACGAATCAATAGAAAACTTTATAAATATTAAGACATTTAGTGTAAAAGATGAATTAATAGTATCAAAAAAACATTTCAAAGAATTAGGAGAAAAAAAATATTCAATTAAAGAATTAATAAAATATCCGTTCGTATTACTAACAAACAATTCAACAGGAAGAAAATTATTTGATAATTACTTAAAAGAAAATAATATAAACTTCAAACCAACATATGAATTTAACAGCCACAGTATTTGTCGAGAATTAATAAAAGAAGGATTTGGTATTGGTATAGGAAATCCAATACATTATCAAAACGAAAACTTTATAATCATAGATACAGACTTTAATCTACCAACAAGAACATTTAATATTGGATATATAAAAACATCAAAAAACAAATACATAAATGAATTTATAAATATAATAAAACACTAAAAAATTAGTCCTTTTCATCATCAATAAACATCATGACTAATTAGATTAAAATATTATCTATTACATTTTTATATTACATGATATAATAATTAAACTAATATTTTTTTGAAGGAAAGATTCTATGCTATTAATCGTACAAAAAAAATAATAAAAAAACTAAAACTAAAAAGAAATGCTTTATAGAACATAATAATCACAATTAAAATTTCGAGGTGCATTATGGAATTAATTAATAAATATATATTTGAATTAAAAAATCAAAAGACTGAATTTGATTATAATTATTTATGTGATATCGAACAGAAAATAAATAAACATGAATTAACTGAAAAAGAACAACTATATCTTTTAAAATGGATAATATCACGTATACAAAAATTCTTACCAACAAATGATCCAACATATAGTCTATTATGTGGAGAAGCAGCAGATTTAGCAAGCTTATTACTTAAATCGTTAAATATTGATTATTTTCAAATTAATATTAAAGAAATACTAAAAGAAAAACTAAATGTACACGCTATTACAATATTAGATTTTAATTCCAAAAATATTGAATCAAAATATATATTAGATCCAACATTCAGACAATTTTTAATAAAAGAAGAATGTATATATGAGACATTAAAAATACCAAATTCATATAAACTAGGAACATATCCAGGATACTTTCTATCACTAACAAAAGAAGGAATAGAATTTGCTACTTCTTTACTTAATAATGGTTTTTTTAAAATAACAGATGAAAATTTAAAGATTTATTTTGATTCCTTTATGATGTATAGAAATGATTATTGGCAAAGAAGACTCGACTATGACATTAGAAGTGGACACGAATATTGTCACGAATTATATAGATGTACTAAACACAAAAATATATATACTCTCAATGAAGAAGTAAAATTAACACCTTCACAATTAGTAAAAAAATAGAGTAGCACACTACTTTATTTTATAAATATACAATATAATTTTATATTTTTTTGTAAACTAATATACTATTTTCATCACCCTGTCCTAAAGCACCTGGAATAACTATTTTACTAGATTCAACATTAAATAGTTCAACAATAGGAAAACCTTTAACCGTCATACCAGTATTCCAAAAATAACACAACAGCATTTTGCCACCGTATTTTAGCATATCTTTATTTTTTTCAATCATAGTAATATTTTGTTCACCAGATAAATATTGAGCAATATTTGAAAGCCAAATATTATCAAAATTCTTATCAAGTACTAATGATGAAATATCATTACACACAAAATCAATCGATGTATTCAATAATTTCTTTCTTACCTCATTATAAACATAATCATTTTTTAAATAGTCATTACAATATAAAATGCTCTCAAAATTATTAATATCATTTCTAAACAATTTTTCTATATTACTTCTTTTATAATTTTCAAATATATATTCCCAAATATAGTAAGAATCATAATCAATTCTCAATAAAGTATACTTGATTTTATTAAATATTTTCTTAGTTAAAAAATGGGGATTATATTCTCTGTTTTCGTCATAATTTGTAATACACAAAAAATTTAAAAACTCCTCCCTATTCAAACATAATAAAGATGTCAATTTTAAATAATAAAAATATTTAGTTAAAGGACATATATCACATACAGTTATATCATAGCACCCTGCAACACTAGCATTAAAAACCTGATCACAAGATGAACCAACAGTTAAAAGAGAATTACCTTTCAAATCAAAATACGGCATATAACCGCTTATATTCTCATTTGTAAATGAATACAACTGAAAAAAATCATCACTAGAATCTTTAATTATATAATCATTTATTTTATTAAGTATATCCATACGCCATCTCTCCGAATTAGAAAATATTATACATAAAATAAAATTATAAATCAATAAATGAATATAATAAAAAAACTAGCATCAAATTACGCTAGTTAAACTAAATTATAAAAACTTATATTACCCTTTAGCAATTCTAGATATTGAAGTAAAACCTCTTCTAGGTACTGACTTTGTTGTACGACTTTCTTCATTAAGAACTGGATCAAGAAAACTTTGAGTCTTTCCCATACCACCTTGCATAAACTTTTTATTCAACCCATCAGTATCATATCTATTTTTTATTTTTCTAGAAATTTCTTTAACTGTATTCTTTTCATCGGTAGTCAATTCACTTACTACTTCCTCTATTGCATTATTAAAAATCTCTTCTTTGCTCATAAAAACCTCCATAAAATTTAATATATAAATCAATTATACAATACTCTATAACAAAATAAAAGACTTTATCTATATTTCTTTAAAACTTTTTCTCTTTCAACACAACGTAATTTCTTCAACTGATCATCAGTTACATAATAAACCTGTCCACCCCTTGGATTAATTTTCTTATCACCATAAACCATCCATACAATATCCATTGGTTTACGAGGCATATCAGCATAACCATCAGTAAATATAATTCTATTATCTACTCTAAATGAAAATGCATTAACCGCACAATTAAAATCAGTTCCGCCACGACCAATAAACTTCATATTCTTTAAATCATCAATAGTTCTAATTTCATTAAAACCATAAAATTTAGTATCAAAACATCCTATTTTCAATCTTGAAACTTGTAAAATATTCTTACATTCCATAATGAAATTTCTAAGCATAGTTTCTTCAATAGAACCACTAGTATCAAGTAAAATTTCAGTTTCACAAAATGGTTGTTCCTCTAATCTAGAATCAATAACACCATCTTCAATATATGAATTTCTATAAGACCAATCATAATCAAATTGAGTATTAGTTTTTAAAACATATCTCCAATCAAATATTGGTTTCAATGTACCAGACTCATCAATACTAAATGATTCCTCATTAGTATCCTCACCAGCAATAGGTGTTTCTTCAACAATCATTCTTTTCATATCATATAACTGTTTCTTCTTTTCTTCACGATTTTGTTTAAATGCATCCTTTTCACTGATATCTTCCTTTTTATCATGTTTCTTTTTTAATTCGTCAGAAGAATTATTTTTTTCATTTTCTTCATTATGCTTCTTAACTGCATCTTTCCATAAACTATGATTACTATTAGAAAACTCTTCATCCTTTTCATTAGAAGAATCCTTAGAATCACCATCTTCTTTATCTGATTGTTCTGAAGAATTCATATCATCATTATTGTTTTCTTCCTTTGACTCACTATTAGAAGAACTAGATTTGTTAGAATCAATATTAGAATTTTCATCTTTTTCATCAAGTCCTTTATCAGATGAACTACTTCCATCTTTAGAATCATTACCTAACTCATTACTATTATCAGATTTATTTGAGTTATCGTTAGATTCTTGTTCACCAGTATTGTCATTAGAATTATCTAAATTATCAGACATACTAGAGTCAGAAGAATTAGTATCTGAATTATTAGAATCATTGTTTGACTCTCCAGAAGTTCCCTCTTTACTTTTGTCATTGTTTGTTTGATTATCAGAATCACTAGAAGACCCTGAACTATCATTTGATTTATTTCCTTCATTTGAAGAACTATTATTAGAAGATCCAGATTTTTCATCAGAATTATTACATTGATTACAAGAATTATTTTTTTCATTTAAAAGTTTTTCATATAACTCTTCAGCATCATAATTAATAGCCTCTGGCATATTAACTCCACCATCAATAATATCTAAACCATCCTTCATTAAAAATGCATTAATAACCGCATCAGTCGCAACATTCCATAAATCAGGATTCTTATTTTCACTTCTTAATATGTGATTAAAAGCTATATGACAAACCTCATGAGCAAAAATAAATAATTGTTTATCCAAACTAATACTATTTAAATACTCAGAAGAATAATAAATAACCTCACCATCAGTTGCAGCTGTACCAACGGAAGCATCTTCCTTATATTGAACATTCGCAATAACACTTCCAAAAAAAGGATATTTAATAAGTAATTTTCTCTTAATACTTTCTAAATCAAACATAACTAATCCCTCACATCCGCAACTAAAGAATAAATTCTTTCATCAATATTATTTCTGCCACTAACACATAAAACAATAACAACATTATCAGGAATCCTATATTCACATACTTCTCTATCTTTTAATAACTCAATAAATTTTAATTGTTCTTCCCTACTAATTAAATCAATATTATTAATAACTAAAAACTTAGAAGAACTATCACAAGTCAAATCTAAATACCAAGAAGGAACTCCATTATCACCAACTAAATCACTTAAAGAAATATTAGACTCAATAATAACAGAATTAGGAATAAGAGATGCATCTATAAAATCAACTAATATAGGAGCAACATTTGCTTTAACATAAGAAATAAATAACTCTTTTTTTTCCATAAAATCACCTATATTTTCTTAACTTTTTGATATTGTTCAACAATAGCATCCATTTTTTCTTTTTTATCAAAACAATATATCAAGTCAAATGTAGTTAAATAACCTTCACCTAAATTGCTTAAAAACTTTCTAACAACTTCTAAATTATCTATATCAACATTACATAATTCAACAACAATCGCATACTTCTCTGTTTCATCTAACATACTTAAATAATTATAATCATAATTTCCATTTAAGACATCGCCCAAAGAAATTATTTTTTGATTACAGAACTTACAAAATTCACGTGCTATATTTTCTCCAACTAAAGCCCTTATCATTTCAGGCTTTTTAGCTTTATATAAAATTTTAGAAACCATTTCCCATTTTCTTGGATCTGCATTAGGTTTTTCACCATCAAACTTGCTTCTTAAATACTTACCCTTTGTATAAACCATAAAAGAAATAATTGAAGGATGAATTCTATTCTGACTAGCCCATATCAACCAATCTTTTAAATCAGTCTTAATATAAACATGAGCACATCTATTAAATAAAGGTTCAACAACTTTATTAGCTACTAAAGAATCCTTCATTTCATTACCAGCTAAAACAATACGTGCATTATCAGGTAACTTCCACCTATCATTAACTTCTCTATCTAAAACCAAATGATAAACCATTCCTTGAATACTAGGCAAAGCATTAGATAATTCATCTAAAAACAATATATGATTCTCATCTGGTTCAGAAGTACAAATCTCCTCTAATCTTTCTAGCCAAGTAGGTTTCTTATCCTCCATTGTATCTTTAACAGAATTATAAACACTTCTACCATTCAACTTCTCAGGAGTAATTCCAGCTAAAGATAATTTAACTAACTTAGGATCAATTTGTTTAACACGAGCACTCTTACCTTCAGAAGACGCACCATGTAAAAATACAGGAACACTACTCTTAATACAACCTCTTATAATATTATCCTCAGTAACACTATCCAAATTAAACATATAAGGATTTTCAAGTTCAATATTCTTAGTAGAAACATCATCACTTTCTAAAACATTGTTTTCATCATCAACTAAAATTTTATCTTTTGAAGTAACCATTTCTTTAGAAGCAACAATCTCCTTTGAAAAATAATTATCCATAAACCATTTAATATTGGTAGTTTCAAAATTCCCATCATACTTTCCTTTTGAACAAAATTGAACTCCTCTAAATAGTATTTTTACAGACAAAGCTATATTAGTTTTCTTATCAACTAACCAAACAATTGGTTCAACACGAATCCAATAAAGTTCACGATCAACAACTCTACGACCATCAGATAATATTAAACTCTCATTATTTTTATTACCAACAAAACAAACATATCTATTTCCCTTATACTCATATTCAGTAAACCTACGTTCTTCTACACTAGTAACAGTTGTACGAATATTATAAAATCTACCAGTTTGTTTTAAACCTCGATTATCAAGTTGATCAGTCAATTCTTTACAAGTTTTCTCATCAGCTACCATTTGAGGATATTCCCCATATTCAATTTTCTTAATTTTATTGACATATTTTACTCTTTTCGAGGAAATTAAAGAGTAAGGCAAAGCTGGGCGAGCCCCAGCATCACATCCATTATTTGACACGGAATCTTTTGTTCCATCCCAAAAAACTGTAGACACACAGCCACCACCAGTACCTAAATCACGTGATTTTGTCCACCAACAACCAATATCAAAAGCACTGCCTAACAAAATAGAAAAATCTGTTATAGCTGCCTTAGTACCATATTTTTTAAATATTTTTAACCTATTTTCACCAAAAATTTGTTCTATATCTAAAAAACTAAAATCTAACATAATATCACCTATAACTTTTTAACCTTCTGATTCATCTTCATTTCTGCTATTATTTCTAACCTTTCCTCATTACCAGAACACCATATTGAATCAAATACAGAAACAAACTCTTGGCCTAACTTATCAACAAATTCTCTAACAACTTCTAAATTATCTATATCAACTTTACAAAGTTCAACAACAATCGCATACTTCTCTGTTTCATCTAATTTACTCAAATAACTATTATCATAATTACCATTCAAAACATCAACCAAAGAAATTATTTTTTTATCACAAAACTTACAAAATTCACGAGTAATTTTTTCACCAACTAAAGCCCTTATCATTTCAGGCTTTTTAGCTTTATATAAAACCTTAGAAACCATTTCCCATTTTCTTGGATCTGCATTAGGCTTTTCACCATCAAACTTGCTTCTTAAATACTTACCCTTTGTATAAATCATAAAAGAAATAATTGAAGGATGAAGTCTATTCTCACTTGCCCATATTAACCAATCTTTTAAATCAGTCTTAATATAAACATGAGCACATCTATTAAATAAAGGTTCAACAACTTTATTAGCTGCTAAAGAGTCTTTCATTTCATTTCCTGCTAAAACAATTCTAGCATTATCAGGTAACTTCCACCTATCATTAACTTCTCTATCTAAAACCAAATGATAAACCATTCCTTGAATACTAGGTAAAGCATTAGATAATTCATCCAAAAACAATATATGGTTTTCATTAGGTTCAGAAGTACAAACATCTTCTAACCTTTCTAACCATGTAGGCTTCTTATCTTCCATAACATCTTTAACAGAATTATATACACTTCTACCATTTAACTTCTCAGGAGTAATTCCAGCCAGAGATAATTTAATCAATTTAGGATCAATTTGTTTAACTCTAGCACTCTTACCCTCAGAAGACGCACCATGTAAAAATACAGGAACACTACTATCAATACAGCCTTGAATAATTTCATCTTCACTAACACTATCTAAATTAAACTTATAAGGATTTTCAAGTTCAATCATATTAGTAGAAACATCATCACTTTCTAAAACATTGTTTTCATCATCAACTAAAATTTCATCTTTTGAAGCAACCATTTCTTTATAAGCAACAATCTCCTTTGAAAAATAATTATCCATAAATTGTTTTATGTCAGTTTTATTAAAATCACCTTTATAATAATCACTATTTTGAAATTGAACACCAGAAAAAATTATTTTTTTTGAAAGTGCAATATTTGTTCTCTCATCTACTAACCATTTTATAGGTTCAACTGCTACCCAATAAGGTTCACCAGAAACTATTGTTCTTCCATCAGAAAGTTTATAATCTTCACCATTGTGATCACCAACAATACGAACATACCTTCTTCCTTTATATTCGAATTCTTCGTATTTTCTAGGTTCAAAACCCCTATCAGGATCATCATAATCTACAGAATCTGTAGTATAAGTTTTTCCAGTTTTTCTTATACCAGATCCTCTTTTATAATTTTCTTCTAACTCTCTTGAAAATCTTTCATCAACTATTGTTTGTGGATATTCTCCATATTCAACTTCTTTAATTCCAAAGCTTCCTCTCACTCCATTCGAGGCGATTGATGAGATTGATGAGTAAGGTAAAGCTGGGCGAGCCCCACCAGTACGGTAGTAAACATTTTCGGTGTAGCTACTACCAACCGGTTCAACGTCAAACGCTTCATTAGCCCCATCATCTGTTCTAGTCCACCACCAGCCAGTTCTATCCTTATCAGTGTTACCTTCTTTAGTATGATAATTATTATCGACATACCCACCTAATAGAATAGAAAAGTCAGTAATAGCTGCCTTAGTACCATATTTTTCAAATATTTCTAATCTATTTTCACCAAATATTTGTTTTTTATCTAAAAAACTAAAATCCAACATAAAACCACCTATAACTTTTTAACCTTCTGTTTCATTCTCATTTCAGCAATTATCTCAAGTCTCTCATCACTGCCAGAACTCCAAATAGAATCAAATACTGAAACAAACTCTCCACCCAAATTTCTAACAAAATTTCTGACAACTTCTACATTATCATTATCAACACATAATAATCCAACAACAGTCGCATACTTCTCTGCAGTATTTAAATTATTTAAATACTCATCATCATACTTTCCCTTTAAAACATTATCTAATGTAATTACCTTTCGATTACAAAATTCGCAAAATTCACGAGTAATCTCTTCACCAACCAAAGATCTTATCATTTCAGGTTGTCCAGTACTATATAAAACCTTAGAAGCCATCTCCCATTTTCTAGGATCAGCATTAGGTTTTTCACCATCAAACTTACTTCTTAAAGTTTGACCATTTTTATAAGACATAAAAGAAATAATTGAAGGATGAATCTTATTTCTGCTTGCCCAAACTAACCAATTAAATAAACTTGTCTTAATATAAACATGAGCACATCTATTAAATAAAGGTTCAACAACTTTATTAGCAGCTAAAGAATCTTTCATCTCATTACCAGCTAAAACAATTCTAGCATTATCCGGTAAAGGCCATCTATCATTAACTTCTCTATCTAAAACCAAATGATAAACCATACCTTGAATACTAGGTAAAGCATTAGATAATTCATCTAAAAACAAAATATGATTTTTATCAGGTTCAGAAACACAAACACCTTCAAGTCTTTCTAACCAAGTAGGCTTCTTATCTTCCATAACATCTTTAACAGAATTATAAACACTTCTACCATTCAACTTCTCAGGAGTAATTCCAGCTAAAGATAATTTAACTAACTTAGGATCAATTTGTTTAACACGAGCACTTTTTCCTTCAGAAGACGCACCATGTAAAAACACAGGAACACTACTATCAATACAGCCTTGAATAATTTCATCTTCACTAACACTATCTAAATTAAACTTATAAGGGTTTTCAAGTTCAATAATCTTAGCAGAAGAATCAATTTCTAATTCATTAGTATCATCATCAACTAGAATATCATCTTTAGAAGAAACAATTTCTTTAGAAAAATAATTATCCATAAATTGTTTTATGTCAGTTTTATTAAAATCACCTTTATAATCTCTACTATTTTGAAATTGGACACCAGAAAAAATTATTTTTTTTGATAACGCGATGTTTGTTTTTTCATCAACTAACCATTTTATAGGTTCAACTGCTACCCAATAAGATTCACCAGAAACTATTTTTCTTCCATCAGAAAGTTTATAATCTTCACCATTATAATCACCAACAATACGAATATATTTTCTTCCTTTATACTTAAACTCTTCATGGTTTCTAGCCTCGAAACTCGTGTCATATTCATCAAAATTTACAGAATCAGTAGTATAGGTTTTTCCTGTTTTTCTTATACCAGTTTCTCTTTTATAATTTGCTTCCAACTCTCTTGAAAATGGCTCATCTACTATTGTTTGAGGATATTCACCATATTCAACCTCTTTAATTCCAAAGTTCCCTCTCACTTCGTTCGAGGCGATTGATGATATTGAAGAGTAAGGTAAAACTGGACGAACCCCACCATTACGAATATCAACATCATCCCAACTTCTAGTACCATCGAAGTAAACGACACGCACATAGCCATCTCCATCATTTGTTCTAGTCCACCACCAGCCAGTTCTATCCCTATCAGTATCACCCTCATTGGTATGATAATTATCATCAATACATCCACCTAATAAAATAGAAAAATCAGTTATAGCACATTTTGTACCATATTTTTTTAATATATCTATTTGATTATCACCAAATATTTGTTCTTCTTTTAAAAAATCAAAATCTAACATACTCCACCCCCTATAACTTCTTAACCTTCTGATTCATCTTCATTTCAGCAATTATTTCTAATCTTTCCTCATTACCAGAACACCATATTGAATCAAATACAGAAACAAACTCCTGACCTAAATTATTAACAAAATCTCTTACTATTTCTAAATTATCCTTATTAACATAAGATAATCCAACAACAGTCGCATACTTTTCAGCTGTATTTAAATTACTCAAATAATTACTATCATAATTATTCTTTAATACATCATCCAATGTAATAACTTTTTGATTACAAAATTCACAAAATTCACGAGTTATTTCTTCACCAACTAAAGATCTTATCATTTCAGGTTGCCCAGTACTATATAATACTTTAGAAGCCATTTCCCATTTTCTAGGATCTGCATTAGGTTTTTCCCCGTTAAAATTACTCCTTAACGCTCTACCATTTGTATAAACCATAAAAGAATAAATAGAAGGATGAATTCCAGTCTCGCTAGCCCATATTAACCAATCAGAAAGTCTAGTCTTAATATAAACATGCGCGCATCTGTTAAATAAAGGTTCAACAACTTTATTAGCAGCTAAAGAATCTTTCATCTCATTACCAGCTAAAACAATTCTAGCATTATCAGGTAAAGGCCATCTATCATTAACTTCTCTATCTAAAACCAAATGATAAACCATACCCTGAATACTAGGCAATGCATTTGAAATTTCATCTAAAAATAATATATGATTTTCATCAGGTTTAGAAGAACAAATACTTTCCAATCTTTCTAACCAAGTAGGCTTCTTATCTTCCATTGTATCCCTTAAAGAATTATATACACTTCTACCATTTAACTTTTCAGGAGTAATACCAGCTAAAGATAATTTAATTAACTTAGGATCAATTTGTTTAACACGAGCACTCTTTCCTTCAGAAGACGCACCATGTAAAAACACAGGAACGCCACTATCTATGCATCCTCTTATAATCTCATCTTCACTAACACTATCCATATCAAAATCATAAGGATTTGTTAAATTCATATTTATACTGCTATCAACAACATTAGAAGAATCAACATCAGATAATTTCCTTTCAAACTCATCAATAACATCTTCATTAGTTACGTCATCAACATCTAAAACAGGTAAATTAACTGTATTTGAAGTATTAGTTAAATTATTTACATTAGAAGGAATAATATCTTTTGATAAATAATAAAACATAAAACCTCTAATTAAAGAACCAACAAAAATACCACCGTAATGTTTATGACTACAAAACTGAATACCAGATAATATTATTTTTTTTGAAATAGCCAATTGCTTATCATCATCAACTAACCATGTTATTGGTTTAACACTAATCCAATAAGGTTTTCCAAGTTCCACAGTCATACCATTAGATAAAACTTTTCCATCACCATTTGAATCTCCTATAAAACGAATATATTTATTACCATTATATTCATATTCAATATGTTTTCTAGCATTAAATCCTTTATCCATATCTTGATAATAAACCGAATCAGTTGTATATTCCTTACCTGTAGGAAGTAAATCCCCATCGTTAAACTTAATCTCCAATTCAGTAGATAAATCCTTACCTACTGCCATCTGTGGATACTCACCAAATAAAACCTCATTAACACCATTAATACCACTACTTAAATTAGAACATTCAGAGGAAATAAGATAATAAGGCAAACCTGGACGAATCCCATTAAAACGAGTATTAACATCATCTGTACCAATAAGACCATATCCATCAACTCTAAATACCCGATTATTTCCATCATAATCCTCTAACCACCAACTTCCAGTTCTATTTCTTAAAAATTTTCCGCCATTGGTATTTACATCAAAATAAATACCACCTAATAAAATTGAAAAGTCAGTTATTGCTGCTTCTACACCATGTTTTTCAAATATATCTAATCTATTATCTCCAAAAACGTTACTTTTATCAATAAATCTAAATTCGTTACTTAAATTATAAGCCATAAACCCACCTCATATTTCGTTATATACTATCACATATTATTAAAAAATACAATAAATCAATAATATAAAAGCATGTAATCTTCCTTTCTGATAATTAAATTATAAAGCAATAAAAAATATAAGTAAAATACATTATTTTTATTGTATCAATAACTAAAAGTTATGATATAATAACATCGAGGTGTACTATGAATAATATAAATCTAAATCTATTAAAATACTTCTATGAAGTAGTAAACACAGGAAACATAACAAAAACAAGTGAAAAACTATTAATATCACAACCAGCTATAACAAAAGCAATAAAAGAACTAGAAAAAGAATTAAATACAACACTACTAGAAAGAAATAAAAAAGGTGTAATTCCAACAGAAGAAGGAAAAATACTATATGAACACGCAAAAAAAATGTTTGAAGATCTTAATCAAACAATAAACATAATAGAAAACAATAATATAAAAAGTGGGCATCTATACATAGGAACAACAACTACAAACTTTATTAACCTATTAATGAATCCAATAAAAGAATTTAAAAAACTTTTTCCTAATGTACAAATACATATTGAATTTCAAAATATAAATACTCTATATGAAATGTCACGATTAGGACATCTAGATATATTAATAAAAAATGACTATGAAACAATAGAAAACTTTATAAATATTAAAACATTTAGTATAACAGATAAATTAGTAGTATCAAGAAAGCACTTTAAAGAATTAGAAGAAAAAACATACACAATAAAAGAACTATTAAACTATCCATTCGTATTGCTAACAAATCATTCAACAGGAAGAAAATTATTTGATAACTATTTAAAACAAAACAACATAGAATTTAAACCAACATATGAATTTAATAGTCATAGCATATGTCACGAATTAATAAAAGAAGGATTTGGTATAGGAATAGGAAATCCTATACATTATAAAAATAAAGACTTTATAATAATAGATACAGATTTTGAACTACCAACAAGAACATTTAATATAGGATATATAAAAACATCAAAAAACAAATACATAAATAAATTTATAAATATAATAAACAAAAAGGACTAAGAAGTCCTTTTAAAATACAATATCACCAGTAATCATTTTCTTTAAATATCTACCATATAAAGTTAATATATCAGCCTTATCAATATCCTCACTAACAGTAACATCAATATCACGATATAAATTATCATCAACATAAACAGATAACTTACCTACAGTATCACCTTTTTTTAAAGGTAACTTCATATCATACATTTCTAAATTATAGGTAGCATTCTTCTTATTATCAGTCTTCTTATTTAAAATAGTAACATTTTCCTTAGGAACGATATTAACATATTCTTTCTTACCTTTATTAATATTAATAGTATCTAATATACTCTCAGTAGATAAAAATGTTTCAGTCTCATATTGAGCAAAAGCATAATCTAGCATAGAACTAACATCACTAGTACGAGTCTTACTATCAGGTTCACCCATAACAACAGCTATTATTCTCATACCATTTCTCTTAGCAGTAGCAGTTAAACAAAAACCAGCCTCACCAGTATAACCTGTCTTTAAGCCATCTGCTCCACTATAAAATCTAACTAATTTATTAGTATTAACAAGCCAAAATTTACGATCAGTATTCTCTCTTAAATAATCCTCATAAATAGAAGTATATTCAAATAGTTTTTCATGTTTAACTAACTCTAAAGCAATCTTAGCCATATCAGCAGCACTAGAATAATGATTCGCATCATCTAAACCATGACAATTCTTAAAATTAGTATCAGTTAATCCTAATTCACTAGCTCTCTTATTCATCATATCAACAAATAGAGCTTCAGTACCAGCAATCTTTTCAGCCATCGCAACTACTGCGTCATTACCAGAAGCAACAGCTATACCTTTAAATAAATCAGAAACACTCATTTGTTCATTAGTCTCGAGTAATATTTGAGAACCACCCATACTAGAAGCATTAGAACTAACAGTTACAATATCATCCCAGTTAATAACACCCTTCTCAATATTTTCTAATATCAGTAACATACTCATCATCTTAGTCATACTAGCAGGATGTAATTTCTCATGAGAATTCTTCTCAAAAATAATTTCACCAGTACTAGCCTCTAATAATATAGCTGATTTAGCATTCTCAGCCAAATTCAATTCTTCCGCTTTAACATTAATAACAAAACAAAATAAAAAAATAGATATAATTAAACAACATAATTTCTTCATAATTCACCTCATTAAAAAATATGAAAATAAAATAAATTTATGTCGAATTAATCATTCTTATATAACAAAAAAGTGGAAAAAATTTCTACCTATAATAAACCATTAACTAAAAATTCCTCTTACTTATTTTTAGAATCATCATTTTGTCCCAGATCCAAATTACATAATGTATCCCTATAAGAATTAAAAAGACTATACCAAATATAATGATCCTGGCTTATTTTAAAATATGTATAATTTTTTATTCTATCTTTCAAATCTTTAATTTTCAAGTCAGCATCTTCCATACTTAATTCAGAACACTGAGTAACTATACGAGAAATACCACTAATTCTTTCACCTGGTGGACCAGAATGCTCAACTTTGCCTTCATATCCATTAGCACTTTTTTTACATTGAAAATTTAGTACACCGCGATCACCAGTAGATAAAAATTCATAAAGTTCTATTGCCTTATCAGGATAATATACACCGCTAACAAGATTATCTATTTTTTCTGAACTTTTCAAATCAAATACTAAACCTTCAAAAAAATTATCTTCATACAATATAATTTGACCTTCCAATACATTAGCCTCATCAGATATACAATCAGAATCAAAAATCGAGTATCCTTTTATATCATATAATTTTTCCATCAACAAAAACCTCACTTTATCTATAAATATTATAACATAATATTAATTTTTTTCTACTTTTTTAAATAATTATTACATTACAAACAATAAGAATAATGCATTTATAACTCCTTAACCCTATCAAATAAAGATTTATGAATTAAATAAAATTAACAAAAAATATTTACATAGCATAAAATATAATGTATAATTATATCTGTATTGCAGGTGTAGTACAACGGTTAGTATATGGCCTTGCCAAGGCTAGGATGCCGGTTCGATTCCGGTCACTTGCTCCATAAAAAAATTTACATCGATTAAATCGATGTTTTTTTTGCAATGACGAAATCGAACAAATAAAAATCTCACTTCATAATAACCAACATAATTATCAATAACTTTATTTAGTATACCTATATTTCCTAAATAACACTTAAATTCTTGAATTTATTCATAATATATAGAATTACTACGTCCAAATTTTAAACTAACACTTTTTTAAATAAATTTCCTTAAAATCTTAAAAAAAATCAACAAAAAAACAAATTCAAATTTGAATTTGCTATTTTAATCTTTTAATTATACATATAGGTGTCTTTAAAAATATGATTAAATCCTGCTTAAATCCAAAATTATCATAATATTCTATATCATATAATAATTTTTGTTTATGAGTTAATTTATTTCTCTTAGAAACAAATGCAAGATTAGACAATCCAGGTCTTACATAATATCTTTTTTCACTTATTTGACCACTTGGTAATTCTTCGTCAGGAATAAAAGGTCTTGGTCCAATAAAAGACATCTGACCAAATAATACATTAAATAATTGAGGTAACTCATTAAGCTTCAAATCATCAATAATACTTGATAATTTAGTATATCTTTCTTCTCTAGGCAAATCATCAACATTCATCTTCTTAGTTCTAAATTTAAACATCAAAAATTTTTTCTTATACAACCCTTCGCGATATCTTCTTTGATTAAATATAGGAAATCCTAAATTTAATAATAAAATAATCACTGTTATTAACATTAATGGTAGTGTAATAATAATTAAAATTATAGATAGAATGATATCCAATAATCTTTTCACATACCAATATGATCTATTACTTAATTTATTTTCTTTCATAATTATCAATCCTCATATAAATTATATATGATATAAAATTTAATGTAAACAAAAAATAAATTAAGTTATTCCATTTTACAAAAAAATGGTGCAAATTATCTTTATTCGCACCATAACTAAAACAAACAAAAAGAACCAATAATAAATACTGGTTTTCTTTGGTAAATATGCAATAAATTTATAAATCACGCGTTAAATATAAATTATTGTTTACATCGTTATAAGTTTTGCATACCTATAATTATCTTTTTTCTATTTACAACAAAATGGCAAGATAATGTAACATTAAATAAATATCATAAAATTATAATCTCCTTTAGCTATAACCTTTAGGTATTATTATATTAAAAATATAATTATTATTCTCGGTTATATAGTACTAAGCTATAATAATACGATGTTAACACATTAAATAATATTACTGATGTACCATCCAAAGAATAATTAAAAAATTATCCTTCGAGTTTTGTTAAATAAGAACACAACTTATAAATTAGTTATAGAATTAATCTAAAAAGAATAATTCATCTAATAAATAAGAACATTTAAGATGAATGTATATGTATAAAACATATACTCATATCCATATCTTATCTAACAAACTTATAATAACACATATCTACATTTTTTGCAATACTTTTTTCTAATTTTTCAAAAAAAATATTTTTATAAAAAATATACAATAAATATTGACATAAAAATAAAATAATAGTAAAATTATAAATGTCTTCACGAAAGACTAAATATGCGGGTGTAGTTCAATGGTAGAACTCCAGCCTTCCAAGCTGATAACGTGGGTCCGATTCCCATCACCCGCTCCATTAAGACATTAACCAAACACAATGTTTGGTTTTTTTGTACACTAAAATATAAAAAAAGATGAATAAATCATCTTTTATGTTTCTTTTGAAATGAAACAGAATCTTCTTTAGATTCAATAGGAATTATCATCTCTTCACCATTCTTATGCTTAATAAAATTCTCTATATCAGAATCCACCAAATATAATAATTCAAAAGGTAATCCAATACAACTAGAAATAACACTTCTAGTTCTATCACTTAAATTAGATTTGAAATTATTTTTTTCACCAAAAACAATTAATGTATCAATGAAAGCATCATCAAAATATGTACCATTTTTAAATTTTGCAATTTCATCCTTTTCATTAACAAAAGACCACTGTAAATTTAAAAGGCTTTCAGAATCATTTTTTAAAGTATAAAATACAGTTGGTTCTCCATACTCTTTACTTAATGCTGAATAAAGATCACTTAAAACAGCCATTTTTTCTCCAAAAGAACTATCAGAAAAATAAGCTCCTACACTAATTCTTAAAAATTCATCCTTATTAAACTTAAAATAAACTGGTACCCAATGCCCATTAAACATGTACTCTCCACTATTTCTTCTATATGAAGATAAATACTTGCAACTAATAAACTGTTGATATGTAGAACCAAAAAAATCAATTTTATCTTTAAATTTTTCCTCCAACTTACACGCTAATAAATTACAATCTAGAGCATTAGAAAATATTTCATTCATAACCTCACCCTCCTACATAATTATACAAAATATAAAATAAAAAATAAATAAAAAAAATAAAAAAAATCCCAAATGGGATTAACCTTTATAAAGTTCAACAACCTTTCTCCATAAAAGAGGTCCAACAACTCCATTAACATCAAATCCATAATCACTCTGCAACTTTCTAACAGATTTTTCAGTTAATTCATCAAAAATTCCATTAACCCTAACACCAGGAATTGTCTTATCACGACGACATATTTCATACAAAAACATTTGAAATCTTCTTACATCTTCCCCTACAGTACCACGTAATAAAAAATAATCAGGATATAAATCATTAACAAACTCTTGATACTCCAGTGGAAAAGACTTTAATATTGTTCTATATGCATTCTTCAAAACAGTCCAATCATTATAATCAAACTCTCCAGTAACAGGAAGATTATATTTTTCCTGAAAAGCCTTAACCATAGTAACAGTATTATTATTATAAATAGAATTAGTAGGAAGTCTAGGAATATCCTTATCTAAAAACGCAATCGCATCTAAAAAATAATGAATATACTCAACCTCAATACCAGTGTCACCATACTTAAGTAAATCAGTATATAAAAAAGTTGCTTCCTCCTCACTTAAACCTTCAGAATATAAATCAGATAACTTCTTAACACTATTATAAACATACTTAATCTTATACCATGTACCCTTATCAACAACACCAGTAATCGGCAAAGAAAATATCTGTTGAAACTTTTTAACTGCATCCTCGGTTTCCTTATCAAAAATACCTAAAGAACCACTAATATCAGGAATAGCAGGATAATTTTTACGAATTCGTCTTAAATCACGTTGAATAGCTAAAACAGGATTACCAGCATATCCTAAACCAACAGGACTTCCAGGATATCCCTCCTCTACATCACCAACAGGAGCATCATACTTAATAGAAATATCATTACCATAATAATACTTTAAAATATCCAAAGCACTCTTACCTTGATTAGCTAGACTAACACTTCCCCACTGAGAAAGTCCATCACAAATTGTCTTTCTACCATCACAATATCTAGTAAAATAAGGTTGAACTTGATCACCTTTAACAACATAATTATCAAAAATATCATTAACAATATCATCAATATTTTCATAAGTAGAACGATTTAAAGTATAAGTTTGATCATAAGTAGGACTAGAAGTAATATCAAAATTATATCCCTTACTTCTATACCATTCATTATAAACACGATTAAGAGCAAAACTAATAATCGCATAAATATTAGCTTCCAAACTAGCACGAGGCCATGTAGGATATAACTCAGAAGCCGCAACATTAGAAATATAATCAGTAAAAGGAATAGTAATATCCTGAGCAGCTTGATCAGGTGCTCCTAAATGAACAGTAATATTAGTAGGAACAACAGGAAAACGAACAGCCATTATAAAGTACCTCCATAACTAATATTAGGTGTCACATTAATATTCTGAACAACATAAATATCATCATAAACATTTACCTTATAAACACGATTTACTCCCTCATAAATTGTTTCAATATCATAAGTAGTAATAATTGGAGCCATCATATTATCTAAAGTTCTAGGAACAGGAAGTTGTATTCTTTCAATAACACCAGATTCATTAGTAGCACCAGAAAAAAATATAACCTTATTACCACCAATATCTTTAGAAACAACAACATTCATTCCACTAATTGGAACAGCTTGGCTTGCCGCAAAAGCTCTAATCTTTAAAAAACCCAATCCAGGATTTGCATTAATAAAACTCTTATATAACTCACTATTAACAAAATCCTTATCATCTATATTATAAGTCATAATACCTCCTATATAACTAAAGACTGACCTACACTAAGCAAATTACTACTCAAATTATTTTTTCGTTTAATAGAATCAACACTAGTATTAAACTTACGAGCTATACTATATAAAGAATCACCTGGTTGAACAACATAAGTATTACCACCAGTTCCACTAGATCCAGGAATAATTAAGCTCTGACCAATACTCAAATTAATACCATTTAAATTATTCAAACGAGTTATCTCACTAACACTTGTACCAAACTTACGAGCTATACTATATAAACTATCCCCTCTCTGAACAACATAAGTATTACTAGTACTTGGTGGATTAGAAGAACCAGAACTACCAGAATCCTGAGAAATAGGGATCAATAACTGTTGACCAATACTTAAATTATTATTAACTAAATTATTTAAACTACTAATCGCACTAACACTAGTATTATACTGCTTCGCAATATTATATAAATTATCGCCCGCCTTAACCACATAAGTAACACTAGGAACAGTTTCTTCAGGAATATCAAAATCAGGTCCAAAACACTCTAAAACTTCACCATCAGTAACCCTTAATCTAAGTACTTGACCAACACTTAAACTATTATTAGGCAAAACATTATCGCTAATAATAGTATCAACACTAACACCATTATTAGCCGCAATACTATATAAAGTATCTCCAGGTTTAACAGTATAACTTATATAATTAGGCATAGTCATCTCATCAGGTTTAAAATAATTTTCAGGAATTCTTATAACCTGACCAACACTTAAATTATTATTCTTCAAATAATTTAAATTAATAATATCTTGAACAGTAGTATTATACTTCCGAGCTATACTATATAAACTATCACCTGGTTTAACAGTATACATAAACATATTATCAGGATTAACACCACTTTTATTAGGAATCCTTAAAACAGTACCAACAGGTAAATTACTACCCTTTATCCCATTTAATTCAGCAAGTTCAGTTACAGTTACACCAAACTGATTACTTATACCATATAAAGTATCACCTGGTTTAACAGTATAAGTTTCATACATCAAATCACCTCTATTAAAAGATATGATTAAAAGTATAAATATTTACAAAATATAAATCAAACCAATTCATACTTTCTAGAAATAATCCTATCATCAGAACAATATTTAATTATATATTCATTATCTTGCTTACAAATAATTATTCCAATTGTCTTATCATGATTAACCTTTTTTAAATTTTCATCTATATAATTCATATATATCTGTATCTGACCAATATGTTCCTTCTTTAATTCAGTTACTTTTAACTCAACAACTACATAACAATTATATTCTATATTAAATAATAACAAATCAATATAATTATACCTATCACCTAATTTAATTGGATATTCATTTTTTATAAATGTAAAACCTTCACCTAACTCTCCTAAAAAAGATGGGATATCTTCAAGAATTATTTTTTGAAGAATCTTCTCAGAAATTATTTCATGGCCATCATTATCTCTAATCATTATAGGATTTTTAACAAGATCAGCTGCATCTATACTTTTCCTTTCAATTAACTTACGTTTTGTATCATCAGATAATCTTTCATACTCATTAGATTTAATCTTTTCACGAAGCTTTCTAATCGATAGTTTTTGTTCTTCAACTATTTTTATATAATAATTTACCTTATTAATATCCACATATGGCAGCAATTCAACATAATGACTATATGACAAATTTGGCGACACTGTCGCCAGTTTTTGAGCCAATATATAAAATTTTTTCATTTTATTAAGAGATGAAGTATCATATTTAACTTTCAACTCATCAGTTAATCTTTTTGAAATTTCTTTAATTATTCCTTCGCCATAATGTTTCCCAGCTTCTAACAATAACTTGCCAACATTATAATATCTTTGTAGCTCATATTTATTTTTACTATAATCCTTTATACTTTTATTAACTTCATTATTTACCAACTCTTCTTTTATCTGATTATAATAATTCATTTATTATCACCCTATAAATATCATACGACATAAATTTAAAAGTTCCTAAAAAACAACTTAAAAAAAGTTGTTTTTACTATTAAATTATAAATCCTAAATAATTATCAGGAAATCCCTCATCTATCTCATTCCACTTCATAAAAGAGTTCTTAAATCCAACGCTCTCATGAACCTTAATAGAAGAAATATTATCCTCTTCTATACCAAAAACAATCATATTAGGATTATGCTTTTTAATTTCTTCAACAATTAAATTCAAAGTCTTATATCCTAAACCTTTACCTCTATAATCCTCTTTAGTGTTATCACCCCAGTAAGCCCATACGTCATCATCATTATTCAATTTTTCAGTAAATTCATCAAGATTATCTTTCACCACCTTATTAATTTTTTATTTCAACTTGATACAACTTAGCTAAACAAATTATTGCTACAAAATGAAATTATCCATTTATATCTATATGCAAATTTAAATCTTCTTCAGTTGGTAGTTTTTCTAGTACTTCTTTAGAAACATATTTATTAAGTTCAAACGAAGATATGCCTATAGGCACATTAGTACTTTTTAATGACCACTTTGCAGTTAATCTGTCTTTATTTTTACAAAGTAATAATCCTATTGTTTGATTATCTGTTTCCTTTTTTAAAGTTTCATTTATAGCTGTAACATAAAATCCTAATTGACCTATATATTCTGGTTTAAATTCTGTTGTTTTAAGTTCAATAACAATATAATATCTTAAATCCAAATGATAAAATAATAAATCAATAAAATAATCATTATTTTCAGTACTAACTTTATACTGATTTCCAACAAACGAAAAACCTTTACCAAGTTCTACTAAAACATCTCTTATTCTTTCAATCATAGCCTTTTCTAATTCTTTTTCTTTAAAGTTTTCTTTCAGAGTAAGAAAATCAAATATATAAGGATCCTTGATTGCATTATTTGCTAAATCACTATTAATATCTGGTAATGATATTTTAAAATTATTAGAACTATTTCCAATTCTTAGATGATAATTATTTTCTATTTGAATAACCAACATATCCTTACTCCATCCATTTTTTATAGTTGCTTCAGCATAGAGTTTCCTGATTTTATTATCTTTTATTTTACTCATTAAAACTATATTATGTCTCCAAGGAAGTTGTGCAACGACACGTTGCACAAGTTCATCATCCTTATATTCAAGATAAAACTTCTTCATGTATTTTAAATTTCTAACCGAAAAACCTTCAATACTTGGAAATTCTAATTTTAATTCACACGCTACTTCATCAATAAATTTATTACCATATTTATAATTATCATTTAATATTTTACCTATTTTAAAATATAGATTAATTAAATTTTTATTCGTTTCTATTGCTACTTTAATTTGTGTTGTCTTAATTTCATTTTTAATTTCATTAACGATATTTATAAATTTCTTATCTAATTTTTCTTCTATCATATTTCTTGACCCCTTTCTAATTTTGCAGATGCGTCTGCAAAAATTATAAATATTTATTTTTGCTTACAAATATCATAGCGAGTTACTATTTTGTCACAAAGATAACCGCAATATTTAGCTAAATCAGAATCAAGCATAACCTGTTTACCCCTAATCTCATAAATCATATCTTCAATACTACTCATTTCTTTTTCCATTACTTCATTCATACTATACCTCCTTCAAAATAATAAAAAAAGAGAGATACCCCCTAAGGTATCTCCCGAATAGATATATCTTCCTTGCCTGAAAATATAAATTATCGACATAAATTGTTTGGTATTAACACCCGGCAAATTAATTAATACAACTAAATTATAACAAAGCCATCTTTTAATTTCAAGTTAATTTATAAAATTAATTAAATTTCTTTATCTTCATACAAATCTCGTCAATATCTTTTCCACTACTCTTTTTTACATTCTTAACTACATTATACTCTACAAACCCAACATTCTTATAACAATGAATCGCTCTAGCATTATGAGAAAATACTTTCAAAATTATCTCATCAAGTCCAAAATCATTAAAACCATATTCAATTACTCTCTTAAGAATTTCAGTTCCATAATGCTTATCTTGAAAAGAAGGCGTAATGCAAATACCTAGCTCAGAAACTCCATCATGAATATCCTTAAACTCAACTGTTCCAACAAACTTGTCACTATCTCTATCAATAACAGTATAAACTAAATCATTATTATCAAGTTTCATCCTAACCCATTTAACCTCATCATCATAACTAAAAACAATCGGTTCAGGAAAGATATAATCTTGAATAATTGGATCATTAACCATAACTAAATAATCATCAACATACTTAAAATCAACCTTAACAAAATCAACCCTATCAGATTTAAAAATTACATCCATAAAAATCACCCTTTCAAATAAAAATTACCCACCAAATCCAAAGAAATTATTACTTTCATATTTTCTTAAAGATCTATAAAAGAAATAAATAGAAAATATTAACCAAAACAAAGATAATGCAATTAATAATAAAACTTTATAAAAAGAAAAATTCAAAATAATCTCAAGAGGTACAGCACCTAACAATAAAGAAGGAATAATAAAAATAAATATAGCCTTCAAAACTCCAGTAAAAGCTCCACCATGATATAAAGAAGAACCAACAAACATACTATAAAGGCCATTAGAAATATTCTCTCCATCCATCAAATAAAATGAAATACTCATACAAACAAGAGAAAAAGAAAAGAAAACAACTGTAGATAAAAATGTAAAAAGAATCATTAACAAAATTCCAATTAAACTAATTTTAGTACTTAAACAAAATATAATAAAACATGTAATTCCAAATAATAAATCACCAAAGGCACTAGTAGATATACTAGAAGTAACAACCTTAACTAAAGTATTCTTAGGAGTTATTAAAAACTTATCAAAATTACCACTAGAAATATAACTAGGAATATTATATAGTCCATACAAAAACGCACAAACAATTCCATATGAAGTAGTATTAATCGCATAAATACCAAATATATCCATAGGAGCAAATCCATTTAAAACACCCACACTTTTGCCAAAATAAAGCCATAAAAATGTAAACGAAAAATTATTTAAAACCATACCAATAATAGAAATAATAAACGCACTTTTAAGCTCACGAGCATTTAAAAAATTCTTCTTGATATTAACAATAGCTAACTTTAAACTTCTCATACCTAACCTCCATTCACCATAGATTTTTCTAAAGCCTTTCTATAAAGATAAGAAAGAACGAAATAAAATATAATAATCCATACTACCTGTAATCCAATCCTATAAATAAACTCACTATTCCAAGAAGGTAATACACAACTTGTAGAAAAATTAATTGCTCCAAATGGACTTAAATAAGCCATCCACTTTAAAAAAGAAGGAAACATAGAAACAGGTAAATAACTACCACCTAATATCATGACAAACTTGTCAACAATCCAATAAATAGGTCTAACATCTTGAATAAAGAAAGCTAAAACTCCAACAATAGAATATAAAATCAAAGATAATATACCACCAAATATAAAACTAACAATAAAAGTTGGAATAAATACACCAATATTCAAAACAGGAATACCTACAAATAAACACATCAAGATGCTTCCAACAAGACTAATAACTACGAAAGAAAATAATCCTTGACCAATAGACTTACAAAAATTCAAAAACAAATAATTAATAGGTCTATTAATAAACATCTCAACATTACCACTTCTAACCTCATCCATAATATTCTTATATATCTTTCTAATATTAAAAGTCATAATACAAAAATAAATAAACATACTCCATAAACTAGAAACATAATCCGCTCCATTGATACTCCCGCCATTAATAGAAAAAACATATCCATATAAGAAGAAAACAACTAAACATCTTGATACCATATTAAAAACATCAAGAATAATATAAGTCTTATTTTGAATTTGATTTTTCATAAAAATCTTAATAATCTTAAAAGAAAATCTAAACTTCCTCATAAATACTCCTAATAACATCTTCCAAAGATTGATTCTCGATATTAACATCATCAATATTAAACTTACGAGTCAATTCTTGCAAAGCCTTTTGAGTACCAATCAAAGCAGTATCAACAAAAACAACAATCCTATCCCTAGTCTTCTCAACATAACTAATCCCATTAGAAAGTTCTGGGAACTCATCAAAATAAGTTTCAGGAGTAATAATTATATTCTTATTCTTTGCGTAAGTTGTCATCAAATCATGAGTACTTGTATCAATAATAATACGACCATGATTAATAATAACACACCTATTACAAATACTTTGAATATCCTCAGTATCATGACTAGTTAAAAAGATAGTAACACCTTCATCTTTATTAATTTTAAGTAATAAATCTCTTAATTTTTTCTTAGAAACAACATCCAAACCAATAGTAGGTTCATCCAAAAATATAATCTTAGGACTATGCATCAAAGAAACCGCAATCTCAGCCCTCATTCTTTGACCTAAAGATAACTTTCTAACAGGTTGATTAATAAAATCCTTTAAATCAAACAAATCAGATAACTCACGAATTCTTTTCTTAATATCACTATCACTCATATCATACATAAGTCCAAACATTTCCATACTATCAGTTAAAGGTAAATTAGGTAACAACTGACTTCTTTGACCAAAAACAGTACCAATTTTATAACTTAACTTATCCCTATCCTTTATAGGAGTTAAACCACAAATCTTAATATCTCCACTAGTAGGATACAAAATACCTGTAAGCATCTTAATAGTAGTACTCTTACCTGCTCCATTTGGACCAATAAAAGCAATTGTTTCACCTTCTAAAACATTAAAAGAAATATTACTAACAGCTCTAACAACCTTAGATTTACGTTTAAAAAAACCTTTTTCCTTTACGCTAAACTTATAATCCTTTTTTAAATTAGAAACCTCAATTATATTCATACACTATCACATCCTCTCATATTATAACAAAAATGATTCTATATAAAAAGATGAAAAAAAATACAGAATCACAAATAAGTGACTCCGTATTTTATTACGTGTAAGTAAAAACCCGAGATAGCTCAATATAAATATCTTATATCTCCTCACTTGTTAATAATTATACACAAATATTTTATTTTGTCAAATAAATATTAAAAAAACAAGAGCAACATATTAAAAAAACAAGAGCAACATATTAAAAAAACAAGAGCAACATAGTAACGTAGGTTTATTCTATTGAATACCTAAAAAATCTAACCCTACCCCAAGTAAAACCAAAACTAAAACAATCAATAAACTAAATAGCCAAAATAAAAACTTATTAACTTTACCATTGCTATCACATATTCCAAAACACAACCTATACTTAGAAGGATAAAATAAAGCAACACCCTTCCTATTAAATAAATCCAAAACAATATGACTTAAATGGGAAACAAAATAAGGAATAACTACATTAAACCCAAAACCATAAAATAAAATACCACTATAAATAAATAATCCTAATATAGAATGAGTAAAAGACCTATGACTAGATTTACTACCAAAATATGCAATAACAATAAATAAGCAAATACTAATTAAATAATTAAAAATATCACTACACTCTTTTATCTTGCAATATAAATCTATATCAAAAAAATACTTGATAAAAAAACTCATAACAACAATAGTAATTAAAGAAGTCATCAATCTATCAAATAACTTATCACTAGTAGAATCCTTTAAATCAACATCAGGAACTAAACCGCCCATAGTAGCACACCCACAAGTAGCAACTAAATCAAATATACTATCAGGTCTCATTAAACATAATGACACTAAATTAGCACACATTACATGAGTTTTCTTCTCCATACTATCACCATAATAATTATAACATAATAAAAAGTGAAATAAAATATTTCACTTAGAATCAATAATAATAGTAGTTGGTCCATCATTAACCAAACTAACCTTCATATCAGCTCCAAAAATACCCTTTTTAGTAGGAACAAAACCATTAAGCTTTTCACAAAATAAATCATATAACTTAATAGAATCAGATCCCTTCATAGCTTTAATATAACTAGGTCTATTTCCCTTAGAACAATCACCATACAAAGTAAACTGACTTACACATAAAATAGAACCAGATACATCTAAAACACTTAAATTCATAACACCATTGCCATCTTCAAATACTCTTAAATTAACAACCTTATTAACTAAATAATCAACGTCAGCAACAGTATCATCATCAGTAAAACCAACTAAAACCATTAGTCCTTTACCAATACTAGAAACAATTTTTCCATCAACTGAAACACTACTTTCTAAACATTTTTGTACAACAACTCTCATATAAACTCCTATTATAAATGGTGCGAGTGTCGTAGATATCTACAACTTTTTTATTAATCTTGGAGATAACTCCTCAACTCTTTTTATATCACCATTTTCGTTAACATATATTGTCTTAAAACCTAGTGATTTAGGAACATCAATGTCCAATCTTTTATCATCACCAACTATTACACATTCACTTGGTTGGTATATTCCTTGAGCCTGTCTATAAGCTAATTCATTTGGTTTTATAATACTTTCACCATAATATTCACTAAAATAATCATTGATTCCCATAGCAGTTAATCTATTTCTTTGTGATTCTTCAAAATAATTAGATAATAATACTAGTTCATATTCATTCATTGCTGCTAGCATTGATTTAATTTTTTCAGCATTTTCAGGAATTGCTTTTCTTAATTCCTGAAAGAATATTTCTAAAAAATGATTATCTAATTCACATCCTAATTTATCACCAAAAAATTTTAAGTATAGATTTCTATCATAGCTATTATATGTTTTTTCATACTCTTTAATATTTAACAAAAATTGTTTTATCTTTTCTATGTCTTCAATGCTATATTTTTTAAGTGTATTTGCTACATAAGATGAAAAATCTACGCCAGTAATCAAAGTACCATCAATATCAAATATTATTCTTTTTATCATAAAACCACCTGACATTAAATAGATGATTATATTATACTATATAAATTAATCTTTGTATATTATTTTGTTTTGACAAAATATTTAACCCCCTAGGTATTTTGACATTAATATCAAAATACTATGGTTTATTATATATAATAGAAAAAATATAGTAAAAATATTGAGTCACGAATAAATGTTTGATATAATTTTATTAGGAACATTTAATGTGAGTGTCGTCCTCCAGTCTTGAAAAAGGAAGGAGGTAGATATCGATGAAAAAAAGAGTTTATGTGATTAAACTCCTAAGATACATCTGTATCATTTTATCACTTCTTACCTTATTGGTATTAGTCATAAAAAAATAGACACTCATCTGCTTAGATAGAGTGTCCAACTCAATTAATTGAGGCGACATTCACTTGCAACTTTAAATGTTCCTCTTTTTTATTTTATGCAAGTTTTCTTGCTAAATACATAATAACATAAAAAAGAACTTTTTGCAAGTTCTCTATATATAAAGTTCGAATAGTTCGAACAGATTCGTCACTGGTGCTGAAGACAGGAATCGAACCTGCGACCTATTCATTACGAGTGAATTGCTCTACCGACTAAGCTACTTCAGCATAAAAAAATTATAACAAAAAAAGAACAAAATTACAATTGTTCTATACTAACACCAGAATAATAATGTAATAAAATATCACGATAACTGTAACCAGCCTTCGCCATACCATTCGCACCATATTGACTCATTCCAACACCATGTCCATATCCACGAGTAGTAATAATAACACCATCATCACTTTTAGTGATATCAAAATCTGCACTCCTTAACCCTAACATACTTCTAAAACTAACCCCATTAAACTCAACACCACCAACACTAATACTACTAACTCTACCACCACTTGTATAACCTAAAATATTAAATTCAGTATTAGAATCAACATTAACACCTAACTTACTAGATAAATCAAAAAAACTAAAAGTTTTACTAATAGAAAAGCTTGGATTACTATTATCATAAGTACTATCAACACTTACTAAATAAGGATAATAATTACCCCAAACATTACTAGAATCCTCTGTTCTACCATTACTAGTAGAATGATATACAGCATCAATATAACTACCATTATAAGTTAAATAAACACCCTTAGTACTATTTACAGCATTCTTTACCTTACTATAATAAGAATCAAAATTTCCACCCCACATACTAGCAAGCTCCCCATTATCCTTATAACTTTGAGTACTCTCATTATCACTTAAAACACGCCCAGAACTATTAGCCTTCAAAGCATAAGTACGAGCAATAACAGCCTGAGCTTTTAAAGCCTCTACACTAAATAAAGCTGGCATTTCAGCACTAACAACACCAGTAACATAATCCTCTAACTCTAAACTAACAACACGTCCATCACTTCTTCTAACACTAACATAAATATTATTATCAACCTCAGGTTCTGATACTTGAACAACAGGTTCTGGAATACTATTATCCACAACAGGTTCTGGAACAGTAGTACTCACAACAGGTTCAGAAACAGAAATATTATTAACTGTACCAGAAGTATTAGAACTATTAACTACAGTATCAGATTTAGTATTATCAATAACTATAGAAGGACTATCACTATTAACCACAACTTCAGATTCAGAAACACTAACCTTATCATTAGCTATAGAATTAGTCCCCTTAACATCTTCAACTTTAACAATCTCATCAGATTTAACATGATCAATTTTTTCCTCTATAGAAACATTATTATTCATAGATACTTGAGAAAAACTAGGAGTACTTAAATTAATACTACCAAATAAAATACCACCAGAAACAAGCGCAATAGTCGCACCCTTAAAAATAATATTATGGTCCCTTATAAAATTTCTAACAACATCATGAATCTTCTCTCGTTTAGCCATAAAATCAAAACTAGAAAACTCATAATTAAAATCAAAAAATAAATACATTACATCTTTTCCATTAACTTTTCTAATAGTATAACCATTAATCATAGAAATCACCAATATTAATTTTTACAAAAAAAATAAATCTATACAAAAAAAGCTAGTATATACTAACTATTTTCTACTCTTCTCTAACTTCTTTTCAATTCTTAATTGTTTAACTCTTTCTTTTTCTACAATATTATAATCTACTTGATTAGCTAAAGCATCAACTAATTTTTGATGTAATTCCTTTTCTTCAGATGTATATATACTCTCCCTTGATAGAATTTCTCTAATAGACATTGTACCTAATTCTTTATTAATTCTATAATAACCATCATAACATTCTAAATCCATAGAACCACCAGCTTTAATATATTCATTTATAAACATTCTTAAGCCTGGATCACTAGAATCATAACCATACTTCATTGGAATATCGATATTCCTATTAAACTCTTTCGCAAACAAAAATGCTCTACGAGGGCCTATTCTATTTCCTCCACGCTCAATTATTCTATACATAACACAATTTAACATTTCATCCTTTTGATACTTCCAATTTTCAAATCTTTTAATAGCTAATTTCAAATTATCATACTCAGATAAATCAACACCTTTATCTTCAAAAAATTTAACAACTTCCTTAACATGCATTCCTTCTAAATCTTCATTTTTAATATTCTTACCAAAAAAATCCAAAGATATATTTTCAGCCATCTCAACAATACCATTTTTAGTTAAATGAACATGTGCAATAAGAGAGGACTTACTTAAATAAACAAAATTATCATATACAGGCCTAAACAAATAATATCTTTCATCAGTTGGTAAAGATTGCACAAACGCACTTGTATTATAAAAATCAGCCCAATCCAAATTTCTAACATCAGATTCCTCATCAAACAAATCATTTATATAAGAATTCTTTTTAAACATTACATCATTTACATCTAATCCAACATCACCATGATTACTCAACATTTTCTTAACTTCATAATCTGGATAACGTAATTCATACCAAACAGCCATTTTTTCAATAAAATTTTTAATATTTTCAACCTCGCCTTTAGCGCCAATTTCAGTACATCCTTCTTTCGCAACATTCTCATAATACCAATCCAAAAAACATTCGACCTTATCAGATAATTCTATAGAATTTTCAAGCGTTTTACTAGCAATTTCAGCATTTATCTTTTTCTTCAATTTCAATAATTGATCCTTTATTCCCATAAAACCTCCCACTTACTCATCTACATTATACTAAATATTTATTTCTAAAACAATAAAATCTGAACAAATAAAAAAAGAATTTTAAAACCACCAAATTCGACCAATCCAAAAATAAAGTGTTCAGATATGAACACTAAAAAAAGTATTCAAAAGAATACTTTATCCCATTACTTGACCACCATTATTATGAATTACCTGACCAGTCATATAGCTAGAATCATCACACGCTAAAAACACAAAAGTAGAAGCAAGCTCATAAGGCATCGCACCACGAGCCATCGCACTATCAGAACCCAGTGACGGAATCTTCTCAGCTACCCAACAAGCAGGTTGTAATGGAGTCCAAAAGAACCCAGGCGCTATCGCATTAACGCGAATATTCTTTAAAGCCAAATTACGAGCTAAAGCACGTGTAAAACCAACAATTGCTCCCTTAGTACTAACATAATCAATTAACTGAGGATCACCATAAAATGTAGTAACACTAGATAAATTAATAATAGAAGCCCCACTACTTAAATAAGGCAAAACCTCACGAGTTAAATAAAACATACCATAAACATTAACCTTAAAAGTCCAATCTAACTGCTCATCACTAATACACTCCAAACTATCCTGTTGATACTGTACCCCTGCATTATTAACTAAAATATCAATCTTACCATACTTATCTAAAGTAGAATCAACGATAAACTTACAAAAACCATGATCAGTAATATCACCTCGAATTAAAAAACACTCACCACCTAAAGACTCAATATAATTCTTTGTATCATATGCATCCTTATCTTCATCATAATAAACAATAACTACTTTCGCACCTTCCTTAACATAAGCAATGCTACAAGCCCTACCAAGTCCACTATCACCACCAGTAATAATCGCAACTTTATCCTTTAACTTACCACTACCCTTATAATTAGGATTATCAAAAATAGGAAGTGGATCCATTAAATACTCCATACCAGGTTGATCATCCTGAGATTGTTCCGGCGCTAAAATATTATAAACAGTACTCTTTACACCAATAGGTCCATCATACTTATAATAATCATTACCAAAATTATAATCATAATCCATATTATTCACCCAAAATAATATATGAATAAATAAAAAAAAGGTTAAAAATTAAAACCTTATTTCTTAATTAATTGTTTCTGTTTCATTCTCAAAAGATATTCATCCTCAGCCATATCAGCATCACATCTTAAAAAGCATGCAGCTTGTCTGTAATCATCATAACACTCACCAATTTTTTCTTCTAACTCACAAGCCTTTGCTTCTAACTTTTCAGCTTTTTCAAACAAATACCATGCTCTTAAAGAATTAAAATTTCTCATATTTACACTATTTCTAATTATTTCTTCTAAATACTCTTTAATATATTCAGGTTTAGAAACCTCTTCTATTTTATATCCATCTGCTTTTATTTCACGAACAGATACCTCAAGTAATAATTCAAACCATGCTGCCACAATATGTCTATGACAAAATTCCATATTTGACTCATAACATAACAAAATAGAATCATCCAATTCTCTAAAAACCTTTTCAGGATCTAATTTAAATAAAACTTGATTCCAATACTCTTGAATATAAAATTTTGTATTTTCCTCAAAAGAAACTTTTCCTATATTATTCTTCCATTCTTTCCAAAAACCTCTTTTAGGAGCTAAATCTGGATAACATTTTCCATCATATCCCGCATCAACACCACGATCACCAGATATAGAATAAACTCCATATTTATCAGATTTAAAAGCATTATAACTACTTGTACTAATCATAAAAACCCTCCGTATTAAATATTAAAAATATTATACATAAAGTATAATATCAAAGTCAATAAAATTGGTGCAAGAAAAGGGATTTGAACCCTCACAGACTAATGTCCACTACCCCCTCAAAGTAGCGCGTCTACCATTCCGCCATTCTTGCATATAAGCTAATAAAAATTAGCTTAATCTTCAAACCGTTTAGAAATAATAGGTTTCAAAACTTCAATAAATAAAAATGCCATAATATTTAAAACAACAATAATTAAAACCTCACTAAATCCCAATGTAACAATATGTAACATATTACTTATAGGAGTTAAAAATATAATAAACTGAATCAAAATCAAACATAAAATTCCAATATTCATAACCTTATTACTAAATAAACCATGATTAACAATTGTTTCCTTTAGATTACGACAATTATAAGCAAAAACCATTTCCTGAACAATTAAACATAAAAATGCCATACTTTGAGCAGCAACAGTACCAAAAAACTTATAACCAATCACATAAACTATAAATATTAAAACACACTCTATTAAAGCTGAAACGCCTAAAAAACAAGTCATAAAAGGAGTAAAGAAATGGCCACTAGATTTATGAGGAGGCACTTTCATAACATTAGGGCTCTCCTTTTCAAAAGCCATACAAATAGATAAAATAGCGTCAGTAAACAAATCAATAAATAAAATTTGAATAGGAAGTAATATATTAATACCCAAAAACATCCCAATAATAACAATAAATAATTCAGCAAAATTACTAGATAACGAATATAAAATAACACCACGAATATTACTAAAAATACGTCTACCTTCCCTAACAGCCCCAACAATAGTATTAAAACAATCATCAAGTAACAATACATCCGCTACACTCTTTGTAACCTCAGTACCACCTTGACCCATGCCAATTCCAATATGAGCAAGCTTAATAGCAGGAGCATCATTTACTCCATCCCCTGTCATCGCAACAACTTTACTATTACGTTGCCAAGCCTTAACAATTCTAACCTTATCAGAAGGACTAACACGAGCATATACTCTATACTTCCTCACTAAATTAACCATGTCAGAATCAGAATACTTAGAAAGTTCCTTACCCTCAATACCCTCACTATTAGAAGAACATAAACCAATATTCTTAGAAATAGCCAAAGCAGTACTTAAACTATCACCAGTAATCATTATAGGAATAATACCAGCACTCTTACACATAGAAATACTTTCAACTACACCATCTCTTGCAGGATCAATCATACCAACCATTCCAACAAAAATAAGATTACACTCTAAATCCATATTATCATCATCAATATCAGACTCTAAAACATTTCTATAAGCAAAGCCTATAACTCTTAAAGCCTCATCAGAAAAATCCTTTTCAATAGAAGTAAATTCATCACGCTTAGCCTTATCTAATTTTAAAACCTTATCACCAACAATATAACTAGTACAACAATTTAAAATAGACTCTAAACTTCCCTTAACAAACATTCTTAGACCATCATCATAACTATTAACTGTACTCATCATCTTTCGATCAGAATCAAAAGGCACCTCAACAATACGTCTATATTTAGAAACTATAGAATTAGAATTATCAACATAATCCATCAAAGCAGTCTCAGTAGGATCACCTATAAACCTACCATCAGAATATTCAGAATCATTACATAAAACCATATTATGAGACAATAAATCACTACAAAAACCAATCTTATCATCAGAATAAACCTTAACAACTGTCATCTGATTCTTAGTAATAGTACCAGTCTTATCAGAACATATAACATCAACTGCACCTAAAGTCTCAACAGAAGACAAAGTTCTAACAAGTGCATTTTTCTTAGCCATTTCCTTAACACCCAAAGATAAAGAAATAGAAATAACAGCAGGAAGTCCTTCAGGGACAGCAGAAACCATCAAAGAAATGCACAACATTACAACATCCAAAAGATCACTCTTCAAAAATAAAATATTATAAACAAAAACAAAACCTATAATAAAAATTACAATAATAGATAAATTACGACTTATCTCACTAATTTTTAATTGTAAAGGTGTAGGAACATCCTTTTTAGACCCAACAGAAGTCGCAATATTACCAAGTTCAGTATTCATACCAGTAGAAACAACAATCGCAACAATCTTACCATTTACTAAATTACATCCAGAATAAACCATATTTACCCTATCATTTATAATAACATCATCACTTATAACATTACTATTTTTAGAAACACAAACACTCTCACCAGTTAAAATTGATTCATCAACCAAAGAACTAGTGCTTTCAATAACTCTACAATCACAAGGTATCTTATCCCCTGCCTCAAGAATAACAATATCACCAGGAACAAGTTTACAAGAATCAATCATATGAATAACATTATTCCTTTTAACCTTCACACAGCAAGTACTCATATCTCTTAAAGAATTAATAGATGCCTCAGCCTTAGACTCCTGAAAATATCCCATAAAAGCATTCAAAAACACTATAAAAACTATCAATATACTATCAGTATAAGACTCATGCATAAAATAAGAATAAAAAAAAGAAATAACAGAAACAATAAGTAACATTATAATCATTGAATCTTGAAACTGTTTTAAAAATATAGATAACTTACTTACCCTTTTTCCGTCATCAATCTTATTTAAACCATAAATATTTAACCTATTTATAGCCTCTTCTTGTGATAAACCATCAATACTAGAAGACAACTCTTCATATATTTCATTGACTGACTTTTTGTAATACATTTTCCCTCATCTTCTCACTTTCATAATCTTTAAGTAAACCCTCATATACCAAATTATAATCCATATTCAAAAAATCCATAGGATGCACAATATTAGGAATCATCGAAACATCAATACCAGATATATCAAACACATACCTAACAAACTCAGAACAATAAAAACGATTTTCATATTTAGCATATATATCAAATTTAGCCAAAAAAAGCCCCTTAACATTATACTTATACTTATCTTTATTATAAACCATATCCATAACATTAGAATAAAGTCTATCAAATTTTTCATCACTTATAGGTATTTCAATAACCATACAACTAGTATTTTTAAATCTCAAATAAGTACCTTTATTAATGCTTTCAACAACAAAAACTCCAATGAATGGATTATATGGATACTTTCTACCAAAAGAATACATTTCATGCAAACTATCGTCAAAAGATAAAGAAACATGATTATACTTCTTTCCAGTAGCAATCTTTATAGCACTAGATAACACAGATCCAGTTTGAGTTAAAACCAAATAAATACTTCTCATATACATCTACCATAAACATTATAACAAAAAAAGAAAAGAAGAACTAGTCTTCCTTAACATTCTTTACAAAATTATATGCATCACGACACATATCTTCAATACCCAAAGTAGCCTTCCAACCCAAGATATCCAAAGCCTTACTAGCATCCGCATAACAAGCATCAATATCGCCTGGACGCCTATCAACTATCTTATACTTAACGTTAATATCATTTACCTTCATAAAAGTATTAACCAAATCCAAAACACTATATCCATTTCCAGTTCCCAAATTATACTCATCAATACCCTTACTATTTAAAATATATTGAATTGCTTTAATATGACCTAAAGCCAAATCAACAACATGAATATAATCTCTTACACCAGTACCATCATGAGTATCATAATCATTACCAAATACACTTAAACACTCTAATTCCCCACAAGCAACTTTAACAATATAAGGCATTAAATTATTAGGAATATCATTAGGATTTTCACCAATCAAACCACTCTTATGAGCACCAATTGGATTAAAATATCTTAAAATCGCAATACTCCAACTATTATCAGAAACATATAAATCCCTTAAAATATCTTCAATCATTAATTTAGTAGACCCATAAGGATTAGTAGTTGATAAACCAAAATCTTCCTTTATTGGTAAACTCTTAGGTTTTCCATAAACAGTCGCACTAGAAGAAAATACTAATCTCTTACAATTAAACTCATCCATTACCTCTAACAAACTCAAAGTTGAACCAATATTATTTCTATAATACATTAATGGTTTCGCAACAGATTCACCCACTGCTTTATATCCAGCAAAATGAATAACTGCATCAATTTTATTCTCAGAAAAAATCTTTCTTAATAATTCCTTATCACAAACATCACCCTCATAAAATTTAAAATCCTTAGAAGTGATTTTCTTAATACTATCAATAACTTCTCTCTTAGAATTAGAAAAATTATCAATAACTACAACATCATACGAAGCATTTAATAACTCAACACATGTATGACTACCAATATAACCTGTTCCACCAGTAACTAAAATTTTCATAAAATAACCTCCTAAAATTTATCAATAATATCAATAATCAAATCATTGAATTTAGTATTATTTGATTTATACTTCTTTGGTTTAAATTTTTTAGAATCCTTAATCAAAGAAACTAAATCATCAACTTCACCAGTTAAAATATAACCACAATTATAAAATTCATCAATTATTTGAACCTGATGATCATTAGCATGTTCCTTATACTTAGAAAGCCTTGGAAAAGCAATAATCTTTTTACCAAGTTTTAAACCATCAAGTATAGTACCAACACCACCATGAGTAATTAAAATATCACAAGTCTCAATATTCTTTTTAAACTCATCCATAGGCATAAGATCAATAACTTCCATATTTTCAGAACTAAACTTAGTAAATCCAGATTGAACAATAACCTTATCCCTTATATTGCCAAGTGATATTTCCTTATCAATCTTTAAAAGCAATCTTTCAAAACTCTTATCATTTGTACCTAAACTAACAAAAATCAAAATATCCAACCTCCATAAACTGCTTTAGGATAAATATGCAACATACTCTCCCACTGAACAATAAAAACATCAGCAATCGGATAAACAAGTTTACCACTTACAGTTTTAGAATAAATATTCGCAAACGTTTCAATATATATAACCTTTTTCCTAAACAACTTTGCTATATAACACATAATCGCACCAGTATGAGCTCCAGTTGTAACAACAACATCAGGTCTTACTTTTAAAAACCATACTAAACCCTTAATACAATTAAAAGGAAAAATATATATATAACTAAAATGAGCTCTTGAACCATACTTAAAATAACTAATCCTAGATCCAAACTCTTTATAAAGTCCAACAGTTGATTTAGTCTTTTCAGTTATAATATATGAATCATAATTACCCATAACCTTTTTCAACTGTAACAACTCATTTAAATGTCCACCAGTACTAGATACAAATAATACCTTCTTCATAATCCACCTACTTAATTATTTTAATCCACTTATTTCTTACTTCTTCTAAAGAATATTTATTAGCCTTTTTAATAGCGTTCTGACCCATAATAAATCTTCTGCTATAATTTCCAATCAAATGGCAAATTCTTTTCGCCATTTCATCAATATCTCTATCCTTAATCAAATATCCATCCCAATTATTACTAATTATTTCACTAGCTCCTTCAGCAGAATCAAAAGCAACACAAGGAACACCATAAGAAAACGCTTCAAGTAAAACTATTCCAAATGACTCAGTTAAAGAAGTCATAACATAAATAGAAGAATCACTTAAAATTTTACCAACTTCATCTTTATCCAAAAATCCATGCATAATTATGTCATCTTCCAAACCATATTTATGAATTTTAGATAAGATTTTATGTTTCTCATCACCATCACCAATGATATTTAATTTCCAATCAGGATACATCATATGAATTAAAGCAAAAACATCAATTAAATCAACAAAACCCTTTTCTTTAGATAGTCTACCAATACTAACTAAATTTTTACTTTTCAAATCAGACTTAATATCTGTTTTAGAAACAAGATTTGGAATATAAACACATTTAGGAACAACCTTATCTTTATAATAATTAGCTAAATCATGAGAAACCAAAACAAAATAATCTAACTTACTACAGCTATCAATAATTTTTTTAGCATACCTCTCATTTCCATGATGATGATTATGTTCCCATCCTATTTTTAAAACTCCATCCTTTGCATATTCACCTAACCATTTATTATGAATATCCCTAGTAGAAATAATAACATCACTATCGCAATTCTTAATATAATCAATCATTAATTCTTTTTTCATCTTAAGAATTTTAATACTTTTAATACCTTCCTTAAAAGCACTAATTAATTTAAACCTTTTCAAACAAGTTTTAAACTCTTGTTTATTAGGTTTTATTTCAGTTAAATATCTAACAGTAACTTTTCTATCCAATCTATTAACAGGTTTATCATAAACCTTATAAGTTGAAACAACTTCAACGATATAATCATCAACTAAACTATTTGCCAAATCAGATATAGCCCTTTCAATTCCTCCATATCCAAGATGTAAAGCTAAAATCGTAACTCTTTTCATTAAAACCCTTAAAGGGTACTCACCTCTTTCTTATTCTTAATACCCCCTATTACAATTATAAATTAATTAAAAAAAATAGTAAAGAAAAAGAATGTTAAAATTGACATTCTCCATCTTGACTTAATAAATTAAAACTATTAATTCCATTAATCTTGCTTATACTATTAAATAAATCCTTAGAATCCTTACAATGCAATTCATAAACAATATCAGTATTACCCTTAGTAACATTTCTTGATTTAATCTTATACTTAACATTATTTTCAGCAAACAAATTCTCAATCTTATCAGTAACACTGTTATTACTTGTATTAACAACTAACAAATAAGGAATCTTATTAGCAGGAATTAAATCAAATAACAATAATCCAATAGTTAAAATAAGAGACATAACAAAAACTAAAGAATAAACACCAGCGCCAATAATAATACCATTACTTATAGACCAGAATAAGAATAACAAATCTCTTGGTTCCTTAATAGCAGTTCTAAATCTAACAATAGATAAAGCACCAACCATACCTAAAGAAACAACAATATTTGCTTGCATAGAAAGAACCACACCAGCAGTAATTATACTAATTAAAGACATTGTAATATTAAAATTTCTAGAATAAATAGTATTCTTACTTGTAAACTTATATACATAAAATACAACAAGAGAAAAAATCAAAGCAAATACTAAAGTAACAATAACCATTTGAATACTTACAGTACCTGTAAAATTCTCTAAAAAATTCTTCTTAAAAATATCTGAAAAACTCATAAACAACCTCCAACATAATTTTTAATAGCTAATCTCCCATTCCCATACTTTGAATAAGAAACGCGCTCTAAATTCAACTGTAAACCATACCTTATAAAATCAGGAATAAATTCATTATATTTAACCTCAAGAATTGATTTACCCGCTTCCATCAAAGGAATTCTTAATATATCAGGATCAAAAAAATTCAAAATATCATAACTACAAGAAATATTATAATCGATAGTTATTCTAACCATACCTGCGTCATAAACATAAGGAATTCTATCATAATCTATAATAACCTTAGGTTTTAACCCACGAGTCAAAATCATCAAATAAAACTCATTTAAAACCTTAGGATTAGATTTATTAATACTAATATTTCTATTATTAATAATATCAAGCACTTGCTCCTTAGTTAGTTCACAACTAACCTTTTTATTCATATTATTAATCTTATATTTTTTTTCCAAAACAATGTAATCAGAATTATAATTATAAAATCTAATTCTATATTTATACCTCTTACTAATACCATTTATAACTTGTTTAAAACTAGTATCACAATAATCATCAAAATATAAACTTCTTATACTGTAATTCTTCTTACCGTCCAATATTGGATCTAACTTCATAATAGGAGATAATCTTTTTTTCAACTGTTCAATATAAAAATCATTTATAAAATATTTTTTTTCATATCTAAACATAATTACCTCCTAACAATACAATATTATATCACAGAAAAAAAACATATTAAACAAAAACTTCTAAATAAATAGAAGTTTTAACTAAAATATTCATCCAAAAATTGAATTCTTCGACTAGCCCATTCTCTTATTGCTTCAATCTCATTTTCAACATCATATTCATACCAAAGTTCACTATCACGTGAAGCAGCACCACTATTAACTAATAATTCTTTGTAAGAATCAAGATAACTATTAATAGTATCCATTGTAATAACATTACGACGTAATTCCCAATATCTATCTTTAAATTTTTCAATAGTCTTTGTATCCATTCGATTTATTATATTTTGATCAAGCCACTCTTTATTAAAATCTTTATCATACTCAAATGAACTATGTAAAAAAGTATTTAAATTCCAATATAATCCCCAGGTTAAATCCATATCCCAAGGCGTAATCAAAATCTTATCATCAACACCACAAATAGAATAATATTGATTAGAACTGACATTATCTTCTCCACTAATTAAAGCAACAAACAATTTATAATTAATAAAATTATCAATATTATAAATTCTAGAAGCAAGACCATAATTAGAATTTGACGAATAATAAACAAACATATTATCTATAAAATTATCTAAAATTTCTTTATTATTTTTCTTTATTTCAAAATTTAAAATTTCATCATCAACAATATGAGGATTAGATAAAAATTTATTAATTTTATCATCAAGTAAGTGAGATGTTGCCTTCAAAAGTAAACCATCGTCTAAACAAGAATATACACTTCTATCAACTTTTTCCTTAAGAACATATAAACCCATATATTCATTATCAATAAACAATTCTACAAATTCACTATGCAAATCATTATTGATCGATTGATTATCATTAAATAAATTCCAAATATCACTAGAAAGTTTATTTCTAATTTTAGATGCATCAGTATATAACGCATCTAAAACCCAAACCCTGTCCTTAGAAACATCATTAAAACCAAATTGTTTTTTCAAATCCAACTTATAAGATTTCTTATCAAAAAAAGTACTTGATGCACCACGAACCGACATACTACCTAACGAAGAAAAAGATTTAACAGAAGAATCACGATTAAAATTAGTAATCTGAACACCAATATAATTAAAATAATCAGTTTCATCAAAATCGCTAAGATTAAATTGAGATAAACTATTCAAATTTGAATAAGGCTTTATAATATCCATATCATAAATATTTACAATAGGAACAGTATCAATATATAGACTTATTAAATCATAATAGCTATCATCATAAACAATAATCTTATATAAATTATCATCAGAATCATAAATTCTATATGAGACATCGTAATCAGAAACAAAAGTAAAACTATTAGGAATGCTATTATTAGAATAATAAAATAAACTGTTTTTTTTATCATAAGGACATATAAATCCATCAATACTCAAATTATATACAAGATTTTTATTTAAACTATGAGTATTTACAATTTTTTCAAAATCAAATTTATTACCTTTAATAAAGAAAAAAATAAGACATAATAAAAACAAAAATAAAAATGATAAAATAATAAATTTTAATTTTTTCAAAATACATCACCACAAAATCAATATATATTATAACATAATACACTAAAAAAAAACAATAATTTATAAATACTTATAAATCATTGAAATAAAATTATTCTGAATATTTATCAATTAGAGATTGATAAACATCAATATATTGAGAAGATATAGTATCACCACTAAAATCTTTCTTCTCTTTAAACACAAAAGTTTTCTTTTTTAAAATAATATCAATCAAAATAGAAGCCAAATCTGAAGAATCCATATTTTTAAATTCAGCTACTTCACCGAATGTAACTTCAGGTAATGATCCAGCGCTACTATGAATTAATTTTTTAGAAGCCTCACAAGCTTCAATTGCTGATAATCCAAACCCTTCCGTTATAGATGGAACAACAATATAATCAGCACACATACGATAATTTTCCAAATCAATACGTTCAACTGAATTTTTAACAATTACATATTTATTGAGTTTCCTTGAATTAACAATATTAATAAATCGTTCTCTCTCAGAATGAGGTTCAGAAGCCATTATAAAACAAAATCTTATTTTTTCTAATTGTTCTTCAGACAAACAGTCAATTGTTTTTATAATAGCATCTAAATAAATAAAAATTCCTTTTGTTTTTCCAGGTCTTCCATAATTCAAAAAGACAATATTGCCATCACTAACTCCAAAAAAATTATTAAACTTATCTTTATCAATTTCAAATTTATTATTAGTATTATCAGAAATCCAATAAATACATTTACTTTTTGCTTTTTTATTACATTTATCAAGATCTTTTTTTGTAGCCATCGATGAAGCAATAAAAATATCACAAAAATGATTAACAATATACTTCTCGTACATTTTAAGCATGAACGCTTTTAACTTATTATTTTCCACCCAATACCATCTATTACCTAAAACCTCATAAACATCACACACATGTGGCTTATGAAACTTTTGACATAGTTTACTAACAACTGGAACAGGACTATAAACAGCAGAATTAACAATATCAGCCCATTCAATATGTTCTATTAAATCACGTTTTCTTAAAATTGGATGTCCCATAAATTGATTCCAATTATAATAATATATATCAATACCATTATAGATAACATGGCCATCTTTTCCATCATTAGAACATGTAATAACCCTGACATTAATACCTTTTTTTAAAAGATTTAAAATTAAATCCATAAAGGCTTGCTCTGCTCCACCTACATAGGGATAAAAATGAGATAATACATAACAAACTTTCATAAAAAAACACTACCTCTTACCAAAAAACATTACAACAATTCCTATAATTATAATAATAATCCCTATTAATGACATCTTACTAATAGATTCATGTAACACAAAATAACCAACAAGTAAAATAATTATTTGTACAATACCTGTTATAAGTGGAACCATAGTAGATAAATCATATTTTACAACCAATTTTTGCCATAAAAGAAAACTAACTAAGTATAAACAAAAACCAACAAATGTTTTCCATCCCATTGATAAAGCAAAACCATCCTTCAAAGATAATTTTAAAGAATCTCCACCTAATTTCATAAAAGTTATTCCACCAGTCGAGAACAATATATATATAACCGATAACAAATACTTCATAATTAAAAATCACCTTTCTGTTTAGATTTTAAAATCGAAATTTCCTGAATTAACAAAGTAGTCTTCTTTTTTTGCCCTGCAATCATTATGGATAATGCCATGTTAAATAATATCAATAAACCAATTATTAAACCGATTATTAAATTTGACATTACCTCAAAACCTAGATGTGAAGCTATAAATGAAAAAACAAATGGGAAAAGACCAACAAACATGATAATTAAAGCAAAGGCATACCATAATAAAGAATATTTTTCAGGAATTCTGCCCCTTTTTAAATAATGTGTAGTCAAAATAATCAAAAATAAAGAAACACAAATTAAAGTAATTATCAAATTTAACGACATCTCTTATACCTCCTTATCTTAACTGCTAATAATGCCAAACAAACATTCAACATATAATACACACTTTTCCACGCACGTATAGAAGAAACACCACCTACGCGTTCATTCATTTCAACAGAAACCTCATCCACTTTATATTTCTTTCTTAATATTTCAGCAGTTGTAATAGGTTCAGGATATTCACTTGGATAGGATAAAGAAAAATCATAAATAATTTCCTTTGAACAAGCTCTAAATCCAGATGTAGTATCATATATCTTCCTACCAGTCGCAAATTTCATAAAAGATGAAATAACTCTAATACCAAATCTTCTCATAAAAGACGATTTAAATGTATCAATATTTTCAACAAATCTCGATCCAATAACCATATCTACACTACCATTAATTATGGGATCAATAATCTTTTTAACATATCTTACATCATGTTGACCATCACCGTCAAATTGAACCGCAACATCATAATTATTATAATATGCATATTTATAACCCGTTTGAACAGCACCACCAATACCTAAATTATGAATTAAGCTTATATGCGGAATATTATTATCTACAAGAATTTTTTCAGTATCATCACGTGATGCATCATTTATTACAATAACATCATATTTTATTTTACTATTCTTATTGTACTTAACAACAGAATTGTATGTTTTCAAAATATTTTCTTCTTCATTATAAGCAGGAATAATTAACAAAACCTTATACATACAATCACCTCTAACACCAAAACCTTAATACAATTAAAATACAATATAAAATCAAAAACATAAGAGAAAAATATAAATAATAATTACAAATAAAATCATTAATTTTTTTAAATTTTAAAGAAATATGATTTTCTAAAATCAACAAAGGAGTAAAAACAATGATTGGGATAAAATATCTTCCCTGAACACCTTCAATTATTTCATTTCCAACTGGAGTCCATATCAAATATAAAGCAGTATAAATTAAACATATAATGCAAAATAAAATTAAAAAGCAAAATATTTTGAATTTAAAATCAAATTTACTCTTTTCATTTGAAGAATCGAACAAAAATAAAATAATTAAATAAACAAACATAACAAAATATATAAACCCAGGGAAATGAGTATCCAAATTACCAAATCCACCTAATATCCAAGATAATTGTATACCAAATTTATCATACATGCTATTAAACAAAATTTTAATATACCTAAATGGATTTGATAATATAAAACTAATCTGACCATTTATAGCATCTTCGCCAGAAACAGTATTAATATAATTTGGAATATTAAAAATAAAATATAACGCAATAATTCCAACAAAAATAATCAGTATTTTAACAATCTTATCTTTTTTATCTTTAAATCTATCCAAAGGAATAAATAGTAATAATAACAATAATAATATATAGGCATATTTTATAAAAAATAATAAAAATCCAAAAATAATAAATAAAATAACATATTTATAATCAAATTTCTGTTTTTGATAAAAAAAGGATAAAATATTAGAAAAAACAAAACAAGAAGATCCAATTATCAATCCATCATATGAACAAGAAGCAGATAACATAATACTCATAGGAAGTAGACCTATAGTAAACATTGTCTTCTTTAATATAGGTGTTTTCTTGATAGAAAAATACATCAATCCAACATATAAAATTAAATTAAAAAGTCGCGCAAAATATAAAGAATATAAATAAGTAGTTGATTGATGAAATACAAAATGTTTAAATATTTTTGAAACAACAATACCCACACTAGAAAAAATATACGCTATAAACGAAGTTTCAATAGTAGAGAAAAATTTATGAGTAGTTGCAGTAGGAAGTTTAGGTAATTCCTGTTGAAAATACATTTCAGAATAACTATACTTATTAGAAATATTACCATTAAGTTTATCATATTCTTCAACGTATTTTGACAATTCATCTTCTATATATAAACCTTTTTTATCGTCCTTAATAGAATAATATAATTGTCCTTTAGAAATAGAATAAGCGCGTTGAAAATGGCTTGATTCATCAGGAGTCTGAAAAGGAGGAATAATTAAAATTGATATTAAGCCAAACATCAATGAAACCAATAAAAATATATCTTCAATTTTTTTCTTCATTATTCTGCCTCCTCATATAAAGATAAAATATCATTTTCAATTTTATCCCATTCATATCTTTTAGCAGTTTCAATTCCACCCTTAATTAATTTGTCTCTTAACTTTTTATTATTAACTAAAGATTCAATTTTAGAAACAGCATCATCTATATTACCCTGAGTGTAAAGTAAACAATTCTCACCATCAGAAAGATATTCACTATTACCATCATTTGGAACAACAACAACCAAACCACCTGTGGCCATCATCTCAAGTGGAGGATATGAAAAACTCTCCAAAATACTTGTTTTAATTAAAATATCATTTTCTCTATATATTTTGCCAACCTCACTATGTGGAACCTTATGATAAAAATTATCTACATAATACCAACTTTTAGGTTCTTTCTCATAAGATAAATAATTAATTTCATATTTAGTTTTATCCAATTTTTCAACAATTTTAAAGCTCTCATCAACATTTTTATAATGATCTTTACAATTTCCCTCAATTAATATTTTAATTTTTCCGCTAAAATCTCTTTCAGCAACTTCAAATATAGATAAATCTATACCATTTGGAGCATATTTTACATTATTATTAAAATCATTTTTTAGCCATTTTTCGCACCATCTAGAAATAGTTATATAACCAATTCCAATTTGATTATTATAAGTTGCAGTAGCCATCAAACGTTCAAACTGCCCTGGTAAATAAAAACCTCTCTCCATATTCTGAACCAAATATTTTTTGTGATAACAGTTCCAGTATTTTTTTACAAAATCTAAAGTTAGCCACATTGTGGCAACCATAACATCAACTCTAGCGCAAAAATTAGTTTTATACTCAGGAATAACATTTAAATATTCATTACCTTCACTAACCTTCGATACATCTCTAGTCTCATAATTTAAATTAATCATTGAAACATCGTAACCATGATTTTTTAAAATTAAACCATGTTTTATTGCCACCATTATTCCACCACTTACATTAGTAGAAGGTAAAACAAAACAAACATTCTTTCTTAATTTACTTAAAATAAAATCAGCTACACCTTTACCAGTTAATGTAGTAACATGTTTGTCCATAACCTCATTATAAGCATTCAAACCAATTTCATTTCTAAATTTCTTATTTTCAATCAATAAAGACAAATACTTGTCCCAATCATTAGAATTATCACATAATAATCCTGTTTTTTCATTAACTATTTGACTTTTAAAAGCACCTACATTTGAGGCTATTGTAGGAATTTTAACAAGAGCTGCTTCTGTCCACTTATTCTCAGATTTAGCTTCGTTAAAAATTGTATCTTCTAATGGAGCTAAATTAATATCAATAGATCTTATAAGTTTAGGAAGATCTTGCCAATCCATAAATGGTGCTGTTATAACTTTATCCTTTACCTCCAACATCTCTTCAGGTAAATCTAACAAGCCAACTATTTCAAGATAAACATTATCATATTTTTTTAAAACAGAAATAATACTAGGCATAATAAGCTTAAAATCATCATTGTGGGTAATACTTCCAGATAAATATCCAATAATAACTTTGCTATCGTCTTTTATAACATTATTCAATGCATCTTGAGAATATTTTACCATTTCCTCGCTTGCAACATTTCTATTAACAAACACTTCCTTCAAATGTTTACCCATTTCAATTTGTAATCTCTCAGTAGAAGCAATACCATATTCACATAAATCAAGAGTTTTACCCATTCTTACAACGCCATCGTTATAAAGTTCACGTTCTTCTTGAGACATATTATCAAGAAATTTTATCATGTTAGTATGTTCTAAATCAAAAACCAAATCATCAATATCATAAAAAATCGTTTTATTATTTTCTTTTGCAAGATTAATAAAATTCTCCACAGTTGGAGTTACAGGACACCTATAAAAAACAAATGCCCTATAAAATCTAACCAAATCCATATTCAAGTTTTCATAATATACACTATCGCAACTTACACCATATGACTCCAATTGCTCAATTTGATGAGTTACTCTATATCTTTGAGGATGAGGTAAACAACATCCATTAATAAATAAAACATCTTTAAAAGATTTATCAAATTTACTATTTTTAGCAATTTTTCTAAGTCTTATATAATTTTTTCCTTTTATAATTGTTTTACCTAATCCTTCATTTTTAAGAGAATAAACAACCTTCTTTGAGAAGTTTTTTAATTTACTTATTTTCATAAATTATTCCTCCATATATTTTCCCTTTATACCATTTTTATAATCCTTCAATCCTTTTAAATACATCTTAAGTTTTTTTATTTTATGTCTTTCAAACAATAAAACACCAATCATATTATGTCTTTGACTAATTAGAGAATAACAATACTCAGGATTAAAATCTTTATACATATCAAAAATATAGTGATAATTCCTCATAATATAATATCTACGAATTGCAGAATGATTAGTACATAAAAATAATCTTCTCCCTACTTTTTTATAAAATAAATCACCCAGATTATGTTCAACACACACAGAATTATTTCTTAGAATATAATAACCGTGAGATATAACATTTAAACAGTATTCTATATCAATGCCATCAATAAATAACCAATCTTTAAAACCTCCCAATTCCTTCCATATTTTTAAATTTAAAATATTCGCACTAGTCATAACATCATCCGGTAAATCATATTTTTTTAAAGGCTTTGAAAGTTTTAATTTAGTAGCATGCCAAGGTGTTAAAATAGCTATTTTAGACATGTCAATATTTTCTAAATCTTCCTTCAAAATCTTCAAAGTACCAGAATTAAAAGATGTATCCTGGTCCATAGTTAATAAATAATCAAATCCATCAGAAATTGCCTTTTTAGCTCCTATATTTAAAGCAGTAGCAACACCTACATTATCATTATCAAAGTGATATTCAATTTTTTTATTAACAGGAATTCTATCAATATTGCTTTTTCCTTCAGTATTATCAATAATATAAAGTTTATCAATATCATTAATATATGTATCTATATTACTAATATCCTGATCAGTTGGATTATATAAAGTTACAATAGCAGCCAATTTTATTTTTTTCACTATATTAAACCTCCTCAGCGAAGCCTTTCTCAAGTTTCTTAAATATAACAATTCCCAACATAAGAATTATTAAACTAATCAAAAACATAATACCTAACCACTTTAAATCAGGTAATTGTTTAAAAAATAATATATCCCTATATCCATCAATAATTTGAGTCATTGGATTCAAATTCAAAATCCATCTTATTTTCTCAGGAAATAAACTAGATGAATATAAAACAGGAGTACCATAAAATAACATTTGAACCATAAAATTAATAATATACTCAGCATCCCTAATATAAACATCAATTGCACTTGTAATCAATACAATGCCTAAACACAAAATATATTGAATTAATATTACAAAAGGTAACAAAAGTAGATAGTAACTAAAACCAATTCCACTAAAAATCAAAAATATAAAAATAATTAAACAAGATATCAAAAAGTTCACTAACGCACTAGTTACAACAGATATTGGAAGAATTTCTCGTGGAAAATAAACTTTCTTAATAATACCTCCATTTATTAAAACAGTATTAGTTCCTTGACAAACACATGCAGTAAAAAAAGTCCATGGAATAATACCTGTTATCAAAAATGTTACATAATGATCCTGACTGTTCTTCAAAATAAAAGGAAAAACAATTGCATATACTAAAGTCATAAGAAGAGGATTAACAAAACTCCACAAAACACCTAAAAAAGATCCTTTATATTTTCCCCTTATCTCTTTTTTTACATTGCTCTTCAAAAGTTCTCTATAATTATATATTTCTTTAATCATATATCCTCCTAACCGCATACCTCAAGATATTTCTCAATAACCTCTTTTGTATTTCCATCAATTCTTACTTTTCCATCATATATCCAAATAGCTCTATCGCACAATTTTGAAACAGCATCCAAACTATGACTTACAATAACAATCGTCTTTCCACTATTTTTTAAATCCTCTAACTTAGCAAAACACTTTTCTTGGAAATGTTGATCACCAACAGCCAAAATTTCATCAATCAATAGTATTTCAGCGTCAACATTAATCGCAACAGAAAAAGCAAGTCTCATATACATTCCAGATGAATAAGTTCTAACAGGAGTATCTATAAATTCCTCCAACTCAGAAAATTTAATAATATCATCAATTCTGCTATCAATTTCAGAAGCAGTTAAACCAAATATAGAAGCATTAAAATAAATATTCTCTCTACCAGTAAAATCAGGATGAAATCCTGCACCTAATTCTAATAAAGAAGTAAGTTTTCCATTAGTTTTAATTGTACCTTTAGTAGGATAAATAATTTTTGTCATTAACTTCAATAATGTACTCTTCCCACTTCCATTTGTACCAATTAAAGCAACAGACTCACCTTTCTTAATAGTTATATTAATATTCTTTAAAATAGAGCGATATTCTCTCTTCGTATTCTTCCAAAAAACCAATCTTTCCTTTAAAGTATAAGGCTTATCATAAACCAACTTAAAATCCTTATACATATCCTTAACAATAATAGCATTATTACTTTTAGCCATAAGACCACCTTACCTACTACTAAATTATACCATATTTATAAATTAAAAAAAAGAAAAATAAGCTAATTAGCCTATTTTACATTGTTTTTTTTATAAGATTTTTTATATTCTCCACTCTTAATATTTTCAATCCATTCTTTATTATTTAAATACCATTCCACAGTTTCCTTTATTCCTTCTTCAAAAGTATAAGTTCTATCCCATCCTAATTCATCTTCAACCTTTGTAGAATCAATCGCATATCTTAAATCATGTCCAGGTCTATCACTAACAAAAGAAATTAAATCAAGAGACTTACCCATTTGCGATAAAATAGTTTTAACTACTTCTAAATTAGTTCTTTCTGAATGGCCCCCAAGATTATAAACCTCACCAACACGACCATTTCTTACAATTAAATCAACACCAATGTTATGATCAATTACATGAATCCAATCCCTAACATTTTCACCTTTTCCAAATACAGGAATTTGTTCATTATTTAACGCCTTACTAATAACAACAGGTATTAATTTTTCAGGGAATTGATATGGTCCATAATTATTAGAACATCTACTTATTGTTACAGGAAGACCATAAGTTCTATAATAAGCCATTACTAACAAATCAGCACCAGCCTTACTAGAAGAATATGGACTTGAAGTATGAAGCGGCGTATTCTCGGTAAATAATAAATCTTTTCTATCAAGAGGTAAATCTCCATAAACTTCATCTGTAGAAACTTGATGATATCTTTTAATATCATGTTTTCTTGAAGCATCTAAAAGAACTCTTGTTCCTTGAATATTCGTCTCAACAAAAATTCCAGGATTTTTAATTGAATTATCAACATGACTTTCCGCAGCAAAATTAATAACAACATCAAAATTTTCTTCATCAAATAATTTATTTATAAATGTTTCATCAGTAATATCACCATAAATAAATTTATAATTCTCTTTATTTTCTAAATCTTTAATATTATTGTAATTACCCGCATAAGTTAAAGCATCTAAACATACAAAATAATCATTAGGATACTTATTAACAACATAATGCATATAATTACTACCTATAAATCCAGCACCACCAGTAACTAAATATTTCACAAAAATAACCTACTTTCTAAAACTTTTCTTTAATTCCTTACAATATCTATCAGTTGCATCTTTCCAATCAGGCAATTTTTCAAAACCAGCATCAACTAATTTAGATTTATCTAATTTAGAATTTCTAGGACGATATGCAATTTTACTCATATCTTTTCCAGCATAATAATCCTCAGTTGAAACAAAATTAATCTTTGTATTTTTTCCATTGCTTTTCATAATATAATCAGCAAACTCAGCCCAAGAACAATATCCATCATTATTAACATGATAAGTTCCATATTTATCAGTTTGAGCCATTTCAACTAAAAGCTTAGATAAATCAACAGTATATGTTGGACTACCAATTTGATCATTAACAACATTTAATTGATCATACTTTTCAGACAATTTTAACATCGTTTTAATGAAATTATTACCATTAATACCAAATACCCATGAAATACGAGTAATAAAATGATTTGGATTACGTCTAGCTTCCTCCTCGCCTAAATACTTAGTCATGCCATAAACACTCTTTGGATTAGGAATATCTGTTTCATTATAGATTCCATCTTTAGTACCATCAAAAACATAATCAGTTGAAATATACACTAATTTTGCACCAACCTCAATTGAAGCATCAGTCATATTCTTAGTACCAATAACATTAACATCACGAACTACGTCTTCCATTTCCTCAGCTTTATCAACAGCAGTCCATGCAGCACAATGAAATATTACATCTGGATTATAATTTTTAACAACATCCATTACTTGTTGTCTATTAGTAATATCCATTTCATCTTTATCAATTGCTAAAATATTTGTCTCTCCACGTTCAACTAATTCACGTGCTATATCATAACCTAATTGACCTTTATAACCAGTTATTAAATACTTTTTCTCACGTCTTAAGAATTCAACATCAGATTCAGCTAAAGTATTTCTCACTTGATCCTTACCTGATAAAACTGGTTCAGTAATACCATATTCTTTAAAAATACCTTCCCAATCAATTTCTAAAGCAGGATCATTCCATAAAATACCGCCTTCCATTCTAGGCATATACTTATTATCAACATAATACTCAAATAAAGTATCATCTGTTAATGAAATAAATCCATGAGCAAATCCTCTTGGAACAAATAACATTCTTCCATTTTCTGGAGTTAACTCAACAGCAACGTGCTTTCCATATGTAGAAGAATCCTTTCGCATATCAACTACAACATCGATAACACCACCTTTATGACATCTAACAACCTTAGCTTGACAATAAGGATCCTTTTGAAAATGTAATCCCCTAACAATACCTTTACCACTCTTAGAATTACTTACTTGATAAATACCTTTAAATCCTAATTCTTCAAGTTGTTCCTTAGTAACACTTTCAAAGTAACCTCTCTCATCACCAAATCTTTTTGGTTCTAAAATGTAACAATCATTTAATTCAGTTTTAATTTTTTCCATATACCCTCCTAAAATATACTTAACCTTTTTACCTTTTCTCTATCTTCTTTTTTTTTTGAGATAATTCAAGCAAATATTGTCCATAAGAATTCTTACTCATTAAATTACCAGCAGAAATTAATGTTTCCTCAGAAATCCAACCATTATTATAGGCAATAGCTTCTGGACAACATATAACAATATCTTTATTTTTTTCAATAGTTCTAATCATATTTGAAGCGTCCAACAAAGAACTAAAAGTACCTGTATCAAACCAAGTATATCCTTCACCTAGTATGCTTGATTTTAACTTACCTGTTTGTAAATAAAAATCATTCAAAGAAGTAATCTCTAATTCGCCTCTACTAGATGGTTTAATAGTTTTAGCAATATCAGATACACCAGTTGGATAAAAATACAAACCTGTTATTGCATAATCAGACTTAGGAAATTTTGGTTTTTCTTCAACACTTAGAACATTATTAAATTCATCTATTTCCATAATTCCAAATCGTTCAGGATCTTTAACCTTATAACCAAATATAGTTGCAAATCCATTTTGAGAATTCTCAATTGCATTTTGCAATTCTTTTTCTAATCCATTTCCATAATAAATATTATCACCTAAAATCATAGCACATGGATTTCCATCAATAAATTCTTCACCTAATATAAAAGCTTGTGCTAAACCATCAGGACTAGGCTGAACAATATATTCTAGATTAATTCCAAATTGGCTTCCATCTTTCAAAAGTCTCTTAAAATTCTTTTGATCTTCTGGAGTAGTGATTATTAAGATATCCTTAATACCTGCTTGCATTAAAACAGATAAAGGATAATAAATCATTGGTTTGTCATAAACAGGAACTAATTGTTTACTTGTTCCTTCTGTTATAGGATATAATCTTGTCCCAGTACCACCAGCCAAAATAATACCTTTAACATTATGATCAGAAACACTGTTTCCTACATATTTGTTTAATTCAACATTATATAGTTTTTCTAATTTTATTAATTCATCAGCACTAATTTTTCTATTTCCTTGTTCAATACGAACAATAGCATTTCTACCAATATTCAATGCATTAGCAACATCTTCTTGTGTTAAATTTTTGCTTTCTCTTATATTTTTGAGCAATTTTCCAACATTTACATCATCCATTTAATTCCTCCCATTAGTATAATAGCAAAAAATGTTGCAAAAAGCAACATTTTTAAACATTTTTTTTATTTTTCGAAAACAACACAACAATATAAAGTAATCCTAGCATTATCAAATATGTTATATTCAAAAATAACATACCAAAAAAAGAATAACGTGAATAATTTTTATGAAAATACCTTTGACTCTTTTTTAGTTCTTTAAATTTTCTAACTCTATTCATACTATTATCAATAGTAACGGAATGATTATGAATAACATTTACATCATTTACTATTAAAGCAACATAACCTGCATTTCTTAATTTAACACCTATAACATTTTCTTCATAATATAAAAACATATTTTCATCAAAAAAATCAACTTTATTTAAAGCATCACTTTTAATTATAAAAAAACAGCCAGAAACAGTATCAACAATAGAGGTTTCATTTTCATAATAATTTTCTTTATAAAAAAGAAATTTCTTTCTAAAATATCTATGAAAATATGGAATATTTAATAGAGAATCAACCCAAACAGAAGGAATTTTCCAACCCCTATTTACACCACCATTTTCCAAAACATTAGGTCCAACAAGAGCAACATCATCCTTTAAAAAATTCAACATTTTAGAAATATCATCACTGCTATTAATTATAATATCTGTATTACTAACAATAATATTATCAACATTATAATTAGAAATTAAATACTTTGATCCCAAATTAATACCAGAACCATACCCTTTATTAGAATCATTTTTAATTAAAGCAACTTTATCACTACATAAACCCTTTAATTTATTATAAGAACCATCTGTAGAACAATTATCAACAATAACAATATGATTAATAGCATTATAATTAATAACACTTTTTATAAAATTAATAGTATTTTTATAATCATTATAATTTACAACAACTAATCCTGTCATTTCTTCATAAACCTCTTTTTTAACTCTTTTCTATCAAAGATAACATTTGTATTCCAAACAAATAATAATACTATTACAATTAGTAATCCATAAACATAATAACTATATTTATTTTCAGTATCAATAATATATACAATAGAAGCAAAAGCAAACAATAAATCAATAAAATAAATAATTAAAACAGTAGTTCTCTGACTAAAATTACGATTCAATAATTGATGATGTATATGACATGCATCACCCTCATATATCTTCTCACCCTTTAAACTTCTACGAATTATCGCAAATAAAGTATCCAAAATAGGTATAGCTAAAATAAGTAAAGGAATAATTAAAGAAGTCATTGTTACATTCTTAAATCCAAGTAAAGCAATTACTGCTATAGTAAATCCCATAAACATACTACCAGTATCACCAGCAAATATCTTTGCAGGATAAAAATTATGAACTAAGAATCCTAAAGTAGAACCAAGCATAACAAAAGTTAAAACAAACTCCAAATCAACCTTACCAACAATAACACCAATAATTCCAACAGTCAAATAATAAATTGCGCTTATTCCACCTGCTAGACCATCAACACCATCAATAAAATTAATACAATTAATACATGCAACAATAAATAAAATAGTAAGTGGATATGTAAAAACACCGAAATTTAAATAAAATCCAAAAGCACTTACATCAACAAGCAATATTTTTCCATAAAAAGCAATTATTGAAGCCGCAATAATCTGACCAAACATTTTTTGTAAAGGTGTAAGCTCACTAACATCATCCATAATACCAGTAAGAATAACAATAAAACTACCAATCAAAATAGAATTCATCTGTTCACTATGTTCCCCAAAAATCATATATCCTAATAAAAAACCAAAGAATATAGCTAGTCCACCTAATTTAGGCATAACCTTCTTATGAATATGCCTTCCACCAGGAGTATCAATCGCATTAAGTTTAAAAGCAACCTTTTTAATAAAAGGCATAATCAATGTTACAAATGTAAAAGGTATAAAAACCATTAATAAAATTTTTCCAATTAATTCATTCATTCCTACTCACCTAATAACATTATATATTATTTTAAACAATAAAACAATAGAAAAACAACCATAAAGGTTGTCTTTAAAACTTAAACATTTCATCATCATTGTTTTTATTTTTACGTTTCTTCTTCATTTCTTTTTCTCTTTTTCGTAATTCTTTCTTATTAACAGAATTATTGAAAACATTATTCAAATCTCTAGAAATTAAAGCAGTATGGCCTAAATTATATTCATCATCCTCCTGTTGAATCTTTTCATTAACTTCCTCATCAGTTTCTTCATTAACTTTTTCAGATTCATCGCTATCTTCAACATTTTCTAAATCAGATGAATCCTTCTCACTCAAATCATCATGAGAATCATCAGAAGACATATATTCATCAGTCAAATCATTAGTAATATTATCCTCATCCTTATAAGTTTCATTATTACTTGTTTCAAAAGATTTTTCATATTCAGTTTTCTTATCTAGCTTAGAACGCAATAATTTTTTTAATTGTCTATTCTTAGAAACAACAGATAAAATTATCATAAAGAATTCAAATACACATAATCCAATTAAAGAATATAACACTATTTTAGAATCAGCAATGTTAAACGCCTTAGTAACACTTGTCACATATTTTTGAAAAGTAGATTCAGAAGAATCATAAGAATAAAAATTCTTCTCACCAGTTTCAAGATTAATTCCATATAATAATGGATAAGCACCATCTTTTAAATAACCATTATATTCCTTATCACCTATCTTAACCATTCCAGTTTTATAACCAACAGGAACATCTTTGTTTTCAATTAAAGAAATATACAAACCACCAATATTTACTTCATTATAAACGTTAAATATATCATTTTTAGAATCATAATTATATAAAGAAGTTTTTCCTTCATTATTAACTAAGCCTATCAAATATATATCAGTAATCTCACTATGATAACAAGGAACTGACTCACCCTTAATCAAAATAGTACTCTGCTTATAAGTAGAATTAGCCTTAGGTAACTTATCAGCTTTACGAACTACAGAAAACTTCTTATCATCAACCTGAACCTCAATAGGATCAAGTTCTTTAACAACAACAGTTATCTTATAAGTTTTCTTATCACCATTTTCAGCAGTAACAATAACATTAATATCATTACTACCCTCTTGAACATCATAATCTCCAATACCATCAACAGAAGCCTTTCCATCGCTAGCACTAGCACCTATCTTAACCTTTTTAGTATCATTTGGAACTGTAATACTATATTCAGTAACACTACTATCAAAATTCAAATCAAATCCTTCAACATTTAAAGAACTTAAATTATTATCATCACTGTATTTATATTGAGTAGTTGGATAATTTCCACCACCATTACTACCTCCACCACTAGAAGGTTTTACAACATTAATAGATGTAGATGTAGAACCACCTATAGACATTTTGCTTTCATCATCAAATGAATAAACAACAATGCTTGGTATAGAAAAACTAGCACTACCAGAACCCTTAGCAGTAAAAGTCCAAGTATTAGTTACACTTGTCTTACCAGCATTATCAGCATAAGATACAACAGTCTGTGAATCACTACAATCACCTAAAATAGAATCATCATAAGCAATAGTATATTGCCATGATCCTAAAGAAGAAGACGAAGAAATAGTAACACTAACTGTAACTTTTTCCCCAACATAGACAGAAGACGGAGCACTAATTTGTACATTAGCACTTGCAGCCTTTACTATATTAGGAGTTAAAAATAATACAAAAATCGAAAATAATATTAATATTCTTTTTCTCATATAACCTCCTATTGTTTAATTGTACTAATACCTAAAATATGTTTTTGAATCTTTAATAAATCAAGAGCATCTATATTTCCATCACCACTTGCATCAGCGGCTTTAACAAACGAACCATTTAAAGTATTAATACCTAAAATATGTTTTTGAATTTTTAATAAATCAAGAGCATTAACTACACCATCGCCACTAGAATCTCCCTTAACAAAAACATATAACTTAGTACTCTTATCACCCTTAGACACTTCAATTGTAGAACCTGTACCAATGAAATCACTTTCAATAGTCTTTCCACTAGAATTTTTAATAGTAACAGTTACATCAGCATCGCTTTTCTTAATTGAATTAATAACGTTAGAAGCCTTAGTACCAACAGCAATTCCACTTACATAACCATTATTAACTTTATAACCTGAACCAGTAACAACAGCATTCAAATCACTAGATGAAGGTGTACTTGGAGCTGGTTCTGGAGCTGGTGTACTACCTGCAGCACGATGAACATTAACCGTATAAGTTCTAACACTTCCATTTAAAGCAGTAACAACAACCTTTAAAGCATTATTTCCTTCCTTAATACTAACACTTCCACTAGCACTACCAGTACCACTTATATTACCTGAAATCTTAGCCCCACTATTAACAGTCTTAGCAGATAAACTAACACTACTAGTTGAAGCAGAAACATAAACATCATAAGAATTGTTTGAACCATCAAATCCAGTAACATTTGAACCATTTAATTTTAATTCTCTCAAATAATTATTTGGATTATTAGGACTAGGTAAAACATACAATTTTTCCATGTTATTATAAACAGGAATAGTAAATACAAATTCATTATTAAGCATACTGAAACTACTATAAGTAGAATAAGTACTACTTGCCTCTCCTAGAGGGGCTCTCAAATTAGTCATATATTGATGAACACCAACTTCAGATTGTCCATTAATAACATTAAACTTTTGCAAATAACCAGTATATTGATTATTATTAATATAGCCATCGCTTATAAATTCAGCTCCACCAATAATTGCTTTCTTTAAAGAATTCCATGGTCGCCCATAATAAGTACTCTTTTCATACCCATCTTCACCACCATTAGCGTAAATCAAACCACGTTTCCAGTTATCAGCACCACTATAAGCACCTATATTATAAGCATTATATAGATTACTATAAGTTTTTCCATTATAACTAAATGAAGCTCCACTAATAACAGCAGTAGTATCGCCAATTTCTTGGCGAGTACGACTAGCTAAATGAATTGGACTAACATTATATTTACTAGCTGCTTCCATATAATAATCAGCAAACTTGCTATCATAACTACCCAAACGAGTTCCAGACAAAATATCTTTAACCTTATCAACAGTATGATAACTAGAATCATAATTTAACTTTTCAAACATAAATACATAATCAGGTTTTAAATAAAGTCTTGGATCCATATAATAACTTACAGTCGCATTATTAGCAGCATACCAATTACTTCCATCTTTAACTGTCCATGTATCATTATAATAATTATAAGAACCACCAGCAGTAGACCTATGACCTACTTCATTACCTTGGATTAAACTAACACCAACAGCACTTTCCAAAGATGTCACAGTAGAATAATCCATATTTGTTTTCAAAGCTTCAAACTTCCAATTAGGATATCTAGCATGTAATTCATCTAAATATGGTAAATAACTATCAGGAAATCCTGCATTCTTCAAAGTTTTATTATAATCACTAAGACTATGACTTTGATAATATTGTTGAGCAAATTTAGATAAAGAAGTTGTAGTAACATACTTACCACATACATATCCAGTATTATTGCCATACTTAATCTTATACCAACTATAACATCCAGATCCAGCTACATCAGTATCTAAAATTTCTACCTTATCACCACAATTTAAATTAGCAACAGTATAACCACCAATACTGCTTCTTAAAGGTAAACTAGTCGCATCCTCATAACAAGCAATAACACCATTAGAACCACTTATATCAATGCTTTGAAATCCACTATTATCAGTTTCATTAGAAGTAGAAACAACACTCATAAATTCACTACAGATATATCCTACTTGATTATTGTAAGATAACTTATACCATTTACCAGTACTACAACCAGTAGAACCATCACTTGTAGAAAATAACTTAGAATCTAAAAGAGTATAAGTATGCCCATCAACTGCATCTTCAGCAATCGTACTATAACTTGTACCCGCACCACTTCTTATTCTTACACCTGTTCCATTAACTTTACCACTTAAAGCATAAACATCATAACTAATAAAAAGAGTAACCATTAAAATTAAATAAAAACAAAATCTTCTTAATTTCATAATAGCCTCCTCTACCCTATATATAATTATAACAAATTTCGACAAAAAAGTATATACCAAATATTTACATTCCAATAAAACAAAAAGAACCAATATTTCTATTGATTCTTTAAAAACATAATTTATACATTAATATTTTTAATTTCTTCAATTGATAAACCAGTCGATGTTGAAATGATATCAATCGACACATTTTGCTCTAATAATTTTTTAGCTATTTCTAATTTACCTTCTTTTATGCCTTCACTATGTCCTTCTTTAAAACCTTCGTTATGTCCTTCAATTTTATAGGTATTCATAAGTTTTCTTTGTACTATTTCATGATCATATTCATCCATAAATTCATCCATCTTACCCAATCTAATCAACTCCTCTATAATATAAAGATCATCAGTATTTGTTGTAGATTTTTTCATTTCATCATATGATTGTGCGCCAAATAAAGACAACCTTCTATCAATTTTGTTAATTTTATGATAACACAAATTATAGAATTTTGGCAAGAATATTTCATACATTTCTATATCTTTATAATTAATATTATGTTCATGATCACCAAACCATGAATAGATTACTTTTTCGTCAGGCATATTAGGTCTTATATAATTATTAAAAGCAATCAAGATAGTATGTTTTCTATCTGTATACTCCTTTCCTTTTAAATAATTATTTCCAGCTCTTCTATATAAATAGTATCTATATTTTCTTTCTTCTCCTTCACTATAAGTAGAATTCATTTCAATAATAACTATTTCATTATTCATGTCAGATAAAGCAATATCATTTCTTTGATCTTTTATTTTAGAACCAGTATTTGATTCATTATCAATAAAAATAAAATCAGATAAATCAATTCCAGTTTTATCAATTATAATTTCATTTAACCAATTTCTAGTTCTATCATTTTTCCATAAATATTTAAAAGTAGTATCACTTACTAAGCTAATAAATCTAGGTTCATCTTCTATATGCCTCAGTCCTTTCTAGATAGGAATAAATAGGCCTGATTAATTCCTAGATAAAAGATAACAAATTAATAAATATAATACAAATTTATATTTTTCAAAAACAGAAGAAAATAACAAAAAACATTTTTAAAATCTGTTTAGATAAAAACAAAAATCCGTTAAAAAAATTCTACCAATTATTAAAAATAACAATTTCACAAAAAAATCAAAAAAAATGCACATTATGCATTTTTCTTTCTAGAAATAATAATTAATCCACAACCTATAGCAATAACACTAACTCCTAAAGTAATAGAATTATTAATTCCAGTACTTGGAACATCAGTAATTTTAGTTACGGTCTTTGCTCTATTATAAACATCAATAGTTTGTATTTCACCAGTATCTTGAACTTCAAATTCATATTCAGAAACTAAAATACCATCAACTATCATTCCATCTTCATATCCTTCAGGATAAACAACTTCAACTAAAGTATATTTTCCAACAGGAAGCTTTTCAATATAATGTGGTTCACTACTAGAAACCCATTCATGAACAACTTTACCATTAACATCCTTAATTTGAATTCTAGCGCCTACTACCTCTTCCTCAGTAGTAAAATCTTTTTTAGAAATTAAAACCTTAGTAACCTCATCAACCATTTCAACAGAAGTTACTTCTCCATCCTTAATCTCAAAAGTAATAGTTGTAGCAGTAACATAACCTTCAGGAGCTAATTCCTCAGTAAGTGTATATTTACCTTCACTAAGTCCCTTAACTTCATGAACCTTATCAGTAGATACCCAAGAATCAATAACTTTACCAGTACTATCTTTAATAGTTAATTTAGCGCCAGGAAGTTCAGGACCACCAGTAACAGCCACCTTAGAAATAGAAACATCTCCACTTCCAGTTCTAGTAACATCAACATCTAAATTAGAACTCTTATTAATAGTATTACCTAATACACCAACTAAATCCTGATTTCCAGAAGACTCATATAAATATGATTGAGCGCCATATGTACTACTATAATCAACGCTAATCGAATATTTTTGTTCTTTATTGTTAATATCGTATTCCTTAGAAAAACTATAAACACCATCTTCATAAGAAACAGCTACATCATTACCATCCTTATCACTTACCTTAACAGTAACATCAAATAAAGAAGAAACAGTAGTTAAATTATCATAATCAACAGTAAAAGAAACATTAACAACATTCTTATTTTTATCCTTATCAAATATCATTTCTTTAGAAACAACATCAATTTTAATATCTCCACTACCATCAATTTCAGAACCATCTAAAGAAAGTAGCCATGAAACTAAAGCATTAACACGATTAGAAACAACACTTTCATCATGTTCATAAATCGCACTACTTGAATTAGGATAACAATAACCTTCTGCACTTGGATCAGTAACAGACCAATTACAATGTAAACCAATTCTTGCATGAGTTAAATCAAGCATATCAGAATCATCCATATTAAATCCAAAGGTATAAGGAGCGTGATTTGAATTAGTAATAGTCCATATAGCAGCTTGAGTGCCATAAATAGCCTCTTGATAAGTTAAACCATCAATACTATTTCCAGTTTGAGAAGCATATAAAGCCTTCATTTCCTCTAAACTAACATAAGGATAAGAACTAGCTAAAATAGCAGTTAATCTCTTACCATTACCATTATAAGCACTATCACCTAAAACACTTGAAACATAAGTTCCCGCATATCCACCAGTATCAACATCAGCACAATAAACAAAACGAGTTTCCCCATCTCCTGCACTTTCACTACTAGCAGTTGCTAAATTCTCAATAACATGTAAATTAGCTCTACCATTCGCACCACGATCATTAGAGTAATTCATAACATGATGAGAAGTTAAATACATCTTTTGATATACCCATTCTTCTGCATTAACACTGCAAGTAAAACCAAATAATGCTAAAACAAAAAACAATAATTTTTTCTTAAACATAAAATCCCTCCGACAAATAAATATTTTAACATATAAAAAAATTTAAGTAAATAAAAAATAATACTAAAAAGTATTATTCCTTATAATCAAACTCAAAATCTAAGATTCTTACATTGTCTCCCTCAGAAGCACCCAATTCTCTTAACTTATCATCAATACCCATACGTTTTAACTTATTAGAAAATCTAAGAACTGCTTCATCAGAATTAAATCTAGTCATTTTAAGTAACTTTTCAACTTCGTCACCTCTAATAACCCATGTGTCACCATCACGATTAATAGTAAAAGGAACTTTCTCCTCAAACTTATATAAAACATGACTTTCAAACTTTTCCTCCTCATATAAAGGTTGTTTTTCTATCTTATCAAGCATATCAGCTAAAGCATTTATAACCTCACTTAAATCAGAATCAGTCATTGCTGAAATAGGATAAATAGGTAAATCAACATGCTTCTTAAATTCCTCTAAATTTTCTTTAGAACCATCAACATCCATCTTATTCGCAATAACTATCATAGGTTTATCCATTATCTTACTATTAAAATTCTCCAACTCTTTATTAATAATACAAAAATCATCATATGGATTTCTACCTTCAAAACCACTCATATCAACAACATGAGCAATAACACGAGTTCTTTCAATATGTCTTAAAAACCTATCACCAAGGCCCTCCCCTAAAGAAGCGCCTTCAATAAGTCCTGGTAAGTCAGCAACTACATAAGAACGATTTAAAGAAGCACCAACCACTCCTAAATTAGGTTTTAAAGTAGTAAAATGATAAGCAGCAATCTTAGGTCTAGCCGCAGAAATACGAGAAATCAAAGTACTCTTACCAACACTTGGCATACCTACTAAACCAACATCAGCAAGCAATTTAAGTTCAATCTTAACTCTACGAATCTCACCAGGCTCACCATTCTCAGAAATACTAGGAGCAGGATTACTACGAGTAGCAAGAGCAATATTACCTCTACCACCACGTCCACCATGAACAATAATAGCCTTATCATCCTTATGAACCAAATCAGCAATAACTAAACCAGTATCACAATCAGTAATAACTGTACCCTGTGGAACACGAACAATAACATCTTCTGCATTTTTACCATGCATACCTTTACCCATTCCATTTTCACCATTATTACCACGAATTAACTTTTTATATCGTAAATCAAGTAACGTATTAAGACCTTCATCAACAGAAAAAATTATATCAGAACCACGTCCACCATTTCCACCGAAAGGACCACCCATTTCAACATATTTCTCACGACGAAAAGCCATACATCCATTTCCACCACTACCAGCTTCAAGATCTAACATAACCTCATCAACGAACATAAAAATCACCTCAAATCTTACTTAATTATACACGAAAATAGATAAAAAAAAAAGAAGAAAATATAAATCTTCTTTAATAACTAAATTTCTGGATAAACACTAGCTTGTTTCTTATCTTTTCCAACTCTTTCAAACTTTACATATCCTGAAACTTTAGCATACAAAGTATCATCAGATCCAATTCCAACATTCTTACCTGGATAAACTTTAGTACCACGTTGACGATATATAATTGAACCACCACTTACATATTCACCATCAGCAGCCTTTGCTCCCAATCTCTTAGAAATTGAATCTCTACCATTCTTAGTTGAACCTTGTCCTTTTTTATGTGCAAATAATTGAATATTTAACTCTAATAACTTTAGCATGAGTGCACCTCCTTAATAATAATATTTTTCTTATATTGTTTTTCTAAATCTTTTAATAACTTAACCATATTATCAATCAAAGTATCAGTTACATCATTATGCTTAAGTACTGTAATACTTAAACCATTAGAATCATCATAATTAATTGAATCACTATTTAATCTAATAATCGCATTAACACTAGTTATAACAATACTAGATACACTTGCACATACAATATCTTTTCCATATACATCAAAATCTGCATGTCCAGTAATAGAAATAGATTCAATCAAATTATCATTATACTTTAAATTAATCTTTATCATAATTATTTAACTTTAATTGACTTAATTGTAACCTTAGTATATGGTTGACGATGACCTTGAGTTCTACGATAATTCTTTTTAGAATTATACTTATAAACTAAAACCTTCTTAGCCTTACCAGACTTATCAACAACTGCAGTTACAGTTGCACCCTTAACATAAGGCTTACCAAGAACACCATCTGCCATTAAAACCTTATCAAAAGTGATTTCACTACCAGCTTCAGCATCTAATTTTTCAATATAAAGAACTTTACCTTCTTCAACTAAGTATTGTTTTCCACCTGTTTCAATAACAGCTTTCATATTATTCCTCCTTTTACCTAAGACTCGCCATTAAGGTACTTTCGTTTAAAACCTTTTCAGTGCGGTTGTAGAGAGGCTCTACACGTCCTACATTCTATCATAATTTATAATCATTGTCAAACATTTTTCTAATAAAATCACGTTCTGTAACATATTTTTCATTAGCACCAAATAAATGTCTACACCATAAATACATCATATTTGGATTAGAAACACATCGAACATGTTTAAAATATAAATTATTTGAATATCTTTCAAATAAAAATTTATTAAAAATAATACTATGATTCATAAACTCAGAAATACATTTAAACAATAAAAACATTAATATTAAATAAATCAATAAATCAAAATGACCAATAAATAATAAAACAAAAACTATAAACAAAAAAGAAACAAAAATAAGAATTAAATGACTATATTTAAAAGGAAAAATTAAACATAAAAAAACATATAAAAATTTAGAACCATCAAGAGGAAAAATAGGAAGTAAATTAAAAAAAAGTAAAACAAAATTATAATAAACAACACTATGAGATAAATTAAAAAAACAAGAAATAAAAAAATAAAAACAAATTTGAAAAAAAGGACCCAATAAAGTAACAATAAACTGTTCAAATAAACTTGTATTAATTAAAGTATCAAATATAGTAAGACCACCAAACGGAAGAATAACTATTTTTTTAATTCTCCAAGAAAAAATAAAACCACCAAAAACATGGCCTAATTCATGAACAAAAATAATACATGTAAAAACCAAATAATCAATAATATTTCCAGTGAACAAAGCAACAAACATCATAATATAAAAAAAAACATGAATTTTTACCTTAAACATATTTTTTATAATCAAGAACATTACCGTCCTTCTTAAAAACTAAAATTAAATTCTCATGACAACTACCTATAAAACTACCCTTAGAAACATACTCATACATATCAACACTTACATCAGACATATTAGAATACCAAACATCAATTCCATTTGCTTGTTGAACAACAATAGTATTACCATACCCTTCTTTTTCCCCAATAAAAACAACAAGTCCAGTATCCAAAGAAGGAACCAAATAATCAGTTCCTACATTTAAACTTACACCATCCAAATAATCAGTAAATCCATCATAACTCAAATTCTCATTAAAAACAGTTTTAGCTTCAGAAAAAATATCACTAAAAGGTAAACTACCACCAAGATATTTATTATATAAACTATTCATATATGAAAAATTAAAATTAATAGACAACACCTTATCATTAAAAAACTTCTTAAAAGAAATATCCTTTTTCAAAAAAATCAAACAAATAATAGTTAAAACACCAGTAATTAAAAGTTTATTTAAAAAACCATCAAAATTATTCTTCTTATTAACTTTTTTCTTCATACCAGATGTATCACCAATAAACAATATGAAAATAAAAACTAATTTATTCTCTTTATATGAAACTTAGAAGAAATTAAATAAAGAACTAAATATAAAATCAAGCCATATATAATATTAGTCAAAATAGAAGAATAAATACTTCTAAATAAAATCATAAAATCAAAAATAACTACTCCATTAATACACAAAAATATAAAAGATAAAACCCTATATAAACAAATTAAAACAATCAATTCCAATAAAGAAACAAATAAATTATTAGGAGTAATATCATTAATAAAATCAACCAAAACTCCAATCAATAAGAACAATCCAGCATCCATAAAATATATACCCGTATAAAAAAAATCATACAAAAAGCCAACTAAAAAACAATACATAAAATATAAATTTTTATTTTTCTTAAAATATGGTTGAACTAAAACCATAGAAGAAAATATAATTAAACCTACAAAAAAAGAATCAAAACTAAACAAATTAATTAAATACTCAAGCAAAAAAGAAATAACAGTAACGATAAATATTATCATTTTTCCTCCCTCTTAACAACAGTAACATAAGAAATATCATCAAAAGAACCAGCAGGCTTAACATTAACAATCTTAGATAAATCAAAATTATCAGTTTTTACACTAAGAACAGTACCCACTAAAATCCCGCTAGGAAAAATGTTACCAAGCCCAGTAGTAACAACACTAGAACCACTTGGAATATCAACATTTTCAACAATTCCCATAACCTCAAAAACACCATCGTTATAATTATTTAATATACCATAATATTCCTTATCATCAATTTTTACCTTAACAGAAATATTTAAAGGAAACTTAGAATTTGAAAGCAACAAAACAGAACTATTAGAATGACCAACATCATCAGTTATACCTACCAAACCACCATTAGAAACAACAGCCATCATATCACTTATACCATCATCACTACCTTTATCAATAATAAGTTTTTCATTCCAATAATCAAATCCACGACTAGATACACTAGCATTTATAAGTTCCTTATCACTTAATAACTTTTTTATCTTCAACGTATCTTTTAATTTATTAAGTTCACTAACTAATTCAGCATTTTCTGTCTCATAATATTTAATCTTATCAGTATCCTCATCACAATTTATACTACTATCAGAAATAAAAGGACGACTAAAAAAACCATCAATAGACAAAATAAAATCCCTTACAAAAAAATCAGGTAAATTTAAATTCTTATTTATAAAAAGACTTGATAAAGCCAAACAAACAAATATTACAACAAAAATAATAACTCTACTTTTAAATCTATTCTTCTTATACATTCTATCACCTTAAATTATTATAATACAAATAAATATAAATTTAAACTACATATCATCATTTTCCAAAAAACTATAATACTTATCACTACCAATAATAACATGATCAACAACCTTTATACCAAACATATTTCCAATTTCAACCAATTTCTTAGTTATATCTAAATCATTTCGACTAGGAAAAACATTTCCACTAGGATGATTATGAATACAAATAATAGAAGAAGCACTTACAACACATGCCTCTTTAAAAACCTCCCTTGGATGAACAATACTATAATCCAAAGTACCAATAAACAATAACTTATCCTTTATAACAACCTTATTACTATCTAAATAAATACAATAAAAATATTCTTGATTCTTATTAACAAAAACATCCTTATAATAATTAAAAACATCACTCGCGCAATTAAGTTTAATATTATAAAGCGAATTAATTTTTCTATTTGCTCTACGCCCCAACTCCAAAGCAGCTAAAATAGAAGCACTTTTAACACCACCTATACCTTTAATCTTTTTTAAATTTGAAAAACTTATATTATTTAAATTACCATCACATTCTTTCAATATAGAACTAGCAAGTTCCTTTGCACTATTTTCCCTACTCCCTGTTTTAATAATAATAGAAAGTAATTCCTCATTGCTCAAAAACTCACTTCCACAAGAAAGTAATCTCTCAACAGGTCTCTCACTCTTTGGAATCTCCATCATTTTCATTAATAACCAACTCCTCATAACTACTCAAAATCTGATTACAAATATCTGAAATAGCATCTCCAGACGCATCATTTAGAAGTAAATCATATTGAGATAAAACAGATATAAAAACACCATTAGAAATACTATTTTCCTTTACATAAATATCATACCCTTTATTCTTAAAATATTCCTTAACTTTATTTGCATTTTCCAAAGATTTTGTAATTCCAATATAAGTATGAAAGCCATCATCATCACTATCATATATATAATAACCAAATGAATTCATACTTTCTCTCATAATATCCTCATCACTATAAACACCATATTGAAGAAAATATACAATATCTCCATTATAAGAAACAGGAAAAACACTTAAATCACTATACTGTTTTAAAGTAAACTTTCCTAAATATATACCAACAATAATAGAAAAAAATATAGACCAAAAATACTTTTTCATACAATCACCACATATATTATAAAAAATAAAAAATAAAAAAAATGTCAAAAAAAAAGAGAATTTCTCTTTTTCTAAAAAGGCATTTTAAAATTACCATTTTTAAATTGTTTCATCATAACCTTCATTTGATCAAATTGCTTTAATAATCTATTAACCTCTTCAACACTACGAGCACTACCCTTAGCAATACGTTGTTTACGAGTAGCCTTCAAAACCTCAGGATGACGTCTCTCATAAGGAGTCATAGAAAGAATAATTGCTTCAATATGTGCCATATCCTTAGGGTCTATCTTAACACCTTTTAATTCCTTAGGAACACCAGGAATTAACTTAATTAAATTTTCAAGAGGCCCTAATTTCTTAATCTGTTTCATTTGACTTAGAAAATCCTCTAAATCAAACTTACCACTTTGCATCTTTTTAGCAGTTCTCAATGCCTCATCTTGATCAATTGCTTCCTCTGCCTTTTCAAGCATAGTCATAATATCCCCCATACCTAAAATACGAGTAGCAATTCTATCTGGATAGAAAGACTCAATACCATCCATCTTTTCACTAACACCTACAAACTTAATAGGAATATTAGTTAAATGACGAATAGATAAAGCAACACCACCTCTAGTATCACCATCCATTTTAGTTAAAATCGCACCAGTAAGAGGTAAACTAGAATTAAATCCCTCAATAACATTAATCGCATCCTGACCAGTCATACTATCAACAACAAGAAGAATTTCATTAGGTTTAACTAAATTATTAATATTATTTAATTCATCCATTAAAACATCATCAATATGAAGTCTACCTGCAGTATCAAGTAAAACATAATCAAAACCATTTTCTTTGGCATACTTAACACCATTTAACGCAATATCAACAGGATTTCCTTTTCCCTCATCATAAACAGGAATATTAAGCTCACGACCAATCTGTTTTAACTGATCAATTGCAGCTGGTCTATAAACATCACACGCAACAAGAAGTGGTTTCTTACTATGTTTCTTACGAAGAAATAATCCCAATTTACCAATCATAGTAGTTTTACCTGCACCTTGTAAACCAACAAGCATCAAAATACTTGGTTTTCCATCTACATATAAAGGAGCAGCCTCACCACCAAGTAAAAGAACAAGTTCATCTTTAACAATTTTAACAAACATTTCACCAGGCTTTAAACTTTTAGCAACTTCCTCACCTAAAGCTTTTTCCTTAACATTAGAAATAAACTCTTTAACAACCTTATAATTAACATCAGCTTCCAACAAAGCTAATCTTATCTCACGAGTAACTTCACTAATATTTTCCTCAGTAATCTTGCCATAACCTTTAATCTTATTAATAGCACTCTGTAATCTATCTCCCAAACTTTCAAACATGTTATCAATCCTTTCGACAATACCAATTATATCAAAAAAACAAGCAAATATCTATAAAATTGCTTGTTTTATATAAATTATTGATGAACTGACCAAGTATTTACAATATCACAGTTTCCACTTGATGGAGCAGGATTTGGCATTTCCATCTTAACAATCAAAGGAACTTTAAATGCAGTACCAAAGCCTACACAAGTACCAGATTGTAAACTCTTTTGTTTTTCAACAATTTCAGCACTAATATTAGGTAACATTTTTCTAATATAATCCAAATCTCTTGGGTGATTCATCTTAAAAATCATAAAGTTAGAAATCTGAGAAATAACTGTTTCAGAAAGTTCAACTGGTCTTTGTGAAATCAAGTTAAGTAAAATTCCATACTTACGACCTTCCTTAGCAATTCTTTCAAATATATTGTAACCTAATAAATAAACATCATTATCATTTTGAACAACACGGTGAGCTTCTTCTAGATATATATGGAATGGAATACTTGCACGATTCTTTAATCCCTTACAGAAATTAAATAACATCTTACAATAAACTTTATTAATAACCTTAGTAAACCAATCTTCAACATCTTCAAAGTTAAAGTTAATAATCTGAGCTTTTCTATTACCTACTGTAACCAAACTAGCAATATAATTATCACGAGTTATATATTGAGGATAATCAAAGAATCTTGCATAATCACCTATAACAAGTGAATGTAATCTAACTTGTAAAGTAATAGCCTCATCATGAGTACTTTCATTTCTTAAGAATCCTTCAGAAATCAAAGTAAACTCTAAAGCCTTTTCCAAATCTTTTAAAGTATAGAATCCAGGAGCACCAGGTTCATATTCATCTAATTCCTCTTTAATGAAACTAGTTATATATTCAGTCATTAAATTGCTTTCAGGAAAATTACCATGAGTATCAATTGTAAAACAATCTCTAAATTTTCTAACATAACCTAAACCTTGTACAGGAGCTTCCAAATTAAATGAAGAAGTACTGCAAGTTGCTATAATAGCAAATACATCATTTCTCTTACTACTAGCTGTTTGATTAGTATATAAAATAGTCATTATTGCCTTTGCAATCAAATGATTTTTATATTGAGTTGCAAACTCATCATCCTTAGAAAAAATACTAACAACCTTTAACATTCTTTCAATAATAGGAATTTGAGAATGCTTTGTAGCAGACAACAATAAAGCCATATCATCAACATCTAAAAGCCATAATGGAATACATAACTTCTCACCATCAACATCAGCTTTATTAGTTGTGTAATACTTAAAATTGTAATTAGGATTTATCTGATTAATATTTTTAAACGCATTGTGATATTCACCATAAGCATCAAATATGAAGAAATTTGATTTATAAGGTGGAACCTTAGACTTAGTAAAAATATTTTGTAAAAGTCTTGCAACACCACATGACTTACCACTACCAGTATTACCAAATATAGCCATATGACCTGCACATAAACCATTAACATCAACTCTTACTGGATAATTATCATATAATGGACTTGTACCTAAAATAAAACTTGATGGACTATCCTCACCCATTATTAATGATACCTCATTAGAAGCAATAACTCTAATAGAAGCATTCATTGTAGGTTTCTTTAAAACACCACCAACAAACTTTCCATTAATTATTTCACCTAAAAATCTAATCTTAATTACTTTAGCGTCAATATCTTCAATTTCTCCCATTACTTTATGATCATTATCTTCAAAAACAACATGCATATTCATTAAATCAGTTTCAAGTCTAGCGCCCTCTTGTATTTCAACATGAGCCATATTATCACTAATATAAATTATTTTTCCAAACATATTCATCCCTCTATTATTCTTTCTAACTTTTCCTTAAGTTTAACATCGTCTATTTCTGATATTATCTCCATTATTTTACCATTTTTTTCAAATAACTTCAATTTTTCTTCATAATTTTTTAAATATTTTACAGTTTCCTTTACTTGCTTATGTATTGCGTTCCTACTAACACCATTATTAGAAGCAATTTCAGATAAAGTTAAATTATTTTGATAATAATCCTCAAAATAATCTCTTTGCTTATCAGTTAATAACTCCCCATATAAATCATATAAATTATTTAAATAAATAATTTCTTCCATTATAAAGTAACTCCAAAATATCCTAAAAAGCCAATAACTAAACTAATTACACCAAATACAATATATATTGCTGTTAATCCTTTTCTTTTAAATAATTTAGAATTATTATAAGCCATAATTAATAATGTAATACCAACCAACACTTCAATCGGAATTGTAAAACTATTCTCAAATATAGCTAAAACACTAATTGCTAAAATACCAATAACACATACAGCTTGTGCAAGTAAACTAACATGATAAAATGAATCAGCTTCTTCCAATGTTATTTCTTCATTTTTAATAGGTTCCTTAGAAACCTTCTTATTAGTTTTCTTAACAGTTTTTTTAGGTTTATTTACCTTCTCTTCAGTTTTCTTTTTTACAGTTTTACTAACTTTTTTTTCATTCTTCTTTTCACTCATTTTCATCCAACTCCTTAAATAATCCATAAATATATTTTTCAATATCAAATACTCTCAAATCTTCTTTTTGTTCACCCAAACCAACATACTTAACAGGAATACCAACACTTTCCTTAATAGCAAGAACTATTCCACCTTTAGCAGTACCATCCAACTTAGTTAAAACAATACCAGTAATATTAGTAATTTCCTTAAAACTTTTAGCCTGACTAATTCCATTTTGACCAGTAGTCGCATCAACAACAAGCAACGTTTCATGAGGAGCATCAGGAATAAGTTTACCAATAACACGATTAATCTTTTCAAGTTCCTTCATCAAATTATCCTTATTCTGTAATCTACCAGCAGTATCAACCAAAACAACATCATAATTTTCTTCCTTAGCTTTATTAATACCATCATAAATTACACTAGAAGGATCTTTAGAAGGATTAGATATTACAGGACAACCACATCTTTCTCCCCATTCATTAATTTGTTCAACAGCACCAGCTCTAAAAGTGTCCCCTGCAACCATTAAAACCTTCTTACCTTCATTAACTAACTTATAAGCAAGCTTACCAATAGTAGTAGTCTTGCCTACACCATTAACACCAACAAATAATATAACTGTTGGGCCATTACTAGAATAATTTATCTTATTAACAATAACATCATTATTAACATAAATAATAAACATCTCATCAACAATAATTTCTAATAAATCCTTAGAATCAACTATATTCTCTTTCTTAACACGTTTCTTTAATCTATCAACAAAATCCATAACAGTGTTAACACCAATATCAGCCATAATAAGAATTTCTTCTAATTCCTCAAAATACTCATTACTTACCTTTTTATACTTACTATTTAAAATACTTAATTTTGAAACAAATTCATTACGTGTTTTTTCTAACCCTTTTTCATAAGAAACAACTTCTTTCTGTTCCTCCTTATTTTTACTAAAAACACTTTTAAATTTGTCGAATAATCCCATCTGCATCACCTACTATATTAATTTTACACTATTAATAATAAAAAATAAAGTAAATAAAGAAAAATAGTAGAAAAATCTACTATTATAATACGTCAGAAATCAAAACTGTAATTACTGGACGAACACCAAATTCAGTTTCCGATGTACCTTGTGCACCACTATTACCAGTATTATATATTCGATAAGCAATATCATCACGATTTACTGAATAAGCAGTACTTGTCCAATATCCAAAAACATTTGAGTCATTTGTTCCAGATGCTAGCCAACCTTTTGAATTATTATTTACCGATACAATATTTTGGTGCTCGTTAAAAGTAATAAGCCGTGCATGATAGTCACTATAATTAATTATATATTGTGTATCACCTTCACTATTGATATACATTGTTATATATTCATTTACACTATTTGAATTTGGTACTTTCGGTATAGAAGTATTCCAAGTATTCGTTAATAACTTTAATGTATTTAAAGCCGTCAATGGACCTCTTCTATTACCATCACCACCACCATGAACATATGGAAAAAGATTAATACTATCAGAATATGTTACTCCTGCAGATATAGCTTTTGAACCTTGTCCTTCCACAGTTGAATAACCAAAACCGGTATCAGTAAGACCAATCACATAATCTTCGCCAGAACACCATACACCATTTTCAGCTCCTGCAGTAGTTATATTATGATCTAATAACATATTCGCATAATTACCTTTTACACTATATAAATACCAATGAAGACATCCAGTTGTTGTTCCTGTTGTACTTACAGATTCACTTGAACTACATTTTTGACCTGTTGTAGGATTATAATATACTTCAACCACATCCACTAAATACTTAGCTCCATCTTCTTTTAAAACACCAGGAAATATCATAGGCTTGTTTCTCGCATCACCAAATGTAGAAACATAATTACCATTAGTTAAAGAAGAATAATTTGCAGTAATACTTCCATATGTTAATGAATAATCTACTACACTAACTGTATTAGATAAAACATTAAAATGAATCCAACCTGAATCAGGAACATCTGTAGAAACTCCTGAAATTTCAGAAACTAATAAAGCTGTCTCACTAGATAATGACGAATTAGCCGCTAATGCAGCTTTAACATATGAATCAACTTTCGCTGATATTTCTGCTTCTAAAGCTGCTCTTTCTTCAGCCGCAATTCTCGAATTCCTTGCTTCCTCTGTTTCATCTATACTTCCATCCTTAGTAACTACCATATCAGAATCTCTATACTTAGTAACAACATAATGGCCTATCTTAATAGAAAAAGCAACAACTTCACTTTCCTCAAGTTCTACCCATCCTTCAGATGGTTCACTACCTGTAACAGATACACCTAATTCTTTTAATTCAGAAACAGTATAAACACCATCTTCTACATCATCCCTTTTATTTAAAGAATTAGAATAATATAACCTATTAACTGCGTCAACATATCCATATGCAGAATCTTGCGCAGCACTTATTCTAGAATCCTTCAAAGTCTTATTAATAATGGGCACAGTAATTATCGCTATAATACCCAAAATAATTATAATCGCAAGTAATTCAACCAAAGTAAAACCATTTTTTCTTTTCATACATAACTCCTCTATTCTATAAAAATAATAACACAGATAAAAAAATATTTCAATAAAAAATAGTAGAACAATTTCTACTATTTAACCATCATACTTTTATTATGCAGTGGTAAAAATATAAAACCTCTATTTCTTAAATCATCAATAATTCTTTGCAAATTATTATAAGTTTGATAATTATAATCATGCATCAATAAAACAATTATATTCTTATCACGAGTAGTATCTTGATACCAAGCCCATGTATCCTTTTCCGCTAATTTCTTACTAGAACCATCCCCTGTTTCACTAGTCCAATCAACATAATTATAACCCATTTCATGTAACTTATTAACAATACCATCTTTATTAGCTCCTGCAGTAGGACTACCACCTGGAAACCTCACAATAGTCGTTCTATATCCAGTAATACCATACAAATAGTCCTCTAATTTTTTAACTTGAGAAATAAATGAATCAACACTATCATAAAGACCATTACCTAAACTATGATAATATGTATGATTTGCAAGAGTATGACCTTCATTAACAATTCTTAAATACTTATCATTAACTCCATCCTTACCAAGAACAAAAAATGTAGCTCTTATATCATTATTCTTAAGTAAATCTAAAACTTTATCAGTTAAATCATAAGGGCCATCATCAAAAGTTAAATACGCAATCTTAACACTAGTTTCACCATTATTAATCTTATTTTCTAATAAGGCAATATTACTATAATATTCATCATACATACTCTTAATACTAGAATCTAAATCATTATAAATAGAAACTTCTTTTTCTATAGATTCAACATCATATTCCTCATTATTAATAAATAATTCAGAAAGCATAGAATCCAATTTTTTATTATCAGAATCAAAATATAAAGATAAACAAAAGAATACAATAGATAAAATGCCTAACAAACCTATAACTAATCCAAATATTGTTTTACTTGTTCGTTCCATTTTACTACCTCTTCATACTTAACAATTTTTTCTTTATTCTTTTCTTTTAATTCCTGTAATTCTTGTTCCTTCTTCACATAAATTTCTTTATCAGCTTTATTTTGTTCAACTACTTTAATAGTTTCATCATATTTTTTTCTAAGCCCCTTATTTATGTTAACTGAGCCAACAAACATATGAATAGAATTAAATAAAAATACAACCAATACCACTACTAACACATATCTAAATTTCATTCTTTCCTTTCCTTTCTAAAAATATAATAAATCCAAAAGAAGCTAAACCTACACAAGAAATTATTTTTCCTAATTTTAATCCCGGTGAAACATAACTAACTTCTATATTATGATTACCCTTATTTAAATAAAAACCTATAAAACTATCATTTACTAAACTATAGTCAATTTTACTACCATCTACAATTATATTAAATCCTTTATCATAAGGAATCTTCAAAATAAACATCCCATCTTCTCTAACATTAATATTACCTGCTATTATTTCACTATTAATAACATCAATATTAAATAAATCATAATTATTATCAAAAATATAATCCATAACATAAGTCTTAATATTACTTATATTATAAACACCCTTAGATACTTTAATATCTAAAACATTTCCACTAACAACATAATTAAAATCATAATTATTATTTGAATACAACCATCCTTTATGAGTAAGCAAATTACTCTGATTATTAATAGACATAACTATATCATTTTCCTGTTCAATCTGCCCAAAAATATTAATAAACAATAACTTACCACTTAAATTATTATTAATATAAACCTTTATAATATCATCATTACTAACATATAATTTCCCATCACTTATATAAGAATTAGGACCTAATTCATAACTATAGTCTAAATTAATCTCACTAACACTACTACTAGGTTTATTGTCACAATCAGATGAAACAACATAATTCATTAAAATATACAAATTATAAGGATAACCTAAACTATTAAAATACTCCTCATTAACACACTTACTATTAACATATCCAATAGGTAAACTAGAAAGCTCATATAAATTATAATCAACCTTCTTATAAGGAAAACCTAAATCATAATCACTATAAATATACTTAATACCCATATATCTATTAAACAAAGCATTATCAGTACTACTAATCATTAAATTATTTATATTCCCATTATTAACATGAAAAACATTATGATATAAATTACTATAATACTTATTAATTGTAGAAGAATAAATACTAGTTATTAAATTACCACTATTTATATTAATAGAATCATTACTAATTAAATTACTAACCCTATAATTAGTAGAAATATTATAATCAGAATTCAATAAATTATAATAATCACGACTAAAATATTTTTCAGTAAAATTATAACAAATACAAATAACAAGACTTAATAAAAATATAGGAACATATAAAATATACTTTTTCTTAAATTTACTATATAAAAATAATAACAAAATCATAAATAATAAATCTATATAATAAACTAAGACATGATATCTTATTAAAACAATCAAATTAATAAAAATAATAAATATAAAAAATTTCTTAAAATCAATACTATCAATACTCTTAATAAATAAACCAATAATATAAACAAATAAAGGTAAAAAAGGAATTAAACACTTACCCCTAATATATAAACCACCATTAAGTAAATATAAACAAATTGGTAAAAAACAAATAATACTAATTATAATAAATAAAAATATATTTTTTTTATTTTTACTAAATAACAAATACAGAAAACCTATAAAACAAATACTTGTCAAACCAACACTATACCCACCATATAAAATATTATCCATATTAATATTAGGAATAAATAAACTTAAAGAAAAATCACTACTACCACTACGAGTAGATAAAATAGAATAAATAACAGGAACTAATAAAATAGAAGCCATCAAAATTGATATAAAAACATAACTAACAAATTTTAAAAATTTCTTAAAACTAAATTTATCAAAATTAATATAAATGTAATAAATGAAAATAACTAATATAGAAGGAATACTATAATAAAAACTAGTCATTATAATTAAAAATATATCAATAATTAGCTTAATATACTTTTTATTATCTATATTAATTAAAGAAAGTATTAAAAATGGCATATAATTAACAAACATAAAATGTCTATGAAATTGAAAAAGTATCGGTCCAGACAACACAAATAAAAAAGTTAAAAATAATGGATTATCAAACTTATTACTAATAAATTTATAAAATAACAAATTAGATAAAATATACAAAATAATATTACTAATAATAATATAATCAAGCATCTTTAAAAAAGGAAACAAATAAGAAATTATTATAATAGGATTTAATAATCCATAATAAGCAATATTAAAAATATTTTCCCCTGCTCCAATATGCATCATAAAACTAGGAATAATCTTAAAACTAGAATAAAATAACTCCCTTAAATAATTAGGAAAAACAATATGTTGACTTAAAAAATCCATACTAGATCCTGACCTAATAAATATTAAACCTAATACTAAACTAAATAAAATAATAATTAATTTATCTCTCTTCATAGTCACACCTAAAATAATTATAACACAATATAAAAAAAAAGGTTATATTTTATTCTACAACCTCATTCCTACATTTTCTTTCCAAGTCTTTTATTGATTTAACCGGTATTGGTAAATCCTCAGGCATAGTTCCACCCAACTCTTTAATAGTTTGTCTTACCTTACTACCAACCTCATAATGAGTTTTATTTGCATCAACCTCATTATTAATATTATCATTTTTTAATTTTTGATTAGTCTGAGAAATTCTAAATAAATTTGCACTTAACTCATCACTACCCATATTATCTAAAATATCCTCTCGATATCTTAAACCCTTTCTTTTAGCAATATCATTAGCACTTTCCCCATTATATAATCCCCTATAACCAGCATTATGAAATTCAGCAAGATTCTTAACACCACTATTTAGAGCAGTTCTATTAAGACTATAATTACCATTACTTATTTGTTTTCTTACATATAGTCTTTTATCATCTTCAGATAATTCTTTATATTCTAATTCCGTCAATTCCATTTTCCTAGTTTGAACAGCAAAATAAGTTTGTCCTAAAGCTATTATCTCTTTTTTAGTATCCCCATTTTGTACAATTAGATAACAAGCACATCTTGATAGTTTATAATCTTCTTGATTTCTCTTAGCTCCTTTACCTATAACTATCATTTTGTTGAACTCAACAAAATGATCAGATACCTTATAATTGCTAACTTTACAAGATACACGTGCTTTTTCTATTGATTTTTTAAAATTTCTCCATTCCTTATATTCAAGAATTTTTTGTAATTCTCTAGCCTCCCAATACTCATTACCAAATTCATCAATATGTTTAATACTATCAAATATACTTTCTGTATAATTCTTTATTTTATTCATGTTATAACCTCACTTTCTATAAATATCATACGTCATAACTTTAAAAATTCCTTAACTCTATAACAAAAAAAGCAAGACTCATCTTGCCTATCTAATTTTAAAAACCAAAGTACAAACAATATCAATAAAAAATAAAATATAAAAAATATAAAAAACCAAACTAGGAATAAACTTAATAAGTTTATCAATAAAAGGTTTAATAAAAACAAATAAACAAGATACAATTCCCCATATTAAAGAAATCTCTAAACAAATATATTTGCCAATATTAAACCTATACTTAGTATAATCCCAAAAAACAATACCAAAAATCTTCTCGATTAATACTCCACCAATTAACTCAATTAAAGATAAAAATACAAAACAAAAAATAAAGAGAATTATAAACTTTAAAAACCCATTAATATTCCTCTTCTTAAAAATCTTATTAGATAAAATAACAATAATAACAGAACCAACACCATAAACAGGAGTCCATGGTCCATATAATATTCCACTCTCATGACCATGCCATAAAAAACTCTCAATAAAAAAACCTAATATTGAAGTAATAAAGAAAAACTTAAAAAAGTACATATTCTCACCCAATATTAGTTTTATCTATTTTTTCATTTATATACAAAATTAATTAATTGTTTCACCTAAATAAGTTATTTTAGCATAGCCATTACCAGCTTTAGCACATTTACTGATAGGACTATCACTATAACCATTAGGACAATTAACAGTATCCCTTAAATCACTACTACCAGTAGTAGATATAGTTAAGGTAGCAGCAGCAGATGATTCCTCGCAATTATAACAATACATTGACTTATTAGTTAATAATACATTACCTATATAAGAAGATCCTCCAGCACCAGAACCACCCCATGATGCTCCTCCACCATAGTAGCCTCCGCCACCTGCACCTGATACCGAAGCATCAGTACGAGATCCATAAGTTAAAATTCCACCACCTTGACCATATTTTCCAGCATTATATTCACCAGATCTATTATATCCATTAGGATTACCACCAGCAAGACCACCATCAGATTGAGTTCCACCAGTCGCATTAATATTACTATAATTATTTGTAGTACTTCCGCCAACATAACCGCCACCAGAACCACCGTCAGAATCTTTACCCCACCAGTTAGATATACCACCACCACCAGCAGCAACTATCAATAAACTATTACTAGTAGGTTCAAGATTTTGGATCAATTTATTTTCCTTAGATATATGAGTAGATGCTCCTCCACCATTATAATATATATGATTGTTATCTTTATAACATCTTACCGCTCCACCGTTTGGAAAAGCATAAAAAGTATTCTTTTCATCAGAAGAATTTACTGTTACACCCATTTGACCAACAAAAATATATAATGTTTCTCCACTTGTTAAATTAACAATTCCTGTTGAATAACCACCCATACCAGCTTTTATTGTAGAACCTCCAGCTTTATCCGAATTAGGGGTATTTCCACCTTGAGCTCCCCACGTCTCAAGCTTATAATAACCACTTTTTCTCGCAACAAAAGATTGCTCATGTCCAACATAATCAAAAGTACTTACCATACAATTAGAAGAATCTTCAGTATAAATATACTCATATTGACTAAAATCAGTATTATAACTAATAACAACACAACCTTCTAATTCTTCCCTAGACTTTGGATCAACAATTTTATCGTTATCTATCGCACCATCCTCAACCAATTCAGAAAGATTATAAGAAATAACTGATCCCTCATCCGGTAATAATTCACTATGCTCTACCATATATTTCTTAGTTGCATTAATAACCATGTCAATCTGTTTATCATGTAATGCATCCTCACTATCACCCAACAAATTCTTCACAGTTGGACTAATAATCGCAACCAATAATCCTAAAATAACTACAACAGCCAAAACCTCTACCAAAGTAAAACCTTTTTTCATATATTCGCCTACTCTCAATACTAATAAAATTCTATCAAAAAAAGATACTTTTATCAAGTACCTTACTTTATTATTTCTTTAATTCTATTAACAATAAACTGATATTCACCATTTCTTTTTTCAACCTTACCATTTAAATAAAGTATATCATGAACATTAATATCACCATTATAAACTTTAGGAAAGAATACAACATCTATACTAGTCATCTCATCACTACCAGTGACAAAACACATTTTATCACCCTTCTTAGTATCAATTTCTCTAACCCTATCAACATAAATAACTAAATCAATAACCTTATCAAAATAATTAGGTAATGAACTTAAATCAATAGAATTATACTTTTTCTTATAAGAAGTAACAGGATGATTACTAATATAAAATCCAAAATTTTCAAATTCACGTTCCATAATATACTTACTATCATATTCAGGATACTCATCTAATATAGGAAGCATATCATCAGAAAAGATTTCACCTAAATCACTATAATTTAAAATTTTATCAATATTCTCTATTAAAGTACGCTTATTATATCCAAATGAATCAAAACATCCAGAAAAAACTAAACTAATAAAAACATCACGACCAATACTCTTAAAAGAACACCTTGTAATAAAATCAAAAATATCTTTAAAAGGAACATCACGAGCCTCTATTATTTTTAAAACAGACTGATATCCTATACCCTTAATAGAAGTTAAAGGATATACTAAATAACCATCATGAATAATAAACTCTAAACCACTTATATTAATATCAGGTTTTAAAATATTAATACCTCTACCCTTACATTCATAAATATACTCACGAGTCTTAATCTCACTACCAATATTACTATTTAATAAATGCTTCATAAAAATCAAAGAATAATGAACCTTTAAATAAGCAATTCTATAAGAAATCATCGCATAACTAACACTATGAGCACGATTAAACCCATAAGAAGCAAACTTTAAAATCAATTCATAAACCTGTAAAGCCTTATCACGATCATGTCCCAAAGATACGCAACCATTAATAAACTTATCCTTTAAACCAAGAAGTACGCTCTCTTTCTTCTTACTCATCGCACGTCTTAAAATATCAGCCTCACCAAAACTAAACCCTGCCATAACTTGAGCAATCATCATAATTTGCTCCTGATAAACAATAATACCATAAGTGCTCTTTAAAATAGGTTTCAAAACAGAATCAATATAATTAATCTTTTCTACACCACGTTTACGCTTAATAAAAGAATCAATATTAGACATAGGTCCAGGTCTATAAAGCGCAATACTAGAAACAATATCCTCAAAACAATTAGGTTTAAACTTCTTCAAAAAAGAAATCATACCACTACTTTCAAATTGAAAAACACCATTAGTATCACCATTACTAAATAACTTCAAGGTATCAACATCATCATTAGGAATATCATCAAAAGAAATACCAACCTCTTTTAAAACATCATTAATTAAAGTCAAATTCTTAAGAGCAAGAAAATCCATTTTAAGTAAACCAAGTTCCTCCAAAAATTCCATAGAATAACCAGTAGTATAAAAATCATGACTTTTATCCAAAGGAATAACATTATCTAAATCAATAGAAGACATTACAATACCAGCAGCATGAATACTAGTATGACGTTTTAGTCCTTCTAATCTAGAAGCAATACGATATAGATTAATAAGTTCATTATCCGTACTTAAAAACTTTTTAAGCTTATCATTATCATAATTTTCTTTTAAACTTAACCTAGAATCAATCAAAGAACATAATCTATCAATAGTTTTAATAGGTATATCCAAACATCTACCAACATCACGAATAGATTGCTTCGCACCTAAAGTACCAAAAGTAATAATTGGACAAACCCTTTTTTCACCATACTTACTAATACAATAATCAACAACCTCTTGCCTTCTTGTAAATTCAAAATCAATATCAATATCAGGCATTGTAACACGTTCTGGATTCAAAAATCTCTCAAATAATAGATTATACTTGATAGGATCAATAGTAGTAATACCAAGTACATAAGAAACTAAAGAACCTGCAGCAGAACCTCTTCCAGGTCCAACTAAAATACCACTAGACTTCGCAAAATGAACATAATCCCATACAACTAAAAAATAATTACAAAAACCCATCTTATTAATAACATCTAATTCATACTTTAATCTATCCACATATCTTCTAGAAACAGTATCACCAAATATCTTTTTTAACCCACCAGCACATAACTTTTTTAAATAACCATAAGAATCCATTCCATCAGGGCAAGGATACTTAGGAAGCAAATCCTTTTCACAAATTATCTCCAAATTGCACATATCATAAATCTTAAAATTATTTTCAATATATTTAGGATACTTAGAATTAATTTCATCAAAAAGAACTAATTTATTATTATATTCATCAAAAATAGAATTAACAGAAACACCATCTTTAATAGCCTTTAAAAATTTCAAATACTTTAAGTCAGAATCATTCAAACACAAGATCTCATTCATATATAAAAGATTATTGTATTTTAATTCCTTCTCCTCACGAGAATTCTTATAACCAATAAATATATCACTATATATAGAACGTAACTCATCATAAATAACAACACTATCAAAAGGGATAATACAAATCAAATCATCACTATAACTTTTTAAATTATCAAGAGAAATATCATTAGAAACAATTTTAAGTAAACTCTTATATCCACTATAATTTTTACAATAAAGAATTATCTTATAATCACCTAATAAAACCTCTAAACCTATAATAGGCTTAATACCATTAGATATACACTTTTTATAAAAATAATATGCACCATACATATTATTATCAGTAATAGTTAAAGACTTAATATTATTCTTCAAAGCAAAATCAATTAAATCATCAATCCTAATCAAACTAGTAAGTAAAGAATTATCAGTTTTAATATAAAGTGGCGTATACATAACTATCATCCCCTATAAACATACTAACACATTTAATTTTATTTTTAAATATTTTATGAAATTATTTGACTTATTTTATTAATTATGATAAAGTTATTAAGCAGAGAAAAGTTTATAAAAAAGGAGGCAGAATAATATGGCAAGAAAAATTACTGAAAAAAAACCTTTATCAGGAAATAGAAGAAGTCATGCTTGTAACGCTACAAAGCATATGCAAAAACCAAATCTACAAAAAGTTAGATTAGATAATGGCGAAACTATTAGAATGTCAGCTAGAGAATTAAGAACATTAAAAAAGACAAGTAAAGAAGTTGCTGAAGCTTAATTACTTGTTTTTTTATGCTATAAAGTTTAAAACTATCATTGAAATAATACCAACACTAATACCAGTTAAAAACATTATCAATAAAAGCATTGTAAAACCATCATCACCCCAATGAAGATGACTACCTGCAGGACCAGATAATGTTTTCTGATAAGACTTAGAAACAGAATTTCCCTCTCCTATTTCTTCATATTCATTAAAATTATCAGTAATAGAATTATCAATATTATTAGTGATTTTTTTACTTTCAATATTTTCCATTATCTTACTAATTGAATAAACACCAGTATAATTAGAAAGATCACCATCGTCAACTTCCTTTATTTCAAAATCATAATATTTATCATATATTTCTTTCAATTCCCTTTTAATAAAACTCAAATCAACACCAGGAGTATTACAACGAGAATAAAAGCTTTCAAATTGTTCTTTAGTTATAATACCATTTGTTAATAAATACTTAAGTGCCTTTAAAACATCATTCATCAAACTCACCTACACTAATAATATTCTAACACATTTTTAATAAATTATTAACACCTTTTTTTATGTACATTAAAAAAAAATTCTGTTAAAATAATATTGGTGATTTTATGGAACCTCTAGCAATCAAATTAAGACCTAAAAAAATAGAAGACATTATAGGACAACAACACCTAATAGGTAAAAATCAAATACTATACAATTTAGTAAAAAATAAAAAAATTTTCTCAATGATACTATACGGAAAACCAGGAATAGGAAAAACAACAATAGCCGAAGCCATATGTGAAGAACTTAACTTAAGATATAGAAAACTAAACGCAGTAATAAATACAAAAAAAGACTTTGACATAGTGATAGAAGAAGCAAAAATGTATGGAAACATGATAGTAGTAATGGATGAAATACATAGAATGAACAAAGATAAACAAGACTTAATGCTTCCATACCTAGAAAACGGATTAATAACACTAATAGGAATGACAACATCAAATCCATACCATAAAATAAATCCTGCTATACGCAGTAGATGTCAAATATTTGAATTAAAAGAATTAGAATTTAAAGACATAACATATGCACTAAATAAATGCATAAAAAAAGAAATCTTAAAAGATATAAAAATAGATGAAGAATCAATAAATTATATAGCCAAATGTTCAGGCGGAGACCTAAGATATGCATATAACTTATTAGAACTCGCATACTACTCTACTAATGATCAAATAATAAATATAGAATTACTAAAAAAAATAAACAATAAACCAACATCATTTTATGATAATAATGAAGATGGACACTATGACGTAATAAGTGCATTTCAAAAATCAATCAGAGGATCAGATGTAAACGCAGCACTTTACTATCTAGCATGCCTAATAGAAGCAGAAGACCTAGACATAATATATAGAAGAATGTCAGTAATTGCTTATGAAGATATAGGACTCGCAAATCCAAACATGGGACCAAGAGTAGATGCATGTATAAATGCATGTGAACGACTAGGACTACCAGAAGCCAGAATTCCACTAGCAGTAATGGTAATAGATTTAGCTCTTTCACCTAAATCAAATAGTGCTTACACAGGACTTGCACTAGCACTAGAAGACATAGAAAAAGGAAACTACTATAGTGTTCCAAACCACATAAAAACAAACTCACCAGATTATAAATATCCACATGACTATCCAAATAATTGGGTTAATCAAGAATACCTACCACCAAAACTAAAAAACAGAAAATACTATATTCCAAAAAACAACAAATATGAAAATCAACTAGAAAAAATAATGATGGCTATAGAAAAAAATAAACACAAAGACTAAAACCTTTGTGTTTTAATTACCTAAAATAAATAATTCCAAAGCTAAACTCTTATCAATAAGTCCATTCTTAATTTTAGAATCAATATCAGCTAACTCCAATAAATAATCAAGTAATACTCGACTACTATAATTACGGCACTTATCCAAAGCTAACTTAACTCTATAAGGATGAACATCCAAAACCTTAGAAATACTATCTTCACCATTACCCTTTTTATATAATTCCTTACATTGATATAATAATCTAAATTGATTAGCTAAACTAATAATAATCTTAATAGGTTCCTCATTTCTTCTAAGAAGACTACTATAACACTCCATTGCCTTTTCCTTATCCTTAATAACAATATAATTAATCAAATCAAAAATATCATCATTATCTCCACTACTAGCTAAATCAAGTACATCCTGATAAGTAATCTCTTTATTATCCTTATAAGTCTTTAACTTCTCCACTTCCTGACTTAAAATTCTTAAATCATTACCAACCATACTAATTAATAAATCAACAGTCTTATAATCAACCTTATAATCATCAAACATACTTCTTACAGTATTACTAATATTTTTATTTTTATTAAACTCCTTTGAAGTAGAAATCTTCTTAATCTCCTTAACAATCTTCTTTCTATCATCTAACTTAGAAGCAACAAATACAATAATAACATCTCCAATATTATTAATAAATTCACTTAATAACTTTTCATCATCTTTTAAGAGCTTATCAAAACTATATACAACTATAAACTTATTTCCATCAAATAATGAAATAGTACATGCATCATCAATAACATTTTTAATACTATCAACTTCTAAATCAAATCGACTAATAGAATTACTATCAACTTTATTTTTACTAATAAGTTTTTTAATTTCAGAATCAATTAAAAATTCCTCTTCACCATAGAACAAATATATCATGCTACCACCTAACAAAATTATATAATAAAAAAAAAAGTATTTCAACAATACTAGGAATTTAATACTATTAGATTTTCATTAGAATTATCTTCTAAATTATTATTAAAAGAACAATCGATAAATATAACCCCCAAAAATAATACAACAAATAAAATCATAACCTTACTCTTTAAAACATCTAACATACTTTCTCCTCCTAACTGTATTAATGATATCACAAACAACTGTTCGTGTCAATAAAAAATTAAAACAAATGTTTGACAAACATATATTTACATGTTATAATGTAAACATAAAAAGGAGGTTTCAAATGAAAGAACTTACAAAAAAGCAAGATGAAATTTTACAGTACATAAAAAAATTCATTGTATCACATGGATATCCACCTACTACAAGAGAAATAGGAGGAGCACTTGGAATATCATCACCTGCAACAATACATGTACACTTATCTAAACTAGAACAAAAAGGATACATAAAAAAAGAAAACTCAAAAAATAGAGCACTAGAACTATTAGTAGATAACGAATACGAAGAAAAAAATGAAAACATAGTTGAAGTTCCACTACTAGGTAAAATAACAGCAGGAAATCCTATAGAAGCTATAGAAAGACCAGATGAATACTTCCAATTACCAAGTTACTTAATTCCAAAAAACAAAGATGTATTCACACTAAAAGTAGATGGAGAATCAATGATAAATGCAGGAATACTAGATGGAGACATAGTAATAGTTGAAAGAAGAAACACTGCAAGAAATGGTGAAATAGTAGTCGCAATGACTGATGAAAACGAAGTAACACTAAAAACATTCTATAAAGAAAAAGATCACTTTAGACTACAACCAGAAAACGATACAATGGAACCATTCATATTTAATAATATTACAATACTAGGAAAAGCAATAGGACTATATAGAAAAATATAAGGAAAACCCTTATATTTTTTTATAAATAACTTTTTAAATTCTTAATCTCTTTTTCCTGAAACCTAACAATATCACGAGCTAATTCAATAATACTACTATCACAATCATCTTTATATGCTTCTATCTTCTTATTCATATTAATAACACCCATAGTAAAGCCTTCAGTAAGTATACCTGCAATATTAGAATCACTATTATCTTTTAAAACTTCCATTTTCATATCCATCTTAGACATCATTTCAGCCATCATACCAATACCTTCAGGTTCAATCTTATTCTTCTTTAATAATTTATCACTTTTAGATAAATACTTCTCATATTCCTTTAATTCATCTTCCAATAACTTCTTAATCTTATTATCCTTATCCCTTAATAAATCAATCAATTTAGTTGTAGACTTAACACCCATATCACAAGTCTCATAAATATGCATTAATAATTCATTTTTTTCTTTCATAATATCACCATTACTATTATGAAAAAAAAGCAATATTTTTATACAAAAACATTGCTTGAAATTAATTATAATTAAAAATTTTTTTTACATTTTTCTTAACTCTATTTATAATGCTTAATCCAGGAAAACTATATCCATTATCAATAAACACTTTACACTTTCCTATCTCATGTATAATTGCATATCTAAAATCATTATTTTCCAATTGAAAAACTTCACTTTCAGCACTAGATGGACAATAAACAACAACATCACTAGAATTAGGATTAAAAATAATCGGTATCATAATTTCCTCATTAGAATAAACAACAATTATATTAATCTTTCTTTGATGTAAATTATCATAATAATTACACTGCTTAAAATCAATACTTTCTTCAGCAATTATAATTTCCTTTAAAATTGCATCATGAACATCAGAAACAGTCAATTTTTTAGAATTCTTATTACCTAATGTTCTAGAAATAACACTATACTTAGGACAAGAAACATCCGCACCCTCAAGTTTTCTATTCAACCAATGTTCACAAACACTTACAACTATTTTTTCGCCACGATACTCTTCTTCAACTCTATAATTAAAATATTTCATAAAACCAAAACCCTATCTAAATAATTTACCTAATTTCTTAACAAAACTATTTTCATCTATATATTTTTTAGCAATCCAAAACTGTTTTCTAATATAATAATCAACTTGTTCATCAGTTCCATTTCTAAAACCAATAACATTTGGATTATACTCACAAGCAATAGTAGTTAATCTTGTACCTTTTTTGTTGTAGTCACGAACCTTAACCTCAATTGTTTTACCCTTATATTTTCGCATAACAACATAATCTATAACATCTTGCATAAAACTACCTATTAATCCATTCCTCTAAATCTGATAAAGGCATAAAACCAACTTTATTATCAACTTGTTGTCCATCTTTAAACAAATATAAAGCAGGAATGCTCATAACTCCAAATCTACGAGCCAAATCTTCTTCCTCATCAACATCAATTTTAACAACCTTCACTTCGCCTCTAGAACTAGCTAAATTCTCTAAAACAGGGCCTAACATCTTACAAGGTCCACACCAATTCGCAAAGAAATCAACAACCACCACCCCATCACTAATTAAACTATCAAAATTATCCTTATTACCATGTACTAACATAACTATTCCTCCTCATACTTTTTAAGTAAATTATCAATTCCATCAATCTTTAATTTATTTCTCTCACGCAACTTCTTTGCTGACTTAATATCGATTATATCATACTTTAAAAACAAATCCAACGTTTCATAGTTAAATTGATTGGCGCTTTCAGCATTATCATACTTTTCCTTTAAAGAAACAAATTCATCAACAAACTCTTTATTATTATCAACAAAATTAGAAATAATAGGAGTATCATTTAAAATAAATTTCGCATAATCAGACTCCCTTACCTCTTTAATATTAAATATAGGAAAACTCAAAATATAGATTGTTACAAAACATATTAAATAAAACTCAATCGCACCAACTAAAAATCCTATTATCTTAGAAGGAATTCCCAATAAAAAACTCATATCAAGAATTCTTTGAATTAATCCAGATGCAAGTAATACTAGTTTCCATAATATCATCAAAACAATAAATACAATCAAAAATGCAATTAACTCATATAAAAGAATATTTAAAGCAGTAACCCCTTTAAAAATACCACCAAACCTAAAAAATGGTAAATTTTCATAAAAAACAATAGAAACAGGATTTTTAAGTAAAAAAGAAAACACTGTAACTAATACAATACCAACAGTACCAGCAATTTCTTTAATAACTCCCCTTTTCCATCCAATAATTCCACCAATAACAATCAAAACAATAATTATAATATCAACAATTCCCATAAACATCTACCTTTCATAAATAATTATATTACAAAATTAGACAAAAATAAACAAAAATGTTAAAATATAACTGGAGGGATCTTATGACAATAACATTAAAAGTAAGTGACAATACAAAAGAAGAAATGATTAAATACTTTGAAGACAAAAAAAGACCAAAAACACCAGACTACGCTATATTCCAAGCAGACGAAGCAGATACAGTTATAACACTATATAATTCTGGAAAAGCAGTATTTCAAGGAATATCAGCAGATATAGACGCAAATATGTGGAAAGAAATGGAAAGACATTTAAATCCTACGAAAAAAGTTGAAATGACAAACTCAGAAGATAAAAAGAAAAAAGAAAAAGAAACAATATATATAGATCCTAAAATATATAATGCAACAACAATAGGATCAGACGAAGTTGGAACTGGTGATTACTTTGGTCCTATAGTAGTAGCTGCATCATACGTAAATAAAGAAAACATAAAATTCTTAGAATCACTAGGAGTAAAAGACTCAAAAAAACTAACAGACGAAAAAATACTAGAAATAGTACCACAAATAATTAAGAAAATACCATATGAATGTATGATACTATCAAATGAAGAATACAACAAAAAATATACATCTGATATTAATATGAATAAAATAAAAGCAATTATGCATAATAAAGTACTTACAAAAATAAAAGAAAAATATAATGACATAGAATATATAGTAGTAGACCAATTCGCAAAACCATTTGTATACTATAACTACTTAAAACAAGTACCTAACTACACAAAAGGAATAACATTCATGACAAAAGCAGAAGACAAATGCTTATCAGTTGCTTGTGCATCATTAATAAGTAGATATATATTCCTAAAAGAATTTGATAAACTAGGTGAAAAATATAATACATTCCTAGTAAAAGGTGCAGGACCTAAAGTAGACGAAATTGGAGTAAAATTAACAAAACAATATGGATTTGAAATACTAGAAAAAATATCAAAACTAAACTTTAAAAACACAGAAAAAATTAAAGAATTAGCTAAAAACTAATTCTTTTTTTTCATCTATATTAATATGCATATTAATATCATCCTCAGTTGGAAGTTTATCCAATATATCCTTAGGAATATAATTCTTAATTTCATAAGACGAAACACCTATCGGATTACTAATACCTTCTAAAGCCCATTCCACAGATAATTTATCTTTATCTCTACATAACAATAAACCAATAGTTTCATTATCATATTCTTTCTTCAAAGTCTTATTAACAGCAGTTACATAAAAATTTAACTGGCCAATATATTCAGGTTTAAAAAAAGAATTCTTAAGTTCAACAACTACATAACATCTTAACTCTAAATGATAAAACAATAAATCAATATAATAATCATTATTATCAGTACTAATCTTATATTGATTACCTACAAAAGAAAAACCTTTACCTAACTCAAGTAAAACATTCTTAATTTTCTCAACCATTGCGTTCTCAATATCTGCTTCACACGCATTTTCTTTCAAATTAGATAATTCAAATATGTAAGGATCTTTCATTATATCTCTAGCTAGTTCGCTTTGACTAATAGACATCTTATCATCAAAATTTGTTAATTTAATATTTTCCTTTTGTCTTTCGTATAAATTTAAATCTATCTGATGAACCATAACAATATGAGACCATCCATTTTCTAAGCATTTCTCAGCATACCATATTCTCTTTTCCATATCTTTCACTTTCTCAATTAAAGTATAATTATGTGCCCACGGCAAATTTGCCAACGCCATTGGCAAATTTGATACATTGTTATATTCTCTATAAAAAGCTTTCATTCTGTATAAATTTCTAACTGAGAAACCCTTCATATTTGAAAATTCTAATTTTAATTCATTAGATAACTAATTTACAAAATTATTTCCATATTTTCTATTTTCATCAATAATTTTTCCTAATCTAAAATACAAACATAACAATTCCCTATTAGCATTCTCTAATATTTTAAATCGAGTACCTTTAATATCTTTCTTTATATCATTAACAATACTTATAAAACTATTTTTGTCAATTGTTTCAACCATATAATCACCTCTATAAATATCATACGATATAGATTTAATAATTCCTTAAAAATAAAAGAAAACTAGAAAATTATTCATCTTCTAGTTCTTCACTATAATCACAACTTGAACATTTAATCTTTTTACCCTTTTGAGTCAACATACTCTTACACTCAGGACATTCTTTACCAATTGGTTTATCCCAATACGCAGTTTTACAAGTAGGATAATTGTTGCACCCGTAAAAAATCTTACCTCTTTTACTACGTTTCTCAACAATTTTACCACCACAATTAGGGCAATCTATTATTTCTTCTATCTCCCTTGGCTCAGTCTTAACATATTTGCAACCAGGATATCCACTACATGCAGTAAACTCACCATATTTTCCCTTACGAATAACTAATGGTTTACCACATTCTGGGCAAGACTCACCAGTCTCTTTAACCTCTTTCTTAGGAAGCAAATCAAAAGCTTTCTTCAAAGAAGGTTCAAAATCTTTATAAAACCTATCCAAAGTTTCATACCAAACTTGATTACCTTCCGCAATCTTATCAAGATCACTTTCCATATTAGCAGTATACTCAACATTAATAATATTACTAAATCCCATCTGTAATTTATCTGTTATTTCAAAACCAATTTCAGTTGGAACAAATTTCTTCTCAACAATATCAACATACCCACGTTTTTTAATAGTATCAATAATAGTCGCATAAGTACTAGGTCTACCAATACCTAACTCTTCCAAATCTTTAATCAACTTAGCCTCTGTATAACGACTAGGAGGTTGTGTAAAATGTTGTGAAGACTCAATATCATTACTTTCTAATTTATCATTAACTTTAAAACTTGGTAAAACTTGATCCTTAGTATCCTCATACTCACCATATACTTTTAAATAACCATCAAAAGTAATAATTTGACCATTAACCTTAAACTGATAATTATTATTATCAAGAATAACAGTTGTATTAAGTGTCTTTGCAGGAGCCATTAAACTAGCTAAAGCACGACAATATATCAATTTATATAATTTATACTCATCATTACTTAAGAATTTCTTAACAGAAAGTGGAGTTCTATAAATACTAGTAGGACGAATTGCCTCATGAGCATCTTGAACATTCTCAGACTTCTTACTCTTCTTAACAAAACCTACATAATCATGACCATATTCATTCTCAATATATTTATAAGTAGCTCCAATAAACTCATCAGAAAATCTCACAGAATCAGTACGCATATAACTAATAAGACCGACAGTCTCATCCTCTAAAGCAATACCTTCATATAACTTCTGAGCAACACTCATAGTTTTTTTAGCATTAAATCCTAATTTAGTAGAAGCCTCTTGTTGTAAAGTACTTGTAATAAAAGGAAATTTACTATTCTTAGCTTTATCCTTTGAATCAACACTTAATACAACAAATTCATTACCTAAACTACATAATACTTTATCAGCTTCGTCCTTATTATTAATCTTTAACTCTTCATGATTAAAAGTATCTAGATCAGCTGAAAACTCTGAAAAATTAGCCTTAATACTCCAATACTCTTCAGGAACAAAAGCTTGAATTTCTCTTTCTTTTTCAACAATCAACTTTAAAGCAACACTTTGAACTCTACCAGCACTACTACCACTTGTTTTAGAACGAATTAAATTACTTAATCTAAAACCAATAATCCTATCAAGAATTCTACGAGTTTCCTGACTATTGACTAAATCCTGATCTATTTTTCTAGGATGTTTAAACGCCTCTATAATAGCAGGTTTAGTAATTTCATTAAAAACAACACGATCATAAACTTTATCATTTAAACCTAAAGCATCATATAAATGCCAACTAATTGCCTCTCCTTCACGGTCAGGATCGGTAGCAAGAAATACATGATCAGAAGCCTTAACTTCCTTCTTTAAAGAATCAACATCTTTCTTCTTACCCTTAATAATTACATAATCAGGTTTAAAATTATTTTCAATATCAACCCCAAGTCCAAACTTACCCTTAGTAGATAAATCACGAATATGTCCTTTACTTGATAATACCTTATAATCCTTACCTAAATACTTTTCAATTGTCTTAGACTTACTAGGTGATTCCACTATTACTAAATTCTTTGTCATAAATGCCTCCATGTCATTTAAATTTATACACTATAATTTTATAATTGTCAATAACATATTAAAAAATGGAATAGACATCTACTCCATTTTATTTAACAATACTTTGATAAAAATCTTTCCAAATTTCTAATACATGTTCCTTGCTATAAAACTCACTTATTTCAGTAGAAAACTTAGAATATTTAGAATATAATTTTTTATCACTCTTTAACTCAGTAAGTAAAGAAACAAACTCATCATTATCATTACCCTTTAAATACTTATTAAATAAAATATCTTTATACAAATCCAAATCTCTTAATAATAAAGGTTTTGAAGAATTAATAGCCTCCAATATAGACATAGGAAATAATTCATTATAACTTGGCATAAACAAAACATCTGCTACATTATACATATCATTCATTTCCTCTCTTGGAACAATACCAGTGAATATTACATTCTTAGGAGGATTTTCATAAACTTTCTTTAATTCATCATAACCATCAGTAATTCTTCCAAAAGAAAATCCACCACACCAAACAAAAGTTGTATCAGGCATCTTATTCGCAACATCTATAAAATCCATTACACCTTTTCTTGTTTGTACTTGACCAACACCTAAAACAACAAATGAATCCTTAGAAATACCATATTTTTCACGAATAAAAGAAGCATCCTTTTTATAAAATTTTTCCTTAGAAACATAATTAGGAATATAAGTAATCTTTTTTCTATCAATACCAAACTTAACAAGATCATCAATAAAAATAGGATTAACAACGACTAAATGATCAGCTTTATTATAAAAATTAGTTACATACTTCTTAAAAATATTAAAAGCAACCTTAGGTAATTTAATACTACCATCTAATGTATCAGGTAAAAAATGAACATAGCAAACACTAACACCTTTTTTCATTTTAAAATAATTCCATAAATCAACAGTATGAACATGAACAATATCACACTTCTTATTACTATTTATATATATATCAAACAAATCAGATGCACCATCACGAACCAAATTAACTTGTTCTAAATAAGCACTTCCTACTCCCTGTCCTGCAACCTTATCAGCACTTGATAACATATTAATACTAATCTTCTTCAAACTACATCACCAATTAAATAATATCACAAATCAGGAACACTTACAAGTATAACATCCTCACCTATTTTTTTAACTTGATTCCATTTTATCTCTAACTCATCACGATTAGATAACTTAGAAAAAAACTTTCCCTTTTCAACAATTAACCCATTCATTTGTCCATCATCAGATATAGAAACATCTATAATTGATCCAATCTTTTTACCATCATTCATATTAACAATATCCTTACTTTGTAAATCAGAAAGACGCATAACATCACCCTAATAAATAATATTAAAACAAAAAAATAAAAGAACTAAATACTTTTAGTTCTAACATCCCTACTAAAATTATTAATTTTTTTATCTATATATTCACTAATACTTCCGTTTGGAGTAAATGTATACATTTCACTTCCATAACCTAGTTCATTAAAAACAATACACATTTTTTCATAAATTCCATTAACATAAGAAGAAATTAAAGATACTTCATCAATATCATTAATATCACAATAAGTATGCATAATATTATATAAAATATAAAAGCAAATAAATCTTTTATCAAAAGGTTCAGAAGAAATTCCTAAATCAATAAAATTAATTTTTTCACCATCAAACAAAAAATTACCAGGAGTTCCAGCATCAACAGATAAGCCATTATCACATAATACTATATAATCAGAAATAAATTGCCTTAATATTTCTATATTATTTAATTCATTAAGCCTATTAATAAAAATACTAGAAGAAATACCAACATTAGTATCTTGAATAGGAACACCTTTAACCTTACTCTCTAAAATATACAATTTATCATTAACTACTTTATAATCAAGTACCTTATAACTATTAACATTAATACTATCAAGAATAGACTTGATTTGTCCTATTTCATCTAAACAACTATCAAGTTCTTTATGACCTAAATACCTAGATTCCAATAAAACAGTATCTCCAAAATCATAACACTTATTTTGAAACCCCTTACCTAACAATTTATCATTATTTAAATTAGAAATACAATAATCAATATTCATACTACCACCAATTACATTATATATTAATCAATCATTTTTTTCAAATTATCCAAGCCACTTTTTTCTAAACGAGAAATCTGTGCCTGACTAATACCAATTTCTTCTGACAATTCCATCTGAGTTTTACCATAAATATACCTTTCAAGTAAAATATATCTTTCCTTATCCTTTAATTTCTTCATAGCATCTTTCAATTCAATATGAGAATCCAATTGATAAGTACTTCCTTTTGTATCACTTAACTGATCAGCAAGATATATAGTATCCCCACCATCATTATAAATTGGCTCAAACATACTAACAGTATCCCTCATAGAATCAAGTGCATTAGAAACATCAAATTCTGGCAATTCCAATTCCTTAGAAATTTCAGAAATAGTAGGTTCACGCCCTAGCTCATTAGTTAAATATTCCTTAATTTTTAAAGCCTTATAAGCAGTATCCTTAATACTACGAGCAATCCTAACACTATTATTATCACGAAGATATCTCTTAACTTCACCCAATATCATAGGAACTGCATAAGTACTAAACATAACACCATGAGAAAGATCAAAATTATCAATTGCCTTAATTAAACCAACACAACCAACCTGAAATAAATCATCCATATTATCTACCCTATTATTATATTTACGTAAAATACTCAAAACTAACTTCAAATTACCACTAATTAAATCATCCTTTGCAAACTTATCACCAGACTTATACTTCTTAAATAATTCAATCATTTCTTCATTACTTAAAACTTTAATATTCGCAGTATTCACGCCACAAATCTCAACTTTATGACGTGCCATTAAAAATCTCCTTTCATATCAATAATGATACAAAAAGAAAAATTTATACAAAAAATAATATCACTTGAAAAAAATATAAAAATATCATATTATATTCATGGTGAAATTATGAACGAAGAAAATTTAATAAAATACTATAATAAATTCAATGAAGATAAAAGACTAACTAGAAGACGCGGTGAAGTAGAATTTATAACATCATTAAAATATATAAAAGAATATCTAAACCCAAATGATAAAATAATAGATATTGGTGCAGGAACAGGAAGATATTCACTAGAACTAGAAAAATTAGGATATGATGTAACTGCAGTAGAACTAGTTAAACATAATATTAAACAAATAGAACAAAAATCAAATACAATTAAAACAATATTAGGAAACGCAATAAACCTAAAAAAAATAAAAGACAATACATATGACCTAACACTACTATTTGGCCCAATGTATCACTTAATTACAAAAGAAGAAAAAATACAAGCTATAAATGAAGCAAAAAGAATAACAAAAAAAGACGGAATAATAATGATCGCATACTGTATGAATGACTACGCAATAATACAACACGGATTCATAGATAATTGTATAAAAGAAGCAATAAAAAATAATGAAATAAATAATTCATTTCATGTATCACCTAAAAAAACAGATTTATATAGTAGACTAACATTAGATGAAATAAATGAATTAAATAAAATAACAAACTTAAAAAGAATAAAAATAATAACACCAGATGGACCAACAAACTATATAAGAAAAACACTAAACAAAATGGATGATGAAACATTTGAACTATTCATGAAATATCATCTATCAACATGTGAAAGGATGGACTTAATAGGTGCTGCTGCACATACTCTAGATATACTAAAAAATGACAAATAATCAAAATTTGTCATTTTTATTTTATAAAATCTAATAATTTTTCATTAACTAAATCTAAATAATCTTTCATACCATGTTCCGCACCAACTATAACATCTAACTTAATATCATATTTCTCACAGAACTCTTGAACATCAGATAATAAAACTGTTTTATCCTTATCACCATGAATAATAAATATATCATTATCACATTTATTAAAACTATCCATCAAATCATCATTCATAAATTCTACAAAAGCACTCCTATTATACTTTCTACCATTCAAAAAAGTATAATATTCATGATTATCAAAATAATCAATATCAATACCTAATTTTCTTTTAGTACACTCATAAAAATTAACAGCAGGAAACTTTAAAAAAATCTTTTCAAATTTAACTTTAAATCTATTAATATAACTTAACGCTATATATCCACCAAAACTAGAACCCATTAAACTAATAGGCACGCCATACTCTTTAACACTATCAATAACTTTATCTAAATAATCTAAACTATTAGATAGATTAAAACATGAATCATCTGACATATCTTCTCCATGACATGGAAAATCAAAAGAAACAATCCCTATTCCATAACTTCTTAAAACTTCAAAATGTTGATTAATTCTATCTTTACTCTCACCAAATCCATGACAATATACAAGAATCTTTTTAACATCATCAGGAATACTAAAATAACAATAAATCTTATCATCAATTACCTTCTTTAACACAACTCATCACCATCAATATTATCATATATTTTCTTAATCATACCCATAAAATATCCCTTATTATCACTATTATATCTAATACTATTACTAATAGAAATAATTTCATTCAAAATACTTTCTCTATCACAATCACCATTACTTTGATTGTATAATTTCTTTAACCTATTATCAATATTAATAACAATACCATTAATAATATCATCCATTTCATTATGACATTGTAACAACATATCATAATCATTCCCCTCTAATAAAGAATAAACATTATTAATATCTTCATCACTCACCTCAATAACACATAACTCTCTATTATCTAATATAAACATTAAATCATTCTTAATTATATCTTTCAATTCTAAAATATCCATAAATTCACCAATAATATTATACTAAAAAAATACAATAATCAAAAGAAAAAATTAAAATTTACCACACATACTACCCCATGTATCAACTATCTTTTTATCCTTAAAAATTCTAAGAATTTCACAATTATTACTACATCCACTACATTCACTTCCAACAGTCTTAAATTCAATATCATTAATATTTAAATCATAAACCCTTCCATCACTATTTTTCCGAGATAAAATCGCAATACCTAAAGCCCCCATTAAATGACTATTAGGATCAACTGAAACGTCCATTCCCAATATCTCTCTAAAATACTTTAAAACACCTTCATTCTTAGAAACTCCACCTTGAAAAACAACAGGTTCTAATATTTTCTTTCCCTTTCCCACATTATTTAAATAATTTAAAACAATACTTCTACATAATCCAGCTACGATATCCTCTTTACTATACCCTACTTGAGCTTTATGAATTAAATCAGATTCAGCAAATACAGTACATCTAGCCGCAATCTTAGCAGGATTCTTACTTGTTAAAGCAAGTTTTCCAAACTCTTCAATTGGAATATCAAGACGTTTCGCCTGACTAGATAAAAAAGAACCTGTTCCAGCAGCACAAAGTGTATTCATCGCATAATCAGAAATTACACCATTATTAATAAGAATAATCTTAGAATCCTGACCACCAATTTCTAATATAGTTCTAACATTAGGATTAACAGACATAGTACCAACAGCATGAGCAGTTATTTCATTCTTAACAACATTAGCATTTAACATCAATCCTATCAACTTTCGTGCACTACCAGTAGTACCAATACCCTTAACAACATACGAAGAAGGAATGTTTTTCTTAAAATATTCAACAAGCTTCTTAACCGCACCAATAGGATTACCTTCAGTCCATATATATAAAGAAGAAATTATTTCATCATTCTCATCAATAACAACACCTTTAGTAGAAATAGAACCTATATCAATTCCTATATAACAATTCATTTTTTCCTCATTTCTATCATATCATTAAAAGCCTCTAATCTTGTTTGAAGTCCAACCTTAGAAGTATTCGCATCAAAACTAAAAAACATTACAGGAATATCATATTCATGACATATTTTATTAATAATACCCATAGAACCAATTTCAGGAGTACAAAAAGTAGATTTAATATGAATAATACCATCATACCTATCACGACACATCATAACAGTTCTAATAATATTATCAGTCGCATCAGCACCCATTCTATACTTAACATACCTAGAATATTTCCTAATATTTTTATTAACAAACTTTCTTTTTTTAAATAATAAATAAGTTGCGTTAGTAAACCTAGTAACAGACATACCAAAAGAAGCTAAAGACTTCTCTAAAAAATAATTACTAAAAGGTTCCATAACAGTATATAATTCACCAATAACTCCTACCCTAATAACATTTTCAGGAATATTTAACTCAACACCTTTAACCAAATTAAAATACTTTTTAAAAATACGCTTTAACTGAAAAATATTATTAACATTTAAAAATTCATCAAGCATTAGAGAATTATACTTTTCCATAGAACCCTTAATAACCTCAAATCCAACATTCTTTCTAATATAATCATCAACTAAATCCATATAATTAATCATCTTGATTGCAATAATCAAATAATATAATCCTCTAATACGAGAAAAACCTTTATCAATACTTTTAAACTCACGACATATTTTTTTAACATCAGCACGACCAGCAGTAACCAAATTAATAAACTTAACATCATAACCTAAATCATTAATAATGACCCTTTGTAACTCATGATAATAACCATATCTACATCCACCACCCAACTGAATAACTACATTTGCTCCCATCTCAATAGTTTCTAACATAGTACCCAAAGTATATTTAAAAGGAGCACAAACAAATTCCGGACTATACTTAACACCTAAATCAATAGTTTTTTGAGTAATATTAGGAGCAATAATAACCTCACAATCAACTATTTTAGACAACAAAAATCTTGCAGGAATTGAATAATTACCAATCTGTGGAAAACCAATCTTTATCTTAGACAAGAATATCCACAAAACTTTCTAAACGAGTCTCAATTCCAGCAAATGCATCCATATCATCAACAACAATATTTAAACACTTCTTATCAAGTTTCCTAATAACAACCTCATTAACAAGAGAATCTAAACCACAAGGGAATGTAGATAAAAATATAATACCATCTACATTATCCTTACAAAATAAAATAGAGCCAATTATTTCAGAACTAAACCTCCAATATAACCCACTACTCAAATCAAAAGATTTCTTTAAACACTTCTCTTTATCGAATAAATCACTATATATAACCATACATCCAAGAGACTCCAAATACCTAATAATAGGCTTGCCAACCATTGAATCATAAGTATTATAAGGATGAGAAACAAGTAATACTTTTTTACAAGTTTTACCAACATTATTCATATTAACAATACACTTTTTCTTAAAAACCTTCTTATACCTATTTAAAGCAAAAATATATGCATTATGAATATCACGAACATTCTTACCAAAATATTTTCCAACCTTGAAAAAACCTTTTTCCATAGTATCATCATCAGTGTAACTTATATTATAATCAACTATATCAATATCAAATAGATTATTGATAATATCATAACACGCTAAAAAATTAGTACATGTTTGCTCATTAATACCATAATTATCAATTCTTGGAACCAATACACAATCACAATCACCAGTCAAATACGCGACATGTCCAATATAATGCTTTAAAGATAGACACATTTCATCAGAAGAATATTTATTTCCTAAATTGATAATTTCACGATTAGTCTCAGGACTAATAATATAATCAATACCTAATTTTTCTAAAAAAAGACTCCACATTTCACCATAATAATAATAAAATAAGCCTCGCGGAATACCTATTTTCAAAGTATCAAACCTCCTAATAATATATATTTAAAAACACAAAAAATATACATATAATAATTTGACTAAAAAAAAGAAATAATTTATAATATTTATATAGTATATAAATTAAAACTTTTAGGAGGAACCTATGTATATAAAAGAATTAACAAATGAAGAATTTTATGATTTTACAAGTAATTTTCCATATAAAACATTCTATCAAACACCTGAATATGCATTTGTAATGAACCATGAAAAAAACGAAACATTTTTTATAGGATTAATGGATGATAATTATATACTTGCAGCAGCTTTAATTATAGTTGAAAAAAGAAATGGATTTAAATATGCATACACACCTCGTGGTTTTTTAATAAACTTCAATGATTATACTTTAGTAGAAGAATTTACAAAACAATTAAAAGAATATCTAGGAAAAAAAGATATAGTTGCTTTAAGAATAAATCCAATGATAATAAGAAACATTTACAATAATAATAAAAAAATAATATATAAAAATAAGCACTATGACAGTATATTTGAACAACTCATAAAACTTGGATATAATCACTGTGGATATAATGATTACTTTGAAGCAATTAAACCAAGATTTGAATCAATACTAAATATAGAAACAGATTCAGATAAACTATTTAAAACAATAGATAAAAACTATAGAAAAAAAATAAAAAACGCAATTGAAGATGGAATACATGTTTATAAAGGAAGCTTTAATGATTTAAAATATTTATATGAGCAATCAAAATATAAATACCCGAGAAGTTACACCTTCTTACAAGATATTTATAAGCATTATGACCAAAAAGGAATGGTTGATTTATACTACGCAAAATTAAATACAGAAGAATACTTAATAAATAGCCAAAAAGAACATGAACAATTAGAAACAGAAACAAACAATATAAATTATAAAATTATGGAAGACCTACACAAAGACAAAACAAAATTAATTAACAAAAAACTAACAAGTGACTCACTACTTAACAAATATGAGAATAAATTAATAACTGCAACTACTCTTCTACAAAATAATCCACAAGGAATAGTACTTGCAAGTATCATGGTTATAAAATACTATGGAACAGTATATATGTTTATGGACGGTTATGATATGAACTATAGATACTTAAATGCAAAACACTTACTTTTATGGAAAGTAATAGAAGAATATAGTACAAAAGGATTTAAGAAATTCAATTTAGGCGGTATAAGTAATATAAATAAAGAAGACAAATATAAAGGGTTAAATGATTTTAGAATGAACTTTGGTTCATGTGCAATAGAATACGCAGGTGACTTTGAACTAGTCACAAATAACACACTATACTTCATGTACAAAAAAGCAACGCAAATAAAACATATTATAAAAAAGAACGATTAATATCGTTCTTTTCTTATAGATTAGATAATTTTTCTCTTATCTTAGAACTAACAATTCCAAGATCTGCTTTTCCCTTAACAAGTGGAGAAATCATTCCCATTACCTTTCCCATATCTTGCATTCCTTTTGGTTCTACCTTACTAATAATATCATCAATAATTGAATCAACTTCTTCATCACTTAATTGTTCAGGCATATAGTTCATCAATATATCTATTTCCTTAGAAGTTTCATCAACTAAATCTTGTCTATTACCTTTTTTAAATTCTTCAATAGAATCACGTCTTGTTTTAATTTCTTTTGAAATAATATTTATAACTTCATCATCATTAAGCTCATGCTTTAAATTAATTTCCTCTAACTGCATACTTCCCTTAACCATACGTATAACTTTTAAAGTATCTTTATCTTGATTCTTCATAGCAGTTTTTAAATCATTTAAAATTCTTTCTCTCATAAACATTCTCCTAAAAATAGAACCTATAAGGTTCTACTAATTATATCTTTCTCTTCTCTCTCTTTTATGACTATTTCTTATAGCTTCTTTCTTAGCTTTTCTTCTTTTAACACCAGGTTTCATATAACCTTCGTTTCTTTCCTTTGCTGCTTTTAGGAGGCCATCTTTAGCGTTCTTTTGCTTTAAATTACGTAAAGCAAATTCAACGTTACCATTCTTTACGACTACTGTAGACATGATATCCCTCCCTTCTTTTGACTAGGACTATTATAACACTTCCTTTTTAAGAATACAAGAAAAAAATACAATTTATGAGCATTTACATAAAGAAAACACTAAAAAAACATATAAACTTGTAAATCATACAACAATTTTTATACTATTCGAAATACCTTTTTTCTTTTCCAATTCTTTCAAACTTTTATCCGGTGTTAAAAAATTCTCGGGTAAAGTACCACCCTGCTTTTTTATTGTTTCTCTAATATCTTTACCAACTTCATAATGAGCAATATTTGCTTCTTTATCTAACTTAATATTTTCATTCTTTATTTTTTGTTCAGTTAGAGAAATCCTAAATAAATTAGCTGCTAATTCATCACTACACATATTATCTAATATATCCTCTCTGTATCTTAGATTCTTCCTTTTCGCAATATCATTAGCCGTCTCGCCATTATACAGTCCTTTATAACCACTATTATGAAATCTATCAAAATTCTTAACACCAGCATTTCTCGCAGCAATATTCAAAGAATAATTTCCTTTTCTAGTTAGATTCCTTTGATAAAATCTCTTCTCATCTTCTGTTAATGAATTATAATCCTTTTCCATTAACTCTTGCTTTCTAGTCTGTATAGCAAAATATGTTTGAGCTAAAGCTATAACTTTCTTTCTAGGATCACCATTTTGAGCAATTAAATAACATGCATATCTTGATAACTTGTAATCTTTTATCATTTCAATTTTACCTTTACCGCTACTTATTGGGGTGTTGATCTCGACACCCCAAAGATTTTGATTAGGATAACTAGTATTAGCAGATATTATTGCCTTATCTATAACCTTATTAAAGTTTCTCCAATTCTTATATTCTAAAACTTTTTGTAGTTCACGAGCACTCCAAAACTCACATCCATTTTCATCTATATGTTTAATATCTTCAAACATTTTCTCTGTATATTCTTTTATTTCATTCATAAATATTCTCCTTCCTATAAAGGAAAAAGTATACAAAATTGTATACTTTTAACACCCATAACTTCTAATAAATGTTCCAACAATATTTCCAAACTTAAATATTATTTCCACAATAGTAGAAATTAAAGGAATAGATAAAATAAATAATATTGAATAAATAACATACAATAAGTATTTATTCTTAATTAAAGTGGACATACATTTCCGCTTCCAATTCTTCTTATCGCATTACCTAAACTTCTTCCCATATCAAGTAAAGTATTAACACCACGAGTAAGAGCAGAAATTAAAGTACCACTAATATTTCCACCAGATACATTTAATAATTCATTATTGCTTAAACTTTTCATAAAAACCTCCTAATTACATTTTAACGGTCTAACATACCCATCAATAACACCAATAAGAAAAGTAACACCAGCAATTATAGCTAAACCTATTGCTAAATGATTACCACCATTAATAGAACTTAATTCCGAAGAATTTAACTCTTTCATAAAAATCTCTCCTTTACATAATTAAAAATAGTACTCTTATAAATAAAATTTAATTTTAAAACATTATTTACAATTTTATCATTATCATTAAGATTAAATTTTAAATAAATACTTCTAACAGGACCTTTATCAGATAATATATAATCATCACTAACCTTAACAATATCATAATCTACCATAACTTTATCAACAATTAAAACATTCTTTTTAATACTCTGCAACCCATTATCACTAAGATATACCACAACATAATATTCCTCCTCACTAACAATACCATTATAGCTAGCACTAAAATTAAACTTATAAAAAACAGAAATAAATATAAATATAACAATCAATATTATAAGAAAAATAGAACAAAAACAAATCTGAAAATCACGATATTTATCAAAGAATAAACAATTACTATAAATTCTTCTCATCAATTAAAACACCACCATCAACAATTTTAATTAATCTATCATACAAATCAAGATTTTCCATCCTATGACTTATAATTACAATGGTTTTATCCTTATACATGTCAAAAACGCGAGTCAAAATTCTTCTTTCCATCTCAACATCAATTTGACTAAACCCTTCATCAATTAAAACAATTGGAGATTTCTTAAGAAATGTGCGTGCTAAAACTATTCTCTGTCTTTGACCACCAGATAAATTAAAACCATTCTCCTCAATCATCATATTAAAACCTAAATCATTATCAACTATCTCATCTAATTCAAATATTCTAGCTACATTTAAAATCTCATTATTATCCCCTGAATAAAACTTCAAATTATTAATTAAAGTATCATTAAAAAGCATTTCATTTTGCGAAATATAAGAAATATTCTTACGTAATGAAATTGTTTTATAATCATTAATATCAATTCCATCTATATAAATATTATCCCTACCTATCTCATAATACTTCATTAATAACTTCAGCAAAGTACTCTTTCCACTTCCACTTGCACCATAAATCATTACATGTTCTCCCTTACATATAGAAAGATTAACGCTATTTAAAACATTACTCTTATTATCAAAAGAAAAATTTAAATTTTTAAAATTTATATTTCCAAATTTAAACCCAATTAATCCCCTATCACTATAATTTTCATATAAACTAATAACTCTTCTAATAGCCTCATGACTTTCCTTTATATTAACATCCATATCAATAATATTTCTGATAGGCTCAAAAAAATAAGAAAGCATACTACTATAAGTAATTAAATATCCAATACTAAACTTATCATCAAAAACAAGTAAAGCTCCAAAAAATAATACAAAAACATTACCAAAATCATTAATGATATCCTTAAAAAATACTTGATTATTAATATGATTTTGAAGCTTAAAAACATTATTTAATAAAACCAAATACTTATGATTAAACAAATCAATAACCTTATCTTGAATATTTATTCCATGGACAGTCTCAAACCCATTAATAGATTCATACATATATGAATTCACTATCTCTTTATCAACCTTAATTCTATTAATATAATACCTATAAACCTTACTATATAAAATAGATAAAACTAAATACAACAAAAAGATAATAAAAGAAATAAAAAATAATTTAAAATTAATATATAATAAAAATATAGCTGAAACAATTACTAAAGGAAAATCAATAAATAAACTTACACAAATCTTACTTATGAAATCACGAGCACTCTGTAAATCATTAATCTTTGAAATTATTTCTCCAGTGGTCCTATTATGATAATAACGATAAGGAAGTAAAATAACACGTTTAAAAGCATCCAAAACAAGAGAAAAATCTAATCTACAATTTAAAATTATTAATAATTTATTTCGCAAATAATTTGTAATATTTTTCATAAAATATAACAACAAAAAGATAACAAAAACACTTTTCAATAAATTCTTAGATACATCTATCCCATCAATAATAAATTTAAAATAAAAAGAAGATATTATCTTAATAAATATTACAAATATAGATAATAGAAATAATATAAATAATATTTTTTTATGCTTAAATATATTCTTAAAAATAAATTCATTAACATTTATACTTTTATCAATAGGAAGACTACGACAAGGATATAAAATTATTAATATACCAGTCCAAATATTATTAAAATAATCAAAAGAAACCTTTTTAATACCATTAGCAGGATCAGCAATCAACAACTTATTCTCATTATATAAAACATCATAAATAACAATATAATGCTTATAAACATTATCAATTACAACATGCGCAATACAAGGAAATAACACATTCTTAAAATCATCTAATGTTGCTTTTACCCCTCTAGCATCAAATCCCAAATCAATAGAAGTTTTAACAAGATTATAAGCGCTTGTACCATTCTTATTAGTATGAGTTAAGTCTCTTAAACGTTCAATTGAAACATTGCCTTTATAATATTTAATAATCATAAGTAAACAAGCACAACCACAATCTTTGATTCCTTCTTGCTTAACAAAAGGATACTTTTTTAACATATCTCATCACCTCCTATAAGTATTATTCAACATAGAAAAAAAAACTCCTAAAAAAAAAAGTTATTTTCATAACTTTTTATAAATTTCTACATTCTTAGAGCCATATCTTCTACTTTTAATTAAATTAAAACAATCAGAATAAACATCTTCATCCTCAAATTCACAAACAATAATACCATCATCATTTAACAATTCATTATCATTCAAATACTTTAAAATATCATTAATTAAATTTAACTTATAAGGAGGATCTAAAAATATCAAATCAAATTTTATACCTTTCTTAGAAAAATTAGATAATGCATCCATATAATCCATTTTTAATAGAATACTATCAGAAATTCCATCCAAATTATCTTTAAGTATATTATAGATATTATTACTATTTTCGACGAAATAGCAGCACTTTGCGCCATTACTTAAAGCCTCAATCCCCAATGAACCACTACCTGCAAACAAATCCAAACAAACACTATTTTTTATATTACCTTGAATCATCGCAAACATAGATTCTTTTACTCTATCCATTGTTGGCCTAGTACCCATAATATTAAATCCATTTATATTTTTTCCCTTATATTTTCCACTTATAATACGCATATTAACACCCAAATATATTTTAGCACATTTACTTTAACGATGAAACAATATTTTGAAACATTTCAATAGTACTTAAAGCCTTAGATAATCTGTCACTAAACCTTAACTTATAATCTTCCTTTACTTTCTCTTCAAATTGACTAAACATCATAGGATTTCTATTAAGTATTTTATACCAATAAGAATGATCCCTTATATATTGAATATATTTAGGATTACTCTTCAATTTAAACTGTATATCTAAACTCATTAATCCTCAAAATGTTTATATAAAGGTCTTGGAGTATACTCCTCCTTAGTAGAACTTTCTTTATTAGTAAAATCCTGAACAACACCCAAAACTCTTTGAAGAGAAGAAACACCATTCTGAATACTATCAACATCAATAGACTTTAACCAAGAAAAAAAATCTAAAGAAGATGAACTAACAGTTTCAGCAACACCTAAATATTCATTCCATACGGACTTATCATCACCATATAAATTAAATAATTCATAAAAATTTTGCCATGTTTTAGAACCATTTTTTACATATTTAATAAGTGAAGGATTATTCCTAACAAAATCCTTAAATGCTTCCTTTCCATTCATAGTATCACCCATATCATTATATGATTAATACCTACAAAATTTCCTAGAACAAATAATAATTAAAAAACCAATTAATATAAAAATATAGCAATATATATTATTAGAAATTATACTTAAATTTCTTGGAGTTTCAATTTTTTTATTATATAAAGTAAGTTCAACAATATCATCATTAACATCAAATGCATATTCACGAGATAAATAATTACTCATAAAATCTCTTTCAACCAATTTATACTTTCCTAAATCAAGAAAAGAAGTATGAACAGAATCATCCTGTATCCAACTATCAACAACGTTACCAAAATTATCATATATAATAAAATCACAATCACTAACAAACTGATTAGTATTAATATCTTTCTTAGAAACATATATAACACTTTGAGCATTAACACTATAAGTAAAAAATAAAAATAAAAAAATAAATTTTTTCATAAAACCACCATTATTATTATGAAAAAAATTAAAAAAAATAAACAAAAAAAGCATATTATTCTATGCTTTCATAAGGTTCCTCTGAAACTAATTCAGCAACATAAACTGTTTGACTTGATTCATCATCCTTTGTACAAGTAATAAGCATTAATGTTGTTTTTCCATAAGGTCTATAAACATTTATAGTACCAGTCTTAGCTTGCTTATAAATATAAGTAATCTTATATGAATACTTAGTATTATTATAATAAATATAAGCAAAAGATCCAGTATTTAATTTATATAAATTTCTAAAAAAGCTTAAATATCCATTTCCAGAATGAGCAGCTAAAACAAAATTACCACCAGGAACATCAGGATAATCAGAAGGAGATAAAATTGAAACATTTCTACTAACAGTATTATATTTTGAACCCAATTGATAAATTCCCTTCTTTAAATTAATTTCAGGAATTTCAAGAACAGCTATATAACTCTCAGTAATAACTTCTGGTTCTGGTTGTTTTTCAGGTTCTGGTACAGGTTCTGGTTCAGGAGTTGGTTCAGGCTCAGGATCATCAGGAACATCAACAATCTGATTAAAATATAATTCCATATTTATATATTCAAATAAAGAATTTCTTTTATCCAATAAATATTGAGAAGAAAAAATAAGAATTCCACACAATATAAACAAAGTACCAATCGCAATAATTTGAGAACGACTTATACGCACAATATCACCTCAATTTTAAAGACTAAAATATATCAAGTATTTCAACATCATCATCTTTTCTTTCAACCTTAGGTGCAGGAACATCTAAAAATTGAAAACCATTAAATATATCTTCAACCGCTTCCTTTTTAGGAACAGATTGTTCAACAACCTTCTCTTCATTAAATAAAGATGGTTCAGAAACAATATTAGATGATTCAACTTTTTTTTGATCAGTAAATAAAGCTGTTTCAGGAACTAAACTCTTTACAATATCATTATTATTGAAAGAAACATCATTATTAACAGGTTCTAAATTAGAATTAAAACTATTATTAACACTTTCACTTATCTTTTTAGGCTCATTATAATCATTAATATACTCATCAAAATCATCTTGTTCTTCAGTTTTCTTAACCTTAAATATTTTATCAGCTTTCTTTAAATAAAATATAACAAGTAAAATAATCATCCAAACAACAAAAATACCCATACCTAACTCAAGTAAAGTCATTGTTTGCTCATTAGAATATAAATTAGTATTTGCTGAAACATCAATCTTATTAGACTCAACGATATAAATAAATAAAGCAAATAACATCTGTATTAAAGTAAAAAATACTGTATTAATTATTTTAACAAATTTAAAACCCTTTTTCTTACTTAAAGTAATAATCATAATGATAAAAGAAATAATCATTATAACAACATAAACAGGAATTATAGGAAAATAGATATTAGCCATAAATAAAGTTAAAAAAGAATCAATACTTGTCAAAAAATAATTACCATACTTAAATATCGCAAATCCAATTAATCCAACATAAATTAAAATAAAAACATATTTAATAATCTTTTTATTAAACTTAGAATAAAAAAACAATAAAATCATTAAAATCATCGAAAAAACAAAAATACCTATAATAATAGGAGACGAAAATAACAATTTAAATAATACCTGCATCTTATCAATAAAGGTTAATTGATTCATATTTTTCCCCACACTTCCTAAATTTAAATATCTATTAATTACTATATACTATTATATTAAAAATATTTAAAATAGTCAAATTTAAAATAAAAAAAAGAAAGCATTAATTATTTAATGCTCTTCTTCTATATATTTTAATTGTTTCATAACCAGCAAATACCATTAATCCACCAATTGCAAATAAATTAAGTGTACTAATTCCAGTATTAGGAGCATTCATTACTTGAATATAAGCATCTATTTCAAGTTCTGAAATTTCATTACTAACAGAGAAAGCATATTCATTAACTAACTCTCCATCAATAATCATTCCTTCTTGGAATCCTTCAGGTCTTTGAGTTTCAACCAAAATATATTCACCTGCAGGAAGTCCAATAATCTCCCAATCTTGATCAGCTTTTGATTCCCAAACTAATTCATTTCCATTATAATCTTTAGCTATACTTCTATCAGAAGCATTTAAAATTTCAAACTTAGCGCCAGCTAATCTTTCTTCTGTTATTTGATTTTTCTTAGTAATTACAACTTTAATAGGTTCATTTTTAAATTCAACTTGATTTATAGAACCATCATCTTTAACAGTAAACATTACAGAATTAGTCATCTTATATCCCGTAGGAGCAATTGTTTCAATTAAATAATAATTACCAGCACCTAACGCATCTATTTCTTTTGTCTTTCCTGCTTCGGAATCCCATTCAGCAACAGGAGTACAATTGTTACCACTACCAGTTGCATTTGCAGCAGCATTGAAGCTTTCTTCTGTACAAATCATTAAATGTGCACCAGCTATTTCCTCACCAGTAACAGCAGAAGTTTTTGAAATATATGTTTTAGTTGGTTCATTAGGCATTACAGCTTTTAATTTTTCAGGATTATCAATCTTTTCTCCAGTTGAATGATTATACATTTCAACAGTACCTTGATCATCTACTAATTCAAATTCTAACATACCACTAAATAATATATAACCCTCTGGAGCATATACTTCTTCTAGTATATATCTAACATTTTTTTCGATTCCAACAAATTTATGAGGTTTAGTACCTGAAGTCCATGAATCAACATAATCTTTTTTCTCGTCTGAACCAGTTCCCTTAGTCTCACACTCACCAGTAGAAGAATTTTTAATACATATTCTTAATTCAGCTTTTTCAATTTCTTGTCCACCAATTGAATCAACTTTGCTTACTTCAATATACTTTGTATCTTTAAATTGAAATTCTGTAACAGTTTTTCCATCTCTTGTATTTTGAATAACATCTCCAGGATTTCCACCAGCATAATAACCAAAACTATCCTGAATAGGACCAACTAATATATATTCATCATCATCTTTATCAAATCCATAAGCCGCTTCTAATTCTTTAACATAAAGTCTACCATAAGAAGGAAAATTAGAATAATCTAGATCAGTTAATTTATAAACGCCTGTTGAAGAAATAATATTATTAGTTCCATATGTTGTTCCTATATTATTACATGCACTTGAAGTTTGAGTTAAATATCCTTCGCTATCTGTTTTACCACAGATATAATTATCACTTTTTAATGGACCATCAGGAAGTCTATTATATATAACAAATGTAGCTCCTGCAACAGCATTTCCCTCTGTATCAACTTTTTTGAAAGAAATATAAGCATTTTCATCACTTATTGAAACTACATCAACCTCATTACCACCAACAGTAATTTGTCCATCATTTTCTACAGTAAAATTAACAGGAGTAGTATTTAAAGTATAACCACTTGGATTAGTAATTTCCTTTAAATAATAATTTCCAGGAACAAGTTTAACATCAGTTTTTGGTCCCTCACTAGATGAATAGAATTGTCTTATAAGTTCATCATTTTCAGTATAAATAGCAAGAAGTGTGCCACCTAAATAATCGCCATCTTCATTTACTTTTGCAAATGCAACATCAAATTCATGATCTTCTGTATTACCCTTTAAACTATAATTTAAGTTTACAGGAGTTGTTCCTAATGGTAATAATAATGCAAGTCCTTGATATCCACTTGAACTTAAAGTTGGAAATGTTAATAAATCATATTTAGCATTTGGATTAGATTCAGTAACACTAAATGATGCATTATACTCACTTGCAGAAGCACTGTCATCTACATCAACTACAATTTTAAACTTTTCATTAGCGCTTACATTTCTAGAAGTACCATAATTTTGAGTTAAATCTTCTGAATAAATTGAAGCATTTGCTCCAGCAACTTCAATTTTTGAAACAACATTAACACTAAATGTTGAATTAGATACAAGTACTCTATTTGTACCAATTGTGCTTTCAGTCATAGTATTACCATTATTTGCATCCAATTCAATTCTAGTATCATTGCCAGTATAAACATTTTTGCTATCAGCAGCAGCAATTAAGTTATTATATGCAGTTTTAAACCTATAAAGACCATAAGTACCATTTTTCATTTTTTGATGAAAATTATAAGTAAAAGTTCTGCCTGCACCAGATGATCCATATCTTGCATACCATAATGCTGCTTGTGTAACATAGAAAGCATCAGACTCAGACATTTTTCCTCCATCTGTATAATATAAATCATATTGTGGATATCCAGCAGTAACTAAAACATTTATCATTCTTAACTTTGTTTCTGCAGATAATACAGACGACGAATCACCATAAGATACGTCTATTGGAGGTTCATGTAATGGTGCATCCAAGCAATATGCATATCTAGATACATTACCATCTAAAGTTGCATAAAACATCGCATACCTGGAAGTGTTATAATCACCTAACCATTGATATGAATTAACAGTAATAGTATGTCCTTCTGCCTTAACTTCACCTCCGAATCCTATTATAAAAAACGAAATAATTAAAAAGCATAATAATTTTAAATATTTACCTCTCATATATTCCCTCCTTATTATTATACTGTATTAATCATAACATAAAATTCATAACAAGTCTACAAATTTTTAAAAAATGAAAAAAAAAAAGAAAAGAGTTTACACTCTAATCTTATATTTCATTTTTTCTTCTTGAAATTGTGATTGTACCAATACCAAGTAAAATAGCCATTCCACCTAATACATAAGTACTTGAAACATCTAATCCTGTAATTGGAACATCAGTAATTACTTCATTATATACATCTATTTTAAGTAACATATTATCCTTAACTTCGAATTCATATTTAGAAGTTAACATTCCATCTACAATCATATCACTCTTATAACCATCAGCTGGTAATGTTTCAACTAAGATATATTTACCAACAGGTAATTTTTCAATATAATGTGGTTCTTTTCCAGATACCCATTTTAATTCTTGACCATTTTGATATACAGGAGTTCCATCCTCATTTAATATTTGTAATGTTGCTCCTTCAATTTCCTCACCAGTAGTGAAATCCTTCTTAGAAATTAAAACCTTTGTAACATCATTTTCAAACTTAACTGTTTGAATACCTGTTTCAGCCTTAACCTCAAATAGAACTTCATTTGTAACAGCGGCATATCCTTCTGGTACAACTGTTTCAACTAATTTATATTTTCCAACAGGTAACATTTCAATATAATGTGGTTCATTACTAGATACCCACTCTAAAACCTTACCATTTTGATATACAGGTTTACCATCCTCAGTTAAAATACGTAATGTAGCTCCTGGTAATTCTTTTTGATTAGTAACATCTACCTTAGATATTTTAATCTTAGTAACTTCATTCTTTATCTTTAAGATTTCTTCAGCTGACATAACTTTACATGAACTAGTATCAATACCTGATCCATTACCATTAACTGAAGCACAATCTAATGTTTCAGCTTTTCCTTCATCAGTTAATCTAAACTTAATAGAAGTTGATAGTGGAACAAATCCTTCTGGTGCAAGTTCCTCAACTATTTCGTAAACTTCACCAATTTCTAACCCCTTAATTCTGTGTTCACTAGTACTAGAAATCCATTCATCAACTAAATTACCTTTTTTATCAAATAATTTCATTGATGCACCTTCAATTTCCTTTTGACCAGTAGCATCAGTCTTACTTACATCTAAATAAGTAACATCAATAATTGTAACTTTATTACCTTTTAAGTCACCATATAATTTACCATCTTTAACAGTAATATATTTTGGTTCACTTATTTCAAATCCATGTGGAGCGCTTAATTCTTTAATAATATAGCTTCCATCCTTAATAGTACCAAAATCAACACCAATAGTTAATTTCTTAACAGTACCATCAGAAGTCCATTTATAATCACAATTAGATTCTTTCTTAGTATCCATATCATAATCACAAATAACTAATTCAGCACCCTTAACAGGAATTTGTTTTTCATTTACTTTTTCAATTTCAATTGTTGGTAAAGTATTAACTAAAGTTAATGACTTACTATTAACAATGTTTTTATCAGAACCTACTAATTCTCCCTTTTCATTAATTGAGAATTCAACCTTATTAGAATTAATTAAATATCCTTCAGGTGCAGAAATTTCTTGAATATAATAATTACCAACACCTAAACTAACCTTATCAACAACATAACCTTCACCTTTTGAAGTAATTTCAGTTACTTTAGAACCATCAGCATTAAATACACCAATAACTGCTCCACCAATTCTTTTATTATCAGAATTTACTTTATAAATTTCAATTTCACTATTAACCTTTTCAACTTTAGTATTAACAGCATAATCAACACTAAGTGGAACACTGTTAGATCTAACTAAAGCAACATCTTGGAATCCATATCCAGCATCATAAGCAGTATAAACACTTAAATCTTGAGTAGCTTCTTCTGTAGTACCTGAAACAGTAAATTTAACATTTATTGCAGTTTCAGTAGTAACATAAGAAGTATCGATAGCTATTCTAAAACGTTCTCCAGCACTAAATGTATGCTCACTACCATAATTAACAGAACCATCTTTGTTTGTTAAATAAGATCTTACACCATTACTATTAGGTAAAGTAACAGTAAAATCTTGATTATTATCTGAAGTTTCAGTAAAACTTACACCAAAATTTGTGTTAGATAACATTATAGTTGTTCCTTCTTTAGAGTACATACCATTTGATAATGCTCCACCACTTTCAGATGTAACAGTCATTCTTGGATTTCTTGCAACAGCACTTTGAGCATCACTCATTAAACGATTAAATGCATTTCCGTATCTACTACCTTGAATCCATTTAATACCATTGGTAGTCATTAATCCAGAATATCCTTCAATGTAATACCATACAGCAAATTGAGTAACATAATAATTTTCTCTTGCAGGTAAAACATTACCAGAATTATCCCTCATAATAGAACTATCTTTAGAATCATTAATAATCGCAATAATTCCAGGCGCTTTAGCTTTAATAGCAGCACTTGAAGTTAAATAATAATATTTTGTAACTTCCTCTGGTGGCTCTGCGTCACTCTTAACACAGAATACGATTTCTCCATCAGTTGTAGTTAAAAAATGGAATCTTGTATCAATTGAAGGATCTAATGAACGAATACCTTGTAAAAATTCTTTACTATAAACTTCGATATCTTCAGCAGATACAGTTCCTTTCAATCCCAAAAACACAACAGTCATAATAAGTAAACTTAAAAATAACTTTAATGTTTTCTTCATAAATAAAACCTCCCCTTTGTCAAAAAATTTGACATTGGTTCCATATTCTATTACAAAAGCAAACATTTGTCAATGTTTTTTTAAAAAAAACAAAAAAAGTGTATCAATAATAATACACTTTATAAACTAGCCTATTTTAAAATCATCCAAGAAATCGTCAATAGTAAGTATTTGCTCATCAATCTCATCTAACTTAATATCTAATGTTTCAATTTCCTCTTCTGGTTCACTAGAAACATTAACCACATTATCAGAATCAATTAAACTAATATCAACAAAGACATCATCTATAGTACCCTTGCAAATACTACTACCAGTAGAATATCTATCCATAATAGGTAAACTAGTAGATTTCAAACTATCAAAATCATTTCCGACTTTTATAGTAAAATCACACTTATCACAAACAAACGTGCTAACAATTCTATATGGATTAGTCTTAACATCACGTATTAACTGAATACCTTTTCTTCCTCTACTAGTTCTTTCAAACTCAGAAATTCTAACACGTTTACCAGTACTCTTCTCAGTAATAACACAAACATAATCATTATCACCAGTAAATATTGATGCACTAACAACATAATCATTTTTAAGACCAATTCCCTTAACACCAGCACTCTTACAACCAGTAACTCCAACTTCAGAAATAAGATATCTTAATCCCATTCCATTATAAGTAGAAATAAATATTTCATCACCCATACCATCTAAAACAGAAACAACCAAATCATCATCTTTAAGCTTAAATGCTGTCATAGGCTTAGAATAACGACTAACTTTAAAATCACTTACACTAGTACGCTTAATCATACCATTACGAGATACCATTGTAATTATCTTACCATTTTCAAAATCATAAACTGGAATACTCTTTATAATATTTTCATTAGGCTCTAATTTAATTATATTACTTATATGTTTTCCTAACTCTTTCCACTTACAATCAGGAATTTCATAAACAGGTAAATATAAATAATTACCCAAATCAGTAAATAACAACACTGTATTTAAAGTATTAATCTTATATAAACCAATTACATAATCCCCATCTTTAACTAAAGTTGCCTCATTAGAATCATAACTACGCATTGAAACCCTCTTAACATATCCATCATGAGTAACAACTACAATACAATCCTCCTTAGGAAGCATTGCCTCAGTATCAATCTTAATTTCAGTAACTTCATCCTTAATCTCAGTAAGTCTAGGAGTAGCATAATTTTTCTTAATACTACGAAGTTCTTCCTTCATAACACTCTTAAGCTTATCCTCATTAGATAAAATTTCTTCTAATCCAGCAATAATCAAAAGCAAATTCTTATGTTTTTCTTCAAGCTCAGTAACATCAGTATTAGTTAACTTATATAATTGCAATGTAACAATTGCCTCAGCCTGTTCACGAGTAAAATCAAACTCTTTAACCAAATTATCCTTTGCATCACTCTTATTTTTACTTGCACGAATACAATGAATAACCTCATCAAGAATAGATAATGCCTTAATTAAACCTTCAACAATATGAATTTCTTTCTTAGCAGTTGCTAAATCAAACTCACTTCTCTTAACAACAACATTTCTTTTATGCTCAATATAAGCATCTAAAATAGGAATAATTCCTAAAGTCATAGGACGTCTATCAACAATAGAAACCATATTATAATTATAATTAACCTGTAATTCAGTATTCTTAAGCAAATAATTAATAACTAAATCTTTATTAGCATCCTTCTTCAAATCAATAACAATTCTTACTGACTCCTCACGATCCGATTCATCACGAACCTCAGCAATACCGTCAATCTTTTTGTCAATCCTAATAGAATCAATCTTATTTACAAGCATTGCCTTATTAACTTCAAAAGGAATCTCATGAATAATTATCTGATCCTTTGATTTTTCACGCTTAAACTCATATTTACACTTTACAACTACTTTACCTTTACCAGTTGTAAAAGCATCAATAATTCCATTTTTTCCCTCTACAACTCCACCAGTAGGAAAATCAGGTCCCTTTACAATCTCTAATATTGTATCTAACCTACAATTTGGACTATCAATACGCTTAATAGTAGCATCAATAATCTCACCTAAATTATGAGGTGGAATACTAGTTGCATATCCAGCACTAATACCATTCGCACCATTAACAAGTAGATTAGGAAATTGAGCAGGAAGTACAGTAGGTTCTAAAAATCTATCATCAAAATTAGGAGCCCAAGGAATAGTTTCCTTATCCAAATCCCTTAAAAGCTCTTTACTAATAGGAGCAAGCCTTGCCTCAGTATAACGATAAGCAGCCGCACCATCACCATCCATAGAACCATTATTACCATGAATAGAAACTAAAATAGTATTTTGTTTCCACCACTGACTCATACGAACCATAGCGTCATACACAGAAGAATCACCATGTGGATGGAACTTACCCAACACATCTCCAACAGTAGCAGCACATTTTATAAAAGGCTTATCACTGGTGTTACCAGCCTTATACATTGCATATAATATTCTTCTTTGAACAGGCTTCAAACCATCCCTAACATCAGGAATAGCACGATCCTGAATAATCTCTTTAGCATAATTACCAAAACGATCACCCATTATATCTTCCAAAGCATAATCATGAATTCTCTTTAAAACATCTTCCATAACTACCCCCTATAATCATCTTCCATTGTAAATATAACATTTTCATTAATCCACTCTTTACGAGGTTCTACTTTATCACCCATTAAAACACGAACCCTTTTTTCAGCAAGAACAGCATCAGTAATATTAACACGAATCAAACTTCTCGTATTAGGATCCATTGTAGTTTCCCATAATTGAGTAGCATCCATTTCACCAAGACCTTTATAACGCTGAATCGTATACTTACAATCTATTTCTTCCTTAAGTTTATTAAGTTCCTCATCACTATAAGCATAAACATGTTTCTTACCATATTCCAATTTATATAAAGGAGGTAAAGCAATAAATAGTTTGCCCTTTTCAATTAAACCTCTCATATAATAATAGAAAAAAGTAAGAAGTAATATTTGAATATGTGCACCATCAACATCGGCATCGGTCATTATAATAACCTTATCATAATTAGACTCATCAACATTAAAATCACTACCAACACCAGCACCTATAGTATGAATCATTGTATTAATCTCTTCATTCTTAAGAATTTCTTCCATAGATGCCTTAGCAGTATTTATAACCTTACCACGAAGAGGCAAAATTGCCTGAAACTTTCTATCTCTTCCACCCTTCGCACTACCACCGGCAGAATCTCCCTCGACCAAGAACAACTCATTCAACTTAGGATTCTTAGCCTGAGCAGGCGCTAACTTACCAGATAAATTTTTCTCTATTTTATTCTTATTCTTACCATTGCGAGCCTCATCACGAGCTTTACGAGCAGCCTCACGAACAGACTTACTCTTAATCATTTTATCCATAATAATAGAAGCAACAGCTTTATTTTCCTCTAAGAAATACTGTAACTGTTCACTAATAACACTATCAACAGCAGTTCTAGCTTGAGGAGTACCTAACTTACCCTTAGTTTGTCCCTCAAATTGTAATAAATTCTCAGGAATCTGTAAATTAATAATTGCAGTAAGTCCCTCACGAGTATCACTACCCTCTAAATTCTTATCCTTAGCTTTAATATATCCATTACTTTTAGCATAATCATTAAAAACCTTAGTTAAAGCAGATTTAAATCCAACCTCATGAGAACCACCATCATTAGTCTTAACATTATTAACAAACGAAACAATATTTTCAGAATAAGTATCAGTATATTGCATTGACACTTCTATATTTATCCCATCACGATTACCCTTAAAATTAACAATATCATGAAGTGGCTTCTTATCATTATTCAAATACTCAACAAAACTATCCAAACCTTTTTCATAATGGAAAGTCTCACTTCTACCATCTCTTAAATCTTCAACTATAACAGTTAAACCATTTAATAAAAAAGCACACTCCTGCATTCTTTCAACAATAGTAGTATAAGAAAAATTAGTAACAGAAAAAATCTCTGGATCAGGCATAAACCTAACCTTAGTACCAGTCTTACTAGTCTTCTCTAAACGAGTTAAAGGAGTATTAACAACTCCACCATCTTTAAAACTAATAAAATGCTCAAAGCCATCACGTTTAATATATACTTCCATCCATTTAGATAAAGCATTAACAACAGAAGCACCTACACCATGAAGACCTCCAGATACTTTATATCCACCACTTTCAAACTTACCACCTGCATGAAGTACTGTATAAATAACCTCAGGAGTAGACATTCCACTTGAATGCATTCCAACAGGAACACCACGTCCCTCATCTTCAACGGTTACACTCCCATCTTTATTAATAGATATTTTAATTTTTTTACCAAAACCATTTATTACTTCGTCAATACCATTATCGACAATTTCCCATACTAAATGATGAAGGCCTCTCTTGTCAGTAGAACCAATATACATACCAGGTCTTTTTCTAACAGCCTCTAATCCCTCCAATATTTTTATTGATTCCTCATTATATTTTGTCATATCATCACCATAAAAATAATAACATTTTTAAAAAAATAAAGCAAGAAAACTAAACAAATAAAAGAAAAAAGTAGAAAAATCTACTAATTCATTTCAACATTATTGTTAAGTAAAATAAAACTTTTTTTATAATCACTTATAACATTTAAATTAACTTTACCAATTTTTTTCAATACTTTTCTATCATCAATTTGATAAACAAAATCAACGTTCTTAGAACCATTAGTAATATAATATAAATAATTAATTGGAATACCTATATTATTATTTTCTATAATTACAAATACATTATCATTAACATCACTATAATTTAAATCATCAACAATAACTATATCACCAATTTTATACTCGCAAAAAGAATCTTCTCCAATAAGAAATAAGTTATCATTATCCCTTTTTATTCTATCAAACATAACAATATACTCTAAAAAATTCATACTTCCTCCTTTAAAAATACAAGTAATCTCTCCCCACTATGTTTAGTACAAGTAATAAGCAACAACTCATTTTTTCTATTATTAATTAACGATGAAACATCATACTCACTTACTACCTTAGAATCATAAACAACAAACTTTCTATTCTTATTATAAGTATTAATATACACATAATCACCAGTAGAAATAAAATGCAACTTATGAAAAACATTAGAAACATCATGACCTGCTAAAATGATTAAATCATCACTAATAAGATCACCAGATAATCTATGTAATCCAACATAGCCATCATTCAATATATTAGAATCAGTATCATACTTAATAAGTCTTTTAATATTAAATTTAGGAATATAAATATACCCTAAATAATCATCAACAAATGAATTACTATGTCTAACATTTTCATCAAAAATTGAAACACTATCAAGAACATCAAAATTACTAACATCACCAGTAACATCAACACTGAAAATATTATCAATTATTCTATTCTGAACATAAATATCTTTAACTTGGTTTAACTTAAAATATAAAATAATACTAATACTTACTAATATTAAAATTAAACTAATTATTCTTACTTTTTTTATCATAAAGAATTGTAAAAGACAAAATAAATAATCCCAGTCCAAAACCAGCTAAAGATAGTTTTTTAGGAAAAGCATATATATCAGAAGTTTTTGGCATACTAACATTTAAAACACTAAATTCACTAAGACTATCATCTTCAAAAATTTCAAAATTATAAACCTTATCATCTACTTGATATCCATAAGGAGCACTCACTTCATAAAAATGATACTTACCATAAGGTAAATTATCGATGACAATAGATCCACTAGAATCAGTACATCCTTCAAATATTAAATTATCTAAACTATCAAATAACTTAAAACATGCATCACTTAATCTATTTCCATAAGAATCAATTTTATTAATAATAAATTTTCCCTTTATTAACTCATTCAAAATAGGCCTATTATCAATCATAATATTTATATTATCAGAATTATCACTACCAATACTAAATTCATAAATATTCATATCCAATTTATAGCCAGGAAGAGTTTCCAATTCCTTTAAATAATAATTACCAAAAGGAATATCTAATTTTTCATTAATAAATCCATTACCATCAGTAACTAAAGTTTTAATTAAAACATCCCTATTTATAAGTAATTCTCCATCTTCATCATAAATATCACTACTACTATAAAGTCCAAATTTAACACCAGACAGAGGAATACTATCATATATAACTTTAGAATTAGCTATCTTATCAAAAATTTCACCATGTTTTTCCAAATTTAAAAACACATTTTTTCTATCATTAGTAAGTTCAACCATATATGTATATACATCCTCCTTAGAATTATAAAGAGAAACATTAATAATTTCATCATTCAAAACAAATTCATCAAGAGTTTCAAGTTCCTTTATATAATAATCACCATTAGGTAAATCACTACTATAAGCAACACCATCAACAGTATATATTTCTTCAATTAGATCATTTTCTAAATATAATAATCTATCACCAAAATAAATATCATGAGCAGCATAAATGCCAAATTTAACACTAGTAAGACCCCTGTTCTTATAAATAAAATTATTATCACTATCAATATCATCTAACATCATACCAGTTTTAACAATTTTAATATTAGACAAAGGAACAAAACTATCAACATGAACAACAGAAGTAACCTCATCATCCGCTCTTAAAAACATAAAATCTTGTGAATTAGGAGCATAATAAAATACACTAGATAAATCATCATACTTTTTTCTCTTTAAAACAATATCACTACTACCAGAACTACTAAGCCTAATCTTCAACTTATTACCATCAATTGTAACAATATTATCAGAAGAAACAATATCATAATTAGATAAAACATTATTCTTATCAACAAGAACAATTTCATCATTATAAATGCCACTAATATTAGAATTATCAAAAGAAGGCTTTAAATTATAATGATTAACTAAACTAAGAATTTCATTTTTTTCATAATTAATATTAATCATATTACCAGTATCATTAATGCCAGTTGTAAAATGAATATCATTATTACCTATCGCTTCCCAAATAAGTTCCTGTGCCGCAAGAAAAAATCTATCAGTCTGATGTCCAGGATAATCATATCCAAAATGACCGATCAAACTAATATAATTTATAACATCCTGATTAAATCCAGAATCATACAAATTAAAAGAAGAAGCATAATTCATTGTCATTATATCAAGTCCGGGTTCAACACAATATACAACTCTTCCATCCATAATATACTTTTTCTGATTAGAAGAAAAATAACTATAATCATCCATATTAAGCTGACTACTATAAACCCCATCTATTCTCTCAAGTTCCAAATGTCCAGACGCAAATACATTAGTACAAAACATCAAAAACATTCCAATAAAAATCAAAAATTTTCTCATAAAATCTCCTTTCGAAAAACATAATACAAAAGAAAAAATTATAAAGCAAACAGCAGATTCAAAAAAAATAAATACAAAAAAAAACAAATATTAAAAATTTGTCTAATTAAAAATAAAAAAATAAATAAAAAAATATACAAAAAATTAAAATTTGCATATTTAAAAAAAAATAAAAAAAATAGATACTATATTGTATCTATCTTCATTAAATTACTATCTGCATATTTTCTTACATTTTCATCAGATTGAACAAAACCAGCAGTAATTAAAATCTTATCTCCAGGTTTAAGGCCTAAATTAAATTTATCAGAGAATTCTAAAGCACATTTCTTAGCTTCTACAACAAACTTATCAATTGAAGAACTTCTTTCAGAAACAATAGAATATACTCCATAATTTAATCCTAATCTTCTACCTAATTTTTCCTCATCGCAAATAGCTAAAATAGGAACATTTGGTTTTAAATTACTTAAGAATCTAGCAGTTCTACCTGTATGAGATTGAACAACTATTAATTTAGCATCCATAATATTTGCACAATTAATAGCTCCACTTGCAAGTGCTACACAATCCTTCTTATCATTTTCAGGTAATTTAAATCTACCTTCAAAATCAGCATACTTTTCACTAGCTTCACAAGTTTTAGCCATTGCAGTAACAGTTTCAATTGGATGTTTACCAATAGTAGTTTCACCAGATAACATAACTGCATCAGTTCCATCAAATACAGCATTAGCAATATCTGAAACTTCTGCTCTTTTTGGACGATTGTTTTCCATCATTGTCTCCAACATTTCAGTTGCAACAATAACAATTTTACCAAGTTCACGTCCAATTTTAATAATATTCTTTTGAATAGCTGGAATTTCTTCAGGAGCAACTTCACTACCTAAGTCACCACGACCAATCATAACTCCATCAGAATTTTCAAAAATCTCACGAATATTTTGAACACCAAATAAACTTTCAACTTTACAAATGATTTTTAAATCTTCTCTTCCATATTTCTTTAATAACTCTTTTATTTCCATAATATTTTCTTTATTAGAAACAAAAGAAATAGCTAAATATTCACCACCATGTTCACATGAATATTTAATATCTTCCCTATCCTTATCAGAAACATAAGGAATATTTAAAGGCTTACCTGGAATAATGCAACTTTTACGACTACCTAAGAATCCACCTTGAGTAATACGACAAGTAACTCCATCCTCCTCAACAGATTCAACAACAACTTTCATTTTAGCATTTTCAAGCCATACTTCATCGCCTACTTCAAGTCCCTCAATAACTGATGGATGATTAAAAGTAATACGTTCTGCATTTCCTGTAACTTTTTCTTTAACTAAACGGATAGTATTACCAACAACAAGTTGTGCTCCCTCATTACCTTCAGCATCAGCCTCCATTACACATCCACGTAATTCAGGACCTTTAGTATCCCATAAAATAGAAATATTTCTTCCTGTTCTTTTTCTTACCTCACGTACACAATTTTGAAATTGAGTCTTTTCTTCATCAGTAGCATGAGAAAAATTTAATCTAGCAATATTCATACCAGCAAAAACCATTTGTTCCATTACATCAGGTTGATTACTAGCTGGACCAATACTACAAATAATTTTAGTTTTCTTTAAACCCATATTAACACTCCTTTTTCTAAACACAAATAATAATACCACATAAAACCAATATTATCAAGAAAAAATATAATATAAAACACCAATTTTACACAAAAAATTCAATAATTAATAAAATTAACATTACTATAAAAAATATATAAGAGAACTTAGATATATTAATCTTTTTAAAATTATTAGAAACTAAATCATCAGGATTACCACTTGAAACATTATCCATACAAAACAACTTATAATTAGATAAATCGCTATCACTTATTAAAACAAAACCAGTACAATCATCTAAATCAACATACTTAAAATCAGGCAATCTAACAAAAGAAAAAAACATACAAAGATCACCAACACATCCAACAATATTAAATAAAGATAACAAAACCAATATATAATTTTCAAAAAACAAACCAATAAAAAATGTAAAAACACCTATAAAGAAAAAAGGAAACAATAAAGATATAATAATACCTTTTTTATCTATTCTCTCCTTACACATACAATAGAAAATACCTTTTTCCAAACATGCACCATAAATAATACTATTAAAACTAACACCACTCAAATAAAAACCTATTCCATGTAATAACTCATGAAGAAACATCCAAAAAAAATATATAACAAAAAAATTAAAATTCATATATTTAGAAATTCCCATAAAACAAATTAAAATAAACAAAGGAATAAAAAACAAAATACACAAAAAATTTAATTTTTTCATATTCATAGAATATCTAAAATACTTCATAAAACACTTCCTAAAAATGCAACAAGCAATCCTAAAATAAGTCCAACATAAGAATACTTATCCTTACTTCTTGTAACGACAATTGAAATAGAATATATAAAACATAAAATAATACCTACAGAAATAGAATAAAAATAACCTATAATCCAATGATTAATAAAACCGAAAAGTAGCCCTAAAATCATACCAATAATAACACTAATCCAACTTTTTCCATCCTTTATATAAATTCCAATAGAAATATAATATAAAACATTTACAATAAATAATAATAAACTAAATTTATAATTAAAAACATTATATAAAAAACAACTATTAACCATTGTAAAAGCAATAATAGAAAAATCATCACAATTATCACTCTTATAATCAAATAACATCATAAGTACAATACCCAAAACAATACCAAAAAAAACAAATATAAAAGTAGAATCATGATAATTTTTAGATAATAAAGAACACGCAACAGGTAAAACCTTAATTAAACAATTTAACAAGAATAATCCAAAAATAACATTAATAGAAAAATACTTCAAATTAAATCTTCTACCAATATACATTCCTAAAAATACAAATAAACAACTTAATATTACCAAAACCATAAATACCTCCATATGCTATACTTAATATTGTCTAATAATATATTAATATAAATTAAACAAAATGTAAATAAAATTAAAAAAAAATTAGGTACAAAACCTAATTTTATACAATCATTGAAAGAATAATACAACCTATAATACATATCAACAATAATTGAATTAAAAATTTCCAAATATACTTTAACCATTCTTTGTAAGAAATATTCAAATATTTTAATCCACCAATTAATAAAATACTTACAGGCAATACAAACATCATGATACCAAAAATTGATTGAAAAACAGAAAGAATAAATGGCATCATACCTTCATTATATAAACTAACTATTCCATAAATTCCATTTATAAAATATAAATAATCATTATAGAAAAAACTACCAGCAATACCAGTTAAAACACCGGTAATAATATTAAAATCACCAGATAAACCTAATATAAAATTACTAATTGTCAAACTAATATTAGAACTTGATGTAACAATTTGAGAAAAAATTATAGATGCAAGAATAACATAAATTCCAGGCAACAACATTTCCTTAGCACCATTCTTAAATGATTCAATATATTCATTAAATTTAATGCTATAAACCCAAGAAATTAATATACTAAATAAAATTAAAATTGCGCTTACATCATAATTACTAAAATATCCAATTTGAGAATAATCACCAAAAATCTTACTTACTATATCTGTACCAAATAATTGAATACCCAAAATTTTATCATGTAAATCTTCAAATATTTTTAAATCAAAAGCATAATACCAATTAAATAATCCTAAAATTAAAAGTAATAAAATAATAACTAAAATAATAATTAAAGGAACACTACTCTTCTTACTATTTTTAACATTTTCATATAAAGGAATATCCTCATTTTTACCATTCTTATTAGAATTATTAGACTTAGAAATAACAAACATACTTAATAAGAATACAAGAATAATCAACATTATAATGTTAAATAAAATAAATATCTTAGGTTCTAAACCAAAATAATTCTTATAAATTGCTAAATTACCACAAACAGAAGCACACATTCCAATTAAACTTCCACCTACAGTACTAGCTAAACTTGATACCTTATCATATCCCATTTTCAATAAAACAGTTACAAAGAATGGTAATAAAACAAATACCATCATAGTTTCACCAAAAACTGAAGTAATAAGAGCAAACACAATAATAGATGAAACTAAAAACTTAGTCTTATTCCCTTTTTCAAAAAAAGAGACAATCTTTTGATATACACCAGTTTTATTTAAAATACCATAAAATCCACCAACACATAAAATTAAAATTATATATTGAGAAAATACAGCAAAACTATAAACTGGAGCTCTAAAGACACCAATTAATCCTAACGGAGAAGTATCTCCCTTAGAAAATTCACTACCTGAAAAACTACCTGCTGGTATAAATAATGTTAAAACTGCATATAACAAAATCATAATACCAAGAATTTTTAATAAATCATAATTTTTTTTCTTTTCCATATTCTACCTCCAATCATAATTATACAACTAAAAAAAAAGAATTAAAATATTTTTTAATCTTTTTTTAGCTTTTTTGGATCTATCAAAGATAATGAAACCTTTTCCTTTTCTAAATTAATATCTAGAACATAGCAATCAACAATATCACCAACAGATAAAATATCACTTGGATGTTTAATATATTTATCAGTAATTTTAGAAATATGAACCAATCCATCATTATGTAATCCAATATCAATAAATGCACCAAAATCAACTACATTACGAACAGTTCCTTGCAACTTCATACCAACAACTAAATCCTTAATATCTAAAACATCACTTTTCAAAATAGGTTGAGGCATTTCATCACGAGGATCACGATTAGGACTAATTAAAGACTTAATAATATCATCTAATGTATAAATATCAGTCCCCAATTTATTAACTAAATCATCCTTATCAATATTACATAAAACATCACTAATATGAGCACTACCTATGTCAGATAAAGATAAACCTAAAATATCTAATAATTTTAAAGTAATACTATAACTTTCAGGATGTATTCCAGTAACATCTAATATATTACTACCCTCAGTAATTCTTAAAAATCCAATTGCCTGTTCATAGGCCTTATCACTAAGCAATTTTTTCTTTTTAATTTCATCACGTGAATCAATTCTACCATTACTCTCACGATATTCAATAATCTTATCTATATTCTTCTTTGTAATACCAGAAACATACTGCAATAATGAAGGACTAGCAGTATTAACATTTACACCAACACTATTAACTGCTTTTTCAACAACAAAATCCAAATTTTCTTTCAAAGCTTTTTCAGAAACATCATGTTGATAAAGTCCAACACCTATTCCTTCCGGTGGAATTTTAACAAGCTCAGATAAAGGATCCTGTAATCTTCTTCCTATACTAACAGCACTTCTTTTCTCAACTTCCAAATCAGGAAATTCTGAAATAGCTAACTTAGAAGCACTATAAATTGAAGCACCAGCCTCACTAACAATAACATATTTACAAGATAAACCATACTCATGAATCATTTCACTACAAAACTTTTCACTTTCTCTTGAAGCAGTACCATTACCAATTGCGATAATATCAACATTATACCTCTTAACTAAATTAACAATTTTTTCCTTACAATTTTTTAAGCTATCAGAACTAATTCCCTTTAAAAATGGCTTTATAACACAAGAATCTAAATACTTACCAGTCTTGTCAACAACAGCTATCTTGCACCCATTAACAAATCCAGGGTCAAAAGCTAAAACAACTTTTTCCTTCATTGGAGGTTGCAACAATAAACACTCCAAATTCTTGCTAAAATTGCTAATAGCAGAAATATCAGCTTCTTCCTTTAAATCAGCTCTGATTTCTCTTTCAATAGAACCACTAATCAATCTCTTATAACTATCAATAATACTATTTTTAACAATAGAACAAACAAAACTTTTAGAATTCTTAACAATCTTACTCTCTAAAAATGAAATGATTTCATCAACATTAACATCAATATTAACAGTAATAACCTTTTCCTTTTCAGCACGATTTATAGCCAAAACTCTATGAGGCTTAATCTCATTAACCTTCTCACTATAATTATAATACATCTCGTAAACACGAGTAGTATCAGAGTTATCCTTTTTTACCTTAGTAACAATTAATCCATTTTTATAAGTATAATTTCTTATCCATTTACGATAATAAGCATTATCACTAATCCATTCAGCAATAATATATCCTGCACCCTCTATAGCCTTATCAACACTTTCAACCTTATCATTAACATACTTACTAGCCATACTATTAATATCACCAGTAACAGGAAACGACATAATCATCTTAGCTAAAGGCTCCAATCCATTATTAATCGCATCAGTTGCCTTAGTTTTCTTCTTTTCCTTATATGGTCTATATAAATCTTCAACATCAACAAGCTTCTCAGCTTTCATAATCTTATCACGTAATTCATCATTCATTAATCCTTTTTCATCAATTAATCTAATAACATCTTCCTTACGTTTTAATAAATTTACTTGATATTCATAAACTTCACTAATTTTACGAATCTCATCCTCAGTCATCGCACCAGTTGCTTCTTTTCTATAACGAGCAATAAAAGGAACAGTATTACCCTCCTCTAACATTTCCAAAACAATTTTAACATGTTTCTCACTCTTATTAATTTCATTACTAATACTCTTTATAATATCATCATTCATACTATACCTCAATTCTACATATAAAACTTTATCACAACAAAACAAAAATAGTCAATAAAAAACTATATTTAAATATAGTTATCTATTTTTTCTTAACAAATTTTTTTGTCTTTTCCGCATCAAATCTCAATACATCACTAACAAAACAACGACTGCATAATGAAACATACTCTATTCCCTCAGTACCGTCAATAACAACATCATCACCAGTTTTAACATACTTTCCATTAACACGTCTAGCGTTAAATCTCGCAATTTCACCACACTTACATAAACCTTTAAATTCATTTATTTCATCAGCTAATGCCATAAGTGAACTGCTACCTTCAAACAACTCACCTTTATAATTAGTTCTTAAGCCATAACATATAACGGGAATATCAATCATAGTAGAAACAATTAAAAGTTGCTTAGCTTGCTTAGTACTTAAAAACTGCGCTTCATCAATAAAAATACACTTTACATCATCTAACATCCCAACTAATAAAGGCAAAATATCTCCATGATCAGGAATCAAAATATCAACTTTCCTAGATAATCCAGAACGAGTTTGAATAGTATTTCCTCCCTTAGTATCAACTTCAGGCTTCATAACAAGTACCCTATGTCCATTCTCTTCATAATTATAAATAGTTCTAATTAAATCCATACTCTTACCAGAATTCATTGCTGCATAATTAAAAATTAATTTAGCCATTATAAACCTCCCTATATTTACTATAAATTTCTAACCATATTTTTTTTAAATTATCATGAGATAAAATATCATACACCTTATCACAATCAATCCAAAAACATTCCTCTATTTCATCCTCCTGAATAGTTATTCTATCACTACCAGATAAAGAAGAAATAAAATAAATTGCTTCCTTTAATATATTATTATGAACATAATAAGAAATTAAAAATCGTTTATCACATAAAATATTGGCTTTTATACCAGTTTCTTCATAAGTTTCTCGCATCGCACACTCAATCTCAGTTTCACCAAAATCAATATGACCTTTAGGAAAACCATAATCACCATTAAGTTGCTTAATAACTAATACCTTATGATCATTAAAAACAACACAACCACAAGACTTCTCCATGTTACCCTCCTACAATAATTATACAACAAAATAAATTTACAATACAATATAATAAAAGAAAAAAATATAACTTGACAATTAAAACAAAATTATATATATTGATTCTAGGAGGATTAATTATGTACATAAACAATAAAATTTTAATAGGAAAAAATGAAGAAAAAGAACTATCTATCTTATTAGATAAAGCAAACCGTCATGGACTAATAACAGGAGCATCCGGATCAGGAAAAACAATAACACTAAAAGTAATGGCAGAAAGTTTTTCAGATGCAGGAGTTCCAGTATTCTTAGCTGATGTAAAAGGAGACTTAGGCGCAACTGCTCTACCAGGAGAATCAAACGAATCAATAGAAAAAAGAATACAAAATCTAAGAATAGAAAACTTTGAATACAAAAACTTTCCAGTAAGATTCTGGGATATATTTGGTGTTTCAGGACATCCAATTAGAACAACACTTGATTCAGTAGGACCAGAAATACTATCAATGATGTTAGGACTATCAGAAGCACAAGAAGGAGTATTAACAATAGTATACAAAATCGCACAAGACAATAATTGGAAATTAGATGACACAAAAGATTTAAGACTACTACTACAATTTGTAGGAGATAACAAGAATGAATTTATAACAAAATATGGAAATATAACAACACAATCAGTTGGAGTAATTCAAAGATGTTTATTAACACTAGAAAATCAAGGAGCAGATAAATTCTTTGGTATTCCAGAATTAGACATAAATGACTTTATAGGAACAGATAATATGGGAAAAGGAATAATAAACATACTACACGCAGTAGAATTATTCAAATCACCAGATTTATACGCCTCATTCCTTTTATGGTTATTAACAAACTTATTTAACAAAATGCCAGAAGTTGGAGATTTAGAAAAACCAAAAATTGTATTCTTCTTCGATGAAGCACACTTACTATTCAATGGAATGCCATCATACAGATTAAAACAAATAACACAAGTTGTAAAACTAATTAGATCAAGAGGAATAGGACTATACTTCATATCACAAAGTCCAACAGATATCCCAGACGAAATAATCGCACAACTAGGAAATAGAGTTCAACACACCCTAAGAGCATACACTCCTGCTGAACAAAGAACAGTAAAAGTTGCTGCTGACGCATTTAGAACAAATCCAAAATTCAATACAACAGAAGCTATACTTTCACTGGGAACAGGAGAAGCACTTGTATCATTCCAAAACGAAGCTGGAGAACCAGAAGTAGTTGAAAAAGTAACAATTCTACCTCCACAAAGTAAAATGGGAACAATTGATGAAATAACAAGAAATAAAACAATAAACTCATCAACAATAGTTGGAAAATACGATGAAGTGCAAGAAAGAGATTCAGCATACGAAGAATTAGATCAAATGATAAGACAAAAAATCGAAGAAGAAGAAGCAATCAAACAACAAGAATTAGAAGAAAAAGAAGCAATAAAAAAACAAAAAGAAGATGAAAAAAGAAAAAAAGAAGAAGAAAAAGCTAGAAAGAACTCTATAGGATACAAACTAGGAAAAAAAGTTACAAATAAAGCAGTTGATAAAGCAATCAATAAAGGATTAAACGCAATATTTAAAAACTTCTTCAAATAAAAAACTTCAAAATGAAGTTTTTTTTTTATAAATTATTCTTAGGAGCAATAATAACAGGTACAACCTTACACTCACTAGACTTAAGATTACCATATATTTCGCTCTTCAAATCATTCAGCTTTCCAAAAGCAAAGCCATTTTCCTCATTATAAACCGAACTAGTCCAAAAACAACCATTATGTACAAGATAATCAAACTTATCATTCAAGAAAGTATAATAACCATTTAAACTAACCAATTTATTTATCTCAGAATCTATACGATTACCATACCCAACAAACCCAAGAATTTGTGGAGAAATAATATCATTATTTAAAAATGTATTAGTAACATCCTTTGAAACAACATACATTAAATCGTTAACAGTTAAAGCCCTAGTTGGTGCAGTCCAAGTACTAGTAAACTCATCTAACTTAGAAGAATAATCATCAAAACTACTACTCAAATAATTACCATATAAACTTGGTAATAAAGTAACATTAACATCACCTAAAGTATTATTAGAATCAATTACAGTTGTACTCAAACAAGTATTACTTACAGAAGTACATCTTCTATTAAGCATAACATCATATAAAACTGTATCACCTAAAGTATATCTCATATCACTAGAACTATTAGTATCTACATATTGCTCAGCAACAATACTAATAACAATTTGAATTGCAGGTTTAATAGAATAACTAGGATCCTGTTGCAATCTTTCTCGCTCAGAATTCTGAAAATTATAAGCATTCATTCCCCACAAAGAATCCAATGAATCATTTCCAGAATCTAACGGCCAAGAAACAGAAACTTCAAAAACACTAGAATCACCACCAGATGAAATATAATTTTTACTTAAATCAATATTAACATGAAAAGGATATTCATGAGAAAAAGCATCAGTCATAAAATCATTATCTTCTAAAGCATCACCACTTATAGAACTATCAAGAATTCTAGCAGAAACAATTTTATAACTTAATTTTGCGTCAGAATCACCTTTATTTTCAATATTAACAACCTCATCAACAGTTTCCATACCAGGATAAACATTGTCAAGAGTAATAACAATATCATTTGTTACAACCTCACCTGACTTCGATAATTCAATATACCAAGCCTTAACATCGACTTCAGTAGTAACCTTTCGTAATCCACTATATGCAAACCACGCAAAAGTAGTAAAAATAAATGAAGTCGCTATAAAAATTATAGGAATCATATATATTTTTAAATATCGTTTATAACGAGACTTCATTTAATCACTTCCTTAATCTTTGTTTCTCTTTTTCTCCTCTTTATCTAACAATGTAGAAATAATCTCAGAAGAAATAATATATAAAATTGGAATTATAATAAATAAATAAAAACCAATATTAGTACTTACTATTTTATAAACAAGCGAAATGATAGCACACTTGTAAATAACCTTACCATACAATTGTCTAGATGATACCAATGGATCTTCAACTAAATTAGCAAGACCCTTAGTATGAAAATAATACTCACCATCTATCTTATCAATACCAACAACCTGGTGAGTAACAACCTTATCCTTAAAACTATTAACATTTCCAAGATAACTGATTGTATCCCCTACTTTAATCTTTTCAGGTGCAATTTCCTTTGCAATAAGAACATCGCCTATTTTATACTTTGGCTCCATCGACCCAGATATTACTGTAAACATTCTAAAATTAAATATAGACAATTTATTATTACTAAATCGTTGTAAACAAACAGACAAAATAAAACCTATCATTGCTAAAAATATAACAACTTTAAAAACAATAGAACCTATCTTAAAAAACTTATTATTCTTAATTTTTTCCATAAAACCTCCTACAAATATTGACTGGCTTTAGCCAAATAATCATCCATTTCCTTTTGAAATTTTTTCTTTATATCAGCACTACCTATTTGAGAAATACTTTTCTTTTTTTCTAATTCAGTACTTAGCAACTTAAATAATTCCTGCTCACTTATCTTAATACCATTTTCAAGTAAAATATCAATAGCACGTTGAACCTGATTCATAATCATAAGCAATGCATACTTACACAATTTTTCTTTTTGGTCCTTTTTATTAATGGAAATAGAATCCAATACATAATAATCCATTAAACATGCATCATCCAATATTTTCCTTAAAAGTTCATCACCTTTAGAATCCATTCCATTAATTTTCTTTTTTTGCTCTTCATCAACACTATACAAAAAATCCCATAACTTAGTCGCCATTTGAAAATTAGGATTTTTCAAAATCAAATTTGTCTTCTTAATTGGTGGCATAACCAATGTAGCATGCTGTTTTTGTAAAGAAGTTATAAGCTCACTCGCCAACCAAGAATTAACAAACTTTTTCATCTTCTCTATTCTTTTTCTAACAGAATTAATTTCCTTATCCAAATCATTATCCTCATCAGATAATCTAGTAGGCTTAGTACTAATTTTAACATCAACTTTAATCTTCTCTTTACCATTACTAGTAGAAGCAGAATACTCTAAAGATTTATCATTCCTAGGCTTTAAATCCTTAAGTAATTCCTCTTTTTCAGTTAAAAACCTAAGTAAATTTAAAATCAAAGTATAAATAAACCTATTTTCATATGTATTAAAAGTCTCCTCACGAAACACAACTAGCAATTTAGAAGGTAAAACATCACCGGTTTCAGGATCAATCTTATCAATATAATCAGTATGCTTAGATAAATCCTTAACAGTATCAACACTGGTCTTCCTAGCCTTTTCAATCTTAGTTACTTCAGATTCACTAACTAAAGCTACCTTAGGAGTTCTTACAATATTATCCAAATAAGGACATACTTCTTCAATTATCTCAAGCCATTCTAATGAATTAATATCACTATTTAAATCAGACTTTAAATGCATACCAGACTTAACATTTTTAATAAAATTATCACTTTTAACCTTTAATTGTTCATCAATAGACAAACTAATTGTTTTACCCATCTATAACACCCTCTTTTATGCTGATTTCTTAAGTCTCTCCAAGAACTCAATACATTCTTTCATATTTCCATTTCCAAACTCTTTATTCAAATACTTAACAAATCCATCAATCTCATCACGAATTAATATTAAATTCAATTGTTCAAACTTACGCAAAACTTTTTTAGCTAAGAAATAATCAATACCAGAAACTTCATCACCACCACAAGCAACATAAACAGGAACGAAATCCTTTAGTTGCTTCATGATACGGTTACCAAAAGCAATTCTGAAATGATGAATAACGTAATCATCAAGTTTATTAATTATATTAATACCCTTTTCACTAACAGCATATTTTTCTCTAGCATCTTTAAATAATTGTTCAAGATAACTAGAATTAATATCCATTGCCTCTTGCTCACGACAAGTGAAAGGATCAATTTTTTCATTTATATCAATAGGCATTGCTCTATCGTAAACCTTATCTGTAACCATAAATGTTGAATCATCGTTGTTGATTGTTCCTATATACCATAGATTTCCAGGTAACCTTAACTTACCATTTTCAACCAATTGCGGATCATCAACCCAACTAGTTGTAACCAACTCAATAATCCATTCATTACGATTAGGAACTTCCAGAATTGATAACATTTCAGCAAAATAATATTCAACACGAGCAATATTCATTTCATCTAGAATTACTGTATGAACATCATCATCAAATCTTGAAACATACAATTCCTCCAAAACATTACTTTCATTAAACTTCTTTGTAAATTCATTGAAATATCCTAACAATTCTGTCTTATCACGCCATGAAGGCTGAACAGAAGCAATACAAGAATTATGCTTAACAAATTTACCCCAAGCATACGCAAGAGAAGTTTTACCAGTACCAGAAATACCTTGTAATATAATCAATTTACTACAAGCAAGTCCTCCAAAAAAGGCTCTTAATAAAGATTCATTATAATATAAATGTAATTGTGTAGCTGCAAAACATCTAAAATTATCAATTAATTCTTCTAGAGTAAAGTTACAATTATAATTTTTAGCCTTAAAGCCTTTCATTCTCTCATCAATACGAACAAGTTTAGGGAATCTAACATTACCATTATTTTCATCTTTTTGTTCTTCCCCAGAGCCTTCAGAATTACCTTCAGTACTCTCCTCTTCATTTTCACCAGGCCTTAAACCAAGTTGAGAAACCTTCATAGCCATAAGTTCATCCTTTTCTTTCATTAACTGACGAACTTTTTGATTAAGATTACCAATCTCATCCAATAATTCTTCCTGATTTAACTTTTGTTTTCTTAACCTTAAATATTTTCTAAGTCTAAATATAACTAAAAGAATAAAACCAAGAACAATAATAACTAAGAATAAAATAGTTATTATTACCAAAATCCATTCAAAAGTACTGAAGCTATCCTTATAACTTTCCAGTACTTTTTTATAATCAAATACATTAAACATTCCAGTCAAACCAGAAATACATCCCTCAACTAATTTAAGTATACCTTCAAAGAAAATAGAAATAAATTCATAGAAAAATCTTAAAAACGTATTCATAAATTACTCACCCCCGTAATCTCCAATTTTTTTGCCAATATTATCCTTAATAATTTGTTTAATTATCTCAGAAGGAATAGAAGCACAAACCTTATCAGCATCTAAATAACTATCCATAAAATAATAATCAGCCATATAAATATAACCCATATCATCATTTTTTAAATCAACATGTTTATTAAATGCAACAGCAAAACAAAAACCTTTTTTTCTCAATCGTTTAATATCGTCTTTATTAGAAATCATATTAGAAACACTTGTTAAAAAATACACATGATTTCTAGCATATTCATTATCAATTGTTGAAATGATTTTATCAAGTTTTTTATCCTTTCCATACAAAGCATTAGGTATATAAACAATATACTTTGCATCATAATTTGAATTCATTAAATCAGTTACAATCTTGCATAAAAGTAAATTCAATAAAACAGCAATCTTATCTTCTGAAATAATTCCCTCATTATAAGTCTTATCAACTATATAATCACTATAAACCTTACTAAAAGAAATATTATGATTTAAAACAACTCCATACAAATTCTTTTGTCCAACAATTTTATTATATTTAACTTCAAAAGTATTTGTATCTAATTTATCTAATATATTACTTAGATTTTCACTTGAATAATTCAATATTAATTCAATATCATTCGCAATGTCAGAAACATTTTCAAATTCAAAAATATTATTTAACTCATTAACCAAATCATACTTTTTCTTATCCTCAATATTTGAAATAAATAAGAAACATTTTAAATAAGCATTGACAGTATTAACTTTCTTTTCATCACGAATAAATCTACTAATTAAATCATTCGCATAATTTTTAAAATTCTTTGAAGCATCCTTTCGCTCATCATCTAAACAATAATATTTGAAATTCATATATTGATCAATAAATTCATTTCTCATACTAGATTTAAATATATAAGCCTTTTCCTCTTTCAATAAAACATTAAGTATTTCATCATATACAATTTTTTTAATAACAAATGCTTTATCCAAAATATTTTTAGCTTTTTTACTTTTAATTCTTTCATCAATATATTCCTTAGTTATCTTTTTCTCAATAACAGGAACATCTACTTCCTCAGCATTTAAAGTCAAACTAACAACCTCAGTAAATTTATCCTTTTGTTGTTCAACAATTTTATTTTCTTTATTATCAACATCATAACTATCAACATTTATAACTCTAAACATAGCTGTTTTACTTAAATCATCAGGATCAACAATTTCAGCATCAGAAGCATCTTCTTTTTCCTCATAAAACTTAGGTTTCTCATCAGGCTGAATTGAAATCATTCTAAACATTGCTGTTTTACTTAAATCATCTTCTTTATCATTATGTTCAATAACATCATTCTTAATAAATTCTTTTTCAACATCCGTTTTTTCAACATTATCATTCAAAGAAGAATTTTCCTTAGTCTCATTAGGAACAATAATCACACTTGATACATCATCTTTTTTCTCAATAACAGGAGCATCAATTGTAACACGAACCTTTTCCGACTTAATTTCATTAGAACTCTTCTTAAATATTTTTTTCTTAATAATCGAAATAATTTTTTCAACATATAAATCAAATTTAGTTTTTCCAGGTTTAAAAGTTAAATTTGACAAATATAAAGTCACTATTAAAAGTAAAATTACAATTGGATTAAAAATAGTTTTTCTAAGTATTCCAAACCCATGAAATACTTTAACAACTTTACCAACAATTTGACTTTTATCAATTGGATCATCTTTAGTATTATTTGCATCACCCTTAGTAACATAAGTACCTTTATATGATTCAATTATCCTATGAGTTATAAAATCATTGCCATGCTTATATGTTACAATATCTCCAATCTCAATATCAGCACTAGACTTAATAACAATCCAATCACCTGCTTCAATTGTTCCATGCATACTACCAGTTTGTACCTCAAATAAAGAAAATCCAAAGAAATTAGAATACTTATTTCCAAGAATCTTTACTTGAAAAAAATTATATAAAGAAATCAACAAAAAAATAGCAAATAAAACTATTAAAACATTTAAAGTATAATCAATTATCTTACTAACTAACTTATTATTTTTCATACAATTACCTACTATCTATACTCTAATATAATTCTACCATAAACGACAAAAAAAGGCAACAAAAAAAACTCCTAAGAGTTTTCTTCTTGATTATCGTCACTTCCATACTTAATTTCAACAATTAATGAATACAATTGATAAACAAATAAGAAGAAGTTAGGAACTAAGATTATAAATAAAAATCCCCATTTAGACTCAATTATAGATAAATATAAACCAATATTTTCATAAATCTTATCACCAGTACCAATTATAAATTCGGAAGAATAAGTATCTCCATTAGAGAATGTTATTGCATCATCATCAACATAAGTTTGTCCAACAACACCAAGTTGGATATTAACTCCACCGTGCCCATCTAAATGATAAACAAAAACTTCTTCACCCTCTTTATAATCCTTAATTTCCTTCTTTTCAACGATAACTAAACTATCCTTCTTATAAGTCTCAGAAGTAAATCCTTTCTTAATTATAAGTAAAGACTTATCATCAAATTGAGTAACACCAAATTTATTATAATTTAATAATAAAATAGTCATAGTAATTGTAAATGCAAAATAAATAATAAGAAAAATTGAAACAATTACCTTTTTAATCATTTTTAAAACTTTCATCACATACCACCTATCCTAATATAAATAATACCATAAACACAAAACTTTTGCAACCACCTAACAACCTATCTCAGTAATAATAAAATCATCAACAATATAATCATTAGAAAAATCTTTATTAAAAAATTTAAATTTAACATTACTCATTCCATTAATACTTGTATTAAATTGACTAATATATCCAGAATTATCAACAACAGTATTTGTCATATTATTATCATAATCAACAATTCTCTTAGAACTATCAAATTCAACCTTAATACACTTACGAGTAGAATATGAATTCGATATAATTAAATCATCATAATCAACAGAATTATTTATAGTTTTAGAAATACTTCCAGTATCAGATGCATTCTTAAACAAACTAAACACTCCACTAATAGATTTACTATAAGGGCTAACACTCGAAACAGTAATTCTAACATCAACATTATTAATTTGGTAGTCATCAATAGGAACAATTTCAAAATATAAATCCCTACTTACAGGTATTTCTTCCCAATCATAACCTTCCATTTCACATTCAGTTTTATTAAAAGAGGAAACATCAACAGAATCAACATCATTAACACATCTAGAATTACTAGATAAAATACCAGTAAAACTTGATTCATTAGTTCCATTTACCTTACATAAAACAGGAATTTCACTCAATACCTCACATGAAACAGTATAACGTATATCATAATCAGTAACTAAGCTTTCATTACTACTATTTTTAATATTAAAACTTACACTGTTTCCATCCCATAAAGTATTAACATTTCTCTTATCATCACCCAAAAAATCACTAGTAAAATAAAATCCATGAGATTCTAAATAATAATTCAAAACCGAGCTAGAACTATAACGAGCAAAACTACTTAAAACCAAAGTAATAAAAGAACCAACTAAACAAATTACAATAATTAACTTTTTTTTAGAGTTCATAAAATCACCTATACTTTCTGATAACTCTTTACTTCAATATTAACATAATCAATTAAATTTGAATAAGATTCATCGCTATACAAACCATCAAAAGTTATTTTCAAAGTATAATTATCTATATTCTCATCATCATGTGACAATTCTTGAATAGATGAATTACAAACCAATTCATTATTGTCATTTCTACTATAAGACTCATCACAAGTTAAAATCAATTCATCATCCTTATAAAGTTCAATAATCAAAGGAGAAAAATGAGGAGTTAAAACAGTTAATTGATATAAAATTGAAACATCACTTGATTTTTCATCAGACGAATTACTAATAGAAAAATTATACTCCTCACTTTGACCTGGAACTAAATTAACTAATGGAAGCTCTAATCTATCAAAAGACTCAGTATCAAAAATAAACTTTGCTATTTTCTGATCAACAGTAGTAATTTGAGAATCATAGGTAAAGCATGAATATGTTATACCAATACCAAATATAAAAAACATAACAACAAACAAAGATATTAATATTTTATATTTCATAACTCACCTCTATCGAATAATTATATACTTACTAACACTACTAATCTTCTTATTTCCATCATATAAATCAAATACAAACTTATAACATGTTTTTTCAAGATTAGTTGTATCTAAATTTAGACTAAATACATTATATTGCTCAGAAACACTATAGGAAACAGGATTCCTGCTAACATAATAAATAGAATCAATATACTCATCTAAAAAGTCATCTGTATAATCAGCCATATCAATCAAAGTATAATCCTGATTAAAAGCAGTTAATTCATCCTTTTGATACATAGAAACCTTAATATTAGGATTAACAACACTATCCTCTAGAACATTAAAATTTAAATTAACAGTATCACCCTTATTAATAATACTATTGCCAGAATCCATCAATACATCAAAACTATAATCATATAAATTAACACTATCAGAAACAACCAAAGGTATATCAATAGAATTTGTTAATACATTAGTATAAAATTTACCATCATAAGAATAATAAGGATTTATTCTAATATAATAAGTTCCATCATCTAGAGAAGAAGACCATTGATGAGTAACAACAGATAAAATATTTGATATACTAGAATTAGTATTCAAATTAATTCTAATTACATTATCACTATCAAAAGCATATGCTACATCATCTACACTAAATATGATATTTTTTAAATAATCCTTACTAACTACAGCGCCATTATTATCAACAACTTTTAAAGCTAAACCAATTTTCTTATCAAAATAACTTGTATCAAAATAAGCACCATAACTAACTAAACTATCTAGTGAAATATCAGTTTCAGAATCAGAATTATAAATGATTTCATCATCAAAATCAGTTGATATAGAATGAGACAATCTTAAAGTTCCATCACTAGAAATGCTAAATGAACCCTTCACAATAGATGGCCTTAAAACACCACTACCACTTCCATTTAAATAAATAGAAACATTATCATAATTTTGAGAAATATTCGCATCACTAAAATCAATAATAAATGTAAACATTTCATTAGTAACACTACCATCAGAATAATTAATAGTATCCATTCTTCCCTTTTCACTAAAAGAACTTAAAGGATAACTTGCATATCCATTGGTATCAAAACCATATCTTTGATTATCAACAACAAATTGATAAACTTTATTATTAATCTTATCAATCATTGTAATTTTAGTATCAACAGGAAGTAAAACACTAGAAACTAAACTATGCACTAAACTCATTTGCTTATTATTAGAATAACTAACATCAAAAGTTATACTAGAATTACTAGTTATTCTATTACCACTTCCACCAAGTGGACTCAAATTACTAACAACATATCCATCATAAACAATAATAGAAGATGAAGCATAACTTACAAAATCACATTCATCAGTAACTTTAACATACAAAATATATTCACCAACATTACTTACAGAAATAGGACCATTATAATCTGTCCACGAAACAGAATCCATATCATTCAAAACAATATTACTCAAATAATACTCAATTGACTTAACACCAGATAAAGTATCACTCGCACTAACTGTAAAATCAAATGAATGATCAACATAAATCTCGTTATTATTTATACTATTCCATTGATTACCAAAAGCACTTATAGTAATATTAGAACCACTATTATCTAAAACTAATAAATCAGAATTTATATAACTAACATGAGAATTATTATCAACTACTTTAACATAAACAACATAAAATCCTTCATCACTTATCCTTACAATATCAGTATAAGGAATCCAACTAACATTTTCCAAATCAGACTTACTTAAAGGATTTCTAGAATTACTTACATAATAATATTTATCAGTAATATGAACATTGTCAATATCATTAATAACAAATGAAATACTAGTATTAATATTTTTAATATCCAAATTAGGACTATAAGAATTCCAAGTAAATGTATTTAAATGCAATTCAGAATAAGAATTAATAACATCGTCAATAAATAAAACAGGATATAACTCATCTTCAAATAACCAAACATGAGTGTTATCTAAAGATGAAAAACTATCAAATTCATCATAATTAGTTAAAAATGTCTTATCCTTCATATTTGAATCATTAACTAAAGTACTGGTTACCACATTACCTCTATTAGGATAAGTAAAATAGTTATCACTAGAAGTAATAGTACTATTAATACTATCAATAACTAATTCATTATCAGTAACAATAAATGAATCACTAAAATCTAAAGAAGAATCAATAACATATCCAATCAATCCACCATTAATAGAACCAGTGTTATAAATATGATCTATACTGCTATTGCCCTTGACAACACCTATTCCATTAGAAAGATATGAATCAATATCACCAGAATTATAAGCATTACTAATAGAAATATCTTCTCCATATCCTATCAAACCACCTGATAGAAAACCACCATAAATCTTTACCTTACTAATACAATTCAAAAAACTTGTATTACTAGAATAAGAAGTAATTCCTCCATTAACGCTATAATTCAAACTCTCATAATCACCTAATAAACTAGAAATATCATTAACTGTATCATTAAATTCACTATCTAATATAATACCATCAACCAATACATTACTAATACTTCCACCAACAATTTTATCAGATAAAACACCTAATTCAGAACCACTAACAAAAGCATTTTCAACATATAAAGAAGAAATATTACCACTTAAAGATTTAAATAGAGAATCAACATTATAATATCCAAAAATAGTATGACTATCACCATCAAAATAACCAGCAAATCCCTCTAAAGAAGGAAAAACATTAATAAAGCCAATAGATTCACCAGTAAAAGTATCATTATCATAATACTCATTATCCTTAACATAATAAGTATTATTACCAATAACATATTCTATTAAATTATTTTCGTATTTAAAAACCCCTTCATTCAATAAAATATCATTGGACAACTTAAAATAAACGCCTTCATAGTTATTATTTTCCAATTGAGAAGAAAAATAAGCCAATTCTTCTCCATTAGAAATAATATATGGATTATCACTAGTACCACGTCCACTCCTATATTTAGACGCAACGGTACCATTCCATACACTACTAAAAGACGTTATTCTATTCTTAAATCGAGCAAAAGTAGGAAGAGCAAAAGAAAGCAATAATATGAAAATTAACGCAAAAATAACAAATAAAACTTTCTTATTCCTATTTAAAATCATATTATCGCCTCCTAATATTCTTCATAACCTGCCAAATCTTTTTCTAAATCTAAATTAAGTGCAACCTGAGCACCCTCAGAATGAACCTCTAACGCATCAACATCTTGACCTTCAATCCATACATAAACTCTTGCTTTAGTAATACCATTAGGTATTTCAAATATTGGATTTGAAAAATCACTTTCAAAAATAGTATGCTGTAAAGCAAAATGTTCAGTATCAAGTTCAACACCTGAATTAATAAAACCACTTTTATGATCTAAATGATCACCCTCAGCAATAACACCATATGTAGGGACATAAGAATTATCAGATAAAGTTATACCTAACTCAGCAGCAGCGTCAATACTTTCCTGATTATGTTTAGTATTATTAGGTTCATAAATCAAAGAAACACATTCACCATTACACTGTAAATTCTGTATAGTATTAACATCAGACTTCGAACTAGTTTCACCTATCTTAACAATACCCATTCTCATCGTATTAAATATATCCTGCATTTTATCCCTAGTCTCTTGATCAACAGTATCATCAAAATCAATATAAGTTCCACGTCCAATATATAAATTGTCTTTTTTAGGAGAACCAGAAACATTCTTTAAAAATATATCAAAAGCAATATACTGATTCCATTCACTTGACTCATCTTCAGAAATCAAAGTTGTATTAACATACCTAATTCCTTTTCTTGCCTTATCAGTATACTTAGCTAAAGTACCATTATACATAGCAAACTTATCAGAATTTGAATTAGGAATTCCATTAGAAGAAACAGACCAAAGTCCAGTAGCAGCCCATTGATTAGTATGATTTGGATATAACCTTCGCAAATCACTTGTAATCGATTCTCTAGAAATCTCAATAGAATCAGAAAAATTAACACCATCTAGAGAAATAAACAAACCAGTTTCAGTAGAAACCTTAACATCAAAAAACTTAACTTTAACATTTAAAGAAGCAGAAAACCATGCATAAGTTGCAAAAGTAAGTGCAACAAACAATAGAAATACTACAAGTATTAAAAGTTTTCCTCTCTTAGAAATTTTAGGAAGCTTAAATTTTTCTTTTTCTACCATCTCCATAAAAACCTCCATTAATAAATCGAGGAATAACCAACAAATCGATTATTCCTCAATCATTATGTTAACATAACCTTTTTAGTCAGTATATATTAATAATTTATATTGTTAAATAAGAAATTATCTTATTCTCCACCTTGTTGTGTACCAGTAACATGAACAGTTACAACTTCAGTAGCAACATTTCCTGCTTCGTCAGATACTTCATATAATACTCTGTAATCACCAGCTACAGCAGTGTTAACAGTACCAGTAATAGAAGCTACTATATTTGAACCATTTGGTCCAACCCAATCACCAGTTTCACTATCTTTAGAATATTCAGTTACATTATCTGTAATGCCTATAATAGCTGGTTGATTGAATGTTCCACCAACTTGTAAATTAATTGTTTGACTTTCTAAAGCAGTTGTAGCACTTGAACTAGCACCTAAACTAATTACTGGAGCAGTCTTATCAGCAGCTACTTGAGCAGCATGATCTTGAGCACTTATAGGACCATTTCCTTTATTCAAATCTGGACCACTGTAATTAATATCATCTTCAGTAAATCTTTCTTTAGTGAATCCAAAATTAACTGAAATTTGTTTTCCAATTGAAGCAAAATCGTAGTTATCGATATCTTGACCTTCAATATAAATATAAACTCTTACTTTAGTAATACTATTTGGAGCTAAAGTAATGAATGCTGGACGTTCAACACCAGTTTTTAACTTCATAGTATCAGTGAAATATGGATAAGCATATAGATATTTACCAGCATTTCCTTCTGCTGTACTTATAGCAATAGCTTCAGTAGATGCAACACTTCCTTCGTATCCATTGAATGCAGAACCATCGTATACATCAACAGCATTCATAGCATCAATTTCTTTACCAATTGCATATGTTGGATAAGCTTGTCCATTTACAACAGTACCACAAGCACCATTATAAGATGCATCTAAATTAGTACTAGCACCACTTCTTGCCTTACAAGTAGTATTATACCAATGTAAAGCATCTCCAACGTGATTTGTATCATTTGGTTCCCAAATTTGTGCAGTACGACAAATACCAGTAATACGATTTGTAGAATCATCAGCACATGTAATTCCTTGAATTGTAGAAGCAGTTGTAGTAGTAGCCTCAACTCTACCAATTTGAGCAAAAGCAACACGTACAGAGTTTTCAATACCTGTATTAGCAACACCATTTGATCCAACAGTAACTTTTGAATCATTTGTTAAATAAATTGCTTCTTCATTAAGAGGATCATTTGTAGTGTAATATTCAGTACCAGATGAGTTTTTAATGAACAAATCAAATGCTACATATCCATCAGGAGTTGTTGTGTCATTATTAACACGACTTGCCATTAATCTATAACCACCTTTAGTAGCAGTTAAACTTCCTTTTTCAAATAATGTTAATCTACTATAAGTAGTATTAATAATACCAATAGATGACATTGGAATTAATCCACGACCACCCCATGTATTTGTATTGGTAGAATATGAACCATCATCATATGGATCATCAAAGTTTGAACTATTAATAGAAACAGTATCACTCCAAGCAGTACCATTAAGTGACAACTGTAAATCATCAGTCGAAGCAATTTGAACTTCAAATGGAGTAACATTAACAGTTCTCATACCTATGAACCAGGCATAGGTTGCAGTTCCAAACACGATAGCAGTAAAAGTAAAAATTACCGCAAGGTGTAAGACTCTTTTTTTCTTATTTCTTTCTTTTCTTGCCATTTTAATTTCCTTTCTAAAATATAGTGGTAAGGAGTAACATTATGTTACTCGATACCTAATTATATTAATCTGTAATAGTTACAAGTGTAGCTGCCTCAGCATAATTTCCTTGCCAATCACTAACTAAATAACGAACAGTGTATTTTCCTGCAGAATCTGCTGATTCAGGAATAGTAATTTGAATCTTTGTAGTTAAATCATCATAACATGCAATAGGTGTAGTACCTTCGCCATCTACATCAACCCAGCTTCCACCAGCAGCAGTACATGCATCCGAAGTAGCTTCACTTCTTAAATCATAAGCATGAACATCTGTCATCATATTAGCAGCAGTTAAATTAGCTAATGTAGAATTCTTAGTTGCAGAAACACCAGTAATTATAGGTTTAGTTTCATCTCCTGTTGGCATACTTGGACCATTTACACCATCACTATTTTCAGCTTCTGCATCTGTAAATCTTTCTTTAGTAAATCCAAATCCAACTTTAATTTGTTTTCCAATTGAAGAGAAATCGTAGTTATCAACATCTTGTCCTTCGATCCATACATATACTCTTATCTTAGTAATACTGTTTGGAGCAAGTGTCATAAATGTTGGTCTACTCATTCCAGGTAAATCTCTTTCAGTATCAGTAAAATAGTCATAAGCAAATAATGGTGCAGTAGTATCATTAGCAGCTTGAGAGTATGGTGCATAAGTTGCTAAAGTTGTAGCAGTATATCCATTATATTGTGCACCATCATATACATCTACTTTGTCAGCAACATTAATAGTTCTACCAATAGCATATGTAGCCTTAGCAGTCCCATTTGTTACGCCATTACAATGACTATTTGCCGTATATGAACTTGTTAATGTAATATCAGTAGGATCTGTTACATCACCAGTAGCTGCAGGTCTTAATCTGCAAGATGTATCATAATAACTTATAGCAGCTGCAACGTGTTCAGTATCATTTGGCTCCCAAATTTGTGCAGTACGACAAATACCTGTTACAGGATTACCTGTAACATGAGCATGCTCACCATCAGGCAAACACTTAATACCAGTAATAAGTCCAACGTCAGTAGTCTTACCATTTACTCTACCAATTTGAGCAAATCCAACACGAACAGAATTCTCAATACCAGTATCGCTAACACCAGTAGATCCAACAGTTACTTTAGAGTCAGTAGTTAAATAAATTGCTTCTTCATTTAAAACATTATCATTTTCATAATATGCTTGTCCTGAAAAATTTCTAACAAACAAATCAAAAGCAACATATCCACCATTTTCAGTATTAAATCCCGAAGCATTTACAGAACCAGCACGTTGTGCATTGGTTTCATAGTTATGAATACGACTTGCTAATAATCTATATCCTCCTGCAGTAGCAGTTAGACTTCCTTTCTCAAACATCATCATTGTAGAAGAATTAGGATCAATTTGACCAACAGATGAAATTGGTTTCAATCCAGCATTATTTGAGCCATAATTAGCCCAATTGTTTACATTACCTTCATAAGAAACAGTTTTGAAGTTACCACTATCAATTTTAACAGTAGTATCCCATCTGCTTCCATCTAAAGATAAAAGTAAACTATCAGTACTTGCTATTTCAATTTCAAAGCTCGATACATTTACCTGACGCATACCTATAAACCATGCATAAGTCGCAACAATAAATATAAAAGAACTCAAAGAACAAATAGCAATTAATTTTTTAATCTTTTTATTTTTCTTTTTATCTTTCATTTTTCCATCCTTTCATTCAAAAAATAATGCAATAACACTAACACACTCTCTACTATACACCGCCCTACTATAATACAATAAAAATTATACACGTAGAAGTTAAAAAAGTCAATCAGATTTGTCAAAAAATGTCGAAGATTTCAGAAAAAAAAAGGAAGACTATTTTCCTTTCCTTTCTTTTTCTAATATTTTACATACTTGAACAATAAACCATATTTTTTCAACAGATAAATCACTATGTTCGATTTTATAAATTCTAAATATAAAATCAATTTTATTCTTCAAAGCAACTAAACTATCTTCATCTAAATCAGCAATCTCTAAATTAATATTTTCAAGCCTATATTTATTACATATAACACTTGCAACATCAGCATCCTCAAAAGTATTAATACCATTAATAATTATATTAGTTGGATTAGATGCAAATTCATCAAATTCATCACATAATTCAACAATTTCATTATAAGTTGTAAGATTAAACACTTTTTCAAAAGTTTCCCTCTTAAAGAAATTATAACTATAATATAAGCGAACAACATCTGAAATCAATAATAAAGAATCATTCTTAAGAGATATAATCTTATTTTCAAATTCCATTTGTTCTTGCTTGTAATATAGATCATACAATTCTTTCGCAATCTTTAATGATTCAATTTTTAAATTTTTTAAAGACTCTGAATTAACTTTTTTAAATAAAGACAAACCACCTTTATTACCATTAAATATTTTATTATTGATGCTTTCGAGTTTAGATTCCTTAGTATTAATTTGATTTTCAATATTTTTCAAAGCAGAAGCATTAGAATCATTAGAACTTTGTTTCTCATATTTTTCCTTAAAATAATTAAATAAAGGAATAAACTTCAAATAATTACCATATTCTAAAATATTAGTTTTCAATCTTCTTAATATATCCAACATTTTTTTCATAGTTTCATCATCACTATAATCAATTTCATTTATAGTCAAACTAGAATAAGTTGTAATTCTAAACTTGCTATCAGGAAAATAATTGTTTATCTCAATCTCACTCTTTTTAGCCATCTCAACAATATCGTACAAACTTTCATCATTGCAACTAGCTAATTCCTCATATTTTTCCTTCAAAGCAACAATAAACTGATCATAACTTTTAAAATTATTCTTACTTAATAAAGTATGTTGTTCACGAGAAATATAATCCTCAAAATTTTTTCGATATTTTCTAATTAATTTTCTAAAATTAAGTTCAATATGTTCGATTATATTTGGATTATACCAATATATTCTTTCAAAAGTTTCAGACAACTTTTTATTATCACCATTTGCTTTAAAAAACTCAATCATATATTCATTAACATAACAAGTATATTTAAAATCACTAGCCTTTAAAAGGACACCAGCAAGCTTAAATTTTTGAATTAATTTGTTAATTATTTCATTTATTTCATCAAAAGTAAAATTAGAATAATTATGTATATCATAAAATAAATCATCAAGTCCCATTTTTTCCTTGAAAGAATTCATGGGATTCAATATAAACTTCATATGTCTATATTCATCAAACTGTTTAAATAAACTCTCCATATCACCAGAGTTATCAGAATACTCAAAAGACTCACTTTTAGCTTGCAAATATTTTAAAACACTCTCTTTATAGTACTCATAGTTTTCATAAATTGAAGCTATTTTTTCATTATACTTCTTAACATTAGTTTTGTTATTAGTAGGCATGGAAGATAATAATGTTTTTTTAGCTTCTATATCATTATCAATAAACTCTAAAAAATTATTCATTTGAAGCCTCACTTTCTGCAATCCTACTTTCATCTAAAAAATCCAAGAACGCACCTATATGTTCATAAACAGTTATTAAATCTTTTAAACTAAGATTAGAAATATCAAAATTTGTCTTATCATCCATACTCATTCTCCTCTTTATTCTTTACTAAACTTATCAGCCTGAACTTCAATAAATTCAGAATTAAACGCCATATGTACCTTTATCTCTCCACCTAAAATATTGTCAGTGCAATCAATATCAGTACCTTCAACCCACATAACAATCGTATATTTATCTATATCACCAGGTCTAAAATCCTCACGATGTTCAAAAGCAACTAACTCATCATTAACGAATGGAACAGTATCACGCTCTGCCTCACCATTCATTCCCAATTTAGCATAAGTTACATACTCACCATTTTTATAAACTCGAATTCGAATCGCAGTATCAACATTCTTAATTACATCATCAATAATAATTTGAGACCAATAATCAGAAGTATCAGTACCAGTATTCTCTATATAAAATGTATAAGCAACATAATTATCACCATTATGAGAACTATTCTCACTATCCAAATCATCAGGCAACCACTTATAATATATATTATCAAAAAAATCAACAGCTTGAGCATATAACTCAGTTCTAAAAGCCTTATAATCAGGATTATCATAAATAACAATACCACGTTGAAAATACAAGTTTTTATCAAGCGTAATACTAAAATTACCATTATTATATATAATATTCATAATAATATAAGATAAAAATAAAATAAGTAAAATAATTAAAATAACAATCTTAGTAATTTTAATTATCTTCTTTTTCCTCTTAAGCTTTTTTACACTCACTTCTATTTCATTATTCAAAAAACCTCACCACCAGTATACCTACTATCTTACTAATTATATACCAAACAAGAAAAAAAAGTCAATTACATAATGTATACATATATACATTTTTTATTTACACCATTTTACATTTAAGAAAACAAAAAAATGTAAAATACTTTGTATTCAAAAAAAAAACATCTTATAATTAAAGTAAGAGGTGATACCTATGCGAAAAAGAATAAATTTCATGCTATTACTATTGTCATGTTCATTATGCCTATGTTTTATGAGCAGTACTTATTCTAGATACGTTGCAGGAACAACAGGAAATATAGATATATTATTCTCAAAATGGCAAATACTAATAAATAATGAAGATATCACAAATCAAAATAATTCCAGCATTACAATAACACCAACAATCGAACAAAACGAAAACATTAAAGAAAATACAATTGCACCTTCTTCAAAAGGATACTTTGATATAGATATAAACCCAACAAATGTTGATGTATCATTCAGATATACAATAGATTTAGAAATAGATAACGAAGATATACCAGACCTAGTAATTTCAAAATATACAATTCTACCAAATGATTATGAAGAAGGAGACATATTAGAATATACAACACTACAAGAAAGTACAATAACAAATGATTTATTATATGATAATGAAACAGAAGACTTTAGCTTTGAACCATTTACTATAAGAATTTACTTTGAATGGTATGAAGGTGAAGATGAACAGATGAATGATGAAGCAGATACAGAAATTGGATTAGAAGCAGCAGAAGCTGAAGAAGAAGACTTAACATTTACAATAAATGCCAATATAACCTTCCAACAAATAATAGAAGAAGAAATAAATGAAACTCCATAAAGGAGTTTTATTTTTGATATCTAGAAACATTAAGTAAAATACCCATACCACACATAGTAATTAATAAACTAGAACCACCATAAGAAAGAAAAGGCAAAGTTACACCAGTAACAGGAATTAATCCAACAACAACCATTAAATTTAAAATACATTGAAAAGCAAGTTGAAAAGTAATTCCAAAAGCTAAATACTTACCAAACAAGTCATTGCAACGTTTAGAAATCTTAAAACCAGAATAGATTATAGCTAAAAACAATAAAGAAACAATAAGTATTCCCATAAAACCAAACTCTTCACTAATAATAGAAAAAATAAAATCAGTTTGAGGCTCCGGTAAATAAAAATGTTTTTGACGAGAATTTAAAAAACCATATCCAAAAAGTCCACCTGGTCCAATTGCATATAAACTTTGAATAATTTGAAAACCACTACCTAAAGGATCCTCCCAGGGATTCAAAAATGACAAAATTCTTTTTAATCTATAAGGAGCTGCAATAATCAAACCAACAATTCCAAAAACCCCCAAAAAACCAATCTTCAAAAAAAACTTAAAATCTACTCCGCCAACAAACAATAAACCAATTATAGACATTACAATAATCATACCAGTACCAAAATCAGGTTGTAACATAATTAAACCAAAAACAAAAAACAAAACAAACAAAATTGGTAAAACTCCCTTTTTAATATTACCAATACTCTTCTCATTATTAACTAAATACCTAGAAGTAAAAATTATTAAAGCAAGCTTAGTAAACTCACTAGGTTGAATGCCAAAAGAACCTATTCCAAACCAACTTCTACTTCCATTTCTAACACTACCAATACCAGGAATTAAGACCATAACTAATAATACCAAACAGCCTATTAATAAAATATTAGACTTTTCATAATATTTACCATAATTAATATGACTAATAATAAGCATTAAAATAATACCAACAAGAAAAAATACCCCTTGATTAATAACAAACTTAAATTGATTATTAAACTTATACTCTGCCCATACATAACTAGCAGAATAAATCATAACCAAACCAAATAAAGAAATTAAAATAACACTTATAAACAATAAAATATCAACACTGTTCTTTTTCATACAATCACCTAAATTTATAAAAACACACCAAATATAATAGAAATCAAAGCACCTATAATACCAATTAACCAAAATATTTTTACAACCTCAACCTCACTATAATACCTCTCAAAAGTATGATGAATAGGAGTAATTGGAAATAATCTCCTATGAGTAAGCTTATAATATCCTATTTGTAATAAACAAATAAAAGTTTCAATTACAAAAACAATACCAATAATAATTAGTAATAACTCATGTCTAGTTAAAATACACATAGCAGCTAAAGTACCACCCAAACATAAACTACCAGTATCACCCATAAAAACTTTAGCAGGATGACTATTAAACATTAAAAATCCAATTAAAGCACCTACTAATGTAAATCCAAATAAACTAATCTCTCTATATCCTTCCAACCAACCAGTATTCCATGAAATAATAGAAATACATACAAAACTAATAATAGACAAACCACAACAAAGTCCATCCAATCCATCAGTAATATTAACTGCATTGCTAGTAGAAACCAAAATAAATAAAATAACAACACCATAAATAAAACCAACTTTATACTTAATCCCAAGAGTATGAATCCAAATTAAAGGCTCATTACCACCTAACATAAATAAATAAAAAAATATAACAGAAACAACTAACTGCAAAAAAAACTTTTGATTAACAGATAGTCCCTTATTATTATGTCTAAGAATAATAAGAAAATCATCAATAAAACCAATCATAGCGTAACTAACAAAAGTAAATATTAATACAATAAAATTATAACTTATTTTAAACTTACCCAAAAAAATCAAAATTAAACATAAAATCAAAACAGGAAAAATAAAAATTAAACCACCCATAGTAGGAGTACCTGCTTTACTATTATGAGTTCGCGCTAAATAAATACTTAAAGACTGACTCACTTTTAACTTTCTTAAAAAAGGAATAAGAAAAACACCAAAAAATATAGATAAAATAAAACCAATAAACATTACTAGAAAAGAAAGAGCCAAAACCATATTATTCCTCCTCTAAATAAAGTCTTACAACATCATCCTCCAATATCTTCTCACCTGCACTAGGAGACATATAAGTTACCTTACTTCCACTGCCAGAAAACTCCAATGTAAATTCCCTTAAAACCTTTCTTGCTTCCACAACATCCATACCTACAACATCAGGAATTATCTTATAATGTTTCTCACCTACTTTATAATTTTTTTCACCCGCATCATCTCTTTTCGTAATACCCAAAGCACTAATAGAATCAACTAAAATATTCCTAGCAATAGGAGCTGCAACAGTTCCACCATATTGAGAAACCCCCTTCGCATTATCAACAGCTACATAAACAATAATTTGAGGATCATCAGCTGGAAGAAATCCAATAAAAGAAGTAATATAATTTCCAACCATATAATGACCATCTTTTACTTTTTGAGCAGTTCCAGTCTTACCACCAACTCTATAACCTTCAATAAAAGCATTTCTACCAGTACCATTTTGAACAACACTTTCAAGTGCATACTTGACAATATCTGATGATTCCTTAGAAATAACTTGACGAACAACACTAGGCTTATTCTCTAAAACAACACTATTAGTCTCAGGTTCATTTAAACTCTTAACAATATATGGTTTATATAAAATACCACCATTAATAGCTGCACTAACTGCAGTAATCTGCTGTATAGGAGTTACAGAAACACCTTGACCAAAAGCCGTAGTAGCAAGCTCTACAGGACCTACTCGATCCATACTAAATAAAATACCACTACTTTCACCATTTAAATCAACTCCAGTTTTAACACCAAAACCAAAATTCTTAATATACTCAAATAGCTTTTCCTTACCCAACTTAAGGCCTAAATTAACAAACCCAGGATTACAAGAATTCTCAACAACCTGTAAATAAGTTTGGTCACCATGACCACCATGCTTCCAACAATGAAGAGTTGCTCCTTCAACAGTAATCGCACCACCATCAAAAAACCTATCATTATTAAGATCAACAATACCTTCATTAACAGAAGCACTTAGAGTAACAATCTTAAAAGTACTCCCCGGTTCATAAGTCATCCATATAGGTAAATTACGATTTATCTCCTCTACACTATAATTCATATAATTACTTGGAGAAAAACTAGGACGAGAAGCAATCGCTAAAATCTCACCACTATTTGGATTCATTGCAATTCCCCATGCACCATCTGGACTATACTTACTAACAACATTATCAAGTTCCCTTTCTAAAGAAGCCTGTATATCATAATTAATAGTCAAAGTCATATTTACACCATCCTGAGGTTGCTCGTATATCTCAGATAATTCTAATCTATTCCCCTTTGCATCACTAAAATACTTTATCGCACCATAACTACCTGTAAGATACTTATCATAAATTAATTCCAATCCAGCTAAACCTTGATTATCAATTCCAACAAATCCAATAGTATGAGAAAGCATTGTATCATATGGATAATATCTCTTAGACTCCTTAACCAAATAAACACCAGGAAGATGCAAATCATTTATTTTATCAGCAATCTCATAACTTAACCTTCTCCCTTCAGGATGAACACGTTCAATAGATGCAATCTTTGTAACATGCTTCATAATATCATCATAAGAAACACCTAAAATCTCAGATAACTTCATTGCAGTACCTTCTTTATCCTTAATCTGATTAGGAATTAAAATTAAAGAAGTAGTTGTTATATTATCCGCTAAAATACGACCATTAATATCATAAATAACCCCTCTATTTGCCTCTATTGGCAAATTTCTGCTCCACAAACTAGAAGCATATTTATTTAATTTTTTATAAGAAACAACCTGTGTATAAAAAACCTTTCCAATAATTAATAAAAACAAAAAAATAATAACAAAAAAAACTAATTTAATCCTTACATGAATATTCTTAAAAAACACTGGTATCACCTTAAAAAAATATATGAAAAAAATAAAAAAATAGACTATAAAGTCTATTTCTTTTTTACAATTTTATAAACATTTTGCTTAGCTCTACATATTTGTTCATCAGTTAAACTATCTAAATAATCCATAGGATTAATATTTTCGCCATAAGAAACAACTCTATAAAATGAATCTATTAATTCCTTATTAACTCCTATATCACGTAAATAATTTAAATAATCATAATATTCAGTTATTTTCATATTATTAATAAGACCATTATACAAGTAATTAAGAATAATAATTATATAACAATATAAATCACTATCACGATTAGCCATAACAAAAGCACCATGTCTTAAATCAGGTTCAATATTATACTTATTAACATTATTAAATAATCCATTTTTAGTTAAATACCTTGAAGGAAAAGAGAAACTTGCATTTATCTTACAACCATCCAAATCAATAACACATAATTCACCACTATTATAATCAACCATAAAATTTGATTCATGAATATCATTTAAATAAAAATGTCTCAAAAAAGTATTATTACGTATACCTATCATATCATCTAATATACTACCAATTTTTTTCAAATAAGAAATTTTAATTTCATTAGGATAATTATCATTATATAATAATGATTTCAAAGTTATACCATCAATATAAGGAATAGTAAAACCAACAACAGTATTATTGACAGAAACTAAACTATCAGGAATAACAAAATACTTAGGCAATTCATTACTATTCAAAACTTCAATAGTAAACAATTTTTTTGCTAAAACTATTCCATCATTAACATATAATTTTTTGAGTAGTTTTTCAGTTCCTTGATAAGAAAGCTTATATATTTTTCCCTCCGTATTTACATCATCCAAATTAAATAACTCCAAATTATCAAATTTTCTCTTGGAAATAGATATATTTTTCACAAAAATCACCCCTAAATTTATAAATATTCTACCAAAAAACTAAAAAAAGTCAAATTTGACTTTTTTACTTAATAACTATATTAACTAACTTACCAGGAACAACAATCTCCTTAACAATATCATGACCATAAATAAATGCTTGAACATTATCAATTCCCTTAGCAAGACTAATCATTTCTTCCTTTGTAATATCAGAAGAAACATTTATTTTACCTCTAATCTTACCATTAACTTGAACAACCATCTCATAACCATCTGAAACAATTTTAGATTCATCATATGTTGGCCAAGTTTCATAAGCAATACTCTCACTATGTTTAAAAACTTCATGCCATATTTCTTCAGTAATATGAGGACATAAAGGATTAAGTAATTTAATAAATCCTTCTGCTTGTTCCAAAGACATACTATTTTCCTTATAAACAGCATTAACAAAAATCATCATTTGTGAAATAGCAGTATTAATATTTAAAGACTCATAATCAGAAGTAACCTTTTTAACAGTTTGATTATAAACAGTATCTAAATTTTTATTTTCTTTAAACTCAATAATTCCATCATTATAAAGTCTCCAAACACGATCCAAAAACTTTTTAGCCCCAACTACTCCATCATTATTCCATGGTTTATCAGCTTCCAAAGGTCCCATAAACATTTCATATAAACGTAAAGTATCAGCACCATACTCCTTCACTATATCATTTGGATTAACAACATATTTAGGAAAACGTTTACCCATCTTAATACCATTAGAACCTAAAATCATTCCTTGATGAAATAATCTTTTAAAAGGTTCACTAACTGGAGAAATACCTTTATCATATAAATATTGATTCCACATTCTAGAATACAATAAATGACCTACTGCATGTTCAGGACCACCTACATATAAATCAACAGGCATCCAATAATCAAGCAATTTCTTATCAGCAATTTCATTATCATTCTTTGGATCAATATATCTTAAAAAATACCAACTTGATCCAGCACTTCCAGGCATAGTAGAAGTTTCTCTCTTACCATTAACACCATCAACACTAACATTAACCCAAAGAGTTGCATTCTCCAAAGGAGCCTTTCCACCTTTTCCTTTATAATCCTCTAACTCCGGTAGAATCAAAGGTAATTCAGAATCAGCTAAAACAATATCTCTTCCATCCTCTAAATGAATAATAGGAATTGGTTCTCCCCAATATCTTTGACGAGCAAAAATCCATTCTCTTAAACGATAATTAGTTTTTCTACGAGCAACACCCATATTAACTAATTTATCAGTAATAGCTTCCTTAGCATCTTCAACAGTAAGACCAGAAAACTCTTCACTATTAATAAGCTTGCAGCCTTTTCCTAAATAATCAGTTTTCTCAAAAGCACACTCACTTACATCTCTTCCATCAATAACTTGAATCATTGGAATATTATGAGCAACAGCATACTCAAAATCTCTTTGATCATGACTAGGTACAGCCATTACTGCTCCAGTCCCATAACTAGCCAAAACAAAATCACCTAAGAAAATGTCAACTTCCTTACCATTAACAGGATTAATAGCTCGAACACCATCTAATCTTAAACCAGTCTTACTCTTAGAATTAGTTCTATCCATTTCAGACATTTTAGAAACTTCTTCCCTATAAGCAACCACTTCATCCCAATTTAAAATTCTATCCTTTAATTCATCAACCAATTTATTTTCTGGTGCTAAAACCATAAAAGTAATACCATAAATTGTCTCAATACATGTAGTATAAATAGAAAAACTTCCACCATCTACAATATCAAAATCAACCTCTACACCAGTACTCTTACCTATCCAATTTCTTTGAATTTCCTTTGTACTTTCTGGCCAATCCAAATCATCCAAACCAGATAATAATCTTTCAGCAAAAGAAGGAATATCTATAACCCATTGTTTCATATTACGTCTAACAACAGGAAAACCACCACGTTCACTCTTACCATCAATAACTTCATCATTAGCAAGAACAGTACCAAGTTCTTCACACCAATTTACAGGCATATCAATACACTTAGCATATCCATCTTCATATAATTTTTTAAAAATCCATTGAGTCCATTTATAAAATGATGGATCACTCGTAGAAAGTTCTCTATCCCAATCATAAGAAAAACCAAGCATCTTAAGTTGTGTCTTAAATGTCTCAATATTCTTTTTAGTAAAACCAGCAGGATGATTACCAGTATTAATTGCATATTGTTCAGCAGGCAAACCAAAAGAATCAAAACCCATTGGATGTAAAACATTAAAACCTTGCATTCTCTTCATACGACTAACAACATCAGTTGCCGTATATCCTTCAGGATGTCCAGCATGAAGACCTACACCAGATGGATAAGGAAACATATCAAGAGCATAAAATTTAGGCTTACTAAAATCATAACCATCAGTCTTAAAAATCTTATTTTCCTCCCAATAAGACTGCCATTTTTTTTCAATATCTTTAAAATTATACATATTACTTACCTTCTCTCTTCTTGTAAACTACACCAATTAATTTATATATTAATAATATTAAAACTATCAACACAATAAAACTAACAAATAATTTAACAAAATAATTCTCAAAAAACTCAGAAACAACAAAAGTACATGCGACAATAAAAGAATTTGACAAAGATAAAACCTGAATAAACATGTCCTTATTAATATTTGAAGTATCCAACTTATTAGGAACAATAATTAATCTTGCTTGATTAGTATCAAATATCTTCTTCTTTTTCTTTTTATTTAATATTACAGTAAAGAAATATAATAAATAAATAAAAACAAAAACAATTATAAACATATAAAACTTATTCATACACACCTCCAAAAAAAAATCCATGAAACTTAAGGACTCAAAAAGAGCGGTACCACCTTAATTCATAGATTTCTATGCACTCATATCTTAACGCGATAAACGGGACAAATCCAACTCCAAAGTAAATTCATAAACCGTAATTAAAAGTTTTCACCAACCACTTTCTCTCTAAAAATCCTAAGTTTACTACTACATTTCTTCCTCGTTTTTTAAAAATATAAATCAATTATACTATCCAAAAAAAGATTTGTAAATAGATTTCAAATAAATTACTCATTACTTGAATAATTTATATCAACATACTCAAGTAATTTCAAACACAATTGAATAAACTTCCTATCCAATTTCTTATTAGCTAATCTTCTAACAGCAATTCTTTTCTTACGAACAGTCATATCACTAAACATGATTTTATCAATTGCTTCCTTTTGTTCTGTCTTAATCTGTAAATCACTAATAATTCCTTCAATATCATCATTAACAAGTCTTACAGCGTCAATTTCAATATCATGACCTTTACAATTAACCGTTAATTGATGTCCAAAAGTTGGAACATTTTTTACTTCAATAACAAAATTAGGTCCATCAACATAGGATTCAAAAGGAATTTCCTCATAATCCTTATAAATAGTTACATCTTCTGCTTTTTTAGTATTCCTAAAAACAAACTTATAATTTCTCGAAGGAGGAATAATATCACCTTTTCCCTCCAATGCTCTAATAATAACCGTATAATTATTTGGCATATAATTATAATCTATAGATGTTAGAACATAATTATTCTTTAAATACAAATTTGTTTCACCATCATCTTCATACATAACATAATTATTAGATTTACCAGGAAAAATTTGAATTTCCATATTTTGAGGAGGTTTTGTACTAAAAACATCAGAATCATAAGACATAGGAATAATAGCGCCCATTTTAACAAATACCGGATAATCCTGATCTTTAAAAAATGATACATATCTTCTATTACCAGGAAATTTCTTACCAGTTATAAAATCAAACCACATTCCATCAGGAATATAAAACTTATGAATAACTCTATCCATAATATAATCTTTACTATTTAAAATTGGAGAAATAAATAATTCTGAACCAAAATAATACTCATTTTTATATAAAGGATCATCATACATTTGAGGATCAGTATAATAAAGAGGATATAATAAAGGAGTACCATATCTTGATAACCTATAAGCCTCAGAATAAATATAAGGAATCAATTTATGACGTAACTGCAAATAATCCCTAGTTATATCAAAAGTTTTAATATCCCATCTCCATGGTTCACGCTTATAATATTTACCAGTTTCAGAACACAATTTCATAATAGGACTAAATACACCCAACTGAACAAAACGAATAAACAATTCATTATCTTCCACACCATTATGATATCCACCTATATCATGACTCCACCAAGAAACACCAGAATTAGTGGAATTAATATTATAAAGTGGTATATCACGTAAAGAATCCCAACTAACTATATTTTTTCCAGAATATAAAATAGAATATCTATGAGGACACAATAAAGAATTATAAGCATATATCAAAGGTCTGCGCGAAGCATATTTCATCATATCATAATATTGATAATGCTTTAATATTGCTAAATCATTTAATCTATTCTTATCAGCAAAATCAATAAAATAAAAATCAATTCCTAAATTATCAAGTGGATGAATATAAAACTTCAAATAAACATCAATAACTCTAGGATCTAAAACATTAAAAGGAATAATCCCATCCTTATCAGTTTTTAAATACTTAATCGTCTCATTATATATAGAATCAATATTAGTAAATCCTTCAAAAGGATTAATAGTAAGACCAATTTTAATACCATTATCATGCAATAATTTAACAGTATTTAAAGGATTTTTAAAAATAGAAGTATTAAACGTAAAACCAGTATTAACATTATTTTTTTCATTTTTTAAATGCCAATCATGATTAAGAATAATAGAAGAAACAGGAATTTTATTTTCTTTAAATTTAATAACTAAACCTTCTAACTTTTTATCACCATATTTATAATTTCTACTCCACCAATTACCTAATGCATATCGAGGAATAAGTGGTGTAAAACCAGAAATCTTATAATAATCTCTTAAACACTTTGAAAAATCATTTAAATATATAAATAAATAAATATCAACTGAATCATTTTCTTTTTTTGTGAAAACACCATCCTCACCTATTACCATAGAATTAGATTCATCAATTGTTACAAATCCATCAAGTGAAAATAAACTCTTATCCAAATTTACTTTTTTAGAATCACGTAAACTAAAACCAGGAGTACCATAATTTCTAACTTCAGGCATTCCATAATACCAATATCTATTAGGCTTATTAGGATCTAAATTTTCTAAAAATTCAACTTTCAAATTAGATGCTGGATTAACCCTACTACCTTTAAAAGGAGTATTCTTAATATAAAAAACTTTATAAAATTCAGTAACAATAGTAATCATACTAGCATCTTCCATTACTTCAAATTTTGGAACTTCAAACTTTCTATTGAAAACATGCTCAGTAGCTCTATCTTCAAAAATACCATTTTCACTATATTCTAATCTTAACAAACTATCGGATAAAAGTGTAATACGATACTTATCACCTTTAACAATAGATTTAGGATTAGCAATAGAATTTTTTCCAACCTTAAACTGTTCACCTAAATTATACATATTTCACCTCTATATTTCCTCAACCTTTATAAAATTAGTATGCTTAGTTTTACTAAAAGGATAACCACCTGTTATTATAATATTATCTCCACTATTAATATCTAAATACTTTAATACAATATCACGAGAACGACTAACAGTATCATCCAACGATTTAAGTTCCTTAATAAGTATTGGATAAACACCAAAATATAATTTTAAATTTTTAACAGTATTAACATCAGGACTAATAGCAATAATAGGACACTTAGGTCTAAACCTACTCATTTTTTTAGCAGTATATCCACTAATAGTTGGTGCTACAATACATTTACAATTCAATCTCGTAGCCATATCAACAACACTATATGCAAGACCACCAGTTATATCTCCTTCATCACTTCTTAAAGCTTTATTTAATAAATCATAATAATCTATATCAAGTTCAGTAGCCAAAATAACACGTTTCATAACCTCAACAGTCTCTAAAGGAAAATGACCATTCATAGTTTCAACAGAAAGCATTATTGCATCACAACCATCCAATACAGCATTCGCAATATCAGAAACCTCTGCACGTGTTGGCACCAAAGAAAGAGACATAGAAGATAAAACCTCTGTTGCAATTATACTTATCTTATTAGCATAATGACACTTATTAATAATCATTTTTTGAATACCAGGAATTCTTTCTATTGAAACATCAACACCCAAATCCCCACGAGTAAGCATAATACCATCACTAACACGAATTATATCATCAATTGAATCAACTGCACTTTCTCTTTCAACCTTACTAATAATAGACATATGATCATTACCCATTTCAATAAGTAAATCATTTACATCCAAAACATCCTCAACACTACTAACTAAAGATAATGCCAAAAAATCAACATTCATCTCATCCGCAAACATAATATCAGCTTTATCCCTATCAGATAAAAAAGGTAATTTAATATCACATTCAAGATGAACACTTGAATTATCTACAACAATACCGCCAACTAAAACCTCACATAATAAATAATCAGGGCCTTTATCAATAACATTTAAAACAACACGTCCATTGTTTAATTTAATCAAACTATTGCACCTAACACCATCAATAATATCATAATAATCAACATACAACTTTGTCTCATCACCTAAAAGTTCAGAATTATAAATTCGAATTTTAGTACCCTCAACATACTCAGCACTACCACCAGAAAATTTACCAGTTTTAACATCAGGTCCGACAGTATCAAACATAATTGCAGTAACAGTATCCATTTCTTTATCAACATCACGTATTTTATTAATAACATCACGACAAAAATCATAATCAACATAATTTAAATTAAAACGAATTACACTTACCCCACTAGAAATTAATTGTTTAATCATTTCCTTAGTATTGCTAGCAGGACCAATAGTTACAATAATATTAGTCTTATTCATATTACCATTCCTCTTTATTCTTATCTACTATAAATAATTATAACAAAAAAACTAACAAATATCCACATATCTATTAGTTTTTTTAAAATTAATTATTCACCTATACAATAGGGATACTCTATACCAGTAATAGTCACTTCAATATCATCATGAACTAATTTATTACTCTTATATTTAATAAGTAGATAATTACCAGTATGCCCTATTAAATAACCATCCTTAATAACTTCAGGAATAAAAGAAAACTTTTTTCCAATAAACTTATTCATATAAGATATTTCTAACTCACGAGATAGATCTAGTAAAACTCTAACACGTTTTTTCTTAATACATTCATCAATCTGATTATCCATCTTATCAGCAACTGTTCCACTCCTTCTAGAATACGGAAAAACATGCAACTTAGAAAAACCAATCTTCTTAATATTAGAAACAGTCTCCAAAAATAAATCATCAGTTTCACCAGGAAAACCAACAATAACATCAGTTGTAATACTTATATCAGGTCTAATACTCCTTAAAACATTAATCTTATCAATAAAATACTTAATATCATATTTTCTATTCATAGATTTTAAAATAGTATCACTACCAGACTGTAAAGGAATATGCATGTGATCAACTAAAATATTATTATTTTTAATAATATTAATTACTCTTTCATTAATTTCAGTAATTTCAATTGAAGAAATACGTAATCTTTCCAATCCTTCAATCCTAACTAAATCATTAAGTAAACAAGCAAAATCATAATTTTCAAATTCACAACCATAATTTCCAGTATGAATACCAGTCAAAACAATTTCCTTATGCCCATTAGAAATTAAAGACTTTACTTCACTTATAACATTATCCTTCTTCTTACTTCTTACACCACCACGAGTAAAAGGAATAATACAATAACTACAAAAATTATTGCATCCATCTTGAATCTTAATAAATGCACGAGTATGATCATAATTATTCAACTTCATTTGCTCAAAATCAATTTTTGAAACATCAAATACATCTTCAATACGTTTATGATCAATCAAAAATCTATTTATATAATTACTTATTACAGCCTTATTCCTATTACCAATTAAAATATCACCAGGAATATTAGATAAATCATCTTTCTTAGATTGAATATAACAACCTACAACAACCAAAACAACATCATAATTATTACGAACATGTCTAATCAATTTCATAGTTTTATTATCAGCACTATTAGTAACACAGCAACTATTAATAATAACAATATCAGCATCTTCTACATCACTTAATTCAAAACCATTATTAACAAGATTATCTCTCATAACATTACTTTCATAAGAATTAACCTTACAGCCTAAATTATATATATAAAACTTCATACATAATCACCAAAAAATATTTTACCACAAAAAAATAAAAACCCATAATAAAATGGGCATAAAATACTAAAAATCTATCTTTTCAACATCATCATCATGAGTAACAATTTTTCTATTTTCACTTATAATTCCATATATTGGAGAAATAACTTCAGTTCTCTTAAATTTCTTATCACCTTCAACATATCCATGTCTCACTTCATAAACTTCTTCTTCAGCACACTCATAATTATCAGAAGAAAAATCAAAATTCATAACAGGTGTTTCAGAAACTACTTGTGAAGGTAATTCTTCACTACTATAATCATTTTGAAATCTATAAAATTCTCTATCCAAACTTTCTTCTTGATAAGAATCTATTATTTCTTTATTAAAATCACTTATTTCTATTTGATTATCTAGTTCATCATCATAAAGTTCAATAGAATCAACATCAATAGAACTTTTTGCACCTAAAGAATTAAGCAATTCTTGATAACTTATAATAGCGTTTTCTTCCTGTTCTTGTTCAAAAGAAACAGATGTCTCCTCTTTCAAATCAATTGCTTCCTGCATTTTAGATAAAACATTTTCAATTTTTGAATCATCAGTTTCTTCAACAATTGCCTCATCCATATTTGCTTCTATTTCTTGAGATAATTCCTTCAATTCATCTCTTTCTCTATCAGAACTTACCTTGCAACAAATAACAACGACCAAAACCAATAAAAATACAATTCCAAAAGCAATTGCTCCACAAATTATAACAGGATTACTTAAATTCATACTATCACTCCATTAATTCATAATTTAAAATACTGAGTATAAACAAAGGAACTGTTTCAACTCTCATAATTCTTTTACCTAAACTAGTAGAAACAAAACCCAACTCATTTAATTTCTTTTCCTCATTCATAGATAATCCACCCTCAGGGCCGACTACTATATACATTTTAGCACACTCTTTAACATTATGCATTATTTTTTTAATACTTTTTTGATTTTTTAACGTACTACACACTAACTTTACACCATCATCAAAAATCAAATCATCAATTTTCTTTACATTATCAATAACAGGTATAGTATAACGTTTACACTGTTCACTAGCTTCCTTTACAATCTTACTCCATCTATCAATCTTTTTAGCTTCCTTATCATTTACCTTTACAACAGTTCTTTCAGTAACAATAGGTATTATCTTAGAAACACCAAGTTCAGTAGATTTCTGTAAAATATAATCCATTTTTTGTTCCTTCAAAACAGGAACAATCAAAACAACATCAAAAAAATCATTCTCACCACTATCAATAATAGAATCAAAAACAATATCAACACTATTACCGATTAATACTTTACACTTATATAAAACATTTTCAAAAACAACTTCTACAAAATCACCTGATTTCATTCTCATTACATTAGAAATATGATGTAAATCTCCATCTCGTAAAAAGAAACAATCACCATTCCTAGAAGAAGCAAAATATCTCTGCATAAAACCTACTCCCCATATAAAGAAACATTAGTGTCACAGTTAACACTACCATCACAAACAGTATAATTATAACTAGAATTCTTATTAGTAATTAAAATAATTAAATCATCACTAAATTTAGTCTTACTAATTGGATTAGAAATATTACTATCAACATAACCTAACTCTTTTAACTTACCAAGTTTAATTCCTATACTACTATTATTAGGTATATCTAAACTTAAAACATTTTCAGATACAAAATCACTAGCACCACTTTTTATAACTCTAATTTGAACATTATAAAGTTTTACCTTATTATCAGTTACAACCCTATTAATAGTTGGAACAATTATTAAACCAAGCATAGCAAGTATTGTAACTACACCTAATAATTCAATTAAAGTAAAACCATTCTTCTTCATATCATCACCCTAATAAAAGTATAACATAATATAAAAAAAAAGAAAAGTTAAAAAGATATTATAAATTAATATAATACCCTATCTAAAAAAGCCCATATATCCTAAAAATAGAATATAAATTATAAGAATGATAAAACCATTTATTCTTTCAAACTCACTTGTTTTATGTTTTAATCCTACAGCCATTGTCGCAAGTGCACCACCTATTAATCCACCAATATGAGCTGCATTATCAATCCCACTAATCATAAATCCTAAACCTAAATTAAGAATGATCAAAGGAATAATTTGAGATTTCAAAACATTTCCTAAAAAAACTCTATAATTATATCCAAAATAAAGTAAAGAACCTAATAACCCAAATATCGCTCCAGAAGCACCTGCGCTTACATTAGAAGAAAAAACAATAGACATTAAGCTACCACAAATAGTGCTAATAATATAAACAAATAAATATTTAAACTTACCTAAAAAACTCTCTAATTGACTTCCTATTATATATAAAGAATAACTATTAACAAGCAAATGAATTACACCTATATGTAAAAAAGCAGTAGTAAGTAATCTAAAAACTTCCCCTTTCAAAACTAAAGGTTTATACAAAGCACCAAACTTAACTAACGTATAAGCATCAGTACTTCCCTTACCAAAAATATACATAAGCATAAACATAATAAAATTAATAAGAATTATCCCTAAAGTAATATAAGGCTTCTTCATTCTAAAAATATCAGAAGCAATGTTATTATCAGCCTCATTTTTTTTATTAATATCACTAGTCAATTTTAAAAACAAATCCATTCCTTGTTCTTTATAATCAGTTACTTCCATAATATCAGGAAAACTTTTCATGACAAAATCATTTTTCTTTAAATCATCAATACTTTTTACATCAACAACATCAATATTTTTTACATCATTAAAATTAGAAATATTAACATTATCACCTAAATTGATAAACAAACTTAAAGTATTAACATTAAAAGAAAAAGTTTGTTTCTTAATCTTTTTCACAATCTGACGAGTTCTATAAATATCAAATTTAAACTGCTCATCATTATGAATATAATTACTAACAATTCTAACAATCTTATAGTCACTATCCATATTTTCAAGCCAAATTTCATTCTCTGCACCATGCAAAACTATAGGATTATAACCACGAACAGTAATAAAATAATGCAATAACTTCATAACATTTTCATCAATATTATTAATTACAGTATTCATATTATTCCTCCTTAAATTTATTTAAAATATTAATAAAGCATTCAGGAAGCTCACTATCAAAAATCAACTCACGTCCACTAGTAGGATGAATAAATCCTAACATTTTAGCGTGTAAACATTGACCACTATCATCTATTAATTTACGCCTTCCATAAACAGGATCATTAACAACAGGATGTCCAATATAATTCATATGAACACGAATTTGATGAGTACGACCTGTCTCCAAATTAAGTTCAATTAAAGTTGCATTCTTATATCTCTCTAAAACTTTAAAATGAGTAACTGCATGCTTACTATTAGAAGCAGTAACAGCCATTTTTTTACGATCATTACTATCTCTTCCAATAGGAGCATCTATAGTACCAGTATCCTCTTTAATTACTCCCCAAACTAAAGCCCAATAAACACGACGAGTTTTCTTTTCCTCTAATTGCTTAGCTAATATTTCATGAGCCTTATCATTCTTTGCAACCATCAATAAACCAGTAGTATCACGATCAATTCTATGAACAATTCCAGGTCTAAAAGAACCATTAACACTACTTAAACTATTAGAATGATACATTAAACCATTAACCAAAGTTCCACTTGTATTACCAACTGCAGGATGAACAACAATACCATTAGCTTTATTAACTACTATAACATCATCATCCTCATAAACTATATCTAAATCCATTTTTTCAGGAGCAGCACTTATAACCTCTTCAACAACATCAGTAACATCAATTTCATCATTCTCTTTAACAATATAACTTGATTTAACAACATTACCATTTACAAGAATATTACCATTCTTAATCATCGACTGAATTTTACTTCGACTCTTATCCAATACAGAAATCAAATAACTATCAAGTCTATCTCCAACATTACTTACTTTTAATTTCACCTTTACCACCTCTTAAAGTGTCAATAATAATTAAAACCACAGAACAAACAATACATATATCAGCTATATTAAATATAGGAAAATTATAATTAAAAAAATAAAAATCTAAATAATCAACAACATAGCCATAAATAATTCTATCAAATAAATTACCTAAAATTCCACCTATCAATAAAGAATAAATAGAAATATCCATCCATGAAAACTTTTTATTCTTAAGTAAAAAATGATAAACAAGAACTAAAGTTAAAACAGAAACAATAATTAAAAAAATCCTATTTCCATATAAAATACTAAAAGCAGCACCATAATTATGAACATCACTAATATAAAAAAGATTCTTAAAAACAGTAATAGAAGTATTTAAAGGAATAAAAAATCCTACACATAATTTAACAATCTGATCTATTATAAATATAATTACACTAAATAACATAATCCTTTTCAAATTAATCACCTAAAACATTATAACAAATTAAAAAGAAAAAAACTAGTCTACACAAGACTAGAATCCTCTCTTTCTTAAAAATGTTGGAATAATTGATTCGTCATCACCATCAGAATCATCTTCATCACTAGTTGCTCTTCTTCTATGTTCATCATAATTTTGGTAAAGTGGTTCAGTATTATCCTCAAAACCAGTAGCAATTACAGTTACAATAATTTCATCAGTTAAATTCTCATTAATAACAGCTCCAAATATTGTATTAATATCTGTATTAGCACTAGTTCTAATAACCTCTGCAGCTTCCTCAACTTCATACAATGTAAGATTAGTACCACCAGTAACATTAATTATTGCATCAGTAGCACCACTTATACTTGTTTCAAGAAGAGGACTAGAAACAGCCTGTTCAGCAGCTTCTGTAGCTCTATTTTCACCTACACCAATACCAATACCAATTAAAGCATTTCCACGTTTTTCCATAACGGCACGTACGTCAGCAAAATCCAAATTTATTAAACCTGCAACAGCAATCAAATCAGAAATAGATTGAACACCACGACGCAATACATTATCAACTTCTTTAAATGATTCCAATAAAGGAGTAGATTTATCAATAATATCTCTTAACTTATCATTAGGAATAACAATTAAAGTATCAACATGTTTCTTTAATTCCTCAATTCCACTCAAAGCTTGCTCCATTCTTTTACGGCCTTCCCAACCAAAAGGTTTAGTAACAATACCAACAGTAAGAGCACCTAAATCTTGAGCAATACTTGCAATAACAGGAGCAGCACCTGTACCAGTTCCTCCACCCATTCCACAAGTAACAAAGACCATATCAGAGCCCTCTAAAGCAGCTTGAATTTCATCCTTAGATTCAATAGCAGCATCCTTACCATTTTCAGGCTTACCACCAGCTCCACGACCTCCAGTTAAATTAGCACCAATCTGAATTTTTATTGGAGCCTGAGATGTATTTAAAACTTGTAAATCAGTATTAGCAACAATAAAATCTACACCCTTAACACCAGATTCGATCATTCTATTAACAGCGTTATTTCCACCGCCACCAACACCAATTACTTTAATCTTAGCAATTTGATCCATTTCTAATCCAAACATTACATTTCCTCCTCATTAGCATCACCGAAGAAGTAACCAAATACTTTTCCTAACATTGATTCTTCAGTAACATTTATTAAACTTTTTTTAGAATAAGATAACTCATTCAAATCATCCTCATCTACCATCGAAATATCATTACCTAACAATTTTAATCTATTTATATAATAAGCAACATTTCCTATAGCAGATGAATATTTATTGTTTCTAACACCAATAATATTAACATTTCCAATTCGAACATTATCACCAAAAACAGATTCAGCAACATTTTTAAAACCTTCCATATTGCTTACTCCACCAGTTATAATAACATAGTCCATACGTCTATTAGCCAAAAGATTTATTTCTTTTTTAGCAAGAGTTAAAATTTCCTCAATTCTTGACATAACAACATCCGAAACTTCAAACTGATTAACACGAATAGTATCATCAACATTATAGAATTCTACCTTACTAGCATATTGTTTATTAGCTAAAGCAAATTTTTCCTTAATCCTATTTGCTACACTTAAATCAACCTTATACATATAAGATAAATCATTATCAATATTTTTTCCACCCATACCAATTATACTATTTTTAATAATAATACCCTTGTTATAAATAGATACATTAGTAGTTTCATAACCAATATTAACAATTGCACCTAACATCGAATCAATATCTTTACCTTTAAAAGCATTAATATCACCAATTCCATTTAAAGAAATATCAACAACTTCAAGTCCAATATTATCAATCAAACTTACAACTGAATAAATATTTTTTTTAGGAACCAATGAAACAACTGCCCTAACACGTAAAGTATCTCCCATTAATCCCTTAGGATCCTTTATACCAACTTGATTATCAACACAAAAATCAATTGGTATTATTGAAACAATTTCTTTTGAAAAAGATGAATTTTTCAAAGCACTTTCTAAAACCTGAGATACATGATATCCATTAATAACAGAATCCTGACTATTAATTTTAATTTCACCTTCAACTTTAGAAAACTCAGCAAAATAACTTGGAACATTAACTAAAACCTTTTTAATCTTAATTCCCAACATTTCCTGAACTTCAGAAACCGCTTTCCTTAAAGAATTAGATGCCTCATTAACATCAGTAATTAACCCTTTTTTTATTCCTTTAGATTTTATAGAAGATGCCGCAAGTAAATTTAATTTGCCTTTATAAAGTTCAGTAACAACAACTTTAGTTGTATCTGTTCCTATATCAACACTTGTATAAATATGCTTCACCCTATCATCTCCTACAATCTAAAACTAATTATACTATAAAATGATATAAAAGTAAAAGAAAAATTAGAAAAAAATTTCTAATTATCTAAAATTTTAAAATATTCACCAGAATCTAAATATAATATTCCTTTATGATTATTAAAATTAGTAATCATATCAAAATACTTATTAACACTTTCAAATCTATCTAAATTAACATAAATGTAATTACCATCATTCATAGTAAACAAAAATAACTTATTATCAACACTATTAGGAGAATACTCTATCTCTGAAATGCAATTATACACAGAATAATCTATCTTAGATAAATAAGATAAAAAATCATCATAAACATCATTTGAAACAACATTAGTTAAAGAAGGAACATTAAACTTTTTATCAATGCTACTTCCATCCTTTAAAATAGTCTTATTATTAACTTGATCAAAATAAAGAGGTCTATTTTCAGTAATATGTATATATACTTTAGAAAAATTTTTTTTAGAAACTTTCGCATCCAAAACTAAACTATTATTCTTAACATTAGATTCAACACGACTTGAAAACATCATAATAGAACTAGGATAATTACTTAATTTAGCTGATTCAATTATTTCTTGATCACTCAAATAAACATTTCCATCAACATAAATATTAGTAATATGCACAGTTAAAAATTTAAATAAAACAATAATAAATACTAAAAAAATAAATAAAAACAGAAATAATCTTTTATACCTAATTTTACGAGTCATATTACACCCTATTCTACAAATTCTTGTTCAACCTTTAAATCAATATCATATTTTTCTTTAACACTTTTCTTAATATCATTAATTAAAGAACAAACATCATTCCCAGTAGCACCACCTACATTAATAATAAAATTAGCATGTTTCTCACTAACTTGAGCGCCACCTATACGTTTACCCTTATATCCAATTTCCTCAATTAACCTTCCAGCATAGTCATCAACTGGATTTCTAAAAACACTTCCAGCAGATGGAAATTCTAATGGTTGAGAAGAAAATCTTCTTTCTCTTCTATTGTTAACTAATTCCATTATTTCATCTTTATTACCATGAGATAATTTAAAAACAGCAGATAAACAAACGAATCCAGGACTACTTTGTAAAATAGATGTTCTATACGAAAAATCAAAATCAGAATTTTCATACTTGACAACATCTAAATCTGGAGTCAAAATCATCGCACTAACTAAAACACTAGAAATATCACTATTATAAGCACCAGCATTCATGTAAACAGAACCACCTACACTACCAGGAATTCCTGTCGCAAATTCAAGTCCACTAAGACCCATCATTGAACATTTCAAAGCAAGTTTCATTAAATTATACCCAGCACCTACATCAATCAAACAATCATTAAAAGATAAACTATTAAATTTATCAAGTTTAATCAAAATACCATCATAAAAATCATTAACAAAAATCAAATTTGAACCATTACCTAAAATCTTATAATTCAAATTATTTTTCTTAATATAATTAATCAATTTCTTTAAACAATCTATATCATTTGGTACAACCAAAACTTTTCCAATTGCTTTTATTTTATAAGTAGTATATAAAGATAAATCAACATTCTCATATACATCACCAATATTTAAATCATATATATCTTTTATATTCATAATTTACTTCCTATCTACCAATTTCTTTACATTATCATATATTAAAGAAGCACTATTATCAACCATCATAGATTTCAAATTTTTCTTCATTTCCCTTATTTTAGAATCATTAGATAAGATTTCATCAATCTTTCTAACTAGAATATCACCAGTTAAATCCTTTTCCTCAATCATAACAGCAGCAGAAGAATTAACTAAATCAAGAGCATTCTTATACTGATGATTATTTGCAACATATGGGCTTGGAATTAAAATAGAAGGCAATCCTAAAGCAATTATTTCACTTAATGTACTAGCACCAGCACGACTAACAATTAAAGATGCATTTTTCATAAGTCCTGTCAAACCATCAACATAAGGAACAACATGAATATTACTTGGAAAACTATTTTTAGAAATAGAATCATAAGAAGATTTACCCGTTACAAAAAGAATATCATAATCTTTTCCATCAAATAAATCTCTTACACTTACTAAATAATCATTAACACGACTAGAACCTAAAGACCCCATAACAAATAAAACCATATTGCGATTATTATCAATACCATATTTACTCTTTTTTATAGCTTCCTTAAGTAAAGCCCCCTCGCTACAAGGATTACCTGTAAAAATAGTCTTATACTCTGGAAAATAACTTATACTACTTTTAAAAGAAACACATATTAAATCAGAATATTTACTTAAAAATTGATTACTCTTACCAGGAAGACTGTTTTGCTCATGTATAACAGTTTTATATCCTAATTTCTTAGCCGAATAAATAACAGGAGCAGTAACATAACCTCCAACACCTATAACAACATCTGGTTTAAAATCAGAAATTAATTTTTTACATTTTTTATAACTATTAATCAAACAAAAAGAAGTTTTAATATTTTTAATAATATTCTTACTAAAACCATATATCTCAATTGTTTCAAAAGGAATACCAGTTTTAGGAACAATATCATTTTCCATCCTATTATGAGTTCCAATATACAAAAACTCACTATTAGGTTCCTTACTTTTAATCTTATCAATAATAGCCAATGCAGGATAAATATGTCCACCAGTTCCACCAGCACTAATAATTACTCTCATAAAATCCCCTCAGTCCTATATCATTATATCATAATTATATGAAAATTAAATATCTTTTAAAACTACAATTAACAAAAACACGAAAAACATGCCAATAGGAACATAATTCGTGTTTCAATTATCTAATAATCAAACTCATTACAAAACTTATATCTATCTTAAATAAAACAATAATTAAAGCAGCAATACCCAAATATGGACCAAAAGGAAGCACATGATCACTACTCTTTTTCATTAATAATAAAGAAATTGGTAAACCTATAATAGAAGCAAGAAAAATTGAAACAATAGACATTTCCCATCCAAACATAAGACCAAAAACAAACATCAATTTAATATCTCCGCCACCCATAGACTCACGTTTAAATAAAAAATCACCAAATAACTTAATTAAAAACATAATAATAAAAGAAATTAAACCATATAATAAATGAATAAATGCATGCTTCCATCCATAAATAATAATCATTTCAATAAAAATAGAAATTCCAAAAAACAATAAAACCCCATCACTTATAATCATATAATAATAATCACTTAAAATAACAATCATTATCATAGAAACAAAAGTTAAAACAATAATTAAATCTAAAGAAAATCCATATGATAAATAAAAAGCACCAAATAATAATCCACAAACAATTTCAAATAATGGATAAAAAATAGATATTTTACACTTACAATTTTTACATTTTCCACCTTGTAATAAATAAGAAAAGATTGGGATCAATTCAAGTGGCCCCAATCTATGATTACAATTAGGACAGTGAGATGGAGGATAAACAATAGATTCGCCTTTTGGAATTCTCCAAGCAACTACATAATAGAAAGATCCAAATATAGCTCCAATCATAAAGAAACATAAAAACATCAAACAATCCATAAATAATCCTCCTAAACTTGTTGAATAGATTGATACATATTAAACATTGGTAATACGATAGATAGAATTATTACACCAACCATACCTGTTAAGAATACAATCAAAATTGGTTCAATAAAAGTTTTAATTCTAGTAACAGCATTTTGATGTAATTCCTGGTAATAAGCAGAAACCTTAGACATCATTTCTGGCAATTGACCAGTACGCTCTCCAGTAACAATCATCTCATATGCAGGAATTGGAAATGCCCAATGTCCATCAAATTCAGCAGATAACCTTTCACCACGAGCCAAATTAGTAACTGTATTAAATATTAATGATCGATATATTTCATTTTGAGTAACTTTACTTAGTATTTCCATACTATCAGTAATATAAACATTATGAGCAAGCAAAGACGAGAATGTTTTAGTAAACATTGTAACCTCTTTATAAATAATTATATTATTTATAACAGGTAAATGCATTAAAGACCACTGAACAAGTGTTCTAAATGCCTTATTCTTATTATACATAAATCTAAATAACAAAATGAATAATACTACACCTAAGCCAATCCAAATAATATTATTTTTTACAAAATAACTAGTATTCATAATAACTCTAGTAAGTGTCGGTATTTCAACCCCATCCATAGAATCATATATATCTACAAATTTTGGTATAACATAAAGCATAATAAAAGTTAATACACTAATTGCAAAAACAAATACAATTGAAGGATACATCATTGCAGTAATCATTTGTTTTCTTGTTTTTTCAATTTCAGTATAATAATCAGCCATATCATCCAAAACTTCAGGAAGCTCTCCAGTCATTTCAGAAGACTTAACCATTGTAATCAATAAATTAGGAAAAGCAACTCCTCTATTTTCCATAGCAGTACTTAAACTTTCACCCATTGATAGATCATAAATAATCATTTTAAAAATCTTTTTATAAGACTTTTTCTTATATTGTCTTGAAAGAATTTTTAAAGACTCTACTAATGTAATACCAGATTTTAAATAAGTCGATAATTGTGTAACAAAGAAAATCAAATCCTTAGTTTTAATCTTAACCCTATTAGTCCCAGTTGATCCATACAATAATTGAATCCATTTATTAGTCTTAATACTGTAAACTTCATATCCTTCACTTAATAAGTATGAATGTATTTCGACCTTAGAAAAACCATCAGCATGTCCCTTAATAATCTTACCATCTTGATCCTTAACAACATACTCATACATTATTTTTACATCACTACGTTCAGCATCCTTACCGCTAAACTCAACTAATAATGCTTTTCTATTTAAATCAAGTTTATTCTTTCTGTTTCTTGCAAAACTTGTATTCTCCCATTTATCAAGAATTGCTTTTTCAATATTACTAGGAATAGCTTTAATATTCTTAACAAAGTTATTCATCTTATCAGCAAAAGTTAACTTATTAATAGTAATACTTTCACTTTTATTCTTCTTTTTCTTATCCTTCTTATTAGACTCAAGACTTTTCTTTAATACTTCTTCTTCTCTTTTTTCCTTTGCTAACCTTGCTTGAAGTTGAGTCTCCATCTTAGCCAATTTTGCTTGTTCTTTTAGTCTCTTTCTTTCACTAATCTTCTTTGGTTTTACATCATTTTTAGAATTAGCTTTTTTACTAAATAAACTACTTTTTTTACGACGAGCCTTCCTTTCCAATTTTAGTCTTCTTTTTTCCTCAATTTTTGCTAATTTAGCTTCCTTTTTTTCCTTTAATAATCTTTTTCTTTCATTAATTCGTTCTTGCTTAAGAGTATCACGTTTTAACTTTTCTGCTTCTCTCTTAGCAATACGTTCACGCTTGATTTTTTCTTGCTTTACAACCCTATTAGTTTTAGCATATAATTTTTTTAAATCACCTTTCTTCACACCAAAAATATGTGAAACAAAGTGATATAAACTAATAGAAATATACATTAATCCCTTATAAATCAATACACAAAAGCGCAATAATTTTTTATTCATCAAATATCACACCTATCCACCTTATTATTAAACTATAACAATTATAACATAATAACAAAAATTAGAAAACATTTTTTTTTAAAATCATATAATATGTTAGAAAGGATTTTATTTATGAACTATTATTTTCCTTATACAAATATGCCAGCAACAAGCACAGGACTATTAAGTAAAATATTTAAAAATGGAATTAATTGGGGCACAATACTAACAAATACACAAAAAACACTAAATATAGTAAACCAAACAATACCATTAATAAAACAAGTAGGACCCGTAATGAATAATGCAAAAACAATGTTTAAATTAATGAATGAATTCAAAAAAGTTGAAACACCCGAAGTTAAACAAAATAAAACAATAAATAATAAAACACAACAAAAAGAAATAATAGAAAATACACAAATAAATAATACTAATAATCCAACATTTTTCCAATAATAAAAGTCAATTTTAGAAAAACTAAGATTGACTTTTTATATACTTTTTTAAACAACTAATCATTAATTTCAAATCATTATCACAATTATTAAATTCTAATGACTTAAAATAGCCCTTAATATTTTTATTATATAAATTCAAAATATACTCATTAAATAATGAAGAATCTTCTTTAAGAAGACATGGTCCTAATAATAATTCATCATAACTATAATTAGAATTACCTTTACAAAATCTAATACTAACATAATATCTTCCATTATCAAAAACTAAATTTTCAGAAGAAATATAATATCCCATTTCACATACATTTTTTCTTAAATCATATAGATCAGTATTAGTCTGACAAACAATACTATTAGTTCTATTCTTACCTAAAATTTTCAAAATAGTAGAAGTACCCATACCAGCTAAAACAATAACAATATTATCATCCAATTTTAAATCATTATATCCATTACCAATAAATACATTAATTTTATCAAGTAAATTATACTTTTTAATATTAGAAATTGCTCTATCAACTATTCCCTTATTAACATCACAACAACTACACTTACAATTCTTATTCATTGTTAAATATATATCAAATAATCCATGATCGCAACCAATATCAATAATGCTTTCTCCATCATTAACTAATAAAGATAATGCTTTTAATCTATCAGATATCATTAATCAGTCATGTAATCCTTTAATTTTCTTGAACGAGATGGATGTCTTAACTTTCTTAAAGCCTTAGCCTCAATTTGACGAATACGTTCACGAGTAACACCAAACATTTGACCAACTTCCTCAAGAGTTCTACTCTTTCCATCCTCAAGTCCAAAACGTAAACGAATTACCTTTTCTTCTCTTTCAGTAAGAGTTAATAATACTTCAGAAATTTCATCTTTCAACATCTCATTAGTAGCATATTCCTCAGGACTCATATTACGTTCATCCTTTATAAAATCTCCTAAATGAGAATCATCCTCTTCACCAATTGGAGTTTCCAAACTAACTGGTTCTTGACTAATCTTATAAATATCACGAACTTTTTCAACAGACATATTCATCTTTTTAGCAAGTTCTTGTTCACTAGGTTCACGATTAAGTTCAAGAGTCAATTGTCTTTGAATACGAGCTAACTTATTAATTGTTTCAACCATATGAACTGGAACACGAATAGTTCTAGCCTGATCAGCAATAGCACGAGTTATAGCCTGACGAATCCACCAAGTTGCATATGTAGAAAACTTATATCCCTTAGAAACATCAAACTTTTCAACAGCCTTCATAAGCCCTATATTACCCTCTTGTATTAAATCAAGAAATAACATACCACGTCCAACATATCTTTTAGCAATACTAACAACAAGACGTAAATTTGCCTCAGCAAGAGTAGCCTTAGCTCTTTCATCACCCTCTAAAATTCTATCAGCAAGTTCTAATTCCTCGTCCATAGTAAGTAACTTAATCTGTCCAATTTCCTTAAGATACATTCTAACTGGATCATTAATAGTTAAATCCTTAGTTAAATCATTATCATCAAGTAATAACTTATCTCCACTTTCCTCATCACTATCCTCACCAGATACAATCGCAATATTATTCTCATTAAATAAATTATATAAATCATCTAATGCATCAGCATCTAAATCTAGACCCTTCAATGCATTAGCCAATTCTTCATAAGTAATAAATCCTTTTTCCTTACCTATCTTAACTAATTCAGTCTTTCTTTCATCAAACGTTTTAATTTCATTAATCATAACTTCTCTCCTGTTCCATTAATTTTAAATCTATTATTTTTTTAGCTATTTCAATTTTTTTAGCAGTATCAACTTCATTTTTTTGTTCAATCTGTAATCTAGAAATCTCATTTTTTATATTATAATCCTTTATAGTAAAAATATAATCTTCAATTTCACTTATAGAATAATCATCCTTCAATTTCAAATCAAGAACCTCACCTAATACATTAATCATTCCATCAAAATTAGACAAGTATGTCATTATATCAGCTATACTAACAAACCCATTTTCTTTATAAAAACAACTTATATATGTAGCCAACTTTCTATAATTATCATTAGGCATAAAAGTAACTTTTTCATCATACATTTTAACAACATCTTCATTATTTAACATATAAAAGATTAAATTCATTTGTGCCTTATCATACTTAGAAAGACTTTTTGAAACTTTCTTAATAGGTACTTCACTAACCTCTTTAACAGAATCAATCTTATCACGTAAAAAATCAATGTCTAAATGAGATTCCTCACTTAATTTTCTAAGAGAAATTTCTCTTAATATATCATCATCAATTAATTTAAGTTCATCAATAACAGAATTGACATAACTACTCATATCAACACTATTACTTAAATCCTTATTACTCTTTAAATAAGATAATTTAAAATCCATAATATTAATAGGATTATCAATCATATTAATAAATTTGTCCTTACCATATTTAAGAATATACTCATCAGGATCCAAATTTTCAGGAAGACGAACAACCTTAGGTGTTATATTATACTCCAAAAGTAAATTAATGCAAGACTCTGTTGCTTTAGCCCCAGCTTCGTCCCCATCAAAACATAATATAACATCACGAGCAAGCTTCCTTATAAGCATTACATGTTCCTTTGTAAAAGAAGTACCCATAGCCGCAACAACATTGGTTACCCCTACAGAATGACACCTTATTACATCCATAAAACCTTCAGTAATAATAACAACATTCTTCTTACGACAACTATCCTTAGCCCTATGATAATTATATAATAACTCGCCTTTTTTAAATATTGCAGTCTCACGAGTATTAATATATTTAGGAATTTCACGACTAGTCTTATACCTTGAAATATCCTCATCAGTATAAATACGACCGCTATAACCAACAATCTTACCAGTTACATCATATAAAGGAAACATAATACGGTTCATATAAATATCAGAAAAACCATAATCACTCTTAACAATTAATCCACTATCAACCATATCCTTATTAGAAAAACCTTTTTTAACAAGTAATCTAGTTAATAAATCACGTTCCTTCAAAGATAAACCAATCTGAAACTCATTAATCAAATCATCAGTAATACCTCGATTATGTAAATATTCCTTAGCTTCCTTACCATAATTAGTATTTAAATTATTAATAAACAATTTACTAGAAACATCATAAATATCAAATAATTCTTTGTTAACATTTTTCTTAGAACTTTTAACATCAATACCACTAATAGTAATGCCAGTAATATCAGATAATATTTTCAAAGACTCAGGAAAACTTACATTCTCATAATCCATTATAAAATTAAAAACATTACCAGTAGCCCCACAAGAAAAACACTTATAAATCTGTTTATCCTTAGAAACACTCATACTTGGAGAATGATCATCATGAAATGGACAAACTCCAAAATAATTCTTTCCACGAGAAACAAGTGGAATATAATGAGAAATAACAGAGACAATATCAACACTTTTTCTAATGTCGTTAATTGCATTATTATCCACTATATCACCTCCTGAAAAAAACCCTACATAAATAATATACGACAAAACTACCTAAAATTCCTTAAAAAAATTAAAAAAAATCATAAATTTTATGATTTTTTCAATATAATTTACATTTTTTAAGACAATTGATCAATGATATCAGCAACAGGAACTGTTATTACTGGACGAACTCCATACTGGTACTGTTCAGTAGTAGTAGCAACAACTTTACATTCCGCACTTACACCTAAAGCATCATAGTAATGATCACCAGGAGTACTTGTCCAACATTTTTTAAGACAATTGATCAATGATATCAGCAACAGGAACTGTTATTACTGGACGAACTCCATACTGGTACTGTTCAGTAGTAGTAGCAACAACTTTACATTCCGCACTTACACCTAAAGCATCATAGTAATGATCACCAGGAGTACTTGTCCAATAACCAGGTATTCCCAAAGAATAATTGGTACTAAGATTTACACACAACCAACTTGGTAATTCAATATTTTCCCTATTTGATAAATCACTTGCACTATTATCACTTACATACATTACTTCTTCAGCAGACAACAATCTAGCTTTATAATTTGAATAATCCACACTATATATTATATAATCCGCTGGACGGTCAGGATAATATAAATTATGTGATGTTCTTGCCGTATAAGAAGTAAAATCGCCAATGATTCCTGTATTCCAAGTTGCGGCTGTAATAGTTGAATAATTCAAAGACTTCAATATAGTTAAAGGTCCTTTACCATTTTGTCCATTTATACTAATATGAGTAGAAGCATCACTCATATTTGAAACCCCAAGAGATGGACCTAATGTTGCACTATTATTCCAATCATTCTCCGAAATCCAATTATTCCATGTTACATTATGATCCAATAACAAACTTGCCACACCATCATTAATCCTATATAAATACCACTTCATACACCCATTTCTTACTTGCTTATCACTATTTGAAGAAACATAAGTATCACATAACGATGCTGCAACAGGATCATAATATATTTCCACACCAGTATCAGATGTTATATAATAAGCACCATCTTCTTTTTCTTTAGCACCCAAAGCCTCAACAATAGTAGAAACAGTTATTGGTAAAGCCAACAGATTACCATTTTTTTCAACTACAGGCGTATTTGAATTAGAATACAAATTTGCAACATAATCGCCAAATTTTAAAGAATATGAAACAACTAAATCATCCTCTAATTCTACCCATCCTTCAGATGGCTCAACACTAACTGCTACACCCATTGTTTTTAATTGAGCTACTGTATAATACCCATCAGAAACACCATCACGTCCATGTAAAGAACCAGAAAAATAAAGCTTATTAACCGCATCTACATATCCATACGCAGAATCCTTTATTGCGCCTTCCTTAGATTTATCAATTATATCTAATATAACAGGTACAGTAATTAAAGCAATAATACCCAAAATAATTATAATTGCGAGTAACTCAACTAAAGTAAAACCATTTTTCTTCTTCATACAAAACTCCTCTATTCTATATAAATGATAACACAAAATAAAAACATACGCAACGAAAAATAGTAGATAAAACTTCTATTTTTTATTCTTAATACTATCTAATAATAATGAAACAAATTCATCCTTATCCATACTACTAGTCTCATTAGAACCATGTAATCTATAACTAATTAAATTACCATCACGTTCCTTATCACCTAATATAATTGTATAAGGTATCTTTCTAGTTTGACTTTCTCTCATCTTATAAGATAATTTTTCATCTCTAGAATCAAGTGAAACCCTTATGTCATTATCCTTCAACAATTTATATATTTCATTTGAATAATCCAAGTGATACTCATTATTAACAGGAATAATATTAACTTGAATAGGACTAAGCCATAAAGGTAATACACCTTTAGTTTCTTCCAAATAATAAGCAATAAATCTGTCAATAGATCCAAATACAGCTCTATGTAAAACAACAGGAGTCTTTTTAGATCCATCTTTATCAACATACTTCAAATCAAACTTAGCAGGTAAACAGAAATCAAGTTGACAAGTTGATAAAGTAATCTCATTACCAACAGCTGGTTTAACCTGAACATCTAACTTAGGACCATAAAATGCTGCTTCACCAATTTTCTCAACATAATCAATACCTAAATCATTAAGTACTTGACGTAACATATTTTCTGCTTCATTCCACATCTTATCATCTTGATGATACTTAACTTTATCCTCTGGATCACGAAGTGATAACTCAAAACGATAATTACTAATACCTAATTCCTTATAACACTCTAAAATTAAATCAACAACACCCTTAAATTCAGATTCAACTTGTTCAAGAGTACAGAAAATATGAGAATCATTTTGACAGAATGTTCTAACACGTTCAATTCCTTTTAAAGAACCACTAGACTCATATCTACAATCACGAGCTATTTCTGCTATACGAAGTGGTAAATCACGATAAGAATGAATATCATTTCCATAAATAACCATATGATGAGGACAATTCATAGGACGAAGTACAAACTCTTCACCCTCAACTTCCATTTTAGGAAACATATCATCACGATAATGATCCCAATGACCACTTGTCTTATATAATTCTACATTTCCTAAAGGTGGAGTTTGAACATGCAAATATCCACGTTTCAACTCTTTATTACGTATATAATTTTCCAATTGATTCCATAAAATGAATCCATTAGGTAAATACATAGGAAGTCCCCTACCAACTAAATCACTCATCATATAAATTCCTAATTCTTTACCAATCTTACGATGATCCCTTTCCTTAGCTTCCTCTAACTCCTTCAAATGTTCATCAAGAGCTTCCTTAGTATCAAAACAAATACCATAAACTCTTTGAAGCATTTTATTATTAGAGTCCCCCTTCCAATAAGCACCACTTACCTTAAGCAATTTAAAAAACTTAAGTTCCTTAACAGTATCAACATGAGGTCCACGACATAAATCAGTAAAATCACCTTGACTATAACAGCTAATTACAGTATCAGCAGGATCCATTCTAGAAATCAAATCAATTTTATAAGGATCATTTTTAAACATTTCCAAAGCTTCTTCTTTACTAATTTCATGTCTAACAATACGTTTACCATCCTTAGAAATCTTCTTCATTTCTTTTTCAATAGAAACCAAATCATCCTCACTCAAGACTTTATCACCTAAATCTATATCATAATAAAATCCTTCCTCAATAACAGGTCCAACCCAAAACAACGCATCAGGATATAAATGTTTAACAGCCTGAGCAAGCAAATGAGCACAGCTATGATTCATAACAGATAACTTCTCATTTTCTTTAATATTCATAAAAATCCCTCCTAAAAATACTCAAAAGATAAAAAAAAGCTAAATCAAGGAGTGCATAAAACACGGTACCATCCTTTATTTAGCTTAATTAGAATAACGGCCTTAACCGGAAACATCTTTCGAGTTCTGTTCATAGATAGTAATTATTAAGAGAAATATTAGTTTTCACCAACCACTAACTCTCTAAAAATCTTACTTAATAATCATGTTCTAATCACAACATTTATAACTAAATTATAATAACTTATCTTCTTCTTGTCAATGCTTTTTTACACTTAGAATGACATTTAGTAACACTACACCTGTCATTAAGTTCAGTCAAAACATCCAAAAATTCTTCATTTAAATACAATCTTTTATTTAATTCAGAAACCAAATCAGGTAACATCTGAGAAATAGAATCATTAAATTTCATAATTTTAAGTATATCCTTATTATTATTCCAATCAATAAAAGTATTCAAAAATATATATTGATTAATATAACTAGCAAAACTTCTTATTGGATTAGTAATATGTCCATAAGCCTTTCCACCATTAACAGGATGAGGCAATGAATTTAGTGAATAACTAGAAATACTACTTCCTTTAATTATTTTCTTCAATTCAAAATCAGAAATATAACAATCAAGACTTTCATTAATCCTATATATAAAAGGATAATTATGATGTTTAAACATTTCAGCAATAAATGTATTTAAAAATACAGTAATATTAGAAACAATATTAGATCCAACGCCATTTTCATAATGTTTAATATTCTTCTTACCATATTCCTTAAAGAAATGATAATTACTATTAAAATCACTATTTAAAGAATCAGATAATCTTTTAAGCATACAAACCATATCATAATTACTATCAGTATTATTCATCCTATTAATATTTTCAAAAGAATAATTTTTTGTAACATTAATTAAAGCATTATAAAATCCATAACTAACTAAATCAAAACAAGGAGAAAACTCAAACATATATGCAATAGCATACTTATCCTCACCACTATTTAAAGAAAAGAAATCCTTGGTAATATCACGTGGAAACATAGGAAGATAAAAACTATTACTCATATTACCATAAATAGATTCACCACGCTGTTTTGCATGCTCATATAATAATGTATTCATTCCAACAAAAGAAGCAACATCAGTTATATAAACACCCAACAAATAATTACCACTCTTTAATTTTTCAAAAGAAATCGCATCATCATATGCAGACTTAAACTTATGATCCATAGTAATAATATTCTTATCCCTCATATCAACAACATTATCATTAAACTTTTTCAAATTATCAATACTTTCAATAGAAGAAGAAAAATTAGACTTAATTCCATAATTATGTTCTAATCTCTTTAAATATTCCTTCTCCTCAACATTTGAAATATTTAAAGAAGAAACAATAACCAATTTATCAATCAAAAACATAATATTCTTAGAACTATCTTTCTTATTCAACTTTGATTTAAAACTACGTAATTCATCGATAACACTATTAACTCTATTTGTTCTATATTCCTCATGCTTCAAAATATCAAAAATAACTCTTGCATAATAATTAGAAATAGTAATATCATTTTCAAACAAACTATTCTCATAAGCCAAAATAACACGATCAATCAATAGTTCACCATTTGAATATTTATATTTAAACACCTTATCCGATTTTTCTAAAATACCAAAAATTCTATTATCATGATCTTCAAAAACAACCTTATCCAAAAAATTAGCAAGTTCAACTTGGTTGTATAATTCTTTATTAAATCCAACAGGAGATAAATTCTCGCCATCTATATTATCAACAAAACTCCCCATAAACCTTACCCTCTCAAATTTTTACTAATCATAGATACTTGATCAGTTAACTGATTAATTCTTTCAATAATTCTTCTAGACTTAATATGATCTACCTTATCCTTAGTAACAGAAAAATGTTCCTCCAAAGCCTTTAAATCCAAATTAGACGTAAAAAATGTTGGTAAATGTTCCTGCATTCTATATTGAACCAATGGACAAAAAATTTCATCCCTTGACCATGCAGTTGTATTCTCAGCACCAATGTCATCAATTAAAAGTAAAGGAACAGTTTTAATATAATCAAATTTTTCCTTAAAGTCAAAAGAAAATGATGTTTTTAACTCTCTCAAAAACTCTGGCCAAAAAACTATCGCACTCTTAACACCATCATGAGCAAGCTCATTAAATAAAGCAGAAATCAAATACGTTTTACCACTTCCAAAATTTCCATGTAAATAAAGTCCCTTAGTTATATTACCTTTCCTATAATTTCCTAAAAAAGTATTAACCCATAAAATTGCATCATACCTATTAGAATCATTACTATAAATACTATCCATACTAGCATCAATAACATCTCGAGGAACTTGAAAAGAATAAACATTTTCTTTAAAAGAATTACTCTTAATATCCTTTTTCTTATACTTACAAGGTTGATAATCAAACTCTAACCTTCCATCAATAACACGAGGTAAATATGAATAACCACATAATTTAAAAGGACAATTAATTAACCCCTTACACTTACTACAAGTATAATAATTAAAAGCACATTCCTCTAAAAGAGTACTATACCTCATTAACTTTTCATCAGGTAATCCCAACTTAGAAATAAACATAGAAAAATTATCATTCTTTTTCAAATCTTGAAAATTCTTCATAGCCTCATCTTTTCCAATAAAACCATGATCACTCATTTCATCAATAACACTTTTCATGATTCACCCCTAACCTTTTTCAATTTTTCCAAAAATTCTTCTTCCTCTTTTTTAGAAACATTAGATGACTCAATATTCTTATTATACCAATCCGGTACAGCTACATTTTCTATCTTCTTAGAACTAGAAGAAACATTTCTATTTTTATACTCCTTCTCAGCTATCTTCATAGCCTGTTCAACAGTTTCAACCTTACTTCTAACCCATTGAGCAGCAACAGAATCAATAAAAGATTTAACCAATTTATTATTATTGATACGTAAAACATAATCAATTAAAACATTAACAACACCAGGATTCATGTTCATATCAACCATTAAACTTTCAATAATTTTTAACTCACGAGAATTAGGAGCAGTATTATTATTTTTTTCATAAAGAAAATCATAAGGAGAAGTAGTTTCAAAATAATATATAGCACGAGCTCTTTTAGAAGTATCACCAACAGGCTTACGTAAATATTCAGGTTGATTTCTATAAACTAAACTAGGCAACTTTCCAGAATTTTCAAAACTATAATATTTACGAGCATTATCACGCAATAAATCCCTATCAATATTATGTCTATCATTAATAGAATTCATAACAATATAACGAATACTATCATCATTTAAATCATAAATAAAAGATAACTTATATAATAAATCCCTAGTTTCATGCGTTAAACACTTATGATTTAAAATTTCATCAGGAATAATAGAAAGAACACTATCCAAATCAAACTTTGGTAACAATTCAAAGCCCTTTTTCTCCTGATGCCTTACATCATCATAATTATAATCAACAACACCAACACTACTATCAAATATCTCATTAAACTTACAAGTAATATCTTCATATCCACTCATAACAACACGAGGATTTTTAAAAAAACCAAGAGTTTTTTCATACTCATACTTCCCCAAACTATTGTAAAGAGCAACATTCAAAATAGGATTAGTAAAAAACTGATAACCATCTATCGGAGAATATAACTCATAAACATACTTATTAACACTATCTTTTTTCACAAAAGAACGAATTAAACCAATACCCTCTAACTTCTCACGAGCAGAAATAATAGTTTCAAGAGAATAACCCATATTAACCATTAAATGATGATGAGTAAACTCATTAGACTTAACTTCATTTCTATCCAAAAAAGACCATAAAGTAAAATACAAATTCACCGCAACACTACCAATTATAGGTTGATATAACATAAAAAGAACCCTTCTATCATTATTATTAAAAATAGTTTTATTAACAACAATATAAGTATCAGCAGGTAAAACACTTAACTTCAACATTATACCACCTCAATATAAAAATATTTTAACACATCAAAAATAAAAAAAGCAATGAAAAAAAAGAAAGAAATTAATTCTCTTTCTCCACATTTTCAATACTACTTAAAGTATCATCATAAAATAAATAATCAGGCTTTACATTAAAAACTTTCGCAATCTTTATAGCTAGTTCATAAGACAATCTTCTTTTCCTATTTTCAATTTGACAATAAAACGCTTTACTTATTCCTACTTTTTCAGAAACTTCCTTAGCAGTATAATGATTTCTATATCTAATTTCTTTTAACTTCCTATACATAATACAACTTACTCCTTCATAACTAGTATATCACAAAGTACACTGATAGTGTACTGTTTTTATTGTATTTTTATGAGAAAATATAACTAGTAGGAGGTTTTATGACTAACAAAGACTTATTAAAACAATATTTAATTTTCAGCAACAATGTAAAAAACATAAGAAAAAGAAAAGGATTAACACAAGAAGAATTAGCAGAAATATCAGACTTAAGTATATCATATGTAAAACAAATAGAATCGTCAAGAGATTACAAAAACTTGACACTTACAACTATGTTAAAAATATCAAAAGCACTAGACACTACTATCAGTAATCTTTTTGACAGTCAAAACTAAATTAGAATTACTCAAAAAATCATATAAATCAGTGCCACTCATATATACATCTACTCTATCAATAGAAATACCATTTAAATATAAATAGTTATAATCCGAATAACTATTTTTTTTTATTAAAGAAAGATACTTATTTTTAAAAGTATTAATTTCATAATATAGATTAAAACTATCAATCTTATAAGAAACATTACCTATTCTATCTCTATAAATAGGATTAATATAAGGATAAATTCTTATAACATTAATATCAGAAAAAAAAGAGAAAAAATTATTAGTATTCAAACCATCAACATGTAAAGAATATAATCCATAAGAATCATCACTAATTAAATAATCATAAGAATTAGACCTAACATTAGTAACACTTATTAAAAAAATTATAATAATAACTAGAAATATTTTTTTCATATAACCACCATTACTATAATGTACATTTAATAAAAACATAAACAAAAAAATGAACTATAAAGTTCATTTAATATCCAACTGGTGGACCTGGCAGGACTTGAACCTGCGACCCCACGCTTATCAAGCGTGTGCTCTAACCAACTGAGCTACAAGTCCATAAACATTACTATCAAAGTATACATGATTTTTTAATTTAATGCAATACCTTTTTAATAATTTTAAAAAAATAAATGGTGGACTGTTAGGGACTCGAACCCTAGACCCACTGATTAAGAGTCAGTTGCTCTACCAACTGAGCTAACAGTCCAAAAAAGAACATATATAATATAACACAAAATTAAATAAACTACAATATTAAAACTAAAATTTTTAAAATTTATTGATTTAAATACAAAAATAATATACAATATTATTATAAAAGAATAATAGGAGGAAACATGAATACAGAAGAAAAACAACCTTTAACAATAGATTATTTAAAAAGAATGGATGCATACTTTAGAGCGCTAAACTACCTATCAGTTGGACAACTATACCTATTAGATAATCCTCTATTACAAGAACCATTAAAAAAAGAACACATAAAAAAGAAAATAGTTGGACACTGGGGAACAGTACCAGGACAAAACTTTATATATACACATTTAAATAGAATAATAAAAAAATACGATTTAAATATGATATATATATCAGGTCCAGGACATGGAGGAAATGCACTTGTATCAAATGCATACCTAGAAGGTACATACTCAGAAATATATCCAAATATAAGTGAAGACAAAGAAGGAATGCAAAAACTATTCAAACAATTCTCTTTTCCAGGAGGAATATCATCACACGTAGCACCAGAAACACCTGGATCAATACATGAAGGAGGAGAACTTGGATATTCATTAGCTCACGCATTTGGAGCAGTATTTGATAACAAAGATTTAATAGCCGCTTGCGTAATAGGAGACGGAGAAGCAGAAACAGCTACCCTATCATCATCATGGCATAGTCTAAAATTTCTTAATCCAAAAACAGATGGCGCTGTATTACCTATTCTACATTTAAATGGTTATAAAATCGCAAATCCAACAATTTTCTCTAGAATTTCATCAGAAGAATTAGAATGTTTCTTCCAAGGATTAGGATGGAAACCATACTTTGTAGAAGGAAACAATCAAATGGAAATGCATGCAAAAATGGCACAAACATTAGATAAAGCAATAAATGAAATTAAAGAAATACAATATAAAGCAAGAAACTTAAATACAAGAGGAAATACTCATTTTCCAGTAATAATATTAAGAACACCAAAAGGATGGACAGGTCCAAAAATAGTTGACGATAAAAAAATAGAAGGAACATTCAGGGCACACCAAGTTCCAATAGATATGTCAAAAGAAGAACATTTAGATTTATTATATAACTGGTTAAAAAGTTATAAACCAGAAGAACTATTCGACAAATATGGAAGACTTATTCAACCACTAAGAGACCTAACACCAAAAGGAAATATGAGAATGAGTGCAAACCCAAATACAAATGCAGGAGTAATAAAAGATTTAAGACTCCCAGATTTAAGACAATATGAAATTAAAATAAAAAATCCTGGAGATACAAAAGCACAAGATATGACAGAACTTGGAAAATATATAAGAGATTTATTTAAACTAAACAAAGACAACTTCAGAATATTTGGTCCAGATGAAACACTTTCAAACAGACTAAACAGTGTATTTGAAGAAACAAACAGAACATGGAACATAAAACAAGAAGAAAACGATGAATTCCTAAAAGACGATGGAAAAGTAATGGACTCAATGCTAAATGAAAATCTATGTGAAGGATGGTTAGAAGGATATATACTAACAGGAAGACATGGAATGTTTGCAAGCTATGAGGCATTTATAAGAATAGTAGATTCAATGGTATCACAACATGCAAAATGGCTAAAAATGACTAGTCAAATACCATGGAGAAAAGATATTCCATCACTAAACTATATATTATCATCAACAGTATGGCAACAAGATCATAACGGATACACACATCAAGAGCCAGGATTTATAGATCATCTAGCAAATAAAAAAACAGACTTAATTAACATATTCCTTCCAGCAGACGCAAACTCATTATTAGTAACATATGACTATTGTATGAAACAAAGACAAAAAATAAATGCAATTGTTACATCAAAACATCCAACAGAACAATGGTTAACACTTGAACAAGCAAAAATGCATTTTGAAAAAGGAATAGGAATATGGGATTTCGCAAGTACAGACAAAGATGAAGAACCAGATATAATACTTGCAACTGCAGGATCAATTCCAACAATAGAAGCAATTGCTGCAACAACCATAATAAAAGAATATATTAAAGACATAAAAATAAGATTTATAAATGTAATAAATCTTATGAAACTACAATCAAAAGATATAAATAAAAATGGACTAACAGAAGAAGAATACAATACACTATTTACAAAAGATAAACCAATAGTCTTCATAACACATGGATATCCATCACTAATTAAACAATTAACATTTGAAAGAGAAAACAAAAATATGAAAATACTTGGATACCAAGAAGAAGGAACTATCACTACTCCATTTGATATGAGAGTTCAAAATAGAATAGATAGATTTAATATTGTAAAAGAAATTTCAAAATTAATTAATCCAACAAATAAAGCTCATATAATAAATGATATGGATAACAAACTAATAGAACATAAAGAATACATAAAAGAATATGGAATAGACATGGATGAAATATTAAACTGGGAATTCAAAAAAAATTCATAGAATAAAATCTATGAATTTTTATATTAATAATTTTCAGCCTTAATTTCAAAATAGCTTTGTGGATGAGCACATACTGGACATACATCTGGAGCTTTCTTACCAACAACAATATGTCCACAATTACGGCAAATCCAAATCTTTTCATCATCACGAGAGAAAACAACTTCATCATCAATATTCTTTAATAATTTTCTATATCTTTCCTCATGATGTTTTTCAATAGCTGCAACTTGTCTAAACTTTAAAGCAATACTTTTAAACCCTTCTTCTTCTGCTGTTTTAGCAAATTCCTCATACATATCAGTCCACTCATAATTTTCACCATCAGCAGCTTCCTTTAAATTATCAATTGTACTTGGAACACTACCACCATGCAATTCTTTATACCACATTTTAGCATGCTCTTTTTCATTATTAGCAGTTTCCTCAAAAATAGCAGCTATTTGCTCATAACCATCTTTCTTAGCCTTAGAAGCAAAATAAGTATATTTATTTCTTGCTTGAGATTCCCCAGCAAATGCCTTCATTAAATTTTCTTCTGTTTTAGAACCTTTTAATTCCATAATTACCTCCTATTTAAAAATTCTATACAAAAAAAGTATAACAAAATAAAAAAATTAAAGCAAGAAAAAAGATGAATAAATTATATCCACCTAGTAGTATTAACACTTGTTATATAATCATAATCATCAACTACATTATCATCATCATAATCATTAAAAAGTCTAAGTAAATAAGAAACACTAATCTTACCTACCAAAAAATTCTTCTGCATATACTCAAAAAAACTTTTATCACTTACATACCTTTCAACAATATCACCAATAGAATCCTTATCATCACAACCATTATAAAAACTTATAATAGTATCACTGATAATATCATCCTCATCATACTTGAAATCACATACATTCATATAATCACCCTAAAATAACTTTATAATATCATTAAACGTAATAACTAACATCAACAACATAAGTAAAGCAAAACCAATAGTATGAATAGTATTTTCTACCTTAACATCAACCTTACTACCCTTTATCTTCTCAATTATCAAAAATAATATTCTTCCACCATCCAAAGCAGGAATTGGAAGTATATTCATAAAACCAACATTAAGACTTATAAATCCAAGTAAATAGATTAAATCAACAAATCCTGCTTTAGCACTCTCACCTACTACATTAAATATACCAACAGGACCAGATAAACTTGATAATCCTAACTTACCAGTAAATAAATTAACAATAACCAATACCATTTGAACAATTAATGAAATAAATTTAACAAATGCATATTTAATAGATGCAAAAACTCCAGTTTTAACATCATCACCTAAACCTATTCCATACTTATAGCTAGTTTCACCATTTTCAGTAACCTCAATTGGATTTAATACAACATCTTTCTCATTTCCATCAACATCACGAATACGTAAATTTAAAGGTTTTCCATTACTAAGTTGAACCTCTAATACAAAAACATCTGTAAATACAACCCTTTTACCATTTATACCAATAATTTTATCTCCAACATTAACCAAATCACTATTAACTCCATCAGAAACAAAACTAATATAAGGTTTATTCTGACTAGCTCCATTCAAAAGACCAACAATAAAAAATACAACAATTGCTAATATAAAATTAAACATTATACCAGCAATAACAGTTAAAAACCTTTGAATCCAAGTTTTAGACTGCATCCTCTTATCCACAGGAATTTCTTCATCAAGTTCAACTTCTTCACCAGCCATACGTACAAAACCACCTATAGGAAACAATCTAAGAGAATACTCAGTTTCATCATTTTTACGATTAAATTTAAATATTCTAGGTCCCATACCTAAAGAAAACTCATAAACATAAATACCAGCCTTTTTAGCAAACAAAAAATGTCCAAACTCATGTATAAAAACAATTATACCTAAAATCAAAATCATATAAACTAAAGTCATATTAACCTCCTATAATATTAATAAAATACATAAAACCTAATAATATAAATATAATACTATCAAATCTATCCAAAATTCCACCATGTCCTGGAATTAAATTAGAAAAATCTTTCTTATCAAAATATCTCTTTATAAGAGAAAAACATAAATCACCTAAATGTCCTAAAACAGACAAAAACATAGTTATAAAAACTAATAATAGTAAATTAAACTGAGGATCTATAACAGTAATATAATACATAGTTGGAACAAAAGTACCAAAAACTATCCCACCTATCAATCCCTCTATTGTCTTAGTAGGCGAAACCTCCTTAAGTAACTTTCTGTTACCAATCAGACTACCAGTTATATAAGCATATGTATCAGAAAAAATCGCAATTAAGAACAAATAAACTAAAATATTTAAATCCATATTTCTAACAACAATCATTAAAGAAAAAGATATACCTAAAAATAACACTCCACCAATTAAATAAAAAGCATCATTAATACTATATAAACTTCTATCATGATAAATTAAAGCAGGTATTAAAAACAAAGTAAATATCCCAGAAAGAATTCTATAATCAATAGAAAAAATCATAACACTTCCACCAATATTAGAAAAAATAAGGAAAGAAAATGCAATATAACACAAAATCTTTATAACAAAAGGTACCTCTTTTTTACTATTCTTAATAGAAATAAACTCAGATAAACCAATCAATGAAACCACATAAATACAAAAATTATATAGATTTCCACCAATCATAAAAATAGGAATAAATATTAATAACATCATTATTGCGCTTAAAATTCTCTTACCCATATACCCTCCTATTTACTAATACTATTATAATATAAATAAAGAAAAATTACAAATTAATTCTAACAACATTAACACCAATTTCAAAATATTTATTAAAATCATTAGTTCTTTTTTTATAATTATAAATATACATTAAATCATCCTTAACTTTAATAGGAAATAAATTACCAAATCTATCCTTCAAAGAACCATTATTAATACCATATTCATTAAGTAAATTATACTTAGATACCATGACCTCCTCACAAGCACTATAAATAACCTCTAAATTAGGATGAACACCATACCTTTCATGATAAGAATCAATCAAACACTTTATTTGATAAAGATTCAACTCATAAGACAATGTAATTTTCTTAACACCTATACTATGTAAAAAAGCAACACTGTAAGAATTAACAACATTAAAAGAAAAATCAGTATCCACATCTTTATACTTATATAAACTTCCAACTTCACCAACTAAAACATGAGAATTAATGTCTCTATAACTATTATTTACTCTAGGAACTTTATAATAAACATCATTCAATTCTTTAAATAATTCATAATCATCAACATATATATAATCAAAATTCTTATCATAATTATCAATACAACTAATTAAACAACTATGTTCTTGTTTTCTAGGATAATCAGAAACATCAATAGAATAACAACCCTTTACATAATTGATACTATATAATCTTTTTTCCTCTAACTTAGAAACAGCATCCCTACGTAAACTATTCAAAACAGAAACAGGAACAAATATATTATCAGACATTTCAATATCCAATTTATTAAAAGAAAATACAGTTCCACCTAATCTATCAATTTGCTTAATAACCTGTTCCTTACTAATAGAACTGTTTTTAGCACACTGAACAATATCACCAGATACACTAACAGTATTAATTCCATCAGATAATTCAAGATAAATATTATTACCTTCAACTAATTTTATTAAACCATCGATAAAAACTTTCCTACACTTACTTTTAATCTTATTATTAATTTCATTAATCTGAACATAATCAGTTGTTTTTAAAACAGATGAATTCTTTATTACACTATCACACTTAAAACTAACAATTTCCCCTTTTTTAGCACTCAAAACAGACTTATTATTAACAAACATTCTAGTTACAGTTAAACCAACGTCATTTTTACTAATAATTCTAATACCATCATGAATATTTAAAGAATCACTAAGTTTAATATAAACATAACCATTTTTATAATCAACAACACTTCCAATATTAATACCTATATGATTTGGTCTTTTAGAATTAATAATTTTATCATTAAATAAAAAACCATTAGTAAAACCTCTATTAAAAATCTTCTTCATTTCGACAATATCACTATCACTAATATTAACAACACCATTAGATAAATAAGAATCAATCGCCTTTCTATAAAGACTAACAATTAAGTATACATACTCAGGTCGTTTCATCCTACCTTCAATCTTAAAACTATCAATACCAGCTTCAATTAATTCACCAACATGATCAAGAGTCATTAAATCTTTAGTACTAAGTAAATATTTATCACTGTTTACAATTTTACCATCACTAATTAAATCGTAAGGTAATCTACAACACTGTGCACATGCACCACGATTGCCACTTCTACCACCGATTAAACTACTCATTAAACACTGACCAGAATAACTAATACATAAAGCACCATGAACAAAGACTTCAATGTCAACATTACTATTCTTTTTAATATTTCTAATAGTATCAATACTTGTCTCACGAGCTAAAACAACTCTTTTAAGACCAAGTTTTTCAAAAAACTTAACACCTTCTAAATTATGAACATGCATTTGAGTAGAAATATGAATCTCCAGATTAGGATATAACTTTCTAACAAAATCAACCATTCCAATATCCTGCATAATAACAGCATCAACATTATTAGAATGAATAAAATCAATATATTTAATAAAATCAGAGACTTCATCCTCATAAATAATAGTATTAACAGTTACATAAACTCGAACACCATACAAATGACAATAATTAATAGCAGAAACTATTTCATCATTAGAAAAATTGCCAGCAAAACTTCTAGCACCATATTTCTTACCACTTAAATATACCGCATCACATCCAGCTTCAACTGCAGCAATCAAAGAATCAAAATTACCAGCTGGAGCAAGTAACTCAGGTTTGTTCATAAAATCACCACCAAATTAAAATTATTTTACCATAAAATTAAAGAATCATAAATACTTATGATTCTCACATCTTATTCTTTTCCTGGCATACTATTAAAATTTGTAGAAAGACTAGAAATTAATCTCTTGAATCTTTCACAATTCTTATTTAAATTATCCCTTTCAGATTGTAATTTAGACTCTTCAATTTGTTTAATTCTTTCAAAATGTTCTTTCTCAATTTCAAATTCTTTCTTATTATTCTCAATAGTTTGCATTGCTAAATCACGTTCTTTAGCAATTTGTTCTTTTTCAATATTTAATTTATCCAAACTATTTTTAATTTTTTCTTCTTCAACTTCCTTATACTTAGCAAAATTAGCCTTTTGCATTTCCAATTTTTCCATTTCAACTTTCAATTTTTGTTCTCTTAATTCCAATTCATTATTCTTTACTTCAACATCATTCTTAACTTGAGCACTTTCTTCAGATAAACGTAATCTTTGTAACTCTGATTTTTCCTTTAATTGTTTTCTTTCCATTTCTAATGCTTGTCTTTGAGAATCCATATATTTTGAAAATTCAGCTTTTTCTCTATCAATTTGATCCTTTAAATTAGATAATTCCTTTTCAGTATCAACTAAAGTTTGTTTCTTTAAATTAATTTGAGAAATCAAATCATTTGCGTCTTCAACACCATTATAAATACTATCAAAAAAACTATCTAATTCAGTACTACTAGGAGAAAGCATATCAGAATCATCAACCAAAACATCATTAGACTCTTTTTTTTCTTCAAATGGTTCAAAAGAAAATACATTAGAATTATCAACTAAATTAGAATCATCACTAAAAGAATCATCAAAAGAAATATCAGAAACCTCTTCTTTCTTTGGACCAATTATAACATCTTCTTCTTCAATAAAATCATCATTCCAATTTTTAGTAAAATCAAAAGTACCCATATTATTATCCATATTATTAAAATTTACGATGTTTTCATTATTCATAAACATTCCCCTTTACACTACTTCTACTCTTTATACATTATATCATAATAAATCAAAATTTAATATAAAAAAATTAAAAAAGATTAAATATTATTTATTCAATCCTTCTCTTATCTTATTTTTAATACGTTGAATAGTATTATCAATATATTTAACATCTTTACCTGTCATATCAGCAATTTCCTTATACTTAAAACCATTAATTTTCAAATTAATAACTTCCCTTTCAAAATCAGTCAAACACTTATCAATAATATCTAATATTTCACGTTTACTTTCTTCATCAAGTAAAATTTCCTCAGGATTATAACTATTATCAGCTAAATCTTTACCAAAACTATTGCTTTTATCAGACTCATATAAATCTAAAAAAACACTATCGTTTAATATTTTATTCTTCAACCTTCCAGATTTAACAATAAAACTAATAATACGACTATTAATGCATTTTGACGCATATGTATAAAATGTTGTATCATGAATCTCATTAAAAGAATTAATTGCATCATTAAGACCAACCATTCCCTCTTGAATTAAATCATTAATTTCAACGCCATAATTCTTACAATAAATAAATAATTTATTTGCCCTATCAACAATATATGGCTTATACTTCTCAAAAATTATTTCATTTGCTTCCCCATTTTTTTCAGAAACATATGACAATAATTCATAATCATTTAAACCCTCATAATTCATGAAATCACCTTACTTTTAAAGCCTCAAAAACAATAATTCCAGTAGCAACAGAAGCATTTAAACTATTAATACTTCCCCTCATAGGTATACTAGCAATAAAATCGCATTTTTTACTTACTAAATCACCCATGCCTTTGCCTTCATTACCAATAACAATACCAATTCTTCCTTTATAATCAATATCACGATAATCAGTACCATTCATATCAGTACCAACAATCCAAAATCCATTTTTCTTTAAATAATCAATACTTTGACTTAAATTAGTCACTTGACATACCTTAACTCTATCTAAAGCACCAGTACTAACCTTCATAACAGTAGAATTAACACTAACAGATCTATCCTTAGGTATAATAATACCACTTACCCCTGCAGCCTCACATGTACGTATTATAGCGCCAAAATTATGAGGATCTTCTAAATGATCCAAAATAACAATCAAAGAATTGTCAGTTTCAATTAATTCATCAATATCAAAATATTCATAATCAACAACATCAAAAATAATTCCCTGATGATTACCATCAACCATTTTATCCATTGAAATTTTATCCAAATATTTAATTTTAATATTATTCCTATTTAAAGCATTAATAATATTCTTATCATCAAACTTCTTAGAAAGAAAAGCCTTTTTAACCTTACTATCATCATTAATAATCTCATGCGCAACATTCTTACCATATACATACATAATTATACCTCCAAAATATAATTAATAAATTCATTTAATCTATTAATATTATGATTCATATATAAATAACCAATAACAGCTTCAAAACCAGTAGAATACTTATAAGTAATAATATCAGTGTTCTTTGGATGACGAGTACCCTTGTGATTTCTAGCCCTATAAAAAATATCTAACTCATCATCACTCAAAAAATTACTATTAATCATACTATCAACAATCTTTGCTTGAGCCTTGGCACTAACATATTTAATAGATTCCTTCTGTAACTTATCAACCTTACAAATACCTTTATTAACTAAATACTCACGTACATAAAGAGAATAAACCGCATCACCTACATACGCTAAACTTAAAACATTATTCATAATCACTAACTCTTTCAAATGTAATATTCTTTATTATACCACTTTTAATATCATTCATAACAATATTCATAACCTTATCATAATCAATTTCATTACCCTTTAATAAACATCCACGACGTCTACCAATAATATCCATATTAACAATCATATCTTCATCCAAATCACTAATACCATATCTCTCAAGTAAAACATTAGGATATAAATCATATAAAGTCTCAATAATATAACAAAATACATTATAAATAGGTAAAATTTCTTCCTTAATAGCACTTAAACTAGCTAAATTATATGCAACCTTTTCCTGATCCAACTTAGGCCATAAAATACCTGGAGTATCCAATAACTCAACATCATCATTAACCCTAATCCAACTAAGTTCCTTAGTAATACCAGGACGATTTCCAGTACCTACAACCTTCTTACCAGCAAGTCTATTAATTAAAGTACTCTTACCACAATTAGGAATACCAACAACAAGTACACGAGTTTTTCTTTCAATCATACCCTTAGATAAACGTTTTTCATTAACTTTTTTCATAACTTCATTAGTAGCATTCAAAATAACCTTCAAATTAGGATTATGTTCTAAATCAATACCTATTACCTTATAACCTAAATTTTCATAATACTTCATCCACTTAGAAGTTTCCTTCATATCACATAAATCAATCTTAGTCATAATTAAAATAACAGGCTTATTATTTATATAATTCTTAATATCTTTTATCTTAGAAGAATAAGGCATTCTAGCATCAATTACTTCATACACAACATCAATTTTATTAATATTCTCACTTATTAATCTCTTAGTCTTAGCCATATGGCCTGGATACCAGTTTATATTAGTTTTATTTTCATTCATTTGGATCAACTCCTTTTTAAAATCATTAAAATTATAGCATAAAAAAGGCAGATTTTGTACTAATCTGTCTAAATTTATGTTATTTATATGTTCTTAAATATTGTGTAATCAAGTTTTTCAAAACAGTTGCATGGTCTTATGGCTAATCATAATATCAAAATATTGCAATCATTTTTATAAATGTTTTTTATGAGTATAATTCATATATGATTCTATTAAATCTCCATCATGTAAATTTTCAGGTATGTTATTAGGATTAATAAATTCTAGTCTTATTGATTCAGAATCTGCTTTAATATTTATATCATTTGAATTAACATCTACTAAATATAATGATGTATTATTATATACTATATCGCCATTAGGATATTCTCTTTTTCTCTTTTCTCCAGATAATGTATCTATTAGCATTAAATCGGATAAATCTACATCAATACCCGTTTCTTCATATAATTCTCTTTTAGCCGTATATCTTAAGTCTTCTCCTAATTCTTGACATCCTCCTGGTAATCCCCATCTACCATTATCTAATCTTTGTTGTAATAATATTTCGCCATTTTCATTTCTTACTATTATTGCAGAACCAGTTTGTATAAAAGGAATATGTGATAGTCTTTCATCTAATGACATTCTAAATAAAACTGGATAACCACCATAATTAGCACTTAGTTTTAATAATTCTTCCTCACTTAAATTTTTAACTAATTCTACAAATTCTCCATGAGTATATTCTCTCATTTTTTTAAAATTCATATTACTATTCTCCTTCATTTAATGTAATATATTTATATATTTCACCCCAGTTATTTACATTAACAACATTTTCTTTTTCTACTTTATTTGATGCATTATTTTTAAAATATAATGCACATATATTATTATCGGATGCATTTATACATATTCTATCATCATCATCAATCATATAAGAAACATTTTCATCTAATAATCTTTCAATCTTATGATGTTCATTATTAAATATCTTTATATCTCCAAATCCTATTTGTTTTAATTTTTCTCTTGCTATTTCAGTTTCAAAATCATTTCTTGATGTCACTACTATAAATTCAAATTTATCTTTTAATTTATTTAGAACAACCTCTACACCTGTCATAAAGTTAGCAGTTGTTAAAATCCTCTCCGCATTTTCATTATAAAAATCTTTAAACTCATTATCTGACCAATTATATCTTTTTTGAAAAATTCTTTGAGTGTTATCAATAATTGTATCTTTTTTATTCTTTTCTACATCATATATTTCAGTATAAACTCTATACAAGTTTTCAGAGTCAAAAACAACCCCATCCATATCTAGCGCAATTTTCTTCATAAGATAACCTCCTGGTACAATTATAGCACATATTTCTAATATTTTTTGTTCATAATAATATTTATTATACAAATATTTATTTTTCAATGGGGTTAAAAGGTGTAATCACCTTATTAATTCCTACCCTATTTTTAATTAAAAATAGCTTTTTTTTACTAATTTTTATCTATTTTAACATATTTTTATATAAAACATGCAAAATGTTAATTCTCACAGAACCTTGTAAATAAAGGATTTCTTAAAGGGGTTAAATAAATCGTAATCAACCAATTGATATTAGTTTTATTTTCATTCATGAGAGTCATCTCCTTTATTAATTATTTTAATTTCAAATTTGGAAGTATATCTTCCAAATATTCATTACTATTTAATTTTATTTTTTTTGATGCACATTTATCTTCTTCACATTTATCTATCCACTCATCCCATAATTTTGAATACCAAGAAATAAATTCTTCATTGTTACCTCTTTTTTTACATCTGTTTAAATACTCTTCTTTTAATTCTCTTCTAGGATATACATACCAATATTCATATCCATTGTTTAATATAAAATCATTACATATTTCATCAGCCACTAAAATATAGTCATACTTGTCTTTTACTTCCTTTAGTGCTTTAAAATAATTTTCTGGCCATTCTTCATTTAAAAATCTTGATGTACTTTTTAAAGACTCATCTTCTAAGTCATTACCAATATACTTATAAAGTGTTGACTCCATATCTATAACATTTTTATACTTTTTAGCTACATTTGATTTTCCAGTCGCAGTAAAGGCAAATACAAATATCCCCATTTTATCACCTCTTTTTATAAATATTAAATGTGTCGACATATTACAAGCCAGTACCCTAATTCTCCTCAAAAATGAGTAATTCTTGACCTGTTTTTTCAAATTTTTCTTCTTTTTTTATTAAAACTTGCAAGATCTCATTTCTTAAAAGTCCCCATTTTATAAGGCTTTAAGTGATGTACGGCATAAATACAAGCCAACCAGTTGATTACGGTTTTATTAAACACTTTATTTTCATTTTCATTCATAGAAATCACTTTCTCGATTTAAAATCATTAAAATTATAGCATAAAAAAGACAGATTTTCTATAATCTGCCTAAATTTATATCATTACATTTAACATTCCATAAAAATAATTAATGCATAGATGGCTTTTTCATCAACATTGCTATATCACTATTTAGAGCTGCTTCTTCTCTCTCTCTAACATTTTCATCTATTTGTAATCTTAAAGCAACAATTGATTCATCTGAAATATTAATAGGTTCCCCTGGAACAAAACATCCAGAAATGCCCAATTCTTCCAACTTTTTTTCCATACCAGATTTTTCTGTCTCACCGAAATTTAAACCACATTCTTGAAATAAATGTTTTATTTCACTTTCTGATAAATTTAATTCTCCAAAAATTCCTTTCAATTTTAATATTATTGACTTTGCCTCTTTTAATGTTTTGATTTCTTGTTCTTTTTTTATTCTATCTAACATACTAAACTCCTTTTTTGGACATATTATACCATGACCACTACAATAAATAAATATTTAATAATCACTATCTAACCTTTTTTGAATGATTAAACTTTTTCTCATAGTTTCTTGTTCTAAATCATTCAAATCAAAATCAAGTAATTCAGAAATGTATATAATTTGAACTAATAATTTTTTTACAATATCCTTATCCATTTTTTTATTTAAAGATAAACCATATTCATATAATTTTAAAAATGCATCAATTATATCTGTCTTTTCAGGGGACTCAAAAGATTCACCTAATGAAACATCATTAATATTACAAAAATAAAGAATCATAAAAAGACAATCTATATATTCTTCTAATACTTTCTCTTTATCACCTTTTTGTCTCTTAGACCAAAATTTAAAACATCTTGTTTCATTTGCTAATTCTCCAAACTCGACCAACAATTCCAATTTATATTTTCTAATTATTTCAGGAGATTTTATATCATATTGTTGCGAAAAAAGTTCATCTAAATGCTTTGTTTCAGTATAAATATTTTCCAATTTCAACATGTTATCACCACTTTTTCTGTATGTTCTTAACTTCTGTAATCACCTTGCAACTTCTTAATAAAAAAATGCATTCTTTTGAGTGTTTTTACTGTTTTTTATCAATTTTTAAATATTTTTATTAAAAACATGCAACACATGTTTTTTGATTTTCCCTTAGTTTATAATACTAAGGGAGTATTCTTAATTAAATTGTTATCAACCAATTTATATTAGTTTTATTTTCATTCATTAGAGATTATATCCTTGCTTCCTCTATTTGTTTTTTACATTCATCTTTTAATATTCCTGGAATAATATTAATTTCATTTTTACATTTTTCTTTTATATCATATATTGTAACATTAGGATTCATATTAGATTCACTTTCTGCACCAAAAATAAAGCTACTAATCTTGGCTTTAATTGCTGCTGAAAAACACATACTACAACTCCATGCATTGGAAATTAATATATAATTTGATAAATCTTTTGTTTTTAACTCTTTACACGCCATTCTAATCAAATTAATTTCTGCATGTGCTGTTGGATCTGTATCAGTATTAGAAGTATTATGTGATTTATACAACACATTACCATCGTTATCCAATAAAAATGCAGCAAAAGGTGAATTACCTTCTTTTATCGCAATGTCAACTTCTTTAATAACTAATCTCATTATTTCTTCCATTTTTTCTTTATTAATATTCATAAATTTACCTCATTTTATTTAGGAGGTTAAAAGGTGTAATCACCTTACCAATTCCTACTATATTTTTCATTAAAAATAGTCATTTTTTACTATTTTTTATCTATTTTAACATATTTTTATATAAAACATGCAAGATGTCAATTCCCACAAAGCCTTGTAAATAAAGGATTTCTTAAAGGGGGTTAAATAAATCGTAATCAACCAATTTATATTAGTTTTATTTTCGTTATTCATGTAAATCACCTACTTATTCATTACTTCTTTTAATCTATTTTTATATCTTATTGGAACAAGTTTTTTAACATTACCTTGCTCATCAACACTTACTTCTGGAATATATATTCCTGTTTCAAGTTCTATATAATCGGCAATTATTCTTCTATGACAAAATTCATCAATTGGTTCATGACATAATAATATTATATCATTACCAAATTTTTCATTTAATATACATAGAAGTTCTTTTACATCTAAATTCTTTAGTCTTATATCATAATAACTTTTTATATATTCATCTTCTATTTGTTTTCTAAATTCTATATACTCTTTTAATCTAGAAACATCCTCTTTCAATTTTTCTAATTCTTCTAACTTTTCAGCATAAGGTAGATAAGTAACTAGTTTAGGAGCTAGTTTTTTATATGCTGGTCCAAAATATCCCCAAGCATTACCACCATCACCTGTAACAGATACAGTATTACCACTTTTTACATCATAATAATTACCAGTTCCTAAAATTACTTTAGATAAATTACTCATTTTATCACCTCATTTTAACCATGTTCTTAACTTCTGTAATCACCTTGCAACTTCTTATCAAAAAAACAGCTATTTTTGACTATTTTTATCATTTTTTTGCGTTTTTTAGTTATTTTTATTAAAAATATGCAAGATATAATTTTGAGTTTTTCCTTATTTTATAAGGTTTTAGGAGTGTTCTTAATTAAATTGAAATCAACCAGTTGATTACGGTTTTATTAAACCCTTTTTCATCATTCATGAGAGTCATCTCCTAACATTTTTATATCTTTATTTTTCAAAATTTTATATTCTTTTGAATTATCTATAATTCGTTTCATCTTTTCTTTCTTATTTTTTATATCTTGTTTTGCCCATTTTAACATTTCAAATAAACTTTTTAATGTTGGCTTATAATTATATTTTTCCTTACCTATTTTTTGTCTTATCCATCTAATAATACACCTTTTATAAATTGTATATTTAGACAAATCAATATAGTATGTAATATCTGCTTTCTTTATTCCATCAATGAATTTTTTTCTTCCAACATCTTCAATAATCCAAGATTTATTAGTTATTATTTCATTAAACAATTTTCTAATTTCATCATCGGTTCTTTTGATGTTTCCATTATCGTCATCCCATACAACTTTATCTAATTCATATTTCTTTATATCATATTTTTTAGATAGTATTCTAGATAATGTTGTTTTACCACTTCCAACAGGTCCAATAATATATATTTTATTATACATGATATTCACCTCACTTTATCTAGAAATTAAAAGGTGTAATCACCTCATTAATTCCTATCACTTTTTACACTAAAAAAAGGCATTTTTTACCAATTTTTATATATTTTAATATATTTTTATATAAAATATGAAAGATGTTAATTTTCGCAAATCCTTGTAAATAAAGGATTTCTTAAAGGGATTAATTAAATTGTAATCAACCAGTTTATATTAGTTTTATTTTCATTCATAGAAATCACTTCCTCGTTTTAAAATCATTAAAATTATAGCATAAAAAAGGCAGATTTTCTATAATCTGTCTAAATTTGTGTTATTTATTAGGGGTTTAAATCTTACGTAATCATTTTTTTAGTAAAAACCCTAGGCCATATGGCAAATATAATTTTTTATTTTGATTCTCGCTTATTCACCAATTTTTTATTTTTTGAAAATTGTTTAACTATTGATATTAATACATCTACAGTCTTTTCCATATCTTCCATACATATATATTCATAAACGCTATGAAAATTATGTCCACCTGTTCCTATATTAGGGCATGGAATACCATTATAACTTATTTCGGTACCATCAGTTCCACCTCTGATTGGTATTATTAATGGTTCTACATCTACTTGTTTCATAGCAAGAACAGTATTATCAATTAAATCTTTATTACTATTAATTACTTCATACATATTAAAATATTGATCATTTATTTTATAGGAAATACAATTATTATATTTATTATTTAATTGCTCAATTATTGTCTTTAATATTACTTTTCTTTTTTCAAAATTTTCTTTATCAAAATCTCTTATTAAATATTTCATTTTTGCATGTGATATATTCCCCTCTATATTAGTTAAATGAAAGAATCCTTCATAACCCTCTGTATTTTCAGGTAATTCATCTGGAAGTAATGAATTAATAATTGTTGCAATACGAATAGCATTTATCATTTTACCTTTTGCTGAACCAGCATGAGTTGAAAAGCCATTTATTTCAATATCTACTTTAGCAGCATTAAAATTTTCATATGAAAATTCCCCTAATGAACTTCCATCTACTGTATATGCTAAATCTGGTTTAAAAATCTTATAATCAATATTTTGTGTACCTAAACCAATTTCTTCATCTGGAGTAAAACATACATATATATCACCGTGTTCTTCTTTATTTAATGAAAAGTATTCAAGCATTTGCATTATTTCTGCAATGCCTGCTTTATCATCTGAACCTAATAATGTAGTTCCATCTGTTGTAATTAATGTTTTACCTTTGTGAGTCTTTAAATCAGGATACATTTCACTACTTATTATTTGACTATGATTTAATTTAACATCATTACCATCATAATTATATATAATTTGTGGCTTAATACCATTACCTTTTGCCTGTTCAGAAGTATCTAGGTGTGCTACAAAACCTATTTTAGGTAATTTTTCATTACCTTTTAATTTAGCATAAACATAACAATTTTTGTCATCAAAAAAAATCTCATCAACATTCATTGAATTTAATTCATCAATCAACATCTTAGCAAATTTTAATTGACTCTTTGTACTAGGTGTATTATCTTTACTAGAATCGGATGTTGTATCAATACTTATATATCTAATAAACCTATCTAACAAAATCATAATATTCCCCCTTAAAGTTACAACATATTATATCATTTCCTATATTTTTTGCAAGTTTTTACACGGGGTTTAACCTCTGTAATCACCTTATTAATTCCTAATAAAAAAATACCTATTTTTAGACATCTTTAATCATTTTTTACTATTTTTTAGTGTTTTTTAACAAAAATATGCAAGATTCAAATTCGAGTTTTTCATTATTTTACAATAATTTCCGTATGGGTTTAAATTAATTGTAATCAACCAGTTTATATTAGTTTTATTTTCATTCATTTGGATCAACTCCTTTTATAAAATCATTAAAATTATAGCATAAAAAAAGACGAAATTTAGTATAATTCCGTCCATTTTTAAATCTTTTTTTTAGGGGTTATTTATTGCAACATCATTTTTTGAGTCACAGTTGCCAGGTCATATGGTAAATCGTAATATCTTAATCTTCCGAACCTTTAGTCCTTCATTAACTCTCTCAATTTTTGCAATTTTTCATTATCTTCTTTATATTCAAATCTAGGTTTAACAAAATTTTTAGATCCTCTTTTTTCAAAACTATATCTTGGTATTAATTGTACATGAAAATGATTCATTGGTCCATCACACATAGTACATAAATATACACTTTCAGAATTATATACTTTTTTAATAATATTCATTAACTTTTTAGAAATCAAGAATATTTCTTTACAAGTTTCATCATCAATTTCCATCATATCTTTAAAATGCTTTTTTGTACTTATTGCCACATGACCTTTAGATCTAGGATTACCTACTAAAAAACATTCAAATTTATCATTTTCATAAATCATTTTATCTGTATTATCACCATATAGAACATGATTATTATTCTTATCAAAACATGTAGGGCAAATTCCAGAATCAACAATATCACCAACTGAAACTTCTCCATTAATTATTAATTTTTGTATTTCTTCTTCTGGGTATTTTTTTAAATCATTCATATAAACTCCTCCAATCTATCTATATATAAACATTATACCATACATTTCTATCTTCCTTACTCGTCTGAATATTACTATTTTCCGAATACTCAGTAAAAGTTGAAAAGCCCTTATTTTATAATGGGGGTAGCTGGAAACATCACCTTATCAAAAATATATAAAAAAAACACCATTTTTAGTGATTTTAGGTATTTTTTGTCAATTTTTACTTACTTTTTATATAAAATATGTAAGATCTAGTTTTTAATTTTCCTTTATTTTATAAGGATTTGTTAAAGGGGTTAGATAAATCATGCTCAACCAGTTTATATTAGTTTTATTTTCATTCATTTGGATCAACTCCTTTTTAAAATCATTAAAATTATAGCATAAAAAAGGCAGATTTTGTACTTATCTATCTAAATTTATATAATATAAAACAATAATATTTGTTTTATTTTCTTTTAGTCTTTTGAGTAATAACTATTCCAATTTGTTGTCTTTTAAAGTTTATTATTTCATTAGCTATAAATTTGCATGCATTCATCGCATCTTCATATGTAACTATAGATGTATAATTTCCTTTAAATTCTAAATATTTATCTTCTGATATATCCATCAATATACTTATTAATAATTTTAATCTTATTAAACAAAAATCAACATTATAATAACAATCTTTAGGAATTGTAACATTAAGACTTTCAATAAATATTTGCTTTATTTTTTCAACACTTTCTGCATTCAAATATTTTTCATACATTTCTACATTTTCATCTTTTATTTCACTACATACATCTAGTGCTTTTGAAAAATCTTCATCTTGTAGATTACTAATATCAATATTATTTTTTTCAAAATATTCTTTAATATATTCAGGACTAAATTTAATAATTTTAGGATTATGTGGTTCGTAAACGAAAAAAACACGAGGATTAAAACATTGTATAACATCAAGTCCAAAGAATCTACATAAATCATGTGCATGTCCAAATATATTTTTATATTCATATTTTATCATATCAGGATTATCAGCTAGATTCTTAAATAAAATTTCAAGGATTTTTTTCAATTTTGATCTAACACTTAAATCACTCTCAAACAAATTTTGACATTCATATTTAAATGCTGAATTATTGGTTCTACATGATTCAATACTTAATCCACCTGAACAAAAAATATCCATTCCTTCTCCAATCATGCAACTAAAATCTATATTTTCAGTTTCACAAAAACTTAATAACTCAGAAATATCATTCATACTATCACAATATATTATTATCTGTTTATCATATCCATAGTCTCTTAATCTTTTAGCGATTCTCATTGCATTTGTAAGATATATACTATTTGTTTCCATTTTATAATATGAAGTAATATTTGATATTTTAATACATTTGCATCCCTGTAACATATCAATACAATCAGGACAACTAAGTAATTTATCATAAGGTATATACATATAAGTAGACCCATATGAATCTAAATGCATCAATTCTTTAGAAGTAAACCAATTATTACTTAATACTCTAAAAATACCATTATAATTTTGAAAATTTTCTTTAGTATTAAAATATTCTACATGTGTTCTATTTTTCCTTAGAAAAAATAGAAGTTGTTCAGATGGAAAAACATCAATAAATTGAATTTTAAAATCAAACGTGTTTTTTGTTATTTCTGCCATTTCTCTAATTATTTTCTCATTATAATTATGAACAGTAACTATATGATTATAACTATATCTATCAGAATCACCTTTTTCTATTATATTTTTTATTTCTTCTAGAAGAGATGTATCTTGTATTTTTTCTACTTCTTGTAATATATTTTCTAATTCATCTTTAATTTCACTATATAATGTTGGATGTAATAGTATTTTATAACATGAATTAAAAGATTGGATTTGATACGAATTAGTGATATCTGCTTTATCATATTTTTCTATTGTTTCCGCTACACATAGATTAATTGGTCTATATTTCAATTCTAATAATTCATTTCTTAAATCTTCTAAACTATTAATACATATAATTTTCTCCATTAACAATCTCCTTTTTTTTATAAATTAAAGCATATTATAGCATAAAAAAGGCAGATTTTGTACTAATCTGTCTAAATTTATAACAATTATATGTTCTTAAATATTACGTTATCAAGTTTTTCAAAATAATTGCTTGGTCATATGGCCAGCCTATCTTTTTATTAATTCTTTTCTTTTTATTCTTTCATCATTTCTAGCACCAGTACCTAAAGTAGATATATCAATACCAGTTTCACTTTCAAGCCAATCAAGATAAACTCGTAATGGTTTATCAAAATATATATCATCATAATTACCGTTTAAACCTTTATGAGCATAACTTAAATGTTGAAAGAAATTTAAATATAAACTAGATGGTGTATTAATTCGACAGTTATTAATTAATTTTCTTATATCTAAATCAAAGATTCTTCTTTCCATCTTTGTAACAGTAGTTTGTTCAGATAAATCATAAATACATGTAGGACAATCTTTTGATTCAGTTAAAGGCAATTCAATATAGTTACTTTCATATTCTCTTTCACCGATTGATTTATAATATAATCTTTCCATTTCTAAAGCTTGCAATAAAGTTACATCTTTTGGATTTATATCTTTATATTTGTCTCCAAATATTTGTTTTAAATATATTTCAGGGCATCTTGATAAATCTTCTTTTACATATTCCAAAAATTCATCTTCTTCATATTCAATTTTAAAATCATTTAGCATTCCTTTAGATGGATACCATCCAAATTGAGCTGCTATATTAATTTCAGTCCATGTAAGTTCTTGTCCAGTTCCATATGCACCTGTATAAATAATATCTCCAGATTTAGTAATATTACTTATTCTAATAGGAAACGGTCTTACTACCATAATAGTTTGTAATAATCTTTCTGGTGATATCCCTGAATCAGCTAGTAATTGGGATGTAGAAACATTTCTGCTTGTAACATATGGATAATTACCACTATGATTTAAATCTAAATCACAACCTTGTGCTCCTTCTAAAATCACATACTCATTTGGATTATCAAGATGAGAATATAATCTTTCTAACCATTCATCATTGGAACAAACAACAGCATCTCTAAAAGTTTTAAAAAATTCTAACTTTTTATCTCTTATAACTTTTTCTTGAGTAACAGCTCCACAGCCTTTAAATGTAGAACCACTTTTTATATGTTCTCTTTCATATTGCTTATGTCTTTCTTCTATTAAAGGAACCATCTCATGAACATATATTTTTCTACCATTTAAAAGATGTTTTACTCTTTCATATTCATCCATAAATACTTCCATATCAATTGCACTTCCAGGTCCAATAAATAATTCGGTATTTGGATTAACACTTGATACAGGTATATTTCTAAATACAGTTGCATTTCCCTTTTCATCAACAAAAGTATGTCCTGCATTAGGCATACAATTAGTTACAGCAGCACCTAGATTAATTGTTCTATCAGTAGCAATTTCACCTACTACTTTTGCTTTGCCACAACTACCTGCTTCTCCATCTATTACACTTATAACATTTTTAATCATACCTAACACCCCCTAAGTTTGATTAATTTTTTCTAGGGTTAAAAGGTGTAATCACCTTATTAATTCCTACAACTTTTTATACTAAAAATAATCATTTTTTACTATTTTTTAGTATTTTTTAACAAAAATATGCAAGATTCAAATTCGAGTTTTTCATTATTTTACAATAATTTCCGTAGGGGTTTAAATTAATTGTAATCAACCAGTTTATGTTAGTTTTATTTTCATTCATTTGGATCAACTCCTTTATTTGTAATATAAACATATGATTGTGGCGCTGTTCTAACATTAAAATCTTTTAAATCTTTTTGTTTGTCATATAATATTGCTTTTTCTATTTCATATGCTACAGCATAATCACAATTCTCATAATATTTATCATATTTAGTTTTTGTTATTCCCCCATACCTGTTCGTTTTATCCCATATAATACTTTTTTTATTATATAAAACTTGCTTTATTTTCAATTCTCCTGCGACCTTTTGTATCGGAAATGAAGAATAAACGATAATTGTATCAATCTTTTCTTTGCACAATCTTTTACGATATTCATATTTCTTTTCACCAGAAAATATTTTATCTACATATTCAGGTTTAATTGACATTAAGATTATACTCATTTTAACTCCTTATAATATACAAATTCATCGTTATATTGATTATACTCCTTATATCCATACCTTCTCATAAAATCAATTAATTCTTTATTATCATTTTTTATGGTTAAATAAATATAATCAATATTATTACAAATAGCAATGTTATCAACAATACTTAAGTACATTTTCCCTATTCCCTTTTTCTTATCATTAACCAAAAGAGTTCTTATTTTTAATATATTACCTTTCTCTAAAAATTGTTGAGAATCCGTTTCGCCAAGCTTTAATATCATAATTGATGTTATTTTATTATTCATTTCTGTATAATATACCTCTACATTATTAGATTTCATTTTATTAAGCCATGTATTAAAACCAGCATAACTGTTTTTTAAATCATTAAATATTTCATTATTAGAAGAAATATTATTTATATTGGATTTGTTGATAATAATGTCTTTTCTTAATTTAATAGCAACAACACCATATTCTTTTTGCTTCTCTATTGAATAAAAATTTTCTAAATCTGCATTTAATTGTTTTTTTGTTATTGATGAATCTGCTAAAAACTCAATGTTTATGTTCTTAAATAATTCGTTGAAATTATCATAATGTAATATGTCATCAACCATTATTAGCATTTTTTCTTCTAAAAGGGGTTCTTTTTGAAACTCAATGAAATCGCCACTTTTTATTTTTTTCCTTTTTTCATCATTTAAGCGTATTTCATATTCCTTAGTTCCATATCTAATATAATTGAAATATTGTTCTTTCAATTTCATAATATGAATCATATATTTCACCTCATTTTTCCTAGGGGTTAAAAGGTGTAATCACCTTACTAATTCCTACCACTTTTTGCATTAAAAATAGTCATTTTTGACCAATTTTTATATATTTTAACATATTTTTATATGAAACATGCAAGATGTCAACTCTCTCGAACCTTTATTTTATAGGAGTTTTCTTTTATTCTTGGATAAATCGTAATCAACCAATTTATATTAGTTTTGTTTTCATTCATTTGGATCAACTCCTTTTTAAAATCATTAAAATTATAGCATAAAAAAGGCAGATTTTGTACTAATCTGTCTAAATTTATATCAATTATATATTCTTAAATATTATGTAATCAAGATTTTCAAAATAGTTGCATGGTCATATGGCAATTACTGTCATTCAATATAAACAAAAAAAGTACACAATAATGTATACTTATAGTTCTACTAACGTATTTGATCAGGATCAGGATAATAATCATAATTCTTTAAAATTTTTGTCCAAGAATCATTCTGAAAAAATTTCTTTTCATCATCCTCAAATAAATGTTTTGCTTCAGCTTCATCAATCATACCTTCAATTTCATCATTAAAAATTTTATATAATTCACTTAAATCAATGATTTTTCTTTTATTAGATACAAAATCATTCATTACTGATTCTCGCCATTTTCAACTGACTACAATTTGTAGTCACTTCACTGCCTTCTTTTTTTAATCTTGATTTTAATGACGACCAATACCTTCTAGCATCCTTTGGTTCTGCTAAAGCATTAATCACATCTACAACACTGAAATAGTAATCATCCACCTCAGAATTCCAAATACTTCTAATCTCTTTTCCTTCAAAAAGATCTATAATAGTTGTTAATTTATCATTCATATAAATCCCCATTTACCATGCTACTTATATTATACTACACATAATAAACTTTTCCCATTTATTCAAACTCATGCTATATAATTTTTTCTTTATTTAATAATTGTTTCTTTTCCCTTTCTAAAACCTTTAAACTTTTTTCTGGTGTCGGCATATTTTCAGGTAAAGTACCACCAATATCTACAATAGCTTTTCTTACCTTTTTACCAACATCATAATGAGCACTATTTGATTCTTTTTCACCAATTATGTTTTCCCTAATCATTTTCTGTTTTGTTTGATTTATTCTAAATAAATTTGCAACTAATTCATCCTCTCCCATATTATCTAAAATATCTTCACGATATCTCAGTTTTTTCCTTTTAAATATATCATCAGCTGTTTCACCATTATATAAACCTCTATAACCAGCATTGTGAAATTCTGCCATATTTTTAACACCTGCATTTAAAGCAACTTTTTGCAATGTATAATTACCTTGCTTTATTAAATTTCGTTGATAAAATCTTTTTTCATCATCAGATAGTGAATCATATTCTGCCATAGTAATTTCTTGTTTTCTTGTTTGTATAGCAAAATAAGTTTGTCCTAATGCAACTACTTCTTTAGAAGGATCAGCATTTTGTACGATTAAGTAACAAGCATATCTAGATAACTTATAATCTTGTATTTTTCTGTTTGTTTTAGACCCAATATCAACCATTTTGTTGACCTCAACAAAATGGTCGTTAACAATACACATACTGTTTAAACAAGAAATTTTTGCAGTATTTAATACTTTAAAAAAATTTCTCCATTCTTTGTATTCTAAAACTTTTTGCAAATCTCTCGCACTCCAATATTCATTACCATATTCATCAACATGTTTTATAGTTTCAAAAGTATTTTCATTATAATTTTCTACATTACTCATAATAATTTTCCTCCTCTTTTTGTGTTTTATTGCCTTCAAATCTTTTTATAAACGTTTTTTTTAATGCTTCTAACATCATTTTGCTTTGTTTTTTTCTTTCTTCCTGTTCTTTTTCATATTCTTCAACAGTGTATTTTTTCAACCTTGCAAGTACAAATTTCCTATTATTTTCAAGTATATCCATAATATTTATTATCATTTTCATTTCTTCGTAAGAAATTTCTTTTCCAGATAAAAACTGTGTATCCAATACAAACTTATAAACCATCTTATTCTCTTGTTTTACAAGTAATGCATTTATTATTAATTTACAATTTATATCAACTAAAAAATCAGAACAACTAAAATTAGTCTTATAATAATATCCTGGTAGAATAACCTCATCAATTAATTTCTTTATTTCTTTTACACTTTTAATCTTCATTTTATATCACCCAAAAAAGATTGTATCATATATGATACAATCTTGCAATGCATTTATAAAAAATTATTTCTTTAATGGTACTATTTCTAGAGTATAGCCTAATGGTTCTAATAATTCCAACATAGTCTTTAGTTGAGGTGAATTCATGTTTCTTTCTATTCTAGCTATCGTTGTTCTAATGACATTAGTTTCTTCTGCAAGCTGTTCTTGTGATATATTTAATTCTTTTCTTATCTTTATATAATTAGTAATAATGGAATATTCCATATCCATTATTAATTTCTCATGCTTAATATATTCCTTACTATTCATATTATCTACCTCTACAATTCTATTTCATTATCATTTATATTTTTAAGATTAATAATTTAATTTTTTTATTTTATAATACTTTAGGAGTAATCTTAATTAAATCGTAATCAACCAGTTTATATTAGTTTTATATTCACTCACTTAGATTAACTCCTTATTACATTTAATATTATTTTTTTAAACTTTTCATATAATCTTTCTGAATCTTCGCATATTTTTCATCACAAATTCCTTTTACTAAAGGAATGATATTATTTTCCTTATCAAGAAGAATTATTTTTTTCGAATGATATGGAAATTTTCTAATAGAATAAATACCATTTAATATTTTCTCATAATTTTCTTTTGAAATAAATTCACTTATTTCTCCAAATGATAACTCATCATCACAATATCCAATTATCATTTGATATACATAATCATCATCAAGTATTTTACTTTTACCTTCTAAAATTATTCTCCATTTTTCTGGATCATATATATATTGTATACTTCCCATATAAACACCTCTTCTTTATATACAAAATCAACATCATCACCTTTTATTAAATAACACCGAGTTCATATAAATGTTCTTTTATTAAATCATAAAATGAATATTTATTACCATATGGAACAACATGTTCTAAATCATCTATACCAAGTTTCTTTAAAAATGCAAGGATATTCAATGACGAAAAAATTGCATATATCCTAAGTCTTTTCATATCATCTTCATCTAGATTTAACTTTCGAATTAAACAATCGTATAGTTCCGTCTTATAAGTATGTGCAACAAAATCACCATATCCCATTAATTTAGGACCACTGATTAATTCTCCTGGATCAATAAACTTAATATCTCCATTTTCAGTAACCATTATATTTTTTGCATTAGTATCAATTGGAACAAGAAAATTATCACCTATAATTAAAGACTTATATTTAGAATATATATTAGAAAATGCACTATTTAATATAGGATATTCCTTTAATACTTCCTCTGTACCAATCTGTCTATTAACAATAAAATCTTCAAAACTTTTACTAGTACCATTCATATTTGAATCCAACAATCCATATCCATTCACACGTTGCTTTCCAACAGTTTCATAAAAATATATTAAACTATCAATAATTTGTTCTTTATACTCATTTATCTCATCTAATGTCAATTCATCAATTGTTTTTCCCTTTAATTCTTTAAATATAGCAAAATCATGTTTTTCAGATATAAACAAAACTTCTTTTAAATACTTAGAATCAATCACATCATATAAATGTATTTCATGATCAATATGAGAAGACTTATTTAAATAAAATTTAGCATATAAAGTTCCATATTCCTCTGTTTGTACTTTAAAAACAATATTACTAGTTTGACTTACCAAATCTATACTTATAACATCACCAAGAGTTTCTTTTATTATATCAATAAATTTATTACTATTATCCATCATTATCACCATTTCATCAATACACCCATAATTAAACATTTATTAAATATCTTAAATAATTTATAATACACCTCTTAATCAACTAAAACAGTATCCTTAAGCAATATAACATCTTTATTAGACTTTCTAATTTCTTTTAAATTCTTTGGATCATCATCTATAACCATTATTTTAGAACCATCTCTTTTAAAATCAGTTATATAATTAGCTTTTAAAATAGCAGATTCTTCCATATTATTAGCCTCTCTAGAAATAATAATACGATTTTCCTTACTAAAAAATGGTGCATATTTATCTAACCAACCATTCTTTTCAGAAACACCTTCATTAAATTTAGTAGCAGAAAATATAAACAACTCTACATTAGACATTTTAGATATTTCTTCTAACTTCCTAATACTATCAAATAAAGGTCTTTTCTTATCAAAATTAAAAGCCTCCTCAAATATATAATCAGCAATAACACCATCCATATCAACAAAAATTTTAATGTCAAAATCACTATATTGTTTTAAATACTCTTTAAAAAACATGAAACCACCTCTTAATCTAAAATAATTATATCACAAAAAGTAGGAATTAAATCCTACTCTACTTAATCAATTTTTTAATTTTTTTATTATTAGACATCTCATCAAAATGTAATTGATGCCCATAATCATTAACATCATTCATATTCTTCATATTATCATACATTCTCATAAAAATAACATTAAAAGGATGATACGAACTACCAGAATTTCTAAATCTTATAGGAATATAAATAGACGAATAAAAATCACTATTATAACCCTCTATATATGGTTGAACAAAAAAATCCAATTTAAATAAACCATCTAACCTTTTAATTTTTAAAATATTAGCAACCTCATGAGCAGTTTCATCAGAATACCAAGTTATAGTATTACTCTCTTTATCAAATAATTCTCTATAATTTGAAAAATTAAACTTTCTATATTTAACCTTATCACGTTCAATTTTCTCTCTAAAGTCATTAATATATTCTTGCCTTTCCTCCTCAGTTTCTAAATAAAGAGGAACATTTATTTCTTCAAAAATATTAATATTTTCTATATCATTAAATAATTTTTCAAATAAACTATAAACACCATAACTCTCTTTTGTAATCACAAAACTAAAATCATTATTATCCGAATTAATAGACCAATATAAATCTCCATTCCCACTATAAATAAAAGAAAGACACTTTCCTTCATTATATAAACATATATTTAATCCATACTCACTTTTCTCTTTAATAAACTTCATAAAAACCTCCACTATTTCATTAATAATCTTTTTTGAACACTATCTAAATACTCCTTACGCTTTTCCAATTTTAAAGGATTATGTGCAAGTGCATCACAATATTGTATCTTATATAATTTTATAGCCAATTCTCTATTATTTTTAATAAAATCATCAGTAATTGGAGTATCATGATAAAGAACTAAATAACAGATATATTCAATATAATCAGATGAATAATCTAATCTCTTTAAAACTACTCTAGCAATTTTAGAAGACGTTTCTGCATGACCTTTAAAATGTCTTACCTCACCTTCCTGATAAGAAAAAGGTTTACCAATATCATGTAACAACAAACATAACCTAATATCAAAATCATTTTGAGATAAGCTAAGTGCTAATAAAGTATGATTCCATACATCCAAATGATGGTGAGGATGCTTTTGATCAAATCCAATCATATATTGAATTTCAGGAACTAAAACTAATAAATAATCAAGATTATTATTAATACACTCAACAACATTATCAGATAACAATATATCATCCAAATTCATAAACCTCACCCCACAGAAATCAATTAAATTATAACAAATAAAAAGATAGATGTTAATAAATCTATCCTATATTTTATAAATTAATATTTATTCAGTCAACACTAATATCTCCACTCGTTGTTCTAACCTTTAAAACAATATCACTTTTTCTGTCACTTCTACTAATTCTTTCATCACCACTTGTAGTTTTAAAATCAACATAACAATTACCCTTATTATGATTAATAACAACATCTCCACTCACAGTTTTTATGCTTGATTCATTTTCAATATCCAAATTATCAATTAAAACATCGCCACTTGTTGTTTGAATATTAATCATTTTAGAAACATTCTTTATAGAAATATCTCCACTTGTTGTAGAAACATCTGAGCTAACAATAGAATCTAAAGAAACATCCCCACTCACTGTTCTAATATCAATATTAGATGCATTTCCTAAAAAAACATCTCCACTCATTGTAGAAACACTAACAACATTGTTTGATAAATCTACTTCAGACTTAATATCTCCACTTTTAGTATTAATATCAAACTCAGTTTCAAAATCAAAAGGTACATATAATACAATTTTCCTATTTATATTACAAAAAACAAAACACTTAGAATCATATTCATCCCTATACTTATCTTCATCAATACTAATAATGTTATCACTATAACTAATTATTGGATTCTTTTCTCTATTACTATAGTATTCAACAACAACTTTATCATTCTCACTTTTTTTTATAAATATATCTGTACTATTTAAATTAAGATATATTTTATTTACTTCATTAGTTTCAATAGAATCCACCAATTCCATACTAGAATCATTAAAATTAAAACTAAAATCAAAATTATCTATCCTAAACAATAAAAATATCAAACCACCAGTTAAAGCAACAACAAAACAAGATAAAACAACAATAAGTGTAATTATTAAACTCTTACTCTTCATCATTAACCTCCTTTAAATAGAATACTAATTGAATAATTCTAATAATTAAAGAATAAATAATCCAAATTATCCACGTAATATGCCAAGCCATAGTAAAAAAACTAACTAATAAATAAATACATGTAAAGATTAAACTAACAATACCTATAATACCTTTTAAAATAGGATTCTTAATTTTAACCTTCTTCTCTTTTTTTCCAGGTCTAGTCATACAAGTAAATATAATAATAGAAGTCGCAAATCCACACAAAATTAAAAATAAAGAAACAACCACTCCATCATTAAATCTAAAAAACTCCTCACACAAAATAACAGAAACAAGAGCTAAAAAATATAAGAATATTGCGCTACAAATCAATAATGCTTTTATAATATCTGGCTTATTGTCACACTCATTAGAAGCAGAATCACATTCAACCTTTTTTCCCCTTAATAATTCCTCAGTAGTAATTCCAAAAACATCACATAAAGGAACAATCTTATTAAAATCAGGACTACTTTCACCTAATTCCCACTTAGACACTGTCTGTCTAGAAACATTTAATTTATCGGCAAGTTCCTCTTGAGATAAATTATTTTCTTTTCTTAACGAATAAATCATTTCATTAATTTTCACTTTCTTCACCTCACAAAAAATATATCATATTTACCGGTTGCGCACTACCAATTAACATTTGAAATTTGTCAACTAAAATTAACATTTTACTTATATCTTAATAATAATCTACCTTCTTGTTCACTATAATCATCTAAAATATAATGAAATTTACTATTCTGAGCTAATAAATCTGCTCTTTTTAAATCAAAAAGTTTCTTTATTCCATCAACACCTAAAAGTGTATATAATTCAAATAAATCAACACCACTCAACTTAGAAATATTTATATCATGATAAAAAATCAAATTACCAACAAAATACTTTAATCTTGAATCAATATTATTTCTATCCGCAAACTCATCAAATATTTTCTTAGAAACCTTATAATGACCATAAAAATGACCAACACCATTATTATCAACACTATAACAACTAGGCTTCCCAATATCATGAAATAAAGCAGCTAACCTTAAAACAATATCTGCAGGAACATTATCAACAACATGAAGAATATGTTCATAAACATCATAAATATGCCATTCATTATTCTGATTAAAACCCTTACATTCCTGAAATTCAGGTATTAAATTAAACAAATCGTTTTCTTTTTCTTTAATAAAAAAACTAGGCCTATCACATAACAAAATATTAAATAAATCATTTATACTCATAAAATCCCCACTATCTCAATCTATTTATTTCTGAAACAACAAAATCTGAAGTTTTCTCTATGCATTCTTTTACTAACTCAATATCAAAGTTTTCAGATACACCACCAATATAATTAACACTATTTAAATAACAAACAGTATGACTAATACCGGAAGAATCTAATTCAGAAATAGGATTATCCAAAGAACTAGGCAAATATAATTTAGGAATATCATAAAAATCAACCAAACTAGAACAAAGTTTTTTTAAATCATCATAATCATCTTCATAAATATTAGATGTAATAAAATTATTTGAATACCAATACTTATCAGTAACCAAATGAATTAAATATCCTAAAACAAAATCATTATCCATATAACTAGAATACTTATCAAAAAACAAATCATATCTATAAAAAGTACTATTTATACCATCCAAAAAATGAGTACCAAGTTTTGTAGAACTTGAATTTCTCCAAGAATCAGCACTTACGACACCAATATAAAACTCCATACTATGTCTTATATTTAATCTATCCGCAACACGTTTCCCAACACATAAATGAATACCACCAGAAGGCATACAATCATCCCCTTAAACAATTACATTATACCATTTTTAAGAAAAGCAAAAAAGAAAACAAGAAAAAATACCAGTTAATTAACTGATAAATCATCTATAATTCATAAAATTAAATCCAAGTAATTCATAAAAATCCCTAGCTCTAGGTAATTCTAATAACCTAGAAAAAATTAAATTATATAACTCATCAAACAAAAATATAGAAAATATTAAAATACTAAATATTAAAAACTTGTTCTTATCAATATTCCTAGATAAACAAATACAAATAGGAATAATAACATACATAAGAAATAATGAAGAAAGACCAAAAAAAGAAACACTCCTTAAACAAATAAATCCACCTATATTGCCAAAATTTAAAATCTCAGTATTATAATCCCAAAACCTCAATCCAAAAAATTCATAAATAACTAAACCAGAAAAATATTCCAATAAACCTGTTATAATAAAAGAAATAATAAATACTAAAAAAGGATTTTTCCTAAATTTAAAAGAAAAAAGAAAAATCAAAAAAGAACCATAAGCATAAATATTTATCCAAGGAAGAAAATTTCCTCCTCTCCAATAAAATTTTTCCATACCACCATTAAAATAATAAAATAAAAACTCATAAATCCAACCAAATATTCCCGAAATAACAAAAACCAAACAAAAAATACCGATTATTTGCCAAACATCTAACTTAAAATCATCATTTAAATACTTACTAAAAAAACTTCTCACAAATACTATACCCTCTTATATCTTACACTATCAACAACATTAACATCATTATAATATTTAAATAGAAAACCTGATTAAAAACTTTCCGTCTGTATAACTCTCCTATCTATAAAAAATTATACCATAAAAAAAGTAGATTTAAAATCTACTTATTAAACTTTCCTATTTTACTAAAAGGAAATAACCTAAAATTAGTAACACCTGTAATATTTTTCCTATTAATTAAACCAATAATTCTACTATCACTTGAATTATTACGATTATCACCTAAAACAAAATACTCATCATCACCTAATTTAATTTCATTTGAAGCAATTCCACCATCAATCATATCCGCTGCGCCATAATTTTCATCCAAAACTTCCCCATTAATATAAATCTTACTAACAGTATTAGACCCAACTTTTGTACTAGTAATTTTAACAGTTTCACCAGGAAGACCGATTACTCTCTTAACTAATTTAGATTTTTTATACTTAATAACAACAATATCAAATCTCTCAATACTTTTGTCAAACTTCTTTAAAATAAGTATTTCCTTATCATTCAAAGTGGGATACATAGATAATCCATCAACCTTAACAGGAGTAGCAATAAAAGTTCTTATCAAAATAACAACAAGTATTATAGCAACATAAGATAATATCTCCTTAATATTCTTCATAAATTCCTCCATAAACAAAAATAAGGCAAAAGCCTTATTAATTTCTTTCCTTGATTTTTGCTTGTTTCTTAAGGGTTCTTAAGTAATTTAATTTAGCTCTTCTTACTTTACCTTTTCTAATAACTTCAACACCTGCAACCTTTGGTGAGTTAACAGGGAAAGTTCTTTCAACTCCAACGCCACTAGAAATCTTTCTTACAATAAAGTTCTTAGAAACACCGCTACCTTTAATAGCGATAACAATACCTTCAAAAGCTTGAATTCTTTCTCTCTTACCCTCGATAATTTTAACGTCAACTCTAACAGTATCTCCTACTCTAAATTCAGGAATATCTGATCTTATTTGACTCTTAGTTATCTTTTCAACTAAATTCACAATGTCACTCTCCTTCTATAAATTATGATCATATAGAATAATCTAAAGCGGATCACACGAAAAACATTTTAACATAAAATCTTAAAATACGCAATAGTTTTTATCTTTTTCTTCCTTTTTTAGGCTCTTCAAAATCCATTTCCATTTGTTCAGCAAACAATTCATTAAGATCAATCTTAATCTTAGAACGTAATTCCTGCTCAATTAAATCCATTTTATCCATAAGAATTTTAAGATATTTCTTTTCCAAATAAACACGATAATTGTTCATAACTAAACGTCTATATCTATCCAAATCATTTAACGCAAACATCAAATGACCAGAATCCGTATCATCCTCATCCAAAACAGTAATTAAAAAATTCAAATACCCATCCAGTTTTTTCTTAATTTTCTTCTTTAATAAACTTTGAATAAGATTATAATCAACAATTGTCATACTTTTAACAACAATACCATCATATTCTTTTTTATTTCGAGGTTTTATATGATAACCATCAATAGAATCACTTTTAATATTAACTGTTGCCTTTTTAATCTTTTTCTGAATTAAACAATATCTATTCTTTTTCATTTTCCACCTCTAATAAATCCGGTCTACGTTCACGAGTTCTTTTAACTTGTTCTTCCAATCTATACTTTCTAATATTTTCATGATGACCAGATAATAATACAGAAGGAACCTCCATTCCTCTAAATACAACTGGCTTAGTATAAACTGGATAATCCAATAAATTATTATTAAATGAATCATTTAAATGAGATTCATCATTTATAACACCATCTAAAAGTCTTACAATACTATCAGTAATAACCATACTTGGTAACTCTCCACCTGTTAAAACAAAATCACCAATACTAATTTCCATATCACATAAAGTTCTAATACGTTCATCAAAACCCTCATAATGACCACAAATTATAATAATATGCTTCTTACTAGTAAAATCATATGCCATTTTTTGATTATACTTAACACCTTGTGGAGTCATAAGAATAACAAAAGAATCATCAGTTTTCAAATCATCAACAGCATCAAATATAGGTTGAGGCATTAAAACCATACCAGCTCCTCCACCAAAACCATAATCATCAACTTTTTTATGAGGATCCAAAGAATAATCCCTAATATCATGAATATTAATAACAACCTTAGAAGAATCAATAGCTCTCTTTATAATAGACTCATTTAAAAATCCATCAAACATATGAGGAAATAAAGTTAAAATATCAATTTTCATTAATTAATCCCTCTATAACATTAATATCAATTCTTCTATTATTAACATCAATATTCAAAACAAACTCTGAAATATTAGGAATCAAACTCTTATGACTATTATTTTCAACAACTAATATATCATAAACTCCATTATTAAGTATATCAGTAACATTTCCAACAAATGAATCATTACCATAAACATCCATATCAAGTAAATCCTCATTTAAAATACCATCAATTTGAACCTCATTCTTATCAATATAAACAGGTTCACCCTTATACTCTAAAACATCATTAATATCATTAATACCTACAAAAGTAACCATATCAAAAACCTTATGCTTACGATAGCTATTAATAATAAGCTTTTTCTTAAAAGAACCAACATATAAACTAGTTCCTTTAATAAAAACAGAACTCTTATACTTAAAATGAGATAAAATTTTAACCTCACCTTTTATACCATGAGTATTAACTATATCACCAATATAAATGTAATTCATAATACACCTACTTATCTAACTCATAAAGAATAATACTAGTCGCAACACCTACATTTAAACTTTCACATGAAGGATTCATATCAATATAAATATAGCTATCAGACAAATCAAAAAGACTCTGTCTAACACCATTTCCCTCATTGCCCATTATTATAACAAATCTAGAACTTTTTTCAATACTTTTTAAACTATTTCCACCATTTACATTAGTAGAATAAATAGTATAATTATCACCCTTTAAACTACTAACAAAACTAACAATATCAGATACAACAATTATATTCAATTTAAATAACATTCCTTGTGTAGATCTTATTACTTTAGGATTATATAAATCAACACAACCCTCACTTAAAACTAAAGTATCAACATTAAAAGCAACACAACTTCTAATAATAGTACCTAAATTACCAGGATCCTGAATATCATCAAGAATAACTATCCTATCACCAGATAATTTACTATCCTTTTTTTTACACACTCCCATAATACCATTAGGACTATCTAAATTACTAATATACTTCATTACTTCCATACTAACATAACTAGTCTTAACATCCAAACTAAAACTAGAACCCTCAAGTAAGATTAACTCCTCTAAATAACCGCTATTATAAGCCTCTAAAACCAAATGCTCACCATCAACTAAAAATAAACCACTCAAATCTCTATATTTTTTACTATTTAATTTTTTTAAATCTTTAATCTTACTATTGCTAATTGAAGAATATAACATATAATCACCATAATAATTTTACCACAAAAAAAAGAAAGTAAAAACTACTTTCTAATCAATTTCTTAACTCTTATTCCATTCTCTTCAACTAATTTTAAATTAAATTCTTTAGCAATAACATCAGCAACTTTACCTAAATAAATATTTTCTTTTTTATCATCATATAAAGAAGTTATACAATGAACCAAATCATCAATTTGAATATCAAAATCTTTAATAAACATATTTATAACTTTTTTTTGATTCAAACCATCATACCTATCAATATAATCCATATCAATACCAAATAACATCCAAATATATAAATAAACCAAACTCTTAATATCTAATTGTTTAGTAAAATAATCTCCAGCTTTATATTTAGTACCATCATATTTTTCCATTTTACCTAAATATATAGTAAAAACAGGAGTAGTAAAATAATCAATTTGAAACCCATCAAAATCAATAAACTTAATATCATGATTATTATTAATCAATATATTACCATCAGTAAGTAAATCAGGAAAAACAATATTATCAGATTCCTTAACAATCTTCTCAACTTTTTTATAAATATCAACTATTTCATCGAGTTTTAAAAAATTACGTTTAGAATATTCACGAACACATTTACCCTCAAAATAAGGCATTAAATATCCAGCAAATTTACAATTACTATAAACAACTGCATCAGGAACAATAATAGAATCAGACTCAACCAATTCACTACCATTCAAAACCATATCCTCTAAATCAAAATCCTCACCTAACATAGATTCTATATAATAAGGTTCAAAAACTTTACACACAGTATTTTTTTCATCATCAACAGATAAATAAGAAAACTGTCTTTCACATAAAGAATGATATCGATCCCTAATATATTTATAATCATATACTCCCATAATATCACCAATGATATAATCATAACAAAGAAAAAAAATACAGTCAAGAAAAGAAGAGTATTATAACTCTCCTTTACCAAATGTTCCAGTTCCACTATTTGTATAGAAAACATCATTTACCTCATCATATAAGCCAACAGTATTATCACTGTTTCTAACAGCCGGTACAAAATCTCTTATCAAAAGATCTCCATTATAAACTTTAAATGAATATACTCTACCAGAAATATTTCCTGAACTACCATTTCTTGTAAATAAGTGAAGATTTTTTGTATCAGTAAATGTATCGGTTGGTAAATCACACTTCTTATCATTATTAATCTTTAAAGACCCATTACCATATTCAACAGTAAATTTTTTCCCAACAACATCATCACCAACATTAGGTTTATACCAATTATCAGAAGCACCATACTCATATTCTATCTGATTCTGAGACCAAGAATTAAAAACAAAATTATTATTTGACGAATATGCAGAACCACCAAACCAATTCTTATTTCCGCTATAATTAGTAAATAATTCAGCCTTAACGACAGTATTATTAGTAGCAATTACACCTGTATCAATATATTGTGTTCCAGTACTCTCAATATACTCTAATTTAGTATATAATCTATCGTATGGATTTTCATATACTTCATATGTGAAACTACCACCAGAACCATAATTGGTATAAAAAACATCATTAACAAAATCATATAAACCTGCGACATTATCACTTTTTCTAATGTAAGGTCTCATATCTCTAATTAATTTATCTCCGTCCCATATTTTAACGCCATATATTCTTCCAGAACCACCATCCTCAACATCAAATGAAGAAGCAGTAGAACGTGCAAACAAAAACATCTGATTTTTTGAAATAAATGTAGGACTACCAAATGTATATTCCAAAACCCCATCAACATATAATAAATTATTTTGTTGTCTAAATACATGACGCTGTCCTGTCGCAATATTACTATTAAATCTATTGCCCATATGAATAAAAGACATTTTATCGCCTGAACCAGTACCATTCAATCCTGAAGCAGTACCATATAAAGACCCATTTGATGTCATATAACCATCAACCTCTATAGTTGTATTAGCATTTGGAACAACCAATGTTTTTGTATATTGTCCAGCAGCAGCCTGAATATACTTTAATCTTCCATACTTATCATCAAACGTTTTACTATACTCAAAAGCGATATTATTGCTATTAGCGTTAGTATAAAACTTACCTTCAACAAGATCATATAAACCAGGAACTTTATCCCTATTACGATAACATGGAATATAATTTCTAACTATATTACTGCCATTCCATATTTTAGCGCTATATATTCTTCCACTTCCATAATCATCTAAACTACCATCTGTTGCCTTTGTTCTACCAAAAAGATATATAGGATATGAAGCTGTAGTTGTAACTTGATTAAAAGTATTAATTAAATTATCATCAATATATAATAAATTCTTTTGTTGTTTAAATCTATGTCTCTCACTAATAACAATATTACTATCATACTTTTGACTTCCCATATAATAGAATCTCATATAAACAGTATTATCAGTAAAACCTGTACCATTAATTATATTCTGAGTACCATATAAAGAAATAGGTCTATTTACACATCCATCAACATCAATAGATGTATCTTGATTAGCAATTACTCCTGTATCAATATACTGTGTACCTGTACTTTCTATATACTCTAACTTCTTATATCCATTTTTAACTAAAGAATCATTAAATATAACATCATTAATACCAACTTCCAACAATAAATCATCTGCATAAGCACTATCTTTTTCTAAATCAATAATTCCATCAGATATGTATCCACCACTCTGTAATTCAGATAAAGATAACATATAATAATCATTATCAGGAATAAGCTCTATATGATCAGTTCTCCACATAGAAGCAGCACTCTTAATACTTTGTATCTGTGCTTCACTTAAAGTTTTAACAGAATCTTTCAAAGATTTACCAACAGAAACAATAACAATAACAGATAAAAGAGCAAGTAAAGTAATAACACCTAATATTTCAATTAAAGTAAAACCATTTTTCTTCATTTAATCACCTAAATAAGCCCCATATAATATAATCCAAATACCAAAGCAGCAATCAAAATAATAAATATAACTAGTATCAATAATAATTTACTTTTTTTCTTTTTCTTCTTTGAATTACCAGTCGAATGAATAATTAAATTTTTACCACTCATACCATCCAATAATGGTACACCTAAAGAATTTAAAACAGTAACCCCTAAATCACTTAAATTACCGCCATTTAACATATTGTTATCACGAGATAATTCATTATCAACCACTACAAAAGGAACCTTCTTAGAAAAATTAACATTAACAAGTTCTTCCTTATGGTTATATAAAACTTCATTTATACCATAACAAGAAGAAATATAAAGAATACCATTTTTGCCAATTACCTGATTATAAACCTGAGTTAAACACTTATCCAAATTAGATAAAGAAACTTTTATATTTTCAGTAGTTCTAGTCTTATTACCATCTACAATAGAATAATCAACAATAATTAAATCATAAAAATCACTATTAATTGCCTCTATCAATTTATTAGTAGTCATTTGATAAACATTCGATAAATCAGTGTCATAATCACCACTTTGTACACTATCAATACCTAACACTTGAGTACCTTGAACATTCTTACAACCATTAAAATAATAATTTAAATAAGGAATTTTATCCTTTTCAGCAATCAATAAATGCTTAATACCATTACTATTCAAACAATCATAAAAACAAGTCTTAACAGGTTCATAATTAAAACAACTAACACTAGTCTGATTTTGTAATGGAAACAATGAACATATTTTAACATTAATATCAGTATTATTAGTATACATATATTTAGCAGGTTGAACCAATAAATCAGTATAAACAGACGCTAAATCATTCTCATAATTAAATACAAACACACCATCAGTATTTTGAATTAATCCATCAGTTGAAACTATAAAAGGAACAATATCCTCTTCCAAATTTTTTCTCTTATAATTACTATCAACAGCGTCATTATAATTAATCCAATGCTCACCGATACCGCCAACAGTTGTCTTATAAAGTTCCTTAGTTACAGTAATACCAGATGAATCCTTTAAATGTTTTATACCAGCGATAATACTTATCTTAACATTAGGATATAAATTCAAAATTCTATGAACATTTGCTGTATACTTAGGAAAAGTCTTATCAAGAGAATTATTATTTGCCCCTAAATACAAATGTAAAAATATATCTTTTATACCAATACTCATACAATACTCAACCATTTTACGTAAATGAGACATTGAATCTTCACCATATCTGTCACCAACTAAAGTTATTAAATGTAATCTAGATTTATTATTAATAACATGATCAGTAACAACCTTTAAAGACCCATTATTAAAAAACATATTATTATCAATCTTTGAATTAGTAATTTCAATAGACTGCTTAACAATGCTACATGCGCCAACATTCAAATAACCTAATTCACGAGTAACACTGGCATTCTCACTTAAACCTACACCCTTTCCACTTGAACATAAAGTAGAAAACATATATCTATTAGTTAAAGTATCCAAAGTAGGCATAACTTCACTATTATATATATTATAAGACTTAGAATCCTCGATACCCATTCCATCCATCAAAAACAAAACAAAAGGCTTTCTTCTCATAAATACCTCCCTTATTCTAATAAATATTATATAACTTATAAGACTAAAAGTCAAAGCAAATTCATAATATATATAGGTGATAAAATGTTTAATATAAATGACGCAGTAAAAATATCAAACAAACTAAATATAAAATTTGACAGATTTAACATTAAAGACTTTCTAACAGGATTAAACATAGAATTAGAACATGGAAAAATAAACCCAAAAACAAATGTAACAAACGATGATTTAGAAATAACAGCTAAAATCGCATTAGCACACCTATATGAATATCCAAATTACTATAATAAAGAATATGGATTACCAAAATTAGAAGAACAACTAAAAAAACTGCAATAGCAGTTTTTTAATATTCAAAACTAAAATCTGAATTAATATCCATATTATCATAATAATCATCAATATTGAAATTATCAGGATAATTAATATTATCATCTATAGCAGGATAATCAGTATCAAACTCATAATCCACATCATCATTATAAAAATTTTCAGAAATTGTATTGATAAAATTATAAATCTTAGAATCTTGAAGTTTAGCTAATATTTTAGAATAAATTTCATTCATTTCTTCCTCAGTAATACTTTCATAATCAACAGAATTACTTACATCAACATCAGCAATAGTCTCACCAATACTTTGAACGTAATTTGTATTAAAATTAAACATTTTATCCTCTACATTAATATTAACACTCAAACTATTTTCAGTTTTATTAGAATCAATATTTTTATAACTATTAGAAATATTACCAGTTAAAGACTTACCAGCCATATCAAAAGTAAAATCAATATTATATGTTTTATCTCCTAAATCTTTAACAATAAAATTTGATTTATATTCACCAAATATAACATTAACATCAGATATATTATCATATGATCTAACTTGAATATCATATAATCCTAAAAAATTAATATCCATTCCAACATATTCATTCATAAATCCCTTAGTATATAAATCAAATACAATAGAAACATCAGAATAATCAGAACTTCTAGAATCATTTAAAGAACTCTTAATATCAGCTACACTACTATCAGATAATTTAGAAAAAATCTCTAATAATTTTTCATCCTTCAAAGTATTATCAATTACATTATTAATAAATTTTTCATAATTGTTATTATCAAGAGTATAACTTAACGCATTAACCTTAGTATCAACACCATTAACAATAATTACTTTAGAAGATTTTTTAAAATCATTCATGTCAAGAGAATTAACTAAAATATCTCTATAGGCCTTGTTTATATACTTAACATCATCCTTAGAAATACCAACATCTTCAACATCAAAAATACTTCTATACTCATCTTCAGGAATTTCAACTTTAATTAAAGAAGTATAAACATCAGGTAAAGAAATATACCCAAAATTATCCTTCATATATAACATAACATCAAATAAAGAAAGATTATCTTCATTTAATGTAACTCCACCTTGAATTCTTTTATTTTGATAATCCAAACCTACAGAATAAGAAAGTTTTTCATTATTAAGAACATCAAAATCAGGAATATTAGTATTAAAAGACATATCACCATTAATTAAAACACTATTTTTTTGATAATCAAAAGAATAATATTCATCAATTGCTAAATCAACCTTATTATAAACCGCATCAACAAAACTTGAAACAATCTTTTTCTTATTAAAAAGGAAATAATAACCACATACACAAACAGCGCATATAATTCCAATTAAAGCAATAATTAAGAATAATATTCCCATCTTTGAAGATTTACTATCAACTACTGTTTCTTGATTGCTAACAACACTAGATGGTTCAACATTTGTTTGAACACTATTATTACTCATAGAATTACCATCTAATACAGAAGTTTGTTCAACACTAACTTGTTGAGAAACATTTTCAGATACAGATTTACTAGTTAAAACATCATTAGAAACACCTACTGATGAATTAACTTCATTTTCTACAGGTGTACCACAATTACCACAAAACTTAGAACCCTCATCCAACTGCGATCCACAATTCTTACACAACATAAAATCACTCCTCTATTATATATTAAAATAATACAACAAAACAAATAAAAAGTCAATTTCAAAAATAACTGAATAAATAGTCAATATTATATACAAAATATAACAGGTGATATTATGCAAAAATCTATTTGGGGAAACATAAAAGATGAAATAAATACATCAAGAAAAAACATTGAAACAGACATATTAATAATTGGTGGAGGAATAACAGGAATGACCACTCTTCTTTATCTATTAGATAATAATAAAAAAACAGTACTAATAGAAGCAAACAAAACTGGTTCAGGAATAACAAACAAAACAACAGGAAAAATAAATATAATGCAAGAATATATATATCAAACAATAGAAAAAGAAACAAATTCAAAAACTGCACTAAACTACTTAAAATCACAAATTTATGCAACAAAAGAATTAAAAAATCTAATAAATAAATATAAGATTGAATGTGATATAGAAGAAAACGAATCATATCTATTTACAAACGACAAAAACAATATAAAAAAAATAAAAAAAGAAAAACAAATTCTATCAAAACAAATAAAATGTGAAATAATTAAAAAACTACCCAATAAATATCCTTGCATATATGGAATAAAAACAAAATCATATGTCTTTAACCCAATAAAATATATTAATGAAATTAAAAATATATGCAAAAATAAAATAAAAATTTATGAAAACATAAGAGCATTAGACATCACAAAAAAACTAGATTACTACTTAATTAAAACAAATAAAAACAAAATAAAAGCAAAACAAATAATAGTATGCACACACTACCCTTTCTTTACAAAAAAAATATATCTTCCATTTAGAACAACAATAGAAAAAGAATATATAATATCAGCACAAACTGATAAACCTTATAATGCAAACATGATATCAAATGATAATGACATAATATCTATAAGATACTATGATAATAATATAATATACGCAAATAACAAATCACAACTTGGAAACAAATTAGACCATAAAAAAAACATGAATGAAACAATTATAAATTTCAAAAAACACTTTAACAATAAAATAAAAAATACATGGTATAATTATGACATAATTTCAAATGATCACATGCCACTAATAGGAAAATTAAAAGATGAAAATATATTAGTCGCAACAGCATTCAATAAATGGGGAATGACAAATGGAATACTAGCAGCTAAAATAATGACAGATATCATAAACAACAAAAAAAACGAATTTAAAGACCTATTTAACATATATAGAAAAACAAATTTTAAAAAAATAACCAACAATATAAAATATAACTATGACAATATAAAATCATTCATAAAAAATAAAAAACAAAACAATATAATACATAAAACAGAAAATGGAATAGAATACGCAATATATATAGACGAAAATAAAAAAGAACACAAGATAATAAATAAATGTCCTCACTTAAAATGTAAATTAATTTTTAACGAATTAGATAAAACATGGGATTGTCCATGTCATGGCTCAAGGTACACAATAGATGGAAAAGTAATTAAAGGACCAAGTAATTACTCTATAATACCAAAAACTACTGAAAAAAATCAGTAGTCTTTTTAATAATTATTTTATTTTTTCTCAATCATTTCATTAATTACAGTTCCAATACTTGCTATACCTTGTAATTCAGCAGGAACAATAATTTTAGTTGCTTGACCATTAGCAACATTAGCTAAAGCTTCATAACTCTTAAGAGCCAATACAGATTTATCAGCGCCAGCCTCTTTTAATAACTTAATACCTTCAGCCTCTGCACTCTTTAATTTAAGCATAGCCTCAGCTTCACCTTCAGCAATCTTAATTTGAGCTTCCTTTTTAGCCTCAGCACGTAAAATAGCACTTTCTTTCTCACCTTCAGCAATTAAAATACTAGATTTCTTTTCACCTTCAGCTTGAAGAATCTTTTCACGTCTTTCACGTTCAGCACGCATTTGTTTTTCCATTGCCTCTTGAATATCACGAGGTGGAATAATATTTTTAACTTCAACACGATTTACTTTAATTCCCCATGGATCAGTAGCCTCATCAAGAATAGCTCTCATCTTAGAATTAATAATATCACGACTTGTTAAAGTTTGATCAAGCTCTAACTCACCAATAATATTACGTAAAGTTGTAGCAGTAAGTGTTTCAATCGCGTTAATAGGATTTTCAACACCATAAGTATATAATTTAGCATCAGTTATTTGAAAATAAACAACTGTATCTATTTGCATAGTAACATTATCTTTAGTAATAACTGGTTGTGGAGCAAAATCCTTAACAACCTCTTTTAAAGTAACAACATTTGCAACCCTATCAATAAAAGGAATTTTAAGTTGTAAACCATTATGCCAAGTCTTATAATAAGAACCTAATCTTTCAATAACATAAACCTTAGCTTGAGGTACAATCTTAATATTAGGTATAACAATAAATACCACTAAAACCAAAATAATAATTAATAACTCCATAATTAATCCTCAACTTTCTTAACTTTTAATTTCACACTATTAATTTCTAATACTTTAACAACACTATCAACTGGAATATCTTCATCACTAACTGCAGTCCAATACTTTCCATCTACCTTTACAACACCAGGCTTATTCTTAGAAATCTCTTCAGTAACAATTCCATTCATGCCATAAATTCTATCAAGATTTGTCTTTTCATGATAAACATTAACCATACGTTGTAATGGCTTACGAGTAGTAACTAATAAAAATACACCAAGTAGAACAAAAATACTCATTTGAATAAGAATAGAATCTGTAAAAATAGAAACAATTAGTGCAACCAAACCACTCGCAATAAACCAAATAGTTACCAAATTAACCGTAACTGCTTCGATAAATGCTAATATAAGTATTACAACTAACCACTCTAACACCATACTAAACCTCCTATATAAATTATAACACAAAAACCCAAAAAATACAATATCAAAAGAGATAGCTAATTCTCACTATCCCCTTCTAATTTTACTAAAACTTCTCTAGGTTTAGAACCATTATTAGGTCCTATAATGCCCCTTTCTTCAAGTAAATCAATACATCTAGCAGCACGATTATAACCCAAATGAAATCTACGTTGTAAAAGCGATGCACTTGCTTTGCCTTGTGTAACAACAAATTCAACTATTTCATTATATAAAGGTTCTTCTTCTGCATCATGTTCTCCATCAAAAGAACTCTTCGCATTCATTTCCTCATCATCCATTAATAGTGTATTATCATATCTTGCTTTCTGTTGAGAAATAGTATAATCAACAACAGCCTTAATCTCATCATCAGATATAAAAGTACCTTGAACACGAATAGGAACATTCTCACCTTGTGGTAAGAACAACATATCACCTTTACCAAGTAACTTTTCAGCTCCAACCATATCAAGAATAGTACGAGAGTCAATCTGAGAAGAAACTGCAAACGCAACACGAGTTGGAATATTGGCCTTAACAACACCAGTAATAACATCAGTAGAAGGTCTTTGAGTTGCAACAATCAAATGAATTCCAGCAGCACGAGCCATTTGAGTAATACGCATAATAGAATCCTCAACTTCTTTAGCAGCAACCATCATTAAATCAGCCAACTCATCAATAATAACAACTATAAAAGGTAACCTTTTCATATTTAAACTTGGATCTTCCTCATTCTTTTTATCAACTAATTTATTATAACCTTCAATATTCTTAGTACCACTACTCTCAAACAAATCATAACGTCTTTCCATTTCAACAACGATCTTCTTAAGAGCAATATTAGCCTTACGAGCATCAGTAACAACAGGTGCAAGTAAATGTGGAACACCATTATACATAGAAAGTTCAACCTTTTTAGGATCAACCAATACAAGTTTTACCTCATCAGGACGAGTACGCATTAACATAGAAATAATCAAACTATTAATACAAACAGACTTACCACTACCAGTAGAACCGGCAACCAACATATGTGGAGTTTTATTAATTTGCCATGTAACACTATTACCCATTATATCTTGACCAAAGGCAACAAGTAATTTCTTTTCATCATCCTCAGGTTTAATAGTTTCCAAAATCTCACGAACAGAAACCATTGCTGTTTGCGCATTAGGAATTTCAATACCAACAGTTTTTTTACCAGGAATAGGAGCTTGAATTCTTACATCCTTAGCTGCTAAAGCTAAAGCAATTTCCCTATGAATTCCTAAAATTTTACTTAATTTAGTACCAGCCTTTATCTCCATTTCATATTGAGTTACAGCAGGACCAACATGAGCAGTAACAACATGACCATCTATACCAAAATCACGAAAAACACTTTTTAAAACTTCGGCAGTTTCACTAATTTTAGACTTATTAACAGATAAATTCTTCTTCTTTGGCTTATTAAGTAACTCAATACTTGGCAACTTATAATCCTTATTATCATCATATTCTTCAGGCATAATTATTTCAATATCATCATGATCAACTACAACTGCTTCTTCATGAGATTCATTCTTCTTTAACTCATCAAAACTAGATATAACAAGTTTATGATCTTCCTTAGGTTCAACAGGAGTAGAATCATCATCATCTTCATTAGGAATCTCAATTTTTAATTGTTCCTTTTCAGGTTTTCTAACCTTTCCCTCAGCACGCTTTAATGCATTACTAACCTTATCCTTACTAGCCTTTAAAATATCATAAATAGACATACCAGTAAATAAAACAATTCCAAATAATATTAATGCTATACATACAACACGAGTACCTTCAATAGTAAATAAAGAAACAAATATCCAAGAAAATAAAGCACCTATAATACCTCCACCTTGTATTTGAGAAGTACCATGAGTAAATTTCATTAAATTATCAATAGTCTCACTAAAAATTTGAGTACCAGAAACATCTAATTGCTTAATATAATCCAAATGACAAAAAACAAGCAAAGAAACAATAATTGCATATAAACCAATCAATTTAGACTCAAAAAAATCAGGATAACTACGTTTAATTATCATATAAATACCAACAACAAATAAAACAACAAGTAGAATATTATAAGCAACGCCAACAAAAAAACCAGAAAAACTTTCTATAAAATTACCTACAATACCAAACTTGCAAATACCAATAATTGATATTAATATAAGTAACATTCCTTTCAACTCAATTAAATAACCAGTATCTTTTTTACTTTCTTTCCTCTTTTTCTTCTTAGCCATAACTACCTCCTGCTATCATAATCTAAAAAAATTATACCATTTATAACAAGCAAAGTAAATTATAGAGTCATTTATTTTTAAAAAAATCAATAAAAAAATGTAAAAAAAGAAGACTATCCATGTCTTCCTCCACCACTTGAATGTCCACCACCAGATGAACCACCATGTGAACCTCCGCCACCACCACTTGATGACGAAACTGTATAATGTGTTGTATGAGAACCAACAAATTGATCAACATGTTGAGTATAATTAATTGAGTCCTTTAATAAATATGCACTTGCAGTAGTAGCTTTTCTAACCATTTTATTCTTACTAACTAAAATTAACATAGTAATTAAAGTAATAATACTTGAACCAATTAAACATGGTAATACAGGAACACTATACTCATATTGTATAAAACCCATGTCGTCGATATAAGAATGTTTATAACTATTCGCATAACCATTATCAATATAATAAGAACATTTAGAAGTAAAAAATTTTAAAGCAGGAACATAATTATCACTTCTAAAATTATCATATATCCCATCTAAAATATTATCATACCTACTCTGATCAAAATAAAGTTGAGCATCCCCAAATGTATATATATCATAATATCTATCAGCTGAATAATTATTTCTTAAAAGAACAATACCACTATAATTCTTAAAATCTATACCAAAATCATTATAATCATAAAAATCAGCTGCATAATCTTCATTCTTAGAATCATAAGAATAAGGCATATCAATAGAAACAAAAACCATATCGAACTTTGTTTTTTCAACAAAATCCTCTATATATTTATATACTTGTTTTTCCTCTTCATCAGTTAATATATCAGCAAAATCATAAACCTTACTACTAGCATCAACAAGAGGAATACTTTTAACATTTTTTAAATTTCCACTATTAATATTCCAATGTTTATTAACACCCCATTTATTAGACTCAGTTCTAGAAAACATCTTAACATTACTTTTGCTATAGTCAACTTTATAAATATCATATTCAATGTCAGCTGCATTAACAGAAATATTTAAAATAAAACATAATATAAAAACTAATAAACAATAAAACTTTTTCATTAATGTCCCCCCATTTTAAATATCATATAAGAACCAGCAACACATAAAACAAAACTAATAGCAAATACAAATATAGTATATAATAATGCTCTTTTCTTATCTAAAGGAATATTTCCTATAAACTTACCAGACTCACCATTCATCGCAAACAAATAAAACTTATCCTTATACTTAACATTTACCATCCAAACAGGAAGTAAAACATATGTAGTTTCCTTAATAGAACTTTGTAAATCATCAGAAGTAATAGTCTTACTAGTATAACCAATCATACTAGACAACATCTCATCACGAGTAGACTTTAAAGTCCTACTTTTAGCATCCACAAAAGCATCATCCTTAGAAACATCATACTTTTCAGCCAAAAATCCAGATAAATAAGCATGGTTATAATCTATTAATTTTTCATAATCAAAAGGCTCAATAGAATTCATCATATCATTATTAAATCTAGTAGAACCATCAACTGGAACTCTACTATACTTCATATTACCACTACGTATAACACTATAAGTATCAGTTTTAGTATAATGAGTATTTCCACGACTCCAGGAAGTAACCTTAGTAGCCTTAGCATTTACAGTACCATTTACTTCAACATCATACAACCAAAAAGGAATATAAACACCAGTAATCTTTTCTATATTCTTCTCACTAGTAAAAGATTTTGGAACAAGAGGTTTTCCTCTCCTCAATTTTTTAAAAGCGTCAATTGCCTTTTTCTTTTCCATCTTAAAAGGAATTATATACTTAGGAGCAAATTCACCAGACAATCTATTCTTAATAATTGAAGTATTACCACAATAAACACAAAAAGTTGCTGCAGTATTCTCATCAGTAATTATTTCTGCTCCACAATCAGGACAATTATAATTAACATAATTAGAATATTTATCTTTATTTTTACTAACTTCAACTTCATCCTCTTTACGAAGTTTCTCCATATCCTTTAACTGTTCTGCTGTATATTCACCATCACAATAATCACATTTAAATTTACCTAATTCAGGCTTAAAATGAATTGCAGCACCACACCCTGGACACTTATTATCTAATACTTTTGCCATACACTCACCCTAAAAATAATTATATCAAATCAAAAAAAAAATGTAAACACAAAGGGTTACACTATACTAGACAAATAATTCAATCTTTCAATAACACTCTTATCACTAGTTTTTATATAAGATACACCTAAACCAATAGCTAAATCACAAACAATTGGATCATTAGACAATAATACAACATTACTTAAATTTAAAACATCAACGATTATATCAGTAATAGTAAAATAATTATCAACATCAATTAAATTATAATTATCTAAAATATAATTATCACAAATACAAGGAATTTCACAACAATTACCTATATATTTATATATAGGCTTACTCATTTCCAAAGCACCCAATTCCAAAAAAAATTTAGAAACAAAAAAAATAGAATCCCTATCACCTTGTTTCTTAATAATACTATCAATATATTCCAAATCAAAAACCTCAACACCAACTAATTTATCCAAAGAAGATCTTATAATAGCTAAAACTCGACTATCTACAGTTTTAGAAATGGAAACACCACTATCAAGTATAACAGCAATACCACATTCATTAATATCAATTTTTTTAATTTTAGACATATAATCCTCCTATAAAATTATGGCATAAAATTAAAAAATATATACAAAAAAAAATTAATAAAAATTAATTTTTTCTCTATTCTTTAATTCAACCAATCCTAAAAACAATAAATCAGCTAGTCCATCTTTATCATCATTACTATACTTTTGAAGTTCCGAAACATAATTCTTATAATTTAATATATTGACTTCATCCATAACAATTAAACAATAATACTTATCCTTTGACATAACAATATTATTCGCAAAATCATAAACCATATTTGTACCATTATCCAAAATAAAAGAATGAAAAAAACTTTTATTACCTAATCCCTTTATTAAAGCAGTAACCGCGCATATATTATTATTCTTACGACCAAAATACTCTAAATAAGCAGAAGTTATATTATGACACTCCTTAGAATATAAATATTCACCATTAGAAACTAACGAACGAAACTTTCTTCCAGAAAAAATAGGTTTAAAAACAAAATCACAAATATTACTATAACTTTCACCATCACGCATATTATAATAAAAATTATTACTCTTAAATAAATTCTCTAAATTCTTAATATATTCATTTGCATTTTTAAAATCACCACAAGCAATATACATGCTAATAGTTCTCAAGCAAAAAAATATATCTACACCATTATCACTATTAGATATTTCTTTCTTCTCATAATTCATAAAAAGTTCTCGATAACAATTCATAAAATCACCATTGGGATACTATTATATACCAAAATTTAAAAAAATCAACCTAATCTTTAGGTTGAAACAAAAAACTAAGAAAGAAAGAAAAAATAATGGCAGCCGCAATTCCAGAAGCAGTTAAATCAAATATACCCATCATAAGTCCCATTATACCATAATCAGCTGCACTTGCCATCGCACCATGAATAAGCAAATGTCCAAAACTTGTAATAGGAACACTAGCTCCTCCTCCAGCCCATAAAACAATCTTATCATATATCCCAAAAGTATCCAAAAAAGCACCAATAACAACAAACATTGCAGTAATATGTCCAGGAGTAAGTTTTGTATTGTCAAGAATTATTTGACCAATCAAGCACACCAAGCCACAAAACAAAAACGAATTAAAATATATCACTATATAACCTCCAAACTAATTGCATGAGCAATACTAGGAATACATAATTTCTGATTTACCATAGAAGTATTCATTAATGCACCGGTCGCAACAAGTAAAACACGATTAAGTTCACCTTTTTTCATTTTATCAATAACATAAGAATATGCAACCAAAGGCAAACAAGCAGGACCAGAACCACCTGCATAAACAGGTTGATTATCAATATCAAAAATCATGCTAGCCGCATCATCATAATTCTTTAAATCAACATTATACTCAGTCTTCATATACTCAATTAACATTTTTTTACCATAAATTCCTAAATCACCTGACAAAATAAGATCATAATATCCAACTTCACGCTTAGTATTCATTAAATGCTTATAAATAGTATCACCACAAGCAGGAGCCATAACAGCACCCATATTATAAACATCCTTTATTCCCATATCAACAACTGTACCAACAGTACTACTATCAACTCGAACACCTTTTTTATCACGTGTTAAATAAGCAGCACATCCACCTGTAGTTGTAAATGTTGTATATCTAGGTTTAGGTCCACCATACTCAACAGGATATCTAAATTGTTTCTCAGCAGCATTATTATGACTAGACACAGTACATATAACATTATTACAAACCTTATGTTCAATCATATTAGCACCAATAATTAATCCCTCAACACTACTAGCACATGCATTATAAATACCTAAAAAAGGAATACCTAATCTACTAGCAGCATAATTAGAACAAACAAGTTGATTCATCAAATCTCCAGATATATGTAAATCAATTTGAAATCTAGTCTTACCAATCTTATTAAGCAAAATATCAACAGACTCATCAATTAACTTGCTTTCAGCAGTCTCAAAAGATTTTTCACCAAAATAAAAATCATTATAACTCTTATCAAAAAGTTTACTAAAAGGGCCATTCATTTCATAAGGACCAGTAACAGTACTAACTTCATTAATATAAACATTATCATATTTATTTGTCATATTAAGCCCCCAATATCAATAATCTTAACAAACCAAAAACATAAGCACTAACAACACCAAAAATAATAACACTACCAGACAATTTAAACATATTAGCTCCTAACCCCATAATCATACCCTCTTTTCTAAACTCCAAAGCAGCACTTTGCATAGCGTGAGCAAATCCAGTAATAGGAACAATCAAACCACACTTCGCAAAATGAACAACTCTATCAAAAAATCCAAGGCAAGTTAACAAACATCCAACAAATATTAAAGTCACAATCATAAAAACAGAAGCCTCCTTAGTAGGAATATTTAAATAATAAGAATATAACTCAATTAATACTTCACCTAATACTCCCATTAATCCACCAACAACAAAAGCAACCAGTCCATTATAAATTCTATTTTCTTTAGGAGTATATTTCTTAACAATACTTTGATACTTTCTCTTTTCCATATAATCACCATTACTATTTTGTAAAAAAATAAAAAAAATATACAAAAATACAAAATTTAATAATCTGAAATCATATATAAATAAAAATTAAAAAATTATAATACAAAAATTTAAAATCTGTAAAAAAGATAATATTAATCATAAAAAACAACGATTTGAACACTCAAAATATATATGATATACTCTAAATCGAAGGGAGAAAAATCTTGTTCCAATTAGATTTGAGTACAACCCGCTCCTATAAATTTCTCCTTTCAATCTATTATTTCATATTATTTATTTCGTTAATTCATATAATTTATTTCGTTAATTCATATAATTTATTAAATTACCTTGTATTGTACTCAAATCAAAAAGAAAACAATAGAGCCTGTCTATTGTTTTTTTCATGCAACTAAATTACTTCTTAACTTAGATAAAACTTTTTGTTCCTTTCTAGATACCTGTACCTGAGAAATACCTAAAACCTCTGCTACCTCAGATTGAGTTAAATCCTTTAAATACCTATTATTAATAATTTCCTTTTCCTCATCACTTAACTTACTTAATTCTTCCCTCAAAGCAACCAAAGTATTCATATCCATAGACTCTACATTAGGAATAATATCAAGCAAAGTAATATCCTTTCCATCACTACTAATAGTACTATCAAAACTAACCATAGGATACCTAGAAATCATAGCGTCAACAACTAAACACTCATCAATTTCTAAAAAACTAGAAATCTCAGAAATACTAGGTTCACGCATCAATTTTTGAGTGAGTAATATACTTGCCTTCTCAATACTTGAATTAATTCGAGAAATATCACGACTTACTTTAATCCCTCTATCCCTTTTTACATAACTATTCATTTCACCTAAAATAAAAGGATAAGCATAAGTAGTAAACTTAGTATTAAAACTTTCATCATACTTTTTATAAGCATTAATAAGGCCTATACAACCAACCTGAAACAAATCCTCCTTATTACTATAACTAGTAAAAAAAGTAGAAATCTTATAAATTAAATTTTTATTTTCAAGAATTAACTTTGTTAAATTGTCCATTATCCTCCTATTCAATAAAACTAAAAGCACTTAACTCATCATGAACATCAACCATATACTTAAGTAATCTAGTACTTTTAATTTTTTCATGTATATTATCATTATCAACACAACATAACAGACTAACACCTCTGTTCATCTTACAAATTTCATAATTATAAAACAATCTACTTATACCCTTTAAATCAATTCTAGATAATTCACTTACATTAAAAACAACATTTCTAATTCCATTATCTCGAATTAAAGTTGTAACATCAGAATCCAATTTCTTAACAGTTTTTTTAGTTAATACACCTCTTAATCTTATAAAAAGTACACCTCTCCTAAATTCAAAATTAATATCAAGCATATAATCACCTCAAATATAATTTACCACAACAAAAAAACAATTTCCTTACATTCGACAAAACTAGATATTATTTTCAAAAACAAAAATATAATTTATTAGGAGTGATTTTATGATTTTAAAAATATTAAAATATCTCTTCAAAGACTTTTACATATTCAGTGCTGCATACTCAAATAATGTATTCCCAGACCCATTAGAAAGAGATGAAGAAGAAAATTATATAAAAAAAATGTTTCTAGGAGACAAAGAAGCAAGAAACAAATTAATAGAACACAATCTAAGACTAGTAGCTCACATAGTAAAAAAATATGATAATAAAAACGAAACAGACGACTTAATAAGCATAGGAACAATCGGTCTAATAAAAGGAATAGACAGTTTTTCAAATAAAAACGGAGCACGACTTACCACATACTGCGCAAGATGCATTGAAAATGAAATACTAATGAACTATAGAAATAACAAAAAAAACAATAAAAATGTAAGTATTAATGAATCAATAGGATTTGATAAAGACGGAAATGAAATAACATTGCTAGATATATTAAAAACACCTGACCCAGACTTTGCTACAAAATTATATACAAAAAACAATATAAAACTATTAAAAAAATTCTTTAACGTACTAAATAAAAGAGAAAAAGAAATCATAATCAAAAGATATGGATTAAATAATAAAGACGAAATAACACAAAAAGAAATCGCAAAAGAACTAGGAATATCACGAAGTTATGTTTCAAGAATAGAAAAAAGAGCACTTACAAAAATGCTCAAAGAATTTATAAAAAGCAAAAATAATGATTAAGTAATCTCTAAATATAACCTTCAAAATAATGTCTATACATTGTCTTCATCTTTTTTAAGATTTTACCTGTCGCCTGCTGAACGCCTTGACAAGAAATACCATATTTATTAGACAAAAATTCCAATGATTTTTTTCCATTACCATCAAGTCCATATCTCATAATGAACATTTCTCTTGTTCTTTCACTAATACGCATAGAATCTAAAATAGACATATAAATTTCTCTTAACTCAATAATATCAAAGTTCTCCTCAACAGATAAGGAACTATCAGAAATAGTATCATAAACACAATAATCAGAATTTTCAAATAAAGAATTATCCAAACTAATAGGTGAATCAAAATTACTTTCAATAAATTTTATTCTTCTTAAACTCAACCCAGTTAAAGACGAAATTTCATCAGTACTAGGTCTTCTACCATTAGAATCATAAAAATCTTTAATTACCTTATTATATAATTTTCTATCGGTAAAAAACTGATAAGGTTTATAAATATCACAATATCTTAAATCAATAGAACACAAAATTTCACGTCTTATCCAATTTGTAGCATAAGTAGAAAATTTATAATTCCTAGTAATATCAAACTTATCAACTGCCTTAATTAAACCTGCAATACCATATTGAACCATGTCATTAAATGTAAAAGAATTATTACACTGATTAATATAATCCGAACAAATACTAATAACTAATCTTATATTAGAATTAATAATTTTTTTTCTTGCTTCAACAGAACCTGTATTTATTAAAGATAAAAATAATTCTTTTTCTTCCTCAGGAGATAAAATAGGATATTGCTTAATTAATTCCTCATAATCACTCTTATAAAAATCTTTTTTCATTTTTTACTCCTTCTTCTCTTTATATATGTTCTTTCAAAGCACTCATTAGAATTAGGCATATATTGAGAAAGAATCCTCAAACATTCCTCATTACTCTTTATTAAAACTAAAAGTCTAGATATAATTTGTCTAACACGTTCTCTAGTAATACCATATTTTTCACCAATTGCCTCCAAAGTTTTTGGTTCACCAGTAATGCCATATCTCATAGACAAAATATCTATTTGTTGCTCAGAAAATCCCATCTTCTTAAATATATAGTCTAAAGTTATAGTTAGTTCAGCCTTATCAATAATATTTTCAACATTTGAATTTTGATCAGAAACATAATTATGTAAATCAGTATCACCATCATCTCTAACAATTTCATCCAAACTAACAGTATCAAAAAGATTTAATTCAATCGCCTTTATCTCATCATAAGTAAGACCAGAATTATTAATAATTTCTTCATAAGTTGGGGTTGAAATATTATTATTATTTAAAATATCTATTGCCTTTCTATACTTAGACATTTTATCATGAAAATTATACGGAAGAGTTACATTATAAGCCTTTTTTCTTATAGCCCTAATAATACATTTTCTTATCCAATAAAATGCACATGTTGAAAACCTAAATCCTCTTCTATAATCAAAATGATCTATAGCCTCCATTAAACCAATATTTCCCTCTTGAACCAAATCATCAAAAGGCAGCTTATAATTATATTTATAAGCAATACTAACAACCAAACGTAAATTGCTATGAATCAATTTTTTTCTTGCTTTATTTTTAATAGATAAATCATCACTTTCAAAATCCTTAAACAATTCTATTTCTTCATCACGAGATAAAACAGGAATTTCTTTAATCATATTATAATAATAATCATGAACATCTACATTATCAGATAAATTTTCATCATAAATACTTATACCATTTTCAGTACAATATACTTCAATAAAAGATATAAAAGTTAGACTAGAAGATAATTTTGACACATCATTCTTTATTTGTTCAAGATTATTTGAAACAACATCTTCTACAATTAAAAAAACATTATGATGATTCTTTTCTATATAATAGCAAACATCAAAAGAATCACTACAATCTAAATCATCAATTAATTTAGATAAATTATTAAGCATTTTAAAATTATCTGCATGAACATCAGATAAAGATAATTTATTAATATAATCAATTATTCCTTGTTTTAATTTCATAAAATCACCCTTGTCAAAGCATTCAATATTATATATATTTTTTTATAAAAAAGCAAGAAAAAACCTCATAAAGAGGTTTATCTATATTCTTTCTGTCTTAACTTTAACACTTTCACCATTCATATCATATGCTTCATCTAAACTTGAATCCTTAATCAATTCTACTGCTAAAGTTTCATTTTTAATGTACTCATTATATTTATTAATCATTTTATCAATTTTTTCATTACCATCATAATAAATATTAATCCTATCAGTAATAATATAATCATTATCTTTTCTTAATGATTGAACTTTTCTAACAAACTCACGAGCAAGACCTTCTAATATCAAATCCTCAGTCAATTCAGTATTTAATATAACAAATACTTTTCCATTATTAGAAGAACAATATCCTTCCTTAACATTAACAGTAATTAAGACCATAGAAGGAGTAATCTCTAAATCACTACCCATAAAATCAATATGAATACTGTCTGTCTTTAAAGTTTCAATATCCTTAACAGAAAGAGTTCCAAGTAACTTAGTAAACTCACCTACATTGCTTCCAAACATCTTACCTACTTCCCTAAAATTAGGCTTTACAATATAATCTAAATAATCAGTCATATTATCAATATAAGTAATATTTTTAACATTCAACTCTTCCATAATAACTGATTCAAACTCAGATATTTTAGAAGAAACACTATTATCTAGTAATACTTCACTTATAGGTTGTCTTACCTTTATTTTAGCATCCTCTCTAGCAAATCTACCTAAAGAACAAACATCTCTAACTAAATCCATCTTTTCTTCAACATCATCATTAATTAAAGAAAGATCACAAATTGGATAATCAGCTAAATGAACACTCTCTTCACCAGTTAAATTTTTATAAATTTCTTCAGTTATATATGGAGTAATTGGAGCACATAATTTACATAAAGTTACTAATACCTCATAAGTAGTTAAATAAACTGCTTTCTTAGAATTAGTTAATTCACTTTCCCAGAATCTTCTTCTAGTACTCCTTATATACCAGTTAGATAAATCATCATTAATAAATGGAATAACTAATCTAGTAACACGATTTAAATCATACTCTTCAAAAGCAGAAGTTACATCACGAACTAACTTATTTAATTTAGAAATCAACCATTTATCAATATCCTCACGTTCAGAAACAGGAATATTATACTCTCTTGGATCAACACCATCTGCATTAGCATACATTTGGAAGAAAGAATAAGTATTCTTAAAAGTACTAATATACTTAGAATATATTTCCTTAACCCCTTCTTCATCAAACTTTAAAGGAGTCCAAACAGGAGATGCATATAACATATACCATCTAATTGTATCAGCACCATACTTAGACATAATACCAATTGGTTCAATAATATTACCAACTGACTTACTCATTTTCTTACCATGAGCATCCAACATCATATCATTAACAACAACATTCTTATAAGAAGACCTACCACTAACAATACCAGAAATACATAATAATGAATTAAACCATCCACGAGTTTGATCAACACCTTCAGCTATAAAATCAGCAGGAAATTGACTCTCAAATAATTCCTTATTTTCAAAAGGATAATGATATTGAGCATAAGGCATAGCACCACTATCAAACCAAACATCCATAACATCCAAAACACGATTCATTACCTTACCACATTCTGAACACTTAATATGTAAATCATCAACATAAGGTCTGTGAAGTTCAATATCACGAACATTAACATCCTCAATTATCTTTTCTTGTAACTCATCTAAAGAGCCAATAACTTCAGTGTGACCACAACTACAAGTCCAAATAGGCATAGGACATCCCCAGTATCTACTACGAGAAATACCCCAATCAATCATATTATCAAGCCAATTAGCAAATCTCTTTTCACCAACATAACTTGGATACCAATTAACATCCTTATTAGCATTAACAATAACATCTTTATACTTAGTAGTAGCAATATACCAAGCTGGTTTTGGATAAGAAATTAATGCACTCTTACATCTCCAACAATGTGGATAATCATGAGTAATTTTAATCTTCTTAAATAACTTATCTTCTCCTTTTAACCACTTAATAATATCAATTTCAAGTTCTGGATCAGTTACTAATCTTCCAGCCCAAGGACCTTCAGTATAACATCCATCAGCTCCAACAGGATTAACAAAAGCAATACCATTAAGACGACAAACACGATTATCATCTTCACCAAATGCAGGAGCATTATGAACAATACCAGTACCATCACTAGCACTTACATAATCATCAGCAATAACCTTAAAAGCATTACCATCAACTTTTACAAATGGCATTAATTGCTCATACTCCATACCAACTAAATCTTTACCCTTATACTTCTCTAAAATATTAACATCTTCACCTAATACTTTTTCTAAAAGACTTTCAGCTAAAATAAATTTATAACCCATAGACTCAACCTTAACATAATCAAGTTCTGGATTAACACATAATGCAACATTAGCCATCAAAGTCCAAGCAGTAGTTGTCCAAGCTAAGAAATAAACATCATCATCTTTCTTCTTAAATGGTAAAATTAACGAATTAACAGAAACCTCTTGATACCCTTGAGAAACCTCATTAGCAGACAACTCAGTTCCACACCTTGGACAATACCATAAAACTTTATTACCATAATATAATAAATCTTTATCTGCAATTTGTTTAATTAACCACCATTCAGATTCAATAAATTCATTAGAACATGTAACATAAGGCTTTTCACAATCAATAAATTGCCCCATCATATCAGTTACTTTATTTACCTCAGAAATATTAGTAGCTGTAGCTTTATTACATTCCTTACAGAAATTTTCAACACCAAAAGCTTCAATATCTGATTTAGATTTAAAACCTAATTTTTTTTCAACATTAACCTCAATTGGTAAACCATGAGTATCAAGACCAATCTTTCTCAAGACACGATATCCCTTCATAGTCTTATACTTACAAAAAGAATCTTTTATAGTCTTTGCAAAAACGTGATGAATACCAGGCTTAGCATTCGCATAAATTGGTCCATCATAGAAAACAAAATCTTTACAACCTTCTCTGTTATCAATAGTTTTCTTTAATATATTAACGCTTTTCCAATCTTTTAATATATCACTTTCAACCTCATCTATATTCTTTTTACTTAACTCTTTAAATTCCATAAAAATCCTCCTAACCCAAAATTACATATGTATAATATATTACAAATATTGAAAGCAATATCATACCTTCAAATTTAGTTATCTTATTATCTTTATAACTAAATACAAATAATAAAATTGCAGCTATAATCATAGTAACTAAATCTATAATATTAAATCCAATAGCCTGTATTCCACCAAAAAGAGCAACCGGAACACCTAAAACTATTCCTATATTAAATATATTACTTCCAACAATATTTCCTACCAAAATTTCTTGTTCACCTTTTTTAGTAGAAACAATACTTGTTACTAACTCAGGTAATGATGTACCAAATGCAACAATAGTCAAAGCAATCATCTTTTGACTTACACCCATCATAGTTGCAATACTAGAAGCACTATCAACAACAACATTACTTCCAAGAATAATACAAACAATTCCTAAAACTGTAAAAATAATAGATTTAACCATTCCATACTTAGCCATATCATCACTATCTTCATCCTTTTTATTTCTCATTATAGAAATAAGATAATAAACAAATATAGCAAAAAACAAAATAATAACAAATCCATCATTACGATTAATCATATTTACACTATTAACAAATAAATCATCCTTAATTAAAAAGAATAATAATGTACTAAATAACATAACAATAGGTAATTCTTTTCTTACAGTATTATTTTTTACTCCTATTGGTTTTATAATAGAACATATACCAATAATCAATAAAATATTTAATATATTACTACCTATTACATTTCCCAAAACCATATCAGAATTATTAGAAATTATAGACTTTACAGAAACTGCAAACTCAGGAGCACTCGTACCAAACGCAACAATTGTAAGACCAATAAGCATCTTAGACAACTTACAATTTAAAGCAATACTAGAAGCACCATCAACAAAAACATCAGCACCTTTAATCAAAACAACAAAACCAATTATTAAAAAAACTATTTGAAATAACATATTACACCTCCATAAAAAAAATTCTATAAGCTTAAGGACGAAAATTCGCGGTACCACCTTAATTCATAGAATCTATGCACTTAAATACTATAACGCGTAACCGTTTTAACCTATTAGATTAAAAACATCAAGAGTGATCTATATATTACCATCATATTAGCTTTCACCAACCACTAACTCTCTAAAAATCAAATAATATACCGTCTCTATCATTTGTTTTAAACATCAATCTTATCTATATCATCAAGCATCTCTAATTGACACTCAATTAATGTTCTAACTTTATTTTTATAAATATTAATATCTTTCTTTAACTTTTCATTATCCATTTCAATTCGTTCTGCCTTAATCAAGACATCATTAAGAATTCTACTAGCACTACTTTTAGCATCCGCAATAATAACATCACGTTCTTTTAACGCATTATTTTTAATTTGTTCACCAGAACTTTTTACCATAGCCATTGAATTATTTAATGTAGATTCAATTTGCTTATAATAATTTATCTGATTTCTTAAATTCAAATTTTCTTGTTGTAGCCTTTTAACTTCCAAATCATAATTATAAAGTTGTCTATCCTTTAAACTATTATCACTTTCAATTTGAGAAAGTCTATTCATAACTTCACCCAAATACTTCATAACATCATCTGTACTAGCACTACGAAGTGTATCAAAATTTTCCATACCTCACCTCGAATTAAGGTATATTCTAACACACTTAAAACGATATTTCAATAAATATTAAAAGAAAAATTAATTTTTACCACTCAATATTTATATCATCATTATCGTGGATATCCTTACCTTCTTTTTCATCAGAAATAGTTCCTTGAATATTTACATTATTGGGAGTAAGTAAAAATATACCTCCACCAACTTTTTGAATATCTCCACCAATCGCATATATTGTTCCACTTAAAAAATCAACAATTCTCTTTGCTTGATCAGAAGTAACTCTCTTTAAATTAACAACAACAGTATTTCTAGCCTTAAGATGATCAACAATTTGTTGAGATTCTGAATAAGCCCTTGGTTCAAGAAGAATCATCTTACTCTTACCATTATCCTCTACTGCTTCTTCAGGTGTTTTATTATAATATGTATCATTATTTCCGTCTGATGAAAAAATATCTCCTTCATCTTCCTTTAACCATTTTTTTAAACTAAATGCCATAACATTTCCTCCCTTATTCTTAACTTACATAATTTTATCACATTTTAAAAAAAAAGAAAATATGTAAACATTAAAATATTTTAAAAATAAATATTGATAAAACAAAATATATTTGATAAACTAAAAAAAAGGTAGTGATAATATGTTATGTTTAAAATGTGGAAAAGAATTAAAAGACAATGAACAAATCTGTAGTAATTGTGGATATAATAAAGATTCAATATCAAATACAGATAACCCATTTGGAGTTAGAAATCAAGGAATATATAATCCAAATGCTGTAGATAAAGAAGTTGCAGAAGAAAGACTAGAACACGAAAAACAATTCAATAGTCTTGTCGAAATATTTATAGGTCCAAAATACTATAACTTTAAAAAAGGATCATTCTCATGGTGTGCATTCTTCCTAGGACCACTTTATATCGCATTTAGAAAAATGTATGCAGTTTCAATTATTGTATATATAATTAATATACTAATAACTTTATTCTTTGGAAATAAATTTATAATATACATGCTTGTAACTTTAATATTCCAATTTTTCCTTGGATTTAGCTTCAAAAAAATATACTATGACGATAGTATGGAAAAAGTCGGAAAAATAAAACAAAATAATCCAGACTTAGGATATAACCAATTAACAGAAGTAGCAAAGTCAAAAGGTGGAACAAATATATTCTACGCAATAATAATTATGCTTGGGATTACAATATTAATTTCACTTATTATGATGATATTCCATATTAATCTTCCAGAATCAGATATAATTAGACCACTAGAAAGACTATTAAATAAACTAAACTTCTAATTAAAAGCAAGTTCAACATTTAAATCAGTATCATAAACAGCTATATATAAAAATATAATTCCACTAATAAAAATTAATAAAGAAGCAAGAAAAGACAAATATAAAAGTCTTTTTTTCTTTTCGCTATCATTACAATTTAAACCATTAATACTCTTATAAGAATCATATAAAAAATATAAATAAACAATAATTAAAATAGAAAATATTAATATCATAATATTTCTATATTTATTTTTACTATTTACATCCCCACTAACATAATATTTTCTCTCCAAATAATTAGAATAATAACTTAAAAATATTATTCCTATATAAATAACCCAAATAAAATCCTCTATACGCAATTGTTTTAATTTTTCTTCTAGTTCATTACTCATAATAAATTATATAAAAAAATTAAAAAAAAAATAACTATCATAGTTATTTTATAATCAATTTGGTGACCCGTACGGGATTTGAACCCATGAATGCATGCGTGAAAGGCATGTGTGTTGAACCACTTCACCAACGGGCCAACAAAGAATGGCGCTCAATGTAGGGCTCGAACCTACGACCCTGTGATTAACAGTCACATGCTCTACCGACTGAGCTAATTGAGCGTGTCTCAAAACAAAGACAAATTGATTATATAATATTTTTATAGTTAATGCAATAGTTTTTCAAAAATTTACAAAAAAAATTACATATTCACTATATATAATATACGAAAAACAAAAATAAATACAAAAAAAAGAAGATTTCTCTTCTCTAAAAATCACAATTACCTGGAGTTCTTGGAAAAGGAATAACATCCCTTATATTCTCAATACCAGTTAAATACATTATTAATCTTTCAAATCCTAATCCAAATCCAGAATGATAACATCCACCAAAACGTCTTAAATTGTTATACCAATAAACTGTATCTTGATCTACTCCCATTGAGTTCATTCTATCAACTAATTTATCATAATCTTCTTCCCTTTGAGAACCACCAATTAATTCTCCAATACCAGGAATTTCCAAATCAACTGCCGCAACAGTTTTATTATCACTGTTTAACTTCATATACCAAGCTTTAATATCTTTAGGCCAATCTGTAATAAACACAGGACCATTAAAATACTCAGTAATATATTTTTCATGTTCTTTAGCGATATCATCATCATAACTAGGTTCAAATTCCCATTTAACACTCGCACTTTTCAAAATATCAACTGCTTCATGATGAGTAATCCTTTTAAAACTAGAATTAACTAGCTTTTCTAATTTTTCCTTTAATCCCTTAGAAACAAACTTATCAAAGAAATCTACCTCATCAGAACAATTATCAAGTACATACTTAACAACATACTTAAGCATATCCTCTTCTATATCCATTAAACCCTTTAAATCACAAAAAGCAATTTCAGGTTCAATCATCCAAAACTCATTAGCATGAGTCTTAGTATTAGAATTCTCAGTTCTAAAAGTAGGTCCAAAAGTATAAATTTTCTTAAATGCCATAGCCATTGCTTCACCATGTAATTGACCAGTACCAGTAATATACGATTGCTTCTTAAATAAATCTTGACTCATATCTACATTTCCATCAACCATAGGCAAATTATTAAAATCTAAAGTTGTAACCTTAAACATTTGATTTTCACCTTCACAATCAGCAGTAGTAATTAAAGGCGTATGGGCATATACATAACCATTCTTTTGAAAATAATCATGAATCGCAAAAGCTGCTACACTTCTTACTCTAAAAACTGCTTGAAAAGTATTAGTTCTAGGGCGCAGATAAGCCTGTTCTCTCAAAAATTCCATAGTATGTCTCTTAGGTTGAATAGGATAATCTTCTGGACAATCCCCTTCTAACTTATAAGACTTCATAACAACTTCATAATCTTGACCTGAACCAACAGATTCCTTTAAAACTCCAACAACACTAATCGCACATCCAACATGTAACTTCTGAATTTCTTCAAAATCACTCAAACTATTGTCATAAACAATCTGAATATGTTTAAAACATGTTCCATCCGAAAAATCAATAAAACCAAATTCCTTTTGTTTTCTATGATTTCTAATCCAACCCGATAAAGAAACATCTTTACCAACATAATCTTTTATACTAGAAAATAACTCTTTTAAATCCATAATTTACCTCTTTTCTATCTCCTCAATCATCATACTACGAGTAATACTAGGATTAGCTTGACCTCTAGTCTTCTTCATAACTTGACCAACCAAATAATCAACAACATTAGTTCTACCAGCTTTATATTTTTCAATATTGTCACCATTTTCATCTAAAACTTCAGTAACTATCTTAAATATTTCATCAGATGAACCTATCTGTTTCATACCAGACTCCTCAACAACGGTCTTAGGATCCTTAGACTCATCCAAACATTTAAATAATACTTCCTTACCTTGCTTACTAGAAATAGTACCATCATTAACCATATCAATTAATTCCTTAAGCATCAAAGGAGTAACATATATATCATCAATAGAAACTAATTCTTTATTTAAATAACCGAGTATAACACTACTTATCCAATTAGAAGCAAGTTTTGGATCAGCTCCACAATTAATAGTATTCTCATAATAATCAGATACATTCTTTTCCTTTACTAAAATAGTCGCATCATAATTAGTCAAACCATAAAGATTCATATATTTTTCTTTTCTTTCATGAGCAAGAACAGGAATAGAATCCCTAATCTCATCTATCCATGAAGAACTTAATTTAATTTTAGGAATATTAGGATCAATAAAATATTTATAATCAATCGCATCAACCTTATCACGCATATAAATAGTAGTTTGACTATCCTCATCCCAACGTCTTGTTTGTTGAGCCATAGAATCATACTCTCCAGATTCCTTTAGCTTAATTTGTCTATCAATTTCATAATCAATAACAGCCTTAGCAGCACCAAAAGAATTAACTCCCTTAACTTCTACCTTAGTACCAAAATTTTCAGGAATTTCTTCCAAATCAGCATCCATAATAGAAACATTAACATCACATCTAATTTGACCTTTTTTACTATCTGCTTCACTTATATCCGCATATCTATAAATACTTCTAATAGTTTCTAAGAAACACAAAGCCTCCTTAGAATCATGAAAACATGGTTCAGTAACCAACTCAAGTAAAGGAACACCACATCGATTATAATCCAATGTAGAAAATTCTGGATAATGTTCCTGAGCAGCAGTATCCTCCTCTAAATGAATATTGTTTATATAAGCTTCCTTAAATACTCCATCACAATCATATCTTAAACAACCATAACTTCCGATTGGAGCAGGCTTAGTTTCTTGAGTAATCTGATATCCTTTAGGTAAATCAGGATAATAATAATTCTTTCTTTCAAAATATAAGTAAGTAGGAACCTTACACCCTAACATCAAACTCATCATGATAGACTTTCTAACAGCTTCCTTATTAACAACAGGAAGAGTTCCAGGAAATCCCATATCAAGAGGTCTTACATTTCCATTAGGACAATCATTAAAACTATTAGAAGCACTTGAAAAAACCTTAGAATTAGTTCTACTAATCTCACAGTGCATTTCAATACCAATTATTGCCTTATACTTCATAATCATACCCCCTTGCTATTTGATTCTTATATTCCATACTATCCTCAAGGGCACAAGCTATATTCAAAACATTAACATCATCATAACAATTACCAGTTATATTAACACCAACTGGAAGATTATTAACAAAACCATTAGGAATAGTAATAGAAGGAAAACCTCCAAAATTTCCAATCTGTAAATGTTCCTCCAATGGTTCAATATTAGATATCTTAGCATTCAAAGAATCATCCAAATATTTAGCAGGTCCAGAACCAACTGGTAAAATAACTGCATCATATTCCTTAAATAATTTCTTCCATTCATCAACAATTAACCTTCTAGCCCTTTGAGCATTAAAGAAATATCTATCTTTATTACAAGCCTGTAAAACATAAGAACCAATTACAAATCTTCTCTTAATTAATGAACAAAAACCTTTTGTTCTATAATTCTTCATCATATCATGATAATTATTACCCTCACTACGAGGACCAAAGCTAATACCTGTTAAATTAGACATATTACTTGTTGCCTCAGCACAACTAATAACAACATACACAGAAGAAACTGCATTTAGCAATTTTTGATCAATGCTTACCTCAGTAACTTCCATACCAAGCTTCTTACATCTTTCAACAGTATCCATAAAATTACTTAAATGAGACTTTAATTCAAGAGTCGCATCAGGATAATTATTAATATCACATAATTCCTTTACATAACATAATTTTTTACCTTTTACATTGCAATCAATAGAATCATATAAATGTATATTACTAGAATCCCAACTAGTCATATCATTAATATCTTTCCCCTTCATGCCGTCAACAACAATCGCTGCATCTCTAACGTTTCTTGATAAAACACCACATGTATCTAAACTAGAAGCAAAAGGAAACAATCCATATCTAGAAATCATTCCATAAGTAGGTTTATAACCAACAATACCACAATATGCAGCAGGTTTACGAATAGAATCCCCTGTATCACTACCAAGTGCATAAGGATAAACACCAGCCGCAACACTACATGCAGAGCCAGCTGAAGATCCAGCACACATACGCGTTTTATCCCAAGGATTTAAAACAACACCAGTATGTCCTGTAGTACCAGTTCCACCCATACCAAATTCATCTAAAACAGTCTTACAAACAGGAACAGCACCACACTTTTCAAGATTACTAACAGCAGTCGCATTAAAAAATGGAACATAATCTTTTAAAGTATTAGAAGAACCAGTAGAAAGAATTCCTTTTGTACTATAATTATCCTTAATACCATATGGAATACCAGATAATAAATTAGAGCCAACACTAACACTCTTCACATCATCCATAATAGTAACAAAAGCATTACAATCCTCTTGTAACTTATGACATCTCTTTAAACTTTCAGAAACTAAATCATTAGAATTAATCTTTTCATTTACTAAATCATCATGCAATTCTACAATACTTTTAAAACTATTCTTCATTATTACCCACCACCTTTGGAATTTTAACCTCACAAACACGATAGTCATCACAATTACTAACTACCTCATCAATAGATATTGACTCATCAGCAATATCTTCTCTTAACTCACAACTAAAATCATCTAAACACCAACTCATTGGTTGAATAGATTCAATTTCATCAATTTCATTTATAAGATTAATATCACTATCAATCTTATCAAACTCAGATAAAACCATTTCATTTTCTTCATCAGTTAAACCAATTAATAATTTTTCAGCATAATCATTAACCATTTCCTTTGTAAACTTTCCCATATGTCCTCCTTAACAAAAAAACAGTAATCAAATCCCAAAAAAGGGACGAATTACTGTTAAAATCCGCGGTACCACCCTAGTTACACTAAGTCACTCAATAATGATAACGGATTTAATCCGGCTTATTCTACTATAATTTCGATAAGCAACTCCATGGTGTTATTCAAAATTAACATATTACTAGTATCCCACCATCACTAGCTCTCTAAAAACTGTTTTAATTTTTACTTCTCCATTTCAAAGTCATTTAGACAATTATATCATATTTTTAAAGTTTTTGAATTATTTTTTTCAATTTTAGTTTTATATTCAGAAAAATCTCCAATAAAAGGCATAAATCTAGGTTTAATTATATTAGAAGCATCACCACTACAAAACATACCATGTTGATAATCACTTACATAACAAAGATTCCTATTTAATTTCGGATGATAATGATAATTAAAACTTTCTAATCTAACCAATTTGTCATCAATTAAATAATCATTTATTTTTCTATCATAATTTGCGTACATTGAATCAGCATATATTTCACCATTAATATAAGTATTCTCAAAAACATGACAACAATGTGAAACTAATTTACCACACTTATCATAATTTGTTTCCTCTTCAGTATTTCTAATAACTTGTAAATCACCTACATTTAAAAATTTTCTAAAACTATTAAATGAAACATTCACACCATCATTTGTTTTCTCATATATAACTTCTTCCTTACCAAAAGAATTAGTCACATAAACATAAATACAATTATTAGTAATACTTACATAAACATAATCATTAGAACTATTTTTAAATGCATAATCACATCGATTAAAATTACAAAATTCTATATGCAATTTTCCATTATTTGTTTTAATACAATTTTCGATATATTTTATTAATTTAACATTATTTGTTATAAATCCAACTCTTCTAAATAAGCAAGAAATATCTTCCACAGTAATTCACTTCTTTCCATACCAAATAAGTATATCAGCAATAAAGGACTAAAACAATAGAAAATTAACATTATTTAAAAATTTTCATTTTCTTAACAAAATTATCATCAACAACAGTAGAATAATACTCCATAAACTTTTCATAAGAAATTGGATAATACTCAACTGAACCAGAAGAATTAATCATTCCCATATAATAACTAATATCATTTATATTACTATCATAAAAAAATTGTGAACAACAAACTCTTATCATTCTATCATCTACTAAATATTCTCTAGTAACATACTTATAATTTTCATATTTTATTTTCTCAAGATTATCTTTCAAATCACTATCATTACTACTCAAATAACTAGTCTTAACTTTTTCACTATAAACAAGATTACCAGAAGAATTATACTTCGTAATAGATTCTAAAGTCCTATTCTCAGTATAATCAGGCCAATCAACCTTAGATTTTAAAATGTAATTTACAAACCTACTTTGATCAGAACAAACAGAATAATTAATTTCATGATAAGAATTATCAAGATCACTTGAAACATGTAAAGAATTAGGATTAATAAACATTTTAACCATCTCATTCTTATAATTAATTAAAGTACACCCATTTTCACTCCAAAAAAAATTAGTAACTCCATCATGATTTATTAAATCTTCAATAAGACTATTAATCATAACGTCGTTACTAATTGAATAAACACCAGCAAGAATATCTTTCTTTTCCTTAAAACAAAACCTCTTCATAACAACACCTTCCTCTATTAAAAAAATTATATCATAATCAAAACAAAATTAAAATAAAAAATATATCAAAAAATGATATATTTTAATCCCATAATTTATCTGGATAAACACCACTAGAAACAAGACTACAAATATAATTAGATAATTGTTCACGATCCTCTTGATAAGTCATACCAGAAAATTTAGAAGAAGTTTCCAAAACAGTAACATCAGCAATGTTTTCTTCAATAGACTTTTTAACAATAGTAGGTAAATAAAATTCTTTCTTAACTAAATCGTCGCTTGTTTTAAAAAAATCAACAAAATACTTATATGCATCTTCAAACACACATGGAGTAAATCCCCAAAAATTAACAGATACCAAAGCATCATTAGAAATATTATGTTCACCATTATCGATATAAATTAAATTACCATTGCTATTAACAATATTTGTTCTCTCATTAATATCAACAAGTTTATTATCAACAACCTCACAAATACCACGAGAAACGCTTCCATATTCACTAATTGTATTAATAAGTTTATAAGAAACCATACAATAATTTTTAGAATTTTTATCTACATTCTTCAAAAATTCAGCAATCCTAATAAAAGATTCCCTACCATAAAAATCATCTGCATTAATAACAATAAAATTATCATCAACAACATTTCTTGCAGATAAAACAGCATGCCCAGTACCCCAAGGTTTTACTCTATCACTAGGGACAGAAAAACCAGTAGGAATATCACCCATATCCTGAAAAACATACTCTACTTTTATTTTATTCTCAATACGCTTACCAATTGTATTCCTAAAATCATCATAAATATCCTTTCGAATTATAAAAACAACTTTTTCAAATCCAGCTTGAATCGCATCATAAACAGAATAATCAATTATAAATTCATTATTTGGTCCTACACCCGTCATTTGCTTAATTCCGCCAAATCGACTACCTAATCCAGCAGCCATTACAACTAAAATCATTTTATACCTCCAAACATCTTATAAGGTTTTAACATACTATTATCTTTATCATAAACATGATATAAAGCAAGAACCAATCCATCAGAATCAATAAATAAAACCTCATTAACACCATAAATATTAACAACTAAAGCACCATTTAAAACCTTAATTTTTAATTCATCACTCACTTTAACTTTATACATATCTTTAAAAAATGTGCATAAATCAATAATTTTATAATTTCCACTTTCAATATCAGTAATACTATAAGATTCATCAATAGAAAAAACACCTTGTTTAGTTCTAACTAAAGAACTCATAACACCTATTGTTCCTAATCTAGAAGCAATATCACGTATTAAACTTCTTATATAAGTACCCTTACTAACCAAACACTTTATAGTAAAATTTATACAATCATTAGAATAATAAATATCGCTTACTAATTCAATATTTTTAATATCAACAAGTCTTTTAGGTAATTCAACATCAATTCCTTCACGAGCATACTCATATAACTTTCTACCATTAATTTTAACAGCGCTGTACTTAGGTACCTCCTGATAATATTCACCAATCATACTTGAAATAGCATTTTTAATCTCATCAGAACTAAAATTAACTTCACAACTTTGAATTAAATTACCTGTAGTATCTAAAGTATCAGTCAATACTCCAAGCTTAACTCCTGCAATATACTCTTTATATTCACTTGTAATCACGTCTACCAAACTCGTACATTTACCTAAACACATGACAAGAACACCAGTTGCCATAGGATCAAGAGTACCAGTATGCCCTATTTTCTTAATACCTAAAATTTTACCTACCTTATTGACCATATCACGACTAGTAAAACCTTTTTCCTTATTTACAACAAGAATTCCATTCATAATACTTCACATCTCTCTATCACTATAAAAATAGTAACATATTAAAAAAAATAAAACAATAAAAAAGATATCAAAAATGATATCTATACATATAAATGACTACTTTTCTTAAAACGTATCACACTAGTATTTTCTGGAATTAAACAAACAGTTCCCTCTGATAAACTTTTCTTAACATCAACAAGTCTTTGATTAGTCGATCCTCTATATTTACAATCTAAACTTTTAAGTTCCATCATAAACTTTCCATCTACTAAAACATCAATACAAGATAAAAAATCCATTATACCTTTTTTCTTTTTACCTAATTCAATTAACTGTTCAAAAGTATATCCAGTATAACACCAAATATTTAAGCCTAAACTTCTTGCATACTTAGCAATTTCATAACATGCTTCTGGTTGACACATAGGATCTCCACCAGAAAAAGTAATTCCATTTTGAAAAACTAATTCATCTATTTGAGACTTTATGTAATCAACATCAATTAAAGCACCACCAGAAAAATCATGAGTAGACGGATTATGGCAACCAAAACAGTTATGAGGACATCCTTGAGTCCAAATAACTGTTCTTAATCCTGGTCCATCTACTATACTATCACGTTGTAAATCAGCCGCTAATCTAATTTCCATATTACTTTTCTTCTTCACATGGACAATTAGACTTAATAACTTCTTTAATACCAGTATGTTTTACACGATCTTTTTCCTCTGCTCTTTTACCATTATTAAATCTTTTAACATCACCAGCTAAATAACCAGTAACCCTTCTAATTCTTTCGAATCCTACACCTTCTCCAACAACTTTTTCCATAAAAATTCTCCCTTCTTAACAATCACAATGTAAACTATTTATAACCTCTAGTGGAACACTATCAAATTCTTTTCTTCCACATCCAGGACAAACATCACCAATAACACCTACATATCCACAAACTGGATCTCTATCAACAGGGTGATTTATTGCACCATATCCTATTCCACTTTCTTTCATTAAACGAATAACACTTTCAAATGCATCTGTATTCATAACAGTATTACCATCTAACTCAATATAAGTTATATGACCACCATTTGTTAATGCATGATATGGAGCCTCTAATTTAATTTTATCAGCTATACCTATATTATAATAAACTGGTACATGGAATGAATTAGTATAATATGCTCTATCAGTTACACCTTTAATTTTTCCATATATAGCTCTATCTATATTAACAAATCTTCCAGATAGACCTTCAGCAGGAGTTGCAATTAAAGTAAAATTCAAATTATACTCATTAGCAAACTCATCAGTTTTCTTTCTCATAAATCCAATAATCTCTAAACCAAGTTTTTGAGCCTTAGCAGATTCACCATGATGTTCACCAATTAAAGCCTTCAAAGTTTCAGCAAGACCAATAAATCCAATAGTTAAACTACCATGTTTTAAAACTTTTCTTAAACGATCAGTAGGTTTTAACTTATCTCCATCAGTCCATACTCCTTGTTCCAACAAGAATGGGAAATTATAACATCTTTTACTACATTGAACTTCAAATCTTTCAAGTAATTGATCACGAACAAGTTCCATCTTTTCAGATAATTCTTGATAGAAACCATCCATATCAGCTTTGTCTCTCTCTTTTAAACAAATACCATGTTTAATAGCAATTCTAGGTAAGTTAATTGAAGTAAAACTTAAATTACCTCTACCACCAGTAGTTTCATTATTTCTATCAGTAACATCACTCATGACACGAGTACGACATCCCATATAACCAACTTCAGTTTTATAATCTCCCTCTTTATAAAAACTTATATTAAATGGAGCATCCAAAAATGAGAAGTTAGGGAATAATCTTTTAGCACTTACCTTACAAGCTAACTTGAATAAATCATAATTCTTATCACTCTTATTATAATTAACTCCCTCTTTAACCTTAAATATAGAAACTGGGAATATTGGAGTTTCACCATGACCTAATCCTTCATTAATAGCAAGTAAGAAATTTTCACTTACCATACGTCCTTCAGCAGAAGTATCAGTACCAAAATTAATAGAAGAAAATGGTACTTGAGCTCCAGCACGAGAATGCATTGTATTTAAATTATGAACAAATGCTTCCATTGCTTGATAAGTAATTCTATTAGTTTTCTCTAAAGCACTATCATAACTTTTCTTAAATAATCTATAAACAGTCTCAGAATCTTTATAAAAACCTTCAAAAATTTCAATATCTAATTCAATTGAATTTAATTTATCAATTACACTTGAAACCTTATCCATATTTACAAAACTAGTTAAATCAGAATAATCTAATAAATCAAATATTTGTTGCTTAAATTGTTTCTTAAATGTCTTTAAAACACCAGGAGCCATATAATAATCAAAAGCTGGAATCGATTGACCACCATGTTGATCATTTTGATTAGATTGAATAGCTATAGCAGCAAGTGCTGAATAAGACATAATATCATTTGGACGTCTTAAATAACCATGTCCAGTTGAAAATCCATTTTTAAACAATCTATCAAGTTCAATTTGCATACAAGTTGTAGTACCCATAGCAAGGAAATCCATATCATGAATGTGGATATCACCATCATCATGTGCCTCACTAAATTTTGTTTTTATCAAATAAGACTTAGCAAATTCTTTTGAAATTGTACTACCATACTGTAACATAGTACCCATAGCAGTATCACCATCAACATTTGCATTTTCTCTTTTAGCATCATCCTCATTAGCAGTTTTTAAACCCAAACCTTCAATAGACTTTAAAAACTTATGAGTTTTCTTTTCATCAAAGAATAATTTACGAGAATTGTTTCTTCTCTCTCTATAATCTGAAAATGAAACATAAACATCTTCATATCCGTTCTTCTTCATTTCATCTTCAATAAAATCTTGAATTTCTTCAATCTTAATTTTATTATTTTCTTTTGCAAACTTTTCGATTCTTTTTATAACAGAACGATATACCTTTTGAATATCCTTTTCATTATATTTTGAATCTTCATCATTAACAATACTATCAAAACCTTTTTTAATTGCAATCGCAATCTTAGTTCCATCAAAATCAACTAATTTTCTTCCATTACGCTTAACAACCTTAAGATTATCAAGTATTTCTTCTGTATCAACCATTTTGTTTCCTCCTACCATCATTGTCAAAATAATTTTATATCAAAAAAAATACCAAGTCAATAGATTTTTTTACTTTTTTTCGCACATTTGTTCGCTATATAACATAATCCCTTAAAATACAACAAAAATCAAAAATAAAAATTTTTTGTTAATTTACATTTACGATTTTTACTATTTTACATTTTTTATAAAAAGTGCGTTTTTTATTGTAAAATAAACACATAAACAAAGAATTAATAAAATAACATTTTTGACAAAAAAATCATTTTTTAAAAAATACAAAAATAACTTTTTTTACATTTTTATATTTTTTTGTAAAAAAGAATTTTTAAAAATTTAAAATAATATACTATATATAGGTGATTAAAATAAAATAAAAAAATATATGAAAAATAGACAAGAAGAAATAAGTTTATTAAACATGCAACTTATAACATCAATAATAGTTATTGTTACAGTAACTTTATCAATAATCCTAACATATAATCAAAAACTAAATATAGAAAATAAAAAAACTATATTTACAAAAAAACAAACACATAATATCTCATACATAAATAGACTAATAATACTAATAACAGCAATAATATTTCTATTCATAAACTACAAACTATATGAAATATCAAAAAAAGAAGGAGAAGACCTTAAAGTCTACTACCTTCAAATTTTAGCATCAATATTAACAACAATTGCAGCCATTATAGTTTTATATGTAGTATCAATTGAACCATCAGGAGATGAAATATCAGACATAGAAAATCCTGTTATTTAGACTTATAATCCAAACACGCTTTATCCAAAGCCTCAACTATTTCATCAACAACAGAAAAATCCTTAAGTCTTACCCCACTAGCATATATATGACCACCGCCGCCAAAATTAGCAGCAACCTCATTAATTATTGGTCCACGAGATCTAAGAGATCCCCTAATAGTATTACCATTTCCTTTATCAATTGAAAAAACACCCCATGCAACAAAATCATCAATATAATTAAAATTATTAACCATATTACCTGCAGTAGCAGCATCTACTTCAAATTGATCCAATATATCCTGTGTAATTTTTAAATATGCAAAACCATTAGGAGTAATAGTAAAATTATTAGCAATAAAACCCTCAAACTTTATCTCTTTTAAAGGTCTCAAATATAAATTATCATAAGCAGAACCAAAATCTAATCCACTATCATGAAGTAACTTTGAAACCAAAGAGAAAGTTTTACTTGTTGTGTAAGAAAATAAAAACCTATTAGTATCAGCAACAATACCAATATATAACTTTTCAGCAACTGATTTATTCAACTTTAAACCAGTATTAAAAATTAATTCACAAACCATTTGAGAAGCACTACAAGAAGTATCATCTATCCATTCAACATTACAAAATTCTTCAACAAAAGGATGATGATCAATTTTAATAGAGCAAAGAGAACCATTCATATATCCATCAACTCTTTTTTTATTTGGAGTATCTGTAATAATAAACAATGACTTAGACATAATCTCTTCATCAATAAAATCAAGTTCACCTAAATATTTAAAACGAGAAGCTGGTGTCCCTATAGCATATACCTTCTTATTAGGAAATGTAGCTAAAATTGATTCCTTCAACCCTAATTGACTACCTAAAGCATCAGGATCAGCACCCACATGTCTAGCAATAACAATACTATCATATTTTTTAATTAATTTATAAATCTTCTTACATATTTTCTTACACATAATACACACTTTCTATATTAAATTATACGCATCCCTTGCAATCATAACTTCCTCATCAGTAGGTATTACATAACAAGGAATAGAAGAATCATCAGTTGAAATCATAGCCTCAGTACCAAAACACTTTTCATTAGCCTCCTCATTTAAATGAATACCAATTACACCTAAACGATTCATTATTTCTTTTCTAAATGGAGCAGACTTTTCTCCCATACCAGCAGTAAATACAATCATGTCACATCCACCCATTGAAAAATAATACTTAGCAATAAAATCAACAACACGATTTACAAACATATCACGAGCTAAAATAGAACGTTCATCACCCAAATTACATCCTGAAATAATATCACGAGCATCACTATATTTACCACTTATACCTAAAAAACCACTTTTCTTATTCATAATAGTATCTAATTCATCAACAGTAAATCCCTTACGAATCATATAAGGTAATATAGTAGCATCGATATCGCCACAACGAGTTCCCATTACAAGACCTGCATTAGGAGTTAATCCCATTGAAGTATCAAAGCATTTACCATTTAAAACAGCACTAATACTTGCTCCACTACCAATATGACAAGTAATTAATTTAGTATCAGTTTTTCCTAAAATTTCATTAGCACGCATACTAACATACTTATGACTAGTACCATGAGCACCAAATCTACGAACATTATAGTCATGACACCATTCATATGGCAAAGCATATAAATACTTATCCTCTTTCATAGTTTGATGGAACGCTGTATCGAAAACAACAACCTGTAAAGCATTTGGAAAAACCTCCAAAGCAGCACGAATTCCAACTAAAGCAGCAGGATTATGTAAAGGTGCTAATGGTGCAAGCTCCTCAATCTTGCTCATCACATCATCATCAACTACAACAGACTTATCAAAATAACTACCACCTTGAACAATACGATGTCCCATTGCTTTTATTTCATCCAATGAATCAACTATTTTATAATTCTTTAATTCATCAACAACAATTTCAAAAGCTTGCTTATGATCAACAACATCAACATGCTTTTCAATCTTATCTCCATTTACTCTTAAAGTATAAAAACTTTCTCCAATACCAATTCTTTCAATATATCCAGAAATTAAAACCTCTTCCTCTGGCATTTCATATGCAGTAAACTTCATAGAAGAACTACCTGCATTTATAGATAAAACTTTCATAACTTAACCTCATTTCTACACAAATAATTATAACTTATTTATAAAACATAATCAATACCAACAACATCAATATCAACACTAAAACACACCATATTTTACACTATTCCATATGTTTTATACTCTTTTATTGCATTCCATACCTTCTTGTCTGTTTCAAAATAATACCTCCTAATAGTATTATTCAACATAAATAATGCAAATTCCTAAAAAATAAAAAAAAGAAAGTTTATTAAACTTTCTATTTATCATTTGGTTTCATAGTTGGGAATAAAATTACATCCCTTAAAGATGGAGCGTCATATGCAAGCATAATTAATCTATCAATTCCAACACCCAAACCAGATATTGGTGGCATTCCTTGTTCCATAGCTGATAAATAATCCTCATCCATATCCATAGTCTCATCATCACCTTGAGCCTTAGCTTTCAATTGTTCCTCAAAAGAAGCACGTTGTTCAAAAGGATTAACTAACTCAGAATATGCATTACAAATCTCCGCACCATTAACAACAACTTGGAAACAATCAACCATATTAGAATCATTATCATTTCTACGAGCTAGTGGTTTTAATAAAGCAGGATAATTATACATTACAACTGGTCCAACAATATTTGCTCTTAATAACTTCTTATACAAGAAATCAGTTAACTGAGCTAAACTCTTATAATCTTCCATATCTTTCAAAGAGAAAAATCCTCTTTCAACAACTTTATTCTTATAAGCATCAACATCAGTCTCACTTAAAAAATCAAAACCAAGTATACGAGTCAACTCTTCAACATAATTAACCCTTTCAAAAGGTTTAGAAAAATCCAATACATTTCCACCAGAAGTTATAACCTCACTACCTGTCAAAAACTTAATTGATTCTCTTAAAAATTTCTCAAAGAAATTAATATTATCTTCATAATTCCAATAAGCACAATACCATTCAATTTGTGTAAATTCAGGATTATGTTGAGGATCCATTCCCTCATTTCTAAAACACTTAGCAACTTCAAATACTTTATCAAATCCCGCAACAATACATTCCTTCAAATAACATTCAGGCGCTATTCTTAAATTACAATCTAAATCTAAAGCATTATAATGAGTAAAGAAAGGTTTAGCACTTGCTCCGCTTACACTAGTTTGAATAATTGGAGTTTCGACCTCTAAAAATCCATTTTCAGCAAGAAAATTTCTTACAAATAAATAATACTTACTTCTACCTAAAAATATTTTTCTAGAATCTTCATTAGTAATTAAATCAACATATCTTTGACGATATTTCATTTCAATATCAGTTAATCCATGAAACTTTTCAGGTAATGGCCTTAAAGCTTTCCCTAAAAACTCAAAACTATCTGCTCTAACAGTCTTCTCACCAGTTTGAGTTGTAAAAACCTCACCACATACACCAATATAATCACCTAAATCAATATTACTCTTAAAAAATGAATAACGTTCTTCGCCAACAGAATCAACTTTAATAGAAATTTGAATAGAACCCTCTAAATCTCTTAATCTTAAAAAACTAAGTTTACCCATCTTTCTCATAAATACAATTCTACCAGCAATTCTAACATCATTTGTACCATCTTCCAAAGAAGAAACATTACATAATTTATAATTTACATCATACTTTTCAGGATATGGATTACAAACCTTGCTTATCTCATTAATCTTATCTCTTCTTACTATTTCTTGTTCACTTAATTCTCTCATTTTTTCACCTCAATAACCTTTGTACCTGCAATTAAATCAGGTAAACTTCTTTTATCGCGTCTATATATTACCATAAAAACACTTATAATTACAACTAAAAACTGTAAAAACGACAATATAGAATCACATAAAATATAATAAAAATCTTTAATCACAAAAATTAAACACATAGATATAATAGTCGTGCCAATACTTTCCATTAATAAATACCTAATTAATAAACTATTACTTGAAACATCGCTATCATCAACTGAAACAATTTTAAGACCTATAACTTTCTTGCCTATACTTTGTCCACCATTATAAAGAGGATAAACAATAAAATAAACAATTCCTATTACAACACTAATTAAATTAGATAAAAACAATTCTCTACCAATACTATAACCAATATTAGAATACTGATTAATAAATGTAATTGCATCAATTTCCTGATTCATAAAATTATTATTTATAGAAATAAGCTCATTATTTAAATTAACTAAATTTGAATTCGAAGGAATGAATAATCCAACAAAAGTTAAAATTAAACTTAAAATAATAATATCAATAAAATATGCAAGCAATCTTTTTTTAAACATTATATTCCTCCTTAAACTTTTCTAATATAGACAAAATCTCAGAAATACTATTTGCCTTATTAATTAAAACATTAACATTACTACTACCCTTAATACCCTTTAAATACTTACTTATATGCATTCTCATTTCTAAAACAACAACTTTTTCACACTTATATAAAAGCATATAAGAAATATGTTTTTTTATCATATCAATTTTATCTTCCAAACTAATAACACTAGGTTCTATACCATTTTCTAAATACTTAATAGTATCTTTTATTATCCATGGATTACCTATAGCTGCACGACCAATCATAACAGCATCACAACCAGTTTCTAATATCATCCTTTTAGCATCATAACAAGAAACAATATCACCATTACCAATAACAGGAATACTAACATTATCCTTAACATCTTTAATGATGCTCCAATCAGCACTACCTGTATAACCTTGTGCTCTAGTTCTAGGATGAACACATATTGCGCTTGCACCTGCACTTTCAATAATCTTCGCAATCTCTACTGCATTAATACTATTATTATCCCATCCACTTCTAATTTTAACAGTAACAGGAACTGAAACATTAGAAACAACACTACTAACTATAGAAAAAACACGATTAGGATCCTTTAATAAAGAACTACCTGCTTCACTTCTAACAGCAATCTTAGGAACAGGACATCCCATATTAATATCAATAAAAGAAACCTTAAAATTATCGCAAATATACTTAGCAGCAATACCCATACTTTTTGGATTACCACCAAACAATTGAACACCAATAGGAATATTTAAATCATTAATTCCATCTAACATTTCAATAGTCTTTTTGTTATCCCTACTTATAGCTTCAGCACTAATTAATTCAGTAACCGCAAATCCTACCCCCATCTCACTAACTAACTTAATATAAGAAGGATTAGAAATACCAGCCATAGGAGCTAATCCTACCTGATTTTTAATTTCAACATTACCAATCCGAAACATATAAAATCACCAACGAAATATTATAACAAAATAATTAATCAACATCAATTACTTTAATACATTCTTCCAAACTAGAATATAATTTCATAAAATAAACAGTATCCATATTATTACGAACAAGTCCCATAGAATCTAAATAACACTTAATAACTTTCTTCTTCAAATTATCTTTATATTCATTACTTCTATCTGTACACAATTTAAATATTTTTTTAGGAACAGAAACATTTAAAATAGAAAAAATATCATTTTTAGCAATAACATCATTAGTATCATAAGTAATTAAATCACTTATACTCCTTAAAATATCACTAGAAGTCATATCACCATTATTAATAATAGAACTCATTACATTTATATAACTAGAACAAACAGAAATTTTATCATTAAGTCTTTCAATTTTAGGAATTATAACCAAATCCTCATCTTTACCCAATTTACTTTTATACCAATTCAAATCTTTATTAAAATTATTAAGTAACTTACGATTTTTATAAATATCAAGCAATAAAGTTAATAAAGATTTCTTTTTATCATTTCTATACTCACTACTTAAAATAGGATAACTTTTTACAAGACCTCTCAACAAATTAGGATTTTCATGTTTCAATACTAAATCAAACAAAACATCAACAGAAATAGCTTTATCCTCTTCATCAGACAACTCCTCTTCAAAAGAAAAATCAACACTATCAACAATTTCTAAAGATAAACCTAATTTTTTATAATAGCTCTTAACAGTATATTTTGATTGTTCTTTTAATTCATTAGAAAAACTAATAGAACCATACTTATTATCAAAATATTCATCCCCTAAAACCGTTTTCAAACATATTTCCTTAACCAATTTCAACTGTTCAAAACTGTAATTTTTATTATTAGAATTATTAATACTTTTCAGCAAATATAAATATTTTATTTGAAAGAAAATATCACTTAATATCATATAATCAACTTTCTCACCAATATTCTGACTATATAAAACAACTAAATTTTTTCTTTTATCATAATAAGGATCATTTTTTATAATAGTAGAATGAATTTCAAAAGAAATATTTAAATCTTTACTAGAGGCAAAACTCAAAGTAAATGCTTTATAGAAGTAAACTATCAATTCATAATTTAAATTAATTTCCCTAGAAACAAAATTATATGTAAAAAAATCAATATAATTATTAGGTAAAATATAATCCGGAACAACATAACAATAAAAAGATAACATTCGATCTAATTCTTTTTCACTAACATTACTATTATTAACAACAATTTGATCATATTTTTTCATTAATAATTCTTTTACTTCATTAAAATTAAAACTATCAAGAATATTTAAAAAATCAGAATTATTAATTTTTAAATCATACAACTTTAATAAAACAACATTAAAGAAAATATCTTCCTTAGTTCCACTATTAATAACAAATTTTTTCAAATAACGATTTATATATTCCATATTGGAATTTATATTAGAAATATCATTAATTAAAGATAAAATATAACTTTCAATTTGATTAAAATATACACTTCTATATTCAGCAGAATTGACTTTATCGCACAATTCATCACTAGATATAATTCTTTTAATCAAATCAAAATTGATACCCATAAAGCCAACTCCCTTCTAATATTAAATATTAATTTTTATTCTTTTACCCTATATAATATTATAACAAAAAAATCAAATAAAATAAACCTATTTTTTACATTGTATTTACAAAATAAATAAAAAGAAAAAAACTAGACAAAACCAATAAAAACATGTATAATTATAAAGTCCTATACAAAAAAGAAAGGAGTTTATAATGAAGTTATTTGAAAGCGAAAAAACATTAATTTTCGCATTAGGCGGACTTGGAGAAGTCGGAAAAAATATGTATTGTGTAATGCATAAAGATGAAATTATTATTACGGATGTCGGAATAACATTTCCACAAGGAGAATTACCTGGAGTTGACTATATAATACCAGATTTTACATTTCTTAAAAGAAACGAAAGTAAAATAAAAGCAGTCTTCATAACACACGGACATGAAGACCATATTGGTGCTATTCCATTTTTATTACAAAGCGTAAATATACCAAAAATATATGCACCAAATCAAGCAGTCGGATTAATAAAAAGAAAACTAGAAGATAGAAATATAAGATACGATAACTTAATAACATTCAATGAAGATACAAAAGTAAAATTCAAACATATAGAAGTAGAATTCTTCATGACAACTCACTCTATCCCAGATTCACATGGTATATGTATACATACACCAAACGGTACAATTGTAACAACAGGAGACTTCAAATTTGACTTAACACCAATTGGACCAATGGCGAATTTACACAAAATGGCAAAAATAGGGTCAGAAGGAGTAACACTATTATTAAGTGATAGTACAAATGCACTAAATCCAGGATTTTCAACAAGTGAATCAAAAGTAGATGAAACATTAGGAGAAATATTTGAACAACACCATGGAAGAATAATAATCGCAACATTTGCATCAAATATATATAGATTAAAACACATAGTAGATACATGTAAAAGAAACGAAAGAAAAATTGCAATATTCGGAAGAAGTATGGAAAACAACATTGATATATCAATTCAAGACGGATATATAAAACATAAAGAGATATTCATCACACCAGAAGAATCAAATACACTTCCAGGAGAAAAAGTATGCTTATTATGCACTGGAACACAAGGAGAACCATTAGCAGCACTATCAAGAATCGCAAATGGAACACATAAACAAATTAAACTAAAAGAAAATGACTTAGTAGTCTTCTCTTCATCTGCAATCCCAGGAAACGCATTAAGCATATCAAGAACAATAAATAAATTATACTTAAAAGGTGTAAAAGTATATACAAATACATCACTTAATGATGTTCATACAAGCGGACATGGAAATCAAGAAGAATTAAAACTAATGTTAAGACTAATTAATCCAAAATACTTCATGCCATTCCACGGAGAACATAGAATGCTTAAAACACACGCAGATTTAGCCATTTCATGTGGTATTCCAAAAGAAAATACATTTGTATTAGAAAATGGAGAAATACTAGAAATGGTAAAAGGAAAAATTACAAAATCTGAAGAAAAATTACCAGCAGAAGATGTATATGTAGATGGAAATAGAATTGGAAATGTTGGAAACACTGTCATGAAAGATAGAAAAATCATGGCAAGTGATGGAATCGTTGTTGTAATCGCAAACGTAGACACAGCAAACAATACATTGCTTGGAAATCCAAATATAACTACACGTGGATTTGTTCTAGTAAATGACAATATTGAATTACTAAAACAACTTGAAGAAATTGTAAAACAAGCAATAAACAAAAAAATAAAAAATCATGTAAATTACAATGAAGTAAAATCAGAAATAATAACAGAACTATCTGAATATATATTAGATAAAACAGGTAGAAAACCAATTATCCTACCCGTAATAATGGATATAAAAAAATAAGTTCACAAGAACTTATTTTTTTTATAATCCTAAAGCAACTTCACTCGTGATATCACAAGTTCCATATGATGCAGAAACAACCTCTCCATCCTTTAAAATAACCGCATACTTATCAATAACAATACATCCATCCTTTAAAACATTATTTTCATAATCCAAATACCCTTCACTAGGTACATTACCCGTAATTCTTATATTATATGTATCATCAGCATTAATTAAATTTCCATTTGAAACAGTATAAACTCCATCAAGACTAAAACTATTATCAAACATTAACTGACTTACATAATAATTGTTTACACTTTCCTTAAATGAAGATGCACTATCAATCGCACCATTAAGCTTTACACTAGCAATAGCGTTCTTAACCTTTGGAAAACCAACAAATATAGCTAAAACGACAACAAGAAATATTACAAATAATTCAATACGAGAAAAACCATGAGAAACGTTATTCCTTTTAAAACCTTCCATAATATCACCTCTTACTATCCTAATTTTATCATATAAAAATATAAAAGCAATAAAAAATGTAAACGTAATTACTATATTTACACTTCCTATTTACACTCTATAAAATTAATAACATCTTCAACAGTATTAGAAAAACAATCAAAATCGACATCAAACCAATTAATACTCATTTGATTATTAAACCACGTATACTGTCTTTTAGCGTAATTTCTACTCTTCTGTTTGATTAAATCCTTACACTTTTGCAAATCAGACTCGCCTAAAAAATATGGAAATAATTCCTTATAACCAATTGGTGTCATAACAGCCTTACTTCTAATACCGCTATCATAAATATTCTTTGCTTCATCAAGTAACCCATTCTCAAACATTACATCCACTCGATTATTAATTCTATTATATAAAAATTCCCTAGAAGTAGTAAGACCAATAAAACAACAATCATATAAAACATCAGAAGTTTTTTCCTTAGAACTCAATAAATTGCCCGTTGAATCATAATATGATAAAGCTCTCTCAATTCTTTTTCTATTATTCTTATGAATAGAAGAACTAGGATCGATACTAATTAATCTATCATATAATTCTTCATCAGTATAACTGCTATAATCAAAATGATTATCATCAACATCAAACTTATAATCATATAATGCAGCTTTAATATACAAACCTGTTCCACCTACAATAATAGGAACCTTATCACGAGATAATATATCAGAAATACAATTTCTACAATCTTTTTGAAAATCAAAAACAGTATAATCCTCATCTATATTTTTAATATCCAATAAATGATGAACAATGCCTTCCTTTTCAGATTCAGTAACCTTTGCAGTGGCGATATCCATTCCACGATAAACCTGAGTACTATCAGCATTTATAACTTCACCATTATACTTCTTAGCTAATTCAATACTTAACTTAGTTTTCCCTACACCAGTTGGTCCAACAATAACTAATATCACACTACCACCTCTTAATAAACTTCTTATACTTATCACGTAATATAGAAAAACTATCATCAGTTAAATTAAAATCATCATGCTCTAATCCTAAATAATCCAAAACTTGACCTAAATCAAAATCATTTAAAACTTCATTTAAATCAAATAATTCATTCAAATTTTTTCTATCATCCTTAATTCTATAATACATGTAAATCGCACATAAACAAGATAAAATATAAGTTTGTTCTTCCTCTAAAGTTGGCCATTCTTGATCACATATTACAGAAATAATCTCATCTATTTCATCGTGGTACTCTTCAGGATAAGACTTAATAATTTCATGAACAACAACATCATTAAGATAACCTAATTTAAAATATTCTTGAATCAATTTAAGATTAAAATTTACCTCCAAAGCCTTTGACCTTAAAAAATAAAAACACATCTGCATAACATTTTTCTTATCCAAAAAATTCTTATCAGCCAAATAATCATAAAATAGAAACTCTCCAAGCATAGATAAACATTCAGTAAAAAAATAACGTCCATTACTGTCAAAATAATTATCAGTCATATTAATATCATGAAAAAGTTCATGCACTATAGAAAAAGCATCCTCAATATACCCAGTTAACCCAACATATATTTCACGCTGATTAGTATCATCATTAAAAGTACTATAACCCTCACCAGATTTATCATTATTTTTAAAAATAAAACTACCATCACTTTTACGAAGTCTATAATAATCCAAATAAGAAGGATTTAAATTTAATAAAAAATCTTGTACTAATAAATCAATCTTCTTAAAATCAAACTTTTTCTTATATTTATACTTAAATTTAAAATTTTTTTCATTCAATAAAATTTCACTACAATTATATATCATAATAAAATTTTCAAAATCATCAACACCAATTTTTTCAATATAATCATAAACAATATTAATCAATTCATCATACATAATACTACGCCTTTCCCATAATTTTTATATAACTTTTTCCTAATTTTTCATAAGAATCAGGAGTTAATGAAAGAGTATAACTATCCATAACTTCTAAAGAAAGTAAATCATATATATCTTCATCTATAATATCATTAATATTCTCATTAATATACTTAAACATATTAATATCAAACTCACCATTATCATATAAATCCTTGCAATAACAAGACAATAAAATACCAATTAAATAACGATACTCATAATAAATAGGAAAATTATCATTTACAATAAATTTATCAGCCAATTTAAGCAAATAATTATGATAATATGGATTAGAAATAATTTTTTCCAAATTATATATATCAATATTTCCATTATCAAGAAAACACTTAATTAAATCAATATAAAATCTAACACTAATTGCCTTCAAGAAACAACTATTAAAAGTATACCTATTATTAATAGAACACTTTATATCATAATTATAAGAAATATAATCGCTCAAAAACAATTCACCCAAAATAGAAATATATTCAGTATAAAGATTTCTAACTTCATTAACATTATTAACATCTAAATTCATATCATGAAGTATTTCATGTGTAATAGTAAAGCAATCTGTAATCTTTTTACTGTATGGAAAATATATTTTCTTCTCACCATTATCATGATAAGATGTAGCAGTTTCAATTCCTTTTGGATCATAAACAAAAATTATTCCATCACCATTAACACGATTAAGAAAATATCTACCATAATTTTCACCTAAAGTATTAAAAAATTCAAAAGATAATTCCAAAGATTTTGACAAACCAAAACGATTTTTAATCTTATCTCTAAAAGAAGGCATCCTAGAAGAAAGAATCACATTAGTAATACTATCAATAGCAGATAATTCACTAAAATCATAAAGTTCAGCATCAGTAACATATTTCAAAATAATATTATTTAGACTAGAAATAAATTCATCCATAAAACCACCCTATTTTATAAACATTGCATCTCCAAAAGAGAAAAATCTATACTTATTAGAAACAGCTGACTCATAAGCATTTAAAATATTTTCACGCCCAGCTAAAGCACTAACTAGCATTATTAAAGTTGACTTAGGTAAATGAAAATTAGTAATTAAACAATCTATTGCCTTAAACTCATATCCTGGATATATAAATATATTAGTAGTACCAGAGCATTCCCTAAACTCACCATACTTAGACACTACACTTTCCAAAGTTCTAGTACTAGTAGTTCCAACAGCAATAATTCTTCTGCCATCCTCTTTAGCTTTATTCAAAATAGAAGCAGTCTCATTACTCATCTCATAATACTCAGAATGCATATGATGATCATTTATATCATCAACTTCAACAGGTCTAAAAGTACCTAAACCAACATGTAAAGTTACATTAGTAATTATTACACCCTTACTACGTAACTCATCCAATAATTCATTAGTAAAATGCAAACCAGCAGTAGGAGCAGCAGCAGAACCAATATTTTTAGCATAAACAGTATTATATCTATCCTTTTCAGCTAATTTCTCGTGAATATAAGGAGGAAGAGGCATCTCACCTAATCTATCAAGAATCTCAAGTAAAATTCCATCATAATTTAATTTAACTCTAGTTACGCCTTCATCAAGTAATTCCAAAACAGTAGCACTTAATTCATCACTAAACTTAACAACAGTACCAACATGTAATCTCTTTTGAGGCCTTGACAAACACTCCCAAACATCACTTCCAATATCTTTCAAAAGCAACAATTCAATAATCGCACCTGTATCTTCCTTAACACCCATTAATCTTGCAGGAATAACCTTAGTATCATTAATAACCAAAACATCCCCACTATTTAAATAATCTAAAATATTTCTAAATTCCTTATGCTCTATCTCACCAGTTTCCTTATCCAAAACCAACAATCTAGAAGAAGCCCTATCCTTTAAAGGAGTTTGAGCAATCAATTCCTGTGGTAAATAAAAATCAAAATCTTGAGTCTTCATAAAATCACCTTCAAATTATTATAACAAAAACAATATCAAAATACAAACAAAAAGAGATAGAATTATCTTTCTACCTCAACCATTTCATATGCCTCAATTACATCTCCAACTTTAATATCATTGAAATTAGCAATTGTAATACCACATTCTAAACCTTTTTTAACTTCCTTAACAGAATCTTTTTCTCTTTGAATTGAACCAATTTCACCATCATAAATAACAACACTTTCACGAATAACACGTGCCTTAGAATCTCTCTTAATAACACCAGTATTAACTAAAGATCCAGCGATAGTTCCAACCTTAGAGAACTTAAATAATTGTTTAACAGTAGCACTACCTGTAACTTCTTCCTCATATATAGGATCAAGCATACCCTTCATAGCAGCTTCCATATCCTCAACTGCTTTATAAATAATATCATAAAGACGAATATCAACACCCTGTTCAGTCGCATAATCTCTAATCGAATTATTAGGTCTAACATTAAATCCAATAATAATAGCACCAGTTGCCTTAGCAAGAACTATATCACTCTCAGTAATCGCACCAACACTGCTTCTTATAACGTTAACCTTTACACCATCAACACTAATTTTTTCCAATGAATTCTTAACAGCTTCACTAGAACCATTAACATCAGCCTTAACGATTACATTAATTTCCTTAATACCTTCTTGAATCTTAGAAAATAAATCATCCAAAGAAACAGACTTAGGAGCATTATCACGAACCTTAGCTTGACTCTTTCTTTCCTCACCTATACTACGAGCTTGTTTTTCACTTTCAAAAGCCATGAACTTATCACCAGCAACTGGAGTATCATTAATACCTGTAATAAAAACTGGAGTTCCAGGTAATGCAGAAGTTATCTCATCACCTAAATCATTTTTAAGAGTTCTAACCTTACCATAAGCATTTCCAACAACAATTGGATCACCCAATCTTAAAGTACCATTTTGAATTAATATTGTAACAACAGGACCTAAATGTTTATCAAGACGAGACTCAATAACAGTACCCATAGCATATCTATTAGGATTAGCACGATAATTTTGCATTTCAGCAACTAATAAAATATTTTCTAATAATTCATCAACACCAGTACCATTCAATGCAGAAATCTTAGTATAAATAGTATCTCCACCCCATTCTTCAGGAGTAAGACCATACTCAGTTAATTCAGTCATTACACGTTCAGGATTTGCACCTGGTTTATCAATTTTATTAATAGCAACTAAAATAGGAACCTTAGCAGCTTTTGCATGATCAATAACTTCCTTAGTTTGAGGCATAACACCATCATCAGCTGCAACAATAATAATTATTATATCAGTAATACTTGCACCACGAGCTCTCATCTCAGTAAATGCTGCATGTCCTGGAGTATCAATAAAAGTAATTAATTTATCATTACACTTAACTTGATAAGCGCTAATAGCTTGAGTAATACCTCCAGCCTCACCAGAAGCAACAGAAGATTTTCTAATAGTATCAAGTAAAGTTGTCTTACCATGATCAACATGTCCCATTATTGTAACAACAGGTGGACGAGTAACTAAATCATCATCATTATCAATAATCTCAAAATTTTCAAAATTTACAACATCTGTAGTTTCCTCACGACGTAATTCCTTACCATAATCAAGAACTAAAATTTCAGCATTTTCAAAACTAATACTATTATTTACAGTAGCCATAATTCCTAAACTAAATAACTTCTTAACAAGTTCTGCACCATTTATACCAAGCTCGGAAGCAAGTTCAGAAACACTCATATTTTCCTTATATATAATGAAATTCTCATTATTAACAACAGTATTAGAAATAAGTTTTTCCTTATTCTTATACATTTCTTTTTTCTTAAAAGCTAAATCTTTCTTACTTTTATTGTTATCATTTTTTTTCTTTAATTTTTGCTTAGTTGCTTTCATTTCAATATTCTTACTACTTGCAACATCAAGAGCCATTTCTTCTGTTTCATCAATAATAGAATCATCATCAAGATTATTATCCAAAATAATAATATCCTCTTCAGTTAATAAATCATCCTCACCTGATACATTAACCCCTAATTCTTTACACTTTTTTAAAACATAATCAACAGTTCTATTAACATCACTTGCATATTCTAATACGCTCATCATATTAAGCACCTCCTTATAAATTTATAACAATATCTCTTCCCGCCATTTCATACTTTCTATAAGTAACACCACAATTATCAAACATAAGTCTAGCTGCCTTATTACCATCAGTATCACGATATTTATCAGACAAATAAACAACTTCCTTTATACCAGCTTGAATAATTGCCTTAGCACATTCATTACAAGGAAACAAAGTAACATATACTCTAGCTCCCTTAACACTAGTTGGACAATTAAGAATTGCATTTAACTCTGAATGACATACATAAGGATACTTAGTATCCAAATTAGCACCCTCTCTTGCCCAAGGCATAACATCATCAGAAAAACCAGTTGGAGCACCATTATATCCCATTGATAAAATCTTATTATCATCATTTACAATACATGCACCAACACGAGTATTAGGATCCTTACTTCTCTCACTAGAAAGAAGAGCAATTCCCATAAAATATTGATCCCAAGTAATATAATCTTCTCTTTTCATTAAACCATCTTCCTTAACTCATCAAACACACTATCAGGAACTTCAACCTCAAGAATTCTATTCAAAACTTTACTATTATATGCCTTTTCAAAAACAGATAAATCTTTTTTTAAATAAGCACCTCTACCATTAGCCTTACCAGTAACATCAACAATAACATTACCTTCTGGAGTTCTAACAACTCTAATTAACTCACCCTTAGGTAACTTTTCACGAGTAACAACACAACTCCTCATTGGAATTTTTTTAATCTTCATAAATATTTATACCCATTTCTTTTGCTTGATCATAAGTTTTTACATCAATCTTATAATGAGTTAAACGAGCAGCTAATTTAATATTAGAACCCTTTTTACCAATAGCTAAAGATAAATTATCATTATCAGTAACAACTAATGCTTCATTCTTCTTCTCATCAGTTATAAACACATGAATATTTTTAGCAGGAGAAAGTGCATTTTCAATAAACTTAGAAGCATCTTTATCATATAAAACTAAATCTACTTTTTCTCCATTTAATTCTTTTAAAATATTCGCAATTCTCATTCCACGTTCACCAATACAAGAACCAATTGCGTCAACTCTTTCATTAGTAGACTCTAATGCAACCTTAGTTCTATTACCAGCATCCCTAGCAACACTATAAACAAGAATTATACCTTCATTAATTTCTGGAATCTCTAATTCAAACAATCTCTTAACAAATCCATAATGACTACGAGAAAGTAAAATAGTACATCCCTTAGATCCATTATCAACCTTTGTAATATAAACCTTTATATTAGAGCCCATTACAATCTTTTCACCTGGAATAATCTCAGTCTTAGGTAAAATACCCTGAGTCTTACCTAAATCAATATAATAATTACGAGCATCTTCCATTTCAACAATACCACTAACTAACTCATCTTGTTTATCACCAAATTCTAAAGCAATACTATTTCTTTCAGCCTCACGAATCTTTTGAATAACAACTTGCTTAGCAGTAGCAGCCGCAACTCTACCAAAATCCTTAGGAGTAACTTCTTCCTCAATAGTTTCTCCAACTTCTATACCAGGAACAATAGCTCTTGCCTCAGTTAAAGGAATATGAATTCTTTCATCAAATATAAATGGTTCTTTCTCTATTTCCTCACCATTTTCATCCAATTCAGGTTCCTCATCAAGTAAATTCCACTCTTCTAATTCTTCATAATTATCAGGAACAACAGTTCTAAACGAATATACAGAAATTTGACCTGTCTCCTCATTAATATCAACACGAACATTACTTAAAGAATGATAATTCTTCTTATATGCACTAGTTAAAGCAAGTTTCATAGCTTCATAAATAACATCTTCACTAATACCTTTTTCCTTAACTAGAACACTAATTGCTTTTTTAAACTCTTTAGTATCCATAATTACTCTCCCTTCTCCATAGAACATACATCTAAAATATAACTTTCTTCAATTGGATCTTCTTGATCCAAAATTGGATTAATCAAATGAGTTACACGACTACAATCATTCAAATCAATAATACCATCCTTATCAATAACTACTCTTAAAAAATAACTATTACCTTCCTTAACGTATAAAACATCAGCTAACCTATATCCATTAGAAACAATAGTATCATTAATCAAATTACGAACAACTTGGGCCTTATCCATAAAACTACCTCCTCTAATTTTAAAGAGTGGTTTTAAGCCACTCTTTCTGAAATCCACAAATATTATACCATAAAAAAAACAAAAAACATAATTTTTAACAAAAAAATTAAAAAAAAACATGGTATAATTTATAATAGGTGATAATAATGAAAAAAATGACAATAGAAAACATTAATGAATATTACAAAAAAACATTTCTTGCAATAATTACACTTGCAATATTTCTATTAATATTAATACTCAAAAATTTTTACTTTCACTTGTATAATATATCATTTGAAAATCTTACAAATATAGAAACATTAATTGCAAACACAACATATATTATATTTGACATAATAATATCAATACTATTCATGATAAAACATAAAGATGATACACAAGAACAATTTGAAAAATATCTAAAAATTGCGGGAATTGGACTAGCAACAATAATAGTATATTGTATGACAACAATATTAGAACTAATAGTATTATATTCTTTAAAAGTAAACGTAAACAACATGTCCATAACTGCAAAAACAATATACCTAATATCATGTGAAGTACTGATAATGGGAATAATTGGACTATTAAATCATAAAAAACTTGAAAAAAACATAAAAGACATAAAGAAAAACTATAATGATTACTTTAAAAAATACCTAAAAGTATATATTCTAGCACTTGTAATAATGATGATAAGTAACCTAATTATAAACCTATTAACAAATGGAATTGCTGGAAACGAAGAATCAATAAGAGACATATTTAATAAAGCACCAGTATACATGTTCTTCTCAGCAGTATTATTCGCACCATTCACAGAAGAAATGGTATTTAGACAATCATTAAAAAATATAATAACAAATAAAAAAGCATTTATAATCGCATCAGGACTAATATTTGGAGGATTACATGTAATAGGAAACATAAATTCATTATACGATATCCTATACATAATTCCATATGCAACTCCAGGAATAGCTTTTGCTTACATGTTAGATAAAACAGACAATATATTAGTACCAATGGGAATACACTTCCTACATAACGGATTACTTATGACACTACAAATAATAGTATTATTATTACACTAAAAAAAGTAACAAATGAAGTGAACCCTATTTTGGACACTTTAATAAAAAAGTGATTTTTGATAAAATAACATCTCAAGAAAGTGAGGTGTTATTTTTATGGCTTCAAAAGGACAAAAACACAATAAATATTCTTATGAATTAAAAATGGAAGTTATTAATAAATATTTAAATGGTGATGGAGGATATACTTCATTGTCAAAAGAATATAATATTCCTGAAAAAACTGTAGAAACTTGGATTTATCAGTTTAAACATAAAAATAATGATATGAAAGATAAAAGTTATTTAAAAGGACGGAAAAAAGAAAATATCATTGATTATAAAGAAAGATATGAAATATTAAAAAAATACCAAGCCTTCCTAAAGGCACAACGAGAGAGAAAGTAACATTTATAAATTTATATATAAATAAATATAAACTTTCTAACATGTGTGCCGTCCTAGAAATAAGTAGAAGAACTTATTATAAATATAGAAATACTGATGATCCAGATTACTTAGATTATTTAATGATTAAAAATGTTTTTAACAAATCTAAAGGCACATATGGATATCGTAGGATAACTGAAGGCTTAAAGATTGAATATGGTGTAATATTTAATCATAAGAAAGTAGCTAGAATAATGAAAAAATATTATTTGAAACCAGAATATATAAGAAGAATTAGACCATCTTGTTATAAGAGAATAGAAGAAAATGTTCAACCTAATATATTAAAAAGAAATTTTAAAGCAGAAAAACCTAATCAAAAATGGACAACAGATATTACATATTTAATATTTCAAAGTAAAAGATTATATTTATCTACAATTTTAGATTTATATGATAGAAAAGTTGTTGCTTATAAAATATCTAAATTTAATAATAATAAACTAGTTATTGATACATTAAATGAAGCTATAGCCAAAAGAAAAGATGTACATGGACTTATCATTCATAGTGATCAAGGATTCCAGTATACATCTTTCGAATACAAATCCATTTGTGAATCTAACGGAATTACTATTTCAATGTCGCGAAAAGGAACACCAATAGATGATTCACCAATGGAAAGTTGGCATGGTATCTTAAAAAAAGAAACCTTGCATAACAATAATATTACATCTTTACAAGAATACCAAAATCTTGTAGAAGATTGGATATTATTTTACAATACTTCCAGATTAAAGTCAAAAAAGTCAGGGAAATAGTTCCTGACTCACTTTTTTATTCTTGTGAACTATTTGGGGTTCACTTCAAAAGTTACTTTTTTATTTTATTTCTAATATCTTAGTTACATCTTCATCCTTCGCTATTCCAATAGTAATAGTGTCCCCTACACCTAAAAATGGTAACTTATTACTATTAACACCAATTTCTACACTATACTTTTTCTCTTTAGTATCAACAATATAGAATACAGAATTACCATTTACACTATAAGACTTAATAGAAGCAATAGTAATATCCTTAATAGTAAGTTTATCTAAATTAACATCATTAAATCCCATTTTAGATAAATAAGCACGACTAGCTTCACGAATACCTAAAGAAACATCACTAACAACAACCTTTTGATAATCAACAACATCAACAAAAGCATACATCTTAACAAGACCAGCATTATCCTTTAAACTCATTAAATAAGTAGGACGATTATTCAAATTAATCAATAAAGGAAAAGTTGAAACATATCCCATTTGTTGAACTTGACCTTCACTTGAAGCCATTGCAGAATATTCCTCAGCACCTGGAACACCATAAAATTTGGTTTCCTTAGTTCTCATATTAGTTAAAATAAAACCAATATTAGACTCATCACTTGCTAAAGAAGTAATACCAGTATATAAATACACATCATCATTCATTGCCATATAATTATAACCTTCAGTAGTAGCTACAACATTCTTCTGACCAAACTTAGAATTCCAAAAGCCATTCTTATATTTACCCCAATCATTAACCTGTTCCAAAATAACATCAGCTTTATAAACATTATCAACCCATGTAGGAACAGAAGAAACATCATAATAATCCGATTCTCCAGTTATTGGGTTTAAAATTACCACACCACAAACATCACGTTTAAGACCAACACCACTAAACTTAAAAGTAGGAACAACCCAATATGGATTACCATCTTCATCAACTTCAAAAGATTCTGCTCCAAATATCTTAGTAGGATAATCAAATCTTAATTTTCTATATAAATTTTCATTAAACATCGCACTAGGCATATATTTCATACCATTAGGAAGCTTAATTAACTTTGACTCACCACTTACAGAATCAACAGAAATATATCCTTTAACACCATTTTTCCTATTAGAAAAATACTTAATCATTCCATCATATTCAAGAGGAGTAACCCTAACAACATTACCATTATAATTTATTTGAGTATATAAAGAAGACACATAAAATTGAGACACAAGTTCAGGTAATTGTCCCATAACTCTATCACCTAATTTTTGGCTAGAATCCTTATCAAGCAAAGGAAGAGAATTAAAATCAACCAACGCAATATCATCAGTAAAAGAATCAGTCTCTAAAACATTAATCCTATCCCTATAAGATCTAGAATTAAAAATAGGAGATAACACAAAATCAATACCAATAATACCTACAAAAACAACTCCAAAAATAATTCCAAAAAATATCCAATCCCCTACTAATTTATAAACTTTACCAGTAACAAAATCTAAGCTTAAAAATAAATTAGATAAACAATACACTAAAACAACAACAAATAAATACAACCAAAATCCAAAATAACTTAAATTAATTGCTGGAAGAAACAAATAATATAAAATAAAACCAACAATCAAACTTATAACTAAACTAATAATTCTTTTCATAAAAACCTCCTATATCTTATAAGGATTTAAATCAATATCAATCAAAACATCCTTATTATCTATATACTTACTATTAATATAACATAATTTATCAACTAAAGCATCAGTTTTCTTATATTTTATAACAATCTGTACACTATAAATATTATTAATCTTACTTAATCCACTAGGTCCTAAAACAATATTAGTACTATTTAAATTATTCTTTAAAAAACTAACAATCTTCTTAGCCTCACTCATAGACTTATCTTCATACTTACTCTTAACCTTAATAGAACATAAATTATAAAAAGGTGGATAACTAAGTAACTTTCTAATCCTCATTTCTTCATTATAAAATGAAATATAATCATTTCGACTAGAAAAAACAATACTATAATGATCAATATTAAAACCTTGAATAATAACCTCACCTGGTAAATCTGCACGACCTGCACGACCAGAAACCTGATTCAATAATTGAAAAGTACGTTCACCACTTCTAAAATCTGGAATAGCTAAAGAAGCATCACCATTAATCACCCCAACCAAAGTAACAAGAGGAAAATCAAGACCTTTCGCAATCATCTGCGTACCTATTAAAATATTATATTTCAAATTTTTAAAATCATTAATAATACGTTCATGAGAACCTTTTCTAACAGTAGTATCAACATCCATACGAACAACAGAAGCAGTAGGAAAATTATTTTTAACATATTCCTCCAACTTTTCAGTTCCCATACCAAAATCATTTAAATGCTTACTATGACAACTAGGACACTCATGATATTTAGAACTGCCATAGCCACAATAATGACATCTCATTGTATTAGAACTTTTATGAAATACTAAAGGAATATCACAATTGGGACATTTATGAACAAATCCACAATCACTACAACTTGAAATAGTTGAAAAACCACGCCTATTAAGAAGTAATATAACTTGTTCACCACGAATAAGCCTATCATTAATAGCATCAGTTAATACACCAGAAAAAACTCTATTTCCTTTTTTTATCTCATCCTTCATATCTATTAATCTAACATTCGGTAAATTATTATTAACCCTATTCTTCATTACAAGTAATTCATAAATACCTGATTGAGCCCTAGTATAACTCTCAATACTTGGAGTAGCACTTCCCAAAACCACACTACAATTATGATACCTACCACGAAATAAAGCAACATCAATTGCGTTATATTTAGGATTACTATCCTGCTTATAAGTACTAGAATGCTCTTCATCAATAATAATTACACCCAAATTAGTTAAAGGAGCAAATATAGCACTTCTTGCACCTATAACAATATTAACCTCTCCTCTTAGAATCTTACGATACTCATCATACTTTTCAGCATCACTTAATCCAGAATGAAGAATCGCAATATTAGTACCAAAACGCTTCCGAAAATTCAAAACCATCTGAGGAGTAAGACTAATTTCAGGAACTAAAACTAAAGCCTCTTTTCCAATACCTAAATAATAATCAATTATATGCATATAAACTTCAGTTTTACCACTACCAGTAACACCATATAACAAATATGGTTTAAAACCACTTCCTCCAACAACAGTATCAACAGCTAATTTTTGCTCAGCATTCAAAACAACACATGACTTTTCCTTAATATCAGTTAAATTAGTCCTATAAACTTCCTTCTTTACTTCCTTAATAAAACCCTTTTCAATAAAACTTTTAACAACATAATTAGATATAGAAGTACAATCCTTTTTAAGAACAAACTCATTATTACATAATAACTCATAAATCATTCTTTGCTTATCAGATTTAATATTAGAAGAAATTGAATCAGAACAAATTGTTAAATAAGTTTCATACTTCTTATTAATAACAAAATCCTTATGAGCTTTCAAAGCACTTGGTAACATCGTTTGATAAGCACTAATTAAAGTACACAGAGTTTTCTTTTGAATATATTTTCCTAATTCAAGCATTTCACTATTAATAATTACATCTTTATCAATAACAGAAATAATAGATTTAACCTCATAATCAAAAGAATTGTTATCATTAATTCCAATAACAAATCCCTCTAATTTCTGTCTTCCAAAAGGGACTAAAACTCTTTTACCAACAGAAACATCAGAAACCAAACTAGAAGGAACACTATAAGTAAATGTCTTATCAAGTTTTCGAGCCTTTAGTTCAACTAAAACATCAATATACAAAATATCCCTCCTAACACTATATACATTTTAACATAAAAAAACAAAAAAAAATCCCAAATATTAGGATTTTTTATTCTTAAATACAAACAATTTACTAAATAAATAATTTAAAACAATTACAATAACTTGAACAATTAATTTAGAAATCATATCATCGACACTAAATATCTCAACAAATAAATACATAAGAAGAATATCTATTACAAGAGAAAAAAGACGATACTTAAAAAACTGATATATTTCAATTATTACATCCTTTTCATTGTCACACTTACTTTTAAAAACAAATAATTTATTTGTAATATAAGCAAAAGACACTGAACCTATCCATGAAATAACATTACTAATCATGTAATTCACATTAAACAATTTTGTAAAAATCCAATATATTACAATACTAACTAAAGTAGTTAATACACCAAAAAATAAATATTTAATAACCTCTTCATACTTTTTATATAAATCTATCAATTTTTTCATTTTCTACCCTTTTCTGTTTCCTTTATAATATAAACAGGACGCCCCTTAACCTCTAAATATAATTTAGACAAATATTGTCCAATAACTCCAATACAAAATAATTGAACTCCACTTATAAAGAATAAAATACAAACAAGAGATGGCCAACCTGCAACAGGATCACCAAACATTAATGTCTTTGTAATTATGACAACAATCATAATTAAGGAAACAATAAAAAACAATAATCCAACAACAGATGAAATTGCCAAAGGAACAGTTGAAAAAGCAACAATACTTTCTAAAGAATATAAGAATAATTTCCAAAAACTCCACTTAGTAGTTCCTGCAACTCTTTCTACATTCTTATACTCTAACCATTTAGTATCATAACCTACCCAACTAAAAATTCCCTTAGAAAAACGATTATACTCTTTCAAAGATAAAATACTATCAACCATTTGTCTTGTCATCAATCTATAATCTCTTGCTCCATCAATTACAGGAGTTTTAGAGATTTTATTAATTAACCAATAATAGCATTTAGCAAAAAAACTTCTAATAGGCGGTTCACCCTTACGTGAAACACGACGAGTTGCTACACAATCATAACCATCATTCTTAATTCCATCATACATTTCAAACAATAAACTAGGTGGATCTTGTAAATCAGCATCCATTATTGCAACATAATCACCAACAGAAGATTCTAAACCAGCTAAAATTGCAGATTCCTTTCCAAAATTACGAGAAAAAGAAATATATCTAACTCTCTTATCCTTTTTAGACAAATCACGAGTTATATCTAAAGTCTTATCACGAGACCCATCATTAACAAAAATAAACTCAAAATCAACCTTTTTAAATTCAGATGAAACTTTACATATTTCATCATAAAATAAAGGTAAAGATTCCTCTTCGTTATAACAAGGAACAATTATTGATATTTTTTCCATAACTACCTCCAACTCATTACAAATAAAGTATAACATAATTAAATAAAAAAATCAAAAAAAGAACTCAATTAAGAGTTCATAATATACAAATAATTAATCTTCAGTAGCTAATTTTCCAATACCACCAACATATTTGTAATCCTCACTACGTCCGCTTACTTTGCATCCTCCAAGTGTTAATTTACCTTCAACGATATATGCAGTAGAACATACTACTTCATCTCCATCGTAATCAATAGCCAATCTTGTTGGAGTACCAGTTGTTGCTCCAAGAACAACATCAATTGCCTTTCCATGAGTAGTAGCAGTAGTTACTTCTGTAGCAGTACCTAAATTAACGTCATATTGATATTGAGTATAAGCTAACTCAACAGCTTTACCATAACCAGTAACACTGCTCTTAGCAGCACCTTTTCTAGCATTATCAATAATATTTAAGATAATAGGTACTGTGATAACAGCAATAATAGCTAAGATAACGATAATAGCTAGTAACTCTATCAAAGTAAAACCTTTTCTATTCATTTTCATCATTCTCACCACCTTACCCTTTATCCTCAATAATATTGTAACAGATATGTAAAACGAAGTCAACATAAATTATGCCAAATTATTGATTATAAATTTCTGCATTTATTATTATAACCATTCCTCTTCATAATATAACAAAAAAATCAATTCTTTAAGTTCTTGCAATTCCTATCATATAATAAACCAATCACAATCCAAAAAAATGGTGCTACGTCTATAACACTTATATTAAAAAATGCTTGAACTGAATATCCAACAAATGAAAAAAATAACGCAATAGAAATAAAATTCTGTTTTTTAATATTTTCTTTAATAGACTTAACAAAAATTATAAACAACATAAAAATATACGTAATACAAGAAAAAACACCCTCACAAATAAGCTTCTGCAAATACTCATTATGTACTTTATCAAAATATACAACATTACCTTTTGAATACTCAAAAGATAGAGGATACTCAAAAGCATTACAAAAATTGTCAACACCAACACCATGTAATAAATACTTAGGAATAACTCTTAAAGTATTCTTCCATATAAACATTCTACCAGAGCCAAAGCTGTCATTAGCGTTACCCTTCGCTACCTCAGAAGTCTCTTTAGAAAATTTAACAATATCATTCATCATAACAGTTCCATTACTACAAGATAAAATAAAAAATACCAATATAGAAGAAAGAAGCAAAATTATATGCTTAACAATATTTGATTTTACATCTAACCTTTTTAAACATAGATATATAAAATATATTAAAATCAAAACACAAACAAAAAACAATCCCATCATTCCACTTAACGCATTACTCATAAGTAATCCCGAAAAGAATAATAAACACAATAATAAATTAACAATTGATTTTTTCTTAGAATAAAGAAATAATCCAATAGACAATCCCAAACATAAAACCATATAGCTTCCAAAAAAATTAGAATTACCAAGTAATCCTTGACCCAATCCTAAATTACGTCTACCAATTGGAATAAACATAAAAACATCATAAACTTGAAGAAAACATATAAAAACATTTATTACCCCAAAACACAATATAAATTTAATAATACTTTTCTTATATACATTATCAAAAATATTCGTAGCTAAGAACATCAAAGAATAATAATAAAGCAACTGAAAAAAACCTTCATATCTTTTCCAATATCCATACAAAGATATATTAATATCCTTCGCAAATATAGTAGCTATTATTCCAAATAGAATAAGTAATCCTAAAAAAATATCAATTTTTTCAAATTTATACTTCTTAAAAAACTTTAAATAAACAATAATTAAAAAATTAATAATCATAAAAAAAATCAAACTTACTGAAAAATCTCTATAACTAAATCTGAAATAATTGTATAAAATAACACCTATAGATAACCAAAGTACATTAATAATTAAATAAATTGATAAATAATGTTCGAAACCTTTATTAAATTTACTACATAAATTACTAAAAACACTCTTTATAACATCTATCATAAAAACACTCCTATCATAAAAATTATATCAAAAAAAAAGTAGAAAAACCATATTCTACTTATTTATTTTAGAATTAATTACTTATTTATTTTAGAATTAATTATTTCTAATTCATGCTCTTCACGAGCCAAATCTTCACGTTCCTTATTAACAACTGCTTCTGGTGCCTTCTTAACATAGCCTTCATTAGATAATAATTTACGTCTTCTTTCTATAGAAGCAACCAATCTATCACGTTCCTTTAAATTAGATTCCATCTCAAGTGCCTCATTAACACTTCCATCATAATAAATATATACTCTACTATCTTTAAAAGGAATAACAATATTACTTAAATCAGAGTCAAACTTACCACTATGAACATCACTTAATTTTAAAATTTTACTAATCAAATCAATATTATTATCAATTATTTCGCTATCATAAACAAAAGTAAAATCTTTAATATTATTCTCTAACTTAACTCTACGAACATTTTTAATTAAATCAATAATTAAATCAAAATCATTTTCAAAACAATACTCAGAATTATAAACAGGATAACTACTAATAACTATAGATTCTGAATCCTTAACAGGAAGCATATTATATATTTCATCAGTAACATAAGGCATAAAAGGATGTAACATTTTTAAAATATTCGTTAAAACAAATATTAATACCTTCTTTGTAACATCATTCATATTACCCTTAGATAACTCTATATACCAATCACAGAAATCATCCCATATAAAACTATACAAAGTAGAACCAACAACATTAAAATCATAAGTTTCCATGTGTTTTCTAACTGTTTCAATCACACTTTCTAAACGAGATAAAATCCATCTATCAGAAATAGTCAAATCAGAAATAGAAAAATCTAAATCAGATATTTCTTCACAATTCATTAAAACATATCTACTTGCATTCCATAATTTATTAACAAAATTCCAAGTTGATTTAACCTTTTCCTCATCATATCGTAAATCCATACCTGCAGCAGTACTTGTAGCTAAGAAAAATCTTAAAGAATCCGCACCATATGAATCAATAACATCCATAGGATCAACACCATTTCCTAAAGACTTACTCATTTTTCTTCCTTGTTTATCACGAATCAAACCATGAATTAAACAATCCTTAAAAGGTCTTTTACCAGTAAAATGTAAACCTTGAAAAGTCATTCTATTAACCCAAAAAGGTATAATATCATAACCTGTTACCATTAAATTATTTGGATAATATCTTCTTAACATATCAGTTTCTTCAGGCCATCCCATAGTACTAAAAGGCCATAATGCACTACTAAACCATGTATCTAAAACATCACTATCTTGAACCCAATCATCACCTGGACATTCCATTCCAACATAAACCTCATCACCCTTATACCAAGCAGGAATTCTATGACCCCACCATAATTGACGAGAAATACACCAGTCATAAGTAATCTCCATCCAATGATTCATTATCTTTTCATATCTTTCAGGAACAAAATTAACTTTGTTATCAATATCCTTTTGATTATCTAAAACTCTATCAGCTAAAGTTCTCATCTTAACAAACCATTGCTTAGATAAATAAGGCTCAACAACAGCATCACTTCTCTCAGAATGACCAACTGAATGTACCATTTCCTCAATAGAAATTAATAACCCCTTTTCCTTCAAATCATTAACTAACTTTTCTCTACATTCCTCACGACTTAATCCAGTATAACCTACTGCATTTTCATTCATAGTTGCATCTGGGTTCATAACAACAACACGTTCCAAATTATGACGATTACCAACTTCAAAATCATTAGGATCATGAGCAGGAGTAATTTTAACAACACCAGTTCCGAATTCAGGATCAGCATGCTCATCCCCTACAATTGGAATTAATTTATCAACAATAGGTAATACAACATTTTTACCAATTAAATGTTTATATCTATCATCATTAGGATTTACAGCCACTGCAGTATCACCAAATAAAGTTTCAGGACGAGTAGTCGCAACCTCAAGATAATCATCACTACCCTCAATATAATACTTTAAATGATAAAAAGCACCTTTATCATCCTTATAAATAACCTCCTCATTAGATAATGCAGTCATCTGAACAGGATCCCAATTTATAATACGTTCACCACGATAAATTAAACCTTCATTATATAAATCAACAAAAACCTTTCTTACGGCCAAAGATAACCCCTCATCTAATGTAAATCTTTCCTTAGAATAATCCAAAGATAAACCTAATTTAGCCCATTGCTGATGAATAGTATTAGCAAATTCATCCTTCCAACTCCATGCATGATTTAACCATTCCTCACGAGATATACTTCTAGGATTAACACCATTATCACGTAATTTTTTATCTACTTTAGCCTGAGTGGCAATACCAGCATGATCCATTCCTGGAAGCCACAAAGCATCATATCCATCCATTCTTTTAAAACGAATCATAATATCTTGTAATGTAGTATTCCAAGCATGACCTAAATGCAATTTACCAGTTACATTAGGAGGTGGAATAACAATAGCATACGGTTTTTTACTTAAATCTCCGCTTGTAAAATAACCCTTTTCCTTCCAAAACTCATACTTACCACTTTCAACCTCATTATGATTATATTTCTTATCCAACATAAAATCACCCTTTCAAAAAAAAATCCATGAATTTAAGGACGAGTTTACCCGTGGTACCACCTTAATTCATAGATTCACTATGCACTTTAACTCTTAACGCGAGATAACGTAACCTCCTACTGATTTCAGAAGTCAAACTCCCTTGCTACCTTCAAAGTATTGCATTATTAGTTTACACCAACCACTAACTCTCTTAAAATAAAAATACTTTTACTCCTCAAGTTCAAAATTTCTAACAAAGTTATTATATAATAAAAAAATATTTATAGCAAGAAAAAATAAAAAGAAGAAATAAATTCTTCTAAAAAACATTGTTATAAAGATAATATGATACCCCAATTAAAACAATAATAAACATAATTAAAAATACAATAGGAAGAACCTTACCTTTTTTATTCTCTTCATTTACACCCAATTCATCTTTATTAACACTTTCCAAAGTATTATCACTAATAACACTATCAGTCAAAACAACATTTTCATCAGTTTTAACCTCTTCTTTTTTTTGAACCTCTTCATATTGATTTTTAACTTCTGGCTCAGAATTTTGAATTCTATCCTTTACATCATTTATATATGAAACATTATTTAAAGGCTCCACAGATACAGAATCAAAATTTTGATTAGAAGATAAACCAGATCCCCACATATAACTATCTAATGATTTATCTTCAGTTTCGTTAAAAATATCTTCTTTTTCTTCAATATTACTTGATAAATCAGTAAACATCTCAAAATCATCTAATTTCTGATTCTCATTAGAAACAAGAGATGACAAATCATTAAATCCAACTGAATCTTGAATATTAGCAGAATTATTCTGAACATTTGATTCTATAACTTGACTATTATTTAATTGATCATTCAAATCCAATAAATTGTTTGAATCTGAATTAGAACTAAAACCAAAATAATCACTACTACTCACAACATCAGATTCTTGAATATCAACACTTGATAAATCACTAATATCCTCACTAACAACTTGCTTTTCATCATCCACTGTTTCATTCAAATCAGATAAATCATTATCACTAATACTCTCTTCAATCAAAGTATTATTATCAACATCTATACTTTCATCATTAGAAACCTGAGAAATTGAAACATCACTATCAGAATTTTTTTCTATAGAACCTGTAAAAATTGAAACATTATTATAATTAACAAAAGTATCAAATTTAAAACTATCCAAATATTTAAGAATTTCCCTTTTATTGTTTTCAAAATTAGCTTCATCAATTTCTTTCATAAAAGAACCCTTAAATAATTTTCTTAAATAATCATCCTTTTCAATATTAGACTTTAAATCACTAAGAAAAGAAACAAGTTCAGCCTTATTTGAAAAGATACCTTTTTTAAAAGAAATATTCAATCTATTAACTAATTGACTCATAAAAAAATGCTGATTAACAACAGTTAAAGATTTACCCATATTATCATATAAATTAAAGCTAACAATTGGCATTTCATACTTACCAGCATTATTTTCAAAATACATAACTTTAATACTATTCTTCATAATAATATAAGATCTTTTTCCAAAATTAAAAGTACATAAATTATCATAATTATCCATCATATTTATCACCTTTTGTACAACCCTAATATAATTATAACAAAAAAATAAAAATTTAAAAGTTTTTTATAAATTATTTTTTTAGAATATATGAAAAACAAATTCATATCATTTATTAGAAAGGATATCTATGAAAAAACTTATAAAAAATATTTTTTACATTTTCTTTCCATTAATAATAGGATTCCTAATATCCACTCTAACAAGAAACAATATAGATTATCAAGTATTAAAACAACCACCACTCGCACCACCAGGCTTTTTATTCCCAATCGTATGGACAATACTTTACACTTTAATTGGAATCTCATACTTTTTATACAAGAAAAATACTTACACAGATAAAACTGAAGTAATAATATACTACCTTCAATTATTTGTAAATGCACTATGGTCAATAATATTTTTTATATTAAAACTAAGATTCTTCTCTATAATATGGATATTAATACTTGTAATACTTATATACACATTAATAACACTATTTATACAAAAATATAAGCTATCAGCGTATTTACTAATTCCATATCTAATTTGGTGCTTATTTGCAACATATTTAACAATTGGGATATATTTACTAAATTAGAAAGATACAAATGTATCTTTTTTATAATATATCAAAATCACTTGGACAATCTATTCTAACAATATCACCACTAACAGGATGAATAAATTCAAAAATATTAGAATGCAAATAAAGACGTTTAGCTTTGTTCCCTCCATATTTCCTATCGCCCAATATACTAGTACCAATTTGATTCATATGAACTCTAATTTGATTCTTACGACCAGTATGAAGAAATACCTGAACTAAAGAATAATTTTTACTACTTTTAACAACACTATAATCAGTAACAGCAAGCTTCCCATTTTTAGGATCATTACAAGACCTTACATTAAAATTCCTATCTTCATACAAATAACTCTTAATAGTACCACTACCACTTATCCTATTAACAACAGTTAAATACCCACGTTTTAAAACAACATCATTCCAACTATCCTGCATTTTCTCACAAATATTCTTATCACGACAAAACAATAAAATACCAGATGTATCACGATCAAGTCTATGTAAAATGAATAAACTACCACTATTATATCTTTTAACAATATTAAAAGCAGTATCAAGTTCCTTCCTATCAGTAGAAACAGATAACAAACCACTTGGCTTATTAATACCAATAAAATAATTATCATCATAAATTATATTAATTAATCCATACTTTTTATCTCTTATCTGTCTTAAAATAACAACTAATTCATCATTCTTCCTTAATAAATAATTAGCCTTAGTAACAACTAAACCATTTACATAACAACATCCGTTAGAAATAAAACTTTTAATATTATTTTTAGATTTATCTAAATTATTTTTTAAAAAATCAATTAATAAATATTCTCCATTAATAATAAAATTAATTACAGCCTTGTTCATAAAACTCACCAATATAATTATAACAAAAAAATGGAACTTAAATTCCATTTTTCTTATTATTCTTTATTTCTTTTCTAACTTCATTAAAATGTTTGATGTTTTCACTAGTATATCCAAATACTATATTAGGATTCTTTTCAGCAATAGTATTCCATACTTCATCATAAATTGCCTTCTGAGTTTTTGTCGCAACACCTATATTTGCAAGCATAGTAGTTTTTCCATCTTTTGTAAAAATCTTAATAGCTCTATTAGTCCTTATACCATTATATCTTTGCTCAAATGGGTACATCCATAAAATATCACTATACTTATAAATCTGAAATCTACCATTTAACATAACAATATAATTTTTAGTCAAATATAATTTTATAGGCTTATAATAAAATGATTCCTTATCAGCCATTTCAGACTCAATACTGTCAATTTCATTACCATCTAATTTTTTAACATTATTGTTAAATCTGATAAAACCAACACCACCAACAATAGTTAATACCAAACCAATAAAACCAGTAAATACAGCAAACACATTATACATACTTGCAGTTTCACTATAAGAAACAGTCTGATCTAAGTAAACATCACCAAACATCTTATAAAAACTATATTCATCCATTGCCTCTTCATCTTCTAGTAAATCTTCATTATAATCCTCAATAGCAATATTCATTACATCAGAACCAATATTACGAGTAATACCTTCTAACCTATAAGGATTTTCAGTTAAATCCATATTACTTAATTCTAAATACTTACTTTCCTTCAAATATACAATATAATAATAATTTCCATCATAAACATAATAATAAGCATCAGTTTTATCATCATATACAGCAAAAGCAGAATATATCTTTTCTACATTAAGATAAACCTTATTTCCCTCTTTATCATCTTCACGTTCAATAACATCATTTAAATAAACAATATTATCACTATCAATCTTATTTTGTCTCATACATAAACAAATTAAAATAAAAGTTAAAACAAAAAATAAAATACCAAAAGCAAGAATAAATATATTTCTATTTCTAGCAGAAATAACATCTTTATTAGTAAATTTCTTCATACAACATCACTCCTGAAATAATTATATAATATAACTTAAAAAAAAGATAGTTTTTTATTACTATCCTAATACTACTTTTTTTATTAATTGTCTTCCTAAACCATCTTTAGATTTCTGTTAAGTGAACTACCCATCATCTAAAGATAATGGGATTGCGAATAAATTTTTTTCAAACACTCTTTAGAAGATATACATTTAACTTCTTAATAGAATACACCTCATTATAATATAAATCCAATACTTATATTATTAAATTCGACAAAAATCATTATTTAATAAAAACTTTACTTCTTCTTAAAACTTCTTAAATATTCTTTTTTCTCTGGCGTAATACGATAACTCTCTATAGCTTTTTGAATAGCTTTATTGTGCGTCCATTTATCTAATTTTTGATTTTCAATATATGATATGGTTGACTCATATTGCTTAGCTAAGGCTGTTGCAAAATACCATGCAATCATCATATTTACATAATATTCATCAGATCTAATATTAGAAACTAATTCTAAAAACTCTTTTTTAAAATCATCATCTAAATAATGTTGCATAAGCATACCAATACCAAAACGAATAGTATATATTTTTTTAGATTTAATCCACACTTTAATCTGCTCCAATAATTTATCACGATTTTTCTTAAATACCTTAGGTGACATTTGATCACATGTCGCCCAATTATCAACATATGGCAAAAACCTATTTACATATGATATACAATCATCATAACTTTTAATTTCTGAAATAATAAATGAATGTAATTGATTTTCATCAAAATACTTATGAGGTAATTCATCTAAAAAAGATAAATAATTATCACTAATAATCAATTCTTTCGCAAACTTTCTAAGTTCAGGAGTACGTACACCTATTATAGAATCAGAATCTACAGTTGGAATTATTTTAATTTGTAAATCCCTATACTTTTTATCTTGTAATTTAAATAATTCATCACTTATATTCATATTTTATCTTCTTTCTAACAAACAAACACTCTCTACATGATGTGTATTTGGAAACAAATCAAATAAACTAATCTCTTTTATATTATAAATTTTTTTAAATATATTCAAATCCCTAGCTAAAGTTACAGGATCACAAGAAACATAAACAACACGCTTAGCGCCTACACTAATAACCTCATTAATAGATAACTCTGATAAACCACTACGAGGAGGATCAACAATAACAACGTCAAAATTCTTATTCAACCCTTTTAATACTTTTCCACTGTCTCCACATATAAATTGACAATTACTAACATCATTCAATTTCTTATTAATATTCGCATCATGCACAGCAGATTCATTAATCTCAACACCAACTAAACTCTTGCCGCCAACAAATAAACCAATTGTACCAGTGCCACAATATAAATCCAATACATTACAATTATCCAAATTACCTGCGTATTCCTTAACCTTACTATATAACTTATAAGCCATAGGAGTATTAACTTGAAAAAAAGAATCTGGAGAAATCACAAACTTCTTATCACCTATTTTATCAATAATATATTCATCACCATAAATAAGCTTATATTTATCACCCTTAACATAAATACTATTAACATGATTTCTTAACCTGTCAATAAGATAATCTTCATTAACTTTACTAACAACACTAAAAATAACCATAATAGACTTATCAAAATAACTACTACGTACAACAACCTTTTCAATTCCACTTAAATCAATTTTTCTAAGAATATCCAAAACATTATTTATCTCATAAGAACTAATCATACACTTATCAATTTCAATTAAATCATAAGTCTTTTCCTTAAAATATCCAATTCCATTCTTAACATGAAAAGTTGCCTTATTACGATAATAAAACTGATCGTCAAAACATATATCAGAAATCTTAATATTCTCCTTCACAAACTTTTTAATTATGTCCTTAACTTTATTAATCTTATAATCATGTTGAAAACTATATGACATATGCATAATGTCACACCCACCACATGATTCATAATATGGGCAATCCACTTTAACTCTGTCACTACTTTTAGAATAATACTCAATTACAATACCTTCATAAAATTTCTTATTCTCCTTAATAATCTTAACCCTAACATTTTCACCTGGAAGCGCATTACTAACAAAAATTATTTTTCCATCTATATAACCAATACCACGACCTTGATGATCAATCCTATCAATTAAAACATCATACATAAAATCACCTAAAACAATAATACATAAAATTTAATAATTTGTAAATAATAATCCTAGTTAAAAAGGTGATTATATGAACATAGAAAAAACAATTGAAAAAATAAAAAAAAATCTAAACAACAGTATAGATATATCATCAAGAATATTAAAAATAAAAAATAAAAAAATAGGATACTTATTTTTAGAAAGTGTTTCAAGCGACGATAAAATAAGTGATTTTTTAGTACGTTCTCTTATAAATGAAAAAAATAAAGAAGAAAATATTTATAACAGTAAACTACTAAAGATAAATTATGAAGAAATACCATACCTATTAGGAAGTGGATTTACAATAATAATAACTAAAAATAACTTTTATGCAACAGAAACAAAAGCAAACATAAATAGATCAATAGAAGATTCAAAATCAGAAGCAATAATAAGAGGCCCAAAAGATTCATTCACAGAAAACTATATGACAAACATAGGACTAATAAGAAAAAGAATAAAAGACAATAACCTAGTATTTGACGAAATAAAAATAGGAAGAAGAACAAAAACAAAAGTCGCAATAACATATATAAACAATATTACAAATAAAGAATATATAAAAAAAATAAAAAAACAATTAAAAGAATTAGATGTAGACGGATTAATAGATAGCGGACCATTAAGAGACTATCTTACAAAAAATAACCACTGTGCATTTCCAACAATAATTTCAACAGAAAGACCAGATAAATGTACAGAATCACTACTAAATGGCAAAATAATAATAATAGTAGAAAACACACCATTCGCACTAATAATACCAGGAATATTTATAGACATATTTCATACACCAGAAGATAACTATCAACAACCAATAAATATAACAATAACAAGAATACTAAAATTTTTAGCATTCTTAATAACACTATTTACACCAGCACTATACATTGCACTAACAACATATAACTTTGAAGTAATACCAGACAATCTACTAATTTCAATCGCAATACAAAGACAAGGTGTACCATTCCCCACAGTAATAGAAACTGTAATAATGCTAATAACATTTGAAATACTTAGAGAATCAGACATAAGACTACCAAACCAAATGGGAGCTGCAATTTCAATTGTAGGAGCACTTGTGCTTGGAGAAGCTGCAGTATCAGCAGGAATAGTATCGCCTATAGTAATAATAGTTGTCGCAATTACAAGTGTAAGCGGACTACTATTCACTGACATTGATGTTGTAAATGGAATAAGAATTTGGAGATTTATATTTATTTTATCCGCAACACTTCTAGGTCTAATAGGACTAGTAATATCAGGAATAATATTTCTAACAAAACTTTCAAGTCTAGAAATACTAGATGTACCATACCTATCTACTATATCTCCATTTAATATGAAAGCACAAAAAAACGGAATAATAAAATTCCAAAAAACAAAAATAAAAGAAAGACCATTCTATTTAAAATTAAAACAAAAAAGAAAAGTTGGTGAAAAATGAAAAAACTAATAATAATACCAATAATACTAATATTAACAGGATGCTGGAACTACAATGAATTAAACAATCTAGCAATAACAACAGGAATAGCTATAGATAAAAAAGAAGACAAATATGAAGTAACATACTTAATATCAAATGCCAAAAAAAACGAAATAAGCGCAAAAGAAGGAGAAGCAGGAACAACAACATATAGAGGAATTGGAGATACAATACAAGAAGCAATAAACGATATAGAACTAAAAATGCCATTTGAACCATACAATGGACACCTAGTAATAACAGTAATATCAGATGAAGTCGCAAAAGAAGGAATAGAAAACATATTAGACTATTTAGCGCGAGATACAGAATCAAGAAACTTCTTCTACATTCTACTTAGTAAAGACGTACAAGCCAAAAACATTCTTGAAATAATTTCACCACTTCAAACATTTCCATCACAAACAATCGCATCAGATATAGAAACATCATCATCAGACTCATCACTTATATATAAAATAACATATAATGATTTTATCTATACCCTATTAGAACAAGGAATAAATCCAGTATTAAATAGTGTAACAATAATAGGAAATAAAGAAGAAGGAACAGACTCAAAAGAACTTTCAGACACTATACCAAAAGCAACAATAAAAATAGATACACTAGGAATATTCAAAGAAGACAAACTACTAGATTGGGCAACAAAAGAACAAACAGAGGGAATAAATCTACTATCAAACAAAATAGACACTTTTTATATAAAAACAAAATGCGAAGACAACTACATAATGAATTATATAAAAGATATAGAAACAAAAACAGATATAGATTTAGATAATAATAAAGTAAATGTAAAAATAAATGGAAAATCTTCAATACAAGAAGTTAATTGCAAAATAAATCTAGAAGATAAAAACACATTAAACGAAATTGAAAAAAAAATAGAAAATGAACTAAACAAAATAATAGAAGATTCAACATATCTGATACAAAAAAAATATCAAACAGATGTATTAGGATATGGAAAAATAATACACAAAAAAAATCCTAAAAAATGGAATCAATTAAAAAATAAATGGGATGACACTTTTAAAGATCTAAAAATAGAAACAGATATAAATATTGAAATAGAAAAACAAGGAAAATTAATACAATCAATAAAGGAGGCACAATGAAAAAACTATCAACACTCCAATTTTGTGCTATTGAATACTTTCTAATACTCGCAAACAACGTAGGACTAACAACATACATACTATTCCACTATGCAAAACAAGATGGCTTAATAAGTATAATACTAGGAACAATACTTGGAATAATACCATTACTTATCTATTTAAAAATAATGAATATAAAACCAGAATTAAACATCTTTGAAAAAATAGAAGATACATTTAAAAAAACAGGAACAATAATAAATATTATACTAATATTAAGTATATCAATACTAACTATAATAAATTATAATAGCTTAATAAACTTTATATCTTCACAATATCTTTCAAAAACACCTACCATAATAATAGCGTTATCGTTTCTCCCAGCAATCGTATATATATTAAAAAAAGGAACAACAGTTATAGGTAGAACAATTTTTATATTGCTAATAATAAGTGCTTCACTAGTAATACTTACAATATCAGGACTCATTTGGCAAATAAAAATTGAAAATATACTTCCAATCCTTGAACACGGAATAAAACAACCATTAATTTGCTCACTAATATACACTACATATAACATTACTCCATTATTCCTCTTAACTACAATACCCAAAAATGAAATAATAGACAAAGAAAAATTTAACAAAAGAATAATAATAACATATTTTATCGCTAATACAATAATACTGATAATGTTTTTCCTAACACTATCAGTACTAGGTGCAAATCTCTCAAATCTATATCAATATCCAGAATATGACGTACTAAAAAAAGTATCATTAATAGGATTTATAGAAAGAACAGAAAGCACTATATCACTTAGATGGACATTTTATGTATTCACAATAACAATAATGGGAATACAATTCATAACAAAATATATAAAACACATATTCAAAATAAAAAATGAAAAAACAAATCTAAAAATAATAACAGTTATATCACTAATAATAACACTATTAGGAAACAAAATATTCAACAATATAACAAGATTCAACACAATAACATATAATACACTACCAATTTTTATTCTAATAGTATTAATAATAATTCCATCAATAATATCAAAAAAAGTAAAAGAATAATCTTTTACATAAACATTTTAAAAACAACATAACCTACTACACCAGCAATAACCAAAAATAATAATAAGAATAATACTTTAATCATTTTATTATTACTAGCAATCGAATCTTGTAAATCTTTTAATTGTTCAAAATCTTCATCTTTAAAATTCAAACTAGAAGTATAAAAAGACTTATCTAAACCATCATCATCTTTAACTTCATATGTATCTTTTGCTTCTTTAACTTCTTTTAACAACTCATCAGATTTAACTTGAGTAACAAGTGTATCACCAGTAGACTTTAAATCACTTAACATATCCAAAGATAATTCATTATCATCAATTGACTTAAGAACACTAGTATTAACAAGTGTTTTTTCTAATTCCGCTTGATCAACCTCATCCAATTTTTCCTTTATATTGATATTCTTTAATATATTATACTGTGTATTTTTAAGACTTCTATTAGTATTATCAACAACATGATTATCCTTAGCTTTTACTAAAACATCACGAATATCATAACTTCTTTCATCAACAGGTTCTGGAGGAAGTTTCGGTAATTCACGCTTTATAATAGAACTTCTTTTTTTATTATCTTCTCTCTCTTTTAATAATTCCTTTATTTGTTCAAGACTTATCTCATTAGTTTTCTCCATAGTTGCTACATTCTCAATATTAGAATACTCACTATTCTCATATATATCCTTATATAAGTTTTCATTTCTAATACTTCTTCTCCCAGTACTTGAAACATTAGAATGATATTTTTCCATTCTACTAGCCATACCCATCACCTAACATAATAATACCATAAAATACATATTTTTAAAAGTTTTAATTGCAAAATCCAAGAAAATTATTTATAATATTACAAGGAGGAAGTATAATGGAAAAAATAAAAGTTAATGAAAACTGCATAGGATGTGGAGCATGTACTGCAATCGCACCAGAATACTTTACAATTGGTGATAATGGATATGCAGAACCAGTACAAGAAGAAGTTGAAGAAATAACAGAAGATATAAAAGAAGCTGCAGAAGGATGCCCTGTAAGCGCAATTGAAATATAAAAACAAATAAGATAACACTTATTTGTTTTTCTTTACCAAACTATATAATTGCTTAACCTCTTTAACACTTAAAAATCTATATTCCCCACTTTTAAGCCCATTAACATCTAAAAAAGCAAACATTTCACGTTTTAATTTAACTACATCAAATCCAACAGAATTAAACATTTTCTTAACTTGATGATTTTTTCCCTCATGAATAATAACAGTAACAGTAGAAGAATCAGTCTTCTTATCATATTTTTTTAACTTTACAAAACATTTACTAGTTTTTACACCATCAATAATAACTCCTCTACTCATTATAGAAGAACTTTCCTTATCAAAAAATCCCTTAACTTTCGCAATATAAACCTTTTCAACATTACTTCTAGGATGAATAAGTAAATTAGTTAATTCACCATCATTAGTTAATAATAAAGCACCAGTAGTATCATAATCCAATCTTCCAACAGGATATAATCTCTTATCAGTATTAATTAAATCAATTACTGTTTTACGATTTTTCTCATCACTAGTAGTAGTAACAACACCTCTTGGTTTATTAAGTAATATATATTCTTTTTCTTCTCTAGAAATAACCTTATTGCCAATCATAATCTCATCATTGCCATTAACTTTAAAACCTAATTCACTAACAACTTCTCCATTAACTCTAACTTTGCCAGAAGAAATTAATTCCTCTGCTTTTCTTCTAGAACAATAACCACTATTAGCTATAACTTTTTGTAATCTTTCCATCAAAATCACCTACAAACATTCTATCACGTTTAACAATATAAAAGCAAATAAAATAGGATTATACCTATTTTATTTCTCCAGTTTCAGGATCTACATCTAAATCCTTTGATTTAGAGTTTTTTTCATCCTTATCAGCAAAATAATAATCTCTAACTTTTTTAGTAATTTCATCTCTTAACTTAGAATCACGTTTAAATAATTCCTTAACATTTTCTCTTCCCTGACCAATCTTATCACCTTTATAAGAATACCATGCACCACTTTTATCAATAATACCTGCTTCACTAGCCAAATCAACTAATTCACCAGTAGCAGAAATTCCTTCACCATACATAATATCAACAGAACAAGTTTTAAAAGGTGGAGCCATTTTATTTTTTACAACTTTAATACTTGTCTTATTACCAATAATATCAGTACCTAATTTAATTTGTTCAGAACGTCTAATCTCAAGTCTTATAGAAGAATAAAACTTAAGTGCTCTACCACCAGGAGTAACCTCTGGATTACCAAACATAACCCCTACCTTTTCTCTTAATTGATTTATAAATATTGCAACAGTATTTGTTTTATTAATAATACCCGATAACTTTCTAAGTGCTTGGCTCATAAGTCTAGCTTGTAATCCAACATGCGAGTCACCCATCTCACCTTCAATTTCAGCTTGTGGAACAAGCGCAGCAACTGAATCTATTACAACAATTCCAATCGCACCACTTCTAACTAAAGCTTCACAAATTTCTAAAGCCTGCTCACCATTATCAGGTTGAGATAATAATAACTCATCTATATTAACACCCAATCTAGCAGCATATTGAGGATCCAAAGAATGTTCAGCATCAATAAATGCAGCTCTACCACCTTTTTTTTGAATTTCAGCAATTGCATGAAGTGCAAAAGTAGTTTTACCACTAGATTCGGGACCATAAATTTCAACAATTCTTCCCTTTGGATATCCACCTATACCTAATGCAACATCCAATGAAATAGAACCACTTGGAACAACATCTATATTTCTATGTTCATGACTTCCAAGTTTCATTACTGCGCCCTTACCAAATTGTTTTTCAATATCAGCTAATACTTGATCTAAAGTTTTATCACCTGAAGATTTAACCATTTATTTTCCTCCTAACTAAATACAACCTCATTTTACAATAAAAAAAAAACAATGTCAATACTTTTATCAAACATTTGTTTGTTAATTTCTGGCTACATAAATTTTAAAAAATAAAATAATAAATAATTATAATAAACAAATAATAAAAAACTATATAAATAAATATACAAAAAATAAAAATGAAACAAAAAATAAAAACGACAAAAATGTCGTTTATGGAGGATATTACCATAAATAGTTTGCCTTAAAGAATGCACACTGGTAAAATATGCATCCATTAATTATTATTAACAACATTATCCTCATTATGCTTAGAATCTTTATAATTTTGAACACTTATTGCAATTCCAATAACAAGAGAATAAGATAAAATATAAATCCACATCATCATCACAATTATATTAGATAAACTACCATAAAATATATCATAATGAGAAAAATAAAGTACATAATAAGAATACAAGAAAGTTGAAACTAACCAAGCAACAGAAGTAAACAATGCACCACGAGTAGTATACTTACTATTAATAAAAGAATCAGGAGCAATTGTAAATATCAATTTAATCATAATAAATATAAAAATAATCGCAAAAGGCCATTTTAATAATAAGAAAACATAGTAAAAAGTACTACTAAATTCATCAAAAATATTAATAGACAAAATAAATTTCAAAATACTATTACCAAAAGCAAGAACAAACAATGTAAAAACAAATAATGTTACTAATAATATGGTAATAAATAAAGCTTTTATACGTCTAGATAAATAATTACTATGTTCAAAACCATACAAAGTATTAGAACTAATAATAATTGAATGAGCTCCATTAGAAGCAACTATATAACCTATAAACACATAAAAACCAATATGAAAATCCATACCACTACCAGTTATATATGGAACAAGAATTCTATTAATCTCATTAGGTAAAGCCTCACCCATCAAATTAACAATACTATCAACAGAAATACTAAAAAAAGATGCTAAATAACCACATAAAGTAATGATAGGAAAAATAGATAAAACAAGAAAAAAAGCAATATTACCAGGAAGAATTTTCATTTCTGGTTTTTTGCAAATTTTAAATAATTTTTTTAAATACCTTTTAGTTAAATTCATACTATTCCTTTCAAAAAAGCAAAGCAAACGCTTTACTTATTTTCTTCTTTCACATTTCTCATATCTAAAGTTGCTTCATTAATAGCATCATCAATTGTTTTTATTTCATCAGTAATAACACTATAACCTATTGCAGCACCAAAACTATGAGATAAATCCTTAAATTCTTTATTCAATTTCCTTATATAAGAAACAATTTGTTTTTCATCATAACCAACCATATAAATCAAAAACTCATTACCATTAGTTCTCATTATTTCAGTATTAGAAATTTGAGTTCTTATCAAAATATTAGCTGCTTCCTTAATAACCTTATCTCCTTCAGCATGACCATAATTATCATTAATATAAGCAATATTATTTAAATCAACAACAACCAAGCCTTGAGGATATACTAAACTTTCATCCCAAGCATCAATATTATCATTTAAATAATTTCTATTCTTCAAAGAAGTTAAAACATCAATATATTTTAATTTACTATCCTTAGGAACAACAACTTTTCCTTTAAAATTTTTTCTATTTTGATAGATTAAAAATACAATTAATACCAATAATATAATTGATATAAAAATAATAAGGCCAGTATAACTTTCAGTACGACTCATAGAAACTAATTCATAATATCCAAAATTTGATATTTCTTGATTAGAAACAAACGATAAATAAAAATTCAAATAATTTATAAAAATATTATTATCTTCACTATCCAATACCTTAAATGAATACTGATCTTCCATATCAAAAGAATAAATAGATTTATATTTCTTTAATTTATCAGAACTATAAAAATTATATATCTCATTATCAATAACAATTATAGAATCAGAATCAACCTTATCAATCAATGAAGTAATAGAATCATAAGTCTTAATTGAGATTCCTTTTGATTCTAAATAACTAGAAAGTTTAGTATTCGCAAGAGTTACAACATCATAACCATTCAAAGACTTAATAGAACTTACAGTAACTTTATTAGTAGGTAACGCAAGAACCACTATTTGTTCATCATAATTAGATATTAAATCCTTATTAGCAATACCATACTCTCCTATATTCAAATTATTAAAAAATAAATCAACATTTCCAGCATTAAATGCATCAACAAGAGAATTAACATCTGAATAATTCTTATAATCAATTTCAATATCAGCTATATCAGAAAAACTTTGAAGAAATGCTTTATTAATACCATACATATCATCAGCTATAAAAGAATCATATGGCACATTCTCAACATAACCATAAACATACCTTTTACTTTTAAAAGATGTTTTACTCTTATCATCAATATTAGAAAATGCAAAATAATTACTTGATAAATGTCTACCAAAAGAATCATCATACTTTGATTTTTCCCATTTATTAAAATACTTAGTTAATATCTCATTTAATTTTTCATCATTACCTAAACGAATGATATAATCCTGTTTAATTTCATTTATATTATAAGAAATATTCAAATTAGCATTAGATAAAATCAAATTCAAATTACTAATTTTAGGTAAAACTATTGCATTAACAGGATTCTCCTCAGTTGAAATACCTGCAACCAATTCATCAATACTTGCAAACGTTTTAAAAGTAACACTATTGTTATCCATTACATTTGAAACTTTATCTAAATCAGACTCCAAAACACCTATAACCATATCATGAATTTCTGATAATTTATTATACTTAATATTATTATTAGTTAATAATGCATAACTATCGCTATATACTAAAATATCATTATCCTGTTTTTGAGAAACAACTTGAAACGAGTAATCAGTTTTAATTTCATCAACATTTTGATATGCAATCATATTAAAATCTAAACCAGTAACGTCTTCAAAATCATTAAAAAAATCAAACAATATACCAGAACCATTATAATTAATAACAGGTATATCTTTTAAAATAGAAATATCAATTACTTTACTCTTATTATTTTCAAGCCATTGTTTTTCAAAAATAGTAAAAGAAGTTTCTTTATCCTGTTTAGTAAAAAGGAAAATTCCAGAAACAACAACAGCAATAATAACTCCTATTACTATAAAAATTCCCTTTTTATTCTTCATTATTTTTCACCCTCATAATTCCAATTCAATTTTTCAGAATTTGTACTCTTATAACCAATCATTGTAGAAACATCATCATTACCAGAAACAAAAATCTGAAAATCATAATACTTTAACTCTTCTTCACTAAATTTTTCTAATAATTTAGAAGAATCAGACTTAATTTTATGAGAATCAATTCCTTTTCCATTTTGAACATCAAGAATAATATTAACTATCTTACCAGATAATCTAATACTTTTAATAGATATACCATCAGTAGCCTCAAAACTATTCTTTATTTCATCAAATCTTGAATTATCTATTTTTACACTTTCAATACCATCCAATCTATGTCCATATTTAGAAACACTATAAGATGGAAATACTAATATTTTAATACCTATTAATCCTAAAATAACTATTAATAATATTAACAAAATTAAAATAGATAATAACTTATTTTTCATAACAAATTTCTTTAATTTAATTAAAAAACTCTTCATCGTAAACTCACCCAATATAATTATACTATATATAAAAAAAATTATCAATAACAAAAAAAAGGTGATTATTCACCTTTTAAAACTTCTATTGCTTTTCTCATTTTAAGATCATACTTAACCATTTCAATTCCACCAAATGCTTTTAAGAATTCATCCTCTTTCATTTGATACTTAGAAGACATATCTTTAACTTCTTTATTAGCATCCTTATCGCTAATTTCAATATTTTCAGCCTTAGCAATTTCTTCTAACATAAGTCTATAAGTAATTCTCTTAACAGCTTCTTCTTTCATTTGTTCTCTTAGCTTAGATTCATCAGAATTTGTAAATTGATAGAATTGCTCTAAACTAAGACCTTGCATCCTTAAAGTTTCCTCATATTGTTTAACCATACGATTCAATTCTTCGTCAATCATAACATCAGGAATTTCAACTTTAACATTTTTACCAGCAGCTTCTAATAACTCATCAACATACTTATTCTCAGCTTCACTATCTTTTCTAACTTTGATATTTTCCTTAACTTGTTTTTCTAAGCTTTCCTTAGAATCAATTCCTTCCATTCCTAAATCTTCAAAGAAATCAGCATCTAATTCTGGAATTCTCTTAACCTTTATTTCATTAACTTTAACTTTAAATACAACAGCTGCACCCTTTAAATCCTCAGCATGATAATCCTTAGGGAAAGTAACATTAATATCCTTTTCATCCCCTACATTCATACCAATTACTTGATCTTCAAAACCAGGAATAAAAGTATTAGAACCAATCTCTAAAGAATAATTTTCACCTTTTCCACCAGCAAAAGCTACACCATCTTTAAATCCTTCAAAATCAATAACAGCAATATCACCATTTTCAACTGATCCAGACTCTTTAACAACATTTTCAGTATAATGACTTCTTAAATGTTCAATTTCATGTTCTATTTCTTCCTTAGAAACACTTACTTTATCCTTTTTAATACCTAATCCCTTATACTTACCTAACTTAACTTCTGGTTTTAAAGTTAAAGTAAACAAATACTCAACACCTTTTTCAGAAATATCACTTAAAGTAATTTCAGGTTGAGCTACTATTTCTAAATCTTTAGCTTTCTTAAACATATCAGTATATGCATCATCTAAACAAATATCAGCAGCATCAAAATTTAATCTTTCTTGAGTATATTTCTTTAAGAAAACATTCTTTGGAGCTTTACCCTTTCTAAAACCATCAATTTGAAAATTGCTACTAGCTTTTTTATAAGCCTTCTCTAAAGCATCTTCCCACTTTTTTCCTTCAATTTTAACTTTTATCTCTTTAGTATTTTTCATAATAACCTCCATTTATACCAATATAGTATATAATAAAATAAATATTTTTACAAGCAAAAAACAAAATTAAATATAAACTTTCACACATAATATTGAATATTTATAAACAAAAATGATAAAATGAAACTGGTGATAATATGTATGACGTTGTAATAATAGGTGCAGGACCTGCAGGTCTATTCACTGCCTACGAATTAAGTGAAAAAAACAAAAATCTAAAAATATTGTTATTAGAAAAAGGAAAATTCGCAAAAAATAGAATATGTATAATGAATAAAAATAAAACACAATGTAAAAACTGTAATCCATGTCAAATACTATCAGGATATGGAGGAGCAGGAACATTTTCAGACGGAAAACTAAACTTTATACCAAAACTAGGAAAATCAGACCTATTCAAATATATGTCAGAAACAGAAGCAAACAAATTAATAGACGATACAGAAAAAATATTTAACAAATTTGGTATGGACAGTAAAATATATCCAACAAATATGAGTGAAGCAGAACAAATAAAAAAACAAATCGCAATACAAGGAGCAAAACTTCTAATAATTAAACAAAAACATTTAGGAAGTGATAAACTACCTACATATATCCAAAACTTCACAAACTACTTAGAAAAGAATAATGTTGAAATAAAAGAAAACTGTAATGTAATAGATATAAGTGTAGAAAAAAACTTAAACATAATAACATACAAAGAAAAAAATAAAGAAATAAAAATAAAATCAAAATATGCAGTAATTGCTCCAGGAAGAACAGGCGCAAAATGGATACAAGAAATCGCAGACAAATATAATATAGAATATACATCAAGAAGTATTGAAATTGGAGTAAGAGTCGAAACAAGAAAAGAAATATTAGAAAATATAACAAACATAATATATGATCCAACAATATTTATAAAAACAAAAACATATGGAGACGAAATAAGAACATTCTGTACAAACCCAGGCGGATTTGTCGCAAAAGAAAATTACTATGGATATATATGTGTAAATGGACATTCATTAAAAGACATAAAATCAAACAACTCTAATTTTGCATTTATTAATAAAATTAGCTTAACAGATCCTGTAACAAACACTAGAGAATACGGAGAATCAATTGCAAAAATCGCAAACGTATTAGGAGACGGAAAACCAATAATACAAGCACTAAAAGACTTAAAAAGAGGAAGACGTTCAACATGGGATAGAATAAATAAAGGATTCATAGAACCGACACTAAAAGACTGTGTTGCAGGAGACCTATCACTTGTACTACCTCACAGAATAATAACAAATATAATTGAAGGACTAGAAACATTAGATAAAATAATACCAGGAATAAATAACGACGAAACACTTTTATACGGTCCAGAAATAAAATTCTTCTCAAACGAAATAACGACAAATAATAAATTCAAACTAGAAAACAAAAATATTTATTTCATAGGAGACGGTGCAGGAAAAGCAGGAAACATAGTAATAGCAGCAGCAAACGGACTTGTTGCAGCAAGAGACATACTACAAAAAGAATCTGAAAAATAATCAGATTCTTTTATTTATAACAATTTTAAAAATCTGTTGTTAATAATATTGTTAATTTAAAATCTATGCTTAAACAATTTTTAATTATTCACTCGTTTTTTTATGCAAATTCATAAAAATAGATGTTTGTATTATAATTTTTATTGTGTTAGTCTTTTTATTAGGAATTATTGGATCCTTTTATTCCTATTTAGAAAGGACTGATTTGTATTAATAATAATGAACCTAAATTTATAAAGTTATGTTCTGATACTACTTTTAAATATTTATGGAAGAATGAAAGAACTAGAAGATGGTTTAATGAGATTATTTTAGATAAGACTGGTATTGATTTATCTACTTTTACTTTTATTGATAATGAATCTAATACTGGTTCTAATATTAAAGATCAAAGAAATGATTTAACTTTATCTGATATGAATAATGAAATTGTTATTATTGAAATGAACTCTACTTATAGTGAGGGAGAAGAAAGAAAATATAGATACTATCTATATAGAAGAGCTGGGAATAATTATTTAGTTGGAAATGAATACACAGATAGAAAACACACTGTATTAATTGCCTTTAATAATTATTTAAGACCTAATATGCCAGATAAGGATGTAATTTACTCTTGGTTTGGTGATCATGAGAATAATATTAACTATAAAGATATAGAAATGTATGAAATATTCTTGCCAAAATTCTATAAAATGTGTTATCATGAAATTAACAAAATTGATAAAAGATTATCTATGTTTGGAGCTACATCATATGATGAAATGAAAAATTCTACTTCAAACAAGGATGACCTTTATATTATAGAGGAGCTGATTAGATTGAGTAAGATGGATGAATTCATTGATGAATATGATCATGAAATAGTAATACAAAAACTAATTAATACATACAAAATTGAAGGTCTTGAAGCAGGTAGAATTGAAGGTAAAGCCGAAGGTAGAGCTGAAGGTAAAGCCGAAGGTAAAGCTGAAGGTAGAGCTGAAGAAAAAATCGAAATAGCAAAAAAATTGTTATCAAACAATTTCGATATTAAAATCATTTCAAAAATAACAGAATTATCAATTGAAGAAATTAAAAATATAGACCAAAAATAAAATTATTTTCAAATAAATAAAAACAAAAGACATATTAAAAGAATCTGAAAAATAATCAGATTCTTTTATTTTAATATTATAAATCAGCTGTGGGAACAATTATAACAGGACGAACACCATAATTCAAATCATAGCTCTCCCATTCTATGGTTCCAACAAGAGACACAGTCCACACAGCTGTTGAAAATTTCACACCATATTTTACACCTGAACCACTAACCGAACCAAGCCAATAAGTTTTGTTACTTTTCCTTACATCATTATCCGAAAATATTGATGTATTTGAAGCTTCCTCATATGTTAATAACCTTCCTGTTATAGTTGATGGTGCCCCATATACTGTTTTTAAACCTGATACATAACCATCTACATATGATTTAACATTATTACCAGTATCATTATATACATATGGATATGGGTTTCCAGAATAACTAGCAGAGTTTCCGTTTACATCTTTTGCATAATCACTCTTTAATGAAGCATTAAAATCATGCCAGTACATTGATTCTGAAAATATAATTAAATCTGGTGATGAAGCATCTTGTTTATATATATTATTTGTTGTATCCTTCTTCAAATTATAATTTGCAAATAATAATGTTGTACTTGCATTTGTAGAAATTACTTTAAAGCATTCTTGTGAGCCTGTTGGTCCATAACATACCTCATCTCCAACTTGCACAATTCTTGGAGTTTGTTTTAAATCACCATTTTTTTCAGCAACTATATTTCCAGTATTTAAATCAAAACTAACTACATAATCTCCAAATTTTAATGAATAATCTACTACTTGACCTTTTTCTAGTTTTATCCATCCATCACTTGGTACATCACCACTTACCAAAAAAGTAGATGGCAAATCAGATATATTATATGTACCTGTTGGTGCTTCTTGATTAGGATTATTTACTGATTCAGATAAATAATATTTTTGTACTGCATCTTTATAACCATATGCCGAATCCACTACTGCACCTTTTCTTGAATTTTCAATTATATTTAATATAATTGGTACTGTTATAACTGCTATTATTGCGAGTATTACTATGATTGCTAATAATTCTATAAGAGTAAATCCATTTTTACTTTTCATAAATACCCTCCTATTCTGTATCTAATTATACAAAAAAAAGTACTATATTTCAAGTACTATTTTAAAGCATCAATTAATTCAGCTTTTTTCATTGTAGAATATCCTTCTACACCTTTTTTCTTAGCTAAATCCCTTAATTCAGCAACTGTCATCTTAGAGATATCTTCTTTAACTTCTTTTTTAGTTTCCTTTTTAACTGTTTCTTTCTTAGCAGTTTCTTTCTTTACTTCTTTCTTAGTTTCTTTAGCTTCTTTAACACCATTTTCTAATGCATCTTTAGCTATATTAACTAAATTAGTAAATGTTTCAGCACTATCAATTGCAATTTCAGCTAACATCTTACGGTTAATAGTAACACCTGCAATATTTAAACCATTAATGAATTTAGAATAACTAATATCATTCATACGACATGCAGCATTAATTCTAGTAATCCATAATTTTCTGAAATCTCTTTTCTTTTGTCTTCTATCTCTATATGCATATTTACCAGAATGCATTACTTGTTCTTTTGCACTCTTATATAATCTATGCTTACTTCCAAAATATCCCTTTGCTCTATCCATTACTTTCTTACGACGAGCACGATGAATAGTTCCGCCTTTAACTCTTGCCATTTTAATTCCTCCTATTTAATAACATCTTTTAATCTATTGTAATCTGCCTTACTTAAAAGTGATGCACTTCTTCCTGTTCTATTAGAAGCTGCATTTTTCTTACCAGTATTATGTCTAGTTCCTGGATGACCAATTTTAACAGTTCCACCAGGTCTAACATTACAAACCTTAGCAGTACCCTTATGTGTTCTTTGTGTTTTCTTTGCCATAAAAATCCTCCTATTTTTCTTTCTTAGGTGCTAGTATCATAATCATCATACGACCATCCAACGTAGGTTGTGATTCAATCGTAGAAACCTCACCTAAAGCATCCGCAAAACGAAGTAAAACATTTTTACCTAAATCAGTATGAGCCATTTCTCTACCTCTAAAACGAATAGAAACCTTAATTTTATGTCCCTTTTCTAAATACTTACGCGAATTATTAACACGAGTATTAAAATCATGAACATCAATAGTAACAGACAAACGATACTCTTTCATATCCAAATTTGCTTCTCTTTGTTTTTTCAAATTTTCTTTTTGTCTTTTCTTATTTTCATACTTAAACTTATTATAATCCATTATCTTACAAACTTGTGGATTAGAATTTTGATTAATCAAAACCAAATCAAATCCAGCATAACTTGCAAGTGTTAATGCATCCTTTATAGGTTTAACACCTAACTGTTCGCCATTTGGGCCAATAACCATTACTTCCTTTGCTCGTATTTGTTCATTTATAAACAAATCCCTATCTTTGCTTGCTATACTAAACACCTCCAAATATTAGCACCACCAAAAAAGTGAACGCAAAGACGTTCACTTAAAAGCACCATAAAAATATCATTTTTTCGGCCTTTAACCCAAAGCTTAAGCAATCGGGTGAGATGAACATCTTCTTTCCTTTTTCCGGTTTCGTTAATGATTATACATATAAAATAATCATTTGTCAAGCAATTTATGCTCTTGAATCATATTTTCCATCTTTAGTAGAAACAACAATTTGCTCTCCTTGTTCAATAAACAATGGAACCTTAACCATTAAATCATTTTCCATATATGCTTCTTTCAAAGCATTATTAGTAGTATTACCTTTTACAGCAGGTTCAGTACGAGTTACAGTATATGTAATCTTTTCAGGTAATTCCATACCTAACATTTCACCTTCATAGAAAGTAACATTAACTTCTAAGTTTTCAATTAAGAACTTAGCGTCATCACCAATTTGATCACGAGATAACTCTATTTGTTCATAAGTTTCCATGTTCATAAAATAATAAACATCACCAGTATTATATAGATATTGCATGTTTTGTTTAGTAATCATTGCCTTCTCTAATTTAATACTTGTATTAAAAGTCTTCTCAACAATTGAACCAGTTCTTAAATTTCTAATTTTAGCCTTAACAAAAGCAGCACCCTTACCAGGCTTTACATGTTGAAATTCAATAACAGTATAAATGTTACCTTCAAATAAGAATGTAATACCATTTTTAATATCATTAATATTAAACATACTTACCTCCTAAATTATTTTTCTTCTTTATGTTTAGTAGTTTTTCCACACTTACTACAATATTTATTTAATTCTAAACGATCAGTAGTATTTTTTTTATTCTTTTCAGTACGATAATTTTTTTCTTTACACTCTGTACAAGCTAAAGTAATTCTTTCTCTTGCTTCACCTTTTTTTGCCACAATAATCCCTCCTTTTTGAAACATCTACCATATTATAACAGATTATTTATAAAAATCAAAGTATTTTTTTGAAACTCTAGAAACAATTCTTTTATTTACATTACTTTGATAAGTAGAACCATTTTCATCATAATAAATATCAGGAGAAATAACAGTAAAACTAACAATAGGATTATCATAAGGAGCATAAGCAACAAAAGTATTAGTCAAAGTCTCAGTATCAACAACACCATCATTATCTGTATCAATAAAACTTTCACTTGTTCCAGTCTTACCAGCAGGTTTATAAGCCAAGTCAATATAACCATATCCAGTACCAGACTCCAACACCTTTCTAAAACCTAATTTAACACGATCCAAATACTTAGATTCAGTATCAACTTTATTCAAAACAGAAACAGAAGTATCACTTATCTTACTAGTCAAACCATCATTAGTAGGATTATAAATAGACTTAACTAAATAAGGTTTAATCCTACTACCTCCATTAGCTATAGTATTAATATATTGCGATAACTGTATAGGAGTATAAGTATCATACTGACCAATAGAAAAATCCATTAAATGTCCAGGAAGAGTACTACTCCCTTTATAACCTAAACTTTCAACAGGTAAATCAATTTCAGTAGAAACACCTAAACCAAACTGTGCAAAAGTATTACGATAAATATCAAAAGCAGAATCATCAACAACTAAAGGAGCATCATAAGAATAAACTCCATTTCCAACACGAATTGCAGTATTATATTGATAAGTATTAGAAGAAAACTCTAAAGCACTTATATCATCCAAAGTACCCAAATACTTCCATGAACACTTCAAAGGAGTAGCAGCTATTTTTAAACACGCATCATCTCTTACCTCACCAATAGATAGACTACCAGTATTATAACCAACAATATGACTAGCACCCTTAACAACAGAACCAACAACAACAGGAGAAGTAAGTATACCAGGGGTATAATCATAAAATTTATAACTACCCATACTTCCAGATATTTGCTTACCAGCCATTGCTAAAATTTCACCAGTATTAGGATTACTAACAATAACAAAAGACTTATTATAATACTTAGTATTAGGTTCACTCTTTGTAGCTAATAATTCCTCCTCCAAAATCTTTTCAATTTCTCTCTGTAATTCAATATCAATAGAAAGCTGAATATCATTACCACGTTTCCCACTTTCAAGTAAAACATACTTACCATCAATAACTTGATACTTATTCTTAATCCCCTTTAAAACATCTTCATATTGATACTCCAAATAACTAGTACCAACACGATCATTTAACTCATAACCCTTATTTAAATAATAACTTTTAAGCTCATAAGGAATACCACTTTCACTACTACTTACAGTACCCAAAATAGTTTTAAACACATTACCATAAGGATACTCTCTTTCCCAATCTAGCTTAATATTAACACCAGGAAGACCAGATAAATTTTCTGCAATCACTGCATACTCACTATCAGTAACATTATCTTTTTTGATCACCTTTTCAGCATAATTATAACCAGAATTCATTAACTTATAAATATATGCAGCTTCCTTATCAACATCACTATAACTATCAAGATTACTCTTTGGAATTCTCTCCAACTTATACTTTTCAATAGTTTCACTATCAATTTTTCGTTCCTCCAAAAGAGAATATTCTTGATCAGTAATAAAACTATATGCAACATCATAATTATTTATAAGCCAAAAATACCTTAAATCAGACTCACTTAATTTACTATAATTAACATCAATCATAGAACCAATCTTATAAGCTAAATCAACTTCCTCACTAGTACTTAAGCCATTCTTTTTATAAACAATAGATTTAACCGCAATATTATCAACAACCAACTTACCATTTCTATCATAAATTCTACCACGAGGAGCACTATCACCAAGAACAACCTTAACAGTCGCCTTCTTAACCTTTTCCTTAAAAAAATCACACCTAATCACTTGAACATAAAATAAATATCCAACTAATATACTAAGAACAATAAAAATTAATACAATCAATACTTTATATCTTTTTTCAATCTGTTTCTGCTTATCTTTAAGCCTGTTTCTATACTTAATTTTATACTTTTTCATATATATCCTTACATAATAAAATATTAATTGTATTAAACATAATATACCTCCAATAAAGTTTATTAATTATTGTAAAATAAATGAATATAATTAAATTGGGTGATCAAATGAACGAATTTTTAATAAAAAATTATATTTCAAAACTAACCTTAAACGACATAAACACATTCGCAATAAAAAATGGAATTGAATTAAATGAAGAAGAACTAAAAATAATAGAAAAATACATAAGAAACGATTGGAGAACAATCATATATGGAAATCCAAGACCAATACTAAACGAATTAAAAGAAAAATTAAATCAAATAGAGTATCAAAAAATAGAAAATTTATATGTAGAATTTAAAGAAAAATACAAAAACTACTTATAAAAATCAATCACATCATTATATAAATTACTATTAAACTTTTTATTCTTAATCATTTCAATTTCAAATTTATAAGGTGGATAACTATCATTATCACTTTTAACATAAGGTGTTTCTAAAATTTTAGGAACATTTTTTACTCGTTCATTATAAATAATACTAATCATATTATCAAAACCAATATAACCATAACCAATATTTTCATGTCTATCCTTATGGGCTCCAATAACATTCTTACTATCATTTACATGAATACATAATAACTTATCCAATCCAATAATTTTGTCGAACTCTGTTAAAACATTATCAAAATTACTAACATCATAACCAGCATCATGAATATGACAAGTATCCAAACAAACACCAATTAAATCCTTATTATTAATCCCATCAATAATACTCTTAATCTCATTAAAATTAATACCAACTTCAGTGCCTTTTCCAGCCATTGTCTCCAATAAAATCTTAACATTAGTATTAACTAAAACCTTATTTAAACAATAAACAATATTTTCAATTGCCTTTTCACTTCCAACACCAACATGACTTCCAGGATGTAAAACAACCTTATCAAAACCTAATGCATCTACTCTCTTTAATTCATCACGCAAAAAACTAATAGAAAAATCAAAATTCTTTTCATTAGCTAAATTAACAATATAAGGAGCATGAACAATAACATTCTTTCTATCAATGCCATTCTCCTCCATAAGCAAAAAAGCTTTTTCCTTCAAATCAAAATCTATTGGCATTCTAACTGTATTTTGAGGAGCACCTGTATAAAACATAAAAGTATTAGCCCCATAAGAAATACATTCACGAACACTACCTAACAACTGTTCCTTCTTACTAAAAGAAACATGTGACCCTATTATCATATAATACCTCTTTTCATATAAATTATACCTCATCAAAAAAGATAAATAAACAAAACTAAAATAAAAAGCCATAAAAATGGCTTTTTATTTACATTTTACAATTTAATTAATTGAAATACTAATTACAGGTCTTACACCAGCAAATATATAAGTACTATAAACACCAACCTCATCCATATAAGCATATATAGAATTAACACTAATACGCCAAGCATTTCCATTCCATTCATTGTTAATTTTAGGTGAGCTAGACCAATACATATTGCCACCATCATCATCCAAATTTTCTGTTAACCATGCATACTGTTCATCATTACTACAATTCCATATTGGACCATCATTATAAAAACAAAGTCCACCTGAAAAATCACTTGATTCTCTCTCATCCCATGTTTTTCCAACAATATCTGCAACCTCTTGTGCAATTATTAATCGGGCCTTCTTACCAGAATAACTCAAAGAATGGCCTTCGATATCAGTAAATTGTTCGGTTAAAGTTTCATCAGATTGCTTTGCATATGCTGTATATTTATCAGTACGTGTTGGAACACCATTCCACTCAGATAAAGTTAAATATTGCATTAAATTCACAGGGCCATATGTATTAGAGCCTATTCCATATTCTGTAGTTCCGTCATTATTCCAATAAACACCATTTACAGTATTATGATCCAATATCATATTAACTGTACCATCTTTATTTATACTATACTTATACCATTTTAAACAACTTGTTTGATTATTTGTCGTCTTCGTTGAATTATCACCCGTAATTATTCCATTAAATCCTGATTTACTATTATCAGAGTGATAATCAGAACAATTTAACTGTCCACTTATAGGATTAAAATAAACAGTTCTATCAATATCATTACTAAAGTAACTTGCAATATTATTTAAAATTTCATTATCAAAAACTAAGCCTGAACATTCTCCTTTTTCTGTATTTGATACTTTTCCATCCGTGAATTCTACTTTAAATTCATCATATTGTAAGCACCCTTCTGTTACATTATTTTTTTCTATTGTAACCCATGAGTTTGATCCAGGTTCTTTTCCACTTAATGATAGCCCTATTTGTGTTTTTAAATCTTCTACAGTATATGTATCATCAGCTATACTGTAATCCGAATCTCCTGATAATTTTGTTACATATGCTTTATTTACTGCGTCTTTAAATCCATATGCTGAATCCGTAGCTGCTCCCATTTTAGAGTTTTCAATTATATTTAATATAATTGGTACTGTAATTACTGCTATAATTGCTAGTATTACTATGATTGCAAGTAACTCAATTAATGTAAATCCTTTTTTATTCTTCATATATTCCTCCTACTATAATTTATATTATAAAAAAAAAAGCACTTTTTTTCAAGTACTATTTATCTTCCTTTTCTAACTTATTTAAAACTTCCTTAGTAACTACAACTGCTTTTTGTCTTACTTGATCAGCAGCACTTTCTAAAACAGGAGTCCCTTTTTCAATCGCATAAGAAACTAATTCTTGAGCAGCATCTTGAATTTTTTTAGCTTTCTTTTTTGCTATACTTAAAACTTTTTCCTTATCTAAATCAGCTATTTCTTCCTTAAGTTCAACAATCTTAGCTTCAATAGTTTGCTTAACTTCTTCAGCATCTAAATCTCTTGCTTTATCAATTAATTCATCCATTTTTTTCTTCAAATCACGTCTTGTTTCACTTCCACTCTTAGGAGCAAATAGCAATCCTAATGCAGCACCTATTCCTGCACCAATAATAAACTTTCCTAATCCACTTTTCTTACTCATCTTCATCATCCTTACCCTTTCTTTTAAATATTCTATAAATGAAATTAACAATTCCATCTGTTGCTTTATTAGTAATCATACTTATTGCGTCAGAACCCCTATCAATAACATTAAACAAATTATCCAATTTTTTAACTTTAGTCTGAACATCATCCAAAACAACATTTGTCTTATCAATTGTAACAATCAATTTATAGAAGAAAACAATCACAACTACAACCAAAATACTAAGAAGTAAATACAATATAATTGGCATTAATTGACTAGCTGTTTCCATTACTTTCATCCCCTTTTTCATACATTGAATCGATTAAATTAAATAAATCACTATCATCTGTTTCAGTAACATTAGTACTAACTTTTGTATCATCAAGTAACTCATCAAACATATCTAACTCATTGTCTTGATCAATATCAACTTTTTCAGGTTCACCAAATAAAGTTACTTCCAAATCATCCTGTAAAGTACCATATGCCTTTTTTCTTATATCATCAATACTTACATCCTTATGATTATAATATGCACTACTTGAAGAATTATTCTTTTGTCTTATATCTTCCTTATGATAATTCTTATCAAGTACACCATAAACAGGAGATATAATTGGTGTAGGCTTAAACACTTTTTTTTCTTCCTTACGAACCTCAACTTGTTTTTTCTTCTCAAAAGGACTAGCTTTCTTAACCGTTTTTTCAACTTTACTTGGAGCTTGTAATCCTGCAAAATCATTATCATCAAAAAACACTGGAGCAGAAACTTTTTCCTTTTCAACCGGTTTTTCCTCAACAACCTTTTCTTCCTTTTGTTGTGGAGCAGGTATCTCAACCTGTATTACCTCTTTCCTTATAGGTTCTTCCTCTGGTAATTCAACTTCCTCCGTAAACATATCACGTAACTTATTTATTAGTCCCATAAATTCACCTTCCTATTCACTATACTCTAAAAAATTTTCACGTACTTCCTCTTTTTCAAATAATTCAAACTTTTCTTCCTTATATTTAAAATAATCTTCATTAAGCATAATTCCTATTACATTATTATTAAACTTTACAGTAGACAAAATATAAGAACTATTTAAAATAACAGAATTTATATTTTCCTTTGTAACAAAAGATTCAACATGAGCATAATTATACATAAAATCAATCATATACCTATCATCTTTTTGCTTAATACTAATATAACCCTTTTTACCATTAATATCAATATCTCTATAATAATACAATTCAGAATCCTTATGATGAACAATATCCTTCTGATAAAAATAACTTATTGTATCAATATATAAATAATAATAATTTCCTTCAGAATACAATCTATCATTAAATTCAATAGTATCAATATAAGTCATTCCTCGAGGAATATAATACTTATATCCTTTACCAATATGGTTGTAAAGCACATTATCCTTTGATAAAACAATATCAACAATATTATCAATTTCAGAAGTATCAATTCTAACAACAGTACAACCAGTCATTATAAAAATACAAAATATAATTAATAGTAATGAAACCAATTTTTTCATGATTCACCTACTCCTCTAAATTATAACAAATTTTCAAAAAAATTAATACAATTATACATTTTTTTTAAAACTTTACATGTCTACTTATGTACACATATTCTATAAATTATACTACCATTAGATACAAACTTTTTCTCATACTCAGTTTGAACATTACCAGACAAATCATCATTATATAAATCCAAAGATAAATCATCAATAGAATATCCATAATTAGTAAAAGAAATAACCGAATATTCAAACAACTTTCTATTATCAGTTTTCATAACAATCCTACAGCAGTCTTTAAATAAAGAATCATACTTAGCCAAAAACAAATCGCTCGTAAGCCTTCTTCTAGCATGTCTTTCTTTTGGCCATGGATCAGAAAAATTCAAATAAATACAATCTATTTCATTAAAAAAAACATCATCAATATCAAGTGCATCTATTCTTATAACCTTTAAATTTGGAATATCATAATTCTCAAGTTTTTGAATTGCGCGAACTAAAACACTGTCAAACTTTTCAATACCTATAAAATTAATATCTGGATTATTAAGAGCCATGCCAATAATAAAATCACCTTTACCCATTCCAATTTCAATATGAATAGGATTATCATTATTAAATAACTTATTAAAACATCCTTTATAATCCATAAAATTAACTAAATTATAATTAGACTTATTTATAATATCCTTTGCATTTTTAACATTTCTAAGCCTCATATTACCACCAACACAATTATACATGTTTTATTAAATTTAATCAACAAAACATTTACTTATATCACAACAATTACTTTTGATTTTATTAGATTCAAGACCATAAACCAAACTACAATTTTCCAATAAAACACCGTAACTAAAAAAATCAACATCAACCGGTTCAACATATATATTCCCACAATAAGAATAAACCTTACAAGAATTAATTAAAGAACCTATATCACCTTTAAGCAAGAATAAAAATCCTCTATACTTAGATATCGATATTTTCATATCAACAACATCACAATAATCATAAAATTCAACATCATCTTTAGAAATTTCCAAAACAGCTCCATAACTATCATCAACAAAAACATCTATACAATAACTACCATTCATATCAAATCCAAAATCATTTAATTCAAAAAATAAATTCCTAAAATAATTTTCTAGAATGCACTTATTATTAAAATCTATATCACAAAATTTTTTACTATTTAAAAAAACTATTAAATTATTATCCCTCACATCAATTCTCATATATTCACCCAAAATATTTTATGAAAATAATAATTTATTGAGATAAAATTTACATAGTTCTTTCAATTTTTTCAACAATTTCATTTTTACCCATTTTTGTAACATTAGAAAACATTACAAACTCATCACCTACAACCAAATCCATATCAGAAAGCAATATACTTCTTTGCTTTTGTTGTAAAGTAACACCTATCTTATCAACCTTAGTAGCAACAATAACAACAGGTAATTTATAATACTTCAAAAAATTATACATCATTATATCATCATTAGATAATTTATGTCTAAAATCAACAAGCATAAAAACACACTTTAAATTTGGCCTATTAATTAAATAATCCTCCATCATTAAACCAAACTTTTTCTGCTTAGCCTTACTTAAATTAGCAAATCCATATCCAGGAGCATCAACTAAATAAAAACTATCATTAACCAAATAAAAATTTATAGTTTGAGTCTTACCAGGATTAGCAGAAGTTTTCGCATAATTTTTCCTATTAATCAATGTATTAATAAAACTACTTTTACCTACATTAGATCTTCCAACTAACAAAAACTCTGGCTTATTATCAGTAGGATATTGACTACGTCTAACCGCACTTATTTCTAAATTAACACTACTTATCTTCATAAATACTCCCTTCAATCATCAAAACAATTATACACTATTAACAAAAACATTTAAATACTTTTATTAATTATATTTAAAATAAATTCACCATCATTAAAAGGAATTAATTCAGAACCAATCTTAATATACTCCTCATGGCCTTTCCCCAAAACCAATAAAATATCATTATCATTAAGCATTGAAATTCCCTTTTTAATAGCTTCACCTCTATCATAACAAACACAATAATTACTAGAACTAACATCAAAAGTCATATCACTAACAATAGAAGAAAAATCCTCATCATATAAATCATCAGCAGTAATAATAACATAATTACACTTTTCAACTAACATTTTAGTCATAATAGGACGTTTAGATTTATCCCTATTTCCAGTACATCCAAAAACAACATATAATTTATTATAATCTGAAATAGATTTCAAAACATTTTCTATCGCATCAGGAGTATGCGCATAATCAACAATAATCTTATTGTTTAAATAATTATAAACTTCCATCCTGCCCTTAGGCAACTTTAAAGACTTAACAATAAATAATATTTTTTCAATATCTATACCAATATTTTCAAGAACAATTATACAAGGAACAAGATTATAAATATTAAATTTACCAACCAAACCATGTTCTACAGTGTAACTACCATCATGACCAAGAACAAAACTATTATCACTATAATTCAAAATCCTATACATAGAATCATCAAAACCATAAGTAATTAAATTATTACAAGAAAAATAAGAAGAATAATTGTCATCAATATTTACAATACCAATACCATTATCTTTCAAACTAGAAAATAACTTTTTCTTAGAATCCAAATAATTAGAAAAACTCCTATGATAATCCAAATGATCATGAGTTAAATTAGTAAAAATCGCATAATCAAACCCAACACCATATAATCTATCCTCGGCTAATCCCTGACTACTTGCTTCCAAAACAACATATTTATATCCACTATTATAAGAATCAATTAATAACTCATACATTAAACATAAATCAGGACAAGTATTATATAAATTACCAACCTTACAATCCTTATAATATCCTAAAGTACCAATCATAGAACACTTAATACCAAGCTTATTCAACGCCTGATATAATAAATAACTTACAGTAGTTTTACCATTAGTACCAGTTACACCAATAATAATCATATCAGAAAAAATAGAACTATAATTATCAACTAAATACTTCCTTAAATATTCCCTCGTATTTGGAACAACTAAAGTATCTACAGAATAACTACCATGTTCAACAATAACCTTGCTAGCACCTCTAGAAATTGCATCATAAACAAAATCATGTCCATCATGCTTAATACCAGATAAAGCAATAAAAATATCTCCCTTATTAATTCTCCTTGAATCAGACTTTATCACAACAATCACCTACAGCTTTGATTAACAGATTCACATTCACTTTCAATTGGACAAACATAATAATTAAAATTATCATTAGTAGTACCTGAATTTTTAATTTGAATATACAAATTTTCAAAAGCCCTACCAGTCTTTGGATTAACGACATCATCACCAATGTATCCCTGACCTTTTAATACATCAATAGAAACAGAACAATAATCTCCTAATCCAGGCCTATTAACAATATTATCAGAAAAATATAATTCACCCGCAATTCTTATATTTTCAATTTGTATATTATACATATCATCCTTTGATCTCTTAACATTTTTATCAATAACAGGAACAATTATTAAAGAAAGAATAACCAAAATAGTAACAACAGCCATAAGTTCTATTAATGTAAAACCTTTCTTATTCATAAAATCACCCTCTACTCTACAATAATTATAACAAATTTTAAAAAAAATACAAACAAAAAAACGAACTATAAAAGTTCGAATATAATCATTATGGAGGGCCTAGTCGGATTTGAACCAACGATCGGGGAGTTGCAGTCCCATGCCTTACCACTTGGCTATAGACCCATAAACAGACACAAACAAATTATAACAAATTTTAAAAACTTTGACAATATATTTTATTTCTATTTTTTATTTTTATACATAATTGATAAAAATAAATTTATATGCTAAAATACAAGTAACAATAGAAAGGAATAAAAAAATGAAAAAATTAATAGCACTAATAATACTAACAATTATAATATTCATATTTATAATAAACAAAACAATATTCACAAATAACAGGTTCAATGATTATATAACAACAAATAAAGAATCAAATATATATGACAAAAACCATTCAATAATAGGAAAAACAAAAAACAATATATACTTTGAATTAGAACAAACAAAAGATAATAAATACTTTAAAATTAAAGAAACAGATTACTACTTATACTATAAAGATATAAATAAAGCAGAAAAAAACATAGAAGAAAATATAAAGGAATACTATAAAAACTTAGAAAAAGAAATTACAACAAATGATGAAACAAACTTCTACAAAAACAATGAAATACAATTTACAATAAATACACCTCTTACATTTAATGTAAAAATGCAAGATGATCAATACTATTATATAACATATGCAAATCAAACATATCAAATAAAAAAAGATGAAATCAAAGAAGAAAAAGAAATAAAAATAGACAATATTTCAGAATATATAAGCGTAATAAACTATAACTCAATAGAAGATTCCTGTAATAACCTAGACTGCGTTACACTAGAAAACTTTAAAGAACAATTAAACTATTTAAAAGAAAATAACTTCTACACAATTGATATAGAAGATTATAAAAATTGGTTAAATAAAAAAATAAACCTAAAAGAAAAAGCAATACTCATAACATCAAAACAAGATATAAATAATATCGCACAACAATTTAATTTCAATGTTGAACTAAACAACGAAGAACTAATATATATAGATTCAAACTCATCAAGTGAACAAGGAAACACAACTATTCCAAGATATAATATAAAAAATAATACAACAATAGAAACATTTAAGAAAATAACAAATGGAGAACCAATCACATATATTGAAAAACCAATATTACAAACACACACACTTCCAAATGAAAATGAAAACGCAAGTAAAATTGCAGTACTAAATTATCACTTTTTCTATGACCCAGAAATTGGAGAAACCTGCCCTGATGGAAACTGTAAAACAGTACAAGACTTTGAAGCAGAATTAAACTATTTAAAACAAAACAACTATAAAACACTAACAATGGAAGAATTCACAAAATGGATGTACAATGAAATTGAACTACCAGCAAGAAGCGTATTGATTACAATAGATGATGGAGCAATGGGAACAGGAACACACAATGGAAATAAACTAATTCCATTACTTGAAAAATACAAGGCACACGCTACCCTATTCCTAATCAGCGGTTGGTGGCCAATAGGAAATTACAGTTCAAAATATTTAGACATAGAATCACACACATTTGATATGCACGAAGGAAACTACTGTGAAAATGCACAAAGAGGTTCAAAGCTACTATGTTCAACAAGAGAACAAGTACTAGAAGATTTAACAAAATCAGTAGAAATAACAGGATCAAAAAATGCATTCTGCTTTCCAATGTACGTGTATAACGATACAACACTAAGTGTATTAAAAGAAATAGGATTTAAAACTGCATTCATAGGAGGCGACATAAAAGCAACAAGAAACGACGATAAATACAAGATACCAAGATACCATATATATAGAGAAACAACTCTAGATCAATTTATTAATATGATCAGCTAAGTTGTTTTTCTTTTTTTAACTTGTCTAAAATTATAATATATGCTAAAATAATTAAAGTAGTATTAGAGGTAGATGATATGAAAAAACTTAATTTAATAATTGAAAAAAACATAAAAAAAATACTATCAATATTTTTTATTTTACAACCAATACTTGATGTTATTGCTGCCCTATCATTAAACTATTTAAAAACAGAAATAACACTAAGTTCAATCACAAGACTTATCTTTTTATTTTTCTGTATATATTACATATTCTTTATAAACAAAGAAAAAGAAAATAAAAAATATATGATACTACTATTTGCATATTTTTTATGCTATACAATAACAGTAATATTAAAAAAAGATACAAGTGTATTATTATATGAACTAAAAAACACAATTAATACATTCTACTTTCCAATTATACTAATATCACTTACAAATATGTTTAAAAAATACAATATAAAAATAAACATTAAAAATTATGCATACATATATTTAATCTACTCATTATTTATAATAATACCAAATATTACACACACAGGATTTTCAAGTTATGCATATTCAAAAACAGGAAATTCAGGATGGTTTCTTTCAGCAAACGCTGTAGGAAACATACTTAGTATAATTTTACCATTAATAATCAACTTTATAGCAACAACAAAAAAACAATATATACTTAAAATAACATTACTAATTTCAACACTGTATATATTTCTAAGTATCGGTACAAAAACACCATTGATAAGTTTAATAATATGTATTATGACCACATTTATATACTACCTTTACACATGGATTAAAAATAAAAATTATAAAAACATAATAATTTCAACAACTATATCAATAATTTCAATAATTTCAATAATAACTATAATTCCAAATACATCATTTTATAAAAACATAGAAATACATAAAGAATACTTAGGAATAACCAACTACTTTGAAATACTTAAAAACTATGAACTAATAGACCACTTTATATTTAGTCAAAGATTGACGTTCTTAAATAACACAAGCACTAATTATAAACATGCAGACACGTTACAAAAACTATTTGGTATAGGATATATTGAAAACTATGGAACAGATAAAGTAAGCACAAAAATGATAGAAATAGATTACTTTGATATTTTATATAGACAAGGAATAATAGGATTCATAATATTCACATACATAATACTATCACTCTATAAAAGAACAAATTTAAAAAATAGTCTACTAAAATTAGAATTAAGAACAAGTATATTGCTGATACTTTTACTTGCACTTTTCACAGGACATATTCTAAACTCACCTTCTGCAAGTATATTTGTAACAACAATTATAATATGTTATCAAGGAGGAATACATGAAAAAAATAACTAAAGACAAATTTGGATTTATTTTACTATTAATAAATATTATTCTATTCGCATTAAGTATTAGCTACTTCAGTTACTCAATAATATTATTAAAAAAAATAGAAACACTTCTAAGAATAGGAATAATAATTACATTCATACTACTCGCCATAATAGCAATCATAATAATAATAAACAGCATTTACAAAAAGAAAAGAATAAAAATTATAATAATTACACTCTTCACAATTATTTTCTCATCAGTAATTTGCTTTGTAGGATATAATATAAACAAAATATATAGCGCAATCGCAAATGTAACAACAAACACACAAACATATTCATCAAGTCTAGTTACAAATATTGATAGTGAATTTACATCAATAGAAGATATAAAAGAAGAAAAAATAGGAATATTATCAGATAAAGAAAGTGTTGATGGATATCAAATCCCACAAGAAATAATAAAAGAAAACAATTTAAATAATGAATTAGTTGAATACAATAACTATCTAGATTTAATAAACGATCTATTAGACGAAAAAATAAATGTAATTTTTCTTCCAACAAATTACTCTATTCTATTTGGAAATATAGAAGGACTTCATAGTCTAAATACAAAAACAAAAATAATATACACAAAAGACAAAAACATAAAAATAGAAAAAACATTAAATTCAAAAAATATAGATCAACCATTTACCATACTATTAATGGGAGTTGACTCTGAAAACGAAGAAATAAAAGGAAGCTCATTCAATGGAGATTCACTAATACTAGTAACTTTCAATCCAAAAACACTAAATGCAACAATGCTTTCAATTCCACGTGATACATATACACCAATAAGTTGTTTTGCAGGACAAAAGAAAAACAAAATAACACACGCAGCTTGGTACGGTGAATCATGCATGATGAAAACAATAGAAAACATGTTTGATGTAACAATAGACTACTATGTAAAAATCAACTTCAAAGGTGTTGTTAACATAGTTAATGCACTAGGAGGCGTAGATGTAGACGTACCATTTAGTTTCTGTGAACAAAACAGTAACAGAGAATTTGGAAACAATACAATATACGTTAGAGAAGGATTCCAAACATTAAACGGAGAGCAAGCCCTTGCACTTGCACGTAACCGACACCCATGGCCAGAATATTGTTCTAGTGAATGGACAGATTACAATAGCAATGACTTTGTTAGAGGACAAAATCAACAATTAGTAATACAAGGAATGTTAAACAAAATGAAAAATATAAACTCAATAGATACATTCTATGACATGCTAAATAGTATAAGTAACAGCATGGAAACAAATATGTCCACAGAAAATATATTATCATTTTACAATGTAATAAAAGATATATTAATGAAAAGTAATAATGACACACAAGACCTATCATCACTTATTGGATTTGAAAGAATGTATTTAAGTGGATATGATCAAATGATAATAGATTATGATGGAATAAACAATACAGGTTCAGGATTACAATTATATAACTTCGTTCCATATCAAGGAAGTATTCAAGATATAAGCGATGCGATGAAGATAAACCTTGAACTAAAAGAACAAGAAATAAACAAAACATTTGACTTCGATATAAACGAACCATATGAAAAAGAAGTAATTGGCGAAGGATACTATAATGATTACAGTCTATCCCTACTCCCATCATTTGTAGGAAAAGATTTAAGCTACGCACAAAACTACTGTAATTCAAGAGGAATAAGAATAACTGTTAATAAAGTTTCAACACCATCAAAAAGTTTAGATGGAGAAATAATGACACAAAGCCTTCCAAGCGGTATGGACGCACAATATGCAGGAAGTATCACATTTAATGTAGCAGAATACAAAGGAAATGCATCTACAGAACCAACATTACCAGGTTTGCCAGATGATGATAAAAAAACAACCAATACAAATACAAACAACAATACAAATACAAACAACAATGCAAATACTAATACAAATACAAATACTAATACAAATACAAATAACACAACAAATAAAGAAGAAACAAATACTGAACCAAAAGAACAAGAAATATCAAAAGAAGAAACAAAAAAAGAAACTGAAATTGCAAAAATACCAGGAATACCAAATGAAACCGAAAATGAAAAAGAAGCTGAATAAGCTTCTTTATTTTATTGTTTCCATTTTCGCAATTTCCAACTTATCTTCATTATGAATTAATACAAGAAGAACCTCTGTAGGATAATCAAAATCCTTTCCATACTCAATATCTAAAGTAACATAATATGCATCAAAATCTATCTCATCACCATATTCAAAACTTTTTTGTTCAATAGAAACTTTATCAACACTTTTAACAGAAGGTAACTCTTGTTTTCTATCACCATAGACATTACTCTCAACAAACTTATAAATATTATCAATTGCGCCTGATTCAAAATCAGATCTATAAAGAGAATAAACAAATTGAGTACCACCTACATCACTCTGCATCACTTTACTATCTAAATCATAAAAATCACTTAAAAATAATTTAGAAATTAATAAAGCATATTCCTCTTCCTCATAATCATCATTCTTTAATAAATTCTTTAATTCATCAAATAAACCTACATAATATTTAGTCTTATTATCACTCAATTCATACTCAAAATCATCAATCGAATCAATAACCTCAACCTTAACAGTAGGAGTAGGTTTAGATTTAAATTTTTTTAAGCCTAAACAAATAACACCAATTAAAACAACTATAATTAAAAATACAATTATTAATCCTCTTTTAACCTTTCTTTTTTTCTTCACCTTTTTATCCTCCTTTTTTCATAATAGTATTTTGTCTTTCTATGTTATTTATCATGTCATAAATAATAATAGAATTAGACACTAATATTTTTTCATCCGCTATCTTATTATTCTTCTCAATATAATCAACACTAATAGGATCATTAGAATCAAAAAGTAGAGCCTCTTCCTTTTGACTATTATAATACATTATATCAGTAATCCAATTACCATCTGAAAAAACAATAATATTATCTTTAACATTAAATAAATCATGACCTAATGAATACTCACTAGAAACACCAAACATATTACCTATCGTTGGAAAAACATCAATCATTCCACCTATTCTATTATATTTAACACTATATTTATGATCCTTAGTCCAAATAATAAAAGGAACCTTTCTGTTAATCTCATACTCATAATCTGTTACATCATGATAATTTGGATCATCCTTGCTTAATACACTATTAGTCTTAAAATCATAATTATAATAATACTCATACTCAGATTTTTTTATCTTCGCATCATGATCACCATAAATAACAATTACAGTATTATCTAACAATCCTTCTTTATCCATATCTTTAATCAATTGTCCTATTGCCTCATCAGCATAATGAACAGATTTAAAATAATTACCAAGTACAGTACCCTCCAAATATGGAGCAACCTTACTAACACTCTTACCCTCACTATCAACTTCATTATACTTATAAGTAACATCTAAATCACTATAATCACCTATATAAGAAAATGGAGTATGATTTGTAAGCATAATCATAGTACCATACCAATTCGAATTATTCTTATTAATATCCTTTAAATAAGAAATAGACTGTTTAAAAAATGATTTATCAGATAAACCCAAACCTATAGTTTCATCTATATCATAAGAATCAGTATAACAATAAAATTTATCATATCCAAAAGATTCATGTAATAAATTACGATTCCAGAAAGAACAATTATTACCATGCATACTAAATACATAATATCCTTTATCCTTAAAAGCCTTTTGAATTGTTGGATAATGCCTATCCCAATAATTAATCGCAACAGTTCCACTAGTAGCTGGCAATAAAGAAGTTGAAAAAGTAAACTCACTATCACTACTAGTTCCTACACTCTCCTCTGCATAAAAATTATTAAAATAAAAACCCTCATTTGCAAGTTTATTTAAATTAGGAGTTAAAGCAACTCCATTTATAGAAGTATCCATAGTAAATTGTTGAATACTTTCAGCATGAATAACTAAAACATTTTTACCACTAAAAATATTAGAATATTCATTAGAATTTGAAACATATTTATTCGAATCATAATACTCCCTAAATACTTTAGCATTCTTATCATAGCCAAACATACTATTCAAAGTAGGAGTTAAAGAAGCAAATATATCACTAAACTGATAAGTATATATTCCATATCTCATAACAATATATTCCCTATTCCACTGTTTAGTAATTCTTCCTATATCAGAAGCACTTAAAGTTAAACAAAAAATAATCAAACATGCAAAACCAAAACCAATAACATGAAAAAACTTTTTCTTAATAAACTCTACTTTTGAATAATAATCATTTCTACACAATTTAATATGAACTAGAAGAATAATAAATATTTGCCATAAATAAGAAAAATCCTTTAATTCCATTACATTTTCAACTATTGCATCACCTACATCAACAATCAAAAAAGAAGTAGCAAGCAAACTAATTGAAGAATAAGATAAATAATTAGTATAATACATAGAATTAATAATACAAATTGCAGTATAAATAATACTCCAAATAAGATAATAAATTATTCTCTTCTTAGGTTTAATTAAATATCCAAAAGCACCTACAATTACCACCATAGCAATATCAGCAAGAATAGGTCTTATATCAAAATAATTCTTAACTGTAAGACTTCTAAGTAATAAACCATTAACTACAGAAGAAAAAACAAAAGTTAAAAACAAAACATTTTTCTTACAATAATTCTTAAAATCAAAACCTAATATTTTATCTTTAATTTTTAGAAACTTATTTTTCAATTTATCACCTCATACAATCTATATAAGTATACCACTTTTAATAAATAATATCAAAAAAAAGGATTTAAATCCTTTTTAAAACTTCAATTCTTTTTTAATATAACTATAATATTCAAAACCAGATACAATCGATATAATAGTTGCAACAACTAAAATTATATCTGCTATTTTCAAATTGAATAATTCAAAAGGCAAATTATAAAACAATATCATTGAAATAGATACCATAAATAATACCGTCTTAACTTTTGCTAATTTAATACTTCCAATAACTATACCACGACTTGCAGCATATCTCTTAATAGAATCAACTGCAACATCTCTTATCATTACAACAACAGCAATTACTGGATGAATAAAACCAATAGTAGCAAGTAATATTAAAACAGAATCTATAAGTATCTTATCAGCTATCGCATCAATCATTTTACCAAAATCAGTATGACAATTTTTTTTTCTAGCAACAAAGCCATCCAAAAAATCAGTAAACGATGCAATAACAAATAAAACACCAACAACTAAATATTTTACATCAACAACTATTGATTCATTAACAAATAGCTTTAATGTAGTTATACCAGCTGAATCAAAAGGAAACAATAAAATAACAACAATTAATAATGCAATTACTATTCTTGAAAAACTTATTCTATTAGGTAATTTCATAAAAACCCCTTAAACATTTTTAATAATAAGAAACAATAATATAACTATTAAAATTCCTATTAAACTATATATAATAAATGGTGGTATATAAAAACCTCTTTTTCTTTCAATAGTATAAGGAGACTTAATCTTTTTCTCAATTTTATCCTTTTTTTCTTCCTTTTGAGCTTTCTTAATTTCCTCTAAAGACAATTTAGAAGTATAATCAAATAAATACTCATTAAATTCATCAACTAAATCCTCTTTATTAAGACCTAAGTATTTAGCATAATCTCTAATGAAATACTTAAGATAAAAAACATCTTTAAAAGCTTCCATATTTCCAGACTCAATATTTTCAATCTGATCTACAGTTACATTCAAATCCTCAGAAACCTCATTAACTGAAATTCCCATATTTTCTCTAGCTTCCTTAAACTTCTCTCCAATTTCCTTCATATAACACCAACTTTCAAAACATAATTAATCATATAAGCCATGTTCTGTACCTAAAAAGGCGACAAACATTTATCTATTGGATTACTCCAATCCCAGGTATCGTTCATTTACTAACCTAAGCTCCCCTACCAAAATTTGGGTTTCTCGCTCGTGGGGTTTACCGCGTTCCACTTTATTCGTTTCCAAATAATTCGTCACTATGGCACTTTATGCCCGTAACCATATCCAAAGACTTAGGTTACTAAGGCGCCGTTAGATAAAATCTACCATAGGTTATTTTTTCCCTATGCACGAACACTACAATCATCTCAGACTGTGCGAGCATGGACTTTCCTCTACATTAAAATGCAGCGTTTGTCCGATTAATTATTTTTTCCATAAATTATTTTTTCAAGATTAGATAATCTTCTTAATACATCAGCAGTATTAGTTCCATTATTACTGTTATTTTCAATTGTTTCTAACTTCATAGTCAAATTACGAACTTGTTGTTTCAAACGTAAATTTTCTTCCATTAAAGTTTTATTATTTTCATCCATTTCCTTTATACAAGAATTAAATTCATCATAATCCCTTATAACAATATCTAAAAATTTATCAACTTCTTGTGGTCTATAACCCCTTGTATCAATCTTAAATTCTTTATCAAGTATATCTTGACTTGTCAACATAAATCTCTCCTGATACATTAAAGTCACCTCTCTTTATTCCAATTATATTGTATAAAAATTTACACAATTTGTCAATTATTTACATATCAATACAAAAATTACCATTCTCAAAAATTAAGACATTTTTACCATCATAAGTAACACCCTCAATTTTTAAATCTGAAGTACCAATCATAAAATCAACATGAACATCACTTACATTAAGTCCCATAGATATAAGTTCATCCTTTTCTTTTCCATCAGTACCATCTAATGTATTTGGAAATCCAGTTCCTAAAGCTAAATGACAAGAAGCATTCTCATCAAACAATGTTGTATAAAAAATTACACCACTATTAGAAATAGGACTATCATATGGAACCAAAGCACACTCACCCAAATAACATGAAGTATCATCACCATTAATAATACTAGATAAAACATCTTTACCTTTTGAAGCATCAAAAGAAATAACCTTACCATCCTCAAACTTAATCCAAAAATCATCAATAATATATCCATTATAAACAAGTGGTTTAGAACTATAAACAATGCCACTAGTCATTAATCTATTAGGACTAGTAAATATTTCCTCAGTTGGAATATTCGCAACGATCCTTCTACCACTAGGCATAGGTTCACCTGCACCACACCATTTCGCACCATCAGATAATCCAACATATAAATCAGTACCCAAACTATTTGTATAGTGCAAAGTCTTAAAATTTAATTCATTCAATCTATCACATCTATTAGAACTAATTAATAATTTATTTTCCCATTCTTCAATAGGATCCTTCTTATCAACCAAACAAATAGAAAAAATCAAATTCCATAATTTTTCTACACAATTAGAATCATTAAAAATTTTATGAGCCCAACCATAAGTAGAAACAGCCGCAATACACCACGCAACATCATTAGTAGACTGACGTTTTTTGTAAAATGGCCTACTAGTACGACTAATACGAGAAGCATAATCCAACTTAAAACTATCAACATCATTCATGATATCAGGATTTTCAGATACTAACATTAAAAAAGCTCCATCTTTTTTTGCATAATCATCATAAACTTTCTTATTAAAAAACAAACTATTGGAAATAGAATCATCACCATATTTCAATAATTGTTGATGCTTAAGCTCATCATCAGTCCAATCAAAATAAATATCAGTAACACCTCTATCTAAAGCACACTTAGACAATACTCTTATAAATTCAATAGATTCAACAGGCGCAGTAATAACTAATGGTTGTCCCTCTTGAATATTTAATCCAACATCTAACAACAAACATGCATACTTATAAAATTTATCTTTCATATAATCACCACTTCCATTATAATACAAATAATAAAAAGAAAAAAGTAGAATTATCTACTTTAATAAGGAATTAATAAATACAAATCTATCTCTACCAGACAAATCCTTTTCAATAGAAACACTAACATCACATAAATATTTTAAAGCCATTTCTTTAATCCTTTCACCTTGAGTATATCCAATCTCAAAACAAATCATAAACTTATCATTCAAATAATTCTTACAATTCTTAAGAATTTCATCATAAAAATATAATCCGTCATTATCCGCATATAAAGCAATACTAGGTTCATTATTTTTAACAACATCATCAATCTCTTCATCATAAGAAATATAAGGAGGATTACTTATAATTACATCATATTTATCATTCAAAGGTTCTAACATATTACCCAAATAATAATTAACAGAAGCATTATTCCTAACACAATTTTCTTTCGCAACTTCCAACGCAGCAGAACTAATATCAACTGCATCAACAGTAACACCTAATTCTAGAGATAATGTTATACCAATACAACCACTACCACAACCCAAATCAACAATTTTAACAGACTTATCAAAAAAACTACGAATATACTTAATAGTTCTATCAACTAATTCCTCTGTTTCAAATCTTGGAATTAAAACATTTTCATTAACAATAAAATTATATCCATAAAAATCGACATTACCTACAATATATTGTACTGGAACACCATTTTCATATAATTTTAAAGCATCATCTATATTACCTTCATAATACTTTTTTAAATATTCAATATCACTCATAAATCACCATAAACAAAAAGAGACAAAATCTCTTATTTAATTAGACGTTTTTCTTTTCTAGAATCATCAGTAGTTAATAAATTATAAATTTCATAATCCATTCCCTCTAATATATTCATAGACTCCAATTTTGCCCTTACAAGACCTTTGTCACCTAATCTAATATGATCAGTTTCAGTCATACAAATAGGACAATATATCTGCTTCATAGTATATTTTTTTTCTAAGCCTGCACCCTTATCAAAAGAAACACAAACATCGCCACAATATCTACAAATATAATCAGAAGCAACTGAGCACATATACCCCCTAGACATACTACTCACCTCTAAGCTTACGATTTTGATCTTCAGTAATTAAAGCATCAATAACTTTATCAATATCACCATTCATTACACGATCAAGCGCATTCAAAGTAAAACCAATTCTATGATCAGTAACACGATTCTGTGGATAATTATAAGTTCTTATCTTCTCACTTCTATCCCCAGTACCAATCTTACTACGTCTTTCAACACCTAACTTTTCTTCTTCTTGTTGCCTATAATAATCATACAATCTTGTTTGTAAAATTTTGATAGCCTTTTCTTTATTCTTAATCTGACTTCTTTCAGTTTGAGAATAAACAACAATACCAGTAGGAATATGAGTAAGTCTTACAGCACTATCAGTAGTATTTACACCTTGACCACCACAACCAGAAGCACGAGTAATATCAATTCTAACCTCATTCATATCAAGTTGAAAATCAATCTCTTCTGCTTCAGGCATAACCAAAACAGTTGCAGTAGAAGTATGAACACGACCCTGAGTCTCTGTAGCAGGAACACGTTGAACACGATGAGCACCACTTTCATACTTAAGTTTAGAATAAACATTCTCACCCTTAACCATAAAACTGATTAAAGAATACCCACCAGCTTCACTTCTTTCTTCATCAAGAACTTCAATTTTCCAACCTTCTTTTTCAGCAAGTTTTCTATACATTTCATATAAATCACCAGCAAAAATGTTCCCTTCATCTCCACCTGCTGCTCCACGAATTTCAACAATAACATTCTTACCATCATTAGGATCTTTAGGAAGCAACATAATTTCAATTTGACTCTCTAGTTCTATCTTTTTTTCATTATATTTTTCCAATTCTTCACGAGCAAATTCCCCTAATTCAGGATCCTTTAACATAGAAGAAGCATCATCAATATCACTCAATAATTTCTTATAAACTTGAAATATCTCATAAGCATCCTTCAAACTAGCTTGCTCACGAGTAAGCTCCAAAGTCTTCTTGATATCAGATATAACTTCAGGTTTCATTAATTCATCATTTAATTCATTATAACGATTTTCAATATTTTGTAATCTTTCTATCATAAAAAATCTCCTCAACTAAAACAAGATTATACTATAATTATATTAAATAATCAATAATTATTTCTGAATAGCACCACCATCATACATAAATTCATACCCATATATCGTACAACCATCTAATTTAACAGCACCATTAATAACACTTATACTTGAACAATTAACATTTTCACCATAATACTTCACATTCAAATTAACAATTACACCATCAACATTAACAGGAGTACTATTTTCTAATACTTCATAAGTACCCATTGCATTAGCATATTGATAATCAGTATAAGCAACCTTAATAGCATTCGCATAACCACTAACACTATTCTTAGCAAGTCCATACTTAGTAGACTTCATATCAGTAATACTATCATCAACAACACTACAACCACATAAAACCAAAATCAACCCTAAAAAAACTAACTTCTTCATTATAATCACCCTACTAAAAATATAACACGAAAAACAAATAAAAACAAGAATTTATTAAGAAACAACGTCCATAATAATAAAGAGGTAATACTATGAATATAATAACATACATATTAATATTTACATTTAAAGTAATAGAAAACACTTTATCAACACTTAGAATAATTGCTATTTCAAATAGAAAAAAAATATTAGGAGCTATATTACAAGGAACCGTCTCAATAGTTTGGGTTATTTCAACAAGTTTAGTAGTTATAAACATTCAAAAAGATCCATTAAAAATAATTTCATTTACAATAGGCGCAACAATTGGTTCATACATAGGATCAATTATAGAAGAAAAAATAAAAATTAAAAAAGATGAAACTAATCCACCTTTATTTTTGTAGAAATATAATCATATAAATCAGAATTTATTTCTTCAATAGTTCTTATCCTATCATTATCATTACATTCAATAGTATAAAAATCATACTTATTAGCAAGTTCAATATAAGCCATTTCAGCATTAATTAAATGATTTTTATCCTTTTCATTTTGATCTAAATCCTCAGCTCTACCTTTTTTCAAAGATAAAGACAATTCATAAGGCATATGTAAAAACACTCCAATATCAGGACGAGGTAACTCTAAAAGATTAAACTCCAAATTATCTAACCATTCATACATAGATAATCTCTCATTCTTATCAGATAACTTACCACCCTGATGAGCCATATTAGAATAAACATATCTATCAAGAATAACATTAACACCATTATCTAGTAAAAACTTAATCTTATCTATATTATATAATCTATCTGCAGCATAATATAAAGCAGAAACTTTAGGATCAACATTAGGAGCACCTTCTGGAAACCATCCATCACATATATAACTCTTTCCTAAATATGGTCCACCTATAATCTTTCCAGTAGGACTATTATAATTAGGAAAACTAAACATTTTAATTCTAACACCATCATTTTTAAGTTTCTCAATTAACAAATTAGATTGAGTCTCTTTACCAGAACAATCAGTACCTTCAATAACAATTAACTTACCCTTCATAAATTATCTCCTTTTATATAAAACATGTTTATAACTTATTCCATTATCCTCATTTTCAGCAATAATAGACTTATCATAATCATCCTTATTAAATTTTGGAAAGTATACAGATGCATCAGGACAACTAGCTTCAATTTCAGTTAAATATAAATTTTCAGCTTTATCAATAAATTGACTATAAATAGAAGCTCCACCTATAATAAAAACTTCCTCATCTTTATCTCTATAATCATTTAAAAATGATTCAATTGAATTATATATAACAACCTCATCAGGAAACTTCTCATCACTGTGAGTAATTACAATATTTGTTCTATCAGGTAAAACCTTAGGCAAAGACCAAAAAGTATTTTTCCCCATTAATATAGTATGCCCACTAGTAACACTCTTAAAAAACTTTAAATCATTAGGTAAATGCCAAATCAAATCATTATTACGACCTAATTCGTTATTAGAACCTATCGCAGCTATAATAGATATCTTCATAAAATCCTCCTATTGCGCAATTGGAAAATCAATTTTTCCATGATGTTGATATTTTTTTACTTTTACATCTTTACATTCCTTAGAATTATCAATATCAAAGAAATCTCTTACATCAGGATTAATCCATAATTCAGGGGCAGGTAAATCATCCAAAGTATCAAATCTATTAATTTGTTCCTTAATCCCATCAACCTGATTAACATAAATATGTGCATCCTTAATAGACCAATACATTTTTCCAGGTTCTAATCCAGTACAATGAGCAATTAAATTAACGAGAGTCGCATATTGAGTCACATTAAATGGTAATCCTAGTGGTACATCACAACTACGTTGATGTACCCAACAATTTAACTTACCATCAGTAACATCCCATTCACTACTCCAAACACATGAAGGTAACACTGCAGTCTTTATATAATCATCTTGCCATAAGCTCATTATCATTCTTCTATCACAAGGATTATTCTTTATAGTTTCAATAAGCCTTTGAGTATTTTGAAACTTTTTATTTATCCAACCATATGCAGTTCCTATAGTATGAGCCCATTCTTCACCAAAATCACGAACTATATCCTTCTTAACCAATTCACCATTTTCTAAAACATTTTGAGTTGCGTACCACTTTCCATCATCTTGAATTTCCCATTCATCCCATATGTGAACATTTCTTTCCTGTAACCATCTAACATCATTAGATTGAACTTGATAAATCCACAACATCTCCAAAATTGCTTGTCTAAAATACAATTGTTTAGTTGTTAAAGCTGGAAATTCCTTAGATAAATCAAATTCAAAAAAATGTGCAGGAATCTTAATAGTATCAACACCTGTTCTATTATGAACTTGAACTCCTTCGCCCAGAATTTTTTTACATAAATCAATATAATCTTTATCCCATTTAGACATATTCAAACCCTCCTATCATACTATAACAATTATATCAAAAAACATTTGTTTGTGTAAAGCGTTTTGAAACAAAAAAAATAAGTATTATAAAAACACTTATCCTTCAATATCATCATCCTTAAATGAAACATTAATAAACTTCTTAGAAGACAAAGCATCACACATATGAACAAATCTTTGATACTTATTATTAGGAAGAGGTAAAACCTCATTTCCCTTAAAATCTTTATTAAATTCACCCATATGAGTCTCTATAACAGAACATACAAAATCAATTTCTCCATCACTTAAACCAATATTATCCTTGTTATCACGAATTAATTTAGCCGCTAATAAAGGATGATCAACACGCACATATTTTGCTTTAGGTATACCATACTTAACTCCATCATGCATAATCAAAGAAATCAACATTAAATCCTTTTCATCACTATTAAAAGAATGTCCAATACATTTATTACTAGCCATCTCATAACATATTCTAACAGCTACCTTAGTATGACGAACAAGCCCACCATCCCCTTGAGCAAAACCTGGATGATACTTACCAGTACTACTTGCAGGAACTTGAAAAAAATAATCAGGCAATAACTCTATCATTTTCTTCGCACACTCTACATATTTTTCATTCCTAATATAACTTAATTCTTTCTTAAAAACATCTAATTTATTCATACTTCTCACCTATAAAATCAACCAAAATAGAATTAGATATATATATATAATTAGGATTTATAAATATATTAACTCCATCATTAATCAATTTACCCTCTTTAATTAATCTATTAACTACTTCATTAAATATATTACCATATTTTTTATTAAAATCACAAATATTTATACCATTAATTTTTCTTAAACCCAAAATAAATTCATTCTCTAGTATAGTATTCTTATCAAGTACATCTTCACTTAATCTATAACTACCAGAAATATACTTATTTAAACTACGAGTATTATCATAGCGAATATTACCAATATAACCAGACGCACCACAACCAAATCCATAATAATTAAGATTATTCCAATAAACTAAATTATGACGAGAATAAAAATCATCTTTACTAAAATTACTAATTTCATAATGAATAAATCCATTATCCTTTAATCTACTACATACTAAATCATACATACTTCTATCCAAATCCTCATCAATATTAGAAACACCATCAACATATAACTTAGTATGTTCTTCTAAAATCAAAGAATAAGTAGAAATATGACTAATATCCAGTTTCAAAAACATATCAATATCATAATTCAAATCATTCAAAGATTCCCCTGGAATACCATATATTAAATCAATATTAATATTTTTAAATCCAATTTCCTTAGCAATCCCAATCTTATCAAAAACCTCATCACAAGTATGATTTCTATTTAAAAACTTCAAAAACTTCTCATTAAAAGTTTGAACACCAATAGAAAGTCTATTAACACCATTGTCATATAAAAACTTTAACTTTTCATAATCAATATTCTCAATATTACACTCAAATGTAAACTCACAAAAACTACTTAAATTAAACTTTTTTAAAATGCCAAACAATACCCTTAACTGTTCTAAATTTAAACAACTAGGAGTTCCACCACCAATATAAAGAGTATCAACCACTTCACCTTTATAATATAAATCAACTTCATTACCTAATGAACATAAATAATCATCAACTAATTTAGAATTATTAAAAACCTTACAAAAATCGCAATAAGAACAAATACTATCACAAAAAGGAATATGAACATATATAGACATAAAATCTCCCCTTATAACATAAAAGCAACAAAAATTATTTGTTGCTTAAAGATTTTTGTTTTTCAAAATCAATATATTGACTCAAATCACCCTCATAATATTTCTTTAAAGCTACATTAAAATAAACATATGGAATATTATATTGATATAAGAAATTTAAAACCTTAGTCTTATCATTAAGACTTACACTTTCACCATTAAATACATATTCACAATCAATTTTAGGATCATCAACTATTCCCTGTTCCATCTTAAAATATGAATCAAAAACTATATTAAACATTGAAATATCAACATAACCCTTACATAATTTTTTAAAACTATTTAATGGCATTCCAATAGTCATATAATAATCAATAATATCAACATTATCAAAACCTTGAATAGTATTCTTAACTCTATCCATAAAACTATCAATATTTTTCTTCGTAAAATAATATGTTTTTTCACGATTCTTTTCCATATCAATAACATATTGATCCATTAATTCAGTATTAAATTCACTTATTCTTTTTCTATATGTTACACATTTAGACTCAATTTTTTTAACATCCTTTGGATCTGCAACATATTGAAGATAATCCTGAACATTATAAAAACCTAAATCAATCAAATCTTCATAAAAAGAACATGCTTCATAAAATGATAAATCCTTTTTATCATCAAGAACACTCTTATTACGTTTTTGAACATAAATTGAATATTTATTATAAAAATCATCAACTAGACTACTATACTTACCATTTTTTTGTTTATACTTATTCAAAAATTCCTTAACATAAAATGATGAATATCTTACATTAGAAGCATACTCAAGTCTCTCATTTTCAGGTAATTGAAAAAGCTCATCACAAAATAAAATATATTCAGGCGTTTTATTACTATACATAGCAGCTTTTCCATCATGTTTTGACCTTTCCAAACGACTTGCGTAATTTCTATAATACACATCTCTTAATCTTTTTAAATGACCTTCATCCAGCTTCAACTCATTAGATAACTCACTAATTTTCTTATTAAATTCAACTATATCATCAGTCTCCAAATATGCATAAAAAACTCTACGTGAAATTTTTCTTTCCAACTTACTTCCTGCATCAATTTTTATCATAACCAAAACCTCCTATAAACTATTTACACTTTTGTAAATTATTTAATCTTCTTCTATCAAATTCATCACAAACTTTAATATAAAGTTCATTATCTATACCAGATAATCTACTAGTCAAATCTCTGTAAACTACCCAATATGATTCATTATACTTATCTGCAATTTCCTGTACTTCCATACCTTCCAAAACACATTTCGCAAACAATAAAACTCTTGCTTTAACATCAATATAAGAAACGCCTTTTGGCTTATTAATCTCAATATGTTCATCAATTTTTTGAACCAAATCAGAAGTTAATAATCCCTTATATCTTTTAATATAATCTAAAACAGTAACATTACTTATTTTAAAACCATCCTTTTTATTACTAAAATAATTAGAAATATCTCTAGTAGAACAATCAGGATGAGATAAAAAATACTCACCAACTAAAATAATTCTTTCTTCTCTTTCCTCTACTGTAAAATTAGAAGCCATATTATTCATCCCCCATCGAAAGAACAGATAAGAATGCTTCTTGTGGTATTTCAACACTACCCACCATCTTCATTCTCTTCTTTCCTTCCTTTTGCTTTTCAAGTAACTTTCTCTTACGAGAAACATCTCCACCATAACACTTAGCTAAAACATCTTTTCTAACAGCCTTAATAGTCTCTCTAGCAATTGCCTTATTACCAATACAAGCTTGAACTGGAACCTCAAACTGCTGACGAGGAATTAGCTTACGTAAATTCTCAACAATTGCCTTACCACGCTTATAAGCAAAATCCTTATGAACAATAACAGATAATGCATCAACAATCTCACCATTAAGTAAAATATCCATCTTAACTAAATCACTACTTTTATAACCTACTAAATCATAATCAAAAGAAGCATATCCTTTAGTCGCACTCTTTAATCTATCAAAAAAATCATAAACAATTTCAGACAAAGGAATTTCATAATGAATATTAACCCTCTTAGTATCCAAATACTCCATAGAAATATAATTTCCACGCTTATCCTGACATAACTCCATAATAGAACCAATATACTCACTTGGAACAAAAATATTTGTTTTAATATAAGGCTCTTGTATATCCTTTATTCTAACTCGATCAGGCATCTTAGCAGGACTATCAACCATAACATGAGATCCATCAGTAAGCAATACATCATAAATAACAGATGGAGAAGTAACAATTAATTCAATTCCAAATTCTCTTTCAATTCTCTCTTGAATAATCTCTAAATGTAATAAACCTAAAAATCCACATCTAAAACCAAATCCTAAAGCTTGAGAAGTCTCAGGCTCAAATTCCAAAGCAGCATCATTTAACTTTAATTTTTCCAATGCCTCACGCAATTCAGGAAAACGACTAGATTCAATTGGATATATACCACAGAAAACCATTGGTTTCATAGGTTTATAACCATGCAAAGGTTCCAAACATGGATTATTAGCTAAAGTAATAGTATCTCCAACCTTAACATCACTAATACTCTTAATACTAGCACTAACAATACCAACATCCCCTGGACATAACTCCTTAACTGGTTTCTCATGAGGAGTACAAATGTCAAGTTCAACAACATCATACTCTGCACCAGTAGCCATCATACGAATCTTATCACCAACACAGATCTTACCATTAACAACCCTAACTGAAGCAATAATACCACGATAAGAATCAAAATAACTATCAAAAATAAGAGCCTGAGTTTTATCATTAATATCTCCCTTCGGAGCAGGAATCTTAACAATAATTTCCTCAACTAATTCTTTAATACCTATACCATTCTTAGCACTAGTAAGAATAATTTCAGATTCATCAAAACCAAAAGTATCCATAAGTTCCTTCTTAACCTTAGGAACATCCGCATTAGGTAAATCTATTTTATTAATAACAGGAATAATAGTTAAATCATTGTCCAAAGCTAAATATAAATTAGCTAAAGTTTGAGCTTCAATTCCCTGAGCAGCATCAACAACAAGAATTGCACCCTCACAAGAAGCAAGACTTCTAGAAACTTCATATGTAAAATCCACATGACCTGGAGTATCAATCAAATGTAAAAAATACTTTTCACCTAAATACTCATATTCCAAAGAAACCGCATTCAATTTAATAGTAATACCACGCTCACGCTCTAACTCCATACTATCAAGCAATTGATCCTGTTTCTCACGCTCAGTAATAGCCCCAGTAATTTCAAGTATTCTATCAGCTAAAGTACTCTTACCATGATCAATATGCGCAATAATCGAAAAATTTCTAATATTTTCCTGTTTCATAAAGTCACCCATTTCAAACAAAAGTATTATAACACATAATTTTTTATTTACAAAACTTTTTTTTACAAACAAAATAGTTAAAAATTTAAACAAATTAATGTATAATTATTAATAGGAGGAATTAACATGAATAAATTTGAAGAACTAAGAACAAAATATCCAGACTTTATATATGAAAAATATGAAATAAATGAAAACAATAATAACTATGAAATAACATTCTATTTTAATATACCAAATCTAACAACATTTGAACCTAAATTAATAATAGAAAAAAACAATATAAAAAATAATAACAAAAGTTTTATAGAATACTTAGTATTTAACATAGGTTTAGTAGAATTAATAAGTTATGTAAAATGCACATGCTCAAAAAATATAAAAATAAATTGTGGATATCTTGATGAATATCAAATAAAATGGTTCAAAAAACTATACTATAATGGATTAGGAGAATTCCTATATAGAAATAATATAAATATAAAAGAAGAAGAACTTTTTAATATAACAACAACACAAGAAAAAAAAGAATTCAATGTTGAATACAACGGTCAAGGAAACCTAATACCAGTTGGTGGTGGAAAAGATTCAAATGTAACACTAGAACTGCTAAAAGAAGAAGATAACACATGCTTCATAATAAATCCAAAAGGAGCAAATATAGAATGTGCGAGAATTTCAGGATTTGAAACAATAAAAATAAAAAGAATATTAGACAAAAAAATAATAGACCTTAATAACCAAGGCTTCCTAAACGGACATACACCATTTTCTGCAATAGTTGCCTTCACATCATACTTATGTGCCTACCTATTAAATAAAAAATATATAATTCTATCAAACGAAGATTCAGCAAACCAGTCAACAGTACTAGGAACAAATATAAACCACCAATACTCAAAAACATATGAGTTCGAAAATGATTTTAACGAATACACAAAAAAATATTTCAACATAGATATAAAATACTTTAGCCTACTAAGACCACTAACAGAATTTCAAATAGGAATGATATTCTCAAAAATAGAAAAATATCACAACACATTCAAAAGTTGTAATATAGGTTCAAAAGGAGATACATGGAATTGGTGCTGTAACTGTCCAAAATGTCTATTTGTATATATAATACTAAGTCCATTCCTATATAAAGAAAAACTAATAAATATATTTGGAAATGACTTATATGAAAAAAAAGAATTACTAGAAACATTTGAAGAATTATTAGGATACAAAGAAACAAAACCATGGGAATGCGTTGGAACATTTGAAGAAGTAAGATATGCAGTAAGTTTATTAATAAAAAAACTAGAAAATCAAAAACTTCCATACCTATTAGAACACTATAAAAATAAATATCCACTATTCCTAGATGAAAAATTCGAAACAAAATACAATAATCAAAATAACTTAGATGAACACTTTGAAAAAATTATAAAGGATGCGATAAAAAATGTATAATCAAATAATAGGAAAACTAAAAAACAAAAACATTGCTATACTAGGATTCGGAAAAGAAGGAAAATCAACATATAACTTTATAAGAAGATACTCAAATCAAAAACTAACAATACTAGATAAAAACAATATAACAATAAATAATGAATATCTAAAAAAAGATAAAAATTTAAACATAATTACAGGTGAAACATACCTAAATAACCTAGAACAATATGACCTAATAATAAAGGCACCAGGAATCGCATTACTAAACATAGATACAAAAAAAATAGAAAATAAACTAACATCACAACTTGAATTAATATTGGAAATAAACAAAAAAAACATAATAGGAATTACTGGAACAAAAGGAAAAAGTACTACAACCTCCCTACTATATAAAATAATAAAAGAACAAAACAATAACACATTCCTATTAGGTAATATAGGAAATCCAATACTAGACTACATAGAAGAATTTAATAATGAATCAATACTTGTAATAGAAATGTCATCACATCAATTAGAATACGTAAAAAATAGCCCACACATAGGAGTAATACTAAATCTATATCAAGACCATCTTGATCATACAGGAACACTAGAAAAATATCACAATGACAAAATGCATATGTTCAAATATCAAGATAAAAACGATATAGGAATATATGATGGACAAAACGAATACTTAATAAACTTAATAAACAAAAACAAATATGAATCAAAACTATACAACTTTAAAGTAGAAGAAAAAGCAGACATATATGTAGAAAAAAACAAAATATATTACAATAATGAAATGATATATGATGGAAATCAAGAAAGAAAACTTATAGGAAGCCATAACTTAAAAAATATTATGGTCGCACTATTAATAACAAAAATACTAAACCTAGACATCAATAAAGCAACAAAAACAATAAACGAATTTAATCCATTAGAACATAGACTAGAACGTGTTGGAACATATAATAATATCACATACTTTAATGATACAATCGCAACAATACCAGAAGCAACAATAAATGGAATAAATGGATTAGGAAACGTAGATACACTAATATTTGGTGGTATGGATAGAAATATAGACTATAACAACTTCATAGAATTCTTAAAAATTTCAAATATTTCAAATTTAATAGGATTACCAGAAACAGGACATAAAATATGTAATGAACTAAAAAATACAAATAAAAACATATATACAGTAGAAACAATAGACGAAGCAGTAGATATTGCAGACAAAGTAACAAAGAAAAATCATATATGTCTACTCTCACCCGCTGCATCAAGTTATAATAAATTTAAAAACTTCGAAGAAAAAGGAAACTACTATAAAAATGTAATAAAAAACAAATACAAAAATTAGAAAAATTTCTAATTTTTTTATTTTTTCTAAGGAACTTTTAAAATAAAAAAGTATTATATTTATAGAGGTGAAAAATATGCAAGAATTTAAAAAACTATCAAATGATAGAATGAGTAAATTAATACTATCAAATAAAAAATATATGTCATGGTTTTTAGAAAGATTTCTTGGTAGAAAAATAAATAATTATAAAATAATAAATAAAGTAAATGAAAAAGAAATAAATGAAAATGATGTATTTGAATTATTAAAACAAGAACTAATTACACCAAATGTACATGTTAAGAATAAAACAGTAGATCTTTTAGTTAAAACAAAAAATGAATTAATTGATATTGAAATAAACAATATATTTGACATAAATACTAAAAAAAGAAACTTCGCATACATGTCAAATATATACTCAAATTCATTAAAACAAGGAGAACAATACAAAAATCAACCAAGATGTACACAAATAAATATATGTAATAATATTGAAGAAGATTACAATTATGATAACCACTGTTTGCTTGGAGAAAACTATAAAAATAAATTTGTAGATAATATTAATTTTTTAGTATTTGATGTTGCAAAATACAAAAAAATATTATATACTGATAACAAGGAGTTAATAAATAAATATGCACATATAATAATATTTGACTGTAATGAAGAAGAATTAGAACTGTTAGGAAAATATAATGAAATGGCAAAGGAGATAGGTAAAATGATAAAACAACATAATGAAAAAAATATTTATAACTTTCTATTAGATGCAGAATCAATAGAAAAATTACATCAAGCACAACTAGAAACAGCTAAAGAAAAAGCAATAGAACAAGGACTAGAACAAGGTTTAGAACAAGGTTTAGAACAAGGTTTAGAACAAGGTTTAGAACAAGGTTTAGAACAAGGACTAGAACAAGGATATGAACAAGGAGTTGAAGCGACAAAAAATAAAGCAGCACTCACTCTTCTAAAAAACAAAATCCCTTTCAAAATAATAGAAGAAGTAACAGGATATTCACAAGAATATTTAAAATCAATAAGACCTTAAAAAGTCTTTTTTTATCACCTTATTCTACATTTTTCGAACTCTAAAACATATATAATAACAACAGGTGATAAAATGAATATAATAAAAAATCTAAAATATTTAAATATCTTAAAAAAAGAAACAAACGATGAAAAATTTCTAAACAAAATAAATTCAATTAAAATAAAAATAGAAAATAACAGTATAGAAAAAGATAAAAACTATGAAGAAAAAATAAGAAAACATTATCAAATAATAAAAAAAATGTTTTTAAATAAAAAAAGTAACAACATAAGATATCTACAAACAAAAAGAATGGCATATAATTACCATCTTTATTTATTAGAAAACTATTATAAGCAAGTATGTAAAAACAAATACCTACAAGAACTTAGAAATTAAAACATCACGGCATTTATTCTCAAGCTCATCATCAATAGGTTTCAAAGAAACCTTTTTTTTATCTTTCATTAAACCAACTTTAATTATATGATCAGCTAATTTAGGATTCTTAGATAACAATGGTCCATGTAAATAAGTACCAATTACATTATCAAGCATAAAACCTTCATCATCATAAGTATTATTTGGATTCTTATACAAAATCTTACCAAAAGAATTACTAACATCATATGTAATTCCACCATGATTTTCAAAACCAATAATCTTATAAGGCTCGCCATCAATATTAGACTCAATTATTATATTTCCAATATTACGATTACGCTTACCACCACTTATAGTATAATAATCAAAAATACCTAAGCCATCAATTACCTTTCCATCAGCATCTTTATAATACTTCCCAAATAATTGAAATCCACCACAAATAAGTAATACAAAAACACCATCTTTTATAGCCTTGATAATATCATCTTTATACCTAACCAAATCATCAGATAATATAGATTGTTCTCTATCAGCTCCTCCACCCATAAAAATCAAATTGTAATCACTAAAATTTGGTTTTTCTTCAAAAATAGAATAAGTATCAACAACACACTCAATACCTCTTTGTTTCAAACGATACTTTAAAACCTCAATATTACCAGAATCACCATACAAATCAAGTAAATCAGGATATAAATATAAAATCTTATAAACCATTCTTATCACCCTTATAATTTAAAATAGCACGTCTTGTATCAGTAGTAGCAGTATAATTAAAAATCACATATTTCTTACCCATATTATTATATAAATTACTAACGGCCTCCTCAATATCAGGATATACCTCAATTTTCTTAAAATCATAACCACTATTTTTAATTCTAACAGCCATATCATAAGCACGAGTACCACTAGTAATTATTCTATCAACATTATTTAAAATACTAAAATTAATATCCCAAATCCAAGAAACATCCTTACCATCCGCAACATTATCATTTAAAACAAATAATAATTCCTTAGGTTCATCATCCTGATTCATAAAACCAATAGTAACATTCGCACCAGTTGGATTCTTAGCTAAATTTAAAATAGTAGGACAATCATTAACTAAAACATTTTCAAGTCTACCATTATTAAGTTCAAAACCTTTAACACTATCAAACAAAACATCCATAGAAACACCATATAAAGAACTTAACATAAAAGCAGCAGAAACATTGTACATATTATAGATAGTATTATAACGAGTTTCAAAAATCTTACCATTATATTTAAACTTACCATTTTTTAAATCAATATCAGTGACAATAGATTCAACATCATTATGACCAAAGCAACAATCTGGGCATCCAAACTTTCCAACATGAGAATATTGATAATAATCATACTCTAAACGAGCAGAACAGAAAGGACAATATTTTCCCTCTCCTCTATCTTTCATATCATCAGTCGCACCACTAAACTTTTCAACACCATAATAATATACATTACACTTATCCTTATTAAATCCAAGTCTTGAAACATTTGGATCATCACTATTTAAAATTAAATTACCAGTATAACCTTCCAAAAACTTATCAATTTTTTGTATTAAAGTTTCAACCTCTCCAGTTCTATCAAGTTGATCCCTAAAAAAATTAAGAACAACAAAACTATCAAGTTTTAAATCTTTAAAAACAACAGGTATATAATGTTCATCACATTCCAAAACCAAATAATCACACTTAACATTACCAGATAAATCACAATTCTTAACTAGCAAAGAAGTAATACCTGTATTAATATTATTACCTTCTCTATTACTAACAACACTACCAGAATTAGATAAAATATTACTAATTAAATTAGTAGTAGAAGTCTTACCATTAGTACCAGTAACCGCAATAACAGTTCCAGTAACCTTAAAATGCTTTAAAATATTTTTATTGAGCCTCAAAGCTATATTACCAGGTAAAGTTCCACCATTCTTACCCAATAACTTCATAAACCTATAAATAAACTTACATATAAAAATTACAATTTTATAATACATATTTACACCAACCTATAATATTCATCACTAATTATTATAACACAACAAAACAAATAAAAACAAAAAAAAGAATACATTATTTAATATATTCTTTTCCTCCCATATATGGTTGCAATACCTTAGGTATTTTAATACTTCCATCCTCTTGTAAATTATTTTCCAAAAGCGCAATTAAAGCACGAGTAGAAGCAAGTACAGTATTATTTAAAGTATGAGGATAATAATTACCTTTTTCACCTTTAACTCTAATACCCAATCTTCTTGCTTGAGCATCACCTAAAGTAGAACAAGAACCAACTTCAAAATATTTTTGTTGACGAGGACTCCATGCTTCAACATCACAAGACTTAACCTTTAGATCAGCTAAATCACCACTACAACACTCAAGAGTTCTAACAGGAATATTTAAATTCCTAAAAATTTCAACAGTATATTGCCACATTTTATTATACCAATCCATTGACTCTTCAGGTTCGCATATAACAATCATCTCTTGCTTTTCAAATTGATGAACACGATATATACCTCTCTCTTCAATACCATGAGCACCTACTTCTTTTCTAAAACATGGAGAATAAGAAGTCATAGTAATAGGTAATTCTTGTTTTCCAATAATTTGTCCCTTAAACTTACCAATCATAGAATGCTCAGAAGTACCAATCAAATATAAATCTTCACCTTCAATTTTATACATCATAGCATCCATTTCCTCAAAAGACATAACACCAGTAACAACATCAGATCTAATCATAAAAGGAGGAATACAATAAATAAAACCTTTATCAATCATATAATCCCTTGCATAACTTATCATTGCACTAACAAGTCTAGCAGCATCACCCATTAAATAATAGAATCCATTACCGCTTGTCCTACCAGCACTTTCCTTATCAAGACCATTAAAACTCTCCAATATATCAGCATTATAAGGAATCTCATAAGAAGGAACAACAGGATCACCAAACTTCTCAATTTCAACATTACAAGAATCATCTGGCCCAATTGGAACACTTGAATCAATAATATTAGGAATAACCATCATCTTTTCATGGATATTTTTTTCAAGTTCAACTTCACGATTTTCTAAATCAACAATCTCACTACTAATCTTACTAATTTCTTCCTTAATAGCTGCAGCCTCATCCTTTTTACCTTCACGCATCAATAAACCAATTTCTGAACTTTTACTATTCTTTAAAGCACGTAATTCATCACCACGACTCTTACACTTACGATACTCTAAATCCATATCATAAACTTCATCAACAATGCCTAATTTCTTTTCCTGAAACTTTTTTTTAATATTTTCTTTAACTAAATCCCTATTTTCTCTTATTAACTTAATATCAATCATAAATACCTCCTAAATTTCAAAAAAAGACCATCATAGGAGCGATTAACGCGGTACCATCCTACAACAGTCTTAATTAAGATAACGGCTATGCCGGAAACTATTAATTTCTCTCCAGAGTAGATTCATAAATTATTACTATTAGTTTTCACCAACCACTAACTCTCTAAAAATAATATACTTACTACTAATCTCCTTCATCAATTTACAAAAATATTTTAACACTTATAAAATAAAGTGTCAATTACTTCTTAATGCTATTTAAAACTTTAATGTTTTCCTCATATGTATCAGGATCTAAAAACTTATTAACATTATGCATAACTTCAAAAACCTCAAAAAGACCTATATCATTACCAAACTCTTTTTCATTAATAAACTTAACAAGTTCATTCCTAATTACTTCTAGTTTTTTCTTATCCATTAAACCACCTATGATAATATATGCAATTAATCAATAATCTCTACAACATCTCCAGAACTGATTAAATGTGCATTAGCATCATCAGTATCAATATGCATCTCAAATGCATAATTATCACCAACTTTTAAAGCTACATTATAAAGAATTCCACCCTTTTCACCAGGTAATTTAACACTTACAGTTTTCAATCCATCAAATCCAAATTCATGAACCTCACGAGGTGTAATATGAATATGACGAGTCGCAATTATACAACCTTCGCTTAAATCAATACTACCATTTGGTCCTATCAAAGTAACAGCTGCACTACCATCTAAATCACCAGAATCCCTTACTGGTGGATTAATACCCAATTTAAATGCATCAGTTTTAGAAACCTCAACTTGAGTATAAGAACGAATTGGTCCCAAAACTCTAACATTATTAATTTCACTTTTTTCAGTTTTTATAGTTACTAAACTATTAGAAGCAAATTCTCCAGGTTGAACCAACATTTTCTTTACTTCTAATTCATAATTATCACCAAATAATATTTTTAAATCACGTTCACACAAATGAACATGTCTATTCGAAACACCAACTTTAACTTCCATAAATACCTCCTAAAACATATTAACACAACAAAAAGAATTTTTCAATCATATATATCATATATTTAAATGAAAGGAGCAATCATGAATAACACTTATTACAATAAAGATATATTTCCACAAACACAATACAACAACGAAAGCATTGAACAAATTCCAATAAACCAATCATACAAGCAAAATAATCAAACAAATGAACCTTTTATGAATAATATAATAAAAACAAATATAGGAAAAAAAGTAAAAATATATCTTTCTTTCCCAAACCTTGAAACACAAACAGAATTTAATGGCATAATAGAACAAGCAGGAAATGACTATATAATACTAAGTGAACCATCAACTGGGAATTGGAAAATACTACCTTTAATATATTTAAATTATATAACCTATGAAGAAAAAATTAATTAATAAAGATAATTTGAAAGAATTGATTTAAAAAACAAAATTTGATATAATCAATAATAGGTGGTAATATGAACATAGTAATGTACGGATTAATGATTTTTATAATAATATGTCTAATACTAATATGGATAATAAGCATTTATAATAGATTTCAATCTCTAATAATAAGAATTAATGAAGCAGAAGCAAACATAGATACAACATTAAGAAAAAGATTTGATCTATTAAATAAATCGATAGGAATCATAGAAGAAAATACAAAAGAAAAAAATGTTTTAGAAATAGTAAATAAATTAAGATCAAAAAAACTATCAAACTTTGATTTAGATAGAAAACTATATGACGCAATTAATGAATATCAAAGATATAAAGAAAAATATATAGAATTAAAAAACAGCACAGATTTTTTAAAAATAGATGTTGAATTAAATGAAACAGAAGCAGAAATTGTTGCATTAAGAAAATACTACAATGACATAATAACAGATTACAACAAATTAGCAAAAACATTCCCATCAAATTTAGTAGCTCTTATGTGTAAATACAAAAAAAAGACATACTTTGATGGAAAAAACATGGACGACAAAATCACTAATGATTTTAAATTATAGTGATTTTTTTTTGCAGTAACTCTTTTCATTATTATATGCTATATCAATTAAATAATATATATATTTGCTTTCAACTATAGAAATATTAAAAATATCATTTATATCATTAATACATAAATCAGAAATATTTTTAACATAAACACACTCAAGATTTCTATTAAAAACAAATAACTCATTATTAATAATTTTAGGAATAAGTCCCCTATTATTAATAATACTTAAAAAAGCATCTTTTTCAATTTCTTCAATAAAACTTAAATTATACATCCTAACATCTCCATATATCATTTTACACTAAAAATTAAAACAATTAAACACTATTGAAAAAAAATATATTTTATTTTATAATAATAATGAGGTGGAAAAATGAATAATTTAATAATTAAAAAAGATAAATCATCAATTATAATGTCAATAATTCTACTAATAGTTGGTATATGCCTATTTATAAATCCAGCAGAAATGGTAAAATTTATTACATACATAATAGGAGTAATATTTGTAATATTTGGTACAATAAAACTTTATGATTATTACAAACAAAAAGACACTATTTCCAATATGCAACTTACAATAGGTATAGCAGCAATTGTAATAGGAATAATAACAATGTTCTGTAATGGAATTATAGAATTCGCAATAAGATTAGTAATGGGTGGATATATACTTGCAAATGGAATTAACAAACTAATAGTTGCATTAAACAGCAAAACATATAACGATAAATGGATTGGACTACTTGTAATAGCAGCAATACTAATAATAAGTGGGTTATACATAATATTAAAATCAAACATAGTACTTTCAACAATTGGACTAGTACTAATAATATATGCAGCAATAGATATAATAAGTTACATAATGTATCCTAAAAACAAGGACATAATAAAATAGTGAATTAATCACTATTTTTTTTCTTCAAAATATAAATAAATAAAAGTCCTAAACAAACACAACTTCCAATTATTAAATATTTATAATCAAAAGAAGATACCTCTTTATCCTCAATAACATCATTATCTTCAATTTTTATAATATATTCTCCATCCTTAGAATACATATAATTTTCACGAGCAAACTTCGCAATATACTCAGGGTCCTTCAACTTCTGAATATCACTAGCCAAATTTTCCTCATCCTTTTTTAAAGTAGATAGTTCACTTTCTAAAGAAGACTTAGATTTTTCCAAAACCATAATTCTATATGAATAGTAACACAAATTAAATAAAAAATAACCAATTACAATTAAAGAAAGCGTACCAAAAATTGCCAAACGTCTTCTAGACTTTTTATTTTTTCGCCTTGCCATTACTACTCACCTACTTTACTTAATAAAGTATATCATTTTTTTAACATTTTTTCAACAACCATAACTACTAAATTCTCAATTACAAATCCAACAATAATTGAAATAATTTCATAATAATGAAACATTCCAAAATTTATAAATCTTAAACCAATAAAATATAACAAGGTAAAAACAATAACAAATAAAAAAGTCAAAATAAAACTTAATAATCTCCTACTACCAATAATATATTTATAATTAAAACGTAAAGATATAGAAAACAAAACACCAAAAACAATAGAAAATAAAATAGTCTTTAACTGAACAATTATATCCATCTATTTAAATAACTTACTAAAAACTCCACTATCTTTATTTTTCTTTCCACTACCCTCAATATAAGAAAGACTATTAATTTTTCCTTTTATAGAAACATTTCCCTGAAAAGTATCTAATTTAACTATTTCTAAATCCTCACCTTTAATAACAACATAGCCCATAACAGTATCCATTAAAAATTCTTCATTATCAAAACTATCAATTTTCTTAACACCAGTAATACTTATACTCTTTCTCTCATTAATTGAAACACTATGATTACTCGTAATAATTTCCTTGTCCATAAAAACCTCCTAAAAAAATATATGAAAAAAATCAGGAACTATTCCTGATTAATTTTTTATAAAAAACTCATCATACCATACTAAGAAACAATATACAGCCCAAACTTTTTTATAATTATCTCTCTTTCTATTTCTATGATCATCAAGTAATTTCATAATCTTTTTATTATTAAATAACTCTAAACTTATAGGAGAATTAAACTTTTCTTTAATCATATTATAAACAGCATCTTCTCTAACCCATTCTCTTAAAGGAACAGGAAAACCTAATTTTTCCTTCTTATAAGCATCATTAGGAATTACACGATGAGATGCCTCTCTTAAAGCTACCTTAGTATTATCCTTTGTAATTTTATGTTCATAAGAAATAGTACGAGCTAATTTAAATACTTCAATATCAGTAAAAGGAACACGACCTTCTATTGAATTAGCCATAGTCATCTTATCAGCCTTCTGTAAAATATCCTTAACCAACCAAAATTTAATATCAATTGCCTGCATCTTAGTAACATTACCTTGTCCACTTTGTTCTTTATAATATGGAGCACATATTTCCTTATTACTCGGATAATTAGCTTTAAAATTAACAATCTTATGAGCTTCTTTCTCCAAAAATACTTTATTTACACTAATATAATCTTCCTCTAAAGTTCTACCACTTCTTACTAAAAAATTAATACCCCATACTTCTGGTAATAAACTACAAACCTTAGAAACACCCCTTCTAAACCAAAAAGGCAACTTATTATAAAACTTAGCATCAATATATCTACGATAATAACCATATCCACCAAAGAACTCATCAGCACCTTCACCAGATAAAACAACCTTAACATCATGACTAGCTAACTCAGCAACAAAATATAAAGCAATAGCTGCAGGATCCGCAACAGGCTCATCAAAATGATACATTAGCTTAGGAATAATATTAATATATTCCTCCTTAGTAATAGCCTTACTAACATTCTCAATACCTAACTTACTAGCCAAATCCTTCGCATAACGAGTTTCATCATATCTAGGATCATCAGATCCAACAGTATAAGTTTTATTAGGTTTAGCTAAAGAAACAATATAAGAAGAATCAATACCACTACTTAAAAAAGAACCAACTTCAACATCACTAATCATATGATGCTTCACACTATCTTCCATAGTCTTACTTATATCATCAACTAATTTATCAAAATCATCAGACTTTTCATCAAAAGTAAGATTAAAATATCTATTCAACTCTAATTTACCATCTTTATATCTAAAATAATAACCAGGCTCTAACTTATAAACATCCTTAAAAAAAGTATCATTTAAAGGAGAATAATTAAAACTTAAATATGCAGGAATAACATCACGATTTAATTCCTTAACAAACTCTTCATTATCTATAAATGCTTTTATTTCAGAAGCAAACATAAATTTAGAATCAGTATAATAATAGTAAAAAGGTTTAATACCAAAATGATCTCTAGCACCAAATAATTCCTTTTTATTCTTATCCCAAATGACAAAAGCAAACATACCTCTTAATTTATCTAAAATACCTTCACCATACTCCTCATAACCATGAAGAATAACCTCAGTATCAGACTTGGTAGAAAACTTATGTCCACGCTTAATCAAATCTTTCTTTAATTCTTTATAATTATAAATTTCACCATTAAAAATAATAACTAAACTTTCATCCTCATTAAATATAGGTTGCTTACCACCATCAAGATCAATAATAGAAAGTCTCCTATGACCTAAAGCTACAGATTCATCAATATATTTTCCTTCTCCATCAGGTCCTCTATGAATAATTCTTTTAAGCATTAAATCAAGATTTTTTTCTTTTCTCTCTTTATCCCATTTATTTACAAATCCTACTATTCCACACATAATATGCCTACTTTCTAACAACATTAATTATACTATAATAATAAATCTTTGTAAATTAATATACAAAAAATATAGGATTAACCTATATTTTTTATTGCATCATTAACACATTCTAAATCATCTAAATGATACTTAACACCTTTAATAATTTGATAATCCTCATGACCCTTACCAAGTATTAACAAAACATCATTATCACTTAACATAGAAACACCCTTTTCAATAGCCGACTTTCTATCAAAAATAACCTCATAATTCTTATTATGAACACCTTCTATTATATCATTCATAATAATATTAGGATCTTCATTTCTAGGATTATCATTTGTAAATATTACATAATCACTATTGTCACTAGCAATACCACCCATTATAGGTCTCTTTAAGCTATCTCTATTTCCACCACAACCAATAATAGTAATAATTTTACCCTTACAAAACTCATGAGCACAATCCAAAACCTTTTTAACCGCATCAGGCTTATGAGCATAATCAACAAAAATACTATTAGTTCCAAACTTAACCATTTCCATTCTACCACGAGGAGCTTTAACATCTAGAGATAAAATAGAATCAATATCAAATCCAAAACTATTAATAAGCATTACAGCCATCATATAATTATAAATATTATACTTACCTACCATATCAATAGTTTTCTCATAAGTTTTTCCTAAATAATCAAACTTAAAATCAATACCTAAATTAGTTAATTTAATATCATAAATACTAACATCACCTTTATTCTCACTAATAGTGATATTATTATTACCATCAACTAAAAACATACTACTGTGATCATCATCAATATTTATGACACAATTCTTATTACCTCTTAGCATATGAAATAACTTAACCTTACAAGAAGCATAAGCCTCTATAGTTTTATGATAATCTAAATGATCTTGACTAATATTAGTAAATCCACAAGCATCAAACTCTAAACCATAAACACGATTTAAATCCAAAGCATGACTACTTACTTCCATAACAACATATTCCATATTATTATCTTTACACTCAGATAAAATACCATATAATTCATCTATTAAAGGAGTAGTATTATTTAACTCTCTAACAAAAGAATCCATATAAAATCCAATAGTACCAATATAAGCAACCTTACAACCTAAGCTCTTAAGCATATTATAAACTAAAAAACAAGTTGTAGTCTTACCACTAGTACCAGTAACACCAATTAATTTTAAATCTTTTATCTTTTCATAATTAGCATTATAAATATAATCTAAATAATATTGATTAGTATTATCAACCTTAACAGTTTCTACAGGATAATCACCTGTCTCACAAATAATTTTACTAGCACCATTATCAATAGCCGATTGAATATAATCATGACCATCAGTGTCTACTCCACGTAAAGCGATAAACGTATCCCCTTTTTTTACTTTTCTTGAATCAGTAACTAACATAAATACCTCCTATTCATTAAATATATCAGGTAAATCATTTTCTAAAAGAACATATACATTATCACTGCAATCTCTACCTACAATATTAAATGCTTCCTTAACATCATCTATTACATATAAATTAGATTCATCATAATTATTATCTTTAAGTGCATCCTGTATAGGCTTAGTTTGTTTAGGACCTACTAAAATTACCTTGTCACAAACTTTACTAATTTCTACACCAAACTGATAATTATAATCATACTCCTTATCCTTCAATTCAATCATACCTGGAGTAACAATAACCTTCTCACCAGGCATTAAAGATAAAGCTTCAACAGCCATACTAGATCCAACAGGATTAGAATTATAAGCATCATCAATAATATTCATTTTACCCATTTTTTTCATTTGTAAACGATGTTCTATAGGCTTAATACTTCTAACACCTCTTTGAATATCAGAAATAGACATACCTAACTCATAACTCAAAGCAATACCAGCTAAAATATTATAAATATTAGCTCTACCAATTAAAGAACTAGAGAATTCATAATCAGTCCCATCAATTTTAACTTTAAAACTCATTCCCTTATATGTATACTTAATGTCAAATGCACGATAATCACAATCATTATCAATACCTACCCAAACAATACGACAATCATTCTTAATAGAATAACCAACTTGCTTAGGATCATCAGCATTTAAAACACCAATACCATCATGAGGTAATGACTCAATAAGTTCAAACTTAGTCTTAATAATATTCTCTTCAGTCTTAAAACTATCCAAGTGCGCTACACCAATACGTGTTAAAATACCATACTTAGGATGAACAAAATCACATAATTCTTTAATCTGTCCTACTTCACATGCACCCATTTCAGCAATAAAATACTCCAAAAACTTATCCATCTTATTATTAATAGTAAGCATCAAACCATAAGGAGTATTATAATTCTGAGGAGTAGGCATAACATCAAACTTTACCTTCATAATATCAGCTAAAATATTCTTACTACTAGTCTTACCATAACTTCCAGTAACACCAATAACACTCATACGATCCATATAACGCAACTTATTCTTAGCCATATTAAAGAAATGCAAATAAACAAACTTCTCAATAGGCTTATTAATGACATTAACTAAATAAATAACAAAACTATTTAAACTAGCAAGTACACCAAATAAGAAATAAACATAATTACAATCCTTAAATAAAATTGTTAAAATAACATACAAAACTAACAAAGTAATGCACATTCTTCCAATTCTCTTAGTAAATTTTAAACCAATCTTAACCTGTTCAAACTTCAAATAATCATAATAATATATGGACATAATAGAATAGAAAATAAACATTAACCATCCAATATCAATACCAAATAATCCAATTATTACAATTACTAAAAATAACCAATCATAAGTTAATACTGATTTTCTACTATTATTAAAAATCCATTTAACATATCTATTAGAATTATTATAAAAATTCTGTTGTAACATATGAAAACTCTTTTTACTTCTTAAAATAACATATAAGAAATAACTTACAAAAAACATAATTTTTCCCATAACTTCACCTTCTATTAAAATTATATCACAACAAAAACAAAAACCCTATAATATTTAAATAAAAACAAAAAAGAAAAATAAATAAAAATAACATTAAAAAAAAATGATACTTGTTTATGTATCACTCTTTTACCGAAGCTTTTATATTTCAAAAGTTCGATAGAACTTTGAAACCATAATTAAGTATTTGCCACTTTAAGCCTTACGACTTAACGTGGCATAATTTGTGCCTACACTTGACGTTCGGCACTTTTCGTCACTTTGTTCCTCAAAATCTTTGCTTACGCAAAGATAGATTTGAGAATCAGAGATTGGCTTGGGCAGGCACTCACACTACTATTTCCCTACATACAGCACTGCCGTCGTAATTGACATAACAGTAGAAGTTCGCAGAAAAATCGTTCGCATATACATTACCATAAGCAATAGCGTTCGCATCCACAACGGAATCATAGCAAGTGACGACTGAGGCATCGACGCCGCATGTTATAGTTTGATCTGGACTTCTCCAAGTATTATCACTTGTATATGTCCATGCATCATCGCCAGTTGTTTTATATCCAAAGTAATCTTTTATTTTTTGTCCTGATGTTTCAAATTCATTATTTTTTAAACATAGTTCTCCTCCATATGTATCACTATATATACATGCTTCTGGTACTGTTCCTGATGCGACTACTCCATTTGTTAAAGCATATTTTAGATATGCATTTTTACCAGTTGGGTTTGTTGTACTTATAATCATATCTGTTTCTTTATTATTAACTCTATCATAAGTTTTATATCCATATTGCGTTCCTGATTGAATTGATGAACATTCTCCTTTTTCTGTATTTGATACTTTTCCATCAGATAGTTCTACTTTAAATTCATCATATTGTAGACATCCTGTTTTTACATTATTTTTTTCTATTGTAACCCATGAGTTTGATGCTGGTTCTTTTCCACTTAATGATAGTCCTATTTGTGTTTTTAATTCTTCTACAGTATATGTATCATCAGCTATACTGTAATCTGAATCTCCTGATAATTTTGTTACATATGCTTTATTTACTGCATCTTTAAATCCATATGCTGAATCTGTAGCTGCTCCCATTTTAGAGTTTTCAATTATATTTAATATAATTGGTACTGTAATTACTGCTATTATTGCAAGTATTACTATGATTGCTAGTAATTCAATTAATGTGAATCCTTTTTTATTCTTCATTTATATTCCTCCTACTATAATTAAATTATAATAGAAAAAGTACTTTTTTTCAAGTACTATTTTCGTATAGGAAATATAGAATTAATAAACACTATTTCTAAATTCAGCATCTATAACACTCTCATAAGTATTAGAAATAAAATTACGATTAAAATTATTTTTATATAAATAGTGACTTTCCTCATAATCACTGCTATATTCATCAAACGGTATTAAAATAAAATTACGTAAATTAGTATCATAATAATCAACTATAGGAATACTCCTAATATTGTCAATACTAACAACACCATCAACCTTATTAACAGTTAATTTAGATAATAAACCTAATTGATAAGCATTAGTAAAAGTTTCACCAGTACGATCAACAATATGATCAGCACTAACAAAATTACCAAGTGAATAATAAACTAAAGTATCATGTTCACCGTGAATCCATTTAATTGGTTGCATACAATGAGAATGATTTCCAATAACAATATCAACACCTAATTCATTAAAATAATTAGCTAAAGATTCCTGTTCATAATTAGGTGTAAAAGTAAACTCATTACCCCAATGAACCATAACAATCAAAACATCAACACTATCACGTAAAGCATTAACCTCATTTTTAATTAATTCCTTATACTCATCAGTAATAGTACCAGTATCAGGATCACGATATAATCCAAGAGAATATCTCAAATCCTTACTAACAGCTACATTAGTTCCATAAGTATAAGACAAAAAACCAAATTTAATACCATTCTTTAAAATAACATTTTGAGTAACATCACGATTCTCATCATAAGTTCCAACAGGCAAAATATCAGAATTATCTTTAAAATAATTATAAGTAGAAATTCTACCAGCCAATCCCCTATCATTAGAATGATTATTAGCTGTACTCATTACCTCCATATCAAGATCAATTACTTGATCACCTACAAAAGTAGGAGCACAAAAACTATAACCAACACCACTTAATTCCATATTACCATCAGTAATTACAACTTCCATATTTCCAATACTTAAATCATCATCAGAAAAAAACTTTTTAACACGAGAAAAATATAAACCATTATCCTCACCATGTCTTAATGCATCATAATATGGTTCCTCATAGAGAAAATCACCAACTATAGTTAATTCAGCACTATTCTTTTCCTTAAATTTAATAATAGAAGGAAACAATACATCAATAGAATTACCATTAAATAAATCATAATTAAAAACCAAAAAAATAAAACTAAATATAATAATTACAAATATTACCATTAAAAACTTATAAATGACTTTCATATTAACACCTACCTACGAACAATACCAATTATTTTATCAATTGAAGATTTAAAAGTAGGAAAAGCATTCGCAATTCTTCTATGAAAAATCGACTTATTAAAAATCATATCTCTTACTTTAGCAGTAATTTCCTCAGTACTATCCTTAGTAACACTTGTAATTGTACCCTTCATATTCTCAATAATACCAAAAGAAACACATAAATCGGTTATGAACAAAAATAATATTCCATAAAAAACAAAATTGTTGAAATTAACAATATTAGATAAAATTGGATTTACAAAATAAACAACAATAACACCTAACACTCCAAAAGGAATCATTGTTTCAGCACAAATTCTACCATTCAAATTAAACTTGCGATTACTATAATCCCACCAACGAGCTTTAAACAATTTTTCCATAACAAAACTTGTAGAATACTCTAAAATAGAACAAACAACAATAGACATAAAAAACAATAAGAAAACATTATCTTTAAATCTATCAAGAAGAACAATTAATAATAAACACCCTACTCCATAAATAGGACAATAAGGCCCAATCAAAAATCCCCTATTTACAAGTTTTTTATCAGTAATAAAAGTCCAAATAACTTCCATAAACCAACCTATAAAAGAATAAATTATAAATAAAGAAAAAAATTGTTTAAACATAATAACTCTTCCTCCTATAATAACACCATTATACCAAAAATAATAAATAAAAAAAAGACATATATTTAAAATAAAAACATATCATTAATTGGGTGATATAATGAGATTTGACATAGGAGATTTAGTAACAAGAAAATCTCATAACAACGATACAGTATTCATAATAACAGATATAATTAATGATATATATTACTTAAAAGGAATGAATGTAAGACTAATAGCTGATTCATTTATAGACGACTTAATAAAATACGATGACAAAGACATAGAGAACGAAAAACCATTTTTAGAAAGAATTAAAGAACACGAAGATTTAGATAGAACAGATTACTTCTATCTTCCAGGAAAAATACTACACATAGATGGAGATAATGAATACTTAGAAAGATGTTTAAAATACTATGAAGAAACAAATATATGGGCAATGGGCATAAATGAAAAAGAAGAAAACTTTCCATTAAAAATAAAATCATGGTTAGAAGAATATAAACCAAATATCGTAATAATAACTGGACATGACGCATACTACAAGCAAAAAGAAAAAAACGATGCATACAAAAATAGTAATAATTTTATACAAGCAGTAAAAGAAGCAAGACAATTTGAAAGAGATCACGACAAATTAATAATTATAGCAGGAGCATGTCAATCAAACTATGAAGAACTAATAAAAGCAGGAGCAAACTTTGCATCAAGTCCCAAAAGAATTAATATACATGCACTAGATCCAGCAATAATCGCAACAAAAATAAGTCTATCACCAAGAAATCAAGATATAGATTTAAAAGCAATACTAGAAAAAACAAAATACGGACCAGCAGGTATGGGAGGAATAATAACAAAAGGAACAATGTATGTCGGATATCCAAGATAAGGAGGAATATGACACTTCAAGAAATCAAAAAAAAAGTAAACAACAACATCGGAAATAACGTAACAATAAAATACAACTTAGGAAGGAATAAAACTGAAAAATATAATGTAAAAATAAAAGAAACTTATAAAAATATTTTTATAGTTGAACTAAAAAATCAAAACACAACAGAAATAAAATCATTCTCATATGCAGATGTAATGACAAAAACAATAAAAATAGATTATTAGTATTGATTTTTATTTTAAAATATTATATACTTTAATTGTAATAAAATAACTGAAGGGAGAGATAAGCTTGAAAATTACACAAGTAGAAGTTACAAAAAAATCAAAGGAAGGTTCTAGAATAAGAGGATTCGCAAGAGTTACAATCGATGATTGTTTTTTAATAAATGACATCAGAATTATTGAAGGTGATGAAAAATTATTCATCGCAATGCCAAGCAGAAAAATTGAAGGAGAAGAAGGAGAAGTTAAATACAAAGATATTTGCCATCCACTAAACTCTGAAACTAGAGCATTATTCGAAGAAGCAATCATAGCTAAATATAACGAAGCTGAATAAGCTTCTTTTTTTTTTGAAAAAAAAAGATATATAACTATATCTTTAAATGTTTTCTTACGGCAGCATAACTTCCAAACATACCAACCGCAATACCAATTAAAAGTAATACAAAAGAAGTTAAATAAACAAATGGTTCTGGAATTATTAACTTAATAAAAGGAGAAAATAATTGTCCATCAAAATGTTGATATAATTTAGTATATCCAAATATTGTTATCAAAATTGGAATAATCGCACCCATCATACCCAAAAATAAACCTTCAAATATAAATGGAATCTTAATATTTAAATTAGATGCACCAACAAGCCTCATAATCTGAATCTCCCTCTTACGAGAAAATATAGTGATCTTAATAGTATTAGTAATTAAGAAAGCAGTAACAATAATTAAAGCAATAACCATACCAATACTAATCTTTCTAACCATGTCAAATAAAGAAACGAGCTGTTCTACCATGCCCTCACCATATTTAACAATATCAACACCATCGATAGAAGATATTTGATCAGCAACATATTTAATCTCATTTATATCTGTAACCTTTACTTGAAAAGTGGCTTGTATTGGAGTAGAACTCTCATCCCATCCCTCCATTACACTCTTAAAAACGTCACTTGAATCCATCATTTCTTTAGAAAGTTCCATTTTAGACTTAAAAACAACACTATCTATATATGGTAAACTTTTAATCTTTGAATCAATAGAAGAAACTTGTGATTCAGTAACCTCCCTATTCAAAAAAGCAACAATAGTAACATCACCTTCAACCAATGAAGCAAAATTATTAACATTTTGAGATAAAACAATTGCAATTGCAACTACAATTAATGTAATTGTAATACAAGAAATAGAGGCTAATGAAAGAGAAAAATTTCTGAAAACACTTTTAAAAGAATCTCTAACATTTCTTAAAAAAATTCTAATTGCCTTCATGAACATACTCTCCTTCCGCATAATCCTTTAAAATTCTACCTGTATCAAGTAAAATTACTCTCTTCTTCATTCTATTAACAATTTCAGTATCATGAGTAACCATTATAATAGTAGTACCTAGCTTATTTATTTCCTCTAATACCTTCATTATTTCCATACTTGTAACTTCATCCAAATTTCCTGTAGGTTCATCACAAATAAGTAATTTAGGACCATTAACAATAGCACGAGCAATCGCAACACGTTGTTGTTCCCCACCAGATAAATGTGTCGGATACTGTTTAGCCTTATTCTTCAATCCGACCAAATCAAGCACCTTAACAACCTTTTCATGAATTTCACGCTTTGGCAAACCAAATATTTCCAAAGCAAAAGCAACATTTTCATATACTGTCAACTTAGGTAACAATTTAAAGTCTTGAAAAACAACCCCTATTTTTCTTCTTATCTTATAAACACCTGAATTTCTAAGTCTACCAACATTAATACCACCAACAATTATTTTACCACTCGATGGCTTTTCCTCACGATATAACATCTTTATTAAAGTTGACTTTCCACATCCTGTAGAACCAATAACAAAAACAAATTCGCCCTTTTTAATATCAAGATCTAAATCTTGAATAGCAGTAACACCATTTTTATATGTTTTTCTAGCATTTCTTATTCTAATTAAATCCATAAAAACACCTCACTTTTCACCAGAAACTTCATACGCATCAGTTACTAAAAAGAATGCATCAGGATCAATAGCATGAATTCCCTCTTTAGCAAGAAAATACTCCTTAGTAGGAACAATACACATAATAACCTTAGTAACATTACCTGTATAACCACCACGTGCATCCAAAACAGTAACACCATGACTTAAATTATTTAAAATATACTTTTTCACTTCGGTTTCATGAGTCGTAATAATGTAAAAACACTTCGACTCTGAAATACCTAAAATAACTTTATCAGTAATTACACCAACAATATACATATTTATAATTGAATAAATAAACTTTTGAAATCCAAAAACAAATAACGCAATTGCAACTATAGCACCATCAGTAAATAACATAGCCTTACCAATCGATACCTTAAAATACTTAGAAACAATTTGATTCAAAATATCAGTTCCACCAGTAGTAAAACCTGATTTAAAAACAAGCCCTAACCCAAATCCACTAACTACAGAACCACACAAAACAGTAACAATTGTCTCAGTAGTACCTAAATCAATATAACTAACCAAAGGTCCAGTTATCTTTACAAAAACAGGATAAAGTAATGAGCCAACAATAGAATTACGAGTTTTATCCCACCCCAATAAGAAATAGCTCAATATAAGTAATAGAATAGAACCAATCATAATAATAATAGAAGGATCAAGTCCCATAGTTCTATAAAAAATAACACCAAGACCTCCAACACCATAAACAATATTATTTGGAAGAATAAATAAATTATAGGATACAGAAATAAGCAATAAACCTAATAAAAAGAAACTATATCTGACTAATCTATCCTTACTATAAACCTCTTTTAATATAACATCAGCTTTATTCATTAAAATCACCCTTTAAAACACTATCAATAAATAAATCTATATCTCCATCCATTACTTTATTAACATTACTTGTTTCAACATTAGTTCTATGATCTTTAACCATACTGTATGGATGCATAACATAACTCCTAATTTGAGAACCAAAATTAATATCCCGTTGAACACCTTGAATTTCCTTTAATTCAGCATCCCTTTTCTCAAGTTCTAGTTTGTATAATTTACTCTTAAGAACCCGCATTGCCTTCTCTTTGTTCATTATCTGACTTCTCTCATCCTGACAAGTAACAATAATATGAGTTGGAATATGAAGAATTCTAACAGCACTATCGGTAGTATTAACACCTTGACCTCCATTACCACTACTTCTAAATATATCAATACGAATATCACTAGGATCAATATCAACATGAACATCATCAGAAAAATATGGCATAACATCAACAGAAGCAAAAGAAGTATGACGACGAGCACCACTATCAAAAGGAGAAATACGAACTAATCTATGTACACCCTTTTCACATTTTAGATATCCATATGCATATAAACCATGAACAAGCATTGAAACACTCTTTATACCAGCAACTTCGCCATCTTGATAATCAATAACCTCATACTTATAACCATGACTATTACACCATCTAGTGTACATCCTATAAAGCATTAAAGCCCAATCACAACTTTCAGTACCACCAGCACCAGGATGAATTTCTAAAATTGCGTCACCCTTATCATAAGGTCCATTCAAAACAAGTAAACTTTCCAAACGAGATAACTCATTATTAATGATATCAATATCAGAATTAACAATATCTAAAACTTCAGCATCATTTGAATCCAAATTAATTAATTCAATATCACTCTCAATTTTATTTTTTAAAGACTCACAACTAGATATTACATCTTTAATACTATTTAACTCAGATATTACACTTTCACTTTTTCTCTTATCATTCCAAAAATCAGGAGAATTCATTATTTCTTCTAATTCATTTTTTCTATCAATTTTTCTTTCAGATTCAAAGTAACCCCCATAAATCATTCACTCTTTTTTTATAATCATTAAAAACATTAATAATTTCTCTATCCATATATCCTCCAATACCTTAAATAATTATACCAAAAAAAATGATAAAATTCTACCTACAATTAAAAAAAGTTTGAACCTAAATCCAAACTCCATAAATAACTGCACCCATTCCAAGAAGCATACCAATAACATAAAATAATCTAACTATATCAGTTTCACTCCATCCCAACTTCTCAAAATGATGATGAAGTGGAGTCATCAAGAAAACCCTTTTTCCAAAAAATTTAACAGAAAATACTTGAATTAGAACAGTAGCTGTTTCAATAACAAAAACGCCAGCAACAATAATTAATGAAATTTCATGACTCGTAATAATTGAAATAGCCGCCATAGTAGCACCTAAAGCAAGAGAACCAGTATCACCCATTATAACCTTTGCAGGATATGCATTATAAACTAAAAATCCAAGTAATGCTCCAACTAGAATAAAGCAAAAAATGCCGATTTCCTCACTACCAACTATCCAATTAGAACCTAAACTAATAATACCAAATGCAAAAAAAGCAATTACAGATAAGCCACCAGCCAAACCATCTAATCCATCTGTTAAATTAACGGCATTACTAGAAGCAACAAAGATAAATAATAAAAATACACCATAAAACCAACCCATGTCAACAGTAATACCTAATGAATGAACAATAAGAACTGGTTCCCTTCCACTTTTCATATATATAATCAAGAAAACCAAAGCAATAACAGTTTGACCTAATAGTTTTTGAAATTCAGTTAAACCTTTATTATTATTTCTTTTTATAATTAAATAATCATCAATAAAACCTAAAAATGCATAACTAACAAACACAAACAATATTAAGAATAAATTATTAGAAAATTCAATTTTTCCAAGAAGAATAAGAATAATAATTGAAGCAATAGTTGGAATAATAAATATTATACCTCCCATTGTAGGAACCCCATTCTTCTGATTATGCAATTTACTTAAAAAAATACTAATTCTCTGTTTTACCTTTAATCTTTTTAGCAAAGGAATTGCAATGAGTCCAAAAAAAACAGAAATACTAAATGAAACCATTAATGCTAAAAGTGATTTAGCAAGTATTAACATAAAAACATCTCCTTTAAAAGCAATGTTAAAAACACTACAAATTTAGTGTTTTTAATCACCAATTAAGTAAGGATCATCTTGAGTACCAGCACCACCGTTATATAAAACATTACCATTAATATTAATAACAGGTCTGACATATTCAGTTGAAGAAGCATTCTTTAAAGACAGTGATCCACCATTAGAACTAAAAGCAATATATGATCTATCATTACTTACATTCATAGTCCATCCTACATTTATATCAAAAAAATAATTATAATTAGTACATTCAATATCATATAAACTATCACAATTAGAAGCAAGACTTGGAATTAAAACCTCATCAATATTTATTAAACCTATATATAAATCATCATATACTTCACTGCACAAATCTAAATTAGATATAAGCAAATCACTTTCAGGCACTTTTCCAATACACCAATTATTCTTAACTAATAATGTTCTATTAGAAGCACTAACGAGACTATTATTATTATATACTGACTTCAAATAATCTAAAATTCTACTTACACCAAAATCATTTATACCAACATAACTTTGTTTTTCAGAATTATATCTATCATCCCAAACATTTTTTTCAACTTTTTTTTCAGTACTAATTAACCTAATACTACCATCAGAATTAATACGTAGAATACGCCATTCTTTTCCATCAAACCTTACATAATTATTAGGATATTCTCCTCTATAAACATATTCATCATCAATTTTATATAATCCGTCACCAGATGAAACAACACTTTGGATTACTTTATCAGATACTTTTACACTTTCATAATCCTGACCACAATTTAAATATGGAAAATATGAATAATCATCTGAACGTTTAAAAACAGTTACATTTCCAGAACAATTAATACCCTCACTGACCATTTCAGAAAAAGGTTTTAAATAACTATTCTGAATTAAAGTTTCAGTAGAAACAGAAACAGAAGAACCATCTGTACTAGGAAGCAAATCACTATTCTTTTCGTAATAACTTTTAGCCCCACTAACCATCTTCTTTTCTATATCTGAAAAATTTACAGTTTTAGATCCTACTTTATTTGCAAATAAAACTAACAAAAATATAATAGAAAACAATACTAAAACTCCAATAATAATATATATATATGACTTATTTTCAGAATAATCATTTTTATTATAATCATTATTAATATTATTATTATCAACTGTATAAGTAAAAGTTTCAGTTTCTAAATCGGATACTACATCATCCTCTTCATTTGAATCAACAACTTCATCAATTTTTTTATCATCAATTTTTTCTAAATTTTCATGTTCATCCATATAATTAACCATCCCTTCACATTTAAACATTTTATGTAAATAAATACATAAAAATATGTAAAAAACACAATAATAGTATAGCAAAAACATTAAACATTTGCAATATTATGGTTCAATATAATCAACACCAATTGATTCAACATATGTCTTAATTTTAACCTCACTCAAAGCTTTCCAATTTCCCAAATCATAATACCAATACATATCATTGCTATTATTAATATAAGCACCTTCATACAAAACATTTTGAACATTAAACAATCTATGAGGCATTCTTATAACAGAATAATAATCCTCAAAGCTATAAACTTCACCATTTATTTTATTATTGCAACTACCATCCTCATAATTTTTAGTATAGAATCTAAAATATGGATTTACAGGTTCAATATACATTTGAGACCAAATATCAGCAATTCTATGTTGAATAGATAAATCCTCATAAGTAGCATAAGAAGGAACTAAAATTTCCCATCCAGCAGAACTACTATTTGAAGAACTATTATGATGATTACTATAAACTATTTTAGAAACAGAACCATAATATCCAACCGCATATCCTTTTCTATCAATTTGTTCCCAGTTATTATCCCCCATCATAATACCATAATTATCATCAGTATCACGCAATAATAAAACTCTTAGTCCATGTGCCTCAAACCTTTGTTTTTCATATAAAGATTGTTCCAAATTAATACTTTTTTCAAAATATCTACCATTGACAGCGCCATACTCTGCTCCACCATGACCTGGATCAATTACAACATCATATAAATACTCAAAATCTTGAACATTCATATTAACAATATTCTTATCATAACTCATAGTAACTAATTTATCACCAATATGAGAACGAACAATTCGATTATAATTAGTCATATTACTAACAACAGGTTCTAAAACATCATTAACTAAATAAAAATCATAATTACCATTAGATAAGCCACTAACATCCAAAGATATTTGATAATAATTACTGCCAATATAACTAGTATCAAAAACATATTCAGAACCATTATCTTTATTTTTTAACATAATTCTATTCTGAAAATTATAATTCTGAACAAAACCTTTAAAATAAATGCCATTATCTGTAAAACTATTATAAAGAATACTGTTCGTACTACTTGAATAATTATATTTAACAACAACAGTTCTATATGCATAACCTTCATTACCACTACTATCCTTAACAAAATACTTTACACTGTATGTTCCAGGTCTACTTGTATCAATATTATTCTCAATAATAACATTTTCATTTAACTCTTCATTAGAATTATCATTAACAATTACACCAGCTTCCTCATAAATATCATTAACTAACATAGTATAAACATTAGAACCTAATAATGTTATAGTAGGAACTTCATTATCGATAACTTCAATATTTCTATATAAAGTTCTAACTTGATTTTCACTAGAAACATAAGTATATGTAACATGATAACTTCCAACATGACTAGTATCAACATTTGAAGAATCAATTATAATATCTTTACTATAATCAACACCATCAATAAAAACAGTCGCACCTTTTTCTTCATATTCATGATTTACAAGAATAGTACTGTAATTACTATCATTTAAACTAAAATCTATATTATCAACAGTCAAAGAAGAATATATTGGATTAGATTGTTTCTTCCACAAAACATCAGAAGATAATTTTCCATGTAATAAAAACACACTAGTAAGAGTAACAATTAGAGTTACAGTACATGTAGTAACAATTGCAAACTTACGGCTACTCAATTTTTCTCTTATCTTACTTAAAAAACCCTTATTAATTTTCTTGTTTAAAACTGGTAAATCAAACGATACATCATCTTCTACTTCAATAATCTCTATATCATAATCATCAATTTCAATTATTTCAATATCATCGTTAAGAAGGTCTTCAAACTTAAAATCAAGAACTTCAATATTCTTTTCATCCATTTTCAATACCTCCTTCTATTAATATTATCTCATAATTAAACTAAATAATTTTAAAAAAAAATGAAAAAAAGTAATAAAATCAATAAACTTTACATAAATATTGTAAAAAAAATGAAAAAAATATATAATTAAACAAGAATGAATAATAAATAGGAGGTAAAAAATTCATTTAGCGCCAGAACCAAATTGGTTGACGAGGTTAGTAGTTATCGAAAATTCGGCGGATGCTACTACGGCTGTGCACCGTTAGATATATACAAAAAGTAAAATCAATATTACAACAAAAATATATCAAGCACCTAGAGGAGGAAAAATATGTGTGGAATAGTAGGATATAATGGAAAAGAAAATAATTCAAAAAATATCCTAATAGAAGGACTAAAAAAATTAGAATATAGAGGATACGATTCAGCAGGAATCGCACTAAAAGAAAACAAAAAAATTAAAATAACAAAAGCAACAGGAAAAATAGTTAATCTAGAAAAAAAACTAGATGATTACACAACTACATTAGGAATTGGACATACAAGATGGGCAACACATGGAAGCCCAACAGAAACAAATTCACACCCACATCAAGTAGGTGAAATAACAATTGTTCATAATGGAATAATTGAAAATTATAAAGAATTAAAAGAAGAATTAAAAAAAGAATACAACTTCAAATCAGAAACAGATACAGAAGTAGCCTGTGCATTAATTGATCACTACTATAAACAAGAAAAAGACATCAAAAAAGCACTAGCTAAATTCATAGAAAAAGTAAAAGGTGCATACGCACTTGGAATATTAGTTAAAGATGATGAAAATTTATACTCAATTAGAAAAGACTGTCCACTTGTAATAGGAAAAGGAGAAATAGGAAATCTAATTGCATCAGACATACTAGCAATTTCAAAGTATTCAAAAGAAATTTACTACTTAGAAGAAAATACAATTGCACAAATAAGTAAAGAAAATGTTAAAACATATAATAAAGATTTAGAAGAATTAACTCCAATATTCAAACAAATCCCAAAAGGAGAATTTGAAACAGACAAATGTGGCTATGAACACTATATGTTAAAAGAAATACATGAACAACCAAAAGTATTCAAAAATACAACTGAAAAATTTATTAATGATAATATAAATAACCTAAAAAAAGAAATGCCAGACTTTAAAAAATACAATAAAATACATATTGTCGCATGTGGTTCAGCATATCATACAGGATTAGTAGGAAAAAATCTAATCGAAGAATATGCAGACATTCCTGTAACTGTTGAAATAGCAAGCGAATACAGATACAAAAAAAATTTCTACGATGAAAATACACTATTAATAGTAGTATCACAATCAGGAGAAACAGCAGACACATTAGCTGCACTAAGACTTGCAAAAAAAGATAATATAGATACACTTGCAATAGTAAATGTAGAAAACAGTACAATTGCAAGAGAAGCAAAACATGTTATTAAAACAGAAGCCGGTCCAGAAATAGCAGTTGCAACAACAAAAGCATACTCTGCTCAAATAGCAACATTTGGTCTTATTGCACTAAACATGGCATTAGAAAAAAATACAATAAAAAAAGAAGAATTAACACAAATACTAAAAGAAATAAAAGAACTTCCAATACAAATAGAAAATACAATTAATAACTGCAATTATAAAGAAATAGCACAAGCTATTTATCAAAGAGACGACATCTTCTTTATAGGAAGAGGAATAGATTATGCATTATGTATGGAAGGATCATTAAAATTAAAAGAAATATCATACATACACAGTCAAGCATATGCAGCTGGAGAATTAAAACACGGAACAATCTCATTAGTTGAAAATGATACACCAGTAATAGGAATAATAACAGAACAACAATTAAAAGACAAAACGATAAGTAACATTGAAGAAGTAAAATCAAGAGGAGCAAAAACAATAGTAATAACAAATGATAATGAAATAAAAAACTACGATTATATTACTTATTTACCAAAGATACATAAAATATTACAACCATTACTTACAGTATTGCCATTACAACTAATATCATACGAAGTAGCAAGATTAAGAAACTGTGATATTGATAAACCAAAGAATCTAGCAAAATCTGTTACAGTAGAATAAAAAATAGTCTGAAAATCAGACTATCTTTTTTTTACAAAATTTCCATGTCCCATCAATGTTCTATCATCATTATAATCATAAAGACTAACACCAGGAACTGAAATAGTTAATATTTCTAAATCATATTTAGCAATTAAAGAATTTGTCATATTAATATATTTATTAATTGCTTCTATATTTTTTTCTTCACAAAGATCATTTACAACAGGAATAATACTATTAATAAAAACATTCTTAGCTACTTCTTCCCTATTAGCATCATTCATGATACAGCTCGCAACAATTGGTCCAACAGTATCATATTGTTCTAAGATTTTAAGACCTTCAGGCCTTTTTTGTAAATAATTTTTTCTAAACTTACGTAACATTTCTAAATAAAAATTATTATCATTCATTCCTAAAACATCACAAACAACAGTAGTTATAAAACAATTTGAACTAGGTTTCTCATACTTATAATTAGAGCAGTCATCATAAGAATATGAACAACACTTATTAATATATTGATCATAAGAAACAGGATGTTCTACCTTGGTACAATAATACTCATCACTCCAACCATTGGCACGTTTAGTCATATAAGCACATTTAATATCAGCCATACAAAACCTCCCTTTAAAAATTAACAATATTATATACTAAATATTAAAAAAGTCAATTATCTTTTGTAAGATGAAAACTAAACACTTTTGTAAGATGAAAACTAAACAATACCAAAAATTTTTAAAATTATAAGTATAACAATCAAAACAATTGGAACTAATATGCTTGTTTCTTTTCCAGACCACTTATTAGCAGCAGCCTTTCCGTCATCATAGAGTTTTTCTTTTTCATACCAACTTCTAGAATAAGATTTCTCAAATTTAGCACACGCTGGAGTATTTGCAGGAATATGTTTCTTAAGTACCTTACACATACATACTCCATCCGTTTTTTTATCTTTAGTATTAAATTTAGCACAATCTGAACAATACCTACCCATAATTTACCTCCTAAAACCTAAAAACTCATATTAAGTATACCATATTTTCAAATAAAAACAAAAAACTAATCCATTACTGAATTAGTTATATTCATTATTGGTACCGGCACAGAAGAAGTCGAACAACTATGCTAAATACAAAATAATAGATAGTAATAAAGACTAACATTCTTTTTTTTGAACATTTTTTTGCGTATTCGCTTGATTTTTATAATTAACTTATTGTATATTTATTATGGAACATTTGATGTGAGTGTCGTCCTCCTTATTCTTAATAGAATGGGAGGTGATATTGATGAAGAAACGAGTTTATAATATTAAACTTTGCAGATACATCTGTATCATTTTATCACTTATTACCTTATTGGTATATGTTATAAAAAAATAGACACTCTTCAGCAATGATAGAGTGTCACACACTTTAATGTGAGGCGACATTCACTTGCAAAATCGAATGTTCCTCTTTTTTATTTTATGAAGATTTCTTCATCTATATACATATTAACACATAACAGTTATTTTTGCAAGTTTTAACTTTTTTTAAATTAACTATTTTTACTATTATACATCGTTTTATAAGACAATTGTACAAAGATACGGTATTTTATTGTATAGTTGTCCATATTTTTTTATTTATTTAAAAAAGAACCCTAATTAAAGAGTTCGAACAGATTCATTATTGGTACCGGTGGTCGGACTTGAACCGACACGGGCGCAAACCCACTTGATTTTGAGTCAAGCATGACTACCATTCCATCACACCGGCATGTATAAATTATAACATTTAAAAATATTATAATCAATACTAATTATTAATTTTCTTTATACTTAGATTCAAATAAATTAGTCTCCACATCATCACTTTCAGGTAATTCAATCTGAGGTAACTTATCCAAAGAATTGATTCCAAAATAATCCAAAAAGAAATCAGTAGTAGCATACAGTATTGGCCTACCAGGAAGATCAGATCTACCTTTTTCACAAATCAAATCACGCATCAATAACTTTCTAATTACATGACTACTACCAACACCACGAATCTCCTCTATCTGCATCCTAGTAATAGGCTGATTATAAGCAATAATAGCTAAAGTCTCTAAATTAGACTGAGTAAGCAAATCCTCTTCATCAGGAACCAACTTTTTCAGATACTCCTTATATTCCTTCTTAGTAACCAATTTATAACTTTCACCAAATAATTCTATTCTAATTCCCCTATCACTATTCTCATAATCAGTGATTAACTCATTGATATTAGATAAAATAATATCATCATCAACACCAATAATACTACATAAATCAATTAAAGTTAATCCTTCATCACCAGAAACAAATAATAATCCTTCAATTAAACCCTTATAATTCATTATGACACATCCTCTATATAAATCTGATTAAAATTTCTATCTTGACTAATCAAAACACCAGATTTTCTAACTAAATCAAGAATAGCTAAAAAAGTAACAACAATAAAACTTCTATCATACTTATCAAATAAATCAGTAAAAACAACCTTTTTTTTATTTTTCAAAACATCTTTAATTTCTTCACATCTTAAACTTACTGAATACTCTCGACTCGTAATCTTAGTATTAAGAGGTTTTAAATACTCCTTTTTAGAAAAAAACTTATTTAAAGCATTAACTAGATCATCAACACAAACATCATCACTTAAATGAACATTGCTAACACAATCATATTTCTTTAAATCATCAGGAAGACGAGTAAAAAAATCTCTTCTATTAGACTCCAAATCTCTAAAAAATCCTATCATATTTTTATACTGTTCATAATCTAATAACCTATTAATTAAATCCTGTCTTTCCTCTTCAACATCTACTTCATCATGATGAGGAAGTAATATGTTAGACTTCATTTCAATCAATTCAGCTGCCATAGATAAATACTCACTCGCAATATCCAAGTTCATTTCTTCCATACAATTTATATAATCCAAATACTGCTTAGTAATTTCAAGAATATTAATATCACATATATCAATATTAGACTTCTTAATTAAATGTAACAATAAATCAAGAGGTCCTTGAAAAGCGTCAATCATTACTTTATACTCCATAATAACACCCTAAACATAATTGTAACAAAAAAAAAATAATAAGTAAATTAATAATTACTTATTAATAGAAGTTAGTTTCAAAAAATCAAAAATTTTTCCATATATAGAACCAAAATTATTATTAATCTCATATAATAACCTATTATTAATCTTTTCAATATCACACTCATGCTCATCAAAACAATCAAAATATAAATAATATAACTTATCATAATCCATACTATTTAATTCACTAACAATATAACTATTTAATTGACATTCCCTCCTAGTACTAAAGTTATAATGAATATTTTTAGAACAAATAGTTAATTCATAATCATTAAAATTCATACACTCACTAATATCAACAACCTCATTTTCCTCATCAATTAACATGCTACTCTTACCTATTACATTTCCTTTATAATCAAATCTAACAATAAAAGCACATCGGCCATCACATAAAGCACAAACATAACTATACTTTCCCTTATTAACCTTAAAAAACTCAGATTTTCTATATATCCTTTCAAGCAAAGAATTATCAACCCTAACAGAATTAAACATTACATTATAAAAAAAATTACTACTAACCTTTAAAATAGGAAGTTTCTTAATATGAATAATATTATCATCTTCATTCCAATCATAAAAATCAAAAAATTTATCACTAAAATTTGCTAAAACATCATAAATATAATTCATTTTTTACCCCTTTCAAAAAGAAAATATTTACTAACTAAATATAAAATTAACAAAAATAAAAAAAATATACAAATCTAATTAATTTTATGAAATAAAAAAAATAATATTTATTAATAAACAAAAATAGTATATAATTAAATAGGTGATTATATGGAATTAATAAAATACATTTTTTTAGGAATAGTTCAAGGAATAACAGAACCAATACCTGTATCCTCAAGTGGACATCTATTAATAGTTCAAAAACTTTTAAAAGGATTAAACACAATAGACTATGAAATACTCGCAACAATAACAAACTTTGGAAGCCTTCTCGCAATACTAATACTATTTAGAAAACAAATAATAAAATTATTTAAAGGATTTTTTACGTATATTAAAACAAAAGAAAAAAAATATTACGATGATTACAAATATAGTTGGTACATTGTAATCGCAACTATACCAGCAGGAATTGTAGGATTAATAGTTCAAAAATTAGGACTATTCGATTTTCTAGAAGAAAACATAAAATTCGTAGGACTAACACTATTAATAACATCAATATTTTTGTACATAATAAAAGACTTCAAAGGAATAAAAAGTTCAAAAGAAATAACACTAAAAGATGCAATAACAATAGGACTATTTCAAGTAGTAGCCCTACTTCCAGGAATAAGTAGAAGTGGTGCAACAATAGTCGGAGGAATGTTTAGAAACTTAAAACGTGAAGTAGCATTTGACTTTTCATTCATACTATATATTCCAATAAGTATCGCAACTGGAATTCTAGGAATAAAAGACTTATTTGAAGCAAACCTTTCACTAACACAATACTTATATTATGGAATAAGTATGATAATGGCATTCATATTCACATATATTGGAACAAAATGGTTCAAAAATATCGTAAAAAATGGAAAATTAATATACTTTGTAATCTATTGTATTATAGTTGGAAGTCTAATAATAATATTCTTATAGTATAAAATAAAAGCATATTCACATACTAAATTTGGTGATAATATGCTTTTTCTATGCATAAAAATATTTCTAGTAAGAATACTTGACGTTTCACTAGGAACAATCAGAACAATAATGACAGTAAAAAACAAAAACATAATCGCAAGCATAATAGGATTTATTGAAATAACCGTTTGGTTCTTAGTAGTAAAAGAAGCATTAAATACAAATAACAATAGTATATTTATAGTATTCTCATACGCCCTAGGATTTTCAACAGGAACATATATTGGAGGTTTAATATCAAATAAATATATAAAAGGATATGTATCAGTACAAGTAATTACAACAAATAACAATCTAGAAAATATACTTAGAAAAAATAAATATGGAGTAACAAAAATAAATATAGAAAATAAAAATCAAATAATGTTAATTATACAAATAAATAATAAATCAATAGATGAATTAAAACAAATAATCAATAAATTAGATTCAAAAGCATTCATAGTTATAAATGAAACAAAATACTTACAAAACGGTTTTATAAAATAACAATATTTGATATAATTAAACCGGTGATATAATGAAACAATTTACAAAACTTGACGAAGAATTTATATGTGAAAACTGTAAACAAAAAATAGAAAAACTAAACTATACAACAAGAGATCACTGTAACCATTGTCTATACTCAAAACACCTAGACATAAATCCAGGAGATAGACAAAACAAATGTAAAGGATTATTAAAACCAATCGGAATAGAAAAATTTAAAAATACATACAAAATAATATATAAATGTGAAAAATGCAATGAAATACACAAAAATATAATGGCAAACGATGATAACATGGACCTTATAATAGAACTATCAAAAAACATATAAAAACGTAGAATTAAAATCTACGCTTTTTTTATTTTATTAATTTAGTAATTTGTGGTAAGAAAGCAATTACCAAAGCAAGTATAATAAATAAAACTATTACAAATGCTAAACCAGATTTATTCTTATCAGATTGATTATCGGAAGAAATAGAAAGCATTTCCTTTTGAATATCCTCTGGATTATATTGACTTGTCTTAGATAATTGTTCTTCAATTGATTGCATTTTATTTGCATCAATATTAACATTTGATAAATCAGTTCCTTGAGGTTGAATAATTGTTCCTGGATTTGATGCAACACTTGGAGTTGGTTGTACACCCGGAACTACTCCTGGATTCAATGCAACACTTGGAGTTGGTTGTACTCCTGGAACTACTCCTGGATTTGGTGCAACACTTGGAGTTGGTTGTACACCTGAAACTACTCCTGGATTTGGTGCAACACTTGGAGTTGGTTGTACTCCTGGAACTACTCCTGGATTCGGTGCAACACTTGGTGCTGGTTGTACCCCTGGAACTACTCCTGGATTTGGTGCAACACTTGGTGCTGGTTGTACACCTGGAACTACTCCTGGATTCGGTGCAACACTTGGAGTTGGTTGTACACCTGGAATTACTCCTGGATTTGATGCAACACTTGGTGCTGGTTGTACACCTGAAACTACTCCTGGATTTGGTGCAACACTTGGAGTTGGTTGTACATTTTGTACATTATTAGAACCACCATATAAATTAGCAAAAGATTCAGCAGGAGTATCATCAAATTTTATATCACTTACATTCGGAATACCAGAACCATTATTTAAATTATTATCCATAATATCTATCCTCCACTATAAAATTAATTATACCAGACAATTAAAAAAAAATAAATATCTTTTTTAAGTAAAAACTACAAAAAGAATTAATATACTAGGACATTAATTCTTTATAAAGTTCATCACATCTAGTTTTATCCATCGCAGAAACACCATCAAGTCTATAAGGAATACCTAATTGTTTGTACTTAGATACGCCAAGTAAATGATAAGGCAACAACTCAACTTTCTCAATATTTTTCAAAGGTTCTATAAATTTTTTTAATTTTTTAATATACTCAATATTATCATTAATACCAGGAACAATAACTTGTCTTATCCACATTTTCTTATTAATACTTTGACAATAATCCAAAAATTTCAATGAATTTGAAATATCCTGTCCTGTCATTTTTTTATATCCATCATTATCAAGTCCCTTAACATCAAATAAAACTAAATCAACATATTTTAATATATCTTCATAATATAAACAGGAACCAGCAGTATCTAAACAAGTATTAATTCCCATCTTCTTACAAAGCTTTAAACATTCAAGTAAAAAATCATGCTGAAATAATGGTTCGCCACCTGAAAAAGTTACACCACCATCAGTACCAAAATAATTTCTATATTTATATATATGTCTTACTAAATCATCAGGAGTAATCAAAAACTTATCATCAATACACCAAGTTTCAGGATTATGGCAGAATAAGCAACGTAAAGGACAACCCTGTAAAAAAACCACAACCCTAATTCCTGGACCATCAACTAAACCTAAAGTTTCAATTGAATCAATATGACCAACCATTATATTTCCCCATGGAAAGTTCTACTAATAACCTCCAATTGTTGTTCACGACTTAATCTATTAAAATGAACAGCATATCCACTGACCCTAATAGTAAGCATTGGATACTTATCAGGATTCTCCATTGCATCCTCTAAAGTTTCACGATTTAAAACATTAACATTTAAATGATGAGCACCTTGCTTAAAATATCCATCCAAAATACCAACTAAATTTTTTACTCTATCAGAATCACTACCAAGAGCTTGTGGAACAATTGAGAATGTATTAGAAATACCATCCTGACAAACACCACAATAAGGCAATTTAGCAACACTATTAAGTGACGCTAATGCACCACTTGAATCCCTTCCATGCATTGGATTAGCACCAGGAGCAAAAGGAACACCCGCTTTACGTCCATCAGGAGTAGCTCCTGTATTTTTACCATAAACAACATTAGAAGTAATAGTTAAAATAGATAATGTATGTCTAGCACCTCTATATAATTTATGTTTCTTTAACTCACCATAAAATTTCTCAACAAGCATAACAGCTAAGGAATCAACCCTATCGTCATCGTTACCATATTTAGGATAATCTCCTTCGATTTCAAAATCAACAGCAATTCCTTCCTCATTACGAATTGGTTTAACCTTTGCGTATTTAATAGCACTCAAACTATCAGCAACAACAGATAAACCTGCCACTCCAAAAGCCATCAAACGATCAAGATTAGTGTCATGCAAAGCCATTTGACCTGCTTCATAAGCATACTTATCATGCATATAATGAATTATATTCATTGCATCAACATACGTCTTCGCAACCTTACCCATAGTTTTTTCCATGTGTTTCATTACATCATCATAATCCAAATACTCAGATTCTATCTTATCTAATCCTTTAACAACTAACTTACCAGAAACTTCATCTACACCACCATTAATAGAATATAATAAAGTTTTAGCTAAGTTACAACGAGCACCAAAGAATTGCATTTGCTTACCAACCTGCATAGCACTAACACAACAAGCAATCGCATAATCATTACCATATATAGGCCTCATTAAATCATCATTTTCATATTGAATAGCATCAGTCTTAATAGAAATGCTTGCACAATATTTTTTAAAATTCTCAGGTAAACCATTAGACCATAAAATTGTCATATTAGGTTCTGGAGCAGGACCTAGATTTATTAAAGTATTCAAATATCTAAAGCTTGTTTTAGTAACAAATGATCTACTCTCATCAAGCATACCACCAATAGATTCAGTAACCCATGTAGGATCACCTGCAAATAAATCATTATACTCAGGAGTTCTTAAATGACGAGCAATTCTTAACTTAATAATAAATTGATCAATTAATTCACAAGCTTCCTCCTCAGATAAAATACCTTCTTTAATATCATTTTCAATATAAATATCCAAAAATGTTGAAGTTCTACCTAAACTCATAGCCGCACCATTATTTTCCTTAATAGCAGCTAAATATCCAAAATAAACCCATTGCACAGCTTCACGAGCATTACTTGCAGGCTTACTTATATCATAACCATACTTAGAAGCCATACTTTTAATTTTTTCCAAAGCACGAATTTGTTCACTTACATCCTCACGTAATTGGATATTAGATTCATTAATATCAGTTATTTCATCCAAATCCTTTTGTTTACAAAGAACTAAATAATCAATACCATATAAAGCAATTCTTCTATAATCACCAATAATACGACCTCTACCATAAGCATCAGGTAAACCCGTAAGCAAATGAGCACTTCTAGCAGCACGAATTTCTTTAGTATAAGCATCAAAAACACCTTGATTATGAGTTTTACGGTACTCATTAAACTTCTTATCAACATCAGGATCTAACTTATAACCATAAGCATCCAACTCATTATAAACCATCCTTATTCCACCATAAGGATTAATCATTCTCTTTAAAGGAGCATCAGTTTGAAGTCCAACAATCACTTCATTATCTTTATCAATATATCCAGGTTCAAATGAATCAATACCACTCATATTAACAGTATCAACATCCAATACACCCTTCTCAAGTTCAAGAGAAATAAGTTCCTTACACTTATTCCATACCTTATCAGTTTTAGAAGAAGATTTAACTAAAAACGATTCATCACCTTTATATTCAGTATAGTTATTAATAATAAAATCACTAACATCAATACTTTCTTTCCATTTACTTCCTTTAAATTTATCCCATATTTCCATAAAACTAACCTCCCAATTTACTTATTAAATCAATTTCATTCCATATAGTAATACCCAATTTAACGGCATTATCATACTTGCTACCTGGATCACTTCCAGCAATAACTACATCTGTTTTATTACTTACAGAACCAGATACATTTCCACCTTTAGATTCAATTATAGCTTTCAAATCATTACGTTTATACTTTTCCAAAGTTCCAGTAAGAACAAAAGTCTTACCAGAAAATTCTTCATCAAAAACCTCAATTGGTCCACTATATTCCATATTAACACCAATTTTTTTTAAATCATAAATCATATTAATATTTTCATCATTTGAAAAATAATCAACAACACTTTTAGCTATAACAGAACCTATATCACGAACATCAACCAAATCATCATATGAAGAATTCATGATATTATCAATATTACCAAATTTTTTTGCTAAAATCTTTGCAGTTTTATTACCAACATACCTTATACCTAAAGCAAATAATAATCTTTCTAAAGAATTCTTCTTACTTTCTTCAATACTATCAATCAAAGAATTAATACTTTTATTACCAAATCCCTCTAATTCCATCAATTCATTCTTATAGTTATCCAAATGATAAAAATCAATAAATTTTTTCAAATAACCCATATTATAAAAATCTTCAACAATTTGATCGCCAAATCCATCTATATTCATCGCATCACGAGAAGCAAAATGAATTAATTTTTCAATATTTTTTGCATCACATAAAGGATTTATACAATAATAGCTCGCATCCTTCTTAACCAATTTACTCCCACAAATTGGACAAACATCTGTCATAACAAAAGGTATTTCATCACCAGTACGTCTTTCTATAATACTCTCCTCAACACGAGGAATAACATCACCAGCTTTAATAATAGAAACAATATCACCAGTACGAATATCCTTAGATAAAACATAATCTTCATTATGTAAAGTAGCTTTAGATATAACACTACCCATAAGTCTAACAGGTTCCAAAATTGCATTAGGAGTTACTTGACCAGTACGCCCAACAGTAAATTTTATTTCCTTCAATTTAGTCAAAACACGAGTTGCAGGAAATTTATACGCAGTAGCCCACTTAGGATACTTAGCAGTAAAACCTAACCTTTGTTGATTATCAATATCATCAAGTTTTATAACCATTCCATCAATTTCATAAGGCAAACTATCACGATTCTCTGTCCAATAAGAAATATGTTCTAATAAACCATCTATACCATCAACAAGTTTATTATTCTCATTAACAGTAAAGCCTAATCTTTTCATATATTCTAATGCCTCACTATGAAAATGAATACCATAATCTAACGCATTAGGTAAATGATATATAAAAGTCTTTAAATTACGACTAGCCGCAATCTTTGAATCTAATTGTCTAATACTACCAGCTGCTGTATTCCTAGGATTCGCAAATAAAGAAAAACCATTACGTGCTCTTTCCTCATTAATACTATTAAATGTATCCTTATCCATGTATATTTCACCACGAACCTCAATAGTTACATTTTCACGCAACTTTAAAGGAACATTTTTTATAGTTAAAACATTATGAGTAATATCCTCACCAACAACACCATCACCACGAGTAGCAGCTCTTACAAACTCACCATTTTCATAATAAAGAGAAACAGATAATCCATCAATTTTAGGTTCAACTACATACCTGGGATTACCTACTTCCTTGCGAATTCGTTCATCAAAAGCAATTATATCACTCTCATTAAAAACATTACTTAAACTAAGCATAGGAATTTTGTGAGTAACTTTTTTAAACTCATCTATAACAGTTCCACCTACACGACTAGTAGGGGAATTTTCACGTTTTAACTCTGGATATTTTTCCTCCAAAGAAATTAATTCCTGCATATATCTATCATACTCTTGATCCGTAATAGTAGGATTATCAAGAACATAATAATTATAATTTGCCTCATTTAATATATCTATTATTTCCTGAATTCTTTCATTCATATAAACACCCCGTTTTGAAAATTAAAATGATTAATACTAATCATTTAATTTTTATGTAATATATCATAAGTAATTTTAAAAATAGCCAAACCAAGAACAAACGCACCCAACCAAAATAAAGGATTATTAGTATTTGATATAGTCCATTCCCTTAACTTATCAGACCATTCTTTTAAAGTATCCATTACACTTAATACCATATCTTACCCTCCATAATATCACATAATAATTATACCACAGATAAAATTTTTTTAATACTTATTTAAGAAACTTTCTTAATACTTTTATGACCTTTCAATAATTTTTTAACACCATAAGGATGTGCAAAGGCAACCGAAACAACACTTCCATCTATGCTTATAATAATACCTTCACCAAAAACATCATGAACGATTTTATCACCTGCTTGATAATCCACATCATCAGAAACATTTTGCTCAATTTTTCTACTACTCTTAACAGGAAATTTAACAACATCTGATTGTTCAGTTTTTATATTATCTTCACTAATTTCCTGAATAAACCTACTTGGTTTATTAAAACTATCCATACCATACAATAACCTATGTCCAGCATTCACCAACCATAATCTTTTTTTTGCACGCGTAATCGCAACATAACATAATCTACGTTCTTCCTCTAGAGCTTCAGAAGAATCAAAAGAATTATTATGAGGAAAAATACCTTCCTCCATACCAATTAAAAAGACATTTTCAAATTCTAATCCCTTTGCTGAATGAACAGTCATAAGAGTAACTACATCAGTTTCCTCTTTATGCTCAGTAACGTCAGATACCAAACTAATTTCAGTTAAAAAATCCTCAAGAGAAACAATACCATTCTTTTCTTCAAATGCCTTTGTAATAGACTTAAATTCCTCCAAATTTTCAAGTCTAATCTCAGACTCTATGCTTTTTTCAGTCTCTAATTCATGTCTTATACCAGATTTATCAAGTACCACATCAACCAATTCAGTCAAACTATAATTATCCTTAACACTAATTAATTCTTCAATTATATTTTTAAAAACAAGTTCTTTACCAGAATCAATCGCATCATACATACAAATATTATTATTTAATGCTTTTTCCTGTAAATTTTCGACAGTTTTATCACCAATGCCACGTTTAGGAACATTTATAATCCTCTGCAAGCTCACATCATCATATTTATTATAAAGTAGCTTTAAATAACAAATTAAATCTTTAATTTCTTTACGATTATAGAAATAAAAACTACCAACAACTTTATATGGAATATTAGCCTTTAATAAAGATTCCTCCATTACACGAGACTGCGCATTAGTCCTATATAAAATAGCTATTTCACCACGTTCAGCACCATTATCTATTAATTTTTCAATCTGTTTAACAACGTAAGAAGATTCATCTTTTTCATCAAGTGCCTTATAATATTCAATTTTATCACCTGTACCATTTTCAGTCCAAAGTTTCTTATCTTTTCTAAATTTATTATTCTTAATAACATCATTTGCACTGTCTAATATAGTTGATGTAGATCTATAATTTTGTTCAAGTAAAATAGTTGTACAATCCTTGTAATCCTTTTCAAAATTCAATATATTTCTATAATTAGAACCTCTAAAAGAATAAATTGATTGAGATTCATCACCTACAACACAAATATTTCTATTTTTTGCACTAAGCATCTTAACAAGAATATATTGAGCCTCATTAGTATCTTGATACTCATCAATCAAAATATATTGATATAAATCTTGATAATACTTCAATATTTCAGGCCTTAACCTAAATAATTTTATAGGTAAAAATAACAAATCATCAAAATCCATAGAATTATTAATCAACAATTTTTTTTCATACTTTAAATATACATCAAAAACTTTTTGGCTAAAAGCATCACCAACAAACCTTTCATAGCCCAAAGCATCAATTAATTCATTCTTCGCACTAGATATTGCATTTCTTATAGCTTTAGGATTATATTCCTTAGTATCAATATTTAAATCTTTCATAATTCTCTTAATAATTGATAAAGAATCATCACTATCCAATATAGTAAAATTCTTTTGATAACCAAGTTCAGTACAATGATTCTGCATCAAATAAACGCCAAAAGAATGAAATGTAGATATACGTATTTCATAACCTATAGAACCTAACATACCGATTACTCTATCCTTCATCTCTTTAGCAGCCTTATTAGTAAAAGTAATTGCTAAAATACTATCAGTTGGAACACCATTGTCAACCAAATAAGCAATTTTAGTTGTTAAAACACGAGTTTTTCCACTACCAGCACCAGCTATTACAAGTATAGGTCCATCTGTTTTTAAAATAGCCTCTTTTTGTTTATCATTATATCCTACTAATTCCATTCTATCACCTATATAATAATAACATATTTCAAGCAAAAAAGTAAACATTTGTTTGCAAAAAAAAACTAGATACAATCTAGTTTAATTTATCACTTGCCTTTGCATTTAAATCTACATCAGAAAATCTACCCTTTAAATATAATTGATAAGCTGCAGCACCAATCATAGCAGCATTATCAGTACAATACTTAATTTCAGGAATAGTTAAATCAATACCATTTTTTTCACATTCTTCTTGAAATTTATCTCTTAATCCACGATTAGCAGAAACACCACCAGCAATAATTAAATTTTTAACATTATAATCCTTTAAAGCCTTCATAGTTTTCTTAACAGTTACGCCAACAACCCTATTTTGAAAAGAACAAGCTAAATTTGATTTAATAATTTCATTACCTTTTTGCTTTTCATTATTTACCAAATTCATAACTGCACTCTTAATACCACTAAAACTAAAATTATAGCTATCATCATCAAGAGGCATTGGTAAATTATAAGTATCAATTCCCTCATGGGCTAATTTATCAACTAAAGGACCACCTGGATATGGAACACCAATAACACGAGCAACCTTATCATATGCTTCACCAATCGCATCATCTAAAGTACCACCAATTTTCTCAAAAGAATAATGCTCCTTCATATAAATAAGTTCAGTATGTCCACCACTAACAACAAGTGCAATCAAAGGAAAACAAAGCGGTTTAACCAAATTATTTGCATATATATGTCCAGCTATATGATGAACCGGAATCAAAGGCTTATTATAAATCATAGACAATGCCTTTGCAGCCTCAACACCAACTAATAAAGAACCAATTAATCCTGGCCCATATGTAACCGCAATCGCATCCATGTCTTCCATTTTCATATTTGCTTTTTCTAGTATCTCTTCTAAAACAAGCGTAATATTATTAATATGCAATCTACTTGCAATCTCAGGAACAACACCACCATATTCTTTATGAGTACTGATTTGTGTAGATATAACTGTAGAAACCTCTACACAACCATTTTTAATAATAGAAGCACTAGTTTCATCACAACTAGATTCTATCGCAAAAATAAAAACATCTTTCATTTACATCATCTCTCTAATCATTAAATAAGCATCTTCTTTACCATAATAATTATTCCTTATAGAAGCAACTTTAAATCCATATTTTTTATATAAATTTAAAGCACTCTCATTTGAAACACTTACCTCCAAAGTAATATTACTAACTTTTTCCTCAAACATCTTTTTCATTAATTTAGAAGCAATACCTTTTCTACGAAAATCCTGCTTAACCCAAACATATTCAAGTTCTATTCTATCATAAATCAAAGAATAACTAATTAAACCAATAGGAATATTATTAACCAAAAAAACATAATTAATTAAAAAAGGATTATCACGCTTAAGATAACTTACATCAAATTCATTTATATAATTATTTAAAAAATCAAAAAAAACATCATTATACTTAACAATCATTTTTCTTCCTCAAATTTTCTTCTGCTTCAGTTAATTTTAAATAATTAGGAACTAAAACATGATGATCAACTTGAATAGAATTTTTATTTTTTAAAATAATCTTTTCAAAATCAATATCTGGTTCAATTAATTTAATTTGATCAAAACAATCATATCCAACAAATAGAACATCAGAAAAACCATTCAAAAAATCATCTAACAATATATATCTGTCACTATAAACAACATCTAAATTGCTATCATAAACACCAGCATAAACATACCCTCTTCTAGCATCAATCAAAGGAGCAATAAAATTAGAAGAACTATTAGAAGAAGCTAAAACTTGCAACTCAGAAATTGGAGTAATTTTTTTATTAAGTGAAAAAGCAAGAACTTTAGAAAAAGTCATTCCAACACGAATACCAGTAAAAGACCCAGGACCAGTTACAGTATATATCCTATCAACTTGATTTAACTCTAAATTATTTCTTTTAAATAAATCTTTAACTCTAATATCAAAAATAGAAGACATATTTTTTTCACACTTTTCATTAATCAAATCAACTATTTTATCATCTTTAAATAAAGCAATTCTAATAAAAGATAAAGCAGTATCTACAAAAAGTGAAATCATAAAACAGCCTCACATAACTCTTCATATTCTTTTCCATATGCATTGATAGTCAAACTTCTCTTATTCTCATCAATAACCTTAATTTTAATTTCTAATCGATTTTTAGGTAATATATCTTTTATATTATCAGACCATTCAATAATACAAACACCACCCTTATCAAAATATTCCTCAATACCAATATCAGAACTATCTTCATCTAATCTATAAACATCCATATGATACAGAGGTAATTCTCCCTCATACTCTTTTATAATAGTAAAAGTAGGAGAAGTAATAGTATCAGTTATTTCCATTGCCTGAGCAAAACCTTTAGTAAAAATAGTTTTACCACTTCCTAATTCACCATTTAAACAAATAACCATATTTGGGAATTTTTCAGATTCAAAATTTTGAGCTAATTCAATTGTTTCTTCTTCACTGCTTGTTACAATTTTATATTCCATTTTATCACCAATATAATTATATAAAAAAAACTCTATCATATCAATAGAGTTTTAAAAACAAAAAAAAAAATTGGCAACTTGCTATCTTCGCTATACACTATTTTCGCCGTTAAAGAGCTTAACTTCTGTGTTCGGGATGGGAACAGGTGTATCCTCTTTGCTATTGTCACCAATTTATTATATAGAGAA